>ERZ772957.14-NODE-14-length-130682-cov-5.180767_pt1 | contig 130682 bp, 105 predicted proteins | sample MGYA00580682_ERZ772957 | MGnify/ENA primary metagenome ERZ772957 (study PRJEB29015, sample SAMEA2737921) | human oral metagenome | biome: human oral; feature: human-associated habitat; material: dental | place: China | collected 2025 ... | reverse complement strand
TCGACAAGCGCAACTTAATCTTCGGTGCGCAGGACGATATCCGGAATGCGAAGTAGTTGAGGATTAAGGCACAGCTTAGTGCCGGCAGAAAATTACATTTAACAAAGGCCGCGTTTTCAACCGATGAAAGCGCGGTTTTTTCGTATTTTGTCGAAAAAGGGCCGTTTTTCGGTGATGCGGGGATAGGGATTAGTCAAACTTTCACCTATGATCGGAAAAAGTTTCTTAGGTGAAAGTTGAAACGGTCTTATAGGAAAATTAAAATTGTCTTATAGGAGAATTTCAACGATCATAGGTGATAGTTTGGCGAGGGAACGGAGGCGGGCTCTCCGATAGCAACTTTCCGAAAATCTTAGTCGTAAAAGTCGTTTTTGTTTCCTCTTTTTCTATTTTCAAAGACTCTTTCAGGGGCAGGATTTTTTACCTGCTTTCACACTGATTCATCGCTTTATAGATCTCTGCCAAAGGCTGATATGCGGCACACGGAGCAAAATAAAACTAAAAAAATCGCCTTTCCACTTAGCTCTTCTGCATTTTTTGCTTTGAAAACCACAAGAAGAAAACATAAAAAGCACAGAGAGTGCAAAAATACGACGCCATGTTTTTCTCGGACATTACCTCTTTGAGAGTGCGGAAAGCTTTAATCGTATCGATACGGCCATTAGAACAATAATGTCTGCTTAATAGAAACAAGTAAGACTTTAGTTCAGAAGATGTAGACACAACAAAAAAGAGCGCTTAACTCCTATCTGTAGTAATTAAGCGCCCTTTTAGTCTAAGTTATAGTTTACGGTCTTATTTATTTCGTGGTATTTGTTTTATCAAATTCATCGCCCGGATAGAGTGTATTCCACCAAAGAGGCTTCTGCTTTAACCACATCGCAAACCAAGCATTGATGATTTCTTGCCAAGCTTTACGCTTAGTGAAGTCGCCAATATAATGGTTCTGATCTTCTACGGCCACATAGGCTGTGGGACGCCCCAGAATCTTTAAAGCAGTAAATATAGCCTGACTTTGATCAGTCGGTACGTTTGTATCAACCGTACCATGCAACAATAAGAGCGGTGTATGAATCTTATCTGCATTGTACAAAGGAGAATGCTTTACAAACAAATCAGGATTATTCCAAGGGAAACTTCCATACTCAGCAGTCTCACCATAAGAATAGCCCCAATAGCCACCACCCCAATAAGCACCAATATCACTGATACCGGCATGACTAATTCCACAAGCAAAGATATCTGTTTTTGTTTGTAGATATTGCGTCATAAAACCTCCATAAGAAGCCCCGATGCAACCAATGCGAGACTTGTCAACAAAGGGATGGGCTTTTAGGAAGGCTTTTACGCCTTGAATAATATCGTCAGAACTCTCGTCACCCCAAGTATTAACGTGACGTGCCGCAAACTCTTGCCCAAAACCTATGGCGCCACTGGGCTCTACTACGTAAGCCACATAGCCCTGATTAGCAAAGTCAGCTACAGGATAGACATACTCTAACTGCTTTGTAGTCGGCGTGCAACCACCATAATAATAGACAATCATCGGATACTTCTTATTGGGATCAAAATTAGCCGGCACATAATAGAAGCCTTTGATTGTATCGCCTCGCTCTGTCTTAAACGACCAGTCTTTACAAGCTGGAAGGGCAACATCCTTCATCATTTTAGCAAAATCGATATTGCCGATTCGAGTTGCGGCCGGCTTAGCATCTTTTAATGACGCCAAGAACATCTCTCTTGCGCTATGGTCGGTCTGTCCGGTAAAGAAGAGGCGCGGTTGCGCTTCATTGTAAGACAGGCCACAGCTTCCGAGACAAGTGACGGGAAGAGAGAATTTTATTACCTTCTCAGTCCGAGGATTTAATTTGAAATAGGAAATATCAAAACCATCGTCGGCCGAGAAGTAGATGTTCTTATCACCCGTAGCCCAATTAACTCTATTAACGCTAGGCTTAAAGTTCTTCAAGATGGGGCGCACCTGCTTCGTAGCGAGATCAAGCAAATAGAGACGATAGTCGAAAGAGTTAGGAAATTGATCAGGTTTAACTTCTGATCCTATGCCATCAAATGCCGCAGGAGAGGCCTTGATCAAGATTTGCTTGTCGTCGGGCGAGAAAGAGCAGGACTCTACAAACGTCGCGTTGTTGTAGATCGTATCTACTTTATTGGTAGACAAATCTAAGGTCAAAATAACCTTGCGATTAAAGGGGCGTTGCGTGGCATCAAAGCGGTCGTAAAGCAACAGCAAGCGGCGCCCATCAGAAGAAAAATCCTCAAGTTCTACACTTTCTTTTCCGAAGGTTAGGCGCGCCATCGTCCCGGTTTTTAGGTCGTAACGGAAAAGAGATTGGCGCTTTCTCCAGCCTGGCATACGATCATCGGCTGAAAGATACGCTTAATGCCGTTTTCATAACTCTGTCCGTCTTCTTCCACACGATAAATCAAGTAATCTCTTTGCGGAGAGATTTCAAAACTACCGGTGGGAATGCCCGAAGCAAGTACAGACTCTTGTTGTGTTGCAGGATCAAAGGTATACAAAACGCGGCCTCCCGTTTCTTCTCTAGTACCATACATAATATCTGCTTTAGGCAGCCATCTAACATCTGTATAAGCATTGTAGCGATTGAGTACCTTTTGTGATTTAACGTCTTTGATAAATGTTTCATATACAGACGCTCCATCTTTCTTAACCGTAACAATACTGTAGGCAAGATATCGTCCGTTTGGAGAAATACTCAGGTAGTTGGGATGCGGCCCTAAAATCATATCGTCTCTTACGTACAAGCGCTTACCTGTCGCATTGATTTGTAAAAGATTCAAGTCCTTCCCCGCTAAACTTATATTAAAGGAATCCTTTTCTTCAGGCTTAGTAAGGCTGAGAATGTCCACATTGCTTTCGCCCGGCCGCAAGGAGAAAGGCTGACCGGCTGAAATCTCCTTGCCGTTGAGATACATTTTATATTTACTCAGATTCTTCGCAATAATTGTAGGGCGAAGAAAGTCTTGCGTGCGAAGCGTAAAGCGTAAAGCGCGCAAAGTAGGCTTATTGTCAATTGCCGGTAGTGCCGTTGCCCTCCGAATCGTTTTGTCGCCGGTCGGGAGATCTATCAAAGTGCTGTTCTTACTAAGAACTTCCTCCATATCAAAGGCAGTTCCTTTCATATTCGTCTTATCCGTTTGATACGGAGTTTGCAAAACCAAGGCACCTTGAAGGTAAACCTTGTCCACATGGATCGTGTCTGCAAAGGCTGAGAGCGGCAATAGCAGCAAGCAGCTTAAAAATACTTTCAACATGAGAGACTATTTTCTTTTTGTTTTTCTATACTTTGGAAATCTTTCTTTCTCAGTTTAAAAGAGTTAGTCAAGTATTTATCCCTGACGACTTGATTGGCTGCAAGTTCTTCAGGCGTACCCTGAAACAATATACGCCCCTCAAAAAGCAGATATGCCCTATCGGTAATACTTAACGTTTCCTCTACGTTGTGGTCGGTAATTAAAATACCTATATGTCGGTCTTTTAGTTTCCAAACAATGTATTGGATATCTTCTACTGCAATCGGATCGACGCCGGCAAAGGGTTCATCAAGCATGATAAACTTAGGATCAATGGCTAAGCATCGAGCTATTTCCGTGCGCCGCCGTTCTCCGCCCGACAGTTGATTGCCTTTGTTCTTCCGAACCTTCCCTAAGCGAAACTCCGCAATAAGACTTTCGAGCTTATCTTTTCTATACTCTTTTGACTTCCCCGTCATTTCGAGTACGCTCATAATATTGTCCTCGACACTCATCGAGCGAAACACGGAAGCCTCTTGCGCCAAGTAACCAATGCCATAGCGCGCTCGCTTATACACAGGAAATTTTGTAATGTCGTGGTCATTTAAATAGATGTGTCCCCCATTCGGCACTACCAAGCCCGTAGTCATATAAAAGGAAGTCGTCTTCCCCGCTCCGTTAGGTCCGAGCAGTCCGACGATTTCCCCTTGATGCACGTTAAATGAGACGTCGTTCACAACCGTTCGGCGTCCGTATTTTTTTACTAAACCCTCTGTGCGCAGAACCATTGCGTCCTTTGCCGTCAAGTCAGCCAAATCTTTCTCTAAGTCATCCATATAAAGGTATGCTTATCTATATCATTTCATTGCGAAAGTGCGGAAGCGCCAAGCCGCGCAAGGATTTCTCACTAAGCCTTTTCAAAGTTACTCGTATAGAGATAACGTTTGATAGAGCGCTTAGGCGTTTTTTCAAACTCTTCGCTATGGATGCGTATGCCGGAGAGCTGCTCGTAGCTGTTGACCATCGTGTTCAACTCTTTGCGGTTTTGCTCCATTTTTTCTTTCAATTGTTCTTCGCTCAGATTGTCGCGCTTCACCTCTTCTTCATCCGGGTAGACAAGCCCAAAGAGTCGATCTCCTTCTTGAATGACAATACATTCTGCTACATAAGGCAGGATATTCAATTTCTCTTCGATCTCTTCCGGATAAATATTCTGCCCGCTTGAACCAAGCAGCATATTCTTGCTGCGCCCACGGATGTACAAGAAGCCATCAGCATCAATGACGCCTAAATCGCCCGTGTGAAACCAGCCATCTTTATCTATGGCCGCCTCCGTAGCCTCCGGATTTTTATAATAGCCGAGCATTACATTGGCGCCGCGCACCAAGATTTCGCCCACAATGCGTTGCGGATCCTTGCTATCAATCTTGATTTCCATATGCGGAACGACGCGACCGCAAGAGCCTAAGCGGCGTTCGTGCCAATCGGCATACGTAATAATGGGTGCACACTCCGTTGCTCCATACCCCACGGTGTAATTGAAGTTCATCTTATACAAGAAGTTTTCAATCTCGCTATTAAATGCCGCGCCGCCAATTATGATTTCATAGAACTTTCCACCGAAAGCCGCCACAAGTTGCTCGCGAATCTTATCGCGGATTCTCTGATTGATCAAGGGCAACTTCAGCAATACTTTCATACTGGGTGTTTGCAACTTAGGGAGAACCGACTTGCGTATGATTTTTTCGATAATCAAAGGGACTGCAACGATCAAGTCGGGCTTCACTTCGGCAAAGGCTTGGAAGATGATGCGCGGACTTGGAACGCGCGTGAGGAAATAAATATGGATGCCAATCAAGAATTCGTAGAAGAATTCAAAGCTCATGCCATACATATGTGCCATCGGCAACATACTAATCACTTTACTTCCGCGCTCTAACTTATGACCTAAAACGCTGTCGGCAAAGTCCATATTCGACCACAACGCACGATAAGGGATCAAAACGCCTTTAGAGTTGCTCGTTGTTCCGGAAGTATAGTTCAAAATGGCCAAAGCGTCGGGGTCTGATGCAGGGCGATAATTGACGTGCTCTTGGCGGAAATATTTGGGGAAGCGTTCGCCAAAGATTTTATTAAGCGATTCGCGCGCCTGCACCAATTGCTCTGAACGGCTGAGTAGCAAACTATAATCGACCAAGCTGACTATGCCCATCAAATCAGGCATTTGCTCGGCATCCAACTCAGGCCACGCTTGATCGCCGGCAAAAAGCAGGCGGGCGCCGGAGTGATTCACGATGTCGTGTACTTGCTTTGCTTTAAATTCGTGCAAAATAGGGACTGCGACTGCTCCATAAGTCAAAATCGCTAACAGAGCTGAAGCCCATCCGGAACTGTTTCGGCCGCACAAAGCTATCTTATCACCAGGGTGAATATCGGCATATTCAAAGAGAATGTGGAGTTTTTCGATCTTTCGTGCAACGTCGTGATATTGCAGGGTCGCTCCCTGATAATCGGTGAAAGCATCTTGATCCCAATGCTCTTTCAAACTATCCTCTATTCTTTTGATAAAATCTTTATAGTCGTATGCTGACGGATTCATTTTCAACTAAATTTTAGCACAAGTGTGTTTTAACTGTGCAAAATTAAGCAATAAAATTGGAATGTAAGGACCTCGCAGGACTATAAACACCCTATTTGACGGTTAAAGTCTCAAATTTTGCTCCGTAGTAAGCATATAATTTTTGTAGTTTGGATCAGAATGGGTAGAATGAGGACAAATAGTCATAAGAAGGCGCAAATACTAACGCTGCTATACTGCCTTTGAAAAAGGTATCGCCTGCTCTGAGCAAGGATATTCTAACAATCGGCCACTTTAGCTCTTCCGCAAAGACTGACAACATTCTTCACAAAACGCCGCCGGTAGATAGTAGGACACAAACGCCTATAAATGAATCGTTTTATGACGAATGATTTTCGTTTGCTCCCGCCAAACTATGGTTTGTTGCCACCAAACGATAGTTTGCCCCCACCAAACGATGGTTTGCTGCCGCCAAACAATACGCTGATGAGGTTTGCGCAACTTCAGCTACAAGATCGTCAACCCACCTTATGTGCTTGGCTGTCATTTTTACCCGCACCGCGAAGAAAAATCGATTTTCCAAAAATTTACGCAAGATTTCTTGGTTTATAAAATAAACTACTTTATCTTTGCACCAGGTTTAAGAGCGGCAAAATCAGGAAGTCGCTTATTTTAAACAGCATTTGGTTTATAATATAAACCTCTTTACGAAGCCTACTACGAGACGGCCAAGCTTACATTGCTGCAAAAGACAAGGAAATACAAACTCGCAAAATAACACTCAAAATGGAAGAGAAAAAGATTTCAGAGAAAGAGAGCCTGAAACTGATCATGACAATGATCGACCAGACGAAAACGGACGATGGACGCCACAGCGGCGACACCATGTTAATATGGGGTTACCTTACGACGCTGCTTGGACTTGGCATTTACGGACTGACGCTGGCTACAAACACACCGCAATGGAATCTGCTCTGGTTGAGCTTACCCTTTGTTGGTTTTTTGTCGTCATATTTATTCAGCAGGCAGCGAGAAAAACCGATGAAGACGTATGTGCGCTCAATGATCAATCAGCTGTGGATGGTCATCGGGACGGCTTTTATGCTCATGATGATTATCTTTCCCATATTGGGCAGCAATTCAGCCTACATACAGCCGCTCGTACTGCTCTTTTGCTCGGTCGGAGTCAGCGTAAGCGGTCTTATTAGTCAAGAGCGCTTACTGACCTACCTACCCTTCCTGCCTTTTTGTCTGGGCTTGCATCTGTTAGTTCAACTCTCTCGCGGGGGCATTTACTATAACTCGAATCTATGGTTTGCGCTGGGTTTCGTCGTATTGATGATTATTCCCGGCCATTACCTCAATCATAAATACGCCAAGTAACTATGTTGCCGGAACTCGACCCCTTGTTGCACTCCCAATTGCGCTTGGCCGTCATTTCTCTGCTCAGCAATGTCGTAGAGGCAGACTTCGTCTATCTCAAAGAAAAGACGCAGGCCACGGCAGGCAACTTGAGTGTGCAAATAGAAAAGTTAGGCGCTGCGGGCTACATCCACGTAGAAAAGACCTTTACCGGAAAGAAACCGCGCACTGTATGCCGTCTGACCTCAAAAGGAAAGCAGGCATTCGAAGCTTATGTGCAGGCGCTTCAGTCATATATCTCGACATTAAACCCCTAACTCAAATAAAAAAATATCAGATTATGAAAAAGTTTTTGTTTGTGCTGATCTGCTCAGCATGGTTCGGCCTCAATCAAATGAAGGCCCAGAATTTAACAGTTCACATCCAAGGGATTGAACAAGACAAAGGTAAGGTTTTCGTAGCCCTGTTTAATAGTCAGGAAACGTGGCTGAAGCAATCGTTTAAGAGTCTTGAGCAGGACGTAACGGGTGCTACTTGCACGGTAACTTTCACGGATCTCCCCAAAGGTGAATATGCCATCGCCATTTTCCACGACGAAAACGGCAACGGCACTATGGATTTTGGAAAAATGGGAATCCCCATTGAGAAGTTTGGGTTCAGCAACGATGCAAAGTGCGTTATGGGCCCTCCGGCTTTTGAAGATGCAAAAATTGTGTTTGAGAAAGATGCAGAAAGCACCATAAATCTTCAAAAAGTAGAGCTTTAAGCTAACGAACTACGCGTGTTCGTTGCCGACAATAAAGCCTTCCCTACTCCACCCTTTCATTTCCGAAAGGACGGAAGCCACGAAGGAAATCGGCAACGGGCATGCGTTTTTTTCCGGCCGGTTGTATTTCCTTTAAATGCAAATAACCGTCGCTTAAAGCCACTTTCAAATCGGCTTTATCTGCAATGATGATGGTGCCGACAGGCACTGCGGGCGTGCAAAATTCCTTTTCTGATGAAATTATTTTAAGCGCTTGCTGCTTCTCACCACTCACGAAGGTGGTCCAAGCTGCGGGATAAGGAGACAAACCACGGATATGATCGTAACAACGCTTGACACCCGCACTCCAGTCTATCTTGCAGTTATCCTTAAATAGTTTCGGAGCAGGCTTAAGCGGCTCATCGGTCTGCATTTCTGCTTGGGGAATGGCCTTAACATCGCCTTCAATCAGCTTGTTTATTGTTTCAATCACTAAATCTCCGCCCAGCAGCATCAAGCGATCGTGTATATCTCCGGCCGTATCCGTATCGGAGATGGGGACGCGAACTTGTTGGATCACATTGCCTGCGTCTATTTCGTGCTGCAAAAAGAATGTTGTGATACCGGTCTCACGTTCGCCATTTATTATGGCCCAATTGATGGGCGCAGCGCCTCTATACTGCGGCAATAATGCGGCGTGAAGATTAAACGTTCCGAAACGCGGCATTGTCCAAACGACTTCGGGCAACATACGAAAGGCTACGACAACTTGCACATCCGCCTGCCAAGCTTTTAGTTGGGCCAAAAACTCAGGATCTTTTAAACTCGCAGGCTGCAAAAGTGGTAATCCGTGGGCCTCAGCAAAGATTTTGACGGCTGATTTTGAAAGGATGCTTTGATGGCGTCCGATCGGTTTATCAGGCATCGTAACTACGCCGACAATATTATAGCCGCCATCGACCAATCTCTTTAAACTTTCAACTGCAAATTCAGGCGTACCAAAGTAGACTATACGTAATGTTTCTTTTGTCATCGTTATTCTTCTGAAAAGTCTTTCATTAGCTTTCTATATAAGCTATATAAGCGGGTCTTAGATGCAAAACCGACAAAAATACCTTCACCATCGAGCACGGGAAGCATTTCGGCCTCGGTTTCTTGAAAGCGATCCATAACCGAAGACATAGCATCGAGCGTTTCTAACGTAATACCGGGCTTCTGCATCAATTGCTCTGCCGTATATAGGCCATACAACTCGCTTCTGAATATGACTTTGCGCAATGCCTTTAAATTGACGATACCCAAAAGTGCGCCGGCGCCATTAACCACCGCAAAGTCTTCTCCGTGTGCATTGGAGACGATACGCACAATTTGGCCCAATTTCATCTCAGGACGCAACACCGGGACGCTTTTATCAATGACAGCATCCAAGGTCATTAGCGTTAGGATCGATTTATCTTTATGGTGCGTGAGCAATTCGCCATTACGCGCCAAACGCATCGCATAAATACTATGGTGTTCAAACAAATTGATCGTCAGAAACGAAACAGCTGAAACAATCATCAAAGGTAGGAAGAGATCATAACCACCCGTCAACTCTGCAATGAGAAAGACGCCGGTCAAAGGGGCATGAAAGACGCCGCTCATCAAGCCCGCCATACCCAAGAGTGCATAGTTACGCTCCGGAACGTGGATTCCTAACAAAGAAAGACTATTCCAAACCTTTGAAAAGAAATATCCGCCCAAACACCCCATAAACAAACTCGGCGCAAAAGTACCACCGCAACCACCGCCACCATTAGTCGCCGTCGTCGCAAAGACTTTAAAGAACAAGATTAAGCCAAGGTAGATCAGAAAATATTCAGAATGATTAAAGAAAAGCGAATTGTTCATCACGCTTTCGGCCTTTATTGTGCCGGCATCATTCAACAAAATCGCTATGATATTGTAGCCTTCGCCATAAAGCGGTGGGAAGAAGAAAATCAAAATCGCTAAGATTGTTCCTCCTAAAGCGACTCGTTTAAAAGTACCATTGATGCGCCCGAAAACTTGCTCAAACCAATTCATCGCTCGAGTGAAATAAAGCGAAAGAATGCCGCAGAAAGCGCCCAAACAGATAGAACTGGGCACACGCTCAACGACAAAGGGATCGTTTAAGTGAAAGCTAAACATCGCAGCGGGGCCGGTCAGGAAATAAGTAACGCAGGTAGCCGTCAGCGAAGCAATCAGTAGAGGAAGCAAAGAAGCCATCGTCAAGTCTATCATCAAAACTTCAAGCGTAAAGACGATTCCCGCAATGGGCGCCTTAAAGATACCAGCAATTGCAGCTGATGCGCCACACCCGATAAGCAACATTAATTCTTTGTGCTCCAAATGAAACACTTCGCCAAGATTGGATCCGATGGCCGAACCTGTTAATACGATCGGCGACTCCGCGCCCACTGAACCGCCAAAACCAATTGTTAGGGAAGAAGCTAAGATACTTGACCAAGTATTGTGGCGGCGAATGTGCCCTTGTCGGCGCGAAATAGCATAAAGGATGCGCGTAATGCCGTGTCCGATGTCATCACGAACAACATACTTAATAAAAAGCGCTGTCAACAATATACCAACGAGCGGATAAACCAAGAAAAGCCATTGCGCCTTTCCGACATCAAAGCGGAAAGTTAGCAAAAACTGTATCTCATGGATTAGCCATTTTAGAAGCTGTGCTGAAAGCGCAGCTCCCACGCCCACTAGAAAGCTAAGCAGTTGTATAAATTGCCGACGATTAAGATGGCTTTGCAAGAAGAGCAAGCCTCTCAGGATCGGATTGTACCCACGGTCTATTGCTACTGTCGTCACGTTGGCGTCTATTTATTGGCGAATGATTTGTACCGTCCCATCGAAAGACAATTTAATTATAGCAGAGGCCGAAGCCGGTTTACGTTCATTCCTGCGAGACGTACAAATATAATCAACTGCCTCTTTTATTTCATCAGAGATTGCATCAAAACAAGCTGCCGAAGGCTCCCCGCTCACATTAGCCGAAGTCGAAACAATCGCGCGTCTGAAGCGAGCGCATAATTCGCGGCTAAAAGGTTCCTGCGTAATGCGGATGCCAACGCTTCCATCTTCAGCCAGCAAATTTGGAGCAAGGTTACGCACGGTATCATAAACGATTGTTGTCGGCCGAGTAGCATAATCTATAATGTCCCACGCAGCATTAGGCACGTCGCGCACATAAAACTGCAACTTTGCTTCAGAATCGACCAATGTAATCAAGGCTTTAGAGTCTATACGACGTTTTATATCGTAGACTCTCTGTACTGCCTCCGGATTAGTCGCATCACATCCTATCCCCCAAATCGTGTCTGTAGGATAAAGTATGACTCCGCCGCGATTTAATACATCAACGGCTTGTTTTATATCCTCTCGCCAGGCTTTAGAGATGGGTTCTTGCTTTTGTTGATCCATCCGGCCGGACATCTTATCTGTCAATCCTTTTTTCATGATTTGCCTATGCAGGCCTTACCTGCAAATCTTCTCGCGAAGGTACAGTAATTTTCCTTTTTTGCCAAGATTTACGTCTACTTAGTTAGAAAAACTTCGTCTGTTGCTGAGCTTTGCGCTAAAGAGATTAGGCTTATTCGCCAGCAACACGACATTATAACAACTCAAAGTCTTGTCTCGCCAAACGTTGCTTCATTATTGCGCAGGCTATCCTGCTTTTTTGCAAGCATGTGCACAATCTTCATTATATATATTGTATGCCTTTCGTTTCTGTCCGATTCTTGTAAGAATCATACTTGTTTTTGGTTAATCAATTAAGAATTTCTATCTTTGCAGCGATCTAACATTGCAAAACGACGCTTTATTTGAAGGTTAATGAAGCGCATTTTTGCCCTTTCGGGGCCGAGTTTCAGTTTACTTCTAGCGTTTTGGCAGTGAGCGAGATACTTTTTTAATTATACATGGGGCTACTCATATTCTACCTTTTATTGGCATTAGTCGTTTCTTTCCTTTGTTCTATTATGGAAGCGACGTTGCTCTCTACGCCATTCTCTTTTATTACGATGAAAGAGGAGGAAGGCTCAAAAGCAGCTAAACATCTTCGTAAATTTAAGCAGGACATTGACCGTCCCATTTCAGCTATTCTGACTCTAAATACCGTTGCTAATACCGCTGGTGCTGCTGGCGTCGGAAAGCAAGCGGCCCTCGTTTTAGGAGAAGAATGGTTTGGCTGGGTATCTGCAGGTTTAACCTTGCTTATTTTAGTTTTTTCAGAGATTATCCCCAAGACTTTAGGCGCTAATCATTGGCGTCGCTTGGTAATTCCTATGACGCCGGTCTACAGGGCCTTGGTTTTCCTCACTTTTCCTTTTGTTCTGATGGCGGAGTTCATTACGCGCTTCATCTCGCCCGGACAAAATGCTACTTCGGTCAGCCGCGAGGAGGTTTCAGCTATGGTTACGGCCGGCACGGAAGAGGGTGTGTTCAAGCAGAAGGAGGATCGGATGATTCAGAATATGCTTAAACTTTCGAAAGTAACGGCGCGCGAGATTATGACGCCAAGCAGCGTCGTCGAGATCGCAGATGAATCAATGACGGTCACCGAATTCAGGCAGCATGAGCGCTATCAAACTTTCTCAAGAATCCCTGTTTACAAAGACGATAAGGACGATTACATTACAGGATACGTCTTACGCCAAACAATCTTGGAAAAACTTTCAGAAGATAAATTTTCAATGCGACTTTCGGAGCTGGTACGCCCCATTTTGTCTTTCCAAGAGACGGAAAGCGTCTCAACCATTTGGGAGCGATTATTGGAAAAGAAAGAGCACATTTCCGTAATCATCGACGAATATGGCTGTTTGCGCGGCATTGTAACGATGGAAGACGTCATCGAGACCATGCTGGGCACAGAAATTGTCGACGAGAAAGATACCGTCACCGATATGCAGGCCTATGCTCGCGAACAGTGGATTGAAAATCAGCATCGGCAGGTAGCCGATAAGCAACGCAAACATAGCAAATAAGCTATTTTCGGCGCTTAGTTGCGACCCGAGCACAAAACATACGATATTCCCTTCACCGCCCTTGGCGTGGTGAAGGGAATTTTTCGTTTACGCTTGGTGAAGTATGAAGATGGTCGGCACATCAAAAGATCTGCACCCCAACAGGCTCATTATACGCTTAGCAACTCTTTCAATGCAAAATTTTTGATTGACCAAAGAGGAAAATAGCTGTGTGCGTTTTCTCCATTACTCTTGCTATCACCAAACTACCTCCCACAGCGAGGGAAACGGCAATCAACAAGAAAAGCATCCCCGTCGGATCAAAAGCGAGGAAAGGCACAAGCGGCTTGACTAAGAGCGTGAAAACCGGAGAAAACAAGAGGATAACAAGCGTATTTCTCCCTATAAACAATAAGCGGCCGTTGGTTTTGAAATAAGGATAAAGGCCCAATAATCCGCAAATCACGCAATAGACAATCAATACACCTACAAAAGTTCCGCTATGCAACTGATCAGGCCAAAACAGCAATGCGGTAAAAGGGATAAAACCCCATAATCCGAAGCGAAAAAAACTGATAAAATCTTTATGCAGTAAGCGTATGGCGATGCCTCCCGCAAAATAACAAGCGTGCGTGAACGAGATTAAGTGTAAACCAAAGGCAAGTGCACCATAAGCGAACAAGACAAACGTCCATTTCATCCAATTTGCCAACAATGGAAGTCGCATGATTGCAAAATACATCACACTACAAATCACAAGCGTATGCAAGTACCAATAAGGCCCTAAAGGTTTGAGCCACAAATGCTGCAAGAATGTCCCGACGGTCAGCGAATCGATGTGCTCGCGAATCGGCAAAAAAGCGGCTAAGATAATATAAGCGCCCTCCATAATCAGGTAAGGGAGGAGCAAGCGCCCCATTCCGCGCAAAAACTTCCTCGCCGTTTTTTGCGTATTAGCCAAATAGCCTGAAATCAAAAGGAATCCCGGCATATGAAACGTGTAAACCACGGCTTTAGCATAGGGATATTTATTACCGATATAAACTAAGTGGAAAGCTACCATCAGCAGGATGAATACGGCCTTTAGAAAATCCAATTCATCCATGCGCTTAGCGCTTCCTCCAACTTGTTTTTGACGCAGCACAGCAGGCCGGCAAGGAGTTGTTATGCTCATTTGAAAAATAATATCCGACGATCTCGCACCACAATCGCCCAAGCGGGCAAACAATCAGCACATAACAAGCGCTAAGCAGCCTTTGCAGATGCTAATATTGCGCATCTAAGACTTTCTGTGTAAGCTTTGAGCGTACACGCACCTGTTTATTATCGCCTCTATTCGCTAATACTCACCTATGGTTTTGATTTGCAAAGGTAATATTCCCCACCGACAATGCTTTCTTTCAACTTAAATATTCTTACGTAGCCGTTTCTAAAACCGAAAATCTCATTTCTTCTACAAAAAATCTAAGCTCAGCATTCCGCCGACGCAAGTCGGCTATTTACGATCGTGAGCGCACGTTTGTCCCCTCGTGAGCGTACGAACGTACGCTCACGAGAGTAAATCTCTACCATCACGAGCGTACATTGAGCCGCAGCGCTTCGATGCTGTGGAAGTCAATGCGAGAATGTCTGAAAAAAGAAAAAAGCAAAGCGATTATGGGCTTAATGCCCTCAATACGCCACTTTACGGAAGCAAAAAACGGACAGGGTTATTACTTTTAGAGATGCTTTACGCGAAAATCATTAACCGATAGGAGAATCTTGGTTACCTTTGTCGCCACAATTCGATGCTGCGGACAACAAATCCAGATATAATCATAACAGACTGCACACTCGCAGACAAACGGCCTTGGGGGCCGGCACTTTAGCGCACTATCAATTTGCAGCAAACTAATGTGCTTAACAATAACAAGCAACGCGCGAACGAAAAGTGTGTTGACCACCAACAAAAACAAATTAAACGATGAAGCAAATACGATTGATTTCTCTCTGCTTACTACTTTGTACTGTTTTCGCCTCACTGAAGGCGCAAGTAAACACACAATTCGATGGAGATTATAGCGGCACGGCCTACAATATTAAGATGAAAGGCGAACTAAAGCCTTCACAAAAGATGGTCTTTCGCTTGCACAACGGCATGTTAACGGGAGCTGTACCTAAAATTGGCAAGATGCCCGGAACGATACTCTTTTCCATAAAAGGCATAAGTATAAGTTCTGACGGCACAATGAAGACCTCCGCGCCAAATGCGGGGAGCATAAAGATGATGAAGCTGTTTAACTCAACACTTTATTGGGATAACACGGTCAAAAACGAAGCGCCCTTTTACGGCCATGTACAGCAGGTGGACGGCACGAATATATTGACGCTTCGACTTAACATCTACAGCAAAGCAGCCGGACTCTTTCGCGTACCGGCCTCTGTAAGTTTCAAAGGAAAATCACAGCGGCCGGCAGCAAAAAAGTAACTTAGGCGTGCGCAGCTATCAACTTTTGCAAACTTTGCAAGAGTTCGTCTATCGACATTCCGCTGCGCTCACTCACATCCTTAAGAGTCGCGCGTGCCACAATCAGTTTGCCGAGCGGACTATTGAGCATCTTAAACTCCGGCCGGAGTTTCACTAATTCAGCTTTGAGCCAGGGATAAGTTTTTAACAAGTCCTTCAAACGCGTTTCAGCTGAAAGTGGCGCATTGGCCGATTGAGAGGCTTCCGCCGCCTCATCTGTTTCTTCTGCTTCCCACGTCAAGAGCGTGCGCGAGCCTTCCAAGTCACGAATGTGCGTACAATCCTGCATCATTTCCAAAACGCCGCGGAAGCGTCCGGCCTCATCTCTTACCGCATAGTAGATGATGTAGATGAATAAACCCGGTTTGTTAATCCAAAATTCAGCCTTATCTTGCTCCCCGTTACGAAATTTGTCTACAATTTCTCGTACGATGTGCACACTGGACCGTGGATGGCAATTGGTAACCTGACGACCGATAACATTCTTGCTACGCGGGAAGACGCGATGCGGCGTATCCGAATAGAATTTTACAAGTTCGTTTTCATCAACAAAAGAGATGTCGACGGGTAAATGGCGAAAAATCAAGTTGATTTGCTCTAATGTAAGCTTTCCGGTCTTAACTTCTAAAACCTGATCCTTATCATTGCCCACCGAATAACCATATTTTCCTAACAAAGCCTGTAGTTCGGCTGCAAATCCGCTCGTCTCTGCGGCCGGCGTTTGTGTAGGCTGCTTGGCAAGCGACGCCTCCGGCTCAATAAAAGCGAACCCGATTTCTCGGTCCCCCTCCTTCATCTCTTCAAACTCAGCAGGAGAAATCATCGCTAAGGACGTAGGATAAAGAATCATCTCTTCTTTTTCCATCAAATCGCGCGTATAAGCCAGCACATTCTTTTGGTGCGCCAAGAATTCATCATCCTTATCTTCATCAAGCAAGCGCTTAGCCGCCTTAATCTCATCGCGGACAAAATCGTCGAAAGTCCACATCGTCGTTGTAGGCCTATCAAAGCCCTTTTTCTCCAATAGCGGATAAAGCTGATTCTGCTTGCGCGTATAATGCACGGGATATTGCAGCAGCGCCTCATAAAGTTCGAGCCACTGATTCTTAATCAATGGGAACTGCAACAAGTTCTCAACCTCGGCCAAATGTTTCCGCATCTCATCATTCTCACGATAGTAAAGCATAATGGGATGGTCAGCCGGCAAGTCCGGGCGCGACGTATCCAAAAAGCCCTCCAGCAGCTGCAAAGTCTTTTTCATATCGACTTTGCGACACTCTTCATCGTCAGCGGGCACAAGGTGCTGTTCTGCTTTCGCAATGTCATAAGGGTGTACACGCCCCACTTTCTCACTCAGTTGGCGACGGGCCTCTTCCAAGTCGATTTTACCCGTTTCGTAATCCGCCTCAATTTGTAAAAGAGCGCTCAGTCGCTCCGTATCTTTGGCCGAAAGGCCGCGTAGCATATCTTCCATTGCCTTAATTATTTGTTTCACATTAATGATCTTGAAGGTTGCAACAGTGCATCGGGGCTTACCCCTACTCCATTGATGCTAGCTTCACGCCTGAATTATTTGTATGTGCTGCAAAAGTAGAGGAAAACGTTTTGTTTTCCTGTATCATTTGTTACAAGCCCTATTTTTTAGGAAAATATTATTTGCCAATTGATTACTCTGTTTGCTACAAATTATTTTAGAACGCCAATGGCAAACAGAAATAACTTCAAAGGTAAACACGATCTTAACCGACTCAAGCTACATACACACGGCTCAGTGATTATCAATAAACGAATAGTGCATTAAGGCGTATGCACCATATTTTGTAAAAATTGCGCTTTAGAACCATTAAATACATTGATATCCACTTCACCGTGAATACCTCTGACGCGGCCCTCCGGCGTTAGTTGCCAATACTCCAAATGAACGTAAGGCTTGTATTCGCTATAACGCGCAATCCACATTTTATATTTCAGCAAACTTTCGGGGGCATAAGACAAATAATCGTTGACAAAAAGTTGGCTGACATACAGAACCGGACGGCGCCCGGTACGCTGCTCCACGATGCGCAGCCATTGTAGCATACGATTAAAAAGAACATCACGCCCACCGATGCGCTCTATCTGCTTGTGCGAAGGCTCGACGTCAAGCATTGGCGCCAAATCTCCACGCATTCCATGCGTTTGCTTCAGAAAAAAGGAAGCTTGCTCTGCAGGAGGTGTGTAGGTAGAAAAGAAATGATAAGCTCCGGCGTGTAGACCGTTTCGCAAAGCGCCATCCAAGTCGCCTTTATAGTATTTATTATAAAGCGTTGCACCTTCAGTTGCCTTGGCATAAACGAAGGTAACGGGGTAATTGATCTTCCCTTTTACCTTGCGCGGGAGCGTTCCAAGACTCGTGATGCGTAATCGAGAAAAGTCTATGGTGAAGCGCTGCTTCCCCTGCTCGTGTTGATGGCGGGAAATATCAATGCCATACACTCGGTCCGCATTGTAAACCATCTGTTCGCCTAAGAAACGACCTTTTCGCCAAATGCCGGCACGGACAATGTGGTGCAAAGAAAGCCCAATACCAAAACCATTACGTTTACCTTTCCGCCAAAGTCCTTCATAATAGTCGCCCTGCTCATTCGTAAAAACACCAAAGCCCGTGCGACGAAAAGCTTTGTCAATGCCGCCGACATAAAAATCGCTCTCCGTCCGGCAAGATCCCTGATAGAGCGTATCGGCCTTCCACTGTCCGGTATAAATACGCCCGCGCTTATCGATATAAACCCCGAGTCCTTCGCGCTTATCTTTCAGCCATTGACCGGCATAGACTGATCCATCAGCATATTGCATACGTCCGGAACCAACGCGCACACCGTTTAAATAAGAACCCGTATAGCGTCCACCGGGCAGTGAGCGCGACACGTAATGATCTGCTATTCGTCGCCAACCGGAAACGTTTGACCGCAAAGGCTGAGTAATGCGGAGAGAATCTGTGGCTAAAGCACGCGGCTGACGAAACCACAGCTTAACACCTTTTATCCAATTGTCGAAAACTCTCGACGGGTAAGAATGATTTGAATAAAACAATTTAGACAATTCATCTCCCGCATTCGTTTTACCAAAACCAACAACGCCGCACACCTGTCCGAAGCTATTCAACATAGGTCCGCCTTCAGCCAAAGGCAGATTTGGCTGTGTAGTTTTTGCTGCATCAGGCAAGGCTGTCGATGCTTCCTCCGGCGTCATCAATTGATAACCCAAAAAGTAATGCGCACCTTGCCCGAAGGCCCATGCTTGTGGATTAAAACGATAAATCACAAATCGATGCGCCTCTTTAGGTAAACGCTCTGCGTCCAATTGTAACAAGATGAGATGGGCCGTCTGATCGCCCGTATAATGCGCTTTATAGTGACGCGCCACGATAGACTTTTCAGCTTTCTGCTTGGTCGTTATGCGATAATTTTCTACTCTTTTTGCAGCCAAGTGCTTTGACGGAAGCATTTTCAGCACGAGTTGCAGAAGCAAATCAGTTTTCACTTGCCGCCTTATAATACTATCACGCAGCGTCATTACGTTATTATAACCACCATCAACGACCGTGTGAGAGTGAGCATAGTTATCTAATTCACGTCGTAAGATCTTTTGTTTACTCATCTCTGCTTTCAAGGCTTTGGCCAACATTTGTAACCGAACCTGTAAAGTTTCGTTTGGAAGTTTTTCTGGCAGACGAGCATGAAGTCGCCTCGTCGTAACTAAGTGTCCAGCATTAGAAACGAAGAAGCCGGTAGCAGTTATCTTTTTATAAATGGAATCGGGGCGCACATCTACTTTTGGCGCAATACTATCTGTTGTCGTCCCCTCTATATATAATGTATCCCCCTCAGAAGATGTTATGCGATAACAAACTTCAGCCTCAATCAGCGCCACACCTTTCAATTGTCGCTGCAAACCATTGGGTATAAAGACCCAAGCACAGAGGGAAAAAAGCAACACGGTCAATACAGCCCACCAATACCGACGACACCAAGTCAAGCGCGCACCAACCTTTCGCCGAACCCGACGCCGCAAACGGCGACTTTGTAGGATCTGCTTACGAATTGGAGAACGTTTTTTATGGCTCATTGTTTTGCTGCTATAATAAGGTGCAAAATTACCACATCGCGCAATAATTAACAATAATAGACCAAGGAATCTATCAACTCCGCGTTTATCTTCCCTTTTAAAGCATTTGTATATATACAGAGAGCGAAGCGGGCGAGGCGTAAATTCAAGAATAAAAATAAGGCGCGCCAAGTTTTTACTTGGCACACCTTATTATATATAGTCGTTTTAACCGACTTTCATTCATCAAAGCAAAAGCTGGCTTTGCAACATACGTTCATAGCTCCGCAAAGTCTTGATGAATCGCTTTATCCTTTCGCTAAATCTGCAAGGCGCGCTTGAAGTGATTGGATTTTCGCTTCAGCATCGCTCTTCTTCTTCCGCTCTAAGGCGACAACGGCTTCTGGTGCATTGGCTACAAACTTCTCGTTACCCAATTTCTTTTCAATGCCGGCGAGGAATTGCTTCAAGTGGGCTAATTCTGCCTCAGCCTTAGCGCGCTCTGCCTCAATATCGATTAAGTTGCCTAAAATAACGGCGAATGTATGCGTACCTACCATAAAGACAGACGCATTAGCATTCTTCTCAGTTACCTCGGTGATACTACTGATGTTGGCCATCTTCTCGATAATACCATTGTCCAACTTCACAGGATTCTCACCGATCACTTCCAGCTCAAGACTTTCTTTCTTCGCAATGTTCTTCGCGTTGCGCACGGCACGTACTCCCTGCACAATGCCCTTAATTTGCTCAAACGTAGCCAAGATTTGCGCATCTTCACCTTGCGGTTGCGCAATATTTTGCGGGTCGATCATGATGCTTTCTCCCGATTTACGCTCTGCCAAGTGTTGCCAAAGTTCTTCGGTAATAAAAGGCATAAACGGGTGAAGCAAATGTAGGAGATCATTAAAGTAAGCTTTGACCTCGTTAATCGTCCGGCGGTCGATCGGTTCGCCGTAAGCCGGCTTCGTCATCTCAAGCAGCCAGCCGCTAAACTCGTCGGTAATCAGGCGGTAGATCTCCATCAGGGCCTCGCTTAAGCGATATTTTGTGAAGAGATCAGCAATTTCAGCTGCACTCTTGCGCAACTGGGCACCAAACCAATCCAAGGCGCGGCGCGCCGTTTGCGGTTGCGCGCCGTCAGAGACTTCTAACGAGTCAATCAGACGGAAACAGTTCCAAATCTTATTGCAGAAATTGCGCCCCTGTTCGCACAAACTGTCATCATATAAGATGTCGTTGCCAGCAGGTGCGGCCAGCATCAGCCCCATTCTGACGCCGTCTGCGCCAAAACTGTCTATCAAAGCCAAAGGATCAGGAGAATTGCCCAACGACTTCGACATCTTTCGCCCAAGTTTATCGCGCACGATACCCGTAAAGTAAACGTGCTTAAAGGGCTTCTTTCCGGTATATTCATAGCCCGCCATAATCATTCGAGCCACCCAAAAGAAGATGATGTCCGGAGCGGTTACGAGATCGGCCGTCGGGTAATAATACCGAAACTCCTCATTGTTCGGGTCTGAAATACCATTAAAGAGCGAGATGGGCCAGAGCCACGAAGAGAACCACGTATCCAACGCGTCCTTATCTTGTTTTAAGTCTTTGGCTTCAATGGTTGCGTCGCCTGAAAGTTTGCGTGCCTCCTCTACGGCTTCCTCAATGGTTTCAGCGACAACGCAATCGCCATTGGGCAGGAAGTAAGCCGGAATGCGATGCCCCCACCAAAGTTGGCGCGAGATGCACCAATCCTTAATGTTGCTCAACCAGTGGCGATAGATGTTCTTATATTTTGTCGGGTAGAATTTGATTTCATCATTCATTACCGGCGGCAATGCGAGGTCGGCGAAGTGCTGCATCTTGAGGAACCACTGCATAGAGAGCTTAGGCTCAATAGGCACGTTGGTGCGCTCTGAGAAGCCAACCTTGTTGACGTAAGGTTCTACGCGCTCCATCAAGCCTGCAGCTTCTAAGTCTTTCTCTATTTGGCGACGCACGTCCAAGCGATCCTGTCCGACGTAAAGTTCGGCGGCTTCGCTCAGAGTTCCGTTGTCGTTGAATATATCTATGGAAGCCAACTTGTGCTTTTGGCCCAGCATATAGTCGTTGACGTCGTGCGCAGGCGTTACCTTCAAACAGCCCGTGCCGAAAGCGACATCTACATATTCGTCTTCAATGACGGGTATCTCGCGACCAACGAGCGGAACGATTACTTTTTGGCCCTTGAGCCACTGATTCTTGGGATCTTCAGGGTTGATACACATTGCCGTATCTCCCATTATCGTTTCCGGACGCGTCGTTGCAACGACAGCATAGCGCCGCCCTTTCTCGTCGATGTGTACGACGGAGCCTTCGGGGGCTTCCTTTTGATCGTCGTTGCTCAAATAATAGCGTAAGTAATATAGCTTTGAGTTTTCCTCTTTATAGATTACTTCCTCATCACTTAAGGCCGTGAGTGCCTTTGGATCCCAATTGACCATGCGTACGCCGCGATAAATCAATCCCTTTTTATAAAGGTCTACAAAGACGTGTATGACGCTTCGCGAACGCTCCTCGTCCATCGTGAATGCCGTGCGCTCCCAATCGCAACTAGCCCCTACGCGGCGCAGCTGTTGGAGAATAATGCCGCCGTGTTCGTCTGTCCACTCCCAAGCGTGCTTCAGAAATTCCTCGCGCGTGAGCTCTGTTTTCTTGATGCCCTTTTCTGCCAGACGGGCTACGACTTTAGCTTCCGTGGCGATGGAGGCGTGATCAGTTCCCGGCACCCAGCAGGCGTTCTTACCCTCCATTCGCGCGCGGCGCACGAGAATATCTTGAATCGTTTCGTTCAGCATATGGCCCATGTGCAATACGCCTGTGACGTTGGGGGGAGGGATTACGACTGTATAGGGTTCTCTTCCGTCCGGGTGAGAGCGGAAGAGGTGATGCTTCATCCAATAACCATACCACTTGGTCTCTACGTCCTGTGGTGTGTATTTAGCTGCTAATTCCATGTTTTGCGGATTGTAGTAATTAAGGCTGCAAAGTTAAAGAATTTTACTTACTCTTTGTAGTTCGTTTTCCCGTTTTTGCTTTGTCTTATCTCTTGTTGTTATTGTTTGCTGCCACCAAACTATCGTTTGCCGACGCCAAATCATTGTTTGCCGGGACCAAACCATCGTTTGGCGGCAGCAAACAATAAGGTCGCCAGGGAAGAGTTTGCGCCACGACGATGAAAAGCAATTGAAAATAAGTCTTGCTTAAGCAGAAACTTATTGTTCTTCATAAAATTAGGACAAGCGCTGTCTGTAAATCCATTTTAACCCCTTCCGCAAATGGTTATCAGGAAGAGAGCAAGCGACATTAGTCTAAATATAAGCGCTTTATGTCGGTGGAATCTCAACGTCTGTGGCGATAAATCGGGCATAAGAAGTAGATAGAAAGCGAAAAAAAGGATGAAGATGAGGGTAAGCCGGAAGAAATTGTTAACTTTGCGCGCTCCTCACCTTAAATTGTGGGTGAAAGGTGCCCTTTACTGTAAGATAATAAAAACAATAAATAGAAGATAATTCGATGAACATTTCATTTGAAAAGTCCACTCCGGTCAGTGGTACGATTACGATTCAACTCGTCAAGGCTGATTATGCAGAGAAGGTCAATGAGGCATTGAAAAAAATGAGCCAAAAGGCGCAAATGCCGGGATTCCGTCCGGGAAAGGTGCCTTTCAGCTTGGTGAATAAGATGTATGGTCCGCAAGCAAAGATGGAGGAAGTAAACAAATTGCTTTCCGACAAACTGTTTGGCTACATTAAAGAACAAAAATTGGAAGTGCTGGGCGAGCCGATGGGCAATGAGTCGCAAGCACCTCAAGACATAGAGAACCAAGACGACTTTGAGTTTAAGTTTGATATTGCTTTGGCGCCTGAATTCTCTATCGAATTGAACAAAAAAGACAAGGTCGACTATTACGAAATCGAAATAGACGATGCACAAGTCAACAGTCAGATCGAAGAAATGACGCGTCAGGCCGGCCATCCGGAAGATGTTGAAGAATATCGCGATGGTGATATTCTCCGCGGCCCGTTAACGGAACTCGATGAACAAGGACAGCCGAAAGAAGGCGGCATACAAGTAGAGCGCGCTTCATTGATGCCGAATTATTTTAAGGCTGACGATCAGAAAAAGCTGTTTGACGGTGCGAAGAAAAACGACGTCATCACTTTTAAGCCTGCTGAAGCTCACAGCGATGTTGAGGCTGCTTCTTTGTTGAAGGTAAAGAAGGATGAGGTAGCACAACACGCCGGCGATTTCTCTTTCCAAGTTGAAGAAATAAGCCGCTTTGTGCCGAGCAAACTCGATCAGAAGTTGTTTGATCGCATCTTTGGTGAAGGTCAAGTAAAGAGCGAAGAAGAATTCCGCGCGAAGATCAAAGAGCAATTGCAGCACCAACGCGTAGCTGATGCTGATTATAAGTTCTTACTGGACGCTCGCGCTTATGCTGAAAACAAAGTGGGCGAACTGGAATTCCCGAAAGACTTGCTGCGCCGCTTTATGTTGGCTAACAACAAGGATAAGGACGAGAAATATGTTGACGAAAACTTCGACTCCAGCTTGAAAGAATTGAAGTGGCAACTGATTCGCGAAAAACTGACGAGCGAGGCCGGCATTAAAGTAGAAGACGCTGATATGAAAGAAATGGCGATTTCTGCTGCTCGTTTCCAATTTATGCAATACGGCATTAATAACGTGCCCGATGAATACTTGGAAAAATATGCGCAAGAAGTATTGCAAAAGCAAGACCAAGCGCGTGCTATCTTTGATCGCGTAATAGATACGAAACTCACAGCTGCATTAAAAGAGAAAGTTGGCTTGAAGAAAAAGAAAATTTCTCAGGAAGACTTTGAGAAACTCTTCAAGTAATCTCTACAAAATAAGCACGTTTTTCAGAGGCGACGCTCCTTTATCCTATTGTAAGGCGCGTCGCTTACTGATAAATAAAGATAGAAAGACGTGCAGATTGGCATAATGATTGCCTTTCCTGTCTTTCTTTACACACAATATAATATAGGAATGAGGACAGACTTTGAAAAATTCGCCACGGGCAAGTTGGGCATCAATTCTATGGTACTCGACGACGTAATTAAGGCGCAAGCGCAATATTTGAACCCATATATTTTGGAAGAACGCCAATTGAATGTAACGCAAATGGACGTTTTTTCGCGCTTGATGATGGATCGTATCATCTTTTTAGGGACACAAATTGACGATTATACGGCCAACACGCTGCAAGCGCAGTTGCTTTACTTGGATTCAGCAGACCCCGGCAAGGATATTTCCATTTATATCAACTCTCCCGGCGGTTCGGTCTATGCAGGCTTAGGCATCTACGACACGATGCAGTTTATCGGCAGCGATGTTGCGACTATTTGTACCGGTATGGCTGCATCTATGGCCGCCGTCCTCTTAGTGGCGGGCAAGGAAGGTAAGCGTTCCGGCTTGAAACATAGTCGCGTGATGATCCATCAGCCGATGGGCGGCGCGCAAGGTCAGGCTTCAGACATTGAAATTACGGCTCGCGAAATACAGAAATTGAAGAAAGAACTCTATACCATTATTGCCGACCATTCGCATACCGACTTTGAGAAAGTATGGCAAGATAGCGATCGTGATTATTGGATGACCGCAGAAGAGGCAAAAGAATATGGTATGATTGACAAGGTTCTGACTAAGTAATAAACAGGAATGGCTAAAAAGAAAAAGTGTTCTTTTTGCGGAGTAGAGGAAAGTGGCGTCAGCGTAATGTTTTCCGGTCCTGACGGCAGCAATATTTGTAACAATTGCATCGAAAATGCTTATCATTTATTGCGAGAAAACGGCTTGACTCCCCTTGACGGACTGGAAAATATCAGCAAAGAAGATATTGATCTTAAGCGCATACCACGTCCGCAAGAGATAAAGTCTTACTTAGATCAGTATGTGATCGGGCAAGAGGATGCCAAGCGCTATTTATCTGTATCTGTCTACAACCATTATAAACGTTTGGCGCAGGAGAATCTGGACGCTGTCGACGATGGTGTGGAGATCGAAAAGTCTAACATTATTATGGTAGGCACGACCGGAACGGGAAAGACGCTCTTGGCACGCACAATAGCTCGCCTTTTGGATGTTCCTTTCACGATTGTTGATGCTACGGTCTTCACGGAAGCAGGTTACGTAGGTGAAGACGTGGAGAGCATTCTCTCACGCTTGTTGCAAGAGGCTGACTTCAATGTGGAGCGTGCAGAACGCGGCATTGTCTTTATTGATGAGATAGATAAAATTGCCCGCAAGAGCGATAACCCGAGCATTACGCGCGATGTGAGCGGCGAGGGCGTGCAGCAAGGAATGCTTAAGCTGCTCGAAGGATCTGTGGTGAACGTTCCGCCAAAGGGAGGCCGCAAACATCCGGATCAAGATTATGTTCACGTTGATACTCGCAACATTCTCTTTATTTGTGGAGGTGCTTTTGATGGTATCGAAAAGAAGATTGCGCAACGTCTGAATACGCATACTGTCGGCTACGACAACGTGCAACGCGTGAAGAAAATTGATCCGGCCAATTTGATGCAATACATTGAGCCGATGGATTTGAAGTCTTTTGGCTTGATTCCAGAAATTATTGGCCGACTTCCGGTCCTCACATATCTCAATCCGTTGGATGAGGCTGCATTGCGTCGCATTCTTGTTGAGCCGAAGAACTCTTTGGTAAGACAATATGAGAAGTTGTTTAAGATGGATGGCGTTACCTTGACTTTTACTGAGGGAGCTCTTGATTTTATCGTTAATAAGGCGATGGAATATAAACTTGGTGCGCGCGGCCTTCGCTCTATTATGGAGAGCATTATGATGGACGCGATGTTTGATATTCCTTCAGCCAAGGAGGATACTTTTAAGGTGACGGTTGCTTATGCTAAAGAGCACTTTGAGAAGAACAATCACATGCTCAATTAAGCTTTTGGCATACCATATTATATACTCCCCCACTGATAAGAATGCAGTGAGGGGATTTTTATTGCTACAAATTTGTATTTGATAAGCACTCACAGACGCAATGCAGTTACATCTTTTACATTTGTTTTTGGCTATAACTCATCTGCGCACTCCCGACTACAAATAATGAAAGATAAAACCTTTTGTTTTCTTCACTTCTTTGCGTAACTTCGCCCGATAAAATGAAAGTAAAATGATGCCGAATCCGGATTTCTTTATCGTAGACGAAGCTCTCAGTGCTGCAGAGGCTAACCTTTGCGAGCATCATCCTCGCATAAATCGCTTAATCCGCCTAATCCCGCAAGAGAAGACGAAAGCTGCAACGCCGAATGCGCACTACTTGAAAGCAGATGCGTTGGGTAGCACCGCCCTCTTACAGCGTATTGCCCGCCTGACGACAAGCCCATACACATTATTATATTTATCTCCCAAAGAACTGACCTTATCCTATCGTTGCATCGAGCGCTTGCTGCAAACTGCAGAAGCTACAAAGGCCGCTATGGTTTATTCGGATCGCTACGATGGCACAGCAGCCCACCCCGTACTAGATTATCAGGCAGGAAGTCTGCGAGACGATTTCGACTTTGGCGAGTTGCTACTGGTTCGTACGGATCTCTTGCAAAAATTTGCGAAAGAAGAGCACCACTATAAATATGCCGGACTCTACGCCTTGCGTCTCTTCTTAAGCAGACACGGAAACTTGTACCATTTACGCGAATTGCTCTACACCTCGTGCGAAACAGACAACCGCAAGAGCGGAGAGAAGCAATTCGACTACGTTGCGCCGCACAATAGAGCTGTCCAACTTGAATGCGAAGTCGCTTGTACAGCCCACTTAAAAGCTATCGGCGGCTATTTGGCGCCTGATGAATATGAAGCATTACCTGCTATTAACGCCGCTGACTATCCTGTTACAGCCTCTGTCATTATTCCGGTGCGCAACCGCGTGAAAACTATTACGGACGCCATAGGAAGCGTCTTGTCGCAGCAGACAAATTTTGATTACAATATTATTGTCGTCGACAATCACTCTGATGACGGTACAACGGACGCCATTGCAGCTTTCTCAAAAGATCCGCACGTCGTCCACCTCGTTCCCTCCCGCAAGGATTTAGGAATCGGCGGTTGCTGGGATTGGGCTATCCGCGACGAACACTGCGGCTGCTATGCCGTTCAGTTAGACTCCGACGATCTTTATAGCGGCACTGATGTTTTGCAGCGCATTGTAAATGCCTTCCAAACACAAAAAGTGGCGATGGTCATCGGCGCTTATCGTATGGTAAACTTCCAATTGCAAACGCTACCTCCGGGCTTGATCGATCATAAAGAGTGGACGGACGACAACGGACGCAACAATGCTTTGCGCATCAACGGCCTTGGTGCGCCACGTGCTTTCCGCACGGACATCTTGCGGCAGATTGGTTTCCCCAACACTTCTTACGGAGAAGATTATGCGCTCGGACTGACGATTTCGCGCCGCTATCGTATCGGACGCATTTACGACGAACTCTATTTATGTCGACGCTGGGAGGGCAACTCTGATGCAGCGCTAAGCATCGATAAGGTTAATCGCAACAATGCGTATAAGGATATGTTGCGCACCATAGAACTGACCGCCAGATGTAGGCGCAATGCAGCTTGGAATCACGAAGTAGCTGAAGAGGAACTACTAGCTTTTTTCCAAGAACAATTAGTGCGTTGGCCCGAAGCGGCGCAGCGCTTTACCGCTCTTGAAACAGAAGTAAAAACGCGCGAGCTCACCACAGAAAACGGGGTACTTGCCGCACAATATAACCCGCGCAGAATGGTTTCGACCGGCGCACAACTCACAAAAGAAGCTTTAGCAGAACGCCCCTGCTTCTTGTGTGGACAGAATAGGCCGAAAGCGCAAATGGTGTTACCAACTGACCGAACGCTCGAACTACTTATCAATCCCTTCCCTATCGTTCCGCAGCACCTCACGCTACCTACGCGCCATCATCGGCCGCAGGATCTAACAGCTTTATTGCCGGCTCTCTTTAATTTGGCTGAGCGTTGGCCTTCTTTCTTTCTATTATATAATGGTCCACGCAGCGGGGCATCAGCCCCGGACCACGCTCATTTACAAGCAGCTTTGCGCGGTTATGTCCCCATTGAAAAAGATTGGACCAAATATGCCGGACGCTTAAAGAAAGTCTATCCTTTGTCGTCCGCCGAAGAATATAATCTGACCGAAGCCGGCTATTCAGCTGAAGCAGGTATTTATCTTCTGCGCGATTATGCTTGTCCTGCATTTGTACTGATAGACGAAAGTGCCGACAAGGATTGCCACTTGCTGCAGCGCCTTTTACCTTTGCTGCCTAAAGATAAGGGACAGAGTGAGCCGGACTTAAACTTACTGGTTTGGCAACAAGCTGCTACCACCTCCAAACCGGCACATACCGTGGCCGTCCTTTTTCCACGCAAGAAGCACCGTCCGGAGGTTTACTTTGCTCAGGGCGCAGCGCAGCGAATCATATCTCCCGGCGCCATTGATATGGGTGGACTGATTATTACGCCCCGTGTGGAAGATTTTGAGGCTTTGACAGCGAAGGAGGCCACAGCTATTTTACGCGAAGTGACACTCTCCGAAAAAGAAGTGACAGCCATCGCCAAGCGCCTCACGGATAAGCCTGCGACCGCAGCGCGCACGGGAAAGCTTGGCAAAGATATTATGCATTATAATGAATGTCCGAACGTCGCAGTCGGGATTCTGACGAGCGAGCAAGTGACTTTCACACTAAATATGCCGTATACGGCCAAAGGAAATGCAGTCGAAGGCGTGCAACACGTAGCTTATCGCGACGGCGGCATTTTATGGCAGGACAATATTTATAGTGAGCTACGCTTTAAGCCCACGCAGCAAGATGCCTCTTTCACATTAGAAGATGTAACGATCGGAGTAGACTTCCATTGGGAGCGCAAAGAGGCCCAAACCTTCCACGGCACTCTGCATTTGCTCGTAGATGAAGGAAAGATTGTCGTGATTAACGAAGTTGATGCCGAAGAATATTTGAAGAGCGTCATAAGTTCGGAGATGCGCTCCACGTCTTCTATGGAACTCCTAAAGGCTCACGCCGTCGTTTCCCGCAGTTGGCTCTTCTATCAGATGCAAGCGCGTCGAAGCAACCCGGAAAATGCCGGCGGTTTCTTCACCTTTACACGCAAAGAAAGCGAATATCTGCGTTGGTATGACCGCACAGATCACGCCTTGTTCGATGTTTGCGCCGATGATCATTGCCAACGCTATCAAGGCATAACGCGCCAAAGTTCGGCGGCAGTCGTAGAAGCTGTAGAAACGACGCGCGGCTGCGTACTCACATATGAAGATGTCTTGTGCGACGCCCGCTTCTCGAAGTGCTGCGGCGGAGCTTCTGAAAAGTTTTCCACGTGCTGGGGCGACGACGACTATCCTTATTTAGCGCCCATCAGAGACAGCAAAGATGAGACGCTGCCCGACTTAACGGAAGAGGCGCAAGCCGAAGCGTGGATCGCAGCATCGCCCGATGCCTTCTGCAATACGAAGGATCCGCGACTGATTCAGCAAGTATTAAATGACTATGATCAGGAAACGCCCGATTTCTATCGATGGACGGCAACTTACCAACAGGCCGAACTGGCTGATTTAATCAAGCAAAAGTCAGGCATTGACTTCGGTGCCGTCAAAGCTCTTATCCCCGTAGAACGCGGAGAGAGCGGACGCATCAAGCGTTTGCGCATCGTCGGGACGGAGAAAGAGATGACGGTAGGCAAGGAATTGGAAATACGCCGTTTGCTTTCGCCCACACATCTTTATAGTTCTGCTTTCACGGTCTCCACTTCCGGCGAAGATGTGCCCCAAACCTTCACACTACGTGGCGCCGGCTGGGGACACGGTGTCGGTATGTGCCAAATAGGCGCTGCCGTGATGAGCGACAAGGGCTATTCCTACGACACCATACTCACTCATTATTATAAAGGAGCAAACATTAAGAAGATCTATTGATGGAAAATATATCAGAAACCGAAGCAAAAGCGCGGCGCCGACAATCGCCATGGAGCTGGGTGCCCTCTTTATATTTCGCAGAAGGCATCCCTTACGTCATCGTAATGACAATTGCGGCGATTATGTACAAGCGACTCGGACTGAACAACGAAGAAATCACGCTCTACACCTCTTGGCTGTATCTCCCGTGGGTAATTAAGCCCTTCTGGAGTCCGGTTGTGGATTTGTTGAAGTCGAAACGCTGGTGGATTGTCGTGATGCAACTCATCCTGGGCGCATCTATGGCCGGTGTGGCTTTTACGATCAAAGTGCCCCACTTCGTACAGTGGACGCTCGTCTTTTTCTGGCTTATGGCTTTCAGTTCGGCCACACACGACATCGCGGCCGACGGCTTTTATATGCTGGCTTTAGAGGAACACGAGCAGAGTATGTTTGTCGGCGTGCGCAGCACCTTTTATCGTGTTGCCACCATCGCAGGGCAAGGCTTGCTCGTAATGTTTGCCGGGACAATGGAAGTATTTTATCGCAACCCATTTTCAGCCTGGATGGCCACGTTCTTCGTCTGCACAGCCACCTTCCTACTGCTTTTCTGCTATCATGCCTTTATGCTGCCGCGCCCACGGCAAGACAGTTCCCGCCATCTGGAGTTGAAGGAGTTTGCCGCAACGTTCAAGTCTTTCTTCCTGAAGCCCCAGTTTCTTGTGGCCGTCATCTTTATGCTGCTATACCGTTTCCCCGAAGCATTACTCATCAAGATCTGCCCACTTTTCATGCTTGACCCCGTGAGTAAAGGCGGCTTAGGTATGACGACGGCCGAAGTAGGCTTTGTACAGGGCACGGTAGGCGTCATCGGACTTCTGCTGGGTGGCATTTTGGGCGGCGTATTAGTAGCTTCCAAAGGCTTAAAGAAGATGTTGCTGCCAATGGTGCTGAGCATTACGCTCCCCCACGTTGTCTACATATTCCTGGCCTACTACCAAACTGAGAGTTTGGCCTTGATTAACATCAGCGTCTTCTTAGAGCAGTTTGGCTACGGCTTTGGTTTCACAGCCTATATGCTCTATATGATGTATTTTTCGCAAGGCAAAAACACCACGGCCCACTATGCTTTTTGCACCGGCTTTATGGCTTTAAGTATGATGCTGCCCGGTCTGTTTGCCGGAGCGCTACAACAGGCCGTCGGCTATCTTAATTTCTTTATTATCGTCCTCTGCCTGACGCCACTGACTTTTATAGCAGCCGGTTTAATCAAAGTAGACGAGCATTACGGCAAAGGGAAATAAGCGCCCTGCCGACTACAGACTTTTCGCCTCTGCTGTTGCCGCGCGATGCGCCGGAACGGTAGGGGCGAAAAGCCTATATGGGGATGCTGAGTTCAATCCTTCACTTCATTAGGCCGCCCTTACGATCATCGACCACTCCAACTCTTACGACTCTCATTTACCAAGAAGAAAATTGACCCGCTTATCTCTCGCCGACACTTAGGCCGCAATAGGCGGAATGTTAATCACAAAAGCGCAAATCTTTCGACCACCCTACAAGCGCGGCGAAAAGAGGACTCAATTTCCTTATTTTCAGCAGTTCCAATCCATATTTTCCGATTCTCCTTGCCTATCCGTCGATCGTTTGCCGGAGAGAAACTATCGTTTGGCGGCAGCAAACTATGGTTTGATGGGAGCAAACTATCGTTTGGTGCCACCAAACAAAACCCGTTCTTGCCGCCGACACACAGCATCGCATCCACAGTATCGATTTTATGGATGAGAAGACAACTAATTTTCTGCTTCCGACCATAAAAAACCAGCCTTACGACTCACACGAAAAGCCATAAAAAGTCACATACAAAAGAGCGACGACAGCCCCATTGAATCTTTTCATTAGTTAACCGTGCAGGGGGAAACTGCAGCCAAATTTTGCTGTTTTTTTCTCATTTTAGCCTAAACTAAATGTGAGTTTTCGCTTTTTGTCGGATAAACTTGAAATATTCCCTTTGAAATTTGGCTACGCGTAGAAAACTCCCTATATTCGCTGCAGAAAACACACACTAATTACTCTAAAGATATGAAGAAGTACAATTTCGGTGCGGGTCCCTCAATTCTCCCGCAACAAGCAATGAAAGCTACAGCTGAGGCGTGCATTGACTTTAATGGCATCGGTCTTTCTTTGATGGAGATGAGCCACCGTAGCAAGGAATTTCAAGCTGTGATGGATGAAGCACAAGCTTTGATGAAAGAATTGCTCGGCGTTCCCGAAGGTTATAGCGTAATCTTCCTTGGTGGCGGTGCAAGCCTCGAATTCTGCATGGTTCCTTACAACTTCTTGGAGAAGAAAGCGGCTTATGTTAACACAGGCGTTTGGGCTACGAAAGCACAAAAGGAAGCTAAGCTCTTCGGCGAGGTTGTAGAAGTAGCTTCTTCTGCTGATAAGAACTTTACTTATGTACCCAAGGGCTACACCATCCCGACTGACGCTGATTATCTCCACATCACGACGAACAACACCATTTATGGTACGGAAATATTCACAGACATCGACTCTCCGATTCCTTTAATCGCTGACATGTCTTCTGACATTCTCTCTCGTCCGGTTGATGTCAGCAAATATACGATGATTTACGGCGGCGCACAGAAGAACCTGGCTATGGCCGGCGTTACTTTCGTCATCGTAAAGGATGATATGCTTGGCAAGGTAAGCCGCACGATCCCGACAATGCTCGACTATCGTACGCACCAGAAGAAGGGTTCTATGTTTAATACGCCTCCTGTAATTCCTATCTACAGTGCAATGCAGACGCTGCGCTGGATCAAGCAAGAGGGTGGCGTGAAAGAGATGGATCGTCGCGCTTCCGAGCGTGCAGATTTGCTCTACGCAGAAATCGATCGCAACAAGTTCTTCCGCGGAACAGCCGTTGCAGAAGACCGCAGCCGTATGAACATCTGCTTCGTAATGAACGATGAATACAAAGATTTGGAGGCTGAATTCCTTTCATTTGCTTTGGAAAATGGCATGTGGGGTCTTAAGGGCCACCGCGACGTAGGCGGCTTCCGCGCTTCTTGCTACAATGCAATGTCTGTAGAAGGCGTTAAAGCATTGATCGCTTGCATGCAGGAATTTGAAAAGAAACACTAAATCAAACATAGGAGCGGGAGGGGAAACAATGCCACCTCCTGCTCTTTTTACCCTAAGCAATTAGCATAAGACTATGAAAGTATTAGTTGCAACCCAAAAGCCTTTCGCACCGGTAGCGGTAAAGGGCATCGAAGAGATTGTTAAAAAAGCAGGCTATGAATTTGCGCTGCTTGAAAAATATGCAGAGAAGGCTGAATTGTTGGAGGCCGTTAAGGATGTAAACGCTATCATCATCCGCTCTGACAAAATTGATGAAGAAGTTTTTGAACACGCACCCGAATTAAAGATCGTTGTGAGAGCCGGTGCAGGCTTCGACAACGTAGATTTGGCAGCTGCTACGAAGCACGGTGTAGTTGTGATGAACACGCCGGGCCAAAACTCCAACGCTGTGGCTGAATTGGTGTTCGGTATGCTGCTTTACACGGTACGTAATAGATTCAACGGCAAAGCAGGTACGGAGTTGATGGGCAAGAAGCTTGGTCTCTTGGCTTTCGGAAACGTTCCTCAAAACGTAGCACGCGTTGCAAAAGGCCTCGGAATGGACATTTACGCATTTGACGGCTACATCCCGGCTGAAGTCTTCACGCAACACGGCGTTAAGCAAGTAAATACGCCCGCAGAACTCTTTAAGGAGTGCGATGTAGTCAGCTTGCACATCCCCTCAACGCCGGAAACGAGAAGAAGCATCAACAAAGAACTGCTCCTCTCTATGCCGAAGGGCGGTATAGTTGTGAACACAGCACGTCAAGATATTATTGACGAGGATGGATTGATAGAGGCTCTCCTCGAGCGTACAGACTTGCGCTACGTAAGCGACTTGATGTTAGAAAAACATGACGAAGCCGTAGACAAATTAGGCGACCGCTACTTCGCAACTCCCAAGAAGATGGGTGCACAAACGGCTGAAGCAAATATCAATGCAGGCCTCGCAGCAGCCAATCAAATCGTTGGCTTCTTCAAAGATGGTATCACTAAATTCCAAGTAAACAAATAAATCCTGAGCTATGCCAAGAGTTAAACCTTTTAGAGGAGTTCGCCCTCCTCAAGCTTTGGTTGAAGAAGTAGAATCAAGACCCTACGACGTCCTTGACTCAGATGAGGCACGCGTAGAGGCAGGCAATAATGAGAAATCTCTCTATCATATCATCAAGCCGGAAATCAACTTCCCTGAAGGAACGAGTGAATATGATCCTCGCGTTTACGAAAGTGGCGCAGATCAATTTAAGAAGTTCCAACAAGAAGGTTGGTTAGTGCAGGATAATGAAGAGAATTATTATCTCTATGCGCAGACGATGAACGGTAAAACACAATATGGTATCGTATTGTGCTGCCACGTGGATGATTACATGAACAATGTAATCAAAAAGCACGAGCTCACGCGTCGCGATAAGGAAGAGGATCGTATGAAGCACGTTCGCAATACGAACGCAAACATCGAGCCTGTTTTCCTTGCTTACAAGAGCAGCCAGCCGCTGATCGATTTGATCGATAGAACAGCGAAAGAGACTCCGGTTTATGATTTCGTAGCGCCGATTGATCATTTCCGTCATCAATTCTGGGTGATTGCAGATCCGAAAGATAAGGAGGTAATCACGACTGAATTTGACAAGATGGATGCTTTGTATATTGCCGATGGTCACCACCGCAGCGCTGCTGCTGCATTGGTTGGCGCTGAACGCGCAAAGCAGAACCCGAACAATACAGGCAATGAGGAGTACAACTTCTACATGGCCGTTTGCTTCCCGGCAGAACAGCTGACGATCTTAGACTACAACCGCGTAGTTAAAGATTTGAACGGCTTGACGAAGGATGAGTTCTTGAAAGCTTTAGGTAAGAACTTCATTGTAGAGGATATGGGCACGGAGAACTATCGTCCGAAGAAGTTGCACGAATTCTCTGCTTATTTAGAGGGACATTGGTATCGCTTAGAGGCAAAAGAGGGAACATTCAACCCGAACGATCCTATCGGCGTGCTTGATGTTGACATTTCTTCTCGTCTGATTTTGGATGAAATCTTAGGCATTACAGACCTTCGTGGTGACAAACGCATCGACTTCGTCGGTGGTTTGCGCGGCTTGGAGGAGCTGAAGCGCCGTGTGGACAATGGCGAGATGAAGTTTGCTTTAGCTTTGTATCCCGTGACAATGGAACAAATTATGAACATTGCCGATTCAGGTAAGATTATGCCGCCTAAGGCGACGTGGTTCGAACCAAAATTGCGTAGTGGTCTTGTTATCCACAAATTGGACTAATACGCTATTATTATAGATAAAGAGAGAGGGCAGCGAAATCGCTGCCCTCTCTTCGTATAATATCATTTGCAGAGGCTTTGTTCTGTCAGCAACTGTGGTTGTTTATAGTTAAACCGTTTAAACAGCCCAAAAACAAGCAAAGCTCTATTTCCATTGCGTCGTTTTCTCCAAACAGTTGGAACTTAAGAAGTCGGCTGCGTGCAGAAGAGCCACCAGCGGAGACTTTTCCAGCGCTGCACGGAAAGAGAAACGCATACTGCTCCCCTGCTCTCCCATATCAAACATACCCATATGCCAACGAATGGCAAGCAACTCCTCACGCGTCAAGTGCAAATACCAATTGATAATAAAGCAGGACTTCTCGCCGTGCCCAAAAGGAAAGTCGTCTTGAATCTCAAAGCTCGGATAAGTAACCCAACGCCCCTCGTCATCCTTTTTCCATTTTTCTGCTTTATGATAAAGTTTGATTTTACATAAATCATGAAACAAGGCACAAATGGCGATACTTTCTTCTGCAATCTCTTTCGTAAAATTAGCTTTGCCCTCGTCAAGCGCCGGCTGCAGCACAGCCTGATTCAGCCGTAGCGCAGTATGAAAGACATTCATCGAGTGCAGACACAAACCGCCTTCTTCGTTCAAATGAAAATTAGTAGATGAAGGAGCAGTGTAAAAGTCTGACTGTTCCAAATAAGAAAGCAACTCTTCCAGTCCCTTTCGCTTAATATAGCGATGGCAAAGATCTATAAACTCGGCTTTATGCTTTTGTATTTCCTCGTTGTTCATAGTAAATATAGCAAGATGAATTGAGCTTTACATCCTAACAAAAAAGGAGAGAACTATTCTCTCCTTTTGTAGCGCCTACGGGAATCGAACCCGTATACCATGCGTGAGAGGCATGTATCCTAACCGTTAGATGAAAGCGCCATAATCGTTTCGCGGAAGCTGGGGGATTCGAACCCCCGGTACGGAAGACCGTACGTCAGTTTAGCAAACTGGTGGTTTCAGCCACTCACCCAAACTTCCTTTCCACACTTCCTTTGAAATGCGGTGCAAAGATAGCGTTTATTCCTTATGCATCCAAACTTTTGTGAGAAAAAGGATGGGACTTTGTACGAAAACAAGCAAGTAAGTGGAAAATACGCTCACGTGCGTACACCTTTTTCCTCGTGAGCGCACACGCGTACGCTCGTGATGGTACAAGCTTACGCTCACGATAAAAATAGGAATAGTTGGCACTTCGTAAGAAAAACATAGAACCCCACTTCTCTAAAATGCGTTTAAAAGCTGTACGTTCCGTGTCTTAGTTTACGCACCCTTTGCTCTGCTTGACCTGTGTCAAGTCATTACGCAGCACTTACCTATCAGACGCGAAAAAAGTCCTTACGACCGATACGTGCGTAAAGCACCCAACAGAGCAACATTCTCATTGGGCAAGCCAACTGTGATACGCAGAAAATCGTGTTGTGGAAATAGTTGTGGTAAAAACAAGACTTTTATGCCGCGTGCTTTTAGATAAGCATGCAACTTTTCCGCCTCGCTTGTACGTATTAAAACAAAATTGGCTTCAGAGGGATATACTTTTTCGCAAAAAGGCAACAATTGGAGTGCCGGAATAAGTCTTCCGCGTTCTTCTATTATTTGTTGTGTCCACTTATGTGCATCAACGGGGCGGGAAAGTATCTGCAAGGTTTGCGTAACCGTTGGTGTATTGATGCCTTGAGGGGCAGCTATCTGTTGTAAATAGTTGATTAATTCGGGAACGCCGTAAGCTACGTAAAGATTTAAGCCGGCTGAGGCCCACGCATACGAGAATGTCTGAATGATAACTGCATTGGAATACTCTTCTATCGCGGGCAACAGCGTTTTTTGCGAAGAGAAGTCGATATAAGATTCGTCAATAAGAACTATTCCCTCAAACTGCGCCAAAAGTTTTACAATCTCTTTTGGTTCAAAACAGAGGCCTGATATATCGTTGGGACTGCAAAGGTAGATGAGTTTCGTATGTTCGTCACACGCAGCTAAGACACTATCAGCTGAAAAGCAGAATTGCTCCCCTAGATTTATGGTTAGACAAGTGATATTGTGCCATGCTGCTTGCCGGCTAACAAGCGGAGAGGAAGGTGCTGCAACGACTATGTTATCAAGACTTGGCGCACAAAATAAGCGCAAGAAGAGGCTAAACAGATGATCTAATCCTTCTGTGGCGAAAATGCAATCTTGCCGTATTTTTCTTTGGCGACTGAGGGCTTCATAGAGTCGCGAGGCCCGCTTTTCCGGAAAACGATTGTTGGGCGTATTGTATGGACTCTCATTATTGTAGAGCAAGACCTTTGCTTTCGGAGTTTCGGGCGCCTGCGCTTTAGTCTCCGACTCCAATAGTTGGTGGATATGCGGGAGCAGTAGTTGCTGTAGCTTTTTCATATACGTCAGTCCTTTTAAAAAACACGTACTGCGGCTTGGAGTCTAGGAGACTCCGAGTCGCAGTACAGATGCATGCTATAATTTTAATATTCTTGCCAGCACTTTATATCGAGTTCATCTACAGAAAGCGTACAGAAAGCATATATAAATGCACTCGCCAAGCGGGCATTTGTGATGAGCGGAATATTTAAGTCGACAGCCGAGCGGCGAATCTTGTAACCGTTGGTCACCTCACTACCCGATTGGTTCTTAGGAACGTTGACAACGAAATCAATCTCCTTGCTGTGGAGTAAATCCAAGGCTTGTGGCGTGCCTTCTTCGTTAGGCCAAAAAACGCGCGTGCTTTCTATGCCGTTTTCAGTAAGATAGCTGTGTGTGCCTTTTGTTGCATAAAGTTTGTAGCCCTTTTCTGCCAACAATTTGGAGGCCATCAGCATATCTGCTTTCTGCTTTCCGTTGCCGGTAGACAGCAGGATGCCTTTCTTGGGGATTCGTTGTCCAACGGAAAGTAAGCTCTTGATCAAAGCCGCACGAGCATCTTCGCCTAAACATCCCACTTCGCCCGTACTTACCATATCCACACCGAGTACAGGATTTGCATTTTGTAGTCGATTAAACGAGAATTGACTGGCCTTAACGCCGACATAATCTAAATCGAACAAATTCTTGGCGGGCTTTTCTACGGGAAGTCCCAGCATAACTTTTGTGGCCAATTCGATAAGGTCTATCTTCAATACTTTACTTACGAAGGGGAAACTACGGGAAGCTCTAAGATTGCACTCAATTACTTTGATGTCATTCTCTCGAGCAAGGAACTGGATATTGAACGGCCCGCTGATGTGTAGCTCTTTAGCAATCTCTCGCGAGATGCGTTTAACACGTCTTACCGTCTCAACATAGAGTTTCTGCGGCGGAAATTGGATGGTAGCATCTCCGGAATGGACTCCGGCAAACTCGACATGCTCGCTGATGGCATAAGCCAAAATCTCACCATCTTTAGCCACAGCATCCATCTCAATTTCTTTGGCGTGGAGCAAGAAACGGGAAACTACGACCGGATGCTTCTGGGAGACATTGGCAGCCAACTGCAAGAAATGCTCCAACTCTTCGTGGTTAGAGCAAACATTCATAGCTGCTCCCGAAAGAACATAAGAAGGCCTTACTAAAACGGGGAAACCCACCTTTTCAATAAAGGCGTTGATATCGTCCATTGTCGTCAATGCGCTCCACTCCGGCTGGTCTACGCCGATACGCCCTAACATTGCGGAAAATTTTTCACGATCTTCTGCATTGTCGATATACTTAGCCGGCGTACCTAAAATCGGTACGTTTTGCGCATCAAGCCGCATGGCTAAGTTGTTAGGAATCTGCCCGCCGGTAGAAACAATGACGCCGTAAGGAGATTCGAGTTCGAGAATGTCCATCACACGCTCGAAAGTCAGTTCATCGAAGTACAAGCGGTCGCACATATCATAATCCGTAGAAACAGTCTCCGGGTTATAATTGATCATAATGCTCTTAAAACCATTCTTGCGAATCGTATTGAGCGCTTGCACGCCGCACCAGTCAAACTCAACAGAGCTACCAATGCGATAAGCTCCGGAGCCTAGAACAACAACCGAGCGTCGATCATATTCTAAGGCGATATCGTGCGCTACACCGCTGTAAGTCAGATACAAATAATTCGTCTGCGCAGGATATTCTGCTGCCAGTGTATCTATTTGTTTGATATATGGTACAATGCCTGCTGCTTTTCGCCTACCGCGCACAACAAGCATTGCTTTGTCCATATCGTCATATTCTTTCTCTAAACCAACGGCTCTGGCTATTTGGAAATCTGTGAAGCCTTCGCACTTTGCTTTGTACAATAACTCATTTGAGAGGTTATTGATGCTACCACAAGCTTTTATAGCTCGGTTTGTATGGAAAATACGCTCAAGTTTGTGGAGGAACCATCGGTCGATTTTGGTCAATTCGTGGATTTCCTCTACGCTCATCCCATCAAAGAATGCCTTTTCAATGACTAAGATGCGCTTGTCGGTAGGTGCAGAGAGGCTTTGTCGGATATCATCAATCGTGATCTCTTTATTGCCCACAAAGCCGTGGAGGCCTTGTCCGATCATTCTGATTCCTTTCTGAATGGCTTCTTCAAATGTTCTGCCGATGGCCATAACTTCGCCGACAGACTTCATACTGGAGCCTAATTCGCGAGTGACGCCGTGGAATTTACCCAAGTCCCAACGAGGAATTTTGCAGACCACGTAGTCGAGGGCTGGCTCAAAGAATGCACTTGTCGTCTTCGTTACCGAATTTTTAAGCTCAAACAAACCATATCCTAAGCCCAATTTAGCTGCGACAAAAGCCAAAGGATAGCCGGTCGCTTTTGACGCCAATGCAGAAGAGCGACTCAAGCGAGCATTCACCTCAATGACTCTATAATCTTCTGAATAAGGATCAAAAGCATATTGCACATTACACTCACCAACAATGCCTATGTGTCGAACAATCTTAATACTCAGTGCGCGTAATTTATGATATTCGGCATTTGACAGGGTCTGAGACGGAGCAATGACGATACTTTCTCCCGTATGGATACCAAGCGGGTCGAAATTCTCCATATTGCAGACCGTAATGCAATTATCGAACTTGTCGCGCACAACTTCGTATTCGATCTCTTTCCAACCCTTCAAACTTTTTTCTACTAACACTTGCGGCGAGAAAGAGAAGGCCTTTTCAGCAATCTTATTCAGCTCATCCTCATTGTCGCAAAAACCTGAACCCAATCCGCCTAATGCATAAGCAGCTCGAATGATGACCGGATAGCCTAGGTCGTGCGCTGCTTTACGCGCATCTTCAATGGTTTCGCAAGCTTCACTCTTGATCGTTTTGATGTCGATCTCATTTAGTTTATCTACAAATAGTTCTCTATCTTCCGTGTCCATAATGGCTTGAACAGGAGTACCAAGAACCTTGAGGTTGTATTTGTCTAAAATCCCCGCGCGGAATAATTCCACGCCACAATTAAGAGCAGTTTGTCCACCAAAAGCTAACATAATACCCTGCGGCTGCTCTTTTTGTATCACCTTTTCTACAAAATATGGAGTGACCGGAAGGAAATAAATTCTATCTGCGACCCCGTCGCTCGTCTGTACCGTGGCTATATTAGGGTTAATCAGAACTGTTTCGATCCCCTCTTCTTTCAACGCTTTAAGCGCTTGTGAGCCGGAATAATCAAATTCGCCCGCTTCCCCGATCTTCAGAGCGCCGGAACCTAACAATAGTACTTTGTGAATTGCATCATTCATAGTCGGATCATTTATAATAGTTGGACGAATTCATCGAAAAGGAACTCAGTATCGAGAGGCCCGCTGCAGGCTTCCGGGTGAAATTGGGCACTGAACCAAGGATTATGTTTGTGGCGCACGCCCTCATTAGAATCATCATTCATATTAACAAAGAGAGCTTCCCAATCTTGTGGTAAAGTCTTTGTGTCTACTGCGTATCCATGGTTTTGGCTTGTAATGAAACACTGCGTTGTGCCCACTCTGCGAACGGGCTGATTATGTCCTCGATGGCCATACTTTAATTTGTATATGCTTGCGCCAGCAGATTTTGAAAGTAATTGATTACCCATACATATACCCATACAGGGCTTCACGTCGCTTTTACCCAAAAATTTCCGGATATTATCAACTGTTCGCTCGCAAGTATCCGGATCACCAGGTCCGTTAGCTAAGAACAAACCATCAAACTCCAACGCATTGAAGTCATAATCCCAAGGCACTCTAACAACTTCAATGTTTCGCTGAAGCAGGCAACGGATAATATTGTGCTTAACGCCGCAATCAACAAGCACAGCGCGCTTTCCTGCCCCCTCATTATATTTAATGACTTCTGAGCATGATACTTTTTCCACATAATTTACGCCCTCATATTGCGCGGAGGGCACATCACTAATAGTACCTTCCGGCTCAATCTTTCCAAGCATTACGCCGTGCTCACGTAAAACTTTTGTAAGTTCACGTGTGTCAACGCCCGTAATGGCTGGAATCTTTTCACGCCGTAACCAGTCCGACAAGCTTTCAACAGCATTCCAATGAGAATAGTCCTCACTATAGTCGCATACGACAAGCCCTGAGATATGCATGTGTTCACTTTCCATAAAAGTAGCTATGCCGTCCGGCCTCATTGTAAAAGGAGGAACGCCATAATTTCCTGCCAGCGGGAAAGTCAACACCAATATCTGCCCGGCATAAGACGGATCTGTTAAACTCTCTGGATAGCCTGTCATTGCGGTATTGAAGACAACTTCTCCGGCAACAGATGCTTCATAGCCGAAGGATTGTCCGCAAAAGGTTGTGCCGTCACTTAATGTTAGCGTTGCACGTCTTCTATTATTTATTGTGTGTGCCATTGCTTTGAGCGTTGGGATTGTTAGTTGTCTATCTTTACAGATTAAACTGCTTTTGATTGAGTTGGGCCTCATTGCGCTCATAAAAGTTAATGAAAGCCTGATTTACGCGCATTCGACCACCGGGTGTGGGATAATGACCTGAAAAATACCAGTCACCGGGCGCCAATGTGCAAGCTTTGTGTAAGCCTTCAAGCGTCTGGTAAACGATATGTATTTCAGTCTGCACGCCTTCAGGGCGCAGCAATTCAGCCGTTTTTTTACTAATTTCGTCGGCAGAGCATTCCGCATAGAGTTCGCGCACATACTCTTGCATTTCCTCTTTCGGCCGCCCTTCCTGTTCTTTGCAACGTTTGTAAACGGAGCGAATGATATCTTCTTTGCCGTACTGTTTGAGCAAGGCAATAATAGCGCGAAACGAAATAAACTCACCCAGATCCGGCATATCAATACCATAGAAGTCAGGATAACGTACTTGGGGCGAGGCGCTGACAATCACGATCCGTTTTGGATGTAGCCGATCAAGAATGCGAATAACGCTTTCCCGCAATGTCGTACCGCGCACTATACTGTCGTCTATAATAACCAAGTTGTCTTTATAGGCAACAAGACTTTCATACGTAATATCATAGACGTGGGCGGCTAAATCCTTCCTGCTATTGCCCTCGGCTATAAACGTGCGGAGCTTAATATCTTTCCAAGCCACCTTTTCTGAGCGTACGCGGCGCGAGAGAATACGCCTCAGCTCTTCAGGCTGCGGGTGACCGCCGAGCAACTCTATATCCTTTATTTTTTGTTCGTTCAGATATTCATTAAAGCCTTGTACAAGACCAAAAAAAGAGGCTTCTGCTGTATTGGGAATATACGAAATGACCGTATTGTCCAATTCTCCATTAATGGCTTTCAATACCGGGTTAACTAATCTACGCCCCATCTCCTTGCGCTCACGATAAATATCGCAGTCAGAGCCACGACTGAAATACACGTGCTCAAAAGAACAAGCGTGATATCCACGTTGCGGCAAAATTTGTTCAAGGCGCATTTCGCCATTCTCGCGCATCAAGATTGCCTGACCGGGCGTTAGTTCGTGGATATCATCCACCTCCAAGTCAAACGTTGTCTGGAGCACGGGGCGTTCCGAAGCTACGGCCAAGAATTCATCATTCATATACCAGAAGCAAGGGCGAATGCCCCAAGGATCGCGCATTGTAAAGCACTCTCCCGACCCCGTAACGCCCATAATCGCATAACCGCCGTCCCATACAGGAGCAGCTGACTTCAATATATTGGCTACGTCTATATTCTCTTCAATATAGCGCGTAATATCCGTATTTTTAAGTCCTTTACTCTTTGCCTCAACATAGCAACGCTCACTTTCGCGGTCCAGCCGATGGCCCAGCTGCTCCAAAAGAATATACGTATCTGACATCATACGCGGATGTTGCCCCTTGGTAGCAATCGAGCCGAAAATTTCCGGCACATTGGTCATATTAAAGTTTGCGCAGATGCAAAGATTCTTCGCACGCCAATTAGATCGCCTCAAAAACGGATGCACATATGACAAGCCACTCTTTCCGGTTGTTGAGTAGCGCAAATGCCCCATATAGATTTCGCCGGCATAGGGCAAGTGATGCGTGATGTAGTTAATATCTTGTGTTTGCTCCGGCGTATATTTTTGCAGCTTTTCTTTGACATTTTCAAAGATAGCTTCGATACCACCGGCACCCAGGGCTCTTTCGCGAAAGATGAACTCCTCGCCGGGCACTGCGTGCATCTTTAGGCAGGCAAGGCCCGCGCCTTCTTGTCCGCGATTATGCTGTTTCTCCATCATAAGATAGAGTTTGTTCAGTCCATACGTCCAAGAACCATACTTCTGCTGAAAATAAGAGAGGGGTTTGCGCAATCTAATCATTGCGACGCCACATTCATGTTTTAGGGGTTCCATCATTTGATCCGCTATGTGCGTGCGAAGTTACGCCAAATCGCAGTAAAAGCAAAAGGTTTTTCTTATTTATTCAGCGCAGTGGCGTCTCTTTTACAAAAAAGCCCCGAAGCTTCGCGATGAAGCTTCGGGGTAAGTGAGAGACGGAGGGAGAAACCCGTCTTATAGTTCAGAGATTCTTATTCCTTATTTTACAAGCACCTTAACCGTCGTGCCGTCAGACATCTTCACGATGTTGATACCGGCTTGCGGTTCGTTGATACGACGGCCGTCGATCGTGTAGCGTGCTACTTCCTTAATGTTTTCAGAAGCAATCACACCGTTTACACCAAGAACATCTTTTACAGGAGCCTTTGCAGCGTTAACAACCTTGCCTTGTGCATCCAGCAAGAATGCAATCACGTGCATCTTCTCTACATTGATGGCTTTGCGAAGCGGTTGCTTCGTCGGCAATGCCAAAGTATAAGAGTTCTTCACAACGTTGTTCTCAGTCAAAGCAGGAAGATCAACAGCAGCGCCGGAGAAAGAAGAAGCGATGGCTACGTCATCAAATACGCCCTTGAACATTTTTTGACCAAACTCGCCACCCTTACCATAAGGCTTCATATCATCCGGCAAGCGGCTTTGATCAAACTGAGCATAGTTGTTAGCTTGTTTCCAAGCGTTTTCATCGCCTGTGAGGCCGTCTGCCGTTAAGACGTAAGCAAGCTTAAAGTTGCCTGATACCAAAGGCTCAATAGTTGCCTCAGCTGTTACCTTCTCAGTTGCCTTATCATATACACCCGTAAGCGTAATACCTACGAAAGGAAGCACAGTAAGTTCCTTACGGAAGTCGTCTGCGATATCCTCACCTGTGCCATAATAGGGATCCATAACCTGGCCACGATTGAGGCGGCAACTAGGAGCACCTTCGAGGCCCACGTTCCTGTCGTAAGAGATTGACATCGGGTCTGATTGATTGAAGTTATGGAGGGCAATGCCTGCAAACTTATCACCGAAGGTCTTAGCCATTTTAGCCATACCGGCCATACCGCGCGGACACCAAGGACAACCGGTACCGGTAAATTCTTCAACCAAGACTGCACGCGGAAGTTCTTTCGACAAGACGACCAATTGACCTTTAGCCGTTTTGACCGCAGCCTCATTGGCAACGCCGTTAATCTTGGTAATCGTAATAACCTTCTCTTTAGTGCCTAAAGTTGCATCCGGATCCAAAGTGACAGCAACCTTTGTAGTGCCACCATACACTTTATAAGGCTGTGCAAGCGTTACGTGCTTCTCTGCGCCAACAGTGCCATCAGTAGTTACCGTGTAATCGAAATCAGTAATACCGGCAGAACCTGCATTTACCATAGAAAGCTCAAACTCTTTTGCTTTACCAAGTAAGGTTGTCAGCATACCGAAGTCCATCGGCTGCACAGCATTTTGCGTGAATTCACCCTCTACAAGTACTTGCATCGCTAACAAGCCAAACTTATCATCCTTGAAATCGCCCCAATCTTTTACGGATTTAGATGTGCGGAGGAAAATAGAGCCTTTAATACCCTTACCATCTCCGGTTACAATTGGGAAATTCAAGCCATCAGAATTTGTAGACGTTACGGTAAAGCTGACACCAACGTATACGCCGGCGCTTGTCACTTCATAAGGAGCATCTAGCTTAATGTCGTTGACTTTACCTAACTTTTTTTGCCCTTCATCGCCTGCATTCAGATCTGCCGTATTCAAATCTTTCACTACCTCGGCTTTAGAAACATTCGCCGGCAAAGTTTTGGATAGCCAAACTTTCACATCCTTGAGGCCGCTCTTATCGCGAAGATAAAAGCGAACAGCGTGAATTTTTTTACCAACCACAACCGGGTTATCAGGCGTGATTTGGATAGCCAAGTCGTAAGTCTCTGCATTCTGCACACCCAAGCCGCTGCGGTCATTTCCCGGCGTATAATGGCCCCACCATATTTGGTTAGCAGCCGGATCGAGCTTTAACGTCGGGGCCTGTGCTTGCGTGCTGTTAGCAACAGTAGGGAATGTCGGCATAGGACTGCGCTGTAACACTTGCGCATCAGCAGTCATTGCAAAAGTAGACCAAGAAAGGGCCAGAGCTGCAAGGAAAGCTTTTGTAGTACTCTTGTAATTCATAATAATTTGGTTTTAGTTTGCTTGTCAGACCTTCAAGCTTCATACTCTCCCATAGTAGTAGTCTAAAGATCCAATAGCCGGATTATGTTTTTAAAGTTTTTCTCGCGTTATATTGTCACCGTATTGTTAATGAGTGATAGCCCATCAAGATGCAGGCTCTCGGAAGCAAAATTAGACATAACGCACGAAAAGAACAAGAGCCTCGGTGTTTTTTTATTGATAATCCCATAAAACACCAACCTCTACCTTGCTCTTCCGTGCTCTGCTCAAAAGAAATAGCCCATCTCTGCTCTGCTAAAAAGGCTCGACCAAAGGCCGGCAAGTCCATTTCATCTTATTAAGAACAACGGCCTCACGTCGTGCAACAATGCCAACAACGCGAAATATTGCAGCACAAACTGCAATTTTAATCAACAGACTTCCAGACAGAAGATGTCGGGCTAAGCCCACTATTACTCCACTTCCTCATTGTTTGCTCCCGCCAAACGATAATTTGCCCCCGCCAAACGATGGTTTGCTCCCACCAAACGATAGTATGGCTGCACCAAACAATAGTCAAAATCAAAGCGAACACCTCAAATATAGCGGCGCATCGCTAAATATTTTGTCGCTTTTACGGGAAATAAGCCAACAGCAAGCCCCGCACCTCAGCTTTAACAGCCGGGATGCGGGGCTTGCTCATTGATATATGACTATCAGCCTAAATATTTTTTGAAATAGTCGGCCAAAGCTGTGCGCGCATCGGCTAATTTGTCTTCCCAATGCTTCATCGAGTTGGCGCCGATCTTATCCGTTATATATTTGACGGACTGAAAGGGAATGCCCATTTCGCGGCAAACCAAGGCTTCAGCAAAGGCTTCCATATCAACGGCTGCGCCATTGACGGTATCAGCGGCCGTAACAAAATCATCGCCGGTATTGACGATAAATGCGTCGGTCGTGACTTGGCCTTCGACAATTGAGGGCAATGACAGCAGAGGCGTAGTCTGAACTTCGGACGAGATACTCGTGAAGTTTTGCTTTGCACTGTCGCGATCAATGAAGTGTGTGGCAGAGAAAATATCTCCCACGCTGTAGGCTAAGGTACCGGCGGTGCCCACATTCAACACGAAATCGGGCTGCAACTCGAAGATAGCCTTCGTCAGGCGAAAAGCGGCCTGCACTTTGGTGATCTTCGTTAGAATTGTGTGTACCTCAAAGCCGGGAATGCTTACGGGGACTACTTCTTCTTGGAGCGCAAACGCTACGATGGCTTTTTTCATTGTGCCGGAAGCAGATATTTATCACCCGTCTGGTCGACAATCACTTTGCGATATGAATCGGGATAGCCCACGCGCTGAACGCGAGCAGGAAGTCCTTCTTTCGTATAAAGATATTTTCCGTCTTTACGAGGCTTTACAGCCATATCGTTGAACTCTACGATCAGACGCTCGCCGAGGGCTTTCCACGTAGTCAACATAGTTGCGCCGCGCTCTGCGGAATAGCTTGTCAAATATCGAACAGCCTCAGCCGGATTCGACTTGTATAAAGCTACAGCCTTAGCTTCTACCTCAGGCTGCTTTGCACTTAGATCTTTGTCGAGCCCGTCGCGCACTTCTTTTACAACGGGGAAGAGATGATTATAGCGAGGATAGGTCATGTTAGAAACCCAATTGCAAACCCAAAAGGCCGACTTCCAAGAGAAGGTGCAGCCATCGGCGCCCGGAGCATCGAAGCACTCGGGTACGGACGTGTTATGGCAATAAATCGGTGTGTAGCTAATCATGTTAGGATCGTCACTGCCGTACCAAAGTATGCCACCCACGGCGTCGGGAAGCCATCCGCGTATTTGGGCAATGTATGTATCGGCCGTCTGCTGCGTAGAAATGGGGCGCTCATTGAAATATTTTTTGCCGTTATGCGTAAATTCAAGCGGTGTGGGGCGATATGGCATTTCCCCGGGACCCATTCCGCAATCTTTTTGCACGTCGAAGGGCGTGCCTTCATAATGGTCGCGCATACCATCCATAATGTCTTGGCGGGAAAGCAAACGCTTCGGCTTGAAATAAAGGGGGAAGGGCTCAGCCTTGCCGATATGCTTGCCATCTACATAGTCTAAGTATTTGTCCATACCGTCTACAAAGCGATTGAAGAAGCTCCAAGCGCGCGCGTCACAAAAGCGAACGGCACCAAAATCGGCCGGCGAGAAGGCATTGGCAAAAGAGAAGTCGGCGTCTTTTCCGGTAAAGTAGCCGTGTTTGCGTGCATAGCTGATCACGTCCTTGGCATAGATGACATTCTTCTTATCATATTGCAGGAATTTATGGATTCTACTCTGATTGGCATGCGCTGCAATGCAGTCGTCAGGAATACGAACAGCTACCCAAAGTGCGCCTTTCTCGTTAGGACCTTTGCCGACCATCTCCATCAACCAAAGTTCGTTCTTATCGGCAATGGAGAAGGACTCGCCACTGCTGGCATAACCATATTTTTCTACCAAGCCGGTCATCACGCTGATAGCCTCGCGCGCCGTTTTAGCGCGTTGCAAGGCGATGCGCATGAGGCTTACATAATCAAGAACGCCCTTCGGGTCTACGAGTTCAGGACGTCCGCCGAAGGTTGACTCCATCACGGCTACTTGATATTCGTTGATGTAACCTTGAACTGCATACGTCTCGGGTACTTCCGGGATCTCGCCCAAGTAACGGTTGGAATCTCCATCGATGATCTTGCGCATTGCGCCCTTCGGATGCTTAGCGTGGGGCAGATAGATCAGATGTCCGTACATACCGTAGTCGTCGGCATTGTAGGAAATAAACGTTGAGCCATCAGTGGTGGCTTTCTTGCCGACAAGAAAACTTGTGCAGGCAAAGCTTGATACTGCTATAAAGGCAGCACAAAGGGTCAGGAATACTTTTTTCATAGTACAATGAATCATTAATCAATTGCTTTAAAAGACATATCCAATCCTTTTACGGAATGGGTCAACGCGCCGACGGAAATATAATCAACTCCGCAAAGCGCATAGGAGCGAATGGTCTGCAAAGTAATGCCGCCACTCGATTCTGTCTCGAACTTGCCGTCGATGAGTTGAACGGCCTTTTTGGTAGCTTCGACACTGAAGTTGTCGAGCATAATGCGGTCGGCCTTACCATTGCTCATCACTTGCCGAATCTCATCTTCGCTGCGCACTTCTATTTCTACTTTCAGGTGCAATCCTTTTTCTCGCTGATAGGCTTCGCAACGGTTGAGCGCCTGATCAATACCTCCGCAGAAATCCACGTGATTATCTTTCAAGAGAATCATATCGAAAAGACCGATGCGATGGTTGACGCCACCGCCGATACGGACGGCCTCTTTCTCCAACATACGCAAACCGGGAGTGGTCTTACGCGTATCGAGCACTTTAGCGTGTGTGCCTTCAAGCTGTCGCACATACTCACGCGTCATCGTGGCGATGCCGCTCATTCGCTGCATCACGTTCAGCATAAGCCTTTCCGTCTGCAACAGGCTTCGAATTTTACCGGATACAACCATTGGCACGTCGCCAGGCTTTACCGTTGCGCCGTCTTCCAAACTTGTCGTTACCTCCAACGCGGGGTCAAATTTGCGGAAGATTTCTTTAGCTATTCGGAGTCCGGCCAATACGCCTTCTTCTTTGATCAGCAGGCGAGACTTTCCCATCGCTGTTTCCGGAATGCAGCAAAGCGTCGTATGATCGCCGTCACCAATATCTTCGGAGAAGGCAAGATCTATGAGTTTGTCGTTAAGTTGTTCTACTGAATACATAATAATAAATACGTTCGGTGTCTTATTTTCTTATCAGACTTGCAAATATATGAATTTTTACGAAAGCGCAGCTTTCTTGCTACGAAGAACTTGCAAGCAAGTTTCGTTTTGTGGTGAAAAGTTTATACCAATTCGTTTATAAGAGTAAAATACCGGTAAATAAGCGACCGGAATCGATACCCAAGCGACGGGCTGAAAAATATTCTTCGTGGTTTTGATAAGTACAAATGCCTGCTACTTGAATATTTTCTAAAGGAACGCCGGCCTTATCAAGGAGATAGTGGTTCGTACCCCAAAGATCTATATACCATTTATCTTGTTGCGGGTAAGCGAAATTTTGCATCGGAAACCCAGCCTCACAAAAGGCGTCATAAACTTCCGGTCCTACTTGAAAGGCGGGTTGAGAAATGCTCGGCCCAATCACGACTTTTACGTCCTCCGCCCGCGTTTGAAACGATGAAAAGAGCGTTTCTAAAGTTTTGGAGACGATCTTTTTCACCGTGCCTCGCCAACCGGCGTGAACAGCTGCTGCAACGCGCTGTTTCTGATCAAAGAGCAAAATCGGCACACAGTCAGCCGTAGAGACGCCGATGCACGTATGGCGCAGCCGAGTAATAAGTGCATCGACGCCCTCCAAAGCCGCAGTGCGTTGTTGGGAAGAAAGTGCGAAAAAGGCCTCATCAATAATCAGCGAAGCATCGCTATGCACTTGATGCGGCAAGATCAGGCGCTCTTCTGCTATATTTAATTGTGCACAAAGACGGACTTTATTTTCCTTGGTATGTATAGGCGAATCACCACAATAAGGATTGAGGTTAAAACGTCCGTAATTGCCCTCGCTCACACCACCCTCTCGGGTTGTGGTAAAGGCAACCACGTCTTTGTCTATCGCATATTTTAACAAGGGAATAGGCATAAATACTGCTTTATTCAAATTCTACGACTGTAATACCTGCGCCGCCAAACTGTACGTGTTCATCCCTGAACGTTTTAACGCCGGGCACGGTCTTTAAGTATTGGCGTACGAGTTCGCGCAATGCCCCTGTACCCGTACCGTGTAAGATTCTCACGCGTGGTTGTTCTAATAGAATTGCGTCGTCAATGAAATGAGTAACGGCCTCCAAAGCCTCGTCGGCACGCATCCCTCGCAGGTCCATTTCCGGACGGAAATGCAATTTCTTTTGATAGACGGCGTCGCGCGTATCTTTACTTATAAACGTCGCCACTTTAGTAATTTTTTCCGTTTGGGGCGCTTCGGCCGGCTCTAATCTATTGATGGGAACAGCCGTATACATACTACCGAAAAGAATCTTTGCTTGTCGGCCTTGCAAATGCTCGATACGCCCCACGGTGGTCTGTCCTTTCAGGCGAACGAAGTCACCTTCGTGAAAATCGCGCCGCGCGACCGCTTGCTCCCCTACCGACTTAGTAGGTGCAGCGCTCGATTCAGCCTTGCCGGAAGGTGTTTTGGGGTTACGCTTATGCTGCTGGCGACGCTTGATCTTTTCCAACTGGCGACGAATGTCGGCATCGTTGTCATCAGTGGCGCTCAATGTTTCTTTGAAGTCCGACAATTCTTTTCGGATTTCTTTGGTTCGCTCCTTATCTGCTTGGGCTTCGCGGATAGCACGAATGGTATTTTCAATCTTAGCATTAGATTGCTGGAGCAACTCTTGCGCTTCGGCCTTGGCTTGGGCTATAACGCTCTTCTTTTGTGCCTTAAATTGTTCTACTTCTTGCTCGTAATTGGCCAGTGTAGCCTCTAATTGCTTCTCTTGCCGATGCACTTTTTCACGCTTGGTCTCCCAATACATTTTATCGCGCGCTATATCTTGCAGATACTTATCGCTCATCACGTAATCTTTACCGACAAGCGACTCGGCATAAGCTACTACTTCGGCCGGAAGTCCGATCTTGCGCGCAATTTCTATGGCAAACGAACTACCGGGATGGCCTATGCGCAACATAAACAGCGGCTGCATACGTGAGCGATCGTAGAGCATCGCACCATTTACGGCCGTCGGGCAAGCATCGACGTAGTTTTTCAGATTCTGATAGTGTGTCGTTATCACGCCATAAGTTCCGTTGCGCACAAAGCGGTCTAAGATTCCCTCAGCTAAGGCGCCGCCGATCTGAGGTTCCGTGCCGCTACCAAATTCGTCTATCAGCAGCATACTTTTGGCGTTGCTGCGCTTCATCATCTCTTTCAAACCTAAGAGGTGAGAGGAGTAAGTACTCAATTCGTTCTCAATATCCTGCTCGTCACCTATACTTAAGAAGATATCTTTGAAGATTCCGACATTAGAGTTCTCACGCATCGGCACGGGCATACCGCATTGGAGCATATATTGCAGGAGTCCGATCGTTTTCAAGCAAACGGACTTGCCGCCGGCGTTCGGACCGGAAATCAGCAGGAGGCGTTCTTTGCCTTTGAGGGTCACGTCTAAGGGCACTTGCTTTGCACCGTGCTTCTTTAAGGCCTGCTGAAGCAGCGGATGCACGGCTTGCACCCAATCCAAGCAGGGATATTTGTGCACCTGCGGCACAGTGGCGGAAAAGGAAGTCGCGAAATTTGCCAATGCACGCAAATAATCGATATGGGCCAAATAATGCATAGAGGCCAAAAGGTCGGGTATGTGCAAACGGATCTCCTTACTCAATTCGGAAAGGATTCGGATAATCTCCCGCTTCTCCGCAGCTTTTAGTTCTCTGACGCGATTATTGGCTTCGACAACCGTGGCCGGCTCAATGAAAACGGTCTTTCCGGTAGCACTCTCATCGTGTACGATACCTTTAATCTTGCGTTTCACGGAAGGAGCTACGGGAATGACCAAGCGTCCATCGCGCAGCGTGGGGGTTACGTCGCGATCTATGTAGCCGTCTTTTTGGGCATCACTGATAATCGTGCGCAAGTTATGGGAAATACTTCTGACCGTTACTTCCGCCTGATGGCGAATGGAGAGCAATTCGGGCGAAGCGGTGTCTTTTATTTTCCCATATTTATTCAGCACCTCGTCTATCCGACGAATGATATTCGGAAAAGCCACAATGCCGGTCGCCATTTCAGCCAAAGCGGGATAGGTATAGGCATCCTCGTCGTTGTGTTTGCAAAAGAAAGATGTGAGTGCGTGAATGGTCATCAAGGACCGTTTCAAGTCAAACAATTCCAACTCTTCCAAATGCGTATTTTCAGGCTGAATACGTAGCAAAGGGCGGCGAAGATCAAAGAAATTTTCTTCATAGACATCGTCTTCCGTCTCGCAGAAGCGGGCAAACTCCTGCGCTTGGGTCAGCGCCTTTAAGATGCTGTCGTAATCAGTCATAAATTGCACTTGATGATCGACCCATTCCGTGCCAAGCGTCGACATACAGCGCCCTTTCAGCAAAGTGCGGATCTCATCAAAGCCTATTTTTTGCTCAAAATTTTCCGGATATATCATAATTGTAGCTCTCCTTGTACGCAGTTCCACTGCATAAAGTATGCAAAGATACGATTTTTTGAGCACCTACTGCCTACGTCGTCAGCGCTTCCGGTCGAATAAAGGGCTTTGGGGCAAAAGAAACGTCAGCTACTGAAGCCGGGAAGCCTATACCGGTTCACGCACTGTTGTGCTTTTATACCCTATCCCCCTACTCACCGCTTCTGAAAGTTCGATTGTTGTCTACGCCATATTATATACCGCGCCAACAAAGGCTACCGGGCAACGAAAAAAGTCGAAATCAGGAGCCACAAAGGCTGGAAATGCAGCGAGAAAAGTCTGATTTTGGCACACCGGCATAAGGTTGGCAAAGTTTTCATCGTGAGAACACAAACGTACGCTCACGATGAAAAGTATGTACCATCGTGATAGGACGTTTGTGTTCTCACGATGAAAATTTAAGCAAAAAGAGCTTGCCTGCACAGAGTTGGAAACTTATAAGTCATTTTTGGGGACTAAAAGCGCCTCATTTCGAAAGCCAATTTGTTATTGTCGCAAGCTCTTTCTCATCTTTTCTCTATTTAGGCGCTTGTTATGGCTATTTCGCAAAACGGGAACGAAACAAAATAGGGAAAATACAAAGTTGAAAAATTCGAAAACAGATCTTATCTTTGCCTAAAATAGTTTATCGAAAACACTAAAAAGCGACTTCTTTGCAACATGCTTGCGCTATCTTTGCACAAGAGAGGCGCCAGCATAGCCTTCGAAAATTTCTTCGATACCGGCTGCTAACTCTATCTTTGCATTTGACAAACGGCGAACAACAAAGAAAAGATAAAATTGGGCGGCGTTTGCCAATGACAATAAGAACATCAATGACTGACAATAAATAATAGACGTTTATGAAAAAAGTTCTACTTCTTTTCTTCGCACTTTGGAGCTGTATGCTTTCAAGTTTTGGGCAGGTAACATTTAAAATCGATGGTTTTTCTGACAGATACTACGGGAGAGCATATCTTTCTGATACTTCAGAGGTGTTTAGCGAGGGTTGGGTGGCCGTATATGACCGAAAGACAAACAAGAAACTGATTCACGTAGACGCCGATGAACTCTCCTTTGATCTACACGACTATCAGTTGAAGGCAAACATTGCTGAAATCCCTTATGGAGAACACAGTGTGCTACTTTATGAGGACTTCAACTTCGACGGGAAGAACGATTTTGCGCTAATGGATGGGCAACACGGCTGCTATCACGGACCTTCATATCAAATCTTCTTAGCGTCAAACAATGGATTCACTTTCAGTCCGGGTTTTACAGCATTGGCGCAAGAAAACTGCGGCATGTTTTCAGTCAATGAAGAGGAAAAAACAATATCGACAATGACCAAAGATGGCTATGGTTGGCACAAGTTTTCCACTTATATTGTCAAAGACAACGAGCCCTTTCTCATTAGCACACTTATAGAAGATGTAAGCAACGAACCTATCAATACCACTACGACGGAAGAATGGGATGGAAAGAAAATGGTAAAAAAGACTTCAACCTTTTTCGATTTTGAATGTGAATACATAAAGAGTTTATTCACTTTTCATGTAGACAAACAGAACAAAGATATTATCCTTTACAGCGACAATGGCAGCCAGCTTTGCTATGCGATCACAAATAAAAATGGAGAATTAGAGCTTTTGTATCCGGAAATAAAAAAAGAAGGGAAAAAGGACTTTTATTATTCTCGCAAAAAAAATGCATTGTCCTTTTGGAATAAGGATACGGAATACACAATTACTGACAAGAGTGGCAATGCGGGGATCAGCATTCTCACCAAAGGCAAAACTTATCAGTGGACAGGCAACCCAAAGAAGCGTGAAGGCAGCTTGGCTAAACTGTTAAAGGAAGCATTTGATAATGTATCATACGGCAACTAAAACTGATACGCGACATCAGCACACGGAAAGTGTACCTCCTCGGCGTTCGGATGGCGCTATCTTTACATAAAATAGGCGGCCGAGGCTCAGAAAAGACAAAGGCTAGCCGTGGTCGCCACTTACAATGAGAATAATCAATGACTGGCAATAAATAATCGTTGTTTATGAAAAAAGTTATACTCCTTGTCTTCGTGCTTTGGGGCTGTATGCTCTCAAGCTTTGGACAAGTAATATTTAAGATCGATGGTTTTTCTGACAAATACTATGGCAGAGCCTATTTCTCTGACACCTCAGAAGTGTATTGCGAAGGCTGGGTGGCCATATATGATCGCAGAACAAACAAGGAACTATTCCGCGTGAACGCAGATGAACTCTCTTATAAGTTACACGGCAGTCAGTTGAAGCAAAACATTGCAAAAAACCCTTATGGGGAACACAGCGTGTTGATTTACCAAGACTTCAACTTCGATGGAATGAAAGATTTTGCACTTATGGATGGACTGCATAGTTACGATCACGGACCTTCGTATCATATTTTCTTTACTTCAAAAAAGGGATTTATCTTTAGTCCGGAACTTACGGCTTTGACTCATGAAAACTGCGGAATGTTTTCGGTCGACAATGAGGACAAGACATTAGTGACTATGACCAAGGATGGCGATGATTGGCGTAAATACTCTACATACATTATAGAAGACTTTATGCCTTTTCTCATTAGTACATTTAAAGAAGACATACGCAACGAACCTATCAAGGCTATTACGACGGAAGAATGGGATGGGGAAAAAATGATAGAAAAGTCTTTTACCATCTTTGATACTAATAGTCAGAACATCAAGAGTTTATTCACTTTTCATGTAGACAAGCAGAACAAAAATATTATCCTTTACAGCTGCGATGGCAGACAGCTCTACTATACGATCACAAATAGTAATGCAGAGTTTGAGCTTTTGTATCCGGAAATAAACAAAGAGGGTAAAAAAGACTTTTATTATTCTCGCAAAAAGAATGCATTGTCCTTTTGGAATAAGGATACGGAATACAGGATTACCGATGTGAACGGCATTGCGGGGATCAGTATTCTCACCAAGGGAAAGACTTATGAATGGAAAGGAAACTCGAAGAATCGTAAAGGTAGTTTGAAAGCACTGTTAAATCATACTTTTGATAATGTTTCATACGGCAACTAATGCCGATACGCGACATTTGTATGCGGTAGGCGCATCTTTATGGCGCTTGGCTTGCGCTATTTTTACTTAAGATAAACGACCGATGGGCAAGAAAAGACAGTAAGAGGAAAACGATTATAGTTTATAGTCTGAATGACCAATCGCTACACTATGCCATCACTAACACGGAAGGATTGGTAGAATTCTATTATCCGGAAATAGCAGCGAACAAGCAGACTGACTTTTCATATTTCTACAAGAACAACACATTGAAGTTTCGTACTAAGGATGCTGAATATGCGATTACGGACACGCCCGGCAATCTGGGTATCAGCATCACCACGAAAGGCAAAACTTATCGATGGAAAGGCAGCACAGAGGTACGCACAAGCCGTTTGGCAGCATTGCTTAAAAAGACATATAACAATGTAACCAAAATCAGATAATAGTGCTACGGAACATCGCGTCTAAAAAGAAGCAGGCGGGAAACCAATGGCCAAAGAAAGGCACAGGTTTCCCGCCCGCTTGCTAAGCGGAAGTTTGGACTAATGATTCAAGCTAAACTTCAAACTTACACCGAAGTCTTGCGTCGTCGTTGGATAGGAAGCTGACGTCAGCAATGGGCGATTCATCTGTCGATCGTAGTAAACCGTCAGCGTCAGCAAACGACTGAGTGCATAGTCCGCACTAAAACTTATTTGAAGTGCTTTATTACCACTCGTAGCCTGAGATAAGCCCGTCATAATATCTCGGTTGAGCGATGCTTGACTGCGGAAAGAGAAATCGAAACGTAAGTTTAAGTCGCTCGAGAAGCCAGAAATGGCGTTTCGCAAATCAAGGTCGTCGACCTTATTTCTTTCGTTCCCCTTGGACTTGGCTTTCTTAGCTCGAACGGTTTTCTTCGCTTCAAAGAGTTTGAAATTGGGAATCTTATATCCCATTCCTATCACAAAGTCGTTGGAACGCGCCTCATTGATCTGCGCATTTGTCATACTCAGCGTAAGAATCCTTGTGCGGCGAATCTCAACTCGTGTAGAAAGATTATTCAAGAAGGTCATATCAACACCAAACAGAGGTGCAAATGTCTCATTGATCGAAACAGAAGAGACGTCGAAAGGGGAACTGGGGACGGGAAGTCCGGTGGAGACATTTGTAACAAAGCCCCAATTGCCCATATATCGGCTAAAGGTAGAAAAAGAAGAGTAGGCCCCAACGCTGTATATGCTCTTGTAGGAATGATTCAAATTGAAACTCTTAAATACTTTCTTCATCGCAGATAAACGCGCTAAGCCGGCATAAGAGATAGACCAATTGGGGAGCATTCGCAAAATGGTGGGAAAAATACGCAAGCCTGATCCGCCAGCAGTATAAGCATCTAAAAAGGCGGGAACCATTACGTCAGCCGAATATTTGGAGATCGTGCCGTTAGCAGGATTAAAAGGCGTTCCTGCTAAAGATGTTCCGGCAGGATATGTTGCATTAGCGTAATGCGCTTCAGCTTGATTACGATAACTATCTAATGATTGAATAAACTTTCTAAAGGTCTTGCTGGCGTAACTATTGTCAGCATTGCCAAAGCTCTCGAAAGAAGAGATTATACTAATAGTTGTCTGCGCAAAAGAACCAGATTCCAAGGATGGCATATCAGTAAACATATACTGAATTGATTTTGCTGTGTTTACATCGCGAGTAGCGGAAAGATCGATCTTAAAGTCGCGGAACGGCTCCAAAGTTGCTCGGAATTGGAATGTCTCCGTAAGATTCGTTGTGGCGGGGGTTATAATGGAATCAGTCCTTAGTAACCAACCGCGCTCTGCGGCCCTGCGAATATAACTTTCGTTGACCGCGCCAAAGGCAAAATCTAAGCCAGGCTTCAAACCTCCCCCACGCGACTGACCGAATGTATTACCTATCTCTGGGAGGAAGCCGGGAAGAGACATATTAAACCTATTGGAGTAGTTGAAGCTAACATTACGTACCATCATCAAGACACGTGAGACACCTTGGAGGGTCTTATACCAAGCTTGGTCTTCATTGCTCTTGCGTGCAGCAATAGTCAGCTTAACTTGTGCGCTGTCGCGATTCAGAATCTCAATGGTGTTTTTATCTATGACTTTATACCTTAACTGTATTCGCGATCCGTCTTTACGCAAAGCGGTTAATCGGATCTTTTTGGTCTGCTGATTATGCTTAACTATCAGCGTTGTATCAGCCTTTAAGTGCAACTCTTGCGTGAAGGCTTTCTTTTGTTCTTGTTTTTTAGAAGAACTATTGCTATTGGAATATTTCTGATTGACTTTCCTAAGGAAAGGGATATGATTATATAATGTCTCCATATTGAGACGTGCATTGGCCGTAATGTTACGAGAGTTAGAAATGTTATTACCCAGGTTCATTCCATTCTCTAATACGGTTCCACGAATCCAGTTATAGGAACTTTGATAACTTACATCGGATGTAAGCCAATCGAAGAGTGGAATCATATTGATTGGCAAACGCCAACTTGCCTGAAAATTCTGGGCATAAGAAAGTGGACGCCCTAAATGGCGAATGCTCTGCCAAATTGAATCTTTCCAGGCTCTGTAACGATCCGGATACAATTGCTTATTAACGGCTGTATAGGGTTGCTCTATTTCGGCATTTGTCCCACTTTGGAAACTCAGCTGTATGTTCTTTGTAATATCCCAACGCAAGTTAAAATTACGATTCCAAAGAAAATCGGAATTCCAAGTTAAGGGAATTGAAGTATTGCCTAAGTTTTCCATATCCCGTTCTTGCAGTTCATAATAAGAACGCGTTATCTCCGAATTAAAAGCTAGATTCTGCGGAAGATAATTTAAACCAAAATCGGTAAGAATTTTGAGCCACTTGGATTTGGATATTTTCTTAAACGGCGTAAACGGTTTGTAGTTGGGTGAATAGTTGTAATTAAAACTCCAACGCCAATTTTGATCCTTCTCCCAAGCCGTCGTTTGCCCAGTAGTTTCTCTTGAAGAATGAGCATAACCGAATGTAAAGTTAGCAGGATCATAAGGCATTGGATGCCCCTTAGTCTGTATGTTAAACCGAACACCTGTCAGTGATAGATTTTTAGACGTTACGACGCGATTAGCTATTCGACGTAAAGAATCTTTCTCTGCTTTGGTCGCTAAAGCTGAAAGTGCATCTTTCATCGGTAAGTCCGTATCAAGTGGATTATACTTTGGCTCAATCCTTTCTTTAGAATAAGAATAATAAAGAGGTGCATTCATCTTAACTTTCTCCGGCAGGAATTTACCCAACTGTACATTAGTTGTCACAGAATATTGTGTCAAGTTGTTGTCTCTGCGTTGCTGCACAGTCTCCTCCAAGCCTCCGAAGCCTTCGGTCTCTAAATGGCCCGTCAAATCTACAGTTGCCAAATCTGAAAGTTGCAAATTGAGGGCTGCCTGTGCAGCTATACCACCTTTATTTGAAACCTGTTGTAATCGCAACTCATTTACCCAAACCTCGGCATGCTGTACTTGGCGAGAGTTATTACGCACGCCTATCATAACCGTACGAATATCCCCTAAGGTAGGGTTACCCATAATGCTCACGCGATTAGCCTGTTTGTGTGGATCATATTCAGTATAAAGTCGACCAAAAGAGGCGGCACCATTTGCTCGTGCTCTATTACGATTACGCTTCAGATCGGTAAATAGAGACAAATCTATATCCAACATATTTGCTGCTGGCCAAACGGCAATAGCACCAGCATCGGAGTTAGCATAACGCCCGGGAGGAGTTACCGTTAGCGGAATTTCGTATTCGTAGAAGTTGGATTTGTAGTCACTGCCTAAACGAACAAACAAAGAGACTTGTCCGTCTTCCACCGCAGGATAGCCTTCTAAAGAATTAGCGTGGTTAAACATCTGTAGATGCTTATATCGCCGTAAGTCTAAATTGGTGCGCTTGTAAACGGCACGCGCGTCTTCGGAAGCTAAATTCTTAACAACTAAAGATAATGCTTGTTCATTGTTTTGCAGCAATTGGTCTTGCCCGGAATCTATTACGCGACTAATACCTGGAGGTATTACATAGTTAACTGGAGATTTATCATTATTTTCTTCAAAGTTCACAGACGATGGTTCAAGTATACCACTCACACTGGGCGCTTGACCATTATATAATGCTTGATCGTAAGATCTCCATTCTCCATGTACCAAGTTCAAGGTTGCCAAGCGGAGCACGACGGGCTGATCAAATCCGGTCAAGAACATTCGAATGAAACGAATAGACGTAAAGTCATTCATTCCACCAACATTCTTCTCGTAATTTTCAATGGGAATGCGGAACAAATACCAATTGACTGGCTCTCTCTCATTATTACGAGTCTTTGGGTATGCCGTCCGCTGATCGACGATATAGTTCTCGCCAATGCGCATTTTATTAGGATCTATTGCAACACGATATTGATAATACTTCTCATACTCATTTAAGGTGTAATCTTGATTGATATCTTCAACATCCGGCGTCGTTTTGTAAGCCGTTGCGTAATTTTCCTGTGAGCTTTCCGTATCAGAAGAGTTACCATTAGGATTATTGATATACTTATAGCGTTCAAGTACATTCTTTTTAGCGCGGTCATAATCAGAACCGCGGAAATAATGATACCTGTCTCCGGAAGGATTAGCTGCTATCGAATCATAAACTGCAGCCGACACAATACCACGAATTGTCTGCAAATAGTTTTGATAAGCAGGATACGTTTTTTCTTCTTCCGAGGTCAACCCATTTAAACCTATATCTTGTTTTGATCTAGCGCCGGAAGTCGTATTAAAAGCATAAGTTACGCTACTTTGCGTCGGAACTTTACCCCACGTAGTTTGCTCTACAAGGGTAGAAGACCCGTCAATCGGCATTCCGCTTTCATAAAATTTCTTCCCATCTTTCAAGATATCTTCCGAAATCTCTCCGAGATTGAAGTAAAGCTCACCGGTAAAAGTACGTCCTTCTTTACGCGCCTTGATGAAAGGATCCATCATCCAGAACTCAATATATTCTACGTTGGAATTCTCAAAGTCAGAGACATCCAGTTTACGCATCATTCCGCCCCAGCGTTTTCGCGGATTATTCAAATTACCTGCCGCGTTTAGATCGGGATCTAGATTATATGGGCCGCGCTCACTCGGATAAAACGCAAGATTGAGCACATTCATGATTGTGCTTTCCTTGTAGTTCGTCTGTTTATTCGGAAAAAGCTCACTCTTGGGTACTTCGCGCACATCAGGATCCGAAAGTTGATCAAGATCTGTCTTGATATAGCCGGGAGTCAGAGAAGAGCTACGCCTTGTAAACAAAGGATCAATATAATACCAAGCGAGCAAGGCACGATTATAGCCATATCTCACATCATTAGAGAGAGACGACTCAGCGAACATTGAAGGCGTAGAAGAAATACTCCACTCTTTCGGATTGGAAATATCTATATTTGAAGTTGCATTTTCAAAATCATCTAAGTATGAGGCATTACCCTGAGCGCCTTGTACTTTGCCAGCAATCAATTGGGCAAACTCGGCCGTAAAGTTAATTGAAGAGGGCTGCGTAGCATTTACAAACGGGAGCTTATCTATCCAATCCGTCAAACGTTGACTTTGCTTCTTAAAAGCTAAGTTCACCCCCCAAATCGTATTATTGATGGCTTCACTGCCAAAGGCGACTTTCGTAGTCAAAGGCTTCTCGCCCAAATGCATAATCGTACCGCCAATCATAAAGTTTTTGGAGAAATCATACTGCCAATTAAGCCCCAGCAAAGTTTTCCTTTGCATACCATAATCGGTATTACTCTCCAAACTGACATTGATGGATGTACCGGCGGAAAGCAAACTCTTGTTCAAGATCCGCACGACGCCACTATTATAATCGACAGTATAATCTGCACCTTCGACCAAGGTTTGTCCTCCTGCTGTTACTAACACAGAGCCACGCGGCACATTCGACACACCTAAGGATATCTCATCCTCTCGTGAAGCTTTATACTGTCCTGCAATGATGAATTTATCCTTTTCTGCGATCTGTTTAGCCACAGTCTTGGTCGAATCGTACAATTCTTGGAACACATACTTATCAGCGATCGCGTTGTTTCCAATGACTTTGCGCAAATATTTGCCGAAAGGCTCCACGCTGGTAAAGAAGACGCGGCCATCAGTCGGGTCAATTGTATATCCCTCCACATAATCAAAATACGCATTGGAGTTGCGCTTATTATTATTGTCTAATCTATCCAGCCCGAGCAACTGTATCAAGCGTTTGTCTTTCAACGTTGGCTCTGGGAGATAATTAAGATAAACACCCGTCGTATCAGAGAGGTATTTTACATCTAATCTGAACTTCTCTTTCTGCACATTAGAGGCACCTAAGGCGTAGACGTTCTTCATCATCAAGTCCCAGTTGCCTTGAGAGGGCGAGTTTGCCGTATTTTTCAACGACTTCAGCAATAATGTTTCCGTGTTATCCTTGCGGTCAGTCGAAAATTCTCCAACCTGATAGTTCGTACCTCTGTAGGTATATTCAAAAGCTACGGCCAAGACTTGATCCGGTTGCAATGCTGAACGGAGCGAGATGTAACCTAAAGCTGCATTAACTTTATACTCTGAAGGAGAAAGCAGACGAGCAGATTCTAACTTCTCATAATCTACGCCACCGGTCAAGCCAAATCCATCCAAAGCCGAAGTTGCGGTCGAGATGTTACGCACTCCGTTGATGCCGGACACTATATTATATAATGTGTTCGCTGCGTTGGCGGGCACGGTCGTACTTCCCGGCGTCCACAGCGGATTATGAATCTTCGAAGCCTCACCTAAGTCGGTCAAAGCAATGATATTTCGTGTATTTGTGGTTTGTCCGGTCTTATTGGTCACCCATACTTCTGCACGATTGATCGTTATACCACTGAGAATATTGGGCAATTGGGCCATGTTCTCGTCATAATGATCGCGAAAATATTGAGCCAAGAAGAAGTGTCTGTTTTCATCGTAATCGTCCGCAGAGAATTCAAACGTACTCAATTGCACGCCGCCTTTGGTTCGTACGCTTGAAGTAGCCGATTTCTTTTGTGCTATAATAGTCGAAAGCTTCAATTTACCAAATTGGAGGTCTGTACGAATACCCAAAAGGCTACTCGTGCCGCGAATCAGCGAATTATTGGTCGGCATAGACACATTACCGGCTTCGATCAACTTAATGATTTCATCCTCTTTGCCTTGATATTGCAACTTTAAGCGTTGTGCATCAAAATCAAACGTGGCATCAGAGTTATAATTAAAGTCCATCCCCATCTTATCGCCGATTTTACCATTAACGCTGACGTTAATTTTTTCGTCAAAGTCAAAACCAAATACTTTTCTGTTACGTTCAGCGATTGATGGGTTCTCAACAGAGCGCATATTTGCGCCCAGTTTCAGTTCGGCAGAGCCTTGCGTACGAATACGCACACCGCCCGGGCCAAAAATCTTTGCAGCCGGGCCAAGATCGAATTTGAGATCTGTGAAATCAAACTTCTCTTTGCCTTTATTCTTATAGAGCTCTTGATTCTTTTGTTTGTAATAGGCTTGCAGCGAGTGGCGCAAAGTCCATTGTTGAAACTCTTTTGGCGACAATTCGAGCGGAGTTGCAACAAAGGAATCGCCTACTTTCGTACCTAAACGATAGGTTCCATCCTTTTCATCGTAATAAGCCTGCGTTTGGGCGTTTTCCGGATCTTTCAAATCTGTCGAAGAGGATCTCGCATCCTTTTCTTCCTGCGGCGCAGTCTTTTTTACAGGAAATTTGGGTTTTACAATGGTATCTTGCGGTGCAGCTTCTACTTGAGTTTGCCTATCCGTCGGTTCAGCAGGGGCCGTAAAACGCACAGTATACGTGCGGGCCGCCACAGAAATGACGGTCAATAGACTTATCAAGCAGATTATTTTAGCAAACTTGTGCAAATCAGAGTAGTTTTAAAGCCTGTTTGATTACCTGCTCTATCGGCAGATTAGGATTCTCCTGCAGCAATGCAGCAACGCACTTCTGAGAAGCAGCCGGAGGAAAGCCTAAAGTAGTAAGTGCAGATACGGCTTCTGCCACGGCATTGGCGTTTACGGCATTCGCCGCACCTTGTTGTACCGTCGTTCCGCCCTCTATTCCCACCACTTTGTCCTTTAAGTCCAAGACGATGCGTTGAGCAGCTTTCGGCCCGATACCTTTTACACCACGCAAAAGTTTTACATTCTCCATCTGAATGATGTTGGCCAACTCGCCGGGTGAGAAAGACGACAAGATAACTTTAGCCGTCTGTCCGCCCACGCCACTTACGGAAATCAGCAACGTAAAAAGCTGGCGCTCTTGCTTCGTCGAGAAGCCATACAGCAGGTAGGCATCTTCGCGTATGACTTCATAGACGTAAAGTTTCGCCTCTTTCCGATCCTGTATAGCCGTATAGGTGTTCAGCGAAATCAGCAATTCATAGCCGACACCGCAAGTCTCAAGCGTGCAACTCGTAGGTGTAAGTTCGCCTATCTGTCCTTTGATATAGTCAATCATTTGTCTTGTCAGAGATGTGAAGCGTCCTGTATTTACAGACGCCACCTGTGAAAACAACGACAAAAGTAATATTTTATTATATTCGGAGAGAAGAAATGACGAGTAATTGAACTAGCGTTGGCGCTCTTTCATTATCTTTGCGCTTACAAACCAACAGAGATTATAATTCATAAAGCATTCCACCATGATACAATCAATGACAGGCTACGGCAAAGCTGAGGCCCATTGTAACGGGAAAAAGATACACATAGAAATTAAATCGCTCAATTCTAAAGCGCTTGATTTGAGCGCACGCATCGCTCCGCTCTATCGCGAGAAAGAAATTGAAATACGCAAATATCTCGCACAAGCCTTGGAGCGTGGTAAAGTCGACTTCTCGATCTGGGTGGAAAAGGATGCCGATCGGCAAGCTACGCCCATCAACCCGTTTGTGGTCAGCAACTACAAGCAGCAGATTGAGGCGATCAGTAAAGATTTGGCGATCAACGCACCTACGACCAATTGGTGGGACATTATCGTTCGTCTACCTGAATTGACCACGCCGGTAGAGCAGGAAGAGTTGTCTCAAGATGAATGGAATGAGGCCTATCGGGCCATACAACAGGCCACGCAAGCGCTAATCGAATTTCGCAAACAAGAGGGACAAGCACTCTACAAGATGTTTACGCTCAAGATCAACAACATTGAGCAACTCTTGTCTTCGATTGTGCCTTATGAGAAGGAGCGTACGGAGAAAATCCGTCAACGTCTGGAAGAACGCTTGTGCGAATTGAAAGGCGTAGATTATGATAAGAACCGATTAGAACAAGAACTTATTTACTACATAGAGAAGCTGGACATCAGCGAGGAGAAGCAACGGCTGACCAACCACCTAAAATACTTCCGCGAAACGCTGGACGGCGGTTGCGGACAAGGCAAAAAGCTGGGCTTTATCGCGCAGGAAATGGGCCGAGAAATCAACACGACGGGCTCTAAGAGCAACTTGGCAGAGATGCAGAACATCGTCGTGAAGATGAAAGACGAATTAGAACAAATCAAAGAGCAGGTACTCAACGTTCTATAAGCAATTATGGCAAAGATAATCGTTTTCTCAGCGCCTTCGGGAAGTGGTAAATCCACGATCATCAACTATTTGATGGATCAACAGCTGAATCTGCATTTTTCAATCAGCGCTACGTCGCGCCCACCTCGCGGAAAAGAGCAACACGGAGTGGAATATTACTTCCTGACGGCTGAGGATTTTCGACAACGCATTGCCGATGGCGAGTTTTTAGAATTTTGTGAAGTCTACGAAGGGCGCTATTATGGGACACTAAAAGCTGAAGTAGACCGCCTGCTGGCCAAAGGCGAAAACGTCATCTGCGATGTCGACGTCGTCGGGGCGCAAAACATCAAACGCATCTATGGCGACCAAGCGCTGACGGTATTTATCAAAGTGCCCTCGTTAGAAGTTTTGCGCCACCGCTTGACGGCGCGCGGTACGGATGCCCCGGAAGTAATCGAGGAACGCATACGCCGCGCCGACTACGAACTGAGCGAAGCCGACAAATTCGATGCTACCTTAATCAACGACAATTTAGAGACAGTCTTAAAGTCGGCCAAGGCGCTCGTTAGTCAGTTTTTGGATGCATGAAGCGCATAGGTATCTTTGGCGGCTCCTTTAATCCGATCCACAAAGGACACATCCATATCGGGTTAAAGGCAATAGCAGATAAAGAAGTTGACGAAATACACTACCTCGTATCGCCACAAAATCCGCTGAAGTGCGATCAGCAACTCTTAGATGAGCAATTGCGCTTCCGCTTGACCATAAAAGCACTGGCCGATTATCCGCTGCTCAAAGCTTCCGACTTTGAATTTCACCTGCCACGCCCATCTTTCACGTGGAAAACGATGGATGCGCTAAGGCAACACTACCCTGCCGATCAGTTGGTCTTACTCATCGGCGCTGACAACTGGTTGCTGTTTGATCGATGGGCAAATCACGACCAATTGTTAGCTAATTATCAATTTCTAATCTATCCGCGCGATGGCTATGAGGTGGCGGCAGCCGACTTACCCGCAAACGTCCGCTTACTCGATGCGCCAATTTATCCTTATAGTTCTACGATGATTCGGCAAGCCGTACAAACCGGCGGCGACATCGCAGAAATGGTGCCGGATGCTATTAAGGACGATGTCAAAAGGCTGTATGGCGTATAAGCCACACGATTTTTTTAAGCGACCGACGCTTTTCCAAACTTAAAACAAACATCTTCCTGATCATACAATTAAGCAACAAGCAACGCAAAATGCTTGTTGCTTCTTTTTTATCATTTTTCTGAGTGCGCATAGCTCAACTACACATTATATATAATAGGCAAAGCGGGTTGCTGCATTGATCAAATTTTAGTTTGCTCCCACCAAACCATCATTTGCCCCCACCAAACTATTGTTTGCTCCCACCAAACCATCGTTTGCTGCCACCAAACGACTAATGCTACGTGTTAATAGATGCAAACACGGACAATGCGCTTACGAAGACGCTATCATCTTAACGATTTATCAGATACAACAAACTATGATTTGCATATTTGTAAATTTTACACTTAGATTATTTCCGAATTTTCGCAAGACAAAAAAAATAATGCACGAAACTAAAGAAAAAATTAAAAAAAGCTTTTGCAGTATATAATTTCACTTATCTTTGTGGCGTCAAATAATATGTCGAATTAGCAAAATTGAAAAACTATGAGAAAAAGTACTCTTTTTGCATCGCTCTTAGCGATGTTTGCTGCTGCTGCGAACTCGTTTGCACAAAGCACGATCGAGTTGACCACAGATATGTCGGTTGGCTCTGAATTCCAAATTTTCCTTCAAGTTGGCGAAGGCGAACAGCTCAAAATCGACGGTCTTAAAGGCCAATTTAAGAACGATGAGTGGAACTTAGTTACACTGACGAAACAGAATGTAAAAATTGAAGGCAAAATTAAGCTCCTCGGTATTGACGGAAACCAGATCACATCAGTCAAAATGAAAGACATGGAGGATCTAATTTCATTGGGCTTGAAAAACAACAAGCTGACAGAGATCGATTTGTCCGGTGCTCCCGCACTAAAGCGCGTATCAGTCGGCAAAAACAAGCTCGAAGCATTGGATCTTTCCAACAACACGTTCCTCTTCCAGGTATATGCGTATGGCAATAAGATTAAGGGAGAAAAAATGACGGCACTTGTTAACTCGCTGCCGGGCGGTACTGCTTCCGAACTCTTCTTGGTCGACAAAACACTTGAGAACGAGGAAAACGTAGCAACAAAGGCAGACGTTCAAATTGCACGCAACAAAGGCTGGAATGTGTTCAACTATCAAAAAGGCTCATACGTGATCTACGATGGTGAAGGCGAAACCGGCATAGAATTTATCAACCAACGCGCTATCGAAGTCAACCAAAACGCCGGTAGCGACTTCGCAACGCTAACTGTACCCCACAAAATGCTGGGTTCTACTTATGCTATCTATAACCTGAACGGCGCAAAACTTGCCGGCGGCATTATTACGTCAGACTTTACTCGCCTGCCACTGAACAACGTGCCCCTCGGCGCTTACTTGCTCAAAGTCGGCAATAAGGTAGAGAAGCTGATCAAAAAATAAGCTCGATGTTCAACTAATATAAAAGAACGATCTTATGAAACTAAAACCTTTTGGCAGAGTGGCAAGCCTTCTTATTGCCACACTGCTCTTTGCGCTACCCTCACTCACAGCTTGGGCGCAAGGAAACACATTGTCGATTTGCGGCAAAGCGCTCAACTCGACGGATAACTATAGCGACATTAAACGCGACGGGTTATCAGCAGGTACAATCAGCTACGACGAAGCCTCAAAGACGTTGACGCTCAATAATGTTGTGTTGGAGTATAACGTTGGAGGCTACGTTCCTCTCGCAGCCATTAACTCCGGCATCAAAGACCTTACCATTAAGGTTATCGGTACAAACAAAGTATCCGGCAACAAGTCTGCAATCATCCTTTCTGAGGCTGACGCGACCATTACGGGCGAAGGTTCTTTGGAATTAACGTCATCTAATGGTATGGGCATCTATGCTTTCGGTTCCGTTGTCACGATTAAAGATTGTAACGTCAAACTCGAAGGCCGCGTTGGCTTTATGGGCGAAGACCCACTCGCAAAGACGGGTTTGATTGTTAAGAGGTCGAACGTTACGCTCAAGGGCTCACTGAACGCTGCTTCTTATTTCTTCAAATTTGAATTGGAAGGTTGCAGCATTGTTAAGCCCGAAGGTGCACAATTCGTAAAAGCCGGCCGCGGCATTATGCTGAATGGAGAGTTGGTATCGGAATGTGAGATCAAAACTGCTGACACTAAGGCGCCAACCGTCGCAGATCCAACCATCACGGTAGGACAAATTGGGGAAAGATCCATTGCTCTGTCTTGGAACAAAGCAACTGACGAGACGACAGCTCAAAGCGACTTGTTATATACTGTATATTACAAGAAAAATACTGCGGCAAGCTACGCTAACAGTCCGACACTGACAGATGCAGACACATACACGTTGACGGAACTCGACCCTGAAACGACCTATCAGTTCTTTGTGACGGCATCAGATGCAGCTGGAAATTCTGTAGATTACACTGAAGGCGAAGCAACAACGACTTCAGGACTCCTCACCTACAACATCACAATCAACGGCACTGCTATCACTAACAAAAATGCTGATAACGTGACCGGCGAATGGCTCAAAGAAGGAAAGATCTCTTATGATTCTCAATCTAAAACTTTGAAGTTGAAGGACGTAAAATTGGAAAGCGCTAACGAAGGTATTGTTTCAAGCGAACCCGAATTGGCTATCGAACTTACTGGTAAGAACTATGTGCACGCAAGTGACGTTGCAGTGAAACTACAACAGGCAGACGTGACCTTTAAAGGCCTCGGAGAGATCGAAATCACTGCAGAAAATGCTGCGGCAATCTCACTTAACAATGCGGCGCTCACGATTGATCAGTGCGCACTCAAGGCTAAGGGCAAATATGGTATACAAGGAAGTGATGCTGACAAAGATTCCATCATCATCAAAGAGGCTTTGATTTCCGTAGAAGGCTCTGAAGGCTCTATTTGTCAGATCTCTAACATCTCATCTAAAGGCTGCAAGATCACGAAGCCTAGAAAGGCTATCTTTGATCCCGCTAAACACTGCGTAACTTTAAACGGTGAATTGGTAAAAACGGAAGTAATTATCCAACCTGCTGATGTGAACCCGCCCACACTCAAAGATCCTGTGGTAAAGGTGGGTCAGATTATGGGCAAGACCATTATGATTTACTGGGAATTGGCTTCTGACGACGTTTCTAAGCAAAAGGATTTGCGTTATATCGTATTCTACAAAAAAGATGGCGCTACTGAGTACATGCAGAGTGACACGCTGTTGAACAAAGACGGATACATAATGCAAGACCTCGAGATGTCTACGAAGTACTCCTTCTACGTAAAGGTTCTGGACGAAGCTGACAACGAAACCGACTACTTCCCCAACTATGCAACGACGAACACGACAATCCCGTACGAAATTACGATTGGCGGCGAGCAAATAACCTCCAACAATGCTGATAACATTAAAGGCAAATGGCTGAAAGCAGGAAAAGTCTACTTTGATGCACCGACGAAAACGTTGACATTTGAAAATGCAGAGATTGAAGCCAAAACTTATGGTGTCTTATCACAGACTGAAGACCTCAAGATTGAGTTGATCGGCGACAACAAAATATTCTCAGATCGCTGGTCTACGCTCTACTTATCTAAGAACACGTCTATCTCTGGCGAAGGCTCTCTGAATTTAGAGACAACTGCCAACTGCGGCATCTTCCTCCCCGGTTCTTCACTCACCATCGAAGGCTGTTCAGTAAGCGCCAAGGGACAATGGGGCGTGGCCGGTGGCGACGCAGCTGAGGCCGGCAAACTATTTATTAAGAATGCGCAGCTAACAGCTGAGGGTTCTGACGGCTCTATCTGCGACATCACAGAGCTAAGGCTTGAAGGCAGCTATATCAAGGAACCGGTTGGTGCAGCCTTTGATGCAGACCTCAAAGGCGTAGCGCTGGGTGGACAGATCGTAACTGAAACTGTAAACATTGTTCGTCTCAGTGATGGCATCGCAAACGCTGAATTGGATAAGACGAATGCACAGTCTGCTGTTTACACTTTAAGCGGAACGAAGCTGAGCACGCCTATCAATAAGCTCAACAAGGGTATCTACATTGTCAATGGTAAAAAATTGATCGTGAAATAAGCGAAAATCGCATAGATAACTATTTATCAGAAGCGCGGCAAACTTAATGTTTATCGCGCTTCTTGCATTTCCGAATCGGAGCAGCGTGATGAGCATTCGGAGAACACGCCTTTAATATTATCCGCAACAAGTCTTTTACGCGGAAATTTTGTTTTTCGAAGAAACAAGCATCTTCTCAACAGAGTACTCCCTATCCTTTCATCGTTTACGCTTGTTAAACAAGCACAACACTGCGTATTCACATCATTTGCAAGCGGTTATTCAAGTATCACGACACATTTCTCCATTGTTTGCTGCCAGCATACGATAGTTTGCTCGCAGCAAACGATAGTTTCTTCCCGGCAAACGATAGTTTGCTGCCAGCAAACCATAAACAACCTTATTTCTGCAATCCAACAATCCGCTACAGCCGGACAATTATCGGTATGACAACGCAAATTATACCACCAAAAACACACTAAAAAGGCATTGATTTTTTAATAAGGCGAAGCGCCTCAATTATGTTCGCCCACGCCTTTCACCTCAATTACCACCGCTTGGGCCGCAATTGAGAAAAAAGTGGGATTATTTGGCTTTGCAGTCGTTTTATTGTAAATTTGTCCCGATATGGGCGTTGTTCGTCTGATCACCAAACTTAAGTCAAACAATTAAAAATAGATATTCATAATGAAATTCGTTATTTCCAGTTCCGTTTTATCTGCTCGCCTGCAATCCATTGGACGCGTCATAGCAGCAAAAACAACCATGCCTATTCTGAATTGCTTTGTTTTCGACATCAAATCAAAACGTTTAGAACTGACAGCCGCCGACAATGAAATAACACTTCGGACATACATCGATCTCGTTGAGAGCGATGCCGACATTCGCTTTGCCGTCAACGCCAAAACTATTCAAGACGCGATCAAAGAAATACCGGAACAGCCTCTGGAAATCTTTGTTAACGAGAGCAATATGGAAATTACCGTAGAATATCAAAACGGTAAGTACAACTTTATGGCAGAATCGGCTGATGAATACCCGATTCCGCCGGCGCTGAATGAGGAAACGATGCACGTTAACATAACCTCCGGCCACCTGCTCAACGCTATCAACCGCTCATTGTTTGCAGCGGCCAATGATCCGCTGCGCCCCGTGATGAACGGTATTTACTTTGACCTCAAGACGTCAGGCCTGACGATGGTAGCCAGCGATGGACAAAAAATGGCTTGCAACACGCTCGTCGATATAAAAGTCGAGAAGCCCGGCTCGTTTATCCTTCCGCAAAAACCGGCTACATTACTCAAAAACATTTTGGGCAAAGAGGAGGATACGATAGATCTGGCGTTTGACGGACGAAGGGCTGTCTTTAAGGGCACAAACTTCGAAATGAACTGCCGCTTAACGGAAGGGCGCTTCCCCAACTATGCCGGCGTTATCCCGCAAGATAATCCTAACATCATCAGCGTCAATCGCGAAGCGCTCATAGCTGCGCTCCGCCGCGTCTTGATTTTCTCCAATGCAGTTAGTTCGTTGGTCAAGCTAAACATTGACAATGGCAAGATGAGAATCTCATCTCAGGACACGGATTATTCGATGTCGGCTGAAGAAAACTTGCTCTGCGATTACAGCGGCACGCCTATCAAGATCGGTTATAGAGGCCCGTTCTTGCTCGAACTGCTCAACAACTTGCCGGGCGAAGAAGTTATCTTCAAACTGGGCGATGCCAGCCGTGCCGGCCTGATCCTGCCAACGGAGCAAGAAGAAGGAGAGGACATTTTAATGCTCCTCATGCCAATGATGATCATTGATTAAGAATACAAACCACGCCACCATAATGCGGCCGAACGACTTGCTCTATATCAGGCCGCTTATTGGGCGGTGCAACACCAACAGAAACAATTCGATAAATGACGCAACTAAATCTGACACGCCCCATCATCTTCTTTGATATAGAGGCTACCGGACTGCAAATAGCACGCGATCGCATCGTAGAGCTCAGTTATATCAAAGTTTTCCCCGACGGAAGAGAGGAATCAAAGACCTTACGCTTTAATCCTGAAATGCACATTTCGGCAGAAGCGACAGCGGTGAACGGCATTAAAGATGAAGACGTGGCAGACTGCCCCACTTTCAAAGAAAAATCGGGAGAATTGACGGCTATTTTCCAATCTTGCGATTTGGCAGGCTTTAACTCCAACGTCTTTGATGTACCGATGCTCGTCGAAGAATTTGCCCGAGCCGGCTCTGACTTTGACATAACGAAAAGCAAGCTGGTGGACGTGCAAACCATTTACCACAAATTGGAACCGCGCAACTTGATTGCTGCTTACAAATTCTATTGCAATAAGGACCTACACAACGCCCATACGGCTATGGCCGATACGCAGGCTACGTATGAAGTGCTTAAAGCACAGCTGGAAAAATATGGTAAAGAGTTGCAAGGCAATGTAGGCTGGCTTTCTGAATTTACACGCCGCAATCGCAATGTAGATTTAGCCGGACGTATAGCTTATGACGAGCAGGGCACGGAGGTCTTCAATTTTGGCAAGTATAAGGGGCGCGCCGTTACTGACATTCTGCGCTCAGATCCCGGCTATTTTTCTTGGATCATGCAAGGTGATTTCACGCAAAATACGAAACAAACGCTGCTACGCATAAGATTGAAAGCAGGTTTATAAGCCTACGCAATGAAAGGGAAGCATATCGTACTTGGCATCACGGGCAGCATAGCCGCTTATAAGGCGTGCACGCTCATACGCTTGCTTATTAAGGCGGGCGCAGAGGTGCAAGTTGTGATTACGCCGAGCGGTAAGGAATTTATTACGCCGTTAACGCTGTCGGCATTGACCTCAAAGCCTGTCATTAGCGAATTTTTCGCGCAGCGAGATGGAACTTGGCATAGCCATGTGGACCTTGGGCAATGGGCGGATGCGATGATTATCGCACCGGCCACGGCATCGACGATCGGAAAAATGTCGAATGGTGTGGCAGACAATATGCTGATCACGACATATCTATCTATGAAGGCACCCGTATTTATTGCGCCGGCTATGGACTTGGATATGTTTGCTCATCCTTCAACTCGGCAGAACCTTGACCGACTGAAAGCGTTTGGGAATATTATCATTGAACCGCAAAGCGGCGAATTGGCCAGTCATCTGATAGGCAAAGGCCGAATGGAAGAGCCGGAAAGAATCTTTGAAACCTTAGCTGATTTCTTCGCTTCGCGCCAGAGGTTGAAAGGAAAAAAGGTCTTAATCACTGCCGGCCCGACATACGAAAAGATAGATCCGGTACGTTTTATCGGAAACTACTCTTCCGGCAAGATGGGTTATGCTCTGGCGGAAACTTGTGCAGCGCAAGGTGCGGAGGTTACGGTCGTTTCCGGTCCGGTCTCCTTAACGGCGAAGCATCCGAACATACATATTATACATGTAGAGAGTGCTGCCGAAATGTATGCCGCTACAACGGGGGTATTCCCCAAGGCTGATGTTGGTATTCTTTGTGCTGCCGTTGCGGACTTCACTCCGGCAACAACCGCCACCGAAAAAATAAAGCGAGAAGGCGATACGCTGCATCTGGATTTAGTAGCTACGCGTGATATTGCCGCCGCTCTGGGCCAAGCGAAAAGGACGGATCAGAAGTTGATAGGCTTTGCATTGGAAACAACTAATGAAAAAGAACACGCAAAAGCCAAATTAGCGAAGAAGCATTTAGACTTTATCGTGCTCAATTCGCTCAATGATAAAGGAGCAGGCTTTGCCCACGACACCAATAAAGTGACCATCATCACAAAAAACGAAGAGCGCGTGTTTGAACTAAAAACCAAAAGCGAAGTAGCGCAAGATATTATAGATTATTTATGCGAATCATTCGATTGATATTGTTCTGTTGTGGCCTTATTTTTAGCCTCAATGCTGTAAAAGCACAAGAATTGGAGGCTCGCGTCACTATAAACCACCGTAAGATTAGTCAGACATCAACGGCTGTCTTTGATAATTTGCAAACAGCCCTGACGGAATTTATCAATAACAGACAATGGACGGGTTTAGTATTACGTAAGAATGAGCGCATCCGTTGCTCATTTAATATTGTAGTCAACAAGTACAATGAATCTATGGGAAAGTTTGACTGCACTATGTCGGTACAAGTTACTCGCCCTGTCTTTAATTCGACTTACACGACTACGGTCTTCGCTTTACAAGACAATGAGTTTCACTTTCAATATCAAGCCTACGACAAATTAGAATTTAGGCCCGATGCCGCCGACAATCAGCTGACGGCTCTCATAGCCTATTATGCTTACTTAATAATAGGAATGGACGCAGATGGGATGGAGTCGCAAGCAGGAACGGACGCTTTTAAAATGGCTCAGACTGTGGTTAACAATTCGCAATCGTTTCCGGATAAAGGCTGGAAAGCATTTGAAAATGCAAAAAACCGCTATGCTATTATCAATGATTTGCTTGACAATGGAATGGAGCCTTTCCGCAATTTACAATACACGTATTATCGCAAAGGCCTCGACCAAATGGCAGAAGACAGTGACATTGGTAGAAATGCTATAAAAAAGGCTTTAGAATTACTCAAAACAGCTCACGAAAATAAACAAATGTCTGCCCTTCCGCAGATCTTCACTGAGTACAAAGCAGATGAACTTGTCCAAATCTTTAAAGGGAAAGGAAATGGAAAGGAGCGAGAAGAGGTCATAGAAATACTTTCATCTATCAATGCTTCTAAAAACCCTTCTTGGAATCAGATAAGATAATATGCTCACGCATCTATATATTACAAATTACGCGCTCATTGAAGAGCTAGATATAGACTTTCACGACGGCTTTTCGGTTATTACCGGCGAAACGGGAGCCGGAAAGAGTATCATATTAGGCGCTTTAGGACTGTTATTGGGTAAGCGGGCTGACGCACAGGCTATAAAAAATGGGGAAAAGAAGTGTTGCATAGAGGCATCTTTTGACATCCGTGCGCTAAATCTAAAGTCTTTCTTTGTAGATAACGACATCGACAACGACGAAGCCGAGTGCATCTTGCGTAGAGAAGTAATAAATACAGGAAAAAGCCGTGCCTTTATCAATGATACACCAGTCTCACTTACACAATTAAAAGAACTGGGCACTTACCTAATTGATATCCATTCCCAACATCAAAACTTATTGATGCACCAAGAAGATTTCTTGCTTGATATTGTGGATACCATTGCGGGAAATCAAAGTTTACGAGAGGATTATACCCATACTTTTGAGGAATGGAAAAAGGACCAGGTTGTGTTACAAGAACTTCAAGGCCGAGCAGAAAAGGACCAAGCTAACCAAGATTACCTCAAATTTCAACTACAACAGTTTGAAGAGGCCAATCTTTCAGAAAGAGAGCAAGAGGATTTGGAGCAAGAAGCCTCAACATTAAATCATGCAGAAGATATTAAGCAGGCCTTATTCACAGCTTACACGCCCTTAACCTCAGAAGAGTCGCATCTTTTAGAAGAACTCAAAATCGGCACACAAAAATTAGAAAGCATCAGTGCTGTATATCCACCGGCCAAAGAATTGGCCGAACGTCTCAATAGTACATATATTGAGTTAGAAGATCTCTCTGCCGAACTGGAAAGAACTCAAATGGAAATAGAGTTCGACCCTATTCGACAAAACTTTGTCGAAGAGCGGCTCAATACGATCTATTCTTTAGAACAAAAGCACAAGGTTAGCACCATCGCCGAACTCCTACAAATCTACGACGATTTGCAAAAGCGACTCAGCGAGATAGAGAATATCGACGAAACGATCAAAGAGAAAGCAAAGGAAGCTGAGCGACAATTTGAAGCATTAGTAAAAATAGGGAAAGCATTAACAAATAGTCGCACGGCCGCCGCAAAAACAATCGCCGCATCGCTCATTAAGCAACTACAAACATTGGGAATGCCGCACGTGAAGCTGGACTTTTCACTAACACCCAAATCATCTTTTGAAAAAAATGGTGGCGATACCATTTCGCTATTGTTCAGTGCAAACAAAAACAGACCAATGCAAGACGTTGCAGCAATAGCATCCGGTGGCGAGATTGCCCGGTTAATGCTGTCTCTAAAAGCATTAACCGCAAAGAATAAAGCACTTCCAACGATTATTTTTGATGAAATCGACACCGGGGTTTCAGGAACGATGGCCGAAAAGATGGCGCAAACAATGCAACAAATAGCAGAACATTGCCAGGTGCTCTGCATCACTCACCTACCTCAAATCGCAGCTTTAGGCGCTTACCATTATCGCGTCTACAAGATCGAAGGCGCTGACAAAACGACAAGTCACATTTCGCTTTTATCCCGAGAAGAACGCATCAAAGAAGTTGCAAATATGCTGACAGGTAGCGAAATGACCGAAGCAGCCATCAATAATGCTAAATCACTTTTGAGAATCAATTAAACTATGAAATATTTCCTAAGCTTAATAATCCTACTTGTTTCATTGCCCGGCACTATATTCGCAGGCGGGCCTTCCACTTGGCTGTTTAAAGTCTTCACTTATGATGCACAAGGGCAGCTAAAAGGAGAAGGTAATGGCTTCTTTTTAGATGAGAAAGGCACCGGAATCGCCCCTTATCATCTTTTTAAGGGAGCGAACAAAGCGGTTGTTGTTGACGATAGCGGTAAAAAGTACAACGTACAGCGCATAGAAGGAGCCAACAGCACCTACGATATGGTACGCTTCAGTACGAACGTAGCCAAGAAAAGGTCTTTATCCGGTATTACGACTACGGGCGTTCAAGCAGGAAGTGAGATACAATATTTCGTATATAGCACGCACAAAAACGCCAAGCCGATAACGGCCAAAGTAGAAAAAGTAAACCCTTTCAACACCTACAACTACTACGACATTACGGCAGCAAACAAAGCTGAGAATTTCGGCTGTCCGCTTTACAGCAGCAGCGGAGAATTAGTCGGCGTTATACAGAAAAACGTGAAAGCGCAAGCGGTGCAAGCCTGCGCCTTAGATGCACGTTTTATCAACGAGCTACAACCCAAAGCGCTCAATTTTATCAACGGTGATCTTTTGGCCATAAAGCTACCAATAGCATTACCCAACGACGAGCAAGAGGCAATGAACGCATTATATTTGATCAATTTTTCTGATACACTGGTTTCTGCAAATGCATTTAGCGATTTCACGAAAACTTATCCCCAAAACGCTGAAGGCTGGGCACTACAAGGAAAGTTTCAAACTTTCACTAACGCCATAGCCGATGCGGATCGCAGCTTCCAAAAAGCGTTATCTCTTCCGACCAAGAACGCAGATGCTATACATTATATATATAGTACGACGCTCCTCAACTTCGCTATCATAAACTCACTCGGCAACGATGCCCTTTTGAAGGCTATGGCCGAAGCGCAAAAAGCCTACACAATAAAGCCCAAGCCCTTGTATCTCTACCAAGAAGCGCAATGCCTTTTTGCGATGGAGCGTTACAAAGAAGCCTACGACAAATATTTGGCTTCCACAAAAGACATTGCGCAAGCTGATGGCCAAGAAAGCACATTCAGATCTCCTGAAGCCTTTTACGGCGCTGCCATTTCTTTAGAAAAAGCCGGCGGCGACAACCTACAAGTTTTGGCCTTGTTAGACAGCGTGATTGCCAACATCCAAACGCCGCTCAACGCGACGAGCGTACAATACTACTGGCTGCGCGCGCAGCAAAGAGTAAAAGTAGGCAAGTTCCGCGAAGCCGTCATAGACTTAAACGAATATGAGCGCAACGTTGGGCCAAGCAACCTCACCGACAAGTTTTACGTCTTTCGAGAGCAAGCGGAGATGCAAGCACGAATGTTTCAGCAAGCCTTAGACGACATCCGCACGGCACAGACAAAGGCTGATGCAGCAACGCTTCCGCTCTATCAAGAAGAAGAAGCCGCCATCCTCCTGCGCGTAGGCGATTATAAAGCCGTAGTTCAATATGTAGAGCCACTATTAAAGGTTCGTCCCGAAGAAGCAGGCTTACACCTGATCATAGGAGTGGCCTATGGCGAACTGAAGCAGAAGGCTGCTGCCCTCCGTCATTTACAGCGTTCAAAGGCCCTCGGCAATGAAGACGCAGCAAGCATCATCAAAAAATACGAATAAGAAACCCCATTTTACCAATCAAAAACCATGAGACGACAAATCAAGATACGCCCGGCTATCACCAACCGCAACAATGAGTCATTAGAGCGTTATTTGTCTGAAATCTCCCGAGAACCCCGAATCACCGTAGAAGAAGAAGTCGAACTGGGGCGCAGAGCCAAGAATGGCGACGAAGCAGCCGTAGAGCGCTTAGTCAGAGCCAATCTCCGCTTTGTTGTCTCCGTAGCCAAGCAATATCAAGGGCAAGGCATCAGCCTCATTGACCTCATCAACGAGGGAAATCTCGGTTTGATCCAAGCAGCCCATCGCTTCGATGACACACGCGGCTTCAAGTTCATCTCTTATGCCGTCTGGTGGATTCGGCAAAGCATCCTCTTAGCTATTACGGAGAAGAGCCGATTGATAAGACTACCACAGAACCAGATGAGTAGTATTCAAAAGATTCTCCGATTCTACAATCAGTATATGCAAGATTATGAGCGCCCTCCTTCGATTGAAGAGATCTGCGAACAAATGCAAGTAACAGAAGAGCGCGTGCGTTTAGCATTACAACTGCAAAACAAGCCCCTATCGATTGATGCCCCTCTGACCGAAGATGAGGCCCGAACGCTATCGGAGCGATTAAGGAGCGACAAAGGCTCGTCGGCTGACGGACCACTCCTAAAAGAAGCAGAGCGATGGAAAGTAGAGCGTATGCTCAACTTGCTCCCACCTCTGGAGCGCTCAGTTATCGAATATTATCTCGGCTTTAAAGGTCAGAGCATCAGTCTGGAGGAAATAGGCAATCGCATAGGCTTGAGTCGCGAACGCGTAAGGCAAATAAAAGTAAAGGCCATTATGATCTTGCGGCGTCACCACGAAAGCACAAAACGCGAATAATCGTTTCTCAACGATTATTTCTGAAATTCTGATATGAGGCGAATGAAAATGAAAGTAGACATTTTTGTTCGTCCCTCTTTTTATTCTACGTTTTACGTCAATATTCACATAGACAAAGCATCGTCTTTGAGGGCAAACAAACTTAGTTTTCTATTTCTACCCTCCGCTATCGTTTCGTTTGGCGGGAGCAAACCATCGTTTGGTGGGAACAAACCATCGTTTGCCGGCGTCAAACCATTGTTTGCCGGCACCAAACAATAATTGAAGCAATCGAAAGCAGTTCAAAAGCAAGCATACTTTTTTGTTTTTATACACAAAACGGCGTCTACAGCAACTGTCCTTACGAATAAGCCAAGCTGCGAAATTCCACATCAATTATAGTTGGTTTGTAAGCTTACTTTTCTGAAAACTATTCAGCTGTTTTGCTTTCAGAACTTTCTCCTCACCGTTTTTTCGCTTTATGGCTTCACTCAATAATAATATTTCAGAGATTATACGTAACTTTGCTGCGCAATCAGCTTCGAATGAAATGAAAAAAATACTTTTACTCCTCGTTATCCTCCTTGCGGCTGTCTCTTCTTCTTGGGCTCAAAAGCGCTCATTTATTCCCAACGGCGGATATCTATTTGGCGTGGCAATCAATTTTTCTGACTCTACCGTCTACATCTCCCCCGTTCAGCACTTGGCAGACTTGACGTATGATCAAAAAACGGGATTTTTGGAAAATCGCGCAGACTATTCTCATCAATTTTCCGAATTTATTGCTGACAATTTTTATGTATTGGCGACTAGTTCCGTGTTCTTTGCGCATACGCGTAAAGAGATTGACCACTCGTATGAGCGCGTAATGCGTCTGTATAAGAAAACTTGTCCGGCGAAAATCCACGAAGTGTCGCTCAATGACTTTTCTTACAAACTCGTCACCAAGGTTGCAGCCGCTACAGATGAGACGAAAAAAACGGAGTAACACGTCGTAAGACTCCGGTTATACAAAGCTACAATCGTGCACATAAGCACCTCACAGACCTACATAGAAATTATTTAAGATGACAACAAACCCAATATTGCAATATCAAGTAGCGGGAGTTAGCTTTTGCATTCACTTTGAGGATTATGCAGAAGGGCGTGCGCTGCTTCCATCTTACGAACCTTTCTTCGTAGAGCAAACAGATGCGCCTCGCATCTTTAAGCTTACCATCAACAAAGATGCTGTAGACCTAAACGAGGCGGGAAAAAAGATTGGTCAGTTTGACAACCCTGATTCCAGCCACGACGTCTATCTTTTGCCGGATGGGGGGTATAAAATGATTGTCTCCAACTTCCGGAAAGAGCCGGCAGCGGCTTTCATTACGAATGCCGACTTCTCCTTGATAAAGATTTCCTTGTTTGGCAACAAGAGGAATTGGGTTTTCGGACTGAACAACGCCATCATGATTGCTTTCGCATTCAGTGGCGCCCAAAAGGACCTTCTGCTTATTCACGCCTCAGTGACGATGAAAGACGGAAAAGGCTACCTCTTTTTAGGAAAAAGCGGAACGGGAAAAAGTACGCATTCTCAACTATGGCTGAAGCATATTCCGGGAACGGAGCTCTTAAACGATGATAATCCGGCTGTTCGCTTAATAAACGACGAGGTCATCGTCTACGGAACGCCTTGGAGCGGAAAGACACCTTGCTATAAGAACAAGCAAGTGCCGATTGGCGCTTTCGTAAAACTGGAGCAATATCCGGAAAATATCATTCGTCGCGAACCGCCATTAAAAGCTTTTGCCACGCTATTGACCTCTACGTCGAGTATGCTTTGGGATAAGCCTTTGTATGAAAAAATTTGCAACACGGTATCTGCAATAGCGATGCGCGCACCCCTATTCCACTTAAGATGTAAACCGGACGAGGAAGCGGCCCGCCTTTCTTTTACAAACGTAACAAAGGTATAGGCGTGCAGTCTATTAAGGTTCCCAACGAAATGCTCATTCCGCAGTTTAAGCAACTGCTGGATGAAGGCCATACGGTACGCTTCCGTGTGCGGGGAATCAGTATGCGACCGTTTCTCGAAGACCAGCGTGATATAGTAACCTTGGCCCCCTTATCGAAAGCGCCGGAGGTCGGAGATGCTATTTTAGCTGAAGTTGCTCCGAAACACTACGTTTTGCATCGCGTTGTCCGCCTGCAAGGTGATCAAATCACGCTGCAAGGTGATGGAAACATAAATTATACGGAATCTTGCCTGCGCAAAGACGTCGTAGGCATTGTTACCGAATTTTACCGTAAAGGCAGAAAGACACCGGACCTTGCAAGCGGCAGAAAATGGCGCTACTATTCTAAAATATGGCTTCTTCTTACGCCTTTGCGTAGGTACTTACTCTACGCACACCGTAATATTTGGCTGAAAATCTTTCCACCTCAAATAAACAAATACGAAAAATGAGAATTAAACCGAACTTCGAATTACGAGATATCTGTAATCAAAAAGTGATCATTGCACAGGGCTTGGAAAATATAGACTTCAATAAAATAATTGCCCTGAACGAAAGCAGTGCGTATCTATGGCAACAGATCGTGGACAAGTCGTTTACCGAAGCGGATCTGGTTACACTGCTCTGCGAAACATACGAAGTAGATGAAGCAACGGCAACTAAGGATATAAAAAACTTTATTAAGACGCTCCGTGAACTAAACTTAATCGAGGATTGAGTTGACTTTCGCGTCTTATAAGCCTTTATCAATCGCATTTCCGGGTACCTCGGTAAAGCGATTTTTTATGTAGTAGCGCTTTATGACAATCATAAGCGCAAATTTTGCAGGCCTGAGGCCAGACGTTTCTAAAGAAGATAGATGAAAAAGAATACGATAGTCTTTGATTTAGACGGCACGTTGTTGGATAGCTTGGAAGATATATTCATTTGTGTAAACTATGCGCTTTGCAAACAAAATCTTCCAAGCCGAACAAAGGATGAAGTGCGTAGCTTTTTAGGCAATGGGTACCATTATTTAATTGCGCACGCTGTACCTCCACATACGACTTCTTTAATAACGGAACAAGTGCTCGACAATTTCCGCGCATATTATCAAATACATTGTCAAGACGAAACTAAACCTTATGATGGCATCGCTGAAATGCTCGATGCGCTTCGGGATAATGGATATAAAATGGCTATCGTCTCAAATAAAGGGGATGAAGCTGTGAGGCAATTGGCCGCTCGCTTCTTCTCGCCGTGGATTAAAATAGCTGTAGGTGAGAGTAAAAACGTTCGCCGCAAGCCTAATCCGGATGCTGTCTTACAAGCAATCAAACAATTGGGCAGTAATATCGAAGAAAGTGTCTATGTGGGCGATTCTGAAGTAGATATTGCCACAGCTAAAAACGCAGGTATACCATGCATTGCTTGCCTATGGGGATTCCGAGATGAACAATTCTTACGCGAGAATGGCGCAACTCGTCTCATTAAGGCTCCCAAGGAGCTGCTATCAGCTGTTCGAAAGCAGGAATAATAATATGTCCACGCTCAAAGGATAAGCATTGACGTTCTGCCCAATCGTGCAGCATCCGAGAAGTGTTAAGGCGGGTCGCCCCTAATTCTTTTCCTAATTGCGTCATCTTGATATAGAGGTCTTTACGGCCGGCAGGACGTAAGCAGCGTTGTTGTACGAACTTAACAAAGCGTTCATGTAAGTCCGTCGGCATTGGTTTCCAAAGCGCACGATCGGCTTGTTGGTTCTTCCAACTAACGAAATTGAGAAAGTTCTGCCGAAAAGTGGGATATGTTGAAAGGATAGTGCGAATATCGTCCTTTTTTATCTCTAATAAGTGCACGCAATCACTTGCTGTATAGCTATGACTATAGCGCGTAGATAAGCCGAAAAGAAAAGAAGGCTGCACAACATCAGGACGAGAGTCCCATTCGCAGAGACGGTAAGTATGATCATCGCTATGGCGCTCAATTTTTACTTCTCCTTTGATAATAAACACGAGACTTTGACAAAGTTCATCTTGCCGCACAATAGGAGTTTTACTATTCAGCGTCCGAAAGTCAAGCCGAAAGCTCTCTGCAACGGAAAGTAATTGCTCCTTAGACATTCCTTGAAAGAAAGGAAGCAGCAATAATTCGTCAATGATACTCGTTTCCATCTCTTATTTCACAATCAATCGCTCAAGTTCCGGAGAGTACCACACCTTCATCTCACCCTGATCTTCGTATATAAAGTAAGCCTTCAACCGTGGCTGTTTCTCCAAAAGCTTTTTAGCCTGCTCTAAGCCCATAACCATAAAACTTGTGGCGTAAGCATCAGCCATAGCGCAATCAGAAGCTAAAACAGAAGCCGAAAGAAGACTATGCTGAACGGGTTTTCCAGTACGCGGGTCAATCGTATGTGCATACTTGCGACCATTCTTATAGTAGAAGTTCAAATAATTTCCGCTCGTAGCCAAAGAAACATCGTTCAATCTCAATACAGTTTGCAAATTGCTCCCATCTTCTACAGCCCCATCTTGCGGCCGCTGAATGCCTATCGTCCAAGATTCTGTTTTGGCATTCTTCCCTTTCACGCGAATTTCCCCGCCTATTTCCACCATATAGTCTCTAATGCCCTTGCTTTCCAAATAGCGCGCCACGCGGTCTACGCCATAGCCCTTCGCTATTGCGCCGGCGTCAAGCATCAAGCGCGAATCAGTCTTTTGCAAGCGATCGCCAACAAGTTTGACTTTCTCATAACCGACAAAAGCACGCAAACTATCCAACTGTTTATCGGTAACATCAATGCCCTGCTTAAAACCAAAGCCCCAAGCATTAACAAGCGGACCGACAGTCATATCAAACGCGCCGTTAGTAGCTTTCGAAATCTGCTGCCCTTGGATAAAGACCTCCCGCAACAGATCATCCGTTTGCGTGGTCTCATTTCTGTTGATCTTAGCAAGCGTCGACTGCTGATTAAACATTGAGAGCGAAGCGTCAACCTTATTCAGTTCAGCCAAGATCTCCTTGTTCAGGTCCTTGTCGTACCTATATTTAATAGAGTAAGTTGTACCAAAGATAGAGCCCGAATCCTCCTGCATCACGTAAGAGGCCGACCGGCGTAAAATAAAGTAAGTTCCCGCAATAAGGAAGGCTAAAAACAAGACACTCCCAACGGTTCGCCATCCGCGTCTCTTTGGACGGCGAGCTATACTATCTTTAGTTGTATGCTTTTCCATAACAGTCTATACTAAAAGGGTTTTAATTCCGATAATAACAAGAATGATGCCGCCCAGTTGCTCCATTGGCAAACAGAATCGGCGGCCTATTACGACTCCAATATACTTACCTATCCACGCCGCCAACAACGATGTGAGTCCGATAATCCCCACCGCCACGTAGAGGGATGTACAGTCTTGCTGCGTCGTACCAATAAAGGAAAAGCCCACCGCTAAAGCATCGATACTTGTCGCAAGTGCCATCATCAAGATCGTAATACCTTTTGACGGATTAAAGTGCGCATCTTCCTCTTTATGGCAAAAACCTTCCCAAATCATCTTTACGCCAAGTAATACGAGCAGTCCGCAAGCCACCCATTGATTATACGTCAACACGACAGGACTAATTAAGTCGCCGGCACCCCATCCAATGAGCGTCATACCCGATTGAAAAATGCCGAAAGCCAAAGACATCACCAAGACCTGCAAGCCTAAACGCCGCTCGATAATACCACACGTGATGCTGACCGTAAAGCAGTCCATCGCCAGCGCAATACCCAAGAGCAAGGCGTCAATATAGCTCATTATATATCGAATATAATATTAAATGTCCCCCCAAAGAGCGTCTCGCTTCCCTTTCCAAAGCCGGGAATATAAGCCGCATTGCCCACAGCCGGCGATTTTTCAAAAAGCGGGATACGCAAGCGAACACTCCAACCCAAGCGCAAAAACTTGAAAATATTGGTTTGCAATCCGCCGACTAATTCTCCCCAAAAGAGCGAGGCATTTTGTCCTTGATAAGTAAAAGGTCTCGTCGTATGATAGACCGGATCGGTAAGACCCGGCGCTATTAAATCAAACTTGTAGTTCGTATATGCCAAGCGTATACCTGCCAAAAGGCGGTTACCGGAGCGCCGATTGCGCAGAAAATTATAGTCTAAACCAATACGAGCATAAGGTGCACTCGTCTTATAATGTATGTGCGTATCCTCGTGCGTGTAATCGCTGAGCCCTAAGCCCAATTCTACGATCGGAAAGTACTTATTTTTGAGACTCACACGCACAGATCCCTCATATTGACCATAGCTTGTGGCGAGCGCCATTACCGTTCCGCACAAATCATAGCCCACACTCACCCCAGCAAACAGGGGTATTTTCTCCTCTAAGGCTTTTGCGGCAGCCTCGCGCGATGGATATTGGGTAATGCGTGGCGACTTTTGCGGCAACTTTTTCTTCGTCTGAACTACCGAAGGCTTTTGCTGTCGGATACTATCTGCAGCAGCAGCGACTGAATCCGCTTTGACCACTTGCGCCAAGGCAGAAAAGGCCGCAAAACTACTGAGTAGCAGTGCGCAAATAAATACGTATGTTCTCTGCATTCTGATAATCTACTAAGGGGCGCACGACAACCACGTTGTCGATCGTAACAGGCATCTGCGACAAGTCGTGACTCGTCCAGCGTATCTTGCCTATTTTGTGGAACATCAAGACGGGGCAATCCTGATTCTCAAAATGGGGGATGTTGTCGTGGCTTATATATAATGTGTCGGTGGCTACGCGTCCCTGCGCATCGCTAAAGCGAAAGCGCAAGGTGTCTGTCGTGCCGAAGTACTTCAGCGGCAGCCCCAAACTCGCAATGCCTGTAGCCCGATTCAGCAAAACGGAATCCGTTCCGGCCGCAGTAATGGTCAGCGTGTCTTGCAGCGTATAACTCGCACCGGTCGCCGCAGAGCGCAAGCCCGCTTTCAATCCCACCACGTTGTTAAGCGGGCAATCTATACTCGAGCAGCCAACCAGCAGGGCCAAACTTGCACAGACGATGAAGCACCATTTTTTCATTACAACTCCTTTGCTATCTGGTAATCATTGCGTCTTGACGAGTTGCGCGAAATCAGTTCGCCCAAAAAGCCGGCCAAGAACAGCTGCGTTCCGAGTATCATCATCGTCAGCGAGATGTAGAAGTAAGGCGAGTCAGTCACCAATGGCGCAGGTCGGTATTGGAAAATAGCGATCAACTTAATAGCGCCGACAATGACTATCGCGATGAGGCCGATAATAAACATCAAGCTGCCCAAGAAGCCAAACACGTGCATCGGTTGCAAGCCAAAACTATTTAGGAACCAAAGGGAGAGCAAGTCTAAATAGCCATTGAAGAAACGATTCCAACCGCCAAACTTCGTCTTACCATATTTGCGGGCTTGGTGTTGCACTACCTTCTCACCAATCTTATCAAAACCCGCATTCTTTGCCAGATAAGGGATATAACGGTGCATTTCACCGTAGACTTCAATGTTTTTTACGACCTCCAAGCGATAAGCTTTTAAGCCGCAATTGAAGTCGTGCAAATTCTTGATCCCACTAACCTTGCGCGCCGTCGCATTAAAAAGTTTGGTAGGTAAGGTTTTGGAAAGCGGATCGTAGCGTTTCTGCTTATAACCCGAAACTAAATCGTAGCCCTCCTCCGTGATCATACGATAGAGTTCCGGAATTTCATCGGGCGAATCCTGCAAATCGGCATCCATCGTCACGACCACATCGCCTTGGGCCTTGCGAAAGCCGCAAAAGAGCGCGGGCGACTTGCCGTAGTTGCGGCGAAATTTGATGGCGTGTACCTGCTGATCTTCGCGCGCCAAGCCTTCGATGACGTCCCACGAATTGTCCGTGCTCCCGTCATTGATAAAAATAATCTCGTGCGTAAAATCGTTTGCGCTCATCACGCGTTTGATCCAGGCGTAAAGGTCCGGCAGACTCTCTGCTTCGTTATACAGCGGAATAATTACCGAAATATCCATGCGAAATCTATTGTATTGTGCGTTGTTTTCTTTATTTGAGTAGTGGCCGCTTTGCTACCGAAATCCTCTCACGTAGCAGCCGCATGCATCAACCGAAAGTGTAAGCATCTACTACGGCTTTAACCGAGTCGATGTAGCGGAGCGGAACGAGGAAGACCGGCAGCGATTCGGGCCGCGCTATCTCCTGCCTATGAAAGGCTTAGAGCGTACAAAATTAACACCGTTTGAGAGAATTACAAAACGACAATGGTGTTTTATAATCTCCCAAACGGTTTTTCTAACCTGCGCCACCACTCGCGCCCCCTCTTTTTTGCCGTAGCGGCAAGGATTTACGAGGGGAAAAGAGCTGCATCTGCTATCCGAACGCGCGACTTTTCAAGGCGCGATTCTGCTTAAGGCAGGCGATAAACGGCTCTGCGCCGCGTCCCGACATTGAGCAGCGTGCCTTCGTCCACAAATTGGCGTAAGCGCGCATAGGTACGATCACGACTCATCCCCGTTGCGCGCATAACATCTGAAGCTAAGAAACACGTTTGCTGCGCCCCCAAGTCGCGAAGTTTCTCCAGCAGTTCATCGCGCTGCGGATTTGCATATGTCAAAGGTGCACCGGCTTCCGCACGAAAGGTCGTTTCACCAAAACGCCTCATCAAAGCCACAGCCGGTCGGAAATTGACGGTGCGAACGCGCGGACGGCGCAACCGCAAACGGCCCTCTTTACTGCGCTCCACTTTGCCCGACAAGGCGGAGGAGAAAGTGCCGAGTCCGTCGATCCGCACGCTATGCCCCAAGGACAATTCTACGGCGATGTACTTCTGAAAAGCCTCGACCAAGCCTTTGACATCTGACACGCTGAACGAGGTCTCACTCTCAACGCGCGCGGCTAAATCATTCAAAGTAAGCACATTGTTAACCACAGGTCGCACATAATGCGAACTACCATTGGCTGCCCGCCCCGAAGCGCGGAAAAATCTGAAATTGATACTCATGGTTTAAATTGTTGGTATTAAATAAATCGTCGCAAAGATACGTAATCTTCCCCACCCGACCAAACGCGGGCCGCGGACGCTCTACGTGCCGATGGTTTGCTGCCACCAAACGATAATTTGGCCCGAGCAAACGATAGTTTGACTCCACCAAACAATGGTTTGCTGCCACCAAACCATAATGCGCCCCACTCGATGCGAAAAAAAATGGGCGCCAAAGATGCAAAAACGACAGCAAAGGCTACGCAATATAGGATTCGGCGTGAAAATTATTTTGTATCTTCGCGCCGATAAAAAGCAGAAATTTATGCATAGCTTGAAAAGGAGGAATTGGTATGTACCAAAAGGGCAACCAATGACTGATTTAGATAAAAAAGTATTGTCTTTCCAAAATCGTGGCGCACTCGTTCCGCCCCGCCACTTGGTCTTAAACGATGAGCAGATAGCCGGCATACGCCGCTCAGGCGAGGTCAATACGGGCGTATTGGATTTGGTGGAAAGCAAGATTCGCGCAGGAATGACGACGGCAGAGATCGACAAATTGGTCTACGACTACACGACCGAGCACGGGGCTATTCCGGCGCCGCTCAACTATGAAGGCTTTCCGAAAAGCGTCTGCACGAGTATCAACGAAGTAGTCTGCCACGGTATTCCATCTGAAGACGAAGTATTGGAAGAGGGCGACATCATCAACGTGGATGTATCGACCATAAAAGACGGTTTTTTCAGCGATGCATCGCGCATGTTCATCATCGGACGCACCACGCCTGAAAAGGAACGCCTTGTACAGGTCACCAAAGAGTGTCTCGACATCGGGGCCGCGGCAGTAAAGCCTTGGGGTTTCGTAGGCGATATCGGCAAAGCCATAGAAAAGCACGCCAAACGCAATGGTTACAGCGTCGTGCGTGAGCTGTGCGGGCACGGCGTCGGACTCGAATTTCACGAAGATCCGGAGGTAGAGCACTACAATACGCACAAAAACGGTATGTTGCTTGTGCCCGGCATGGTCTTTACGATCGAACCGATGATCAATATGGGCAAACGCGATGTATTTATTGACGAAGCGGACGGGTGGACGGTCGTAACGGAAGACGAATTGCCATCTGCGCAATGGGAACACACGTTTTTGCTGACAGAAAACGGGATGGAAATCCTGACATATTAAGCACTGCGCCAAAACCGACCGGTGCTCGACAGATGTAATTGGGAAGTATGAAAGATATTATCATATTGGGCATAGAATCAAGCTGCGACGACACGTCGGCAGCTGTGATTAAGAATGGCTATCTCTTGAGCAACGTGACGGCGGGCCAAGCTGTGCACGAAGCTTATGGGGGCGTCGTCCCCGAATTGGCGTCGCGCGCACACCAGCAAAACATCGTACCGGTCGTAGATCAAGCTCTGCGGCAGGCAGGTGTGGATAAAGAAGCGATTTCGGCCGTTGCCGTGACCTTGGGCCCGGGCTTGATGGGTAGTTTGCTCGTCGGTGTGTCCTTTGCGAAAGGCTTGGCCGCTGCGCTCGGCGTCCCGCTGATTGAGGCGAACCATTTGCAGGGGCACATTCTGGCGCATTTCATCGAAGTGGAGGGAGAGGCGCACGCTGCGCCACCTTATCCTTATCTCTGCTTGATGGTCAGTGGGGGCAACTCGCAGATTGTGAAGGTAAACGCCTACAATCAGATGGAAATGCTGGGACAGACGATCGACGACGCGGCAGGCGAGGCGATGGACAAATGCTCTAAGGTGATGGGCTTCGGCTATCCGGGCGGACCAATCATAGATAAGCTTGCCCGACAGGGCAATGCGCAGGCCTTTACCTTTAGTAAGCCTGACGTGAAAGGACTGGATTATAGCTTTAGCGGACTAAAGACGTCGTTTCTCTATTTCTTGCGCGATCAGATCAAGACTGACCCTGATTTTATCGCACACCACAAAGAGGATCTTGCGGCTTCTTTGGAGAAAACCATCGTCGACATATTGATGAAGAAGTTGAAGCAAGCTGTCAAGGAGACGGGGATCAATCACGTAGCACTCGCAGGCGGCGTATCGGCAAACACGGCACTACGCGCAGCCTTCAAGGCGCAGGAAGCGGCAGGCAACTGGCATATTTATATACCGAAGTTTGGCTATACGACGGACAACGCGGCTATGATTGCGATCACGGGCTACTATAAATATATGGACGGCGATTTTTGCGGCTTAGACAAACCGGCTTATAGTCGCACGACACTCTAAAAGCAATGCAAGGGGCGCAATTGATTTGAACAAGACGCCTTCAAGTACAGAAAAAGTAAACAAATTATTATATGGAACTGAACGTAAAACTCGCCAGCAGAGACATTAACGAACTCTTGTGGCGCAATAAAAAAACTTTAGGCTCGGCGGAAAGCTGCACGGGTGGACGCATCGCAAGTGTTATCACCGCCATTCCGGGAAGTTCGTCTTATTATAAAGGAGGTATTATCTGTTATAGCAACCTTGTCAAGACGGAAATCTTAGGCGTGGATGCGGCTGTTATAACAGAACAGACGGCTGTTTGCGAAGACGTCGTAAAGCAGTTGGTCATTGGGACGAACAAACTCCTACATACGGACTACGCAGTGGCAGTGAGTGGCTTCGCAGGACCGGCTACCAGCAATGATACAACATCTGCCGTGCCTGCCGGTACGATTTGGATCGCCGTAGGTCAGGAAAACGACATCGTTACCTTGAAATTGGAGGAGGATAACGGACGCGACCTCAACTTAGCTAACGCTACGGAGAAAGCAATTCACCTCTTACTCGACTATTTAAGAGAACGCTGCGAACCGGCAACAGTGCGTTGAGCGCTCTAAGCAGTTCGCGTTACTGAACAGGCAAACTTCCACGCTTTTTGAAGCTTTGGAAGTTTGCCCGTTTTTGGCTAAAATAAGAGCTAAAAAGCACGTATTCACTGCATAACAAATGCCAAGAAAAGGAAAAAGGGAGCAAATCAGACAAATATTCGCTTTTAATGTGGAAAATTCAGCCTTTTGCGCTTTGTACTTTGCGATTTTATTTTCAAATTTGCCATTACAATCGTTTAAAATTTTAGCGTTATGGAAAACAAACAAAATCTTAGTGGTCTGCGCAAGGAAGATTTTCAGCAAGAAGTCAGCGGGAAAGCCGTAGACCTCTACTTTCTTACCAATGAGAACGGCCTGGAAGTGGCCATAACGAATTATGGGGGAGCAATCGTTTCGATTATGACTCCTGATAACAAGGGCAACTTTGCCAATATCATACAAGGACACGACAAACTCGAGGACTACTTGAACTCGGATCAACCTTTTTTGAGTACGCTCGTGGGCCGCTACGCCAACCGTATAGCTAAAGGGCGCTTTTGCCTGAACGGAAAAGAATATCATTTGGCCATCAATAACGGAGAGAACCATCTGCACGGCGGGCCGACGGGCTTCCACGCTCGCGTTTGGGAGGCGGAACAAATAAATGAACACTGCCTCGTCTTGCGTTACGTTTCGTCTTACTATCAAGAAGGCTTCCCGGGCGAATTGTCGACTACGGTGATGTATACGCTGACGAATGATGATGAATTGGTCATTGATTATACGGCAACAACCAATAAGAAGACGATTGTAAACTTGACCAGCCACGGCTATTTCTCGCTGGCAGGAACGGCAAACCCAACGCCGTCGGTAGAAGACGTGATCTGCGAAATCAATGCTGACTACTATCTGCCGATAGACAAGACGGCAATCCCGACAGGAGAGATTCGCCGTGTGGAAGGTACGCCCTTTGACTTCAGAAATGCTCACCGCATTGGCGATCATATTGATGAAGATAATGAGCAACTGAAGAATGGCAACGGCTATGACCACTGTTTTGTATTGCAGAAAAGAGAACCGGGAGAATTATCCTATGCTGCGAAGGTGAAAGAGCCGGTTAGCGGCCGCACAATGGAGGTATTCACGACTGAACCCGGACTCCAATTCTACACAAATAATAATGGAAGCGGCACGAAAGGACAACACGGCGCCACGTTCCCCAAACGTAGTGCTGTCTGCTTCGAAGCACAACATTTCCCCGACAGTCCTAATCACGCCTACTTCCCACCCGTAACGCTTAAACCCAGAGAGATTTATACGCAAAAGACGATCTATCGCTTCGGGGTGGAAGCATAATAAATTCACAATAGACATTAACTGAACAAACACAGAAGAAAATGAGTAATTCTCAAAAGAACAACACGCTACCCATCATTATGATGTTCTTGTTGTTTGCTATGATTGCATTCGTCACGAACCTTTGTAACCCGATGGGCGTTATTGTTAAGAACCAATTCGGGGCTTCCAACTTTGAAGCGCAATTGGGTAACGCTGCTAACTTTATTGCTTACGCGATAATGGGCATCCCTTCCGGTCTTCTTTTGAAAAAGATCGGCTATAAGAACACCGCCTTGTTGGCAATCATATTAGGCTTTATCGGCGTCTTTCTCGAGTATATGTCCGGTTGGGACAGTATTAAAAGTTTCCCGGTCTACATTATCGGCGCCTTTGTCGCAGGTTTTTGTATGTGTATGCTGAATACCGTTGTTAACCCTATGCTTAACACGCTTGGCGGCGGAGGAAATAAAGGCAACCAGCTGATTCAATTCGGCGGCGTCTTAAATTCGTTCTCGGCAACTGCAGTAACGATGCTCGGCGGCGCACTGATCGGCGAAGCAACCAAAGCTAAAATTAGCGACGCTACGCCGGCGCTCTTTATTGCCTTAGCAATTTTCGCTGTTGTCTTCTTTGTTCTGTTGTTTGTACGCATTCCCGAGCCCTCTTTGGCGCAGAAAGCAGAAAGCAAACAAGCGACGCCGGACAAGCACAGTGCGTTTTCGTTCCGCCACTTCCGCCTTGGCATCCTAGCCATCTTCCTTTATTTAGGTGTCGAAGTTGGTTTGCCAACATATGTCTTTCAGTATTTATCAACATCCCCCGACAAAGCGACGCCCGGATTCGGAATGGACGCCGGCATTGCCGGAACTATTGCAGGCGTCTATTGGTTATTGATGCTTTGCGGTCGATTTGTTGGAGGTATGATTGGCGGAAAGGTCTCAAGTCGTATGCAACTTACAGTTGTTTCCACGCTCTGCATCATTTTGGTGTTAATCGGAATGCTCGCTCCGACTGATGTTATGATCACTGTTTTCGGCTTTAACGGCACTGAAAGCACATTTACCTCAGCCCAAGTGCCCATTGGCATTCTCTTTCTCGTGCTTGGCGGCCTCTGCACCTCCGTTATGTGGGGCGGCATCTTCAACTTAGCAGTAGAAGGTTTAGGAAAATACACAGAGTTTGCCTCAGGTATGTTTATGGTAATGGTATGTGGTGGCGGCATTATCGTACCTTTCCAAGGCTGGATCGCGGATCAAATGCACAATTTCCTCTTGAGCTACATTGTCGTACTGATTTGTGCTGCTTACATCCTGTTCTACGCACTCGTAGGGTCCAAGAATGTAAACAAAGACATTCAGACAACTTAATCAGATAACATTATTGGGAGGTAGACTTCAATGTTTACCTCCCAAACTCAAACCAATAAAATGCCAACTACTATGAAACTAACTATAGACGACGTAAGAAGTCGCTTTCAAAAGCATTTTGATGGCAGCACGGGTTCGGTTTACGCTGCTCCCGGCCGTATAAATATCATCGGCGAACATACCGACTACAATGATGGTTTTGTTTTCCCCGGCGCAGTCAGTCAAGGCGTCATCGCCGAGTTGAAACCCAACGGCACGCGCAAAGTTCGCGCTTACGCCATCGACTTAAAAGATTACGTAGAGTTTAGTTTAGACGACGAAAAAGGCCCTACGGCCACCCATTTCCGCTTTGTTTACGGCGTATGTCGCGAAATGATGAAGTTAGGCGTCCCTGTTGAAGGTTTTAATACCGCCTTCGCCGGCGACGTTCCTTTAGGAGCGGGCATGTCTTCCTCCGCAGCACTCGAGAGTTGCTTTGCTTTTGCGCTCAACGATCTTTTTGGCAATAACAGCATCGACAAATTCACACTCGCGAAGGTAGGACAGGCCACCGAGCACAAATATATCGGTTGCAATTGCGGCATCATGGACCAGTTTGCGTCCATTTTCGGCAAGCCCGGCCACATTATGCGTCTAGACTGTCGTTCCTTGGAATACCAATATTTCCATTTTGACCCCAAAGGCTATAAACTCGTTCTGCTAAACACGCGAGTGAAGCACGGCTTGGCCGATTCAGCCTACAACGACCGACGCAAAAGTTGCGAAAACGTTGCTGCGGCCATCTGCAAACATCATCCGGAAGTCAAGAGTTTAAGAGATGCCAACTATGAACTGCTCGATGAAGTACGCGGTGAGGTTAGCAAGGAAGATGCACTGAGGGCCCACTACGTCATCGGCGAAAAAGAGCGCGTAATGGAAGTTTCTGCCGCTTTAGAAAAGGAAGATTACGAAGAAGTAGGCAAAAAAATGTATGAAACGCACGACGGATTATCGCGTGAATATGAAGTTTCGTGTCCCGAGCTCGATTTTCTCGTCGACGTAGCTCGCGATTGCGGCGTCAGTGGCGCACGTGTGATGGGCGGAGGCTTTGGTGGCTGCACAATCAACTTAGTCAGCCAAGAGCTCTACGCAAATTTCATTGATAAGGCCCGAAAGAGCTATCAAGAAAAGTTTGGCAAAGCGCCCATTGTTATCGATGTTGTCATCGGAGACGGCGCTCGCAAACTCTGCTAATTGAAGAATAGGCGCTGCCGACTTTCATCGTCGATAGGCGCGCAAATTCAGCCGCCACGCTATCGCCATAGCAGGCCGGCAAGATTCAAAGATTCATTTCTACAACCCAACTTTTCCGCGCGCCGGTCGCCTCAAGCGGCCGGCGAGAGCGGATGATTGAAAGCAAAAAGACCCATTTACTATAAAACACACCGTAATGATAAAATCTTATATTCGGGAGAATGAGCCCCGACTCTTAGAAAATTTATTCAGTCTCATACGTATTCCAAGTATCAGCGCGCTACCCGAACACCACGATGATATGCTGAAGTGCGCCGACCGATGGAAAGAACTCTTGCTCGCAGCCGGCGCTGACCGCGCCGAAGTTATGCCCAGCGATGGCAATCCTTTAGTCTATGCCGAAAAGCTTATTCCCGGCGCCGACAAGACTATTTTGATCTACGGCCATTATGACGTGATGCCCGTTGAGCCTTTGGAGCTGTGGAAGTCCGACCCCTTCAAACCGGAGGTGCGCGACGAGCACATTTGGGCTCGCGGAGCAGACGACGACAAGGGGCAATCTTTCATCCAATACGCAGCTTTTGAATTTTTGGTAAAACATAATTTGCTCCGCCACAACGTAAAATTCATACTCGAAGGCGAAGAAGAAATAGGCTCTCCCAGTTTGGAAACCTTCTTAGCGCAACACCGCGAACTTCTGAAAAGCGATATAATCCTGGTGAGCGATACCAGTATGCTGGGCGCTGATCTCCCCTCTCTCACCACAGGTTTGCGCGGCATCGCCTATTGGGATGTAGAAGTGACCGGCCCGAACCACGACCTCCACAGCGGACATTTCGGCGGCGCAGTGGCCAATCCGATCAACGTACTTTGCGAAATGATTGCGAAAATGACGGACGCCGACGGACGCATCACGATTCCGCATTTTTACGACGATGTAGAAGAACTCCCCGACGCAGAACGCAAGATGATTGCCTCGATTCCTTTCGACGAAGAAAAGTATAAGCGCGCCCTTGATGTCGAAGAGTTACGCGGAGAAAAAGGTTATTCCACCATCGAGCGCAACAGTTGCCGCCCAAGTTTTGACGTTTGCGGCATTTGGGGCGGCCACATCGGCGAAGGCTCTAAGACGGTACTCCCCTCGAAGGCTTATGCCAAACTCTCTTGCCGACTTGTGCCTCATCAGGACTACAATAAGATCAACGAACTCTTTGCGCAATACTTCCAAAGTCTTGCCCCAAAGAGCGTAAAAGTCAAAATCACCTTCTCTCATGGCGGTCATGGCTACGTCTGCCCCATATCTTTACCCGCCTACAAGGCCGCAGAGCAAGGCTTCGAACAAGCATTTGGCAAGCGCCCGCTTGCTGCACGCCGCGGAGGTAGCATTCCTATCATCAGCGTGTTTGAAAAAGTATTGGGCGTGAAAACGATTTTAATGGGCTTCGGTTTGGAAAGCAACGCTATACACTCGCCTAACGAAAACTTCTCTTTAGATATTTTCCGCAAAGGTATAGAAGCAGTTGTCGGCTTCCATAAAGCTTACGACCAACTCTAACCTACAAGGTTTATAGATGGACCAACGTCCGGGCGCCTCGCGTGTTCGGACGTTTTTTTATGCTTTTTTGAAGATGGTGTATAACATTCAAAGGCGGCTATCCTATGCACGCTCCACGGGCGTTAATCCCTTTCATACGCCCTATTGAAAGTTAATCCGGAAGCCCCAAAATCTGAGCCTGCAAACGCGATTACTATGCTCCCCCACCCAATCAGAACAGCGGAGCATAAAAAATTTAACCCTCATCTACAAGGATTGTATCGGGAAGTATGATGCTGACCGGTCAAACGTTTGAAACGTATAGATGCTCACCAAAATATTTCTCGCCACATCAACGATTTTTCTGCCAAACAAAGCCTTATATCACACCCCCATCTCGAATATACGTTTCGTTTGCTGCCGGCAAACGATGATTTGGTGGCAGCAAACAATGGTTTGGTGTGAGCAAACTATTGTTTGCCGGCAGCAAACGAAAGAATAATCAAGCTACATCGTTAGCAAGTACGCCAAGCAACAGAGCAAAGCCGGTCGTTTTTCATCGTGTTCGGCCTCAACCGACAACGTAATTCAGCCGTTGGCGACCGCAGGCAAGCACAAGATTGGTCAAAAAAGAAGAAAAGCCATTGCAACAAGCGTTCACTGCTGCAATGGCTTATGGTTGGTGAGCGTGCTTGCCGATTCGCAAAATGCGAACAGCCGGCAAAGACGAATAATTTACGGCTTCGGTAGGGGCGGAATGGGTGGCGGCGTCACTCGCTTGGGCGCCTCTTCTTTCGCCTTCGGACGCGGACGCGACCTATTTGGACGGCGGCGGCGCTTATTGGTTTGTTCTGTCGGCCGTTCGCCTTGGGCGGAAGCTGGCTTTTGCGTTTGCCCTTCGCCCTCCCCTTGCTTGGTGCTCGAAGGCTTACGCTTATTACGGTGCCTATTGTTGCGCTGCTCCCGCGGCTTGTCAGAAGTCGAACGGCGATGCGTCTTACCTCGCCGCTCATCAGAAGTTTTCGCCGGCTTTTCAGGCGGAGTGAGCCCTTCGGGCAGCGCTTCACGCGGCAATTCCTTGCCTAAAAGTTGCTCGATATTGCGCAAAGCATAGCGATCCTTTTCTCCGACGAGCGTCACTGCGCGACCGTTGCGTCCGGCACGAGCCGTTCGCCCGATGCGATGCACGTAATCTTCCGCATCTCGCGGCACGTCGTAGTTGATTACCAAAGTTATGTCGTCAATATCTATACCGCGGGCCACAATATCCGTGGCTACCAAGATGTCAATGCGTCCGGCTTTGAAGCCAAGCATCACTCCGTCGCGCTGCTTCTGCTCCAGATCGGAGTGCATGGCTTCTACGTTGTAGCCTTTGCGCTTTAGCGTGATGTTAAGCTCTTTTACCTTCTGCTTACTCCCGCAGAAGATGATCACGCGCTCGGGCTTTTGGTCGGCAAAGAGGTGCTTGATAATCGCCGTCTTGTCGTTTTCCTTGCAAATAAAAAGACTTTGCCGGATGTTTTCGGCCGGTTTGGATATGGCAATGGAGACTTCCTCCGGATTATGCATAATCTTGTGAGCCAATTCGCGAATCTTCGCGGGCATCGTTGCGGAGAAGAGAATCGTTTGCCGCTGCTCGGGCAGGTGTTTTACGATTTTCAGAATGTCGTCAGAGAAACCCATATCCAGCATACGATCCGCCTCATCGAGCACTAAATGGGTCGTACGACTCAAATCAAAAGTGCCGAGGTCCAAATGGGTCAATAAGCGGCCGGGCGTGGCAATAACGATATCGGCGCCGCGCTTCAAACTCTTGCGTTCTTGCTCGTAGCGCACGCCATCATTGCCGCCATAAACGGCTACTCCGTTGACATCCACATAATAACCAAAGCCTTGCAAGGCCTGATCAATCTGCTGCGCCAATTCGCGCGTGGGCGCCATCACCAAACAGTTGACGGCGTCTGTAGGATGCGATTCTTGCTTCAGAAGCGTGAGCAAGGGTAAGAGGTAAGCGGCCGTTTTGCCCGTGCCGGTTTGAGCTATGCCGATGACATCCCGGCCCTCCAAGATCGGAGGTATACAGCGAGCTTGCACAGGCGTACACTTCTCAAAGCGCATATCGTAGAGCGCGTCCAGCACATCGTCGCTGAGCGCTAAATCTTCAAAATAAGTAGGTTCTTCCTGCATCATGTTTAAATCTGTCTCTATTAAAGTGAACTGTTATTGCGGGGTGCGCTTATATAGACCGAAGGCAATAAGCACAAAAAGTAAATTAGGAATCCAAACGCTTAACATGGGCGACCAATTGGCATTGACCGCAAAACTCGAACTGATCGTTTGGAATAAAATATAAGAAAAACTTAGCGCTATGCCGACACCGATGGACGTGCCCATACCGTTTTTGCGTTTCTGAGAAGACAAAGAAACGCCAATCAACGTCAGGATGAAAGCGGCAAAGGGCATCGCAAAGCGTTTGTGATATTCTACTTCAAAAAGGCTGACGCCGGCTGCACCGCGCATTTGTTGTTTGTCGATGAATTGCCGCAGTTCGGGCACGGTCATCGTCTCTTGCTGGTTGCGAACGTAGAAGAAGTCTTGCGGTTCCATCATAATAATGGTGTCAACCTTGTCGGCATAACTTATACGCTCACGCAAACCACGCATTTTTCTTTGTTGCACTTGGCGCAAAGTCCATTGGTTTTTCTTGCCGGCCAATGTGTCGTATTGAATAGACTGCGCTGTAAGGTGATCAACAAGCTTTTTGCCGTAAAACTTATCAAGTGAGAAACCATAACCGCTCTTTGTTTCGTTGTCAAAGCGAGATATGTAGACGACAACACCGGTGTCGACTTGCATTTGCACGTTTTCGACGGACGTGGGAGCATTCAACTTTTTGATGTAACGGTTCTCGAAATTAACGCGGGCGACGTTGCCTTTCGGAATGACGTAGGCGCCGAGTCCGAAACTTGTTATTGCGATAATGGCGGCAGAGATCATATAAGGGCGCAAGAGCCTGCGGAAACTCATGCCCGTAGATTTCATCGCAATTATTTCAGAATTGTCGGCCAACTTCGAGGTAAAGAAGATGACGGCAATAAAGACGAAGAGCGGACTAAAGAGGTTGGAAAAATAAGGTATGAAGTTGAGGTAATAATCGAACGCTATCTTTGTCCAAGATACGTGTGCCTTCTCAAATTTATCAATCTTCTCGTTGTAATCAAAGATGATGGCAATCGAAATGATGATGCCAATCAAGAAGATATACGTGCTGAGAAACTTATAAATGATGTAACGATCCAACCGGGTAAGCAGTGGATGGTCGGAAAGGTTTTGCAGCAATCGGCGCAAAGGTTGCGGCAATCGGTTGGCACGCCGTGCCGGCTTTGCATCCGCAGAGGCAGCGTCAGACTTTGCTACTTTCGCACGTCGCCGCTTGCCGAAGGAGAAAATACTCCTCAAGCGGGCGGCGAAAGTCTTCGTCTGAGAGTGCTGCGCTTTGTACTCCATTCCTTTATTTATAGTCTTCTCGACATACGCTCTACCATATCGCGCTTCCAAGCGACAAAGTCGCCGGCCAAGATATGACGGCGCGCTTCACCGGCCAACCATAAATAGAACGCCAGATTGTGTATGCTCGCAATCTGCATAGCTAAGAATTCTTTAGCCTTGAACAAATGATGCAAATAAGCCTTCGTGTAAGACGTATCTACGTAACTCGTGCCGGCGGGATCAATGGGCGAAAAATCTTTAGCCCACTTAGCGTTGCGCATATTCATCGTGCCTTCGGCTGTAAACAACATAGCGTTGCGCCCATTGCGTGTAGGCATCACGCAATCAAACATATCGACGCCGCGCTCAATAGCTTCCAAGATATTGATGGGAGTGCCTACACCCATTAAATAACGCGGGCGATCTTGCGGCAAGATGGCGTTGACCACTTCTATCATTTCGTACATCTGCTCCGTAGGCTCACCAACAGCAAGTCCACCAATGGCATAACCTTCGGCGTCCAAGTCGCTGACGAAACGGGCACTCTCTTCGCGCAGATCTTTATAGACGCAGCCTTGAACAATCGGGAACAAGGCCTGATGGTAACCATATTCCGGCTCTGTCTGATTAAAACGAGTCACGCAGCGACGCAACCAATCGTGCGTCAGATCAAGACTCTTGCGAGCATACGCATAATCGGCCGTGCCGGGAGGACATTCGTCAAAAGCCATCATAATATCGGCACCTATGGTACGCTCGATATCCATCACGCGTTCCGGAGAGAAGAAGTGTTTACTTCCGTCAATGTGCGAGCGAAATTCGCAGCCCTCAGCACTTAGTTTGCGAATGCCGGTCAAAGAAAAGACTTGAAAACCGCCGCTGTCGGTAAGCATCGGCTTGGTAAAGCCATTGAATCGATGCAGACCGCCCGCCGCTTTTAAGACGTCCAGACCCGGACGCAAATAGAGATGGTACGTATTGCCCAGAATAATCTGCGCTTGTATATCATCAAGAAGTTCGCGTTGGTGCACGCATTTTACCGTTGCCTCCGTGCCGACCGGCATAAAGATCGGCGTCTGAATCACGCCGTGATCCGTGGCAATATGCCCAACACGCGCGGCAGAGTTGGCGTCGGTGTGCTCAAGCGTAAAGAAGCCCGCCGCACGCTTATTTGTTATCAGTTCGCTCATGCTTCTCTTCAAAAACAAATTGAATGGCGTTATCAACCTTATCCTGCAACAAGGCGATATTGAGCACTTCCTCTACATTCTCTACGAAATGGAAGGTCAAACCGTGCACATATTTCTCGTTGATCTCCTTAATGTCTTTCTCGTTCTCCTTACTCATTATTATATCTGTAATACCGGCGCGCTTCGCGGCTAATATCTTTTCCTTGATACCGCCAACGGGCATTACTTTCCCTCGCAAGGTAATCTCTCCGGTCATTGCGGTATGCGGACGCACTTTGCGTTGCGTCAAGGCACTGGCGATTGACGTAGCAATGGTAATACCGGCTGAAGGACCATCTTTAGGCGTTGCTCCTTCGGGTACGTGAATATGGACGCTCCAATTTTCAAATACACGAGGATCTATTTGCAACTTCTCAGCGTGGGCTTTGATGTATTCCAAAGCAAGGATAGCGCTTTCTTTCATCACGTCGCCAAGGTTTCCCGTCAAAGTCAGTTTCGGCGCTTTGCTGCGGCTTATGCTCGTCTCGATAAAGAGAATTTCTCCGCCTACTGCAGTCCACGCCAAGCCCGTAACGACACCGGCATAGCCGTTGCCTTGATAGCGCTCGCGACTGAAAAGGGGCTTCCCCAACAATTCTTCGACATCTTTCTGACGAAGCTGGGCGCCATCAAACGGCAACGTACCGTTCTTGGCTTTATGAAAGGCAATCTTCCGATAAATCTTCTCCAATTGCTTCTCTAATTGGCGCACACCACTCTCACGCGTATATTTTTCGATGATAAACTCTAATGCGGCAGGCGCAAATTTAATATTACCAAGCAGGCCTAAACCCTCTTCGATACGAGGGATGAGGTGGCGACGGGCAATTTCTCTCTTCTCTTCCGTCAAATAACCATCTACGCTAATTATCTCCATTCGGTCTAAGAGCGGCCTGGGGAGTGTAGAAAGACTATTGGCCGTTGCGACGAAAAGGACTTTGGACAAGTCATAATCTACGTCCAAGAAGTTATCGTGGAATGCACTGTTCTGCTCAGGATCAAGCACCTCCAGCAGTGCACTTTGAGGATCGCCATTATAATTATTGTCTGAGACCTTATCTATCTCATCCAAAACGAAGACCGGATTGTCCGTCTGAGCCTTGATCAGCCCCTTGATAATGCGTCCGGGCATAGAGCCGACGTAAGTACGCCGATGCCCACGCACTTCAGCCTCATCGTGGACGCCGCCTAAAGAGACGCGCACATATTTACGCCCTAAGGCGTTGGCTATACTCTTGCCCAGCGAAGTTTTACCCACGCCCGGAGGTCCGTAAAGGCAAAGAATTGGCGTCTTTAAGCCTTCTTTATATTGCATCAGCGCCAAGTGCTCAAGTATGCGCTCTTTGACTTTCTCCAATCCATAATGCTCGCGGTTCAATATGCGCTCCGCATTCGGAATGCTGATTTTATCTTCCGTCTGCTTACCCCAAGGCAAGTTGGTCAGCGTCTGCAGATAGTTAAGTTCTACGCTATAATCAGGGTTTTGCGGATTAAGGCGTTCGAGCTTTTGCAACTCCTTATTAAACGTCTCCTCCACTTTTGGTGGAAAGTTCAGATCTTTTGCCTTCTCGCGCAACTCTTTCACATCGCTATTCTGCGCATCGCCGAGTTCGCTCTGAATATTCTTAATCTGCTGTTGCAGAAAATATTCTTTCTGTTGTTGATCCAGCTCTTCACGCGTCTGGTTTTGAATATGCAACTTCAACGAAGCATATTGGCACTCTCTATTCAAGATGCCCATCAAACGCAGCGTCTTCTTCTTATGATCCGATTCAGCCATCAACTCCTGCTTTTCTTGCATCGGGAAAGGCAGATTAGTGCAGATGAAATTGATAAGGAAAACAGGATGAGAAATATTCTGAATAGCAAAGACGGCTTCTTCGTGCCCAATATCTGATGTGCGCAAGAAGCGAATCGTCAGATCTTTGCAGGAATCAACCATCACTTGATACTCTTTATCGTTTTGTTCGGGGAGGACATCGGGCAATTTTGTTACGCGAGCCCGCAAGAAAGGACGTTGGCGCGTAGCTGCCCCCAGGCTGATACGTCCGTAGCTTTGCAATATGACGGAAGTTGCTCCGTTGGGCAATTCCAAAACGCGCATAATCTTGGCTACGACGCCAATCGGATAGAGATCTTCGATCTTCGGCGCTTCCTTCTCGGATTCACGCTGACAGGCCAAGGCGATCAAGCTACCACTGTCCACAGCTTGTTTGACCAAAGCCATAGAAGACTCTCGCCCGACAATGACGGGAGCCACTACGCCCGGAAAAATTGTCATATTGCGCAAAGGCAAAACCGGAAGCACATCATTAAACTCTCGATTATAGAGTTCGGAGATGTCCCCATCAAAGTCTGCTATCAAAGAAAAAGGGTTGAGAGAATTATTATTATCGTTCATATTCTTCTTTTATCTACTATTGAACCTATTCAGGCTTATGACGCATTCAAACGTTCATCTCTTTACAAAAGACATACCAATATCAAATAGGGGAAAGGCTTATTGTATATAATATATTGTATAAACAAGCACCCGGACCAATGCTACTCAAAGACAGAATGCGCTCTTTCTTCGCGCAAAAGTACGACAAATCAGCAGAATTCCCAAGTAAATGAAGCGTTTTCATCTGCTTCTCCTCGGTAGTCTGAAGGGAAATCTCTTCGTTGCTTTGAAGAGCTTGCTTTAAGGCGAAGCTGCAACTCTCTACGATGTTTTTAGTTTAAGAAAAAAAATATAGCATTTGATTGACAATATAGTCCGTTCTCTTTAACTTTGCAACGAATCTTTGATTCACGTCCTAATCATACAACCTTAACGCTCAAGTCCTCGAATCAGCGATGCTCTGTAAGGAGTTGTAACAGGGGGGCAATATCATTATGAACAAACCTTTACTTAAAAATCTGTACACGGCGATAGGCCTGCTCTTCATCGCCGCGTTCTTACTGCCACAGCAGGCAGAAGCACAAGAAGAAAACGGTCTCTACCTTGCCGGTACGGCAGTAACGGCTGAAAATTGTAACGATCTCAGCGTCATAGAGGGCGTAAGCGGAAAAGCGCAATATGACCCTGCAACAAAAACGCTCACACTCGAAAATGCCACGATTCATAGTACGCAGGAAAGCGGCCATGCGGGCGGACTTACAAACAATATAGACGGACTGACCATTTATCTTATCGGCGACAACAGCATTATCGCGGACCATCGCGAAGGAATATACAATATGTTCCAAAAGTTGCTCACAATTAAGGGGAGCGGAAAACTAACGATAAAGGGCACAACAACGAGTATCATCCTTGGTACTCGCTATGGTATTTTTAATCAGGGTTTTATCACTATAAACAACTGCACCATCGAGGTAAGCGGAAAAGATTTTGGGCTGTGTTGCGGCGAATGGAAGTTTGATCGCTGCAACGTCCGCGTCCAAGCGCCGGGCAGCAAGGCGTTTAAATATTCAGGCAGTATCGCAGCCCTACATAAAAAGCCGGAGTTTATCGGCTGCGAACTTTCGAGTCCTAACGGAGCATATTGGAAAGAATATATTATTGATCCCATCTGCGACCACCTCTATGGTATTTTTGGTGCAGATGGTAAAGTAGTGACCGATTGGGTTGAAATCAAGAAAAACATAACCGGTATTGACGAGCCCACCACTAAGACGCCTACCTCGACGTGCGGTATCTACAATTTGACAGGCTTGAAGCTTGATAAGCCTTTTGAGCAACAACCCGCCGGCATCTATATCGTAGACGGCGTAAAAAAGGTAAAACGCTAAAGCGCTCCTTATGCACTTTCAAATAATCAGCCTTTCGGCTCATCAACCCTTGGTGAGCCGAAAGCGAAAGTGCTGGCCAACAGCGTGCAAGCTGAAGAAAATAAGAATGACCTATTGAAACGCATGAAAACAAATACTTGAAAACAAGCGAGAATCTATATCCTCCCGCTATTCAAGCTTACAACTAATATACACCTATAAACATTCAAACCATGATGATCACACTGAAACATGAAGACATGCCCAATGGTTGGGCTGTATGCTTCCTTGAATCCTGTAAACGCAAGAACGAATGCCTTCGCTACAAGGCCGGGCTGACGCTGCCCAACAAAGAATTTACGACCTACGCTGTGGCTCCCGCCGCTCTTAAGAAGGCGCAATGCCCCTGCTTTAGGCCCATAGAAATGGTGCGCATAGCCGCAGGATTTAAAGGACTGATGGAAGACCTAAAGGTAGGCGAAATGCGCTCCGCGCGCCTTGATCTGATACGACTACTTAACGGGCGAAGCAACTACTATCGCTATTTGAACGGCAAACACACGCTTTCGCCGAAACAGCAAGAGGAGATCCGGAAAATCTTACATGCGCACGGCTACGACGGGCCGACCGATTTTGATTCGCATCAAGACCGTTATTGCTTCAACGAGGAGTAGCGTGCGCTGCTTCGCTTGGGTAGTCCGGTTCGCCGTTCTGCTGAAATAAAATGAATTCCCCGACTTGGCACTAAATTTCCAAGCCGGGGAATTTTATTTTAAACGCTCGGAATTTTTATCCGCTACGCTTGAGATTTTTGTCCCAACTATTGAGCGCGAAATGGAACACGTTATAAATTGAAAACTAATACTATATAAGCAGACTAACTCCGCATTCAACTGCCGCAAGTCCTAACCATCTCAATCAAGGCTTACTTACCTTTATGTGAATCGCTGATCTCTTTATCCACTTCCGCTTGAAGCCACCTATTTTTAAGCAGAAGAGCGGCAATAATAGGCAACACAATCATGGGCACACAGACTAACGCGCCTACAATCGCCAGCCCTCTACGGTGTGCGCGACTGTGACTTCCATCTGCTATGGCATTCAGCAAATTGGCTATATCGTTAAACAACTCACCTTGACCAATAAGTAGCAGCAAACCAAACTCTACGATCAAGACAGTAAAGAAGACAATTAGTGCTCTCCTTGCTACTTTATCGCATATATTGATTTTCTTTTCTATATCTATATGCTCTGCGCCCGGTATACGCTTGAGCCATTTTGTTGCTCTTTCTTCTTTTGTCATTTGTTGTTCTCCTTAAATGAATACCAAAAACATCATTTTTTTCTCTCTGCCTGCACTCATCAGAGAGTCTTACGTCAAATGCGCTTGACGATCCTTTTTATCTTCTTTTTTATCGTCAAGTGCGCGCCTCCCATAGCGCATCAGCCACTATTCAGTGAGGCTACTCCCTGCATAAACCAGTAGACGCAAACAAAAAATAGTACGATAATCACAAAAAGCGCAATGCCGATAACGATTCTCGCCCACCACTGCCGCTGTGCATACTCTACAAGAAAAGCACCTACGGACAACACCGCAAGCACTAAACCAAGCCCATAAGTGGACATAAACAAGAAAACGACAATAAGCGAAAAAGCTGACACCGGTGACTCTCCCTGAGACTGCCACTGTAAATAGAGAAGAGAAAAGATCTCAATAAGCAGACAAGAAGCACTGACAAGGTACACATACTTCAGCCAATGATGCCTATGAAAATATATCATAACCATCAAAAGGAGCAACATACCCAAAGGTACATATAATGCCCATACCCAATCAGTAACAAACGACGCCATATTCTTCTAACCCTTTTCCGCTTCTTATTATTCACTCACTATATTTTATAGCAACCTACGCGATCGATTCGCCCATTCATTTGCTTTCAAAGCGCAAAATGTAACGGCCGCATGGGCGCTCTTCAATTCAACGTATCCTTATTCTGTGTTCTCTCAAAAGCCGCAAATTATGCGTTTAGAAGAGTTTTCTTTCTTTCAATAACACAAAATTACGCAAATTATTTCAGAAATGCTTCTACATGTTTAGAAATTGCTCAAAATCACAGATGTAATCAGTCGGCCGTCAAACTTAATATGGACAAAAAGCGGGAATTAAAAGGTGTACGGCGCACGCCATCCCCACAAAAAGCCTTAGAGCACTACAATAATCCGGCGGCTGTGCTGTTTTATAAATAAGCATTTGCGATCATTATGACTGAAGCTTTCCAATTCAAACAATTCACGATTCGCCACGACCGCTGCGCCATGAAAGTTGGTACAGACGGCGTATTGCTCGGCGCGTGGGCTAATGCGAAAGGAAAGCAGCGCGTCTTAGACATCGGAACCGGCTCCGGCCTCATTGCCCTAATGCTTGCGCAACGCACAGATGCGATGATCACGGGGATAGAGATCGATCCGGCTTCGGCCGCCCAAGCGCAAGAAAACGTTGCTGCATCTCCGTGGGCCGATCGCCTGCAAATCGTATCAACGGACATAGCCGGCTACACATCATACCAAGCCTTTGATTTGATTGTCTCTAATCCGCCCTTTTTCAACGAAATGCTACTCCCGCCCGACGCAGCTCGCTCGCAAGCTCGCCATACGCAGGCGCTCACATTCGAGGCCTTACTCTTCCACGTCCAACGCTTATTGAGCCCTGAAGGCAGCTTTTGCGCCATCCTTCCCGCCACAGCGCTGACACACTTCAGTTCGGCCGCCGCCGCACAAGCCTTATTTGTTGTGCATACGACATTTGTTCACACGACGATGCGGAAAGCCCCGAAAAGAGTATTGGTAGAACTTCGAAAAGAAGTTTCCCCAATTGTAGAAGACAGTTTTGTCTTGACGGGTTCAGACGGTAGAAGATCACGTGCCTATGAGGATCTGACAAAGGATTATTATGTCCGTTAAAGGTCAGTTCCGTTCACGTTATTAAAGAAGTTTTCAAGGCATTAGCATTGATAATCAGAAAAGAAGTGTTACCTTTGCGCATCTATTTCCCATAAATGCGGCGCCAATATATGAAGATTTTTAGCTTTCGGCCACGCATAATAAACAAAAAACTATTCAAAAAATGACGTTCGTAACCATACGAAAAATCATCGGAGGACTATTGCTGCTAACTTCAGCTGCAACAGCCTCGGCGCAAGATTTGATTGCGCGCCAGGCACCTGTTGATCGCCATTTGAAGTCTTCAGATACAATTATGCTGAATCGTTTGATTCAGAAAGAAAACTTAGAAGAACCCGCCAACAACTTGTATTCTTCTTGGAATAACAACACAACCCATTGTTACTCACGTAGCGAAGTTCCGGACTCCTTCCGTATTGATCTACGTGGTTTTTTTATGCCTACTCCAAGTCGCAAGATCACGAGTCGCTTTGGCTATCGTCCGGCTTTCCGCCGCAAGCATAAAGGCTTAGACATTAAAGTATATACGGGCGACACTATCTACGCCGCATTCAATGGCCGTGTGCGTATCGCACGCTACGAGGCTTCCGGTTACGGCAACTATATCGTGATTCGTCACCCCAATGGTTTGGAGACTATTTATGCGCATTTGAGTAAGCAGTTGGTACGCGCTAATCAGAATGTAAAGGCAGGAGAACCTATAGGCTTGGGCGGCAACACGGGTTTATCTTTCGGTAGCCATCTTCATTTTGAAACACGTCTTTTGGGAGAAGCAATTGACCCCTCTCTGCTTTTTGACTTCGCGCAACAAGATGTAACGGGCGATTATTATGTCTTCCATAAGAACGCATCTGACGATTCGTTTACGCACACGGCTTCTAAGAAAGCTGAGCCTGCTATGAGCGGACGTTTCTATCAGGTGAAAGCCGGCGAGACGCTCTATTCTATTGCGCGTGATATGGGAATTACCGTGGACGCTCTCTGTTCATTCAACTCGAACCTTACAAAAAAGACGCGCTTGAGGCCCGGACAGATCCTAAAATATTAAGACGTAGCCCCTCCTCCTCTTTTATATACGAATTAAAGCCGCCTGACTGAATGAGTGAGGCGGCTTTCTTACAGTTTTCATACAGCATCTGGTTTTATTTGCGCCCACGCGCCAGGCCTTTAGCCCAACAAGCGGTCTCAACAACCAGCCACCAACAAAACAAGCCACACATGAAGTTTATCAGTTTCGGTTCCGGTAGCAGCGGCAACTGTTATTATCTCTTAGAAGACGGCATCGGACTCATCATTGACGCAGGAATCGGAATACGAAGTTTCAAAAAATACTTCCGCGAATACGGTTTTACCTACCCCACACTTAAAGCCATACTCGTCACACACGATCATACCGACCACGTAAAGGCCGTGGGCGCACTATCCGGCGAATACAATCTCGAAGTGTTTGCTACGGAAGAAGTGCATAAAGGCATTCTGAACAATTACTACGCACACAAAAAAGTGCGCCCCGAATTATGTCGCACCTATCTCCCGGGCGACGACTGGTCAATTGGCCCTTTTCACATCACAACCTTTACAGTTCCACACGATGCGAGCCACAATTGCGGTTACTTCATAGAGACAGCCACCACCAATTTTTGCTTTATCACCGACGCCGGCAGTTTTACGCCTGAGATGATCTCATTCATTCGCCGCGCACGCAATCTGGTGATTGAGGCCAACTATGATGCCGCGATGTTAGATGAAGGTCCTTATCCCTTACATTTGAAAAAACGCATCAAAGCGCCAACAGGGCACGCCTGCAATGCTGAAACGGCACGCATTTTGGAAGAGAATTTAGCAGCGACGACTGAGAATATCTGGCTTTGTCACCTCAGCGAGGAGAATAACCACCCCGAACTGGCTCGCAAGACCATCGCTCAGGCGCTTGAGCGCTCGGACTGCAAGTCGCAACTTCACGTTTTACGTCGCCGCATTCCCTCTGGCCCATTTGAATTATAATGTTACAAGATATTATCGTCTATATTATCGTAGGCGCCGCCTTTATATATTGTATCCTCGGACTGTTTCGCCATTTTCGCGCTTCAGGAAAAGGCGTCAACAAGTGCGCATCCTGCACAGCCGAATGTCCGCTTAAAAACTTAAAGTCGGCGCAGCAGTCGGCAGGCGCCTGTTCTTCTTGCGGCACGTCCAAGCCGACTCGATCCAACGCCAAAACTTGTTCACATTATCGGCAAGCTGCGAAACAAAAAGCCGAATCTCCCTCCGACAAAGCCCGACTGCAATAAAAAGCAGTCGGTTTTTTTATGTTTACGTATGATTGCAAGCGGCGCAGCAAGCAAGTTGAGGCTTCGATTACTGCGAATTTGAAAGAAAGCGCACATTCTCCACAGGCTTCTTGTAAAATTATCGTACTTTTGCACCGTTAAAAAATCAACGAAAATGATCACTCTAACCACGATAGACGACCTTACCGCCGCTTTAGCCCCGTATCGCCAAGCCAACAAGTCGATAGGTTTGGTTCCCACGATGGGCGCACTCCACGCCGGTCACGCTTCACTCGTGGAGCGCGCAGTCGGGGAAAACGACGTAACGGTTGTTAGCGACTTTGTCAATCCTACGCAGTTCAACGATCCCAAAGATTTTTCATCTTATCCGCGCGATTTAGACGCAGATCGCGCCTTGCTGGAAACGCTTCACGCGGATATTCTCTTTGCGCCCACGGTTGAGGCGATTTATCCTGAACCCGACACGCGCACCTTCGACTATCCGGAAATGAACGTTATGGAAGGGCCGCGCCGCCCCGGACATTTCAACGGCGTCTGCCGCATTGTCAGCAAGCTCTTCCAAATTGTGCAGCCTACGCGAGCATATTTCGGCGAAAAAGATTTTCAGCAGATCGCCGTTGTTCGCGCTATGGTAAACGACCTACAGTTGCCCGTCACGCTGTGTCCCTGTCCCATCGTGCGCGAAGCAAGCGGTTTAGCCTTGAGCAGCCGAAATTCGCTGCTCACGGATGATGAGCGCCGGCTGGCATCTGAAATTTACAAGACCTTGAAGGTAAGTCTGGAGTTCAGCCACACACAATCCGTTGCCGATACACAGGCTTTCGTCACCGAAGCGTTGAATGCTTTCGACGGATTAGAGGTAGAATATTTTGAAATAGTCGATGCTCAAACACTACAACCCATTAAGGATTGGAGCGAAGCTGAAAATGTGCAGGGCTGCATCACGGTCTACTGCGGTCAGCGTCCGGTTCGACTGATTGACAATATAAATTATAGAAACCATGCGCGTTAGTTTGTTAAAGTCGAAGATACATTGCGCTTACGTGACCGAGGCTAATCTCCATTACATGGGGAGTATCACGATCGACGAAGCCCTGATGGAGGCGGCCGACTTACTGCCTTACGAGCACGTCCACGTGGTCAACAACAACAACGGGGAACGCATTGAGACCTACGTTATTCGCGGCGAACGAGGCAGCGGCGTAATCTGCCTAAACGGGGCTGCTGCACGCAAATTTCAAGTAGGCGATGAAGTAATCATTATGTCCTTCGGCGAATTTTCGGCCGAGGAGGCGGCTCAGTTTAAGCCTACAGTTGTTTTCCCTGATCGCGAAAACCGCCTGGCCGGCGCTTGATCTGCCACGGCTTTTCAAAAACGACCTCATATAAACTTTAAGATAAGGATGCCCAACTTTCTACTTCGTGCAGTAGGGTTGGGCTTTATTGTAGTCCTACGAAAACTTATTCACGCTAAAAAAAGCGATCTCCTCTCTGATTATCAAGCGCCTAAACGCTTATTTCTCATTCACGCGCTCTGCTTCTCTTTTTGTTTGGTGGCACCAAACGATAGTTTGATACCGGCAAACCATAGTTTGGTCGGGGCAAACAATGGTTTGGCCTCACCAAACGAAACGGACTTGCACCTTGATAACACAATCTTCAATCGCTCATCGTCAATAAATCAGGAAAAGAAAATAGTCGACTACGTCTGCTTATGCAGTAGTCGACTACGGATAAAATTTTCAAGCAAACGCGCGTGCTGCATTTGCGTCAGAAGCAAAAAATATAGCGTTCGGATAAGGCATTTTCCCGAGATCGGCCTGCTCCAAGCCGATTTTACGATTTAAGAGAAGAGATCGCGCCCAAAATTGCTACCACCGTCTTCGCGATCATCCTCTTCTTCTTCCTCGTCTTCCTCACCTTCCGGCAATTCGTCGCGAGGGCGACTGGCTTCTATGATACCTTTTCCCAAACTTATCAAGCCATTGAAGAATCTATTGACGCTCAAAACAATAAAGCGTAAGAGCCAATAAATGCCGCGTCCGAAGCCCTTGAGCAGCAGCCAAACGAGGGCGGCTATTTGGCGCGACAAATCCCAATTTAACAAAGATGAAAGGGATAGATTGAAATGGAAAGTGCGCTCCAAATACTTATAGCCGGCGTTCCACAAGAGCGGTACGGCTACGCCGACAAGTATGTACAAGAGGAAAAAGCCATCTGTGGCCGCGCCCGCTTGCACAACGGGATGACCGCCTACAGCTTCCCAAGGCAGGCCCAAGACTTCCACTTTCAGCATGCTGACTAACTTGAAAGCCACCAAGTGGAAGGCAAAGACATAGAGCGAATGGTCGCCGATATACGCTAAGGTACGCGTCAGGAAACCGGTTCGAGCCGCCAGCAAGAGCGAGAGACGGCGCAGAAGGAAGAAACCGGCCAAGGCCGTAAGGGGCAGTGTAAAGAACTGAAGCAGCGTTGGGTGAGGCGCCATACTCGTTGGGAAATAAATAGTGGAAACAACGAGAAAAATCAAGCAACACAGGAGGACCTGCAGATTGAGTTTGATACGCTCGCTAAAGTAGCGATAAAGGAAACCTAAGCCCAAGAGCGACGCACCCATTAGTTCGCGATAGCCGCCTTGCGCCATTCCGGGCACGTGGAGCCCGTTCGTCAGCATCCAAAGGATGGTAAGCCAAAGCAAAACGACGATGGCACCCACCAAGTGGTGAATCGGTTTGCAGCGATTATAATGGTGGAGAATTTTTAGTAAGACAAAGAAGCCCAAACTTCCGACAAAGAGGCTTCGAAAGAACCAGTAACTGCCGGTCAAAAACTCATCGTAGCCGCTCATTCCGAAAACTACGTTCCAAACGCGCTGACTAAAGACGGGCCAATTATAGGGATGGAGAACGCCGCCTGCGCCGTTACCGTAGGTTTCATTGAGCAAGCCGGTATAAAACAGTGCGTTATGGATAATCAAGAAGAACAGACTCCAGCGCACAAAGGGAAAATAGAGGCTGCGCAAGCGCTTGAGAAGGAAGGTCTTTTCATCGTTGAGTGCAGTCGGCTTAAAGAAATAGCCGGCACAGAGGAAAAAGACGGGAACGTGAAACTGAAAGACGAAACTGCTTAACCAAGCGGGGCCGCCGGCGTGAGATAGGACGACGAAAATAATAGCGAAGGCCTTACAAATCGAAAAGGAGATGTCACGTTGTGCGTTCATTGCTTTATCGTACTTGGGGAGGGGTTATCAAAAAAGAGGGATCTGACTATAAAAAGGGCGTCAAGAATTGGAAAAACCAAGCTTGGAAACGCCGGCCTTTGCTAAACTTTGTGCGCCACGTATCGGGGGTGAGCTGCCAGCAATGCTTCGTGCGATCGTCATCAAAGAGACGCAACAATTGTGCGGTCGAAGGGCGATCGGCAATCAGCAAATTGCATTCATAATCAAACGAAAGACTGCGACTATTCAAATTAGCCGAACCGACAAATGAGAAGTTGCTGTCGACCATCATTATCTTGGAATGATGAAAACCGCCTTCAAAAAACCAAATTTTTGCACCTTTTTTCATCAATCTGTGAACGGTATGCTCCACAACGCGGGGCGTAACGGGTATATCGCTATTGGCAGAAACCATAATATTGACTTCAACGCCTCTGCGCAAGGCTCGCTTGAGTGCGCGCCGCAAATGGGGGCAGAGCGTCAGGTAGGGGTTGATCAACGTAACGTTGGTTTCGGCGGCATTGATAGCTTGGACAAACGTATCATGAATAATACGTGGCGATTCATCGGGATCACGATTAACCACACCAACGAGTTTATGGCCGGCCGTTGCGTCTTTGTCTTCTTTTAGTCCGACAAAATAATCGGAAGCCTGCTTCTCGCCGGGGTAATATTCAGGCCCCTGCACCTGCTGATGGGTCACAGCATTCCAAAAACTGATGAAAATGCGCTGCAAATCACCTACTGCATCTCCCTCAACGCGCACGTGGAGGTCGCGCCAGTCGCCTATCTCAGGCTTTCCTTTGATATAATAGTCGGCTACGTTCATCCCGCCGGTATAAGCCACGAGTCCGTCGATGACAACTATCTTGCGGTGATCGCGATGAAAGATGTGGTTGACGTAAGGAAAGCGGAGGGGATCAAATTCATAAATCTCAATGCCTTGGGCGCGTAATGCTTCTAAGTGTTTACGGCGCAAAGGGCGATTGTTGGAGGAATTTCCGAAACCATCAAACAACGCGCGAATCTTCACACCCTGACGGGCTTTTTCCGTTAAAAGCTCAAAAAGTGCACGTGATATGGAATCGTTGCGGAAATTAAAGTACTCGAGATGAATAGACCGGCGCGCCTGCCGAATAGCCGCGAAGAGATCATCGAATTTTTCTTGTCCGGTCTTAAAGAAAACCAGCTTGTTGTTGTCCGTAAACGGGACATCAAAATGGGTTTTCAAGTAATTAGCGATCTGAAGATCAGAACGCTTTGGCACATTATCAGTCGGCGCTTCGTTATTCTCAACAACCGTATTTAATTCGTCGCTCCCGTTGCCACTCATAGCGAGTGCAAAAGGGGGAAGAAAGGAAAATAAGCAGAAAAGAAGCGGGAATAGCCGACGCATACTCATAAAAACACTCAATTATAATGCGGTTTGGAATGAATCGACAATACCCAAGAGGCGCCCATCGGGAGCTGTGACGAGGACACAATGAATTTTGTTAGTGTTTAATATGGACTCTATCTCAGAGACTTTGGCTTCCGGACTCACGGTTTTAGGTGTGCGCGTCATTACTTCAGCCACGGTGGTCTGAAAGAAGTTGTCGCGCGAGGCTTGGATGGCTCTTCGAATATCGCCATCGGTAATGATGCCTACGATTTTGCCTTCTTCTTGCGCCACGCAGAGCCCTAAGCGCCCATTACTAACATGTATGACAGCCTCACCCAACGTCATTGTCGGAGAAATGACAGGTAGATCCTCTGTCCGCATAATGTCCTTGGCCTTGGTTAAGAGTCGACGCCCCAATGTCCCGCCAGGATGAAATTGAGCAAAGTCGGAAGCCTTAAAATCGCGCGCATCCATTAACGCACAAGCCAAGGCATCGCCCATTGCTAAAGCTGCTGTGGTAGAAGATGTGGGAGCTAAACCTAAAGGACCGGCCTCTTTGGCAACGGCTGCATTGAGGTGGACGGTGGAATTTTGGGCCAACGGGGATTTTGGATTGCCCGTCATACCGATAACCGGGATTTTTTGCTCCAACAAATAGGGAAGGAAGCGCAAAAGTTCGTCTGTTTGTCCTGAATTAGACAACGCTAAGACGACATCTTCCTTAGTGATAACGCCCAAATCTCCGTGAAAGACGTCCAATGGATTGACAAAGAAACTGGGCGTCCCCGTGGAAGATAGGGTTGCTGCGATCTTAGCACCGATATGCCCGCTCTTACCCACGCCGGTCACGATCAACTTCCCGCTACACTGGAAAATCAACTCTACAGCTTTATCAAAGTCGGCGTTTAGATTGTCAATCAAGTGAAGAACTGCCTCCGCCTCGTCACGCAAACAATTGATGGCAACGTCTATATACTTACTCATTACTGGTTTTATGATATTAAGGATTGAATTACTTGTTGCAAATCTCGAAGATATAACATATTTGGGCCGTCGCTTTTAGCCTCGTCGGGTGTAGGATGCGTCTCAAAAAAGAAACCATCAGCCCCGAAAGCTTGAGCAGCCAATGCCATCGCCGGAATATATTCTCTGTTGCCCCCCGTTTTTCCGCCGGCAGCTCCCGGACGCTGCACACTGTGAGTGCAATCCATAATGACGCGATCAGCATATTGGTGCATAATGGGTATATTGCGGAAGTCGACAACCAAATTATTGTAGCCAAACATACTGCCGCGCTCTGTTAACCACACTTCTTTTGCACCGGCTTCTCTACATTTCTCAACAGGATATTGCATATCTTCACCGGAAAGGAACTGAGCCTTTTTGATGTTGACAATACAAGAGGTCTTGGCGGCTGCAACCAAGAGATCCGTCTGTCGACAAAGGAAAGCAGGGATTTGCAACACGTCCACGACCTCGCCAACCTGTTCTGCCTGAGTGCTTTCGTGAATGTCCGTAGTCAGCATAAGGCCATACTTCTCCTTAATATCCGCCAGCATCTGCAAGCCACGCGAAATGCCCGGCCCGCGAAAAGAATGGAGCGACGTACGATTAGCCTTATCAAACGAGGCTTTAAAGATAATTTGTCTATTTAGCGCCGCGTTAATGCGCACGAGCTCCTGAGCAATTACGTCAAGCAGTTCGGCAGATTCAATTACGCACGGACCGGCGATCAAAATGGGATTCTTCATAGTTGACCATTAGTATTGCAAAAGTAGTAAAAAGTTGTCTCTTTTCTATGATTGTAACCCGTAGAATCATACCCCACCCGCGCAGAATTGCACAAAAAGCTCGAAGAGCGCATCCTCATCGCAGGATAGTCCTATAAAAAATAGTGATGCCCAAGACCATAAACGGCGGGCATCACTATTATATAATGTGTAGTCTATTCTTTATTTACGATAAAGCAGCCACGCACCGGCATATTTGTTGCGCAACTCATTACGACTTTGTACCGCGCTGGCTTTATCTTCAAACGAAGAAGCGATCACGCGGAACCAGCCCGTCTGACCGTTAATTGTCTCATTCGTCCTCAACACGCGTGCATCGTAGCCCGAGCGAACCAACATCTCGCGCAAGCCTTCTGCATTCGTTTGATTGATAAAGCTACCTACAACGACGCTATACGTGCGTAATGCTCCGCCGCTAACGACAGTAACTTCGCCGGGAATGGTTCTAACATCGCTGTTATCATCAGCTCCGGCCGGTCTACCCGTCGACGTCGTCGGCGTTACGGGCGTAACAGTCACTCCATTGTCCTGCTGACCTACTGCAACCGTCGCACGGCCGTTGTCAGTTTGCGACGCATCTTGCTCTCTCGCTTTATTATATGCTTGACGATAGGCACTCTCTTGAGATTTACAAGAACTCAAAGCAAATACTGCCGATAGAGCAAAGGAAAATAACAGAGTCTTCTTCATTGTCTTATTGATTTTGTATGTGTTTTCGACTATTTATCTCCGCAAAGATAGGACGGAAAAGCCGTAAATAAAAGAAAAATCGCCGTTAAACTACATTAAACGGCTCTTTTTTCAAAACTTTTGATGGAAAACCAAGATTTTTTGAAAGAATTACCCTATATTTGCTCCAAGAGTTTACACTTAACAACACGCAATTATGAAAGCAATCAGTATTTTTGCAGCACTCCTCGGCGGAGTTGCGATCGGCGCAGCAGCAGGTTTGTTATTGGCGCCCGAAGAAGGAAAAGAAACGCGTCGTCGCTTAAAAGCACAAGGCGCACGTATCGCCGATAAGGTCAATGAGACGCTTCGCAACAAAGGGATAAAACTCAGCCGCGAAGATATGGAGGATATGGTAGACGACATTGCCGACGAACTCAAACCTATTGACGACTAAGCAAAACAACAGCGGTGCTATCTGACGACCAAAACATAAAAACGCTTCAGCAGCTTTTTGCCGACATAAAAGATTATATCGAGCTGAAGCTTAAAGTAGCGCGTCTGGACCTCGTGAGCAAAGTCAGCGTCTTGCTATCTCTGCTCGTACTCGGTTTGGTTTTATCCGTGCTATTAGCTATCATCGTACTCTTTTTATCGGCAACAGCAGCGATGGCCTTAGCGCCTCACGTCGGCGGAATGGCTTTGGCCTGCGCGCTCATCGCATTGGCCTATCTCCTCATCGGAATTTTGCTCATCACAAAGCGCAAAGCGTGGATCCTAAAACCGCTTTTGCATCTGCTGACCGCTTTGTTTCTAAACGATACACAGCAAGAGAAAGGAGGAACGCAATGACTAAGCAGCCTTTTCATCCGGATATGATTGCTGAACAACGCCGTTTGTTGCAGCAAGAGATTGAAAAAAAGGAGGAAAGCATCAAGGCAAATTTAGAAGAACTCTTTGCACCTCCACCTCCGGGCCGCAACTTCTTTGAGCGAGCAGTGCAGCACGCCGAAACGATCTACAACGTCGTCGACGGTATCTTGGTAGGCTACAAACTCGTTCGCGGCTTCAAATTCTTTTTCAAGCGCGGCAAGCAAAAAACCTCTAAACGTTAGTGAGCAACTGCTGAGCGTTACTCTCGGAATAGCACTTACATTTTTTAATCCCTCAAAAGTTGAATCTTCACTTTTGGGGGATTAAAATATATCTCCCTACGGCTAATACTTCATTCACACATTCCTATGGGCACATAAGACTTTTCAAACGCAGATGCACACATTTTCGTCATTCAAAACGCAGCAGCATTTCGTTTGCTACCACCAAACAATAGTTTGCCGCCGCCAAACGATAGTTTGTTCCCAGCAAACGATAGTTTGTTCGGGCCAAACAATAAAACAGAAAACGCTGCGTGCCAAAAGCTCTACCTCATTAGCCTAAAAATAAAGAAAATAACTGTTACAAAAATACGCTTTCGCAAACAACTACGTAATGGTCGCAAACAAACATCAGCCGAAAGAAAGCATAAAAGACAGTCGAAGGGGAAATAGTCAATCGGAACATTACGCTTGCCCTACCTCTGCTTATTCCAGTTTATCACTATGGAAAACAAGCCTAAGATAAGCATCGTCTAATCGCGTAACCCTGAAAAATAAATCGAAAGGAAGCAATGAGATTTGCAACCCGGTAAAACACACGAAAAGCAGGTGCCGGTAGAAGCCTACCGCTCTCACCGGACTTTCTTAGATAAGATGCTCTATCGTGATCGTTTCAAATTGAGAGAGAAAGTCGAACACGTCGATGGCTCGCTTTCCCCGTTTTACTTTCACCTCCAGCGTAGCAGTACATGCGATGGATGCTGAACAATTACGCTTCTGATATTCAAAAGTATCCACCTGCATACCTGCAGCCTTGATTTGCTCGACTACGCGCTGAATCTCCTCACTCGAAGGGGCACTCAGCGTAAAATTAATGCTGCGCCGACTAAAACGACTCAAGATCAGATGAAACGTTTCCATACAAATTAAAACCATCACCGTGACAGAGATAGAAACAATATAGAGCCCCGCGCCGCAGGCCATACCGATGGCCGATGTAACCCAAAGACCGGCAGCCGTAGTCAAGCCGTGGACCACGTTCTTTTGGAAAATGATGATGCCGCCCCCGATAAAGCCGATGCCCGTAACGACTTGCGAAGCAATACGCGAAGGGTCGAGTGAGACATTGGGCGTTTGCGCCAACACAAAGTCGAAACCGGCGTAAGAAAGTACCATAAACAGTGCACTCCCCAAGGATACGAGCGAATGAGTACGGGCGCCGGCTCCCTTGGCGCGATACTCGCGCTCTAAACCGATGATGCTGCCCAAACAGACAGCGAACAGAAGGCGAAGAAGATAAGATTCTGTCATCTTGCAATGTGTATTATGACGTTTGAAAAAACGAGTTGAAGGCCGGAAAAGCGAGAGAAAACTTAGCGCAACCGCGCTTAAAGCAAACAGGCGCTTGGTGCTATCGCCTACACTCTCAACACTATCAACTAAAAGCTTGACGAGCAATGTAAAAGCCCGCTATGCCTGAAAAACAAACGACACCTTCAGCCTTGCATGGTGAAGATGTCGAGTATAAACATACAGCCATAAAGCTGCAAAATAGGAATCCGTCTACTAACCTAAATACTTGGTCAGAATGTGGATGTTATCGGCTTCACGCAAACGGCGCAGTGCACGCTCTTTAATTTGTCGAACGCGCTCACGCGTCAGACTTAACGAATTGGCCACTTCTTCTGCCGTCATTTCATTGCGTCCGATACCAAACAACATCTTGAGCACCAAGCGCTCACGTTCGGTCAAGGTGCCGAGTGCTGCGTCCAAATCAGAAGAGAGCGACTCCTTTTCCATCTGATCATCCGTGCCCGGCGCATTCTCGTCGGTCATAATGTCAATCAAACTGTTAGAATCGTCGTCCTGAAAGGGAGCATCTACGGATACTTTCTTGCCATTCGTGCCCATAGCCTCTTGCACCTTAGCGACATCTGTGTCCAAAATATCTGCAAGCTCTTGCACAGAAGGTCTGCGCTCGAACTCCTGCTCGAAGTTTACGATGGCCTTCGTCAATTTGCTTTGGAAGCCAACTTGATTCAGGGGCATACGAACGATACGGCTTTGCTCGGAAATAGCCTGCAAGATGCTCTGGCGTATCCACCAAACGGCGTAGCTGATAAACTTGAAACCGCGCGTCTCATCAAACTTCTGCGCAGCGCGAATCAAGCCCAAGTTGCCCTCGTCAATGAGGTCATTGAGCGCAAGCCCTTGATTCTGGTATTGTTTAGCCACACTGACAACAAATCGTAAGTTGGCCTTTGTCAATTTTTCCAACGCTTCAGCATCTCCTTTGTGTATACGTTGCGCGAGTTCTACTTCCTCGTCTGTAGATATAAGTCCCTCGCGACCGATTTCAACTAAATACTTGTCTAAAGCCGCACTCGAGCGGTTGGTAATACTTTTGTTTATTTTTAATTGGCGCATAGTCAAGAATAAAAACGGTGCAAAGTTACGTACTTCTAACCTACTCTGCCACCATTTTTCTGTATTTTTATGAATTATTCCGTCTCTCTTTGGCGGCTTGCGGCATTTGCCGACTATTTTTTGGGGCCGCCTATCTCTTTTTCTCCTTATTTTTCTGCAAAGATCAGCGGCAATCGTCCTAATTATCAAATGGCCTGATAACGATATTAGCGAACATTCGGTACGGAACGTATCTTGCAGCCGTCTAACCAAGAAGCGCGCCCTTGCTCTAAAGCCAGAAGAGCCTCTTTTCTTTGCAATCCGCCGCCGTAGCCTACGAGTTGCCCGCCGCTTCCAATAATGCGATGGCAAGGCACAACGAGGGAAATCGGATTCTTATGCAGGGCGTTGCCTACGGCTTGGGCAGACATCTTGGCTTTTCCTCTTCGCACTGCCACGACTTCAGCCAATTGGCCGTAAGTAGCCGTTTCTCCGTAAGCGATCTTTTGCAGTTCTTCCCACACAATCAGTTGGAAGGGCGTTCCTGATAGGCGAAACTGTGGAGTATGTCGTGGCTGACAGCCACTAAAATATGCATCGAGCCACGTTTTCACCTCGTCGAAAATATGAAGTCCAGCCTTGTCTCCGCTTGAAAGCGACTTGTCATCGCGCAAAAGCAACGTTTCGCTGTCTGAATGCGACTTGTCTGCAGCATCTCCTATACTCTCTCTGAAATCCAAAGCCGTGAGAACTACGCCGTCACTCTCTATCTGAATTTCACCAAGCGGCGATGTATATGTTGCATAAAAGCGTGACGTCATTTTTGTAAAACAGACAAGAAAGGCTTAGGATAGGGCGTCTCAAAATGCAAAAGCTCACCCGTTATCGGATGATAAAAATCTAAGCGATAGGCGTGCAGACACAGGCGCCCAATAGGGTTATCACCATTGCCATACTTTGTATCGCCGCAAACGGGATGCCCCAAGTCTTGCGCGTGGACGCGAATCTGATTCTTACGGCCGGTTTCAAGCTTAAATTCGGCTAAAGTGTGCGTTTCGCTATGTTTAAGCCTGCGAAAATGGGTCACAGCAAACTTCCCGCCATTGTCTGTCGGCGAAGAATAGGTGACATAGGCTTTATTGTCTTTAAGCCAGTTGCGCACCGTTCCGCTTGGCGTTTCTAAAACGCCCGACAAGACGGCTATATATCTGCGATCTCTCACGATGCGTTGCCAATTATGCTCTAAAATCTGCTCAGCCTCAATGGTCTTGGCATAAACGAGCAAACCGGAAGTTTCTCTATCCAAGCGATGCACCACGTGAGCGCGGCAGCGTTTATGGGTCTTTGCGAAATAGTCGTCCAAGATGGTCTTCACGGAGAAGATATGCGGCGAACCGGCCATAGAGAGAATGCCCGCCGACTTATCGATAACGACAATGAATTCGTCTTCGTAAACCAGTCGCAGGTGCGAACTTTTCAGTTCGCTCTTCGGTTTACTCTGACTGATTTCTACTTGCATACCTGGCCGAAGCGGATGGTCAAATTGCTTGACAATGGCTCGGTCTACTTTGATGCCGCCTCCGCCTAAAATGGCTTTTATGCGGTTTCTACTCGTGCCACCCAGGGCTTCGAGCAAGAAGGGCAGCAGCGTGGTTGCGGTCTTTACGGTGAACGTCTTTGAAGGCTTGTTGGGTCGTCTCATAACTATTGGAGGCAAAAGTAAATACTTTTTTCCGCTTCTCCTTTACTGAGCAGCAGCTTTTTCAAGCTAACGGTTGGTTTCTTAACTATACTTTTATGCAAGGATATGCTGCGAAGCGAGATCCGGTTATCGGCTATTCGTAATAGGCATAAAGTAAAAGTGGCTTGTCGCACTTCGCACGAATTTCGGCAATCTTTTTCAACATCGCCTCACTCGTGGTAAAGCAACCTTGCGAAGCATCGGTGAGCGGCAGATAAGCGGTGACCGTTGCGACTATGCCAACATATTTTGAAGCGTGAATGTATATATGACGCTGACGGGCATTGCTATTACCGGCGTCCAAGCCATCAAGTTTGAAATGCATGCCTACTGCGCGCGAATAGCCCTTGCAGCCCACCTTAAAATGTCCTGTAACGGAGCAGTGGCTGCCTTCTTCATTTGAAAATTTAGGCCGCCAAGCCGTGTTGCCCTTGCCATTGCCGTGGGCGCAGGGAGCGGCATAAACCATCGACTGCGCCTTAAAGCTGTAGAGAACCATGCGGTCTTCGCCCGAGGAACGCGTGAAGTCGACGAAGAGGCAATAGTCTTCGTTCAAGCCTTTTTTGTGACAATACGTCCACGCATCCTTCAAGTAAGCGTCGTATGAATAGGACTTCAAATTCCAATAGGCCTTTACGCCAAAGTTGATGACCAATAGGACGACAAAGGCATAAACGATATATTTAACAACGCGTTTCATTCGGTTTTGGTGGCGTATTAGGGCATTTCGTTCGCCCTATGCGTATCTATCGCCCTACTTCTTCATTTCTATGACTATGGTTGGCCTTGCCTCCGGCCTAATGGTGCAAGCCTTAGGTATCAACACTTGTACGGAAACTATCTTCTTCGGCTTTACCCCTCTTGGCAGAGCTGCTTCTAAGCACGTGGGCGACAGTTTGTAGTCGATGATCGTCAGCCGCTTCTTGGGTTTCTTGAGCTTCCCGTTTACGACCCATTGTAGTTGAGCCAAGGTGTTGGTTTGTATCAAAATTATATCAGCAGGTTCCCGGCAAAAGGTCTGCATCTTACCTTTAGGAAATATTCGTATGGTATCAATAGCAAAGGGAGAAAGGAAGCCTAAGCGCTTGGCTACAATCTGCTTGGCCGAATCGGAGCGCATCTCGTCAACGCTTACGCGCAATAGGGAATCGGGTATGATGACTCCATCTATGACACACGACTGAGCATAGGCTCTAAAAGAGCCCAGCACAAGAAAACACATAAGCAGTAGTCTTTTCATATTCTTTATAGGCTTAAAATCAATTCGTAAGGTGTTCCAATTTGTCCGCTTATCTTGGGACGAAAATTGCAAGCGTTGCGGACAAAAATTCCAAGTAGCCGGAAAGAAATTCCGAGTGTTGGAATTTTTCTCCTAAGTTCAAAAACAACTCCCACCTACGCTAAAAGGCGAGAATATTAGGAGGCAAGTCGGCAACATATAGAGGCGAATGCACAGTTTGGGGCGACCGGAAGGGACGTTAAAGAAGCAACTCTTCGCTCCTACCCCCCTTATTGATAAAAGGAGGGAGGGCGAAGAGCTTAAGAGATTGTCGGTTTATAAACCACGCGCTTTCAGCAAACTCTTAGCATCGGGCGCAGAAAGGCCTGTAAAGTCGGAAAATATAAACATCAGGTCGCGCGTATTGCCACGACTGAGTACCTTCGCACGGAAGGCATCGCCAACAGTCCGCGTCAGTGCACCGTGCTTCTCAAAATAGTCGGCCACGTTCACAGCCAATACTTCGCTCCACAAATAACTATAATAGCCGGCTGCATAGCCACCGCCCCAAATGTGGTTGAAATAAGAAGTAGAATAGCGAGGCGGAATCTGCTCATTGAGCAAACCTATTTCTTTCAGCACTTTCGTCTCAAATTGTTTAGCTTCTTCTGCCGTAGGAATCTCTGTCAATGAAAGACAATGCCAAGCCATATCGAGACAAGTGGCAGCCAAATTCTCACCAAGCGCATAGGCTGAATGGAAATTGAGTGAACCGAGCATCTTATCTCTCAATGCATCGGGCATCGCCTCTCCCGTCTTATAATGACGGGCATAGTGGTTGAACACTTCCGGTATGCTGGCAAACGACTCGTTGAACTGTGAGGGCATCTCGACGAAGTCGCGTGATACGGAGGTGCCGCTAAGCGTATTGTACGTGCAATTGGAAAGCATGCCGTGCAGGGCGTGTCCAAACTCGTGGAACATGGTCTGCGTTTCATCCCACGTAAGGAGCGTAGGTTGACCTTCGGGGGCTTTGGCATAATTGCAGACATTATAGATAAGGGGCAACTGCTTGCGGTCGCCGCTCTGCTTTAAGAAAGCACTCATCCAAGCACCACCACGCTTCGTCGGGCGGCGGAAGTAGTCGCAATAGAAGAGGGCCAACTGCTTGCCATTTTCATCAAGCACATCGAAGACCTTCATCTCCTTATGATAAGTAGGTAGGTCGTTGCGCTCACGGAAGTTTAAGCCATACACACGATGAGCAGCATAGAAGATACCGTTCACAAGAACGGAGTCCAAATTGAAATAGGGCTTCACATCATCGTCACTAAAACTATATTGCGCTTTCTTCATCTTAGCGGAATAGAAAAAGCGATCGTAGGGCTGCAAATGGAAGTCGGCACCTTCAGTCTGCCTTGCATAATCTTCGATGGCTTTTGTCTCGGCTTCAGCCTTTGGTTGGTAAGCCGCAATGAGCTGACGCAAGAAGGCATAGGCATTGGCCGTATTCTTAGCCATCGTATTCTCCAGCGAATAAGAAGCATAATCTTTGAAGCCCATCAACTCGGCTTTTTCCGCACGCAAGCGCGCAATCTCCACAACAATCGGAAAAGCATTGTATGCGCCCGTACCATCTGTGCGGTGGATAGATGCATTGTAGACGCGCTCACGTAAGGCTCTATTTTCAAGACTGGCAAGAATGGGTTGCTGCGTGGTGTTGGTAATGACAATGCAATAAGTCGCCTTGCCGCCGCGTCCCTCGGCATCTTTCTTACACTGGGCAATGGTCGTTTCGCTCAAGCCGGCAAGTTCTTTCACGTCGTTAACCCAAACAGTCGCCTCATTGCCTGCCTTCGGGAGCATATTGCCGAAGTCTTGTTGGAGTTTTGCCAAGCGGTTGTTAATCTCCTGCATACGCGCCATCTTCTCCTTAGGAAGCAGTGCGCCGGCATGTGTAAAACTCTTATAGACTTCTTCCAAAAGTTTTTTATCCTCGCCTTTGAGTTGGTTTAACTCATGGTCGTAGACGTATTTAATACGCTGAAAAAACTTTTGGTTGAACTTTATTTCGTTTTCAAAGTCGGTCATCATCGGAATAACTGCTACTTCTGCTTTTTCCAAGTCGGGCGTCTTGTCGGCCTCGGTCACGCAGAAGAAAATGCCTGTTACGCGATTCAGCATCTGTCCGCTCCGCTCATAAGCGAGTATCGTATTAGCAAATGTTGGCTTCTGCCTATTATCCGTAATTTGTTTTATCTCCCTTCTTTGCTCTGCAATAGCTGCTTGGATGGCCGGAAGATAGTCTTCGCCCTTAATCTTACTAAAGTCGGGCGCATTGTAGGGTAATGTACTTTGTTTCATAAGTGAATTAACCGTTGAAGCGGCTTTCTTTCCTTGCGATTTTCGGGTCTGCGCCTGCGTTATAAGCGTAGCACAAGCGAGCCCTGCCACTAGGAGCACATGTTTGAGTTGTATATTCATATATCCTTTATATAGGGTTATGCTTGCTTCCTCTCTTCTTATACTTTGCTTTCCCCTTCTAAATTGATGGTGCGAACTTACATAAAATCTTCGGATTATATGGGAGCTTCATACAAAAGTTTAATCGACTTTAGCCTTGCAACTTAAGGTTTAGCGGCATCTGAAGCATACTTTTACAAACATATCTTTCTACCTACGCTATGATTTCTTTTAAATCTTTATCTCTGCGGTTAAACGCAAAAGTTTATGATAATCTCATCAAAACGCAGGTTACCGTACCAATCAGTATCAGGTGAGAAAATACAAAAAGCGGGGACAGTTCACAATGGAACTGTCCCCGTATAAATTGCAATAATGCTAAGTAGAGCTTACTTTACGTAAACCACAGCCAAGCGGTTAGAAGTAACGCCTTGAACGCCCTTACCAGTAGCTTCGTCGATAATTACACCACGTCCCTTGAGGTAATTTGCAACTACGTCAGCACGTGATTGAGAGAGACGATCGTTAAATGCCTTAGAGCCTTCAGGAGAAGCTGTACCAACAACTTGTACGTGAGAGCCGGCCTTTATCGAATTGAGCGACTTCTTTGCTTCATTAGTCAAGTAATACTTACCTTGAGCGAAAGTAACGAACACAAGGTTCTCTACACAAACTTTCTGCGTAGATACAGTCGGAACTTCTTTAATAACTTCCTTGACAACTTCCTTAACAACCTCTTTCGGTTTAGCTTCAAGCTCAGCGCGGAGAGAATTGATCTCATCGTTCATAGCGCCGATATCATACTTCTTGAAGTTGTGTGTGCCGTTTGAAGTCTTAAACTTGTAGTTCAAACCTACGAACAAGCCTAGCTGAGCAGCAGATCTATCGAAGTGAATAGCATCGCCTGGGCCCGGAGTGAGATTCCACAATACAGCAGGCTCTGCGTAGAACTGTAAAGCTCTCTTTGAGCCAAGGTTCCAAGCAAACATCAAACCAGTCTTAGCGCTTAATTCAGTATCATCACCTACATTGTGTGTAGCAATCAAGTTAGGATCACCAAACACGATTTGGTAACCGATACCAGCCTCTGCGATAAGTTCAAATCTCTTCTCAGGCTTGTAATCCATGAAAAGATTAGTCAAGTTGATTGTACCATTTAAACCAAAGTTAACGATACGTGCAATTGTATGACTATCAGCCATACCGTGGTCACCAAAGTTAACAAGACCTTCAAGATTAGCACCATAAACAGGGCTAAAGTTCTTGCCAAGTTTCACGCCAGCCCAAGTATTGAGCGGGGCAATGTTCTTAAGTGTGAACGGAGTCGTAACGCCACCTTCAACACCAAGATAGACATTGTCTAAAAACTTTGCTTTTTGATAAGCAATCTGTGCTTGTGTACTACCGATGCCAAGTGCCAGCATCGAAAGAGTAAATAAAAGCTTTCTCATAATTTTTTTTGTATTGTTGCTCTAAATTATTTCCGTTGTTTTTTCTATTGTTTTTTCCTATAGCTGCTGCAAAGTTAATCATTTCTTCTTTCAACTCCCAATATTTTTAACTTAAAATGCTGGGAAATAGTTTTTTCCCTACAAAAAAGGGAAATTATACTCTCGAAATGGCAATTTTGACTGCAAGACATGATAATGACGCACATTACTAACTTACAAAGAGCAGTAAACAGAATACATTCACTGATAAAGTTTTCAAAATAAAGGTGTAAAGAGAGCGAAACTATCCAAAGCCGCTGCAGGAGATCTAAAAAGAGGACTGGCAATTCAGAAAATACCAATATGGTATTTCGTCATACAACTATCATTCACTAAGAACCGTTTCACATGGCTCGCAAACCAAGGCATAAGCTTGATTAAGCGGAATAGACTTTGCACAAAATGAAGGCGGAAGGTTTAAGAAAACCATCTTTCCAAATGGGCATCAGATGCAGATGATTTAAGTCAAATTGTTTGCCGCGTAGGATTAAACACCTTACAGCACAGAAAAGAACCTCCGGGCTCTATCCGCCCAAGAAGATAACTACCCGACAAACAAAATACTATAAAAAGGGAGCAAAGCTAATCTGCGGCACAGGGTGCGTAGCCGACAACCGAAAGGAGCGCAAACGCAGTCAAAATGGATAAGACAATAATTGTTGAATATAATTCTAACCAAGCAATAAGCTACACAAAAGGATGCGAGGGGAAGACTCCTACCCGACAAATATAAAAAGATCCGTCTCCAAGTCATATCGACCTGGAAACGGATCTTAATAAAATAGGCAGCTACCTACTCTCCCACCTAATCGGCAGTACCATCGGCGTAGACGGGCTTAACTTCTCTGTTCGGGATGGGAAGAGGTGGAACACCGTCGCTTTGGCCACCTGAATAATTCAGACATATTAAAGCGTACTACAACAAACAAAATTTCTTATTACTTGGATAGATACGGTATCAAAACAAAGAAATACTGAAGCATATTCCTATATCAACCGATCGGACAAAAGTTTCGGGCAATTAGTAGTGCTCGGCTTTGGCGTCGCCGCCTTTACACCTGCACCCTATCAACGTCATAGTCTTTGACGACCCTATAAGGAAAACTTATCTTGCGACAGGCTTCGCGCTTAGATGCTTTCAGCGCTTATCCGATCCGGACGCGGATACCCGGCGATGCGGCTGGCGCCACAACCGGTAAACCGGAGGTCCGTCCGGCACGGTCCTCTCGTACTAGTGCCGGAGACGCGCAGTTTTCCTGCGCCCACGATAGATAGAGACCGAACTGTCTCACGACGTTCTGAACCCAGCTCGCGTGCCACTTTA
>ERZ772957.13-NODE-13-length-135814-cov-5.239365_pt1 | contig 135814 bp, 132 predicted proteins | sample MGYA00580682_ERZ772957 | MGnify/ENA primary metagenome ERZ772957 (study PRJEB29015, sample SAMEA2737921) | human oral metagenome | biome: human oral; feature: human-associated habitat; material: dental | place: China | collected 2025 ... | reverse complement strand
TTATAGCTCCGCTAATGTTCGTTAATTTTTAAGACATTTTCATTTTTGGTTGACATTACTTTTATGACTTTTTTTGAGAAAAATTTCCACGTATGCATAAAAAAGCAGCCTGTTTCCAGACTGCTCCATTTCATGTATTCATTAGAAATCAAAGTTATGTTCTGACTTCATGCGTTCAGCCAAAGCAAGAGCGGATTCTGCACTACTTACATGCACATCTGCGTTGCTTCCGAGAATCTCATCAGGCAATCTGTTTGCAGTTGCTTCTGCAAGTTCTCTAGCTTTTTCTTCACGAATTTCCTTGAGCTCCATTGCACGCTCTTCAATGCGACGCGATGTTTCACGGTCAAAGTTTCTACCTGTTCCAGCTGGAATAAGTTTACCGATGATAACATTCTCCTTAAGACCTTCAAGTTTATCAACCTTACCTCTAACTGCAGCTTCTGTAAGAACTCTTGTTGTTTCCTGGAAGGATGCAGCGGATAAGAATGAATCTGTTTCAACAGCTGACTTGGAGATGCCCAAGAGTAATGGGCCAAACTTCGCTGGTTTCTTTCCGTCGAACAATAGATCTTCGTTAATTGCGTTCATATTAGCGAGTGATAATGTCTGCCCAGCACTTAAGCCTGAGTCATTACCTTCGATAACGATGACCTTCTTTAACATCTGCTTGATCATTACTTCCAAGTGCTTGTCAGAAATATCGATGGACTGAGAAGAGTAAACCTTCTTAACTTCCTTCAAGATATATTCCTGAACAGCTCTTACACCAGCTACTTCCAACAGTTCCTTAGGAGCGATTGGACCTTCAGTTAACTTATCACCAGCAGATACATGATCGCCGATATTTAAGTTCTGACGCTTCACCTGTGTTAAGTCACACTTGTGTTCGATAGATTCATTTTCATTAGATACAACAATAACTGTACCTGTCTTGTTTTCATTGTCATGTACATCAGTGATTTCACCATCAATCTTAGAGATGACAGCTAATCCCTTAGGTGCACGTGCTTCGAACAATTCTTCTACACGAGGAAGACCCTGTGTAATATCACCGTTCTGTGTCGCAACGCCACCAGTGTGGAAGTTACGCATTGTTAGCTGTGTACCAGGTTCACCAATCGCCTGAGCGGCCATGATACCAATAGCCTCACCTTCTTCAACGAGGTTGCCTGTAGCCATGTTGCGACCATAGCACTTACGGCAGATGCCATTTGTAGATTCACAAGTGAATACGTTACGAATGTAAACCTCTTCAACTCCAGCCGCAACAACCTTCTGTGCTAAATCTTCATCTACTAATGTATCGCCTTCAACAATTACTTCACCTGTCTTAGGATCTAAGATTGGCTTTTGCGTATAACGGCCAACGATACGATCAAATAACCCTTCAATTAATACTGGCTTTTCATCTGGACGTAGAATCTTATCTTCGTAGATGTTCTTAACGAGATATCCACGTTCTGTTCCGCAGTCCTCTTCTCCGATGATAACTTCTTGAGCGACATCGACAAGACGACGTGTTAAGTATCCAGATTCAGCAGTCTTCAAGGCTGTATCTGTTAATCCCTTACGTACACCGTGAGTAGAGATAAAGAACTCCGATACACTCATTCCTTCACGGAAACATGAGTAAATTGGGACTTCAATAATAGATGGTTGGTATTCCTTACGGGACTTAGACTGAGTAGGGCGCGCCATCAATCCACGCATACCAGCTAACTGTGTAAAGTGGTTCTTATTACCACGAGCACCAGATACCGCCATCATGTTGATTGGGTTCATACGTGCCATAGATTCCATCAAGTTGTTACCAACATCATTCTTAACATCATTCCAGAGTGAGGAGAACTTTGCTTCCCATTCCTGAGGTGTTAATAGGCCTCTGTCACGTAACATGTTGAACTGTTCAGCCTTCTTACGACCTTCAGCCACTAACGCTTTCTTGTTAGGTGCTACAGAGATATCGCTGAGAGCTACCGTCATACCTGCTAATGTTGAGTAGAGGTATCCCATATCCTTCAAGCTATCCAAGATGTCTGATGTGCCGTTTGTCTTATAGTGATCAAAGACAGCCGCAATCAAGTTTCCTAAGTCCTTCTTCTTGAATTCAGATGCTACCTTGCGGTTAGCAAATTCCTTCTTGATATCTGTACCTAGTGGAACAAACTCTGAATCTGGTGTTGCCTTTAGATTTTCTGGAGTTACCTCGTTGAGATATGGGAAATCTGCCGGGAATACACCATTAAAGATAATCTTACCAACTGATGTTAATAAGTACTTGTTATTTTGCTCTTCTGTAAAGCCCGTCTTGTTAACTGTTCTTGCAGGAAGAGCGATACGGTTATGTAAGTGAACAACCCCCGTCTGGTATGCCATCATTACTTCATTGACATCCTTGAAGACATGTCCTTCATTTTCACTATATCTTCTCCATCTTGCCGCTTCAGTCTTTTCACCAAGCTGTTCTAGAGCGTCTGCCTTCTTCTTGAACTCTTCAGCTGTCTCTTCCATGTTCAAGTAGAAGTTACCTAGTACTAAGTCCTGTCCAGGTGTAACAATAGGCTTACCATCCTTAGGGCCTAAGATATTGTTAGAACCTAGCATTAAGACTTCAGTTTCAGCTCTTGCCATCTCGCTTAATGGAAGATGGACAGCCATCTGGTCACCGTCGAAGTCCGCATTAAACGCAGGACACACTAACGGATGCACACGGATAGCACGACCTTCAACTAAGCGTGGGAAGAATGCCTGAATACCTAAACGGTGAAGTGTAGGTGCACGGTTTAGGAATACTGGGTGGTTAGCGATAACCTTTTCCACAACATCCCAAACACGTGGGTCTTGACGACCAATCAACTTCTCAGCTGTCTTAGGATTTGACGCAATCTGTAAGTTTACCAATTCGTTAATAACGAATGGCTTATATAAATTAATTGCCATCTCCTTAGGTAATCCACACTGCCACATCTTGAGGTATGGTCCAATCGCAATAACAGAACGACCAGAGAAGTCGACACGCTTACCTAATAAGTTCTGACGGAAACGTCCCTGCTTACCCTTTAAGGAATGAGATAGCGACTTGAGTGCACGTCCGCCAGCACCTGTAATTGCTTTAGAACGACGACCGTTATCAATTAACGCATCAACCGCCTCCTGTAACATACGTTTTTCGTTTTGCACGATGATTGCAGGTGTTCCAAGTTCAAGTAGTTTCTTTAAACGGTTATTACGAGTAATAACACGACGATACAAATCATTTAAGTCAGAAGTTGCGAAACGACCACCATCCAACTGTAACATTGGACGAAGATCCGGTGGGATAACTGGCAATACAGTTAATACCATCCACTCTGGCTTGTTTTCAGAATTACGGAAAGCTTCTACTGTTTCTAAACGCTTGATTAGCTTCTTGCGCTTATCACCTGTAGACTTTTCAAGCTCTGCCATAATTGCTGTATATTCTGCTTCAACATCACATTGTTCAAGCAGCGTCTTAATCGCTTCTGCACCTGTTTGTGCAACGAAGCTACCAGCACCATAAATAGCGTTGTTTTCGCGGTATTCTCTTTCAGAAAGAATCTGCTTGTATTCAAGCTTTGTGTCTCCTGGATCAGTTACGATCCAAGATACGAAGTATACAACTTCTTCTAATGACTTAGGCGCTACGTTTAATAGAAGTGCCATTCGGGAAGGAATTCCACGTAAATACCAAATGTGCGCTACTGGAGCAGCGAGTTCAATATGACCCATACGTTCACGACGAACGCTAGCCTTTGTAATTTCAACACCACATCGGTCGCAGACTACGCCTTGGTAACGAATCTTCTTGAACTTTCCGCAAGCGCACTCCCAGTCCTTAGTAGGACCGAAAATGCGTTCGCAGAATAAACCATCACGTTCAGGCTTTTGAGAACGATAGTTGATTGTTTCTGGCTTCTTCACTTCGCCATATGACCAAGCAAGGATTTTTTCTGGTGATGCCAGACCGACTTTAATTGCTGTAAAGTTATTAATATTCATCTAAGCATCCTCCTTATTGATCTTCTTCCCCAAAGTCATCGACCCCAACGGTCGCTGCCTCAGGAATTTCTTCATCTAATTCATCTTTAATTGTTAGATTTCCGTTTGATTCCGCATCATTTACAAGTGTGGATGGGTCAAAATCAAGTGTTGTTTCTTCCTTGAGTTCTTCCTGTTCCATCTGCTTGAGATCCATCTCATTGCCAGCATCATCCATCATACGTACATCAATCGCAAGAGCCTGTAATTCGTGTACTAATACACGGAATGATTCAGGGATACCAGCTTCTGGCATATCCTTACCCTTCACAATTGCTTCGTATGTCTTTGTACGTCCAGCAATATCATCTGACTTCACCGTCAAGATTTCTTGCAATACGTGAGAAGCACCATATGCTTCAAGAGCCCAAACTTCCATCTCACCAAATCTCTGACCACCATTCTGTGCCTTACCACCTAATGGCTGTTGTGTAACGAGTGAGTATGGACCAGTTGCACGTGCATGTAACTTATCATCGACCATGTGTGCAAGCTTAATCATGTACATGACACCAACTGAGATACGATCATCGTATGCTTCACCTGTACGTCCATCGTATAGAACATACTTACCATCTGGTGAAGAGTTAGATTCCTTCATAATGTCACGTAGGTCTGTGTTAGATACACCATCGAATACTGGAGTCGCAAACTTGACACCCAACTGCTTCGCAGCGAATCCAAGATGAACCTCCAATACCTGTCCGATATTCATACGTGATGGTACACCGAATGGGTTCAACATAATGTCGATAGGAGTTCCATCTGACATATACGGCATATCTTCGACTGGATTAATACGGGAGATGACACCTTTGTTACCGTGGCGTCCAGCCATCTTATCACCCTCAGAAATCTTACGCTTCTGAACGATATAAACCTTAACAACTTCATTTACTCCTGGTGGAAGTTCGTGGTCTTCCTTACGCTTGAATACGCGGATACTGTGAACAATACCAGCACCACCATGTGGTACCTTCAAGGAGTTATCACGTACTTCACGTGACTTCTCACCGAAGATAGCCATCAATAGCTTCTCTTCTGGAGTTTGGTCTGTCTGACCCTTAGGAGTTACCTTACCAACAAGGATATCTCCTTCCTTCACTTCTGCACCGACCATGACGATACCACGACCATCAAGGTTGCGGCATGCACTTTCAGCGACGTTAGGAATATCGCGAGTAATCTCTTCTGGACCTAACTTCGTTTCACGGCATTCAATGTCATATTCTTCAATATGTACAGATGTGTAGTAATCCTGCGATTGCATCTTTTCGGACATGATAATCGCATCCTCATAGTTATAACCATGCCATGTCATAAACGCGATAGTCACGTTTTGACCTAAGGCAAGTTCACCATTTTCCATCGCCGGACCATCCGCTAAGATTGTGCCGCGTTCAACACGTTCACCATCCCAAACGATAGGTCTTTGATTTAAGCAAGTAGACGCGTTAGAACGACGATACTTCGTTAATTCATATGTCTTCTCATTGCCATTATCTTCTGCCACAACAACCTTTGTTGCATCAACATATGTAACAACACCTGGGCCAGTCGCAACACAAGCAGAACCTGAGTCACGCGCAATCACGTGCTCCATACCTGTACCAACAAATGGACTATGTGGGTTCATCAGCGGTACGGCCTGACGCTGCATGTTGGCACCCATGAGGGCGCGAGTACAGTCATCATTTTCCAAGAATGGTACGCATGCAGTCGCTACAGAAACAATCTGGCGTGGAGATACGTCGGCATAGTCTACTTGGCTACGGTCAACCATCACCGTTTCACCCTTAATACGAGCGATAATCTTATCGCCTACAAGGCGACCATCCTTGATCTCATTTGCCTGTGCGATTACGTGATCGTTTTCTTCATCTGCTGGCATGTACTTGATTTCATCAGTAACCTTGCCATCCACAACCTTACGGTACGGAGTTTCGATAAAGCCATATTCATTTACCTTCGCATAAGTTGTAAGGTAAGAAATCAAACCGATGTTTGGTCCTTCAGGTGTCTCAATCGGACAGATACGTCCATAATGAGAGTTATGAATATCACGCACTTCGAAGCCTGCGCGTTCACGTGTAAGACCACCAGGTCCTAACGCAGAGATACGACGCTTGTTTGATAACTCCGCAAGTGGATTTTCCTGATCCATAAACTGAGATAACTGGGAAGAGGAGAAGAATTCCTTAATCGCAGCAGTTAACGGACGGATATTTGTTAATTGCTTAGGTGTTAAGTTGGCTGTGTCTGCGATAGACATTCTTTCCTTAACAACACGTTCCATACGAGATAAGCCAATACGGAATTGGTTCTGAATAAGTTCGCCAACTGTACGGATACGACGGTTGCCAAGCATATCGATATCATCTTGAGAACCTACACCATCGAACATTGTAAGTTCGTAGTTATATAAAGCATACATATCACTCATTGTGATTGTGTGTCTGTCATTTAATGGGTCAATACCGATCAAGTTCACTGGATGGCCTTCCTGCATTACAGTTACTTCCTGTACGCAAGCACCTACTAGCCAAACAATTACATCACCCGAATGGTTTGTAGCCTCAGACACGATTGTTTCTTGATCAGTTGTAGAAAGCTTAGTCACTTCAACATCTGGTAAGTATGTTGGACACATTGCTTCTCCATCAGCATTTGTTAAATCTTCGCCATTTAATGTTACGCGGCCGATTTCAAACATACGGGAACCGTAATCAAGAACTGCATTGACATTATCGTTTGTAACCTTAACAGGTGAAGCGATAATACCAGCATAAACAGTAACCTGCTTGAATTCCTTAGCGATAGCTTTTACATCTTCTTCTGTTAGAACTGTACCCATTTCTAATGTTGTACGTTCTGTCTTACCATCTAAATCAGCTGCTAAGATACGTCCTACTAAGCTATTCTTCCAAGATGTATCCATCACTGCTGTAGATGGGTGTGAGAATGTATGTGTAAATGGTAACGCACGGCAATTAATACCCTTATCAATTTCTGCACGTAACTCATTTCTTAATTCTTTATCAATAACGACACCCTTCTTCACAAGCGTCTTGCCTTCAGCACTTACTAAATCCTTTTCAAGAGATAGGCCTTCCATACGGTCTAAGATGCTTAACTTCTTATGAACCTTATAACGACCTGCCTTTGTTAAGTCATATCTTCTGTAATCAAAGAACTTAGCATCCATTAAAGTAACCGCACCATCGATTGTTGCGATTTCATCAGCACGCTGATTTTCATACACTGTTAAGAGTGCTTCGTTCTTAGTCTTTGTCTTATCAGCCGCAAGTGTATTACGCACTTCTTCATAGTTTCCAAAAATAGCTGTATACAATAACATGTAGTCATTCTGGAATTCACGTTCTTCTTCTGGCACGATAACGTCAGAATGTACAGGCAAGTTTAATGCCTTTAAGAACTTTTTCATGTTAGTTGTATCAAATGCATTTTCACCACGTTCAAGGTTCAAGGATAAACCAATTGCCTTGAATAAGATTGAACTTAATACTTTTCTTCTGCGGTCAATTGATACGTTTAAAATACGGCCAAGTGCAGCTTTTTTGTCATCACTCATAAATTCCAGCCATGTTCCACGGCTTGGAATCAACTCACATTTGTATGTATCACGACCTGTGCGCTCTTCTGATTCAATATCAAAGTACGCACCTGGAGAGCGAACAATCTGAGATACAATAATACGCTCAGCGCCATTAATAATGAATGTGCCTGTTGGCGTCATTAAAGGGAAGTCCCCTAAGAAGACCTCTTCATTCTTTGTAATTACTTCACCAGTCTCTGGATCCATAACTTCTAACTCCATCTTACCCTTAAGAGGAGCGCTGTAATTTACTTCTCTGTATTTGCATTCACTGATTGAATACTTCGGTTCCCCAAATTCATAATCCAGGAACTTCAAACGAATGTTACCCGCATAGTTTGAAATTGGATATACATCGTTAAATACTTCTTTAATACCGTCTCTTAAAAACCAATCAAAAGCCGCAGTCTGAATTTCTACTAAATCAGGTAGATCTAGACCACTGCTAACTTTAGAATAATCTCTACGAGTTGCCTTGTTGCCATAATGCACAACGTGGTATGTCTGCTTATTTTCCATTTGTTCGCCATCCTTTCGCCTGCACCGCCAGAAATGTCGAAAAAGGGTAGAATAACCCCATCCCTATTCGACTCTTTTGCAATTTATTATAATAAAACAACTTTTTTATTCCGTCAACTTCCTACTTTGCAAAATATAGTATCCTCGATCCTTGGAAATAACCTCACAATTCCCGAATACTTCCGCAAACTTTTTCTTAGCACTTTCCGCACCTTGTTGTTTACGGATAACCGCATAGATAGAACCGCCCACTTCTAGATGGTTATATGCGTCTTCGAACATTTTATAGATAACTTTCTTTCCAGTTCGAATTGGAGGATTGGTGATAATAAAATGATATTGACCTTTCATTTCTGCATATCCATCTGAAACAAGCGTAGTACATTCCACTTGGTTCAAACCACAGTTTAATTGTGCCAGTTCTACAGCACGTGGATTAATGTCTGCCATTGTGACTTCACTACTAGGAAATAATGATTTTGTAATGATGCCTAGCGCTCCATATCCACAGCCCATATCCAAGATTCTTCCATGAAGCTCTTCTTTACTGATGGCTTTTAGCAAGACATAGCTTCCATAGTCCACACCAGTTTTCGAGAAAACGCCATTATCAGTCGTAAAGATATATAAACGGTCTAAAAACCGGAAAGTGTGTTCCTTCCGGTTCTCGTCCAGACTTCGGTTATCGGTAAAATAATGTGCCATTAACCGTTCCTTTCTAATACCCGAAAAGCCGAACAATTCATTATTCGGCTTTTCATGTGTTTTCTGTTATTTTCTAGATTACTTGAATTCAACAGTTGCACCAGCATCTGTGAGCTTCTTCTTGAGTTCTTCAGCTTCTTCAGCAGCAACGTTTTCCTTGATTGTTGCAGGAGCTCCATCAACGAGCTTCTTAGCATCAACAAGTCCAAGACCTGTGATTTCACGAACAGCCTTAATTACGCCTACCTTAGAGTCGCCAACGGCAGCTAATACAACATTAACTGTTGTAGGAGCAGCTGTAGCAGCTTCTGTTGGAGCAGCGGCTGCTACTGGAGCAGCAGCAGAAACGCCGTACTTCTCTTCAATAGCCTTTACGAGTTCATTTAGTTCAAGAATTGTAGCTTCATCAAGATATGCTAGGATATCTTCCTGTGTTAACTTTGCCATGGATTAATTTCTCCTCTTCTATTTCTTTCTTAGGCAGCTGCCTCAGCAGCTTCTTTTACTTCTTCAGCAACCGGAGCAACTCCGTTAGCTGGCTTTGCTTCAGCAACAGCATTCACAGCACGTGCGAATGAAGATACTGGAGCGTTCAATACAGATAGTAACATGCTGAGCATGCCTTCTCTGTTTGGTAATGCAGAGAGTTCATTTACTGTGTTGAGGTCAACAACCTTACCTTCAACAATACCGCCCTTAAGAACTAATGCCTTGTGCTTCTTAGCAAACTTAGCCATTACACGAGCAGCACCAGTTTCATCTCCACCGAATGCCAATGCGTTAGGACCTGTTAAGCAATCCTTAAGATCACCATACCCTGCATCTTCAGCAGCCTTACTAGCTAATGTGTTCTTATAAACCTTAAGTTCAACACCTTCAGCACGTAATGCTCTACGGAGTTCAGTAACCTCAGCAACTGAGAGGCCACGGTACTCGGCAACGATAGTAGATGAAGAGTTAGTGAATTTTTCCTTAATTTCGGAAACGACACCCTGCTTAGACTCTAATACAGTCTGATTCATACTTCACCTTCCTATTCTTTGTTATCGAATACACATTTAGAAAGAAAGCCCTCGCAGACAGCGAGAGCAAAAGTACATTGATATGAACTTTCATCTACCTCGGTAACCTTATTAAGCATACGCCGTTACTGTCTGTGGTATTTGATAACGAGGTTATGATACCACGCAATTCCAGAATGTCAAGTTCGATTTGTATTATTATATTTCCAAGATACGCCCCAAGTCTTCACCATGATTTTATCTCTTATAACAAATATATGGCCTACGTGAAGGAAAATATACACTTTAAGCCTTATGGCGTTATATACTAAGTATGATGTTTTTGATTGTAGAACTAAACAGTCAATTTTCTATAGGATAGATTTAGATAAACAAAGCATTTCACTACCAATATAGCTTTAGAAAGAAAATCAACAATGAATCCAAGAGAATATTTAGAGATACTACATGTTGCAGAGAGATTGAAAGATACTCCACGGCATTGTACAACGAGTAAGAGACGAATTGAGAGTGTAGCCGAACATAGTTGGAGAATTTCCCTCATGGCATTTCTTTTGAAGGATGAGTTCCCTACTGCAGATATTGATAAAGTAATCAGTATGTGTTTAATTCATGATTTAGGTGAATGTTTTACCGGTGACATTCCAACATTCATCAAGACAGATCAGAATCGTAATATTGAAGATTCATTATTGTCACAATGGGTAAATACGCTTCCCGAGAGCATCTCAAGAAGAATGACAGAGCTATATAAAGAAATGAATCAACAAGAAACCCTAGAGTCAAAAATATACAAAGCTCTGGATAAGCTAGAAGCTGTCATCCAACATAACGAATCACCTCTTGATACATGGTCCGAAAATGAATATGAGCTCAATCAAACCTATGCGTTTGATGTTGTACAATTTTCTTCATGGCTGACTTCACTTAGAAAAGAGATACTTGCAGATACACTGCATAAAATTGATTCTGAAACCAAAGAATCCTAATTTATACTTCTATAACGTATTTTAAATATCCCAAAACACTTTAGATGCCAACAAACCTAAAGTGTTTTTATTTCCCATTCAAATGAGGCATCCAACAACCAAACTTAAAATTGGTTTCTTAAAAACAGTAAAGGATGTGACTTATACCACATCCCTTATCGCATAATTGCGGTTATGCTTTCTTGATTATTTATTACCTTCAGCTAGTTCTTCTGCTGTTAATGGTTTCTTTGTGACTGCTAAGATGGCTACGATGATGAGCGCACCAATTAACATATCCACAACGTACCAAACTTGTCCTTCGATGACACCAGTAATCGCAACGATACCACCGAACGCCACAACGGAAGATACACCATGTACCATACCTAATGCACCAGCGATTGCTGTACCGATTGCACATGCAATCCAAGTATGCTTGAAGTCTTTACCTGCAAATGGCCATGCACCTTCTGTGATGCCACCTGAGGATAGTAAGAATGCAGAGATACCTACAGAACGATCTGCCTTTGTATAATGCTTTCTTAAGATAAATGACGCAAGACCCATACCGAGTGGAGGAATGGCACAGCACATACGGAATACACCATTAGGTCCATAGATACCTTCAGCCATTAGTGCAAGTGTAAATGCTGTGGCAGCCTTTGAACATGGTCCACCAAAGTCAGCTGCAGCTAATAAACCAATTCCAAGTCCTAATAAGATTGCATTTGTTCCACTTAAGCCATTCATTACATCAACGATAACTTGTACAAACGCATTGATAGGTCCTGTTAACACATAGATGTAGAAGATACCAACAGCAAATGTTGTTAGTAGAGGAATAAAGAATGTAGGCATCATTGGTTTCAAAGAATCGATAACCTTCCAAGTCTTCATCCACTTAACGAAGTAACCTACGATGAAACCTAATAGTAATGCACCAATAAATCCTGTAGATAATTGATCTTCACCAATAGGATTATTTGCGACATAACCCATAATCAAGCCTGGAGCTAATGCAGGTTTACCAGCGATTGCGTACGCGATATATCCGCAGATAACCGGAACCATCATGGAGAAACCTGCCATACCTAAGCTATACACATTCTGCCAGAACTGATTGCTTGGAATGATTGCACCATTCTCAATATGACCTGTAAATAAAGTAAATGAGAATAACATACCACCAGCGATAATGACTGGTAAGAAGTATGAGATACCTGTATTAAATGCTTTAAATATACTACGTCCAGTTTCTTTCAACTTATGATTCATCTCACTCATTTGCCAAAGCCTCCGCTCTATCAATTAATTTCTTGATGTCTTTGATTGCTTGTGTTGGATCAACTTCGATGACTTTACCTGCATCACGTTTTTCATCAAAACGTTCATCACCTTCAATACCGATTGCGATTGCTAAGATAACAACATCAGCCGCATCAATTTCATCTTGTTCCAACTCATTATTGATACCCATACCGCCTTGTGTTTCAACCTTGCAGTCAATGCCTCTCTTCTTGCATTCCTGCTCGATTGCTTCTTGTGTCATGTACGTATGTGCAATACCTGCTGTACATGCACTTACTGCTACTAATTTCATGCTTCCATCTCCTTTTCAATAGATTTCAAAAGTTCGTAAGATTCTGCAGGACTCTTTGTATTTAAGAATTTCTCACGGAAATCTTCATGCATTAAATTCTTACTGAGCTCTGCAAGAATCTTCAAATGTTGCGTAGATCCTTTATCAGCCGGTACCCCAATCATCATCATGTGATCTACCCTGTCTTCTCCATCTTCATTTGCCCATGGACATCCATTCAAGAATTTTACATAGATGACAAATGCTTGATTGACTGCAGCTGAGATTGCATGTGGGATTGCAATACCATAACCGATATAGGTTGCGATTACGTTTTCACGGGCAATAACAGCCTTAGCATACTCATCGCTATTATTTACAAATTCATTTGGTAAATGTGCAATGTCTTCAATTGCCTCATACTTGTCACGATAAACTTTGTCCGTGAAAATCGTTAATTCTTTTGCAAACATTTTTGTCTCCTTTCGCCTGTATCTATATTGTTCATCCATTCAACAATCGAGAACAGTTCACTTTTTTCAATTTCAAAATGGAAATTCATTATACGGATTCTTCTTCAATCTTCAGAATAATCTCATGTAACTTATCAAAGGTTTGTGTACGGATCAGTTCCTTTGTATATTCATCAGAACTTACAATCTGACTGAGTACTTTGTAGAATGCTGGCATGGTATCATCACCCTTCTCCTTCATAGATAAAAGGAAGATGATCTGTACCGTATCCTTATCCCATTGAATTGCTTTTTGTAAGATGCCAATCTCAACAAAACTCTCTTTACCCATCGGGTGGATTGGGTGCGGTATCGCAACCATATTTCCAAATGCAGTTGCACCAACACTCTCTCTTTCAAGCACAGCCTTCTCAAAGTCATTTGAGATATCTACTTTCTTCTGTGCTTGCATGCACAGGAAATGAATAACTTCTTCTTTATCGTTATATGGTAAATTGCCAAAGAACATATCCTCACGAAAGTAGTTGAAGATTTGTAAATCGCGTGTCTTCTGAATCATCGCATGAACATTTTCAATTGCACTCTTTCCTAAGAAAGCATTGACTTCAATGACTGGTATATTCAATTTTTCTTCAATTGGCACAGTTGTCAGAATATAATCAATTCCTTCAAGATTCTGACTATGCAATGTATTTAAGCTAGCTGTACCAACCACCTCTAGATTCTTACCAAACTTTTCCTCAATCTGATAGCGCAGTAGTTCCGAACTTGCCCGTCCACTTCCACAGACAATTAGCACTTTTTCTTTTGTCTGCTTTTCGCGTTTCTTCTCTAGTGCAACATTAAAGTGTAATGCAATGTACGCAATCTCATCTTTACAGATACATCTGTTGTACATTTTCTTTAATACACCACAGGCAACAGTAGCCATTGAGTATGCAAGCACAAAATGCTCACGGATTTGATTTGCTAGTGGATTATAGCTTGCAATATGATTCTGTAATCTAACTTTAAACGGTATGACATGCAAAGATAATAATGTCGCAAGTTCAAAGTCATAACGCAAATCAATGCGGAAGGTTTCATTGACTGCTTCTAACATCGCTAAAACAATCTCAAAAGTATCTTCATCCACAACCGAACTACTCTGCTGTCCATTACTAAGACGGATAATCTTCTTACTACTCAAATGCATTAGCACGTAATACACTTCACTATCCGGAAACTTCACATCAAATTCCTTTTCAATATCTTGAATAATAGCCTTGGTCATCACAAGATCACTATCATTTTCCATCTGTTGTTCTATTTCTTTACCAAGATGAATCATTTTACCATCCAGGATACGTTGTATTGCAATATAAATATGAAAGGTTAGATTATTCAGTGATAAATCCGATATCATAAAATTGTATTTCACAATTTTATCTGCAATGATTTTATGAATGACATCTAATTGATTATTTTCTGGTAGTTGTTGTGTATAGAATGGTTCTTCCATTTGGATTCTTGTTAGGCAAAGACGATACTGTTGCTCACTACCGATTGCACGCATACCTTGATATGCACGATAGTCTATTTCAATGCCAAAATCCGCAAGAATATTGCGGACAATCTTCATATCATTTTTTAGAGTTGCACGACTGATAAACATCGCATCCGCAAGATCATCCATGCGCACACTTTCATCAGAAGTGAGTAAGGTTTCTATAATCTGACGAACACGATCTTGGGCTGTTAGAACTCTTTCACGATTACTTTCGATAGACTGCAAGTAATCCTCTAGCTTTTCTTTATCTTGAATCGAAATTGAAACACCCTTACGTTCCATCTTGATACTTGCCCCATTACATACAAGCACATCATTAAGCGCTTCTATATCATTACGAATTGTACGAGCAGTCACACCAAAAAGATTCGCAATTTCTCGAATTGATTTGCTGCGATCATTCTCCTTCACTAATAAGAAAAGTAGTCTATCCTGTCTATCCATGCTATAAACCCTCTACTCTAATTATACGTATTGTCCAAAAAACCTTCAGACAATATGTTTCCCGCAAAAAGGTGAAATTCATTATCTCTTGCATGATATACTAAACATATGAAAATTACAGAAGGCTACATGCCATATTTAAATTATCAAACCTACTATCGTATTGTCGGTGATATTACCAAACCTTCTTTAGTTCTATTACATGGTGGTCCTGGTTCTACGCATAACTACTTCGAGCTTCTTGATTCACTTGCTTGCGATGATTATTGTGTTGTCATGTATGACCAGTTAGGCTGTGGAAATTCCTACGTTGAAGGTCGTCCTGAACTATGGACACCCGAAACTTGGGTTAATGAGTTAATCGCATTGCGTAAGCACCTAAACTTAACAAAGGTTCATCTTTTAGGTCAATCCTGGGGTGGCATGCTTGCACTAGACTATGTATTACATTACAACCCCACTGGTATTGAATCACTGATACTATCTAGCACATTATCTTCTGCTTCCCTTTGGGCAAGTGAACAACATCGCATGATTCGTTTCATGTCTGAATCTGATCAACGCGCAATAGAGATTGCGGAAAAAACAGGTAATTATGAAAGTGAAGACTACATCACCGCAAATACTCATTTCATGCATGCACATTGTGCAGGTGTCTACGAAGTTGGCAAAGCACCCGATTGCTTAACACGCCCAAAGAAGACAGGTAAAGAAGCGTACCTCTATGGTTGGGGGCCAAATGAATATACACCTACTGGAAGTCTAGCGAGTTTTGAAGTAACAGATGAATTAAAGCATATCAATATTCCTACTCTTATTATATCTGGAACAAACGACTTATGCACCCCACTCGTTGCTAAGACAATGTACGATAATACCAAACATGCTACATGGCACCTATTTCCAAACTGTCGTCACATGGTCTTCGCAGAGGCAACTACGCAATACATCCAATTACTACAATCGTGGTTAAAACAAACTGAAAGTGTATCCCGTTAATACAGAATACACTTTTATCTTTTACTCTAATGCCTTCCGATTCTCAATACTGTACATAATGAGCTTGTCTTCTTTGGAAAGACTATTCAATTCCACTTCCGAAATTTCCGTTTCAACAAGCTCCTGGTCTTGCCACTCAAGTAATTTGATACTCACAATTTCATGAGTGCTACGGTTATTGTCTACATACACTAGCCCTTTGTGATTCTTCAGTAATACAAAATGCCCTACAGTTTCAGATGTACTTGCTTCCTTTTGAGAAGGACTATCCGTCTGGAATATCGCATCCGAGGCAATGCATGTTTGGGTTTTTGAATCATACCCAAAAATCTTACTCATCGCAATGAGTGGACCGCCATAGTGCTTTGTCACAAGCAGTTGTGGGATTTCCTGATTCAGGTACACAATACGGTAATTTACACCACCAACCACTTCATCACCCATACCAAAATTATATGCATCAATGTTATCTAACAGTTTATTGTATGCATGGAGTGCTTCCATCACCTCTGGAGAAACGGTTTCCTTTGGTTCAGGAGTTTCTTTCTTTTGTTCTGTAACGGATGCAGGTGTTATTTGTGTACTACGGTTGTTTGATGCTGTGCATGCAGTAAGTAAAAGTGTACTTACACACATTATGATTCTACACATTTTCTTCATGAGTATTCCCCCCCCTATGTGTAAAAACTATGCAATCACTCTATCAGTTATCAATTGTTGTCTAATTTACTATTTTTCAATGATCAGTAAATCCACAAAGTCTGTTTTCCAACCTGTATTTTCTGATAGAGGAATTGTAATACTCTTTTGTAGAGTTAATGTATCCGCATCAAATTCTAAGATTTTTCCTAATTCTGTTGTTGTTTCTGTATTTGGTGTTACGATTGCTGCTGCCCTATTTCCTAAATAACGAATTCCATGGAACTTATAATCTGTATTTGTAAATAGGTTCGCAAAATCAGTTCCTGATAAAACCTTGTCCGATACTAGTTCTAAGTCAACTGTATATTCCAGAAGATGATTATCAACTGTCACTAAGCGAATATGGTCATTATACGCATATGCAGAAATGATTCTCTTTGTATCTAGTGAAACACTCTTTGACTCTAAGGTATCTGGATCCATACTTGTTAAGCTAGCCGTCTCTGGTAATGTAATATTCTTCATAAAGCGACTATTATAAGGATTTTCTACAGTTACAATTTTTCCATCTACATATAAGAATTCTTCAAAGTTAACAGAAGTATAATGCCAGTTATCTACATAATGGAGTTCATTTGTTTCTTCATCCAGATAAGACAATTCATATTGATCTTGAACCATATCATATCCTACAAAGTAGATTCTTGTACCAATTTCTACTGCACGATAAATCGATGAATGAATCACTGGCGATGTAGTCACTTTATGATCTGGACTTGTGTATCGTATCATATCCCGAATTTCACCTACTGATCCATCATCAATGTTAATCACTTCAATTCTGCCATTTGTCCCATTGAGGGCAAGCTTCACTGTATATATGGTTGATTCAAATACACCCTCGGCCATTGAGAATGTTGAATATCCTGAGGTTGATTCAAAGAGTAGCGATTTATTCCCGCTGAAAGAATATGCTAGGACTGTATTTCCTTCTTGGAATAGTCTACCTGCAGTATATACTTTATCGCTAAATTCCAATTGTTCCTGGTCACTACTTGCAAAAACTATCTTAGTTTGAGGATTCATCTTTCCATTTTGATGAATGGAATAAAAACTTGCAACATAGTCATACTTCGTCACATCTTCTCCTGCCTTCTTATCAGGCTTGTTCCAGCTTAATATTCCCAGGGAAATAACGATTATTCCAATAATTGATAGAATTAAAATTCTGCTCTTTTTCATGTTCTTAATCAATAGATGTTCCTCCTTTATGAATTTATTCAATAACTTCTATCTCATGTGGATAGTGATTTAACACTTCACAACCATCCTGTGTAATCAAAACCAAGTCTTCAATACGACAACCCAAGATACTTGGATGATAGATACCCGGTTCAATGGAGAAGGTATTTCCTTCTACTGTTAAATCTGTAAATGCTTGTGATACATCTCCATATTCATGTGTCTCTGTACCAATGAAATGTCCAAGTCGATGTGTAAAGTCTTCACCATAACCACCATCTGTGATGATATTACGAGCTACCGCATCAATATCACATAGTCTTACACCTGGTTTACAATAACTTTCTGCACTTTCATTAGCCTTACGAACAAGGTTATAGACTTCTACTTGTTCTGCATTTGGATACTTCTTATAGAAGAAGGTTCTTGTCATATCTGAACAATAGCCATTTACCACACAACCCACATCGAAGAGTACTGTATCACCTTCGTGTAGCACCGTATCATCTGGCATGTGGTGTGGATCAGCCGCATTCTTGCCAAAGGCTACGATAGGTTCAAAAGAATATCCACTTGCACCAAGTCTTTGATAGATACCTAACATCTGTGAAGCAACCTCCACTTCTGTTACACCTTCATGTATAAGTTTCTTAAACTCCGCCATTGCAAGATCATTGATATGGGAGGCTGCACGCATGAGTTCTTGTTCACAAGCATCTTTAACAGCACGTGTATGATCAACCGCATAAGAGCCAAGTTTAAATTCTGATGCAATCTTCTCTTCCATCATAGGTATTAGAAATCTTGCTGGCATGATTTTATCTACACCTAAACTGCTCTTTTTATCGATAAACCGTGAAATGATATTTGTAATTCTATCTATATCTTTATAATATTCTATTTTTATTCCAAGTTCATCAGAGAAACGGAATAGCTGATTCAAAATCAAAACTGGTTCTATTTCCTTTCCAATCAATAAGCCAAGAAATCTTTCTCCTGGTTCTATTTTCTTCCCACAAAGATATGCAATCGAAATTGGATCTGTAATCAATAAACAATCTGTTGTCATCTTCTCAATGACACGACTTAGTCTTCTTTTATCTAACATAGCATCACCTCTAACTTATCTCTATTTTATCACGTTTTCATGATATCCAAATTTGTCGTTCTGCTGTTGAAGAGTGTTGAAATTAACCGTATAATTTTTCTATAACTAGTAGTAAAGGAGATCTACATGAACGTTCTTGGTTTTTTCAAAAAAGCACTAACTGGTGCATCTGGCGAGGATAATATCAAAAATAAGGCTCGCATGCGTGAAATCTTTAACGCAGCTGTTCCAAATGGTGATGATTATCAACTGATCTATTGCCATTCCGAAAATTATCACAACGCCATTATTGCGTCGGTCACTCATCATTACAACTTTATCGTGGGATATAAGACAGGGGAAGTGGTTGTTATTTATGTTGATCCATCTCTTTCCACATACGAGCAGCCTGTATTCTTTAATAAAGAAAATGGCTCATCAATACGTACATCTATGGGATACTGTATTGCGGAAAGTCCTGCGGCATCCTTCCAACTTGAACCAATTACTTATGAACCAGGAATTGGTGAGCGCGCAAAGTACTGTGTATCTGTAACACAATCTACCGAAGAAGTATCCACATTCCGTAAATTCTTTAAGCAAGGATTTTAATTAAAACCTTGACATACAAAAAACTCACATCGCTGTGAGTTTTTTAAATTACTTATTCAACTGTAACTTTGATACCAGGACCCATAGTTGTGGATACTGTTACACCCTTGAGGTATGTACCCTTAACTGTTACAGGTCTAGCCTTTAAGATACGGTCATATAAAGCCTTGAAGTTTTCAACAAGAGCTTCTTCAGAGAAAGATACCTTACCGAATAATACGTTGATGTTTCCATCCTTGTCTACACGGTATTCAACCTTACCCTTCTTGATTTCATCAATTGCCTTAGCAACATCCATTGTTACTGTACCTGTCTTAGGGTTTGGCATTAATCCCTTAGGACCTAAGAGCTTACCTAACTTACCTAACTGACCCATCATGTCAGGAGTAGCTACGATGATGTCAAAGTCGAACCAGCCACCTTGGATCTGTTGAATCATATCAACGCCACCAACGAAGTCAGCACCTGCTGCCTTAGCTTCTTCTTCCTTAGCACCCTGTGTAATTACTAATACACGCTGTGTCTTACCTGTACCGTGTGGTAATACCATTGCGCCACGAATGTTTTGTTCAGCCTGACGTGGATCAACGTTTAATACGAAGCTAGCTTCTAATGAAGAATCAAACTTAGTTGTGCTGATCTTCTTAGCTAAAGCAATCGCTTCCTTGTAATCATAAACTTTAGCGCTGTCTACTTGTTCTAACGCTGCTCTGTACTTCTTTCCTGCCATTGTTACTTAGCCTCGCCTTCTACTACGATACCCATGTTACGTGCTGTACCAGCAATGATGTTCATTGCTGCTTCAACGTCATTTGCGTTGAGGTCAGGCATCTTGTACTCAGCAATTTCTCTTAACTGAGCCATTGTAATCTTACCGGCTTTAACTGTCTTTGGTGTTCCAGAAGCCTTGTTAATACCAGCAGCCTTCTTTAATAAGATAGCAGCTGGAGTTGTCTTGATGACGAAGTCAAATGACTTATCTTCGTAAGCTGTAATAATTACAGGAACGATGTCACCGTGACGGTCCTTAGTCTTGTCATTAAATTCTGTACAGAATTTAGGCATGTTGATACCTGCAGATGCTAGAGCTGGTCCTGGTTTAGCTCCACCAGCAGGGAATTGTAGCTTAGCTACTTTTGCAATTTTCTTTGCCATGTGGTTTTCCTCCTTATATTAGAATCCACATGCAGTGGTCAGCGGATATTGCTATCCTCCCACGCATGAGCGCACTAAAAGTGCTTTTATATAATAGGACACTAACCCAAATCCGTCAAGTTCCTTCAACATCTAAGAGCTTAGATGGTGTTTTGTATAGGCTTTCGATTTTTTCTTTAAAAAAGATACACATCTTTTTGTATACTCTGTTGTAAATGGATATCAAAAATGCTAAAGAGTAGTAAATTCATCTGACCCATAATCACCCTTTAACATTATTTCTTTTAAAATCTATAATATACTTTTTAAACGAAGAAGTTCTCTGACGATTTGATTATATTTGCAGTTTCTTTAATCCCTAGATGATCCGTATAAAGTAAATGATTTTTGTTCATATTTCTAGATAGAAACTCATTTCTTGATGTAATTGATAACTCACCAGTTCTTTCTATTTCTTTTCTAGACAAATCTCGTTCTTTAAGCGTTTGTTCCTCTGCTAGCAAAACGCAATATTTTAGGTTTACTTGTTTCGTTTTTAGGAACTCTTTCATTTTTCTAATTTGTTCTTCAAACAGTACATAGTTTATTATTACTGTCATATCTCTAGCAAGTAAATTATTGGTAATACTAATAACATTATCCCAAAACAAATCCATATAGTAGCCATCATCTTCCCATGGTGCTACCAATCCACTTTTAATCATTAAATAAATGCTGTCTCCTTCTATAACAGCACTTTTATCAAAAGAATAAGCCAGCTCTTCACTAACACTACTTTTCCCAACACCCGGTGGTCCGGAAATAATATAAACACAATTTTCCATCTTAGCACCTCTACAAATTTAGATTTATATATACTTGCATATCTTCAAACGGGTATTTGTCTTTCTCATCTGGCTTTCCTAGGTTGCTTTTCCGGAAGTTCAGCATACATACCATCCAGAAGATCCATAATTAGAGTCTTATCATCAAAATTATCAAACACATGCATCAGGGTCTTGGAACCTTCATACGGATAGCGCAGTTCGGAATCTGCAAGCAATCTGTCCGATGTCGGCGTTCTCTTTAAAAACAGTTCATTATTGCAAATGTCACCTATCAGCTTACCATTAAAATATACAAGGTATCCGCCCATCATAGATTTTATGACAATATCATCGGATTCAGAAAAACTAGCGCGAACATATTCATTAAATTCATTCATCTTGATTGTCCTCCATCAACTTCTCATTTAGCACTAAAACAATTCACTAATGTACTCTACTTCACAAATCAATACCTTCAAAATCTTTTACAGCTTTTTGATATGATAACCATGTACATAGCATAAACACAACGATACCGATTGCAAATATAACAACCTGCGGCATGCTTAAATTCGAAGGATTGTTCAAACTTTCTAAATCAGGAATATGATGTAGTATCTCTCCCATGATTATTATAATAAAACTGACTACACAGAATATGAAAAAAGGTTTCCCAATCGTATAAGTTGTTTTAAAAAAACCTGCAAGAAAAATGCTGTTAAATACTGCAAATACAATCATTGTATATCCAAGATACGCCATATTTGCGTTCATCAATTGATTTGTAGCATAAGGAACGGCAGTCCCTAAAATTTTCATTCTGATAATTGTTAATAATGTACATAAGATAAAAGCCGTAAGTTCAATAAACAAAACAAATAAATATTTCGCTGTAACTATGTCCCGTTTCTTAACCGGCAACATAACCGTGTACGTAACATCATCATATTCCCGAATCTGCTGGTAGGTATGAAAAATGCCAAGACAGATAAAAAAGGAACCTACAAGAATAGGATAACTTGGAATCATTGTCATAGCCGAAAAAGCAATAAACAAATAAGTCAAAGGATTCGCTGACAGCTTCATTTCCTTATAAAAAAGTTTTTTCATCACAGATTTACCTCTTCTCTTTCGATATGCACCATAATATCTTCAAGTGTCGGTGTACCACCCATTTCCTTGGTGTAATGACGGATAAAATCTTCTTTCTTTGTAGATAACAGTAATTCTCCATTCTTGATATAGCTAATAGTATCCGCACATTTTTCCAAGTCACTGGTGATATGGGTAGAAAATAGAATTGCTACATCTTTTTTAGCAAGTTTTCGGAAAATCTCATTCATCTCATCTCTAGATACTGGGTCAAGTCCACTCGTCGGCTCATCCAAGATTAAAAGCTTTGCATGATGAGAAAGTGCCAAGGTGAGGTAGAACTTTACCTTCATGCCCTCAGAAAGCTCCATAATCTTCTTATTTTCGTCAAGTTTAAATGAGGTAAGGTAATGACGATACGCCTCATTATCCCAATTTTCATAAAAATACGAGTAATGGCTACAATATCCTTTAACTTCGCCCTTTTATAATAATTGATTCCACCTACAGCATAACCGATCTGCTGTTTTATTTTATCTTCATTGTCCATATAGTCCATTCCAAGAATACGAACACTGCCAGCATGAGGATGGACAAGATTTAAAATAGCTTTAAGTGTTGTAGTTTTACCTGCACCGTTTCTACCTATAAATCCCATAACTTCACCAGCTTCAACATGAAAGTTAACAGGTTTTAGTTCAAAAGACGGATAAATTTTTGTGAGACCATTTACTTCTAGAACATATCCCATATCATTCATCCTCCTTCGCTTCAAAAGCCACTTCCATCAAATGCGCGAATGCCCCCTTTGGCGGTATAGCAATACCTCTTTTTTCATCGCCAAGAAGCAGAATTGTATCGCCCGGTTTGATATGAAATACTTCTCGTGCCTGTTTTGGTATTACTATCTGACCTTTTTCCCCAACTGTAGCCGTCCAAGCATATTTCCCTTTTGGTGTTTTCGCCATGCTGTTCTCCTCCAGAGTATATTTTGTATGATTTGTATAACAAATTATACTATATAATCTTAAAATAGCAAAATTTTATGCCATATCATTTAAAAATAGCGCCAGCTTGAAGTTTCCTTCTTGATGACACTATTTCTAAATGACTTATTTCCACTTTGCTTTTTATCCTTTTGAAGTGGAATTTAACTTTATATACCAAAATACAAACCTATCATTACCCTTGTGTTGTTGCAAATTGTGAGTTATATAACTGACAATAGAAACCATTTTGAGCCATGAGTGTTTCATGATTACCTTGCTCAATAATCCGTCCTGCATTCATGACAATGATTTGATCTGCATTACGAATCGTTGACAGACGATGGGCTACCACAAAACTGGTACGTCCCTTCATAAGATTGTTGAAAGCTGCTTGAATTTCAAGTTCTGTGCGTGTATCGATAGAGGAGGTTGCTTCATCGAGAATTAACATATTTGGCTTACTCAATAATACTCTGGTGATACAGAGTAACTGCTTTTGACCTTGGCTTAAGCTATCATCTGTTACAACTGTATCTAATCCTTCCGGCATACGACGGATAAACTCCCAACTATGTGCTTCCTTTGCGGCTTCGATGATCTCTTCATCGCTAGCAGTCTTCACACCAAAGGCGATATTATCACGAATACTTGCGTTCTTTAACCATGTATCCTGTAAAACCATACCGAAGTTCTTGCGAATTGATTTACGACTTACATCATAGATATTCTGTCCATCAATCATAATTGTGCCTTGATTTGCATCATAAAATCGCATTAGCAAGTTGATAAATGTTGTCTTGCCACAACCCGTTGGTCCGACAATAGCCGTAGTCGTACCAGCTTTTGCGCTAAAGTTAAAATTCTCAATCAACTTTTGGTCTGGTAGATATGAGAAGAAGATATTTTGAATATCAATTGCACCAGCCTTTTCAACCAAATCTAATTTTGGATCTTCACTTTCAGCCGGAGCCTCTATCAATGTAAAGACACGATCAGCACACGCCATCGCATTCTGTAATTCAGTCACCACAGAACTAATATCATTGAACGGCTTCATATATTGGTTGGCATAAGATAGTAATACTGTCAATCCACCAACTGTTAAGTTGCCCTTCATAATACTGTAAGAGCCAAGCACCGCCACAATCGCATAAATCACATTGTTTACTGCACGTGTAGATGGATTTGTTAGGGAACTAATAAACAATGCGCTTTGCGTATATTCTTGTAGTTCCTCATTCATCTTTTTAAATCGCTTAGATGCGCGTTTCTCATACCCAAACGCCTTTACAATCTTTTCACTACCAATCATCTCATTAATCAATGCGGTCTGTTTTCCACGTGTACTTGTCTGCTTTTGAAACAAACGATACGAACGTGTTGAGATAAATCTTGCCACAAGGAAACTAACCGGTGTTAACACAATCACACAACAGGTAATTAGCACATTCTTCGAAAGCATAAATACTAACGTCGCAATAATTGTTATTATACCTGTAAATAGCTGCGTAAACCCCAACAACAAACCATCAGATAACTGATCAACATCCGCAATGACACTCTGAACGATGTTTCCTGTACTATGTAAATCTAAATAAGATAGAGGAATATGTTGAATATGTCGCATCGCTTTTGCACGAATCTCTTTAACAGTCTGATATGTTAGACGATTGTTAATTAGATTCATCACCCAAAGACTAATTGATGCAATCGTAATACAGATTCCAATATTGATTAACGTTGAAATAAGCTGTGAATAATGTATCTCTCCTTGTTTGATGACTGTATCGATCGCATCGCCAAACAAGATAGGTACATACAACTGTAATATCGCCGCAACAATAGATAACGTAACACTAAATACAAGCAATACTTTATACTTTCCAATAAACTTTAAGACTTTCCCTAAGGTTTGGAATGATGTGTTCTTTTTCATGCCATAACCTCCTTTGGTTTTTCTTCTGGAAATTGAGAGTAATAGATTTCCTGATATACCTTACAATTCTCCATCAGTTCATCATGCGTTCCTTTTCCAACTAGGCTACCATCATCTAATACTAATATCTGATTAGCAGCACGCACCGTAGATGCACGCTGTGAAACGATAAAGACTGTCATTTGATTTCCTAAATTATGAATCGCACGACGCAACTTTAAATCTGTCGCAAAGTCCAGTGCGCTAGCGGAATCATCCATGATTAATATTTCGGGATTCTTTAATAATGCGCGAGCAATTGTAAGACGTTGTTTCTGACCACCAGATAAATTACGACCATTCTGTTCAATCATCGCATCTAATCCATTCTTACTTCTTACTACATCTGCAGCCTGCGCAATTTCTAATGCATGCCAGATTTCTTCATCTGTCGCATCCTCTTTACCCCACTGCATATTCTCTCGAATTGTCCCTTCAAATAGAACTGCCTTCTGAGGAATCATCCCCACTTTCGATACAAGTTCTCCTTGTGGATAGTCTTTTACATCTACACCATTCACGCATATTTTTCCACTTTGTACATCATAGTAACGAGGTATTAGTTGCGCAATGGTTGATTTACCACAACCTGTCCCACCAATAATGCCAATTGTCTCTCCACGATTTGCCACAAAGCTAATGTTAGATATCGCATCTGCACCAGCTTGTGGATAGGCGAAGGAAACTTGGTCAAAGACAACTGCTGGAGCACTTTCATCTTCTTTTACAGGTTCCATCTGGTAGACCATCCGACGCTTTACCATAAGAACTGCTTCAATACGTTCTAGACACGCAAGTGATTTATTGATTGTGATAATGAGAGATGATAGTTTAATTAGCTCTACAATAATCAGTGCCATCAAGTTGTATAATGCAACAATATCCGCCTGTGCAATGTTTCCACCATCAACACGTATCGCACCTACATAAATTAATGTGATGATTGCTACATTAATTAAAATATACGTTAATGGATTCATTAACGCTGATAAGCGACCTACATGTTCGTTATATTGTGTTAAAGTATCATTCTCTTGATTAAACTGTTGCACCTCAGCATCTTCCTTTCGGAATGCACGAATGACTCTAACGCCCAATAAGTTTTCACGCAATGTTCCTAGTAATTTATCCAATGCACTCTGTACTTTTTTATACAGTGGAATACTGATCCACATAATCGTGAACACAACGACCGCAAGAACTGGTATCGTTACCACAAAGATAAGTGCAGATTTTACATCAACTGTAAATGCGACAATCATCGCCCCAAAGACAATAAACGGGCTTCTTAGTAATAGACGTAAAGCTAGATTCAAGCCTGTCTGTACCTGCAATACATCACTTGTCATACGAGTGATTAAAGTATCTGTTCCAAGTTGATCTAACTCTGCATATGTTAAATCCTGAATGTTATCGAATAATTCTTGTCTTAAGTCTGTCGCATAACCAGTACTTGCTTTGGCCGCATACCATTGCGCTGTGAAGGAAAACGCCATTCCCAACACTGCGAGCAATAATAAAAGCCCAAACATCTTTAAGACATAACTCATATCATTTTGCCCAATTCCATTTCTAATGATTTGAGCAACGACTAATGGTACTGTCAAATCCATCAGCGCCTCTAATAATTTAAATAAAGGTGCAAGGATACTTTCTTTTTGATATTTCTTTAAAAACTTTAAACTGATCTTCTGTTTCTTCATTACATATCCCCAAAAAGGAAAAAGTGTAGTTTCCTACACTCCTATTTCGCACCTTTATATTCAGCTTGTCCCATACCGATTACAATATTTCCGATTGGATTAGCGAAAATCAACAATGTTGTAATGCCACCACTTAAGTTGAATGCCTTTGATTGCTTACCCGATCTCTTGATATGAATTACGATGGACGCAATCATCATCACAAGACCGAGCCATCCAATAATCTGTAATCCTGTGTTTGCAGCAACCAAGAATAATGCTAGACCACCGATTACACATACAAACCAGATGATTCCAGCAAACTTGGATTTCCAAACTAATTTGAACATCACAAGTTCACGTAGTACAGGAATAAATGCAAGCATCTTATTCACAGACGTCTTACGTAAGACTTTTAAATATCCGAAGGTCTGTAGGACATACCAAATTACCGCAAAAATTGCATAATTTGTTAGGATTTTTGTCAATTCTACTGTCATCTGAACCTCCTAGAACAATTCTACTTTTTCTAAATCACCATAGTTGATATCTGTTGGCGTCTCACGACCGAACAACATAATCAATACGTTAGCTGTCTGGGTTTGATCATTCAATGACGCAACTCTTCCTTCCATTCCACTGAATGGACCAGCAAGAATCTTCACTGTATCACCAATCTCGAAATCAATTGAAATCTTCTTATCACTTTGACCAATACGGCGTAAGATAGCTTCCATTTCATCTGGTGCAACCGGGAATGGCTTCGCACCACCACCAGAGGAACCGATAAATCCTGTAACGCCTGGAGTATTACGTACAACATACCAAGCTTCATCTGTCATCTTCATTTCAACGAAGAGATAACCTGGGAATACATTTGTCTTAACATCCTTTGGTTTTCCATCTTTACCAATAACAGTCTCTGTTTCTTCTGCTACTACAATACGGAATAAGGAATCCTGAATGCCCATTGTTTCAACGCGCTTCTCAAGATTTTCCTTAACCCTATTTTCGTGACCAGCGTATGTATTTACAACATACCACCTAGTTTCATGCTCATCATCAATTGCAGAAATTACTGCTTTTTCGTTTGTTGTCATATATTGTTACGCTCCAATCCCGAAAACTTTCATTAGATATGCAACACCTAAATCACACAACACAAAGAATAATGCAAAGAATATTGTGAACACCAATACTTCACCAGTATTTTGTAATGTTCCTTCTTCGCTGCCTTGGTTAGTCCAATGTGGCCAACGAACACGCTTTGCTTCTTTTGTAATACCGCTGATGGTAAACCAATGGTCTTTTGCTGGTTTATTCTTCTTGGCTAACTTCTTAGCTTCTTTAGCCTGTTGCTTTTCAGACTTTGCAACCTTTTTATCCTTCATCTCTTCAGACATCGCCTTGCCTACTTTCTATTTTGTTTCTTTATGGAGCGTCATCTTACCACATTTAGGGCAGAACTTCTTGAGCTCCAATCTCTTTGTGCTGTTTTTCGAACCGTTTGTTGTATAGTTGCGTGCAAGACATTCTTCACACGCAAGAATAATTTTCCTTGCCTCTTTTGCCATTACGAAAAACTCCTTCAAAGTCTTGATTACAATAGCACATAATTTGCAAACTCGCAACGAACCAACCGCCTGTTTCATATGAAAATCATAAAATTTATCTTCCCCATCATTTAAACAATCACTCTTCTTCAAATCTTAATTCCCGCGAGGACAGATCACAGCTTTGCTATATCATTCACTTCTTAGATTACAAAAAAGGAAACATAGCAACAGCTACTGTTTCCCCTGTTTTTCTTTCGATAGCTACTATTTTTGAATCAGACTTCCTTCTGCCAGACCTTCCGCCATATCCAATATGATCCAAGCGCTGGTACCGACAGAGGCTTTATGTTTACCCATGTTTGCAGCCAATTCCGTTTGAAAAGTACTGCTGTTACTACACAAAAAGACGTCAATAATCTTTGTCGCCACATCATTTCCATCTGTGGTAACAGTGACTGCATCACCTTTCGCAAACTCACCACTGATAACCTCAGATGTCGCAACAAGTTTATTCTTATACTCTTTTGCTCGAAATATTCCAACCTCTAATACACTTGGGGCAATCATAAAACAATTATCAACTTTCGCAATATTACTGTATTTTGAGCCAACATCTTCAAGAATGGATGTTTGTACCTGCTTCATAGAATGAATCATATCCTTTATCTCTTCTACTGTCATTTTCTCTAAAGGATCGCTTGCCTGCAGAATGTAATCCTGTGGTTCCTCTCCACTTGTTCCCCATCTCTTTTTCCAATACTCCACAATACTAAATTTTCCACGAATCATGTTTTCACAATCACCGCAAATCTCACCATCGCTTACCGAAAGTCCATCAAATAATCTCAATTCTTTTCCACAAATCGGACAAAGTTTCTTTTCTCTTTTTCCAAATAAACCCATATTACCTTCCCTTCATTATCTAGGTATGAGTACTAGCATCATTCACTATATTTTAGCTTCGTTGCAAATGTAGAAACACTCATGGCATTTTGAAAAATAATCAATAAACTCCTGTTTTATACCTAGCGACACAACTATGATATGTACCATTATCATTCATAAGACACATCCTCCTTTTGCATCTCTTATCTAACTTTATTATATATCCCACCGACCGAAAATAAAATCTAGCAATGTAAGGATACTTGTTATAATGAACACATCAAGCAAAGAGGCTATTTATATGAAAAAACACTTCGTATACTGCACATTATCGCAATTTCTATGATAAGTTATTTTCTGTTTTATTACGTCACAAGCAAGTTTCTAGCGATACACTTCCAAGGTGTCTATGCAGTGATGGCTCCTATATTTCTTTTAACTTTCATTGGTCAAACTCTCATTTTTATGGAGGTAGTTATTTACTATTATATCCATCCCATCGTATTCCAGCATTTGTATTGCGACTGCTTTGGATTATTTATTTTTTAGTAATGTTTTTATTGCTGTTTTTCAGAGTCTATCAGGATAACAACATCAACTTAAATCTTCTCAAACCCTTTAACTTTGAAACAACAAATCTATCTCAAGTTACTTTAAATTTGATTTTATTCATACCTATTGGATATTGGCTTAATTGGTTTAAAATTAGTTCAGCAATACTTATATCCTTGTTACTAATAACTTCTATTGAAATATTACAACTTCTTATTCATCGTGGAATCTTTGATGTTGTGGATATTTTGATCAATACAATTGGAATCATGATTGGATATATCATATTCAAAACATTTAATATCAAATTACATTAATGTTTATATTACTTATTAATAATTAAGTCATGGAGGTATTATGCATAACTTCAGAAAGCTAGTTTATCTTCTAATATCATCAGCACTTTTATTTGGCTGCAAACCTGCACCAAAAAGTCAAAATTCTAATACTACAGAGATATTAAACTTAGAGTATGTTGATCAAAAAGATTCTGATTTAAAAGAGTATTCACTATTGACTGATGATAATCCTGCATTTAAGGAAATCACATTTGAAAGCTCAATCAAGTTTTTTACAGAAGGATATTCAGGGATTCTATACTATGGTAAAGCTGGTTGCCCATGGTGTGAACGAGCCGTACCTATTTTGAATGACGTCGCAAAAGATAATAACATTTCAATTTATTATATTGACGCAAACAAAGGTATGGGAGAAACAAAGAGAGAAAGAGAAGAAAACTATAAGAATCTTTCAAAATATATTTCTGATAGTTTCCAAGAAGACGACAATGGTAAAAAAGGAATGTTCGTCCCAGATGTAATTGCAGTAAAGAATGGAAAAATGGTAGCCTACCACGTATCTTTAGTGGATGATTATGATATTCACAAAGATGACCAACTATCCGAAAATCAAAAAGAGAAACTGTATAACATTTACCAACAAATGGTAGATAAAATAAAATAACATTTGTATAAAAAAGGTGGGCTATGAACCCACCTTCATTTCTGCATTCTTTAATAATAAGGAAACGATATTTCCATCCTTTTGATAACTAAAGGTTCCTACGACTGTGATTGTCGTTCCTAAATCTGGATAATCATCTGGATATTTATGATTTCCTTCCCATTGGAATTGAATACCCTGTTGGCAACAGCCCAACGCATCTTTGATAATACAACCATACATCGTATTACCATCCTTATCTTTGCCTAACGCAAAGACTCCTGAGATTTTAAATGTTTTATCCACATATTCTTCTGGATTTGTCATCATCGCATATACTTGCGAATACACAACATTTCCACTTAGCACGGATAAATCATAATCCACTTCGGTTTCTTTACTCTGTTCTGGTTTTACTGCATTCGGTTGATGTGTATATAGAAAAGCTAATGTAATGATTCCCACACTTAGAAAGATTAGAATAAACTTCTTGATATGTTTCATAATTACTTACGCTTTCATTGCACGAATTAACCAACAGATAATAAACGCAATAATATCCACTGTAACAATCGTAGCACCTACAGGTGTACTGCAAAGAATTGCCACAAGCATACCTGTAACCGTACAGATTTCTGATAGAATCGCCGCACCAATCAATACAGCTTTAAAGCTCTTAAACAGCTGCATTACCGATAGTGCCGGAAAGATTACTAGTGCAGAAATCAATAAGGAGCCTACAAGATTCATCGCTAGAACAACGATAACCGCAATGATAACTGCCAAGATTAAATTAATTTGGTCAGCCTTTAGGCCAGTTGCCTTGGAGAAGTTTTCATCAAACGTTACTGCGAAGATCTTTGGATACAACATCACAAATATAATTAGAACGGTGATAGATGCGATAACACATAACCAAACCTCCGCTTTAGAGAGTGTAAGGATTGATGTAGAACCAAAGAGCGTACTACATACATCACCACTGATATTGGCGGTTGGTGGAAATAGATTCATTGCCAGATACCCAAGTGCGAGTGCACCGGTAGAAACCATACCAACGATCGCATCTCCTTGGACTCTTTTATTTTGTCCCGATTTTAGAATTAGGATAGCAGCTACTGTTGTAATCGGAAAGACAAGATACATCTTCTGTTGAATCATCCCAAGTACGAGTGCAATTGACATTGCGCCAAAGGCAACGTGGGACAATCCATCACCGATATAGGAATATCTCTTTAATACAAGAATAACACCCACAAGTGCAGAACATAAGGATATTAACATCGCCGCAACGATGGCATATCTTACGAAGGGATATTCTAGATAGCGTAATAATTCAGTTAGCATTTCTCCACCGCCTTTCGATATTCATCTGTGGAGACTTCTTTCACCGTTCCATCCACAAAGCGAACGATGCGATTTGCATATTGCACAACTGCAGGCACATCATGTGTAATCATCACGATTGTCATGCCTTCTTTGTTTAGTTTAGAAATTAAATCATACATATACTGCATCGCTTCTGGATCAAGTCCTGCCGCAGGTTCATCTAATAGAATCATCTTATCTGCAGCGCAGAGTGCTCTTGCGAGTAATGTACGCTGTTGTTGCCCGCCGGATAAATCACGATAACAATGTTTCGCAAGTTTATCGACACCCGTCTTTGCCATGTACTCCTTCGCGAGTTCTTTTTCTTTCTTGTTATAGAACCAGCGATGACCTAGATGACCAACAAAACCGGATAAAACAACTTCTTCAACTGAAGACGGGAAATCTTTTTGGACTTGGGTCTGTTGCGCAAGATAACCAATTTCTTTTGCGTTGAAGGAATCATCATGTTCAATGCTTCCTTCAATGGGAGTGATTAAGCCTAAGATGGTTTTCATGAATGTGGATTTACCAGATCCATTCTCGCCGATTACACATAAATAATCCCCACTGTTGATTTCCAAGCTAAAAGGTCCCGCAACTTTATTGCGTTCATGTCCAACGGATAGATTTTTACATGTAATCAAATGCGTCATCTTATTTAACCTCCGTGTTAAAGCTTTGTGCTAGTACCTTTAAATTCTCTTCCATTGCGCCATAGTATGTTAAGCCTTTGTCAATATCTGATTGACTAACGGACTGTAGCGAATTCAATGTTAGTATATCTTGATTCTTGGCTGTTGTGTTTTCAATGACTGCTTTTGCAAGTTTCTTATCAGAGCCTTCAATTGTCATAATATGTTTGATGCCTAATTCATCTGCGTATTTTGCTAGACTGACGATAGTCGCAAAACTAGCATTTGTCTCTGTTGAACAACCATTGAATGCCGCATATGTCGTAATACCATAATCCTTTGCTAAATAGTGGAATGGCATACGATCCGCAAAGATCCATGTCTTACTTTCGACTGTACCAACTGTTGATTGATAAGATTTATCTAAAGCAGCTAACTTAGCGATATATGCTTCCGCATTTGCCTGGTACTTCTTGGCATTTGTTGGATCTAGTTCTACCAATTCATCTGCAATTGCTTTTACGATTTTCTGTGCACGCTTGAGTGATAACCAAACATGTTCATCATATTCAGTTTCTTCATGGTCATGGTCATGATCTTTATCTTTATCATCATGATTGTGATCATGGTCTTCACTTTCTTTTTCTAAGCCTTCCTCTTCTTCATCGATGTCATCACCTAGTGTCTGCATCATGTTAACAACCTTCATATCTTTGTTGGTCTTTTCTTTTAATGCATCATCCACCCATTCATCAGACTCACCACCAACGTATACGAATAGATTTGCATCAGAGATATTTGCGATATCACCTGCCGTCGGTTGATAACTATGCAAGTCTCCACCATTCTTCATCAATAATTGTAAGTCCACATTTTTATTATCTTTCCCGATAATCTCACGAATCCAATCATACTGTGGGAATGTTGTAGCTACGATTTTCAACTTTGTAGTGTTCTGCTGTTGTTTTGGAGCGCAACCTGCAAGCATGAATGCCGCAAGCGCAAATGTCATTAACTTTTTAAATTTCATACTTTTCCTCCTTCGTCTAATGACGCTGAAACATTATTCAATAACCGCACATTTGAGCGAATATTCAAATCTTCCATAAAATGACAAAATGCATGCCATCGACATTCATCGCTGACATGCATTTAATATATCTGTTTCAGTTTCCTCTATTATCATACACTATCTGTCAAGTTTTCTTATTGATTATGATAGATATAATCTTTAATCTTGGCTCGAACTCGTTGTAATCTTCCATCATAGGCTTTTACAGTACAGTTCTGATTGCGGGCTGCCTCTTCATAACAATCCCCGTTATACCAAGATTGCATGACATCTATCTCTCGCTGTGATAATGACATGATGCCTTGTGTCATTTGTTTAAATGCATCGACGTACTGATAGTAATATTCTGGATTAAACATCTTATTTGGTTGTTCCACAATATCGTAGAATGTTTCATCCTCATTCATCATCGCATCTAACGCCAGTACATCAGCACCTTCATTTCGTCCAATCGTTGAAAGTTGTCGCAGGACATTCCAAACTCTTCTCTTTGCGATGATACACAAGAAGGTTTTAAAGCTGGCTTGATTATCTTCTCGATAACAATGTATCGCAACAAGTAAACCAAGACGTGCTTCCTGTAATAAATCATCTTTATAGTTCTTCACTGGTGGATATACTTGTATTGTTTGATTTACCAGCGATGTGAGTAAACCTTCATACTGGGCAAATAAGCGATATTGTGCGTGCACATCACCCATTCTACACATATATAATAGTTCACTCGGATTGTCCTTCTCCATACAACACTCCCCCTATAGTGGGAAACGCATGTTGTAAATGGAATACATTAGAATACCAGCAGATACCGCCGCATTCAACGATTCAATCTTTCCTCTCATCGGTAGTGATACCACAAAGTCACACTTCTCACGTAGCAGTCTAGAGATACCCTTACCTTCATTTCCAATAATCAATACTGTATTGAAATCATACTTTACAGAACGATAGTCCTGTCCATCCATATCTGTTCCAACAGCCCACCAACCTTTTTTCTGAAGGTCTTCTAGTGTTCTGGAAAGATTGGTAACAGAAGCACATTTCACAGTATCAATTGCGCCAGCACTAACCTTCGCAACGGTAGCTGTTAAACCAACCGCATTGGTCTTCTTAAAGATGACACCTGTAGCACCGATCGCATCAGCTGTACGTAATATCGCTCCCAAGTTATGTGGATCTTCTAATTCATCAAGCATGATGATAAGACCCTTCCCATTCTCAGAAACACCCTGTAAGATTTCATCTACACTATATAGACGATATGGATCGACTTCAGCCACAACACCTTGATGCCGGTCTGTCTTGGTCATCTGTGTTAATGTCTTCTTATCAACCCTCTTCAGTTGTACCCGTTGTTTGCGAGCCAACCGTTCTACATCTCTATCGTCTACTGACATATAGATCTGTTTGACTTTGGAGTTATCCATCAACATCTGTTTTACAACATTTTTCCCGTACACAAATTGTGCCATAGAAGTCCTCCCTAAAGTGTCCGTACTTTGTCCCAAATCTGTCTTATTCTTTCTTGATTATTCTCAAGATATAAAGCACCTAAGATCGCTTCAAATCCTGTTGACATACGATATGTCACAACATCTGTATTGTTTGGAACACTACCTGTATTACCGTTGCGTCCACGACGATACGTCGCTTCCTCCTCTTCAGTAAAGAAGCTTTCTTCATGAAGAAGCGAATAAAATCTTGCCTGTGATTTCGCAGAGACATAGGAAATACTGAGCTTTTGCAACATCTTTCCTTTTCCTTGTCCCTCTTGAACCAAGAAATCACGTACTGCAAGAGACCAAACCGCATCCCCAAGAAACGCTAGTGTTCTACCATTACATTCTAATGGATTCATTACAACAAGCCCTTTTCTGCTAATTCATTACGATATTTATCTGCAGTATCGAAGTCTTTATCTGCCTTAGCTTGATTCCACTTCGCAAATAATTCTTTCTCTGCTTCACCAATCACTGGTTTATCCACAACAATCCCCAATACATTCAACATCTTTTCCACAGCATTGCTGTAAAGAGCTACCTGTGCAAAGTCAATTTCTCTTTGACGTAGTGTCTGATTTAATTTTTTCACTGTCTCAAAGATCACTGCGTATGCATTTGGAGTATTCATATCATCATCTAGGCAATCCAAGAATGCACGATAAGAATCCTTATCATAGTCATCACCCATAACATCATCCGCAAGTGCAGCCTTAATATACGCTTGCTTGAGTGGTGTTAACACCTTATCTAATTCTTTACGAGCAGTTTCAATTGTCTCATCAGAGAAGTTTAATTCCTTACGATAATGTACTGAGGATACTAACCATCTTGTTAAGTTTGTGCCTAAAGATAAAACAACATCCTTTGCCCACATCGTATTACCTAATGACTTAGACATCTTTTGCCCATCGATATTGACCATGGCATTATGTACCCAATAATTTGCGAGTGTATTGCCATGCATAGCTTCCTGTTGAGCAGCTTCATTTTCATGGTGAGGGAACTTCAAATCCATACCACCACCGTGAATGTCAATGCAATCACCAATATTATCGTTGATCATTACAACACATTCCGTATGCCAACCTGGGCGACCTTCTCCCCATGGAGAATTCCACTTGATACCCATATCTGTCTTCTTCCATAGCGCAAAGTCATATGGATTTTTCTTTTGATCATTTGTTTCGATACGTGCACCAGCCTCTAGTTGATCCATGTGCTGATGAGATATCTCACCATAGGTAGGTACAGATTCAACAGAGAAGTATACATCACCATTTGCTTCATAGGCATGACCTGTCTTTACAAGTTGGTCGATGAAATCAATAATCTTATCCATTGTTTCTGTAACACGTGGTGTAATATCCGGAAGCTCTGTATTGAGTAAAGTACGCACCTCCTGATAAGCATCAATATAACGCTGTGCGATTACAGCTTCGGTTGTATTTTCTTCAGCAGCTTTCTTAATAATCTTGTCATCTACATCTGTGAAGTTAGATACATACGTAACGCTATATCCTTCTGCTTCAAATAAACGCTTCAACACATCAAACACAATCATTGGACGTGCATTACCAATATGTGCATAGTTATACACAGTTGGTCCACACACATACATGTCCACATGTCCCTCATGAATTGGTTTAAAATCTTCAATTTGTAAAGTCTTTGTATTATACAGTCTGATCATATTCTTCCTCCTGTTAAAAAAGCGTCTTTCTTAAAAAGACGCTATGCGTATCCACTCTTTAGAATTTCACTGATAACATTAGTGCAACGTTCTTCTCTACATATCAAGAAGACCCTCTCGGAGGCATTCCCATCAACACCATCTGCCAAAGCACTCTCACCAAATGTGCCTCTCTCTTAAGCCGGTATATTATAGTACTATTTCCGATCAACGGTTTATTTGATTATAGCGTACTTCTAGAAACCTTAAAAGGCATTATATCTTGAATGTCATCGTTAAATAAAAATGACACCTCTTCATTAAATGATTTTGACACCTTGGATATGTGCATAATTTATATGGTATATACAAATTAAGCTCATCCAGCTAAGCAAAATCTGTATACATCTCCTTTCTTGCCCAGATTAGTATCGGTCTGGGAAACCGTGTAGAATTGAGATCGTGAATGCGTACTAGAATCTTATATGTTTGTAGCTTTGACTACGTGAGGTATTATCTGACCGCTTCGTTGTATAGAAATTGTTATTAGTTAGATGAGCCCTTCTTTTATTGGAGTGAGTTCCCATTTCGCACCATATTCTTTGATACTTCTGAAACGGTGGTACTGGTATTCATCACAGCTTAATTTTGAAAGGAGTCATTTACATGATCAACATTGGTATCGATGTCGGTAATTTCAAGCACTGTGCTACAGTACTCGACGATTCTACCAGCGAAGTTCTCGTCAAACCCTTCTTCCTCACAAACGATTGAAAAGGATTTAATCTACTCTATTCTAAAACGAAACAATTTATTCACAGAAAACATTCCGTGGGTATGGAAGATACTGGTCATTATATGATCAATCTCACAAATTACCTACTCGACAAGAAATTTACTGTCAAATACATCAATCCAAGGGCTACCTGCCTACGTCGCAAGGAACTTGGTATATCTGCCAAGAATGACAGAAAAGATGCGCTTTTAATAGCAGAAATGTTAAGTGAGAAGAAATTCTGGCGTTCCATTTCTCCACGTTCTATTGAAAATGGTAAATTTCGTGATATCACTCGTCTTTATCACCAACTCCAAGAGCAGCAGAATCAAGATATGAACCGGTTGCAGAGAGCACTAGATATTGTATTTCCAGAAGTGAATTCACTTTCATGGACACGCTACTCAAAAGCGTATATGAAATTCTTGTCAGCTTACCCTAGTGCTTCATCAATCGCCTTTGAAGATATCCGTAATCTTCGCAAGGCACTCAAAACAGAGGGAAGAGGCAGACAATGCAAAGTGACCGCAGAAGAAATTAGAGAGCTTACCAATTATTGAATAGATAGGAATTTGAGTTTAGAATTAATTCATAAAGATATTCAATTTTACGAATCAAGATTATATGGTATGAGTTAGTTTGTAGCAGGGGGAAGGATTTAATGTATTATATTTGTCACAATGTTTTACATAATATTAATACAACAAGAGTTGCCATATATAAAGATATTTATAATATGTGTAAGAAAAACAATAATATTAATGCTAAAACTATTAAATCCATTTCCGAAGGGAATAAAATTAGTCTTAATTATGTTAAGGACGAGGTTGAAGGAATGCTTTATTCAGCATATTCGGTTATTTCAGGTGGAGATTGCAAACTTTCTGATAAAGGCTTTACAGATATAGATATTTTACTAAACGAAAATGAAGAACAATTCTTTGAGATCCCTATAACAATTAATTTATTAAATGAGTATGTAGAATTTATTATCAACGATGTAGATATAATGTCTGATTACATACGATCATCACTAATCAATAACTCATGGTCAAGAAACAAAACTAAGCAACGTTATAGAAAAAAGATCAGCAGTGAATTTCAAACAAGAGAATTATTTAATAGGTTGATTGCTATAATTGAAAATATTAATATTAACGATTGTGATTTTAATCCAAATAGTCTAGTAGATAACATTATTAAATATGGCAATTATAGGAAGCTATACGATGATTATAAAGCCTGGATAAACTTTAGAGGTTGCTATTTTTCAATTACATTAGAAAAATACTTACCTGTTTATCAAGAACTATTTAATAAATGCGTAAAATCAGTAGAATGGGGCGGAAACACAGTTCACGGAGATTATATTAAAAAAATATGTATGAATTTTGGATATGATTTTGATAAATTTCTTACTGATGCTTTGAACGATGGCATGATAAGAGAAATAAACAATGGAAGTTACTCTATAACTGGTCACGCAAATTCAATAAAAGAATCAATTGCTAATAAATATAGTAATTATAGGATATCATTAATCTTGAAACTATTTTGTGGAAAACCAATTTTGCTTATTGGGCAAAATTCTCTTTATGACAAATTAGTTTCTAAAGAGATTGTCAAAGATTCTAAACCAATATCTAATTATTGGGTTGAATATACCGGAAATTCTTTGATCAAAGAAAAAATATTATCTATTATAAAAAGTTTTGGATATCATTTTAAGGAGGTTTAACAGATCAATGAAAATCAGAACTAGGTATTATTCGTTTAAAAGGGATAAGAAAAATCTAATAATCTTTCCCGAAAAACCATTTTAGCTGGTCGGTGATGATTCTTTGGAATTGTTTGTAGATTTTTTTAGTGGCAAAATAGACGAGGGTATCTTGTTGAATGAAGCTATTTCCAATTACAATTATTCGCCTGAGGAGTATCAAGAATAGTAGATTCTGCCTACCTTTCATGTTCTTATTTTCTGTTACTTCACCTTCATTCTAACTAAAATTTGATCCTTTTCAATTGAAAATAGTACCATCTTGGATTATCAATCCTTGATAGTACTATTTATGAATGACTTACTTCCACTTTATTGTTTATTCTTTAGAAGTGGAATTTAACTTTTCACTTGAGCTACTTTTATTTCAGTCTTCGAAATATTGTTTCATAAATACTTATATTTATGCCTGACAATTCCCTCATAATGAACATTTTATGATATTATTTTCCCATGTTTAAACTCATGAATTATATCCTTTCATCAGAATTTATGGTGATAGTCACACTTGCGATATTCTTATACTCCTTCTTCAAGGATTCTAGACGCTTTCGAAATGCCGTGTTCCTATTAATATTATTGATGGCACTCTTTGTCTGGTCGGTAAAATATTCAGCTGCCTTTAAAATTGCAACAATATACTCAATTATATTTATTACTACATTTATGTTCTTGATATTCATCATTCCATTCTTATTGATGGTGAATAGTGTACAGATGCTTCTAAAGGAAGGATTCCATATTACAAGTTTTCTATCCATAGCGTTTGGCATCTTTATTCTTGCTGGTGAATTTTATTTATTTACATCTTTGATTACTGCCACAAACAATCTTATGGATCACTCAACTCATTTAATACAAGATTTCTCTACTATGCTTAAAATGGGGTTTGGATTCAGTGTCTTATATATCTCACTTGTATTTGTAGCATTCATGTTCTATTCCATGTTTATCCAGCTACTTCCTCGACATGTTGATTTTGACTACGTTGTTGTCCTAGGTGCTGGCTTAATCGATGGATTAAGACCAACGAAGCTTCTTGCCAATCGTCTCGATAAAGCGATTCGCGTATTTAATAAATCCGTATCATCCTGTTATATCGTTGTTTCTGGTGGCCAAGGCTCTGATGAAAAAGTATCTGAAGCTGAAGCCATGCGTACATATCTAATCGATAAAGGGATTAAAAATCATCAAATTATTATGGAAGATAAGAGTGTTAATACATTCCAAAATATGCGTAATTCGTATGAAATCATCAAGCGTAGAGGCGGTCGAATGCGTATTGCAGTAGTTACTTCCAACTTCCATGTCTATCGTGCACTTCTGCTTTGTCGCTCATTAGATATTCCAGCAATCGGTATCGGTGCTCCTATCGCATTCTACTTCTGGCCAAGCGCAATGATTCGTGAATATGTTGCGTTATGTAAGCATTATTTAAAAGGATATATATTAGGTTGGTTTATATTTGTAGGTTTCTTTCTCACTGCACTTTCTGTTTTTCTATAATAGAAAGTACAGTTTTCTTTTTACCTAAATAAAAATGCCTCATCATTGAGACATTTTATCTTTCTTATAAAGTTAATAGTAAAGCCATCTTGAACTTTTCTGTTGCGGTTACTGCGTGTAATCCACCCTTTGCAAAACAGAATTGTTCACCTGCATGAATTTCATGTGCTACACCTTCATAGATAATTGTAGCACTACCATCTAAAGCAAATACTAGCGCTTCTCCTGGAGCTGCGTGCTCAGATAAGCCTGTTCCTGCATCGAATGCCATCACAACAAACTTCATCTTTTCGTTGTGTGCAACATCCATGTTTACAATCTTACCATCTTGGTATGGTACTAAATCCTTTAATCCAAATACTTCACCTGGTTTTATTGCGTTATTCATCATACTATTTTCTCCTATCATGATTTCCGTATAAATAGTTCCTTGATCTGTTTTGATTCCTACTGGAATATTGGTTTTCACAATGATTGCTCCACCGACATTAACTATTTTCTCATCGTCATTTGTATAGATAATTGCTCGTCCCGTATGAACATAGATCAATTTGTAATATGGGTAGATTTCTGCACTGATATCCGTATTCTCTGCTAAGGAATAATAACTAACATTCTTCATCACTTCTTTTGAAACTGTACAGCTTGTTACCCATGGGTTATCCTGTGCTATCGAGTAAACTAAACCTACTTTTTCTTTCATTTCATCACCCTGTTTTACTATAGCATTGTTCTACCGATAAACATGAAATTACTATCTCTAAGCTTTCACTTGTCATCGATCAAAATATAAATATATACTAGTATCCAAACAGGGAGAAAATGATGAACACACATTTAGAAATGGAACAGGTATTAAATTATCTGGCAAAACTAGCCCAAGCATTACTTGCCAATGGTTCAACCCTTGAACATGTAGAATATGCCATTGAAAAGAATGCTGAGGCGTATCAGTTAACTGAACTCAGTACCGTTATGACGCATCAATACGTTAGTATATGTTTCCGCGGTACGGATGGAAATACATACACAAAACAATTAGATATTTCTGGAATATCAATCAATCTAGAAAACTTACGTGTTTTAAATAACATTATGCATCAGGTAGCCAACCACCCAATTCCTACTGAACAGTTACAGAATATACTAGACCAGGTTGAAAACACAAAGAAGTATAAGCTCATAACAACTGTGTTATGTCAGGTATTAGCGATTACCAGCGTATGCTTTATTCTCGGTGGTAAGCCTAGTGATATGATTGCGACTGCACTTGTATCATTTTGCTTATTCTGGATCAATCGTGCTCTTTCAAGACTACGTACAGATAAGATTATCAACAATATCGTTAGTATGTTCTTGGGTACGGTTCTATCCTTCTTGTTAGTTAAAGTAGGATTGATTGCGGATACACAGTGGACTTTGATTTCTATCAGTTTACTCATGATCCCAGGTATCCCTCTCGTCAATGCATTCCGCAACTTAATTTGTGGACATGAGTTTAACGGTATTTTACAACTATTAAATGTATTCTTAGAGAGTGCATCTCTAGCAGCTGGTATGTACTTCGCCGTTATCCTAATGGGAGGTGCAGGCGCATGGTAAATACTATTTTGGTTTTACTATTATCCTTTACTGCTTCATTAGGCTTCAGCGTAACGTTCGGTATTCACGGAAAAGATAAGTTATTGTATGCAGGTCTTGGTGGATTCTTGGTACGTCTTGTAAATATTACACTCTCCTGTTTTGTGCAGAATCATTTTGTGATTACTTTGATTTCTGCGCTTGCGGCTTCACTCTATGGAGAATTTATGTCACGTAAGCTTCAAGTTCCTTCTGCTTACTTTATCTATCCATCCATTATTCCACTTATTCCTGGAGACATGTTCCACTACATGGTTGCATCTATCGTAACAGGTAATATCAGACTAGCAGAAATACAGGCATTTGATTGTGGGTTATCTCTTGTGGCACTTAGTCTTGGTACAATCATCGGAACAACTACACTTCATAGCATTCGCAGAAAATAATGCATGTATAAAAGAATGTATTTATAGGCTTCCCTACAAATACATTCTTTTCTTTATATTTCTACTGTTGTATCTGAAGCCGGTAAATAGATTGCATAGATTGAATTTGATATTTCCAACCAATTCTTCAAATCAGGCATCCAGATATAGTCATCCTTGCAAAGAATTTCTTGTTTGATGAACTGCACTAATTCAGCATCTGTAAATGGGCCAAATTTTTCTGTGCTACCTCGTTTTGTGTAATACCAAAGTCTGTCCATGTATTTCTCCTTGCCTTAATTTGCCTGTAATCTGACCGTTACTTCTGTTGTCTGACCATTCATAACTTCTGCTGCAGTCTGCTCATCTGCCAGTTTGAATCCACTTGGAATATCACTAGGTTTGATGATGTTTTGAGCATAGTATGAACCAACATTTAATTCATATGTCTTAGAACCAGCACTACTACCATCCGGTTTTTCAAAATTGATCTTGATTTTACCTTTGCTGATAGTGTACTTCATCTTTGCCTTCGTTGGTACACTTTCTGTATATGCAGGGTTAGATGATAAAGCTGTAATACTAATCTCATGTTCGGAACCTTCCGCAAATGAGATACCATCAATTGTAATGGATGTTCCTTCTACATTTGATGCTGCAACTGTTCCATCGATTGAGATGTTATACTTATCCGCATTCTCTACTGGTGACCATGCAAAGTGCCATGCATTCTGCAAGCCGGTCGCAGTAATATCTGTTGGTGAGTTGAGCTGTACTGTCTTTGCATTATAGGCAAAGTTAATAGAAGTCTTCTCACTTGTCTTATATTTATCTTCCTTCTTGGAATGTGCTGTGATTGTTACAACGTATGTCTCTCCATCCTTTAAGGATGAGGATGCGATACTATCACTATTGGAAATAATATTCTTATGTTCTGTAATTGGATTCGTATTAACTGTTAATTCATAGTAATCCGCATTTTCAACCGGATCCCAAGCGATATTTACATTCGCTGTTGTGACTGTAAATGTAATATTCTTCACTTGTGATAGTTGATTTGCGTCTGTCTTGAATGAATTTTCATATTGGCTACTGGAGTTATCACCATAACCATACATCTTACCAGAACGATTGAAGGCAACGAGTGTATCATCATACGCTGCGATGTATTTCACATCTGTCCAAGCTCCAACAGCTTCCTTTAAATCTTTATCATCCGAAACAACACTAACTGTGCCATCTTCATGCACACCAACCACATAGTTTTTACCAACTGCGATTGATGAAATCTTAGTCCAGCTAGACACATCACTTGTACTGCTCCCCTTTAGGGATACAGCAGATACACTGCCATCTTTCTTTAATACAAGTACTTGTGATTCTCCAACAGCTAACTTCTTCGCATCACTAATCGAACTGAAATTTGCAGAGTTACCAGATACTTTCACCTGTCCATTTATAATCGCAAATGTGGCATCATCACCAGCGTAAATACTATCTACATCTGACCAATCACTTACCTGACATGCAAGCTCGCTACCTGCACAAACAACCTTACCATCATTTGTTAAACCAACAGTATGGTCTTTACCAGCAGCGATAGCCTTAATATTCTTCCACTTCGCAACTTCCTCATTCTTATTAGTTGTTACGACTGTACCATCCTTCTTGAGGCCAACCGCATGACTTCCATAAGCACTTACCTGTACAACATCCTGAAATTCATTCTTATATTGGAAATCACCATAGACTTCTAAAGAGTTATTCTTGTTGATAAATAATGTATATGTATCACCTTCCGCAATGCGGTTTAATTCAGAAGCTTCTACCGTAAAGCCTGACTTACCACCTGTTGTAAAACGAAGAATAATTGCAATAACTACCACTACCGCAACTAAGCATCCTGCCATAATCGCATAAGAAATCTTCTTGCGCTTCTTTTGGCTGACCTCTTTCTTAGGTTCCTTTGGTTCTGCAACCTTTGCGGCTGTCTTAATTTTACCTGCATCCATTACGCGTGTACTACCCAAGTCGTTCTTAACAGAATTCACTCTCTGCGTATGGACTGTATCAGCCTTAACAGTTTCATCTGGCTTTTGTTCTGTTGTTGGTTGTTGAGGCTGTGGCTGTACTTGTGGCACTACCTTTATCTCAGGTAATTCAATTACCTTTCGATTATCAATAAATGATTCAACCGGAACACCAAACAATACTGATAACTTACGAATATTTGATATTGATGGGATACTATTGCCATTTTCCCAGTTCATATAATCAGTAAATTTCACATTGATTTTTGTTGCGACATCACCCTGTGAAAGACCGTAATGCTTTCGAAGAAGTGTTAATTTTTCTGGAAATTTATTTAGCATTCGTATTGACCTCCTGCCTTTCTATTTTAATGGTTACAAGTATAGTTTTCAATATACTCTGACCAAAGGGTTAGTGAATGCTAAACCAATATTAAAAGATACTACTCATTTTGATTTGCGATTGTGATGATATAGTCACGATTGCCGAAGGTTACTTCTGCAGCTGTACCATCTTGATTCCATTTTGGAGGATTCAATTTTGGTTTTTGATATTTATTGTTTTGACCATATTTGCAATAGCCGATAAATACTGCATTCTGCTGTGCCAGTTTAGCAGCTAGCGTTGGAAGATCAATCTTCTCACTCACATTCTTCTGGTTCTCAAAGCCTAGATATTTAAATGCTTTGTGTAAGTAGATTTCTGACCCACTCCAATCTAGAATCTCATAGAAGATACGATGTAATTCTCTTGCTTGAGAAATCTGCGTCATGACAGAAGCAGCTACATTACTACCTACAATATAATCCTCCGAACCTGTACGTTCTGCTAGATTCTTGTTTTCGTCATAATTCATTTCACAAGTAATAAATAGTTCCGGCATTAAATCGGCCTGTATCTTTCGCAAGGATAATAAACGAGAGATTGTAAGGCTATCTGCAACTTCTTTCTGTTCTTGTTTGGACAAATTCTCATCAACGAAAAGATTATCTGAAAGAATAATTGCACTACGAATTTCCCTATGTTCTGGTGCACTCATAAATTCGTATAGACTATTATAATGATCAATATCCAAAGGAACCCACACTAAACGGACGTTTGTAATCTTCTGGATTTCCTCCTGTATATCTTCGTCTGCTAGATATGTGTCTAATTTCTCCTGTGTTTCAAGAATATACACAGGCGTATCTTCACGCAAGAATGTTTCAAGTTCCTTTAATACTTGTATTAGTAATGTGCTCACTCCAAGAATCGCATCAGGCCTTGTATGGGGACTGAAGCTTTTCTTTTTAACTTCTTTACAAGAAATTGTACATGTATTTTTTGTAACTTCAATCGGAGTATCATCCATCTGTAATACATAGAAGTGATCTACATCTTTGACCAATTTACTCTTCATCGTTGGTAACAGACATGATTCCATTTCTTCCCAGCGATTGTCATTGAGTCTTCCCTGCTCAACCTTATTATTAATCTTACCACGCGAGCCACCGATGATAGTCGCATTGGTTAAATACTGATTTAACTCATAGAGTGTTAAATCATTCATATGCTTCTTACTACCATCCGAGGCAATAACTCTTTTACCGGATAGTTTTATTGCATTCTTATCTACATAGTAGATGTCACTTCCTTCATAGTTAAATAAGGTAGTGAATACATGCGATAACCCTGCAGTTCTACTAGAGTTTGCCATGATACGTGACATTAGTTCCTGATAACAAATTACTTCCAAGTCTTTACCACCCGCAAGTCTTGCGGCATTCATATTCTTCTTATCGTGAATTACCGCAGTAATATACGGAAGCTTTTTTCCCTTTACTCCACTCATGCGCAAATCATTAATAATCCCACTACATGCAAGAATGACTTTGATTGTTTCATCATCGTCATCTTCATTCACAATAATAGACTTACAGTTTTGGATGTTACAGTTTTCTAAATTACTATAATGTGCTGTCGTCCCATAACGGCATAAAATTTGTGTATGCTTTGCGTACGGAATAAATACTTCATGCTTCTTCTTTGCTATTCTTTCACGCTCTTTATCTTTCTCGGCAATAAAAGTACGGACTTGATCATCCATCTCCGCCTTTTCACATGCATCATCCAACACCACAACTGTCCGCATCTTTCGATTGAGATTGGATTCCATAATCTCTGCAAGTATCGCAAATGTTGTATCATTCCATCCAAGTATCACAGTATGATCATTTTCCAAAACTTCCGCATTGCCATTTCTAAGGGTTTGTAGTTTTGTTTCTATACCGGTTGTAATAATACCAATCAAGATACTCGTAAAGAAAAGACCAATGATTGCCGCAATTCCATTAATGAAAACAAATAATAGTGAACCATCACTAGAAGAAGGAATTTCTGCATTGATTGCGGTCGCAAAACTATCCCATATTGCATGTAATGGCGAACATTCATCACTCGCTCCAAACAAAATTAGAATACTCGCCAAAAACAAAATCATAAAAATAGTCGCAAATAATAGAGCACGAATCATACTACCCGTACCCCTTGCCATTCGCTTATCTAGCCAATAGCGAAACCGTTGAAATAAATTATTCTTTTTCATGTCCCCTTACCCACTTCAAAAAAATTTAGCTGAAATCGATGATGTGTGTAGAAAATAATAACCATTATTATCATAACACCTTTGCATATCTCTTACATAGAATCCTTTGCTTTCAATCTAGCAGACTTGTATTCATGAGTAATTAAGCCTAATATAAGACTTGAACTTTCTAGGAATTATTTAAGGATGGTGAACTATGAACAAACAACAAATGTCCGACGCATTCATTACTTCTGCCTTTCTTGCTTTTAGCGGAGGATTACAAGATGCCTATACTTTTAATACTAGAGACCATGTATTTGCAAACGCACAAACCGGTAATCTAGTCTTAATGACACAGAACTTGATGGAAGGAAATGTAGCACATAGTCTAAACTATCTATTACCTATCTTCGCTTTTATCGTTGGTGTATTTATTGCTGAACAACTGCAAGGTCGCCTGAAAGAAAAGAAATCCCTTCACTGGAGACAATTTATCGTACTTATCGAGATTATCACATTATTACTTGTTGGTTTTATTCCTGGTAGTCTCAACAACATCGCAAATATGCTTGTATCATTCTCCTGTGCCTTACAAGTACAATCCTTCCGCAAGGTAAATGGAAACACATACGCTAGTACCATGTGTATCGGTAATATTAAGAGTGCTACCGCAAGACTTTCCGCTTTCTTTCGAACAAAGAATAAAACATACCTTCACCAATCCATGCATTACTTTGGTATTATTGTAATCTTCGCAATTGGCGCAGGCCTTGGTGGTGTGATATCCAAACAGTTAGGTTATCCAACCATTTGGATTTCTTGTGCAATCCTATTGATTCCGCTCATTCTAATGCATGAACGCAAAGCCTAAATATACAAACAACCGCAGCTTATGCTGCGGCTATTTTAATTTCTAAAGCTCTTTACCCAGTTGACCAGCGAATCATAATAAACGTTATTTACGACATCACGTTTCATTTGTTCTGTCACTGGGCCATTCTTTGCAAGCTTCTCTAATACACATGCTTGTAGTTCTTCAATACTCATCTCTTCATAGGATTTACTATGATTAACAGTTACCTGCTTGATTATTTCCTCTTTTACTTCAGCTTGTTTGGTTTCCAAAATCTTAACTTCCTTTTTCTTAGCAACTGTTTCATCATAGTTTCGAATCCAGATTTGCCCTGAACATGCACGCAGATAAATATTTAGATTTCCATTCACATTCTGAACTTCTCCACTCAGCATTTCTGTATAAGTTCCATTCGCTGGAATATCTAGTGATGAATCTGCTTCATCATTATTCACTACAACGATAGCTTGTGTTATTTCATTTGTACGTGAGAAAGCATACTGGCAATTTGTTAGTCGTAGTTCTTGATAAATGCCATCTGCGAATACAGGATTCTTCTGTCGAATTTCACCAAGTCTTGCGATGATATTGGTACAGCCATTCTCATTGACCGCATTTTTATAGTCTTCTAAATGAATAGCAGGGCGTAAAACTGCATCAGAATGTTTCTCTTTTCTTCCTTCAATGCCAAACTCACTTCCATAATAAATAGAAGGAATACCCGGTAGTGTATACATCAAAATATGTAATGGCACAAACTCTTGTTTGTTATGGAGTCTTGTATAAATTCTTTCTACATCGTGATTATCCGCAAAGTTATAAAGATGATAGGGTAGATTTCCCTTATCTAATAGATGACGCACTGTGTGCGCAATCTCAAAGTAGTTATGTTCATTATGCCCAGAATACAATGCCTTATATAGTTGATAGTTTGTAACAGAATGCAACATATCATCATTTACCCAACGACTATAGTCGCCATGAATCACTTCCCCCATTAACCAGAAGTCAGGCTTGATTTCATTCGCCAACATACGTAGCTCATGCATAAAACCAAAGTCTAATACGTCCGCCGCATCTAGTCGAATACCATCCACGTCAAACTCACTTACCCAATACTTCACCACATCCAACAGGTATTGTCTCACTGCAGGGTTATGCTGGTTAAGTTTTACTAGTAAGTTATATCCACCCCAGTTATCATAAGAGAAGGCATCATTGTATTCATTATTCCCCTGGAAATTTACATTACAATACCAATCTCTATACTGAGAGCCTTCACGATTCTGTTGAATATCCTTAAACGCAAAGAAATCTCTTCCCGTATGATTAAATACACCGTCAAAAATCACATGGATACCATGATAATGACAATCTTGTATAAACTTCTTTAAATCCTCATTATCACCAAGTCTAGAATCTAACTTATAGTAATCCGTTGTTTCATATCCATGTCCAACCGATTCAAATAACGGTCCAATATATAGCGCATTACAGCCAATTTCTTTGATATGTTTGATCCAAGGGCCTAATTGATTCAAACGATGTTCTGTAATTTGATAATCATTATTTTTCGGTGCATCTGTTAATCCTAATGGATAAATATGATAAAACACCGCATTCTCATACCACTTCATAAAAATCTCCTTTAAAATACCTTACTATCATAATATGTAATTGATAATTTATCACCCTAATCAAAAAAGATTAATGGCCTACCTCAAGTAGACCATTATGTTATGCATGATTATTAATTTTTGAGATGCGTTGATTCATCTGTTTAACAAGCTTCTTTTGTTGCAGATAGAATAGAAACCAAATCCCAAATGCGAAGGCAAGCTCTCCTAAGATACTCGCAATGATCAGTAGTGGTCCACGATGCATAGGAATCCAACCTACGAGATAAGCAGTAACTGTCATAACAATACAACCAGTACCCATATGGATGATTGTCTGTGTAAAAAGAGATAACCTCTCATTATTATAAACTACTGCAGGTGCCCCAAAGCCAAATCCAATTACCACGGTTGCGATAGCCATCTTAGAAAATGCATAATTTGTCATTTGAATATTTCCATGGAAGATACTATCAATAATAACTCCAGTCAGAATAAACATCATAGCAGCAATACCTATTGATACGAATACGTTAAATAGTAGTGTGTGTTTCTTTGTTTTCATGTGTAACCTCCTTAGATCCCTAGATATCTTTTTAAATCAGGTAAATACTTTCGTGATACATAATCAGAAGAGCCATTCTTTAACTTTAGTAATAATGTCCCACTAAAGCCTGTTTCTATACTTTTTATACAAGAAAGATTAATAACAGTCTGTTTAGAGATTTGCATGAAGCCAGTCCCGATCTGGTTCAGAATCTCATACAAACGTCTTCGGGAATAATACATCTCGTTTTCTGTATAGATAACAGTATCTCCACCCTCCACACGTATCATATATATCTCTTCCGCTTTCAAAACTATCATCTGATTTTCGCGCTGCACTATCAGTGGTATATCGTTAGAGTCGAGTAAATCAATAACTCTTTGTACCTCATCCGTAATCACATCCGCATAAATCGTTACATGTGGAGGAGAGAACTCTTTTGATAGTTCTACATTCACTTTCATCTTTGATTCTCCTTTCGGTATCTTTTCTACTGTGATATTACCGCAAGTATTTCATACTGTCTCGCCGTTTTCGCTAGGATGCGTATTTTGTGATGTAAGATACACATATTCAATATCTAAAAAGAAGATGTAAAAAATCACAGCTCATAAGAAGTGTGATTTAACTGCTTTACTATGACAAATAGAAATAATCAATCTGAAATTAATAATACTCTTAAGCAATGAATTCTTTAAATGCCTTTTTAAATTCTAGTAAATCTTCTTCCGTAAGATGATGGATATACTCATTAACGTCGTCCGAATCCATATAACCACTTAGTATTTTATCCGGACAGTCATAACCAAGCTTTCTAGCAACATGTACTGCAAACTCATTAAATGCACTGCCTACAGCTGTGATGATATTTTCATCTTCAACTACTGATTGCGGCAAAAAATTTTCTTCTTCAACGAAATTAAACAATTCCATCATTTCAACATATAACGAAGCGGTATATTTTTTATTTTTCAATAAACCCGCTTGCGCTAAGAATACTGGACCCGCACAAATTGCACCAATAATAAAAGTATTATCATTTACGAATAATTCTAAAAACTCCTTGATTTTTTTATTTCGTATAGGCTGCGTTAAATTACTGCATCCAGGAAGAATTAAACAATCATAATTCTCTTTACAAAATTCAGAACACACTTTTACAGGCTGCACTATAATTCCTTCTTCACTCCTAACAGGACACAGGTCTGTATATATAACATCAGTAAAAGTATCAAAAGCCCATCGAAAGAAATACATCAAGTTTGTTACTTCTTGTAAACTAAAATCAGGATATACTAATAGTGCAATACGTTTTTTCATTTACTGTTCCTCCATAATTTTAGTAAATCAAATCTGATTCACATTATGTCAATATTCTCATAGTTTAGTATTCAATCAAGTTAAATATCCATTCTTATAACCAGCATATTTTATATAATCTCCACTTTCTCAGATTAATATCTCAGATTAATATTTTGAAACTCTTTCTTTCTAATTTTTTATATAAGAAAAACCGCATTCTACCAGTTAGATGCGCACCATGCTTGTATCATCAAAAAATCACACCTCATAAGAAGTGTGATTTACTGGGAGTTAAATATCTTCTAATAAAATTTGCTTATTGAGGCCAAATATTTTTCGTAGCTCTTTATGCGAAAACGGTTTAATTTGATTTCTTTCTATTAACTTGATGAAATTACCAACAGTAATCCCAGATCCATTTACTCCACTTTCATTTGCGATTGTTTGTATTTGTTTATCTATAGATTTAATAAATCCTCCTGCTATGTATGAAAAATATCCAATTGGATATTCACAGGAACTATAATTTTTGATATTTCTAATATAATTATGCACCATTCTATTATGATCTCCGTTAATTGAGTACTCTGAGTATGCCTTATTATCAATAATTGATTGATACCCATCCTCATCGGAGATTAATAAAATATCTGGTGCAGACTTACTACCCGTTTGTCCTAGATGCTGTGCTTTATATTTAAAAACACTAATAAAGATCTCTGTTGTTGCATCTTTACCTTTAAAAGCCATTTCAAAATATGAAGCCATAAATGCTCCAATACTTCCGCTTGGATAATTTTTTTGCAAATATTTTTCTATCATAGCTTCATTTGCGCCAGTTTGTCGATGAATTCCATCAATAAGCTGAGGGCTTATTAATGAAATTGGCTAATTTTATTGATTAAATCTGCATTATTATATTGACGATTTACTAGCTATATATTTATCAGAAATATTAATTCCATAAAACTTTTGTGTTTCCTCCTTATTTTGGATTCGAAGAAAAAAGTCACATTGTCAGAAATAGAATGTGACTTTTTACGTTATTGATTTATCTTATCCATCATGGCCATTAGTTTTTTATTTTGTTTATATAATTCAATATACATCTTGTAATATGGCTCATACTTCAATGTGTTTTCTAAATTTGGATAATATACCTTACCTATATCGATTAGTTTTTTTGCTTCTGTAAAATTATTAATATAATTTGCTCCTATCATTGCCATAAGTGCATCACCATAACATGCACCAATAGTCACAGATGGTGTCTGTAGTCTAATCCCTAATACATCAGATAGCATTTGTATCCATTGTTCATTTTTCGTGCCTCCACCTGTTACCATGATCTGATTAATAGGGATTTGTAACTCCTTAAAAATTTCAAAGTGATGTTTAATCGAATAACACACAGATTCATACGCTGCTCTCATAATATGTTTACGAGTATGTGCTAAGTTTAATCCAAAAATGACACCTTTTGCATGTGCATCATTGATTGGCGTTCTCTCACCCGCAAAATAAGGTAAAACAACGAGTCCTTCACTTCCAATAGGAATTTCTTTTAAATCTTGCATCATAGCTTGATATGCATTAATACCACCTTGTTCTTGTTCATGCACTTTATCTAGATAGAAAGTATCTCTAATCCATTTTGTTAATGCACCAGATGTATTTGTTCCTGCAGACACATCATACGTATAAGGAACTATAAATTCTTCACGCCAAAGGCGTTCATCATCATACAATTTATCAGTACATAAAATCATATATGCTGTCGAACCCATTTGTATCAGCATATCTCCAGGCGCCATGACGCCACTACTAATGGCCTCTGCACCAGAGTCATCCCCACCAGTAATAACTGCTGTTCCTATTGCCAATCCAGTATCTTTTGAAGCTTCATCAGTAATATACCCTGCAATATCTGTCGTTTTTTTGAGTTCCGCAAGTTGTCTTGCAGTGCATATTCCATCTGCATATTGCATGTTAATTGAACCATTACGATTATATAGTGGATTAAAACTTGCTAATCCCAAGAAGTTATCAATTGTGTAGTTACCTGTTAATTTATAAGTTATGTAGGATGAGGCAGTTAGGAACTTATAGGTTTTAGCATATACCTCTGGCTCATTATTTTTTATCCATAAGATTTTAGGCGCAATATCACTAGCTCCCAAAGGCCTACCAAAAAGTTCAATAACTTTATTTTCTCCCCATTTATCAGTTAATTCTTGGCACTCAGCCATTGCACGCGCATCTATTCCGTATAGTATTGCTTTACGTAATGGTTTCCCATGTATATCTACCGGTAAACAATCTGAACTAAGTGCACTAACCCCTATGCATTTAATATCCTCGGGATTTACTTTAGATTGATTTAATAGTTTTTGAGAGATAATGCAGATATCTTTATACCAAACTTTATCTGCATCATGTTCGAAATAATTTGGTTTTGGATTATCAACACCATGCGTTGTAGATGCTGATACAACTTCACGCCCCTGTTCATCAATCAAAATACCTTTTGTCTCATTTGTTCCTACATCAATTCCAACAAAATATTTTGATGCCATAATCTTATTATTCCTTTCTGATTCGATTAACAACATCCATAAGTTCTTTAACTCTATTTACATCTACTCTTATATTATTTCCATTATCATCTTGTAATTTGCCGTCCATCTTAAAGTACGTACCTACAACCGCTGCGTCCGCATACTTTAATTTAGACGCAATCGTATCTGGTCTACACCCAGTATTTGCTAATACTGCGATGTTTGGGCACGCATCCTTAACAGATTGAATTAGTGTCTCATTTACATCTTCACCTGCGGCACTTGCAGAAATACACAAACCATCTGCACCCGTTTTGAATACTGTCGATTTTGCAATTTCAGTTAGTTCTCGTGTATCTAAATTCTTGTCAGATTCTGGATTAATAAAATAAAGCATCTTTAAATCAGCTAAATGTAGTTCTGTTTTTCTTCTTAAGAGTTTAGAAATGTCATTATTATAAAGGCCACCATCTCCAACATACACACCCGAGAACGTACCTCTACAAAAATCAGCATCTACAGCTCTAGCAAGTTCCAATGTCGCGGTTCCATCAGATATAGCATCAACTCCGAAAGGAACTGTAATATCTTTTTTCAGTTCTCCAATAATTCTTGCCATACATGCAACAGTAACAAAATCCATTTTTCTTTGATACGGAAAACTAAATTCATTTGATATTAATACTGCATCTACACCACCATCAATTAGTGATTTTAGATCCATTCTTGCATGTTCAATAATTATATCTAGACTATCACTAGCTGCATATCTTGGATCTCCAGGCAATGCGTCTAGATGAAGCATTCCTATAATGACTTTATCTTTGTTACATAAATCATTCATCCACATATTTATAGTCCTTCTTTTAAGTTATCAATTGCTAGTTTTGCGTAAATACTAGGTTCATTTAGATACTTTGTTACCAATTCAATAGTAACCGTTTCATCATACCCACTCTTTATGAGTTCTTGCATAAAGTTCTTTAAAGGCAAATTTCCGTAGCCTGGACAGTAATGATCTTCAGATTGCCCATCACTATCAACAATATGCATATGTACTAATTTGCTTCCTAGTTTTTTATTAAATGTAATTATATTTTCTCCTTGTATATACGGTACAATAATATCATTCATACCAAAGAAATAAGGAGAATTAAAGTGGTTGCATAATTCCAGTAGTTGGTTAGACGTAGTTGTTACATTTGATTCATAAATTGTTAATGGTTCATACACAATTTTTATGCCAACTTTTTCTGCATACGCTATTATCTTCTCTAAACTATCATATAAACGTTGTTTTATTATTTGTTCAGTAGCTTCAAAACCAGCATGTCCCGCTGAGATTAAGGTGTATTCTGCACCAATGGACTTTGCAAAATCTAAAGATTTACATACATATTCCAAAGAATTATCACGCATGCTTTCATTTTCCCACATCAAATTAAATGGATATGCGTTTAATTCTGGGGTATATACAGTTACAGGCATGTTGTATTTTTTTATTAATTCATTGATTCTATTTGCACATATTTCAAGATCATAAGGATATGCATGCGGTCTTGCACCCCATAATTCAACATAGTCATATCCAAATCTTTGCGCATCTTGAAATGCTTTTTCAATATCAAATCTTTGATATCCGCATGTAAATAACCCAAATTTCATAAAATTCTCTCCTATCTTTCTTTATGAAAGCTGATGTTTCTCTGCATATTAAAAATATGATATGAAACATAAATATTATCGGCTAAACCGATAATATTTATTGTTTATCTCAAAAATTATGTTAATAATCGAACTGACGATAATATCTTCTAATACTTAACGGATGTCTTAAGAACTTTTCCATGTATGCATCCACACGATTGTTAACTGCATGCATGACAAGATGGGATATACTACCACGATATTCTTGCTTAATTCCGCTCAATTCAAATTCTTTTGTATCAATAATGACGTAATTGGCATTTACTTGAGGTAAGAATCTTGCAACTCTTTCTGATAGTGATCTTTGTTCATCTTCGCCAATGAATAAGGTAATTGGTGTATCCTTTACTATGATTTCTTGCATACCGTGAAAAAATTCAGGAGAACTAATAGACTTTGTTCGTATCCACATCTGCTCTTCCCAATAACACATTGCATAGGAATATGTTGCACCATACTGATTACCTGCACCTATAAAATAGTGTGGTAAATCTGGATGTTTATCCAAAAACTCAACTTTCTGTTTGGCATAGTGATATGCCCATGCATCTACTTGCTTTTCTACATTAACTAATACCTTTGCCAAATTCTCTTCCATGTTTTGGTTATAGTCTTCATATTCAGCAAACTCACCATTTTTAAACATAAAGTAATTTGCTGTCATATAAAATTTTAGCTGCTCATTTTTCGGATATAAAATTAGGTAATCTTGTTTATCCGGTTGCGTTAAAACTGTATTTGGGGTATCAATAAAACTAAATACCTTTCCACCAATTTCATGTACCTTATCTACAAGTTCAATCATTTCTAGTGTATTACCAGATACAGATGATATTATTGCAATTGATTTGTTAGTAAATCGCTTGTTCCCTGTTGTTAGAAATTCTGCTGCATTTTCTACATAGACAGGTAATTTACTCCTACCACGCATATATACTTCGACCTGCATTGCGGAAGCATATGTTCCTCCAATACCAATATAGAAAATATTATCAAATCCATCATTCCAAATTTGATCAATAATTTTTTCAATATCTTTTCGTAGTGCTAAAGCACCATTTACGCTTTTTAAATCTTCATCTTCATGAAAGTTACGGAGATTAGCACCTTCGTCTTCTTTCCATAAATCTGTTATTATCATATCTAATCTCTCCCTTTCTCAATATAGTTTGAAGTGATCAATGTCATATTTCTCAAAATATTGTAGAGCCTTCTGTATTGCAATATCCCATACAGGCCACTCATGATCGCCAGCTAACTCTCGATAAGTGATATCTATCTTATTCTTTGCAAATCCATAAAACTTACGATTGCTCTCAATCAAGAAATCCTCCGTTCCGCAGAGTTGAATAATAGATGGGTAAACCTTGTTTGAATCATGGTCTAGATATTTGTAGATATTAAAATAATCTTTTTGATTAATTATTCTATCTATTTCCGTCGTATCCATCTCTTCGAATATCTTATCTTCAACCAAGCAACGCAATTCTCCTAGATGAATCACAGGGGACAAAGCCGCAATTGATAGGTATTGACTCGGATAAGTCATACCAATCTTTAGCGCTCCATAACCACCCATGCTTTCTCCTGCAATAAAAGTATTTTCTTTTTGTGTTGGTATCTTAAACCATTGCTTTAGATAATTAGGAAGTTCTTCGGCAATATATGTTGCGTATTGAATTCCATCTATATTTGTATAAAAACTTCTACCTGCTTCAGGTAAAACGATAATGTAGCCGAACTTCTTTGCGTAATATTCTAATTTTGTAAAACGAAGCCATTCCTCAGCATTTCCAGATAAACCATGTAATAGATATAAAATTTTATATTGCCCATTGTTAATTGGTGTTACATCATTTGAATTATCTGGCATTAAAATATTGCAGTTTGTTGTCACCTTTAAAGCAGTGGAATAAAATGTTGCTCTGATGATCGCCATCTACCAAGCTCCAAAATATTTTATTGTTTCAGTAGCATTTTCTGCACCTGCACGCATACTTTCAATAATAGACTTACCATGTATGATTGCATTTAGGAATCCTGCAATATAACTATCTCCTGCCCCCATCGTATCCACTACATCATCACAATGAACAATACCCATCTCATGATAATCTATCCCATCAAAGCACAGACTACCTTTTTCGCCACGCATTGCTATAACGAGTTTAGGCCCTCTATTATAGATTTCCTTCATCCGGTCTTTTAGTTGATCTATTGAACTTTCATCATTAGAGAAAAATACATAATCACTATGTGGAATTGCAACTTTACAAGCTTCATCATCTGGTCTTGTTGCACAGTCAAAGGCTGTTAGAATTCCTTTACGGTGTAACTCCTCAAAGTAGCCTTCAACCTTCCCCCAGAGATCGCATATTACGATGTCATGTTTACATATGAATGAAATATCATCTTCAGATAAATGATAGTCTGATAGAACACCTTCATCATAGTCACCAAAAATTCGTTCTCCATCAATAAGTTCAACCTGTGTGACTGCTGTTTTTCCTTCTTTGAATTGCAAGTGACTTACATCAACACCTTTGCTTTCAATTGCGTCGTACATTACATGTCCAAATTCATCATTTCCTACAGGACCAATATATGAGGATTTTCCTCCTAATCGCACTGTATACACAGCCATATTAACGGGGCCACCGCCAGGAAAGGCGGTACCCCCATTCATATTTTGATAATAGTCAACACAGTTACTTCCAATTGCTGCTAATTTCATACAGCAGCCTCATTTTTTCTTTGTTTGTTTTGATTTTCCCAGAAATAATAAACTGGTAATCCTGTTCCTACTGCTAAGCCTGCACAAATCAAACCAGGAATTGGAGCCCAAATGAATGTTGACCAAATGAGAGTGCCTGTCATAAACATTGCAATAATAGGCATTAATACTCCACCTGGCATACGGTATACTGGTTTGTAATGTTCCTTTTTACGTAACACGAAGATTGTTCCAAATGTTAAGAAATTCTTTAATAGTGCTACCAATGTAAAGTAGCCTAATAAATCAGACAAATTTGTCGCAAAAATTAAGATAATAGCAACGATACATTGTACAACGATTGAGAATGCTGGTGTTTCATATTTTGGGTGTACTTGTGCAAAATGCTTAAAGAATAAACCATCTTTCGCCATTGCATATTCAATTCTAGGTTGGAACATAACACAACTTGAAAGTGATCCAATTACAACGATAATAGCCATAATAGCCACAACTACACCTGCTGCGTTTCCAATTAATGGAATCTTAGATGCTAATAAAGCAATTGGTGCTTCTGAAGCGGCTAGTTCCTCAACTGACAATAAACCAGAAGAAGCTACTGTTAAGCTAACATATAACGCTAATACGATTACAGCAGTTAAAATTAGTCCCTTTGGTAAGTTCTTACCTGGATCCTTTATTTCACCCGACATGTAGCAAGCTGCACCCATACCATCGTAAGACCATGTTGTTGCAGAAATTCCTGCTAATAGTGCTGCAAATCCAGTTGCTGCACCCTGTAGTGGTTGCCCTGATAAGAATAAATTAGAGTTAATGTTGAATAGGCCAATTCCGATAATTAATGCGAAAGGAAGAATCTTCAAAGCAGTAATGATAGTCTGAAATTTTCCTCCACCTTCAACACTACGAATGTGAATAATCATGAATATAATTACTAACAAAACAGCCACCAATTTCAGAATTAATCCATGAACCGGCAAGAAGAAACCTAAATAGTTTGCAATTGCTAAAGCCATGATTGAAATTGATGGAGGGTCTGTAGCCCAGAAACTAATCCATCCGCATAAGAAAGCTAACGGACGAGAACCAGCTTCTCGGAAATAGACATATTGTCCACCATCTTCAGGGAATGCTGATGCAAGTTCCGCATAGCAAAAATTTGCTGGAATCTGTAATAAGCCACCAATTAAAAATGCTAATACTAGCGTCAAACTACTTCCGGCAGCTCCAGCCACTTCTGATAAGGATGAGAAAATACCAGATCCTACTGTTGTTCCAACACCAAGTGCAATCACTGCACCTAATCCAAGTTTGCGTTTCAAATCTTGGGTGTTCTGATTAGACATATTATGTATCCTCCTTTTTCTTGTGGCATATCTACACTTTATAACCCATCTCTGCATTTGGTTTACATATATACCACTATTTAATTTTATTATACCAGTGAGTTTTATCTTTGCAACCCCTTACATATATGTATTTGATAAAATGTATGTAAAGTTGTTAAAATAGGTTCATGAAAGTTATGACATTGGATATTATGATCAGTAATGAACTTCGGCAGTATATTACTGATCACCATCTGAAATTTGGAGATAAACTTCCAAGTGAACGCGAACTATGTGAATTATTTTCTGTTCAGCGTTTGACGCTGCGGTCAGCTATGAAGATTTTGGAAGAGATGGGAATTATTTACGTTGTTCCTAAGATTGGTTATTTTGTTGCCAAACAGCGGATTATAAAAAATGTTAATGCAATTCGTCTGATTTCTGAAATAATTAAAGATAATGCATCTACATATGAAACTAAATTATTTAAATTTGTTGAGATTGAAGGCGACAAATATCTATGTCGAGAAACCAATTTGCCACTTGGTACTAAATTTTTTGAAATTAAACGGTTATTGATTGCCGATCATGAGCCAGTATGCATGGATTACTGTTTTATACCTGTAAGCTTAGCGCCTGATTTAATGGATTATAAATCCAGTCCAGAAAACTTGAACGATATTTTAGTAGATAAATATCACTTTGACTTCTTTAGGACCACACAGCGAATCCGCGTTATTGAGGCCGAAAATAGTTATCGTAATGCATTAGAACTTTCTAATAACGCGCATGTAGCTTTATTATCTGGTTGTATTTATGATGACCATAATCATATTGTTGCATTTACTGAAAGTTACATGAAGTACGAACGCTTCTCGTTTGAATTATTTTAGGTGAAATTTATGAACTACCAAATTCCTTTATATATTCAATTAAAAAATTTAATTATCCAGCGTATTAAAGATGGTGAATATTTGCCCGGTGAAAAAATACCTAGTGAGCGCGAAATGTCTTCCCTCTATCACATTAATCGCATGACTGTTAAGCATGCAGTCAACGCTTTAATTGATGAAGGATATTTATTTCGGATAAAAAATAATGGGACTTTCGTCACAAAAAAAATTGCAAATAAAATTTTATATTTAAATGACCATTCCACAGGTAAAAGTATTGGTCTGGGTGCTTTTATAAACAAGCATGGCTTAACATTAAAAAATACCATATTAGAAGAGGGTATTATTAAAGACCAAACCTATATTGAAAAAAAACTTAATTTAAATCACGGCGAACAAATATATGCCTTACATCGTTTACGCAAGATTGATAGCGAAAGTATTGCTCTTGAATACTGCTATCTTCCATTCAAATATTTTGATGATATTCAGAACCACGATTTTTCAAAAGCATCTCTCTATGACTATATGAAACAGAAGGAACATTTTCCAATTTCATTTGAGCAAAAACTGACTATTCAGAAAGCATTCCATCCAATAACTAAAATTATGGATATCCCTTCTGATAGTTACATCTATAACCTTGAATATATTGGCCATGATTCAAGTGGAACTGTTGTTGAGTTTACAACATCCTATATGCCATGTGATAAAGCAGAGTATGGATTTGAAACTTTTAAATCAGAATAATTTGTAATTTGTTTATTTTTTGTGCTATATTCAAGTTAGTATATACACTTTATACTAAATTTCTGCACTAAGCATATATATTTATATGCTTTTTTGGCTTTTACCAAGGAGGAGAAATGTATATTAACAACTATATCTTAAAATCAAATCGTATTTTTTGTTCTGATCAACATGGTGTTATTGATGGCTATATTGTTATTCATAACAATAAAATTCATGCTGTTGAAAAAGGTTTTATCCCTTCTTCATTAGAAAATCAATATAAGATTTACGACCTTTCCGGCAAAACTATTTTGCCTGGTTTCTTTGATGCTCACACATTCTTTACCGGTTGGTCCTTGCGACATATCGGCATCGACCTTTCAAACGCAAAAACAGAACGAGATGTAATCGAGATTCTAAAAACATGCTACTCCCATCAAGATCACATCTTCGGTCATGGGATATCTGATAATTTTACCACTCCAAGTCCAGAAGAATTAGAAGAATTATTTCCAAATTGTCGCATTGTCATATTCTCTACAAGTGGTGATCATTTTTGGCTAAATACAACTGCAATCAATCACTATGGATTTGATTTAACAGCAGATTGCAATGAAGCATTTTGGAAATTATTAGACGAAATACTTCATGATAAGAATTTTATTAAACCATTATTCAAAAAATACATGGCTATGCTAAATACACGCGGTATTACTTCTGTAAAAGAAATTGGTTTTGATGAATTTAGTGGATTCCAAAATATCTTATCAGAACTTGAATCAGAAGAAGAATTAAATCTTCGTGTACATTTTATGTCACAACCAGTAGGTTCGAATGCAAACTTTGAATATGCAGAGAAAATGATGTCTGAATACAACTCTGATTTTATTCGATTTTCAGGTTTCAATCGTATGACAGATGGATCTATTTCCCAGGGAAATGGTTTGCTAAAGCAACCATACGAGAATCAAAATTATAAATGTAAACTTGATATTAATTGGGAGTTAATTCAGGATGAAGTACTTGAAGCCGATAAACTTGGTACTCGATTTTCACTAAATGCTCAAGGCGATGGTGCTGTAGCTAAAGCTGTAGATATTTTTAGTCAATGCGAAAAAAATGCTAATGGTAAACTAATAAATCGCCATGCTATAACGGAAGCAGAATTTAGTGATCCAGTTGATTTAAAACGTATGGCAGAACTTGGTATTATTTGCGAATATTATCCTCAAATTCAATCAATCACTAGTTACAACGATAAAGTCGGAATGATTAAAAAACAGATTGGCTTAGAGCGTGGAAAAAATTATTGGAATCGGCGTAAGATGAAAGATTATGGTGTCCCGCTATGCTGTGGGACTGACCTCCCACTTGTTATCGATCATATACCTGAATCTATTTATTACTCTGTCACAGGTCTATTTCCTGAAGGTGGTATTCCATTCAACCAGGCTAATTGTTTAACCCCATATGAAGTATTGGAAAGTTGGACATTCGGTGGTGCATATGACTTCTGTCGTGAAGATGATTTGGGATCAATTACAGTTGGAAAACTTGCAGACTTTGCAGTTATTGATGGTGATATTCTGCATATTAACCCAAGAGACTGTCGTTCGTTAGATGTATATATGACAATCATTAATGGTAAAATTGTATATCAAAAATAAAGAGCAAATACGCAAAAAAATCACACCTCATAAGAAGTGTGATTTTTAGATTGCTTAAGTTAATTACTTAACGTTAGCGAAGTACTTGATTGTACGAACCATCTGAGAAGTATATGAGTTCTCATTATCATACCAAGAAACTGTCTGTACCTGGTATGTGTCGTCATCAATCTTAGCTACCATTGTCTGTGTAGCGTCGAAGATAGAACCATGTGTTTCATCAACGATGTCAGAAGAAACGATTTCTTCTTCATTGTAGCCGAAGCTTTCAGAAGCAGCAGCCTTCATTGCAGCGTTGATAGAATCAACAGTTACATCCTTACCCTTAACTACAGAGATTAAGAGTGTTGTTGAACCTGTAGGAACAGGAACACGCTGAGCAGCACCAATTAACTTACCGTTTAACTCAGGAATTACAAGACCGATAGCCTTAGCAGCACCTGTTGAGTTAGGAACGATATTGCAAGCACCAGCACGGGAACGACGTAAGTTACCCTTACGTTGTGGTCCATCCAAAATCATCTGATCACCTGTGTAAGCATGAACTGTTGTCATGATACCAGATTGGATTGGATATAAATCATTTAATGCTTTAGCCATTGGAGCTAAGCAGTTTGTTGTACATGAAGCAGCAGAAATAATCTTGTCTTCAGCTGTTAGAACATGTTCGTTTACACCGTAAACTACTGTTGGTAAGTCACTTCCTGCAGGAGCAGAGATAACAACCTTCTTAGCACCAGCCTTGATGTGTGCTTCAGACTTAGCTTTGCTTGTGTAGAAGCCTGTGCATTCTAGAACTACATCGATGTCTAATTGACCCCAAGGTAGGTTGCTAGCATCAGCTTCCTTATAAATTGTAATTTCCTTACCGTCTACAGTGATTGTTCCCTTTTCATCATCTGCAGAGATTTCATGATCCCACTTACCGTGTGTTGTATCATGCTTTAACAAGTAAGCTAGCATGTGAGGTGTTGTTAAGTCGTTGATTGCAACAACTTCATAACCTTCAGCTACAAACATTTGTCTAAAAGCTAGACGGCCAATACGGCCAAAACCGTTAATAGCAACTCTTACATCTGTCATATTGTCTTTCAAAGACCTCCTTTTGTTGCACTTATATTATATGTTTTTATATGTTTTCGGTCAATTAAGAGCATTTAAATGTAAGCGCTATTGCTATGATTTTCACTAAAAATTCTTCTAACTTTTTGTATAAATGCGTATCATGTGAATTTAATGACTTTTTATACTAATTTTTTAATGGTTCTTTAATAACTTTTCAAGAATCTCTTGAATTTCCGATGTACTATCCGCAATTGTTTCTTGGTTTTCATAAACGATAAGTCCCATAAGTTTATAGCCATACCAATCGTCACTGGTCAGATAAAAATTCAGTGCTTTATCTCCCTCGTCAGATAACTCCTGTACCGTTACGATTCTCCCCCCTATGGTGTACTCTTCTCTTTCCGAATCGACAGGATGTAAATTTGTAAATTGATGCGGTAGATTTTCCTTCGTGACATACAATCGAAAGGTATATCCCTTCTTATTTCGATATGAATTTACAATATATTCAAAACATTTCCCAATATACTGCTTATGTGCAAAATAATTTCTTTGAACATAGATGTTTGTAATTTGTAGGTTCTCTATACCACAATCCCATGGTGGTTCACCAGTTTTACAACCTAACACATCATCATAATCAAATCGCAAATGATATTCGTTTGACATCTCTTCTTTTAGTTCTTTGATTTCATCCTGATTGATAGAATTGATGTTTCTTTCATTAAAGAATTCTGATCGACCTGGAATCCTTGGCAGAAGATATGGAATGATACGTATGGCAAGTATGATGACTACGATGTAGATTGTAAGGTGAAGAAAGTTGTAATGATATTTTTCCATAACAATCACCTCAATGATATCCATTTCATTCGTGCTTTTAGCTATTATATAGCACGAAAAAAGAAGGATATACACCCTTCTTATGCAAATTCATTGAGATTAAGTGGTTTAATACTTGTCGCAAATGCTTGTTCAACAGTGGCGGTATCTCTTCCCACTAGTTTTGAGAATAGCTTTGCATCATTGAGTCTTGCCATTGTAGAACCATATGTCTCAACCTTCGTCTCTGGGAACACGAGCGTTAAGTCTTCTGCTTCTGATACATGTAATTCCACAACATCCTTTTCAAATAGTGCTGCATTACATAGTTTCAAGAGTGCAGTAGAATCAAGGTAGATGAGCTCTTCAATTTCTAGAACATCTCCCTTTGGTAACATCGTCGCATATCCCCTGATTTGATCTTTGCCATTATAGTAGGCTACGATCTTTCCACCCTGTGCGTTGATCTCTTTCTTATACTTTACAAAGTATTCTAGGTCTCTTGCATAGTAACCGTTAAATCGACGAATAAATGCAGAGTATACCTTTAGTAAATCAATCGCTGTTGGTTCATATGAACAGCCAAAGTTTGTGCTACGCTTTACATCATCACGTGTTAGACGATAGGTAGAACGATTGTAGATATTACGGAAGCCATATGGTTCATATAGCTTCTGGTCATATGCCTGGATTAGAGTAATGAGTTCCGTATGTTCGCATGCATCTAATACAATTTCCATCAAGCGCTTCATATATCCTCGTTTGCGATATGCAGGTAATGTACCTACACCTAGAATCATGCTGGTACGTAGAACTTTGTCATTAAACATCATCGCATGTGGAGCTCGAATGATTGCAGAGACCACATGTCCCTCTTCTACGTATACAAAGCAATTCTCTGGCACAAATAGATTCTTAAAATAGTAATCGATATAGCCTTCATCCTCTTGTGGAAAACATACTTTCCAAAGATTCTTTACTTCGGTAGCTTGTTCTTTCGTTGCTTTTGTAATCATGATTCAACACCTTTCTTAATACGATACTTCTCAATAATATTGACTGGGTGATAGGACAGTTTAGCAGCTCTTAGATTCTCACGACCTGTATCATCTTCACGATTGACAAGTTCGATGCTAGGGAATTCATGACTTAACATCTCTTTCATGATGCACTGATAAAGACCTCTTACATCTCCATCTGCCTTCTCGATATTCTCTTGACACATACGGTCTGATAACATTGATCCAATCGCAAAGGCACGTACCTTTCCATCGATTCGAATCAAACCACCCTTGCAAGGTAGTTCATCATACAAATCTAAGATACGGAATGTACCAATTCTTTCGCTCTGTAAGAAATCATCTGGATCTTCCGATTTCCAATCCTTCAAATATCCAATACATTCATCAATATTGGTTTCATCAAGAGTTTCGTATGACCATCTACCTTCATAGTCTTTATAGAACGCATTCAAATGATTGCGCTTTTTTTGCATTTTCTTACCAGCATAGGTACGTAAACGCTCCCCATCATAGACATAATCATCTGCCCAGCTTTCATGGATAGCTGTATATTCTGGATAAAGCTTAATGACTTCATCCACCATCTCTTTTGTAAAACAACTGAGTGTAAAGTCATGTCCATAATGGTCAAATATTTCCTTACCCTTGGTAATTGCTTCGGCAATATACTGTTTTTCACATAGTGGCATATACATGAAGAAACATCCCTCATGAATACCTAACAATAATAAATACTCTTCTCTTTTATAGTAGAACAGCGGATATGTCTGTAACCACATAATCATATTAATAATATTGTGATTTGATTCTTCATATTTACAACGCTGTAAATATCCTTGAACCATAGGCCAATCCATCACTTGTAAAGTTGTAAAATCATTTTCTAATATTTCAGTGGTTACGTTTTCCATAGTCTTATTCTCCGTCTGTATGTTCCTCATATTCGACATCAATGATATCACTTTGATTTTTCTTAGGAGATGAATATGACTGATAGAAAGTACGATCAATATCCAATTCTTCTACAGTAGCATTTTCCATCTGCTTATTAAATTTCTTGGTTTGTATCAGCCCATAAATCACAAATCCCACAATTGGTAATAGTAATAATAGGATGAGCCACCATAGGTAGCGGAATATCAACATCACGATAACCAACAATACAATTGTGGATACCGCCGTCTGTAGTTGTGTTCTATTCATCTTGTTTTACCTCTCTCATCGCTAGTTCATGGATTTTCACAAAGCGATGTTTCATACCTGACTTAGAAACAATTCCTCCTGTCTGACGTTCATAGATACCACACAGCTCCATTAAGGAAGCCTCTGGGTTTGCCTTACGGAGTGCGATAATATCCTGTAACTTTCGATCCAACGTTTTAATCTTCTGATTTTCTTCTAAGATACGAATATCATCAAGCTGTCCATTCGCAGCCGCAACTGCCTTTACTTCATTGGCTAAATCCATGTTATTCATACGTTGCAGAGAATTACTAAAGTCTCTCGAAATACGAATATTTTCAAACTTCAAGACTGCCTGGTCAGCTTCAATCAAACGTAAGAAATCCGCAATCTTTTCAGCCGACTTCACATACAAGATTACTTTCTTTCGACGTGTTGTAATCTTTGCATGAATGTTAAATCTTTCCAACAAGGATACCATAAATAATGCATGTTCTTCACTGGTCGCCGTTATCTCCAAATGATAGGATGACTTCTCTGGTGAGTTGATAGAGCCACCCGCCATAAATGCTCCTGCTAAATATGCACGTGCATTATTGTTGGTCTGTACGATTTTTGCAAGTGGCTTATCCAATAAACCACGTGTACTATAAATACCTAAATCTTCCAGAATCTTTGGGGCAGCACTCATAATACGCATACCATAAATACGATTCTTACGAAGATTCATCTTTCTTTTTACAAACAAGCTAATTTCTACGCCATATCTTTCTTTTACCAAACGATAAATCGTACGTGAAACAGCCGCATTTTCTAAGCTAACTAACAAAGTCATACCACGGTTAGATAAGGAAAGTGATGACGTCATTTGAATCAGTGCTGAAAGCTCTGCACGTATATCATTGCCCTCCATAATCTTCTGGGCAACTTCTTGTTTAACCTCTGCCGCAAATGACATTACTTCACCTCCAGTAATTCTTGAATCACTGCCTTGATCTTCTCTGGATCATGGTGAATAAATTCATTGCGGAAACTTAGTAGTTCTTTTGTTACTACCTGATATGGATGGTTTTGCTTTACAAGGTTGACCTTTATACTTCCATTTAAGGAGTAACGTTCTAATATTTTCTCAGGTATCTCATCACATGCCACAATGACTTTATCGACTGGCGCATGGTGATATAACAATGCGTCGACGTGATCTTCTACTGTATATCCATCTGTTTCACCAGGTTGTGTCATCGCATTACAGAAATAAACCAGCTCCGCTTTTGTACTACATAACGCTTCTTGAATCTCTGGAATGATAACATTCGGTAAAATACTTGTATAGACAGAACCAATTCCATAGATTACAAGATCCGCATTCTGTATCGCTTCGACTGCTTCCTTACATGCATGCACTTCATCTTGATAGAATACACGTGTAATATGGTGATTATGGTTTGGAATATTTGCTTCCCCACGCACAATTACACCATCCTCCATGCGTGCATATAAAGTAATTACATCTGTACTTGCAGGAATAATATTACCCTTCACATTTAAGATGTGACTGACTTCCTGAATAGCTGTCATAAACGAACCGGTCTGTTGGGTTAGTGCTGTTAAGATAAGATTTCCTAGATTGTGTCCAAGAATATCATCTTCTTTTCCATCAGGGTCATCAAAGCGATAATCCATCAGAGAACTCAACATATTTTCACTTTCCGCCATACTAATCATGACATTTCGAATATCACCCATCGCAGGAATATGAAAATTCTTACGTAATCGTCCCGTACTTCCACCATCATCAGCGACCGTAACGATTGCGTTTAAATCAATATTTTGAATTGTTTTAACACCGCGACAGATTAGCGACTGTCCGTGTCCACCACCAATGATGACGACTTTATGCTTCTTCATGCGTTAGCCATTCCTTCTGATCACGGTGATCTAAATAACAGTTATATCTTCTCTTATATACATCATATAAGTAGTTTGCGATGGTAACAGAACGGTGTTGTCCGCCTGTACATCCAATCGCAACAGTAAAATGATTCTTACCTTCCTTTGTATACTGTTCAAATGCATAATCTGTAAATGCTAGTAAACGTTGAATAAATTCCTGTGTCTCAGGTTTATCCATAACATAGTCATATACTGCTTTATCATTTCCTGAGAAATAACGAAGATTTTCATCCCAAAATGGGTTTGGCAAGAAACGTACATCGATCATCAAATCCGCATCGAGTGGTACGCCATACTTATAGCCAAAGGAAATAAATGAAATGGAGAATGATGGTATCTGCTTCTTCGCAAAGTAAGATTCCAACTTCTTCTTAAACTCCTTTTCAGAAGAGAAGGATGTATCGATTATAATTACGTTATTATCGAGATTCTGCTTAAATCTCTGTCTTTCTTCCGCAATCGCTTCTTCAAGGGTATTTGCAGTATTGCTCAATAATAATGGGTGAATACGTCTTGTACTCTTGTACCGATTTAATAGCACGCTATCACTGGCATCAATAAAGAGTACTCTGACTGACGCATTAATTCCATTTAACTTACGAGAGAAAATTGGGAAGTCTTCTGCCGATGTACTTAGCGCAATATAGCTATATCTTAGGTCGGTTGAAGCCTCTATCATATCCACGAACTGATCCACGAGCACAACTGGATAGTTATCGATAATGTGATAGCCCATATCCTCTAAAATGCGTGTCGCTGTACTCTTACCAGCACCACTCATTCCACTTACAAGTATGATTCTCTTACTAACTTCCATATCCAATTACCTCGTTTCTATTTTATCATCCGAGTTTCACCATCACAATTTTGTGAAGGCCATCACTGTTCTTCTCATTTTATACCATTCTTATTATACTATCTATAATAGTAACGTTAATAGGAGAGTTGTATGAACACACCAATTGTTAGTATTATTGTCCCTGTATATAATGCCGCAAAACCACTCGGTGAAAATAAAACTGTATTACATCGCTGTATCGATAGTATTTTGAATCAAGAGTACCGTGACTATGAACTAATCGTAGTGGATGATGGAAGTAAGGACGAATCCGGAAAGATTCTCGATGAATACGCCACAAAAGATGAACGTATCAATGTCATCCATAAAGAAAACTCAGGCGTATCAAACACCCGTAATCTCGCAATACAAAATGCACGTGGAAAGTATATTCAATTCCTCGATGCGGATGATTGGATTACAACCGATGCCACAAAATCACTTGTACGTACAATGGAAGAATCAAAGGCAGATTTAGTCATCGCAAACTTCTATCGTGTCGTAGGAGAAAACACATCCCACAAAGGAAGAATTGACTCTGACAAAGTTCTTACAAGAGATGAATTTGCGGACTACATGATTCAAAATCCAGCAGATTACTACTATGGCGTTCTTTGGAATAAACTATACAAAAAATCCATCATTGATACCTATCATCTCAAGATGGATGCTAGTCTTTCCTGGTCTGAAGATTTTATCTTCAACCTAGAATATCTACTCCACGTAAAACATGTCGCTCCATTACAGTTACCAATTTATTATTATGTAAAAACAGAAGGTTCTCTTGTGTCACAAAGTCGCTTCGATATTCGTAACATCGTAGACATGAAGCTATCTGTCATCAAATACTATGATAACTTCTATAAATCTATCTACGATGAGAAAGAATATACTCGCAAACGCCCAGAAATTCTGAGTTTCTTAGTTGGCTTTGCGACAGATGACTCTGCCATCTCCTTCTCTACAAAGAAACTTGGAGAAGAAATCATCCCAGTCGCAAAACTAAGTGATCATAAACAAGATGCAATACTACATAACTACTACACCACAAAACTCTTAGAACGTTTATTACAACGTATCTCAACAGAGACAGGATTAAGTTCAAACGAACTCATTGTCATTCATTATCTATCTTGTTTCCCAAATTCAAATGTCACAAAAGATATGTCCCTATTTACAGATATCAATCAATTCTTATTGGTACCATTATTAGAGAAACTCGTGTTTAATGAATATGTTACAAGAGTCAAATCTAGTGATTTTGAAACATACTACTCTCTGACTCAAAAAGCAAAGTCTATCACAAAACAACTCAATCAACTTACACAAGATTTCGATTCTATTCGCTTTGCGGGTATTGAACCCTCTACACAAAAGTTACTTCAATCCACAGAAGAAACAATCTACGAAAATATCCGTCAGAAATTGACATAAATAAAATAAACCCTTCAATTAACATACTGTTTCAGTTTTCTGTATATTAAGTTATATTCAGTTGTATGATATTGGCTTTCATTACAATGCTTCCCCTACACTAAATAATACAATCTATTATTCAGAATTCTTCCAATAGAAACCAAAAATCAAATATATGCTAGCATGTCATACGTGTCACTCATATGAACTCTACTTTATATCAGTCAAAAAATAGTGTATTCGATATAAACTATGTGAGTAGTTTAACTTTGAACTTTTTACTATAAGAAAACAAACTCTGGATAGTATCTCCATTTTGCACTTTAACGTTAATTGTAATTTTTAAGTTCTATATTGAAAAACCAAGCCAGAACATTAAGATCTACCTTGGTTTTTTCTATTCAAATCATTTCCTTATATATTAACCTAAAATTTTCATACGGGATTATATCTTTTGGCATCCAGTTATGATAAAGCTGTTCTAATTCCTTTGAAAATCCCATCACTTCGCTTACTTTCTTATATGCATATTCATTCGCATCCATCTCATATGGTTGGCTTAAATATAAATTCTTTAGGAATTCCTCATCGCCATCGATTTTATATTTATAGTATTTATCTCCAACCTGTTTATAGCATGTACCATCGTACATAATGATATAAGATAAGCTTTCATTAATAGTATCGTTAAATGATTGGGGATTGATATACTGTACTGCATGTCGTAATTCATGAAATAGATAGAATGCTTGTTCAAACTCCTCTTTATCTTTTAATAGATTCTTATTTATAAAGATAGTTTGCAAGTTCAAATCAAATGTACCATATGCCGTTTCATATCCACATGGCATTGTATAAGATAGTGATAGTGAAAGTTTGTTTTCTTCACAATATTCATCAAAATATTTTTTGTACTGAAACATTTCCATCGCTTCCTTTCTATGCAATGCGATATATCGCTCATTCTCCTATTCAGTTTTCTGCATGTAACTCAATTCATTTCAATCTCAATGAAAGACTGTTTTACTTCAGTTAGTTCTTTTAACTTTTTCTCTAATACACTCGAATCCATTCCATTTTGAACTGCAATCTCATAATACTTATCAAATTCTGGATGATTGTTCTGTTTTACTACTGCTAAAATTTCCGCAAAGAATCCCCAAACATTGTTATAACTTCTTGTGGAACTATAGTCTTCTCTTTTTGGCATCCATTGTAATTTAATGAAGAATTTGTATAGAATTTTACTCCAAGTTTCTTCATCATCGTCATAACAGAAAAACTTCGCTTCTAGTAGGCTACCAAAACGTCTATCCCAGAACTTAACAACATCAGGTAAATACCAGGTATTACGAGTATCGCGGCATATCATTTCGATTGCGATTTTTTCAAGTATCACACTTGGATCACCACCAGCACGGCTATAGCTTCCAGCAACCATATTTTGCGCTGCTTCTTCTTTTAATTCTTCATAGGCTGTTTGGCTATCAAGCAGTGCCAACGCAATTTTCGCACGGTCACCAAATGCTTTCCCTGCACTTAATATTCTATATTTCTCAAGTTCGCTCATAGCTCCTCCAACAACGATTAACCTAACCCTTATTATAGATTATATTTTGATATTCCAAAAAGAAAACCAAGCCAGAATATCCATCCAGCTTGGCATATTTTTATAACTTTTCGTATGTCCAACCGTGTGTCTCTTTTAAGATGTCTTTTAGTTCAGATAAATCTCCGATGATTGCGTTTGGTTTTGCAGATTCTAATTCTCCAAGCTTTAACTTGTCACGTTCATCTGCTGTTGGATCGTTACGCTTTGGATAAAAACCAATCGCATAACATCCAGCTGCCTTCGCTGCCAAGATATCTGACTTACTATCACCGATATAGATACAGTTGTCATGACCTTCTTTTAATCTCTTGCATGCATATAAGATACCTGCTGGAGATGGTTTTGCCTTATCATATTGGTCACGACCAACTACTACATCAAAATAAGATAACTTGAACTGTCTTAACCATGAATCACAAGATTCTGTTAAACGTGAAGACACAATACCCAACTTATATCCGTCTTCCCATAAGTCATGTAAAACTTCTTCTGTATGTGGAAATAGTGTTACGTCATTGGACCATGAGAATGATCCTTGGTATGTACGATATTCTTCTGCCAACTTGGCATCATCCTGCTCAGGGAAGAATTCCTTGAAGGATGTACGAAGAGGCTGGATGAATACCTTTCTTTGTTTATCAATTGTAAAGTTCTTGATGTTACTATACTTCTTGAAAAAATATCCAAAGCACAACAATACCATACGACGACTATCCATCAATGTTCCATCTAAGTCAAATAAGATAACTGGCTTATCTAATGGATGTGTATGGAGATAAATGTAACCAAGTAAGGCAACGACTACACTAAGACCTGCCATGATGACATCATGTGTACCACGTACATCCCACTTGAATACAGTAGCTAAAAATGAGATTAATCCAAACCACATAAATGTTGTGGCTGCTGTTTCACCACGTCTTCTGCCCTCACGGTAGCGATGGATTTCAAACCAGATAATTAAGAAACCAATAAAGTCTAGTGCAATTACAAACAATAATGTACGAGCAGCCATTGCTCGACCAATTCTAGTAATCGTAATCATTAACATCGCAAGTGGTGCAGTCATATCTAGTGCACGACGCCAACTCATATAGTGTTCATGCGTATATACCCATGTACCTAGGGCTACACCAATCAAACCACCAGTCGCATCATATCCACCATCAGTAATCAAGAAGATGTATGGTGTATATTTCATGTATTCAGATAGATTACCCAATACCCAGAATAAACGGCTAAAGATAAATCCACCTGCAGCACAGAATAAGAATAATTCAACTGCTACAATGCGTTTATAACCATGTTTCTTGTTTTCTTTTAATAAAAATATAAATACTACGATTACAGCGAATATCGCTGCTATGAGATATGTTGGAATGCGGAAATTCCCTATCATCAGTAAAGTTCTATCATCGGGGAAAAATGTCATTTTATTCATCCTTTCCTACAAAACGAGAAAATCGTTCGTTGATTTCGGCAGCTCCACTATAACCTGCCTCTTGCAATCTAAAGTTTCTAACTGCTGATTCAACCAAGACAAAGGTATTACGACCTGCACTAACTGGAATCACAATTGTTGGTACAGGGACACCTAGAATTTTTGTATAGCGTTTTGTTTCATCACCGATGCGGTTATATTCCGCATCTCTTTCAAATGGTACCATGCGAATAACAAGTTTTACTTCAGCACGATCAGCGACTGCAGAAGCACCAAACATCTTTTCAACGTTGATGACACCAATACCACGGATTTCTAGTAAACCCTTTGTGATTGCTGGTGCGTGTCCATAAATACTATTTTGGATATGCTGTACATCCACACGGTCATCTGAGATAAGCACCTGCCCATCACGAATGAGATCTAAAGCAGTCTCAGATTTACCCATACCACTCTCACCAAGAATCATGACACCCAGACCATATACAGACATCAAAACACCAGACATTGTATCGATAGGTGCTAACTTTTCATCTAAGAATGTGATTAAATCCGCAGTTAAACGGTAAGTCTCTAGATATGTGCGCAACACAGGGAAGTTGTTATATATTGCGACTTCCCTAAGTATATTTGGAATCTCATTTCCACTCGTAATAATAATACATGGGGTAAGACCATCCATTAAGAACTGGAATCTAGCTCTTTGGTCATCCTCACTCATCGTACGAATAAACTCTGATTCTTTATTACCAATGATAACGATACGACGAGGTTCCGTATCCTTAAACACACCGGCAAGTTCAAAACCAGGACGATTTAAGTCCTGAATAACTGTCCATCTATCTAAAGAAGAATCATCTCCTGTTAGCTGTTCTAACTGGAAGAAAGATACAATATCACGAATTCCTACTTTTTTCTCATAAGTTTTTTCCGACATATCATCCTCCATCAATACCGTTTATTATAACATGACTTATTAATCATGTAGATATGTTAGTTTTACACAAAATATACAGCCATGACTAGCCAAATCCCTTAAATAAGCTCAATCACTATTGTGATTTATGAAAGAAGTTTCTAAATGTCCATCTAGGATTCAACCGAGAAGAATTACAAGGATACCTGAATCTCTTCTCTTTTATGATGAATCCACCACATAACAAGTTAGAGAAGGTTGAGATTCTATTAAAGCTTGCACTAAATTACCATAAAACAATGGCTTTTAGAGGCTACTATATGAAGAACCCCTATTAAATTTGATAAAAGTACTCGAAAAAAAGGAAAATACAACATACAATTAATAATGGGTTATTTTTTAGAAGAGGTGAATGATTCAATGCGTCGCGTCCATCAACATTTCAAACATTTTGTACTTTTTACACTCGTACTATCCATTTTATTTATGCTCATTCAGATTCCTTTTTATAAGGGTCGGGAATATGGATACCAATATAAATACGTCATGGCAAAGTTAAAATATCTATCCATGGAGAAAGATAATTCCATCGATGTCATGTTTTTAGGCGACAGTGAAGGAAAGGCTGCTTTTGATCCAGTAACACTTTTTCACAATCAAGGTGTTAGTTCCTTTAATCTGTGTACAAACTATCAATGGTCTGTTGATACACTAGCACTTATAAAGAAAATGTATCAATATCAATCACCAAAACTAGTTGTCATGGAAACGAATTTTTTTCTAACTGCACTTAGAAAAAAACGTATTCTTCTAGCGAAGTATCTACCTATCTTTAATTATCATGAACTCTATAAGGAGTATCTATTATATCCGGAGTCTGCTGATAAATGGAAAGGCTTTAGTGCTACCAATCAAGCTATGCCTTATACAGGTACATTGGATTATATGACTGCGGATAGTACATCCTACCCTGTTGATTCATGGACCTTGGAATACATGCGTCAAATCAAAGAAATATTAGATCAACATGGCACACAGTTATTGATGGTAAGTGCACCAAATCCCCTCAACTGGACAACAAGCAAACATAATGCTTTGCAGGCATGGTGTGATCAGAACAACGTAACCTATGTTGACTACAATTTGAGGCCGGAAGAATTAAATATCAACTGGTTAACTGATTCTCGTGATGGTGGAGATCATCTTAATTATAGTGGCTCTGTTAAGTTCATGAATGCCTTGGGTAAATATTTACAGGAAAATTACGAATTAACAGACCACCGTAATGATTCTGCGTATTCCCAGTGGGAAGCAGACTATCAAGCTCTCTTCGGAGGTACAAAATGAATAAACTGATGTACTCCGCTCCACTCTATTTCGTAGCCTTCTTACCGATGATAATTATGTTATATCAGCTTTGTCCACAGAAGTTCAGAAAGTTTGTACTATTACTCGCAAACTATGCTTTCTTCTTTATATGGTCAAAGTTCTTCCTTGTATATCAAGTGATTACCATGTTAATAACGTATGTATCTGCGAAAGTCATTGATCATACAGCGAATAAGAAAACCAAAAAGATATCTCTTTTCATAGCGATAGTAATTAACCTTGGTGTATTGGTTGTATTAAAGTATACAAATTTCTTTGGCGAAAATATCTTCGCTATCTTCCATCAACCATTTACACCTGTACGCTTAATCGCTCCAATTGGAATTAGCTATTATACCTTACAAATGATTTCCTATTTGATGGACACATCAAGTGGAAAGATTCACTCTGATCATAGTATTGTGGATTTTGCGGTATACGCAAATTTCTTCCCTACCTTGATTCAAGGCCCAATTACACGTTTCAATGAAATCAAAGATAGTATTCATGCAGGTAATCCAATTACATATCAAAATCTGAAGTTTGGTAGTCAACGAATTCTATTCGGTTTGATGAAGAAGATGATTATCGCAGATAGACTAGATCCTGCAGTCAGTAAAATCTTTACATCCTACACACAAGATGGATTGTTTAGTCTTATCGGTGCTGTACTATGTACAATCCAGTTGTATATGGATTTCTCAGGTATCGTAGATATCTGCTTAGGTAGTGCGGAAATCTTTGGAATTAAATTACCAGAAAACTTTAGACAACCATTCTTCGCTGAGAACGCTTCTGACTTCTGGCGTCGTTGGCATATCACGTTGGGTACTTTCCTACGTGACTATGTCTTCTATCCGATTTCACTTGCCAAACCAATTCGCCGTCTATCAAAGTTCTTTACAAAACATTTTGGCAAGGCAGCAGGTAAGTTCATCGGACCATTCATTGCGCTATTTGCAGTATGGTTCTTAAATGGTTTATGGCACGGTCCTTATTGGTCTTATATCTTCTATGGTCTTTATTACTTCTGCTTCATGGTTCTAGAAATTATATTGAAAAAACCCATCGATACTTTCTTAAAGAAATATCAGATAGATGATAATCATATTGGCTTACGCCTCTTTAGATTTATAAAGTTATTTATCATCGTTATCATTGGCGAGCTATTCTTTAGAGCCCAGACTTTAGCAGTTGGATGGACGATGTTTAGCAGTATCTTTACAAACTTCAATCTATCCACATTTAATGGCACATTACCATTCTTACGTTTGGACATGATTGATTGGATCATTGTGATTGTTGGAGCCCTAACCATATTCCTTGTGGATATCTATAAGGAATTCCATGGTTCGATCCGTAACGCAATCGAACAAAAACCAACATGGATACGTTGGTCTATCATCTATACCTGTATCTTCGCAACTCTCATATTTGGTGCCTATGGTCCTGGATATGATATCGTTGCGATGATATACGCAGAGTTCTAATTGTACATGAAATGGATGCCTCAGCATCCATTTACTTTTGATGTTCTTTTGTCCATTCAATTGTTTTCTTTAAATACTGACCTGTCCAGCTTTCTTTGACTTTAATAATATCTTCGGGTGTTCCTTGCGCAACGATTGTTCCACCACCATCGCCACCTTCAGGACCTAAGTCAATAATCCAGTCAGCACACTTAATCACATCTAGATTATGTTCAATGATGATAACTGTATCCCCGTTGTCCACAATTCTTTCTAGTACATCAATTAAGCGATTGACGTCGTCTGTATGTAGCCCTGTTGTAGGTTCATCTAAGATATAGATAGTCTTACCCGTTGGACGTTTCTGTAATTCACTGGCGAGCTTGACACGTTGTGCTTCACCACCAGAGAGTGTTGTAGAGGACTGTCCAAGCTTGATGTAATTTAAACCTACATCAGAGAGTGTCTGTAACTTATTCTTAATCTTTGGATGATTCGCAAAGAAATCGAGTGAATCTTCAACTGTCATCTCTAATACATCGTAGATATTCTTACCTTTATAGGTACACTGTAATGTTTCTTCGTTATATCTCTTGCCGTGACACACTTCACATGGTACATAAACATCTGGTAAAAAGTTCATAGAGATAACCTTTACACCATCACCTTGGCAAGCTTCACAACGTCCACCTTTTACATTAAAGGAGAATCTTCCCTTTTCATAACCACGCAATCTCGCTTCTGGTGTCTTGGCGAAGATATCACGGATATCATCAAATACTCCGGTATATGTAGCTGGGTTAGAACGTGGTGTACGTCCAATTGGATCTTGGTCGATTTGTACTAACTTATCGATATTCTCAAGTCCCTTGATAGACTTATACTTACCTGGGTTCGCTTTTTGTTTTCCAAGGTTTTGTTGGACTGCTTTCATGAATACATCATTGACTAATGTACTCTTACCAGAACCAGATACGCCTGTCACAAGTACCATCTTCCCTAGTGGAAATTTTACATTGATATTTTTGAGGTTATGTTCGGATACACCCTTCAGTTCTACAACCTTACCACTACCCTTACGACGTGTTTCTGGCATTGAAATAACTTTTCTACCAGATAAGTATTGTCCTGTAATGGAGTTTGGAGAATTCTTGATTTCTTCTGGTGTGCCATTTGCGATGACTTCACCACCATGGATACCTGCACCAGGTCCAATATCCACAATCCAATCTGAATGTAACATCGTATCTTCATCGTGTTCTACGATAATTAATGAGTTACCAAGGTCTCTCATATTTTGTAGAGTCTTGATTAACTTACTATTGTCACGTTGATGTAAACCGATGGATGGCTCATCCAATACATATAAAACACCTGATAGTCTTGAACCAATTTGAGTTGCTAGACGAATACGTTGTGCTTCACCACCAGAGAGTGTTCCTGCTAAACGATCAAGAGATAGATATTCTAGACCTACATCCTTCAAGAAGGATAAGCGGTTACGAATTTCTTTGAGTACTAACTCGGCAATCTTTGTCTTTTCAACATCAAGCTTTAAATTGTTAATCCAATCCAATGCTTTGCCTACGGATAGTTGCGTAAATTCGTTGATATTCTTATCTCCAACACGTACACTGAGTGCCTCTGGATTTAATCTACGTCCATGACACTTTGGACATACTGACTCTACCATAAAGGAGTGATACCACTCTTTACTCATAGAACTGGTTGTTTCTACGTAACGACGTTCAATCATATTCTTAATTCCTTCGATGAAGTCATTACGGTTATAACTATTGCCACCAGAGGATGTGATGGTATAACGAATTGGCGCATCACTACCATAGAGGATTACTTCTAGTTGTTTCTTGGTAAGATCTTTGATTGGTGTATCTAAATCAATCTTATAGTGTTTAAGTAAGACCGAGAATGTCTGCCATTCAATGTTATCTGTACCGATAATATTCTTGTAGTATCGAATACCACCTTGACGGATAGACTTGGAACGATCTGGAATTAAATTATCCACATCAACTTCTTCTGTAATACCCAAACCATGACAGTTATCACAGGCACCAATTGGCGCATTAAATGAGAATAAACGTGGCTCTAGCTTTGGCACTGTAAAGCCACAGATATGACAAGAGAAGTGTGTGGAGAAATCCAATTCTTCTTCCCCATTGAGTACAATGGCATGTCCATCTGCCAGATTCAGTGCTGTTTCTATGGAATCATATACACGTGATCTAGACTCATCAGTCTTTACAATGCGGTCAATCACCACATCAATATCATGACGTTTGTTTTTTTCTAATTCTGGTTCATCCTCTAACATCACTACTTCACCATTGATGCGTACCCGGATATAACCATCCTTCAATAGCTTCGCAAATACATCTTTGAAGCTTCCTTTTTTATTTCTAACCGTAGGCGCAAGTATGGTTAGCTTACTACGATCTGGTAAGTCCATCACTTGATTGACCATCTCTGTAATGGTCTGCCCTGTGATTGGAATATTGTGATTAGGACAGTATGGTACACCTGTTCTTGCGTATAAAAGACGCAGGTAGTCATAGATTTCTGTCACAGTTCCAACCGTAGATCGTGGATTGTTAGATGTTGTCTTCTGGTCGATGGAAATTGCTGGAGATAATCCTTCAATTAACTCGACATTTGGTTTTTCAACTCCACCTAAGAACTGTCTTGCGTATGCGGAAAGGGATTCCACGTAACGTCTTTGTCCTTCGGCGTAAATCGTATCAAAGGCAAGTGAGGTCTTTCCACTTCCTGAAAGACCTGTCATTACTACCATTTTATTGCGCGGTATTTCCAAGGAAATATTCTTTAGGTTATTTTCCTTGGCACCTCGTATTGTAATCTTATCTAATTCCATTACTTCTTTACCTCCTCACAAAGGTCACTTAACATCACCCACGCTTCACGTGGAGAAAGATTATCTGGGTCAACTTGTTTTAGCTTCTCCATCAAAGCTTCCGTACGTGGATCTTCCTTATGCATTTCTACCAACTGGTAGTTTTGCTGAACGACTCTCTTGGTTGATTCTAATTCCTTCTGTAAGTCTTTTGCCCGATTTAATACTGCGTCTGGTAAACCCGCAAGTCTTGCGACATTAATACCATAAGAATGACCAGCCGGGCCGTCTGCCATCTTATATAAGAATGTGACTTCATCATTATTTTCTTTTACTACAACATGCATATTTTTCACGTTTGGAAGATTATCAGAAATCACAGTTAGTTCATGATAGTGTGTACTAAACATCGTCTTAGCATGTATACAGGTTGCGATATATTCAATCATTGCCTGTGCTAATGCCATACCATCATAGGTAGATGTGCCTCTACCAATCTCATCAAATAAGATTAAGGATGAGGAAGTTGCCTCCTGCAAGGCAAGGTTCGCTTCTGACATTTCTACCATGAATGTGGATTGTCCACTAAGGATATCATCTGAAGCACCAATACGTGTAAAGATCTTATCGAAGATAGGCATGATACAACTTTTCGCCGGAACAAAACACCCCATCTGTGCCATGATAACGATTAGTGCAGTCTGACGCATATAGGTAGATTTACCACCCATGTTTGGACCAGTAATGAGTAAGATATCCTGATCTTTATGCATATCCGTAGAGTTTGCGACATACTTTGGGTTCTTCATCATATCATCCAAGATTGGGTGTTTACCATTTTCAATGAAAAGACGGTCTTCATCAAATTGCGGACGAACATAACCATACTTGGCGGATACCTCTGCCATGGCAACCTGTGCATCTACCTCTGCTAAAAACTTACTTAGTTTTTGCAGTCGTGGTAAGTATGCACGGATTTCATCTAATATCATTTGGAATAATTGTTTCTCAATGCGAATCGCATTTTCTTCCGCATGTAAGATTGCGTCTTCTTTCTCTTTTAATTCTGGAGAGATAAAACGCTCATTATTCGTTAATGTTTGACGACGGATATATCCCCAATCATCCTGTACAGCTTGTGCAGCTGCTTTGGAGATTTCAATGTAATAGCCAAAGACTTTGTTATAGCCGATTTTGAGAGTCTTGATACCGGTTCTTTCTCTTTCCTTAGCTTCTAATTCCGCAATGAAAGTTCTACCACTATGTTGAATCTTGCGTGCTTCATCGAGTTCGGCGTTATAGCCATCTCTAAACATTCCACCATCACTAATCTGTACTGGTGGATTATCCACAAACGCATCTTTCAACTTCTGGTAGAGTTCCTGTAGAGGATCAACTTTATGCTTCTCATTAAATACAGTCTCATCTAATGCATGCATAATTGTAGGCACTTCTGCTAATGTCTTTGTCAAACGTTGGCAATCTACCGCATTCGCTGTATTCATTGCACATCTAGCAATGAGTCTTTGTAAGTCATAGATATTACTAAAACTATCACGCAACTGTTGTCTTCGCATAAAGTTTTGAATTAACCATTCTGTCTTATTAAAGCGTGCTTCAATCTTTTCTCTTGAAACAAGTGGCTTTTCAATCCATTTACGTAGCTGTCTTGAACCCATCGCAGACTTGCACGCATCTAAAAATGACCATAGTGTAATTGCCTTACCATTCTCATGCAAGGATTGTACAAGCTCTAGATTCTGACGTGTCGCAAAATCCATGTATAATACTTCATCTTCACGCTCAATGCGCGTCACCTGTAAGTGACCTAGCATGTGTTTCTGGGTATTTTCCAGATAGTTTAACATTCGACCATATGCATGCATATCGTAATCTTTCAGAATACCTTCGGTTAGTGGTAGATACTCTTCTTTAATACGTGTTTCATCACAATAAGAAATGACAATCTGCAGTTCTCTAAAACTCTTGAGTGTCTTTTCTTTAAAATCACTAGGTACTACAACTTCACGTACATTCGAACGCAATAAAGTCTGTAGTAATAACACATCTTTATGTTCGATATTCTGTACATAGTTTTCACCAGTACTCATTTCTACAATCGCTAGAGAATACCCATATCCATAATCAGTAATCGCAGCTAAATATACAGAGGCTTTTTCATCAGAGATTTCTTGCATGACAGTACCTGGTGTAATGACACGGATCACATCACGTGTAACTAAACCAACCGCTTCTTTTGGATCTTGTGTCTGTTCACAAATCGCAACCTTAAAACCACGAGATACAAGTCTTGGGATATACGCAGCAGCCGCATGATGTGGAATTCCACACATCGGCACACGTTCCTCAACACCCGCATTCTTTCCTGTAAGTACAAGATCTAATTCTTTCGATGCAATCTTCGCATCATCAAAGAACATCTCATAGAAATCGCCTATGCGATAGAACAAGATTGCGTCTTCATATTCTTTTTTAACTGCAAGATACTGCTGCATCATTGGTGTATAATTTTCTGCCATATTCGCCTCTCAAAACATATGTATTATAGCATAGTTATATACATTCCTTGCGGTCTAAGACCGATGGGTATGCATCAAGATATGTAATATATTTACTGTTTCGACCATAATCGAAATAATATTAATTATTTCTTATGATTTCGACTATAATCGAAACTAATATTGAAAATTGTTTATATTTCGACTATAATCGAAATATAAACAGGAGGTGCTACATGGAGTATATTTTACGACAAAGTTATCTAAATGAAATCCAAAAATTTATTAATAAGCCTGTCACTAAAATATTGATTGGTATGCGCCGTGTTGGTAAATCTACAATATTGAAAATGATTTCTGAAGTCCTTTTAAAGGATATCCCAAGTGAAAACAAAATCTTTATGAATTTTGAAAGCTTGGAATTACTTAATATTCGAAATGCAGAAACTTTTGCCAAGCATATACAAGCATTCCTCAAACAAAATAATGACAAAAAATATTTCTTCTTTGATGAAATCCAAGTAGTTCATCACTGGGAAGAAGTTATCAATGGTCTACAAGCAGATTATGATTGTGATATTTATATTACAGGCTCTAATTCCACAATGTTGTCAAGTGACCTAGCCACTGTACTTGCGGGAAGATATGTTCAATTTGAAATCTATCCATTTACATTCAAGGAATTTATTGATTGTTATAAAGATTTGCAATTATCACAAGAAGAATACTTCACTAAGTTTATTGAAATTGGTGGTCTTCCTGCTGTGAAGCACTTTCAACTCGATCCAAATCCAAGCTATAAATATCTTTCAGATATCTATAATACCGTCTTGGTAAAGGATGTTTTGGAATATAATCAGATTCGCGATATAGATATTTTCAATCGTATACTGTTATACGCCGCAGAAAATATTTGTCATACTTTCTCAGCATTAAATATTCGAAATTTTCTAAAGAGCGAAGGTCGTAATGTCTCAGTAGATACCGTTTTAAATTATTTGAATTTTTGTATCAATGCCTTTATTTTAAAGAAGGTGCCTCGCTACGATACGATTGGCAAAAATATTTTAAAAGTTGAAGAAAAATATTTCCTAACTGATCACGGCTTTAGACAGGCAAAAGGTTTCTCCAATACCAAAGACATTGAACGTGTATTAGAAAATATTGTTTATACAGAATTATTACAGCGTGGATATACCGTTTATATTGGCAAAGTGAAAGATAAAGAAATCGACTTCATTGCAGAAAAGGATGGTAAACGTCTCTATTTCCAAGTTTGTTATTTGTTGGCAACAGCCGAAACACGTAAAAGAGAGTTTAAAGTCTATCACGAGATTTCCGACAACCATCCAAAGTATGTCTTATCTATGGATACCATTGATTTTAGCCAAGAGGGATATATCCATAAAAATATTATCCACTGGCTGTTAGACAAAGAATAAAGTATTCGTCTAAAAAAACACTTCAATATCGAAGTGTTTTTTACTATCGCCAATTTTCTACATTACTGTTCGCAATGAATTAATAATTCCTTTATACAAGAAATAAGACTTTGCACCATAGAATAATGTATATGCATTTTCATTGTGTGTGATGCTAATTGAGCCAAGATCCATTAACTCTTTTTCATGCACGATTTCTTTATCATATACGGTAATCACAAGTGACGTTGCATCAGCTTCTACATGTTTAATATTCTCTTGTCCACCAATCTGTTTGATGATTTGCTTTACCATCTTTTCACCTTCATCACGGATAATTAACCCTGTAGAAAGATGACGGAAGTATAGTCTTGTGGCTAAAAAGTATACAATTGCGGAAATCACGCCAACAATCACGATGATGATTACGTTACGATATAAACTTGTATATTTTAAATAGCTTAATAATTCTGGTAGTGTTCCTACCGTTGCAGTTACTGCATTTGTATCACTTGTAACATAACCAAGATTGACATGCAGTGTTGAAAATAACCCATATAAGAACCCATTATAGCCAAGATGAAAGAAGAATAATAGCGGACTTACCATAAACACCATAATTTGTAGTGGGATAGTCGTACCAGATATTAAAGAAATCAGTGTACCTACAATACAGAGTAGCTTGACTTTTGTGCGTTGTATCTTTGAAGTACCGATACTGTACATCCCCCAGATCATTGCAGGAAGTGCAAAGATATTCATGACATAATATGGTGCAAACAATCTTCCTGCACCAGATGTAAGAGTTCCTGCACCTAACTGAGCTGTCCACACGTTTGCATCACCCAAAACCGTAGTACCTGCAATATTTGTCCATAACCCACCAGATGCCGAATACCATAATGGTTGTCGAATGAGTGCATTCAAGTGAAATAGTTGTAAGAAACGATCCGTGATTCCATAAAGAATCATATTAAATGGGCTACCTAAATCAGAAGAGATATAGTTTACCAACCGTACAATAAATAGGATACAGTATGGCCAAATAACACCAAATACTGCGCCAGCCAACAAACAATACACAACTGTTTTGAATAACGCATCTGTCTGTTTGACTGGGGATGATTGCCCAATCCCATGATGATTATTCGTTCTACATGCGATATACGTTACCATTGTTACGATAATCGTTCCAATCATGCCAGTTAATATTGGATAATGTGCAGAACCTGATAAGTAACTAACCGATGGAGATGCAGTACCAATATTGAATATCGCATTATATGCATATGACGGTAAAACTGGTGCTGGCACAAACATTGTAGCGACGTGGAATGCAAAATACCCAACTAGACCTGCACCTACCGTTACAGAACTATTTTTCTTCTGTGTTAATAGTCTTAATAAAATCAATAATGGTGCATACATTAAGATTGTACGTGCGATAATTCCTAATAATTCTCCTACCAAGAAGACACCATCATTTGCGATGATGGTGACTAATCCATATGTAGGATGAAGAATCAAATTTGATACACCACATAGAAAGCATGCAAATGCAATTACAATGAGTGGAAATTTCAAAATCTGAAAATATGAATGCATGTATTGCATACTAGCCTCCTGTTAAAATAGTGAATTTAATTTTTTGAAGTAAGAAATCTTCTTTCCTTTGATCATGCGTACACGCTTTTGATCACAAACTCGAATCTCAAATTCTTTAATATCGTCAATTGGATAAACATCAGAGTCTACCCCAAGGATTGCTTTTTCAAAGCTTTCAGAGCTTAACTTCACCGTTGTATCTTTACTTAATACGATTGGAGCATAAAGTGAACGAGATTTACTATGATGAATGCCTGCAATCTCAGAAAGCTCAATTAAATCTAATCCATCTTGAATCACAGCTCCACCTAGAGAGCGGTTATATGCAGTAGAGCCAAGCTGTGTACATACACACATGCCTGTTCCACGGAATGTCTCTAAATATTCATCGCTTAGATGAACATCTAAGATTTGTGTACGTGCAATATTCTCAACACGAATTTCATTTACCGCATGGTAAATATTCCCATTTACTTCTGTCACAAGTAGTGGATACTCGCTAATTTCATATTTTTCAGATAAGTACATCTTTAGTAATTCATCAACTTCATTATCATGATAATCCGTAAAAAAACCTAGCGTCCCTGTATGTAGACCTAAGAACTTCACGTCTGGTATCAGTTCCATGTAATCATGAATCGCTTTGATATAGGTTCCATCTCCGCCAACCACAAATACTGTATCTGGATTCTCTTGGCTATATCCATATTGATGACTTAGTAATACTTGTTTGATTTTGTCACCAATCTGTTTTGATTGGTCATCAAATCTTGTTATGATTGCAAATTTTTCCATAAATTACTTCCTTGTTTGTATTATACATCACATTGCTTTAATTCAAGTGGATTATAGACGTTTATATAATCTTGCACTCCAGAAATTCATTCCTACTTCATCAATATAAAAGTGCAGGATTGCTCTCCAGTTTTTTGTGGCCGTACTAAGCAGCATCATCTCTATCCCTTTTTCGCGTAATTCTTCTTCCAGTCGTTCTATAAGCTGCTTCCCTATCCCACGCAAACGATAAAGAGGATGTACATAGATTTCTTGTACCTCAAAGTAATGCATGTTTTTATCTATAACACTTGTTTGTTTATCTTGAATTTCCTCTTTGCCAAAAACATAAGCTATCAGCTCATCATCATACGCTGCTAGGATATAACAATCTTGAAAGTCATCTTCTGTATTGGCTCGATACCCATAACAACTATCTTCTTTTTCCCACATTAAAGATAATTCTAATAGTCTTTTTATATCTGATTGTTTTGCTTCGTGGATAGTGACCATGGAAGATTTCTCCTTTTCTTAATCCATATCTATTATATGTTTGATTTTCATATTCCGAAACAAAAGAAAACCCGTATCAAGATATTCCCAATACAGGTTTAGTGCTTATTGAACTTTTGTGCCTGGAGTTAAGCCATTGACTTCAACAAGTCCGATTGTCTTTTCTTCCTTACCAGCTAGTAACATACCCTGTGATTCAACACCACGGATGACGGTTGGTTGTAGGTTAGCAATCATTACAATACTCTTGCCAATGACTTGTCCTGGTGTATAGCTTTGTGCTAAGCCAGAAACGATCTGACGTACTTCTCCATCGCCTAAGTCTACTTTTAGAATGAAGAGCTTATCCGCATCGGGATGTCTTTCACAAGAGAGAACCTTACCAACACGCAAGTCAATCTTCTGGAAGTCTTCTACTGTAATAGTTGGCTTCTTCTCAATTTCCTTCTTACGTGCTTTCGCATTGATTTCATTAATCATATCAATCTTAGATTGAATTGCCTTTTCATCAATACGTGCAAATAAGATTTCTGGCTTCTCTGCAACATGGATGCCAGTTTCAAGCTTACCAAATTCAGAAATTGTTTCGAAGTCTCTTTGTTGTGTATTTAAGTCATCTAAAATCTTCTTGGATGTCTCTGGGAAGAATGGCTCCATTAATACAGCGGCGATGCGTACTGATTCTAATAAGTTATAGAGAACAGTCGCAAGTCGTTCAATCTTTTCAGAGTCCTTCGCAAGTGCCCAAGGTGTTGTCTCATCAATGTACTTATTACATCTGGAGAATAAATCAAGAATATCTTGGATTGCATCAGCTACTCTGAGTTCATCCATCTTCTCAACAACCTTCTTCACAGTGCCTGTAGCGAATGCCTTCAGTTCATCATCGATTGGTTCACTAACATTTGGATTCGCAACAACTCCACCAAAGTATTTATTCTGCATGGAGATTGTACGGTTAACTAGGTTACCTAAGTTATTCGCAAGGTCACTGTTGATGCGTTCAATCATCAGGTCATATGTAACATGTCCATCTTGTGCAAATGGCATTTCATGTAACATGATGAAACGAACAGCATCTACACCGAATAATTTCACTAAGTCATCTGCGTAAATAACATTGCCATGTGACTTAGACATCTTGGAATCACCAATCAATAGCCATGGATGACCAAACACCTGCTTTGGTAGTGGTTCTTTCAATGCCATTAACATGATTGGCCAATAAATTGTATGGAAACGAATAATATCCTTACCAATCAAATGAAGATCTGCTGGCCAGTATTTCTTATATAGTGGACCATGATTTCCATCCGCATCATATCCAAGACCTGTAATATAGTTAGATAATGCGTCAATCCAAACATATACAACGTGCTTTGGATCAAACTCTACTGGGATTCCCCACTTAAAGGATGTACGTGATACGCAAAGATCTTGTAATCCTGGTTTTAGAAAGTTGTTTACCATTTCATTCTTACGGCTTTCTGGTTGAATGAAATGTGGATGCTCATCAATATACTTCATCAATTGGTCAGCGTACTTACTCATCTTAAAGAAGTAAGCTTCTTCCTTCATTGGTACAACTTCACCACCGCAAACAGGACACTTGCCATCTTCTGTTAACTGGCTCTTTGTATAGAAGGCTTCATCCTCTTGGCAATATAAACCTTCATAATATCCCTTATAGATATCACCTTGGTCATAGAATTTTTTGAAGATCTTCTGTACTTGTCTTTCGTGTGCTTCATCTGTTGTACGAATGAAGTAGTCATAAGAAGTATTCATAACATCAAACTGTTGTTTGATGACTGCTGCGACATCATCTACGAATTGTTTTGGTGTCTTACCTGCAGCCTTTGCCTTCTCTTCTACCTTTTGACCATGCTCGTCTGTTCCTGTTTGGAAACGTACATCATAGCCTTCCGCACGTTTAAATCTAGCGATTGCGTCTGCTAGTACAATCTCATAAACATTTCCGATATGTGGTTTTCCTGATGTATATGCGATTGCGGTTGTAATGTAATACGGTTTTTTGTTTTCCATTTTTGCGTACCTCCTCAAAATAAAAGACATCCCAAATGAAAGGACGTCTTGCACGCGTTACCACCTTTGTCTTGCGGATGATTCAATCATCTGCCTCTCTTCGTTGTAACGGACGTCTCCGGGTCATACTCTTCGCATGACCAGCTCCAAGACCATGTTCCATTTCCCCTTCATGCATGTTTTCACCTACCACATACTCTCTACGCTTCTAAGAAAATGTACTCTTCTTTTCATTGCTGTTATCGGTATTATTATACGTTGAAAGTGTGTTTTTGCAAATACACAGAATGTATCTTTGTGTTGTTTAAAACCCTACCTATCCCCTTTATTCATGCGCTCCACATAAATAAATCTTGTGTTTTTAACATTGCCAGTATATCATAATAGGGAATACAGGATTTACTTCCGTATCATAGAATAGGAGATTCAAAGGCACAATGGCAACAGGCAAGGTAAAATGGTTTAATGCTGAAAAGGGCTACGGATTCATCACAACTGATGAAGGTAAGGACGTTTTCGTTCATTACTCAGCAATTCAGAGTGAAGGATTCAAGACACTTGATGAAGGCGCTGCAGTAAGCTTCGACATCACAGAGTCTAATCGTGGACCACAGGCTTCCAACGTAACAAAGCTCTAATTAAGAACATTGTACGAACAAAAGAACGGTTTATCCGTTCTTTTTTTGTTGATAAGCACAAGAAAAGATGGCTTATTACCATCTTTTTTGTATCTCTTATTTAAAACTGTCGAATGAGTATTCTTCATATACCTTAGATACAGGTGTATGATTTTCGATCGATTCAATTGTATTCGCAAGCATTTCAGCGATTGATAATACTTGAATCTTTGTTGTGTTTGCCTTTTGATCTTCACGAAGCGGAATTGTATCTGTAATTACCATCTTTGTGATTGGTGAGTTTTCAATCTTCGCAATTGCATCACGCGAGAATACTCCATGTGTAATTCCAGTGTAGATATCCTTAGCACCATGACGCTTCAAAATTTCGCATCCTGCTACAAGTGATCCTGCTGTATCACAGATATCATCAATAACGATACATGTCTTATCCTTAACATCACCAATGATATTTTGCGCTTCTACCATGTTTGGTTTTGGACGACGCTTGTCGATAATCGCGATAGGCGCATCTAATAGATCAGCGACTCTTCTAGCACGTGTAACTCCACCATGATCTGGTGAAACAACCACCAATTCTTCCTTTGGAATCTCTAGACCCTTGAAATAACTTGCTAGCATTGGTACTGCTGTAATATCATCGATTGGAATATCGAAGTAGCCCTGAATCTGTGCAGCATGTAGGTCAAATGTTACAACACGGTTAGCTCCTGCAACCTGTAATAGATTAGCGACTAGCTTTGATGTAATTGGCTGACGTGGTTTTGCTTTACGATCCTGACGAGCATAACCGTAATAAGGCATAATAACGTTAATCTCTCCAGCACTTGCACGTTTACATGCGTCGATGCAGATGAGAACTTCCATCAAACGTTCCGATACTGGGCTGCATGTTGACTGAATAATGAAAACAGAACGACCTCTGACAGATTCTTGTGGTTCGACTAAAATCTCACCATCTGCGAAATGTTCAACCTTGATCTTACCTAAAGGTAATCCCAAATGCTTACAAATAGACGCTGCTAGATCGGTGCTTGATGTTAGAGCGAATACGACAGTTTCCTTAACCATGATTTTCCTCTTCTCCCATATTAATGTTGTATATCCTTATTAATTAAAGATGTTTTATAACTATTCGTCAACCCTTACGGCGGATAAATGATCCGACTGTTTCAGCTTTTGAAACATTTGTGTCTTCTAACCATGTGCTCGGTAGAATTTCCGCGTAATCTTCTACAACTGTATCTCCATAGAGATATGTATTTGGGTGAATAATTACATCGGTTCCAAATGTTACATTTGGTCCAATGTATGTTGTATTAGGGTCATAGATTGTAACACCCTTCTTCATCCACTCTGTGTTGATTCTCTCTTGCATGTATTTTGCGGCATGTGCTAACTCTACATTTCCGTTGATACCTTGTACTTCTTGCCAATCATCACATGGAATCGCAACAACCTTTTTACCGAGCTTCTTTAAAATCTCAACAAGGTCTGTTAAGTAGTATTCATGTTGAGCATTGTTATTGTTTAAATGCTTGAGTCCTTCAAATAAAGATTGGTTGTTGAAGGCATAGATACCCGTATTGATTTCGCGCACTGCCTTTTCTGCATCATTTGCATCTTTGAACTCTACAATCTTTTCGACTGTTCCATCTCCGTTACGAATGACTCTACCATATGCACCATTGTCTTCTGGGATTGCGGTTAACACTGCCATGTCCGCATCACCAATCAAATCATATAGTTTCTGATATGTTTCTGGTTTCACACATGGTGTATCTCCACTAGCGACTAGCGTGATACCTTCTTCATTTGCGAGTTGTTGTGCCTGCATAACCGCATGACCTGTACCTAACTGTGGTTCTTGTACGGCAAACTCACATTTACCAGCCATCTCTGTTTCAACTTCTTCGTGTTTATAGCCAACAACACATACAATTCTTTCTGTACCAGATTTCTTTAAACTGTTGATGACCATACCTAACATCGGTACTTCTAGAATCTTATGTAAAACCTTTGGTAATTCTGAGTGCATGCGGGTTCCTTTACCACCTGCCATAATAATTGCGTTTTTCATTTTCTTTTCTCCTATATTTCATGCAAGCATGATTCATCGTGTATGTACGGTCGTCTTTCTAACAAAGTATCTCTTCTTTTTTAATACATCAATGGAGCTGTCTAATAACTCTACGTCTCTTGTGATACCAAAGACGGTTGAGCCACTACCTGACATCAGTACTCCATCAAAGCCCAATTCCAATAGGTCATGTTTTGCCTTTCGGATTTCCGGTACCAGTGTCATTGCGGCATTTTCCATTGAATTACCTAAACTGGCGATAATGCCTTCATAATCATTGTATTCAAGTGCTTTTTGCATTGCCTTACAATCTGGATGAATCCCTTCTTGTTCATCCACGATATGGAAGGCTTCTGCAGTCGATACACCCTTGCGTGGTTTAATTAATAGTAAGTAGAAATCTGGATTACATGAGAAGGTTGTAATCTTCTCCCCAATCCCTTCCACAAATGCAGGTCTATTGAGGATACAGAATGGTACATCTGCACCAACTTCTTTGCCAGCTGCAATCATCTCATCTTTTGTTAGATGTAGATTACACATGCGATTAATCATACGTATTGCGGCAGCCGCATCTGCACTACCACCCGCAAGACCAGCTCTTGTAGGAATGTGCTTCTCTAAACGACAACGGAATTCTTCTTCGATATTATATCTTTCCTGCATGATACGAATTGCCTTTATAATCGTATTCTTATCATTGATTGGTAAGTAATTACGATTCAACTCCAGTGTCGTTTCTTCCGCAAATTCCATTTCTAAAACATCATAGAAATTAATTGGAACCATAATCATTTTTAGATCATGGTAGCCATCTTCTCGTTTTCCTACAACATCTAAACACAGATTTATCTTTGCGTATGCTCGCTCTTTCATTTCATGACCTCATGAATTTGTTTTAATTCATCGATAGTTAATTCTTGTGCACGTTTATTTACAGGAATGTTTGCCTTCTCAAGAATCTCTGTTGCCTTAACGCCATCATCTACATATTCTTTGAGATTGTTGTAAATGGTTTTTCGACGCTGTTTGAAACATGCACGTACTAATTCAAAGAAATCTCGAATCTCTTCATTGCTCGCATCGTTATCCTTCCTAGCAAATTGGATGATAACACTATCAACAGCAGGAGAAGGATTAAAGGATCTCCCTGGTACTGTAAATAAACGCTTAATATCGAATAGATATTGTCCTTCTACTGATAATGCATTGTATTCAGGATCTTTTGGTTTTGCAACAAAGCGGTCACCAACCTCCTTTTGTACCATAACCGTGATATAAGAGATATCTGGATTTTCAAATATCTTAAATAATACTGGTGTTGTAATGTAGTATGGAAGATTTGCACATACAGATACGGTTCCATACTTTTCTTTTAATGCATGTACAACTTCATCTAAATCACACATTAAGAAATCCTGTAGGATAATCTCTACATTGGAATAGTCCTCTAAGGTATGTTGTAGTACTGGAATTAAACCTTCATCTATCTCAAATGCGAGTACATGTTGTGCATGCATGGCGAGTTGCTCGGTTAGACTTCCAATGCCTGGACCAATTTCAATTACTGCACCTTCGCAATGTGACATTTCAGCGCAGCGTTCTACGATAATTGGATCAACTAAGAAGTTTTGCCCAAATCCCTTCTTCGCTCGTAATCCAAATTGATCTAATATCTCTTTTGTGCGAGACGGTGTTGAAATCAATTTTTTCATTTATCTATAGCCTCTCGTAATTCTTCTTTGGTAATCGCAATACAGTTTAACCTTGAAAGCATGGTCTTCGCATTGCCATCACCAACGTGGTAATATTCTCCAACTTTACGTCGAATTTCTGCACTATCAGATTTGCCACTTAAACCAAGTTCAAATAGATCACTCATCGTTAAACTACCCTTTGGTTCATTGGTGATGGTTACGAGATTCTGTAATGCATTCCATAGAGTATCTTTATCCGCATGTTCAATACCAACCTTCTTCTCTGTACGTGCATTGCGTTTCTCCACAAATGCATTCTTACAGTTAGGAACATGTTGATTAATGATATGCCGAATTTGATTGCCAGGTGTATCTGGATCAGTAAAAACAATCACACCTCGTGTACTTGCGGCATAGCGTATCTGTTCAATGACTTTATCATCAATACTACTACCACCAGTTTCTATTGTTTCACAATCAAAATATTTCTTTAATTGTTGTGTATCATGTCTTCCTTCCACAACAATTATCTCATAAATGCGATCCATCAGCTTCCTCCAGAAATCTTGTCCAGTTCGCATCGATTTGTGCAGTCATCTCCTCAGTAGAAATGTTTCGGACTTCTGCCATCTTCGCAACGATGTATGGAATATTGGATGGTTCATTACGCGAACCACGTACTGGAACTGGTGCCATATATGGTGCATCCGTTTCACTGAGTAAGTAGTTTAAATCGATTGTCTCTACTACATCTACTGAATGTCTTGCGTTTTTGAATGTTAATGCACCACCGAGTGCAATGTAATAGCCTAGCTTCACGAATTCTTTTGCCATCTCTTTTGAACCAGGGAAACAATGTAATAATCCCTTCCAATGATGTTTCTTCATGATGTCGAAGGTATCCTGCATAGCATCTCTAGAATGTACTAAGATAGGTTTGTTAACTTCTCGTGCAAGTTCAATTAACTTTGCAAAGTACGCACGCTGTACAGCGCGGTCAGCTTCATCTGTTACCCAGTGGTACTCTAGTCCAATCTCACCAATTGCAGTTACCATTGGGTCTTTCGCTAACTCACAAAATTCATTCCAATATTTCTCATCTACCTTTGTCGTATCTTCTGGGAAGATACCAGCCGCAACCTTATAATTTTCTGGGTCACGCTTTGCAAATTCGATTGCTCGTTTTGTTTCTTCTAGTGATAATGTAATAATCATTAATTTATCCACATGCTTTTCTTTACAGCGTGCGATAACTTCTTCTAAATCTTCTTGAAACTCTTCTCCCATCAAATGACAATGGGTATCTACATAATGTAATTCACTCATCTTATTTCCCTAAACAGAAGCGTGAGAAGATTTCATCTAAGAGATCCTCTTTGCCTGCCTTTCCAGTAATCTGTCGTAATGCAGTCCACGCTTTTTCTAAATCGATTGTTACTAAGTCAAGCTCCATACCTGCATGCAATGCATTTACTGCTTCACGCATTGCTTGTTCTGCCTGCAAAGCATAACCTATCTGTCTTTCATTATTTAGTGTATCGCTATTGGCTGCGATATACTCACTTTGATATTTCTCTACAATCGCATTTGTGAGTTCTGTAATATCCTTTTGGATAGCACTGATAGAAATACCTGCATGCACACTATCCTTATCTTTCTTATTGTATACAACGATACGATTGTAATTCTTTGTCTTTTCTAATAGTTCTTGATCTTCTTCGGTTAATTCTTCTGAACCATCTAGTACAACAATGACAAGCTGTGCTTTTTCTAATGCTTGTAAGGATTTGGTAATCCCAATCTGCTCTATCGCATCATCACTCTTACGAATACCTGCAGTGTCGATTAGGTTTAATGTGATTCCACTTAGTCTTACAGTTCCTTCCACAAGGTCTCTTGTCGTTCCAGCCACATCTGTAACGATTGCCTTATCTTCTTCCAATAACGCATTCAACAAGGATGACTTACCAACATTTGGTCGACCTAAGATAACGGTATTAATACCTTCTTTAATCACTGCGGATTGTTGGGCGGTTACGATAATCTGATGAATATCATCAATCCACTTCTCTGCCCTCGGTAGAATTTCTTCCTCGGTTAACTGATGTACATCATCATATTCAGGATAATCAATATTTACTTCAATATTAGAAATGATTTGTGTTAAATCCTCTTCCAATGGTCGCATTAATTTTGCGACAGATCCTTTTAGTGAATGAATTGCGCTCTTTGCGTTAATTTCATCCTTTGCCCAAATTAAGTCATTAATACCTTCTGCTTGAGACAAGTCCATCTTTCCACTAAGAAATGCACGTTCCGTAAATTCTCCACGTCGTGCCATACGTGCACCTGCACCAAGAATCAGGGACAATACTTTTCTTGTGATATAGACGCCACCATGACAAGAGATTTCTACAACATCTTCACCAGTATATGATTTTGGCGCACGGAAAAGGCTGACGAGTACTTCGTCAACAGATTCATTTCCTTCTTTGATAGTTGCGTAATGGATTGTATATCCCTTGGCATCGCTAAGATCTTTGCCTGTTAAGTCGGTAACGATTTGAATTGCGTCACTACCAGAAATACGAATGACGGAGATGGCTCCCATCGCATCAGCAGTGGCGATTGCGGCTATAGTATCCTGAAACATGCTGTCCCTCCAGTTTCCCATTATTATTGTACTAGTTTTATCAACTCCTTGCATGTTAACTCAGCAGTTTTTTTATTATGTGCTAAGATTAAGCCATGGAACTATCAATTTCTATACAAAATGCCCTCAATGAAATGGGCTATCATTCCTTATTACCAATTCAGGAAAAAGTTATTCCAATGATTCAAGATGGAAAAAGCTTATTTGTGCTAGCCAAAACAGGTAGCGGGAAAACTGCATCCTATTTAATCCCTGCTATCGAGCAGGTTCAAGAGACCGACGATTTTACTTCTGTTTTAATTATTACTCCAACAAGAGAACTCGCAATTCAAATCTCATTAGAGGCAAAGCTACTAGCTTCCTATACTAAGGTGCATATCGTAACGCTGATTGGTGGTATGGATTCAGATAGACAGCTTAACGCACTACGTCATCGTCCTCACATTATTATTGGAACTCCTGGTAGATTATTAGATTTATATACACAGGGTGCCTTTGATCTTTCAAAGCTATCACTGTTCGTAATCGATGAAGTTGATCAGGTTTATTCGACTGGTCAATCGGAAGAGGTAAAGCAATTACGAAAAGAAATTCATGGTGTTCAAACAATTTGTTTATCTGCCACAAAAAACGATACGATTCAAACTTACTTTGATACTCCATTTGAAGAAGTACTACAAGGAAGTGTAGCAGTTAATGAAAAGATTCGTTCTTACTATCTTGAAACAGAGGATAAGAAGACATCATTACTATCCCTTCTACAATCCCTTCCTATCACATCAGCGATTGTATTTGTAAACCATCGCAGTACCGCAATTGAACTTTCAGATTTGTTATTGCGGAATCATATTCTCAGTTCTGCTTTTTCTGGTTATTTTGATGAGAGGAAGCGTATCGCAATCATGAGTAATTTCCGTAAAGGTGATATTCGTGTATTGGTTGCGACAGACGCAGCTGCTAGGGGACTAGATATCCATGAACTATCTCATGTGATTCATTATGATATTCCAATTGATACCGAAACATTCATTCACCGTTCTGGTCGTACTGCACATCAAGGTGATGAAGGTATCTCTATTTCACTTCTTACATCGGAAGAAATGAAGTCAGAAGTTGGTATGTATATTCGCATGCATAGTCAAGCATATACACCACAAGATACACACACTGTCGATTTATCGGTTCCATATCAAAAGAAAGCTGCACCTTCCACACAGGTAACACACATCCTCATCCGTGCTGGAAGAAATGATAAGATACGACCAAAAGATATTATCGGTGCACTTTGTACCATATTCCCATTTGATGAAATTGGTACACTTGAAATTCAAGACCGCTTCTCAACAGTCACAATCCTTTCCAAAGAGGATGATATTTTATCTCGTTTCGAAGATTTTACTGTCAAAGGAAAGCGTAGAAAAGTTGAATTATTGAATCCGTAAATTTCGATAAATATTTGAAGTTTGCTTCAAATATTCACTTCTTTTATGAAAACGATATACTAAAGATACTAATACATCTACTATTTATCATTATTTTATAAAATTGTGAGGTGAAAGCATGCATAAAACCAGCACTAAGGTTTTAATCTCAGGTTTTTTACTCATCTTATTTGCGTCTATTTGTCTCAGTATTTATCTCTTCATGAAGTTAAACGCAACAATTTCTATAGGAAAAGGGCATTATCTTGCGATGGATTCGAATACAAATGGTGCTTACAACATGGAAATCTATGGGGATCATTCCGTGAAAATTTTCCTCGATAAGGTTTACATAGAAGGTACTTTAGAACACGAACAGACACAATACACAGACTCATACTATATCCAAACAAAGGATAAGAAGTATTATATGAACATTAATCACGATACTGTATCTGTTCCTGTAGAAGCAAATGGAAATCTAATTTCTTTAGTATTCAAATTTGTTAGTAATGTTCCATTTACACAAATCGATTTACCACAAAAATAATCATGCAATTATAAAGTGAACCTCCTAAGTTTTTTGTAATAACTTAGAAGGTTCACATTTAAGTTACATTACTTTGTCTTTATAGGAAACCATCCCATATTAAAACGAATTTCCTTTCGCTCTAAATCAGTGTTTGTATAACAGCAACTGTCAAAACCGATTAAGGTAAAACCTGCATGCAGGTAGAAGTCAACTGCATTTATATTTGATGATTGTGTCTCTAAAATCAATGTACGATAGTTTTTTTCTACTGTAATCTTTTTGGCAATGTCTAACAACTTCTTACCATACCCTTGCCCTCTCAACTTCTCATCAACAAATAGTTCTGTAATAATCAATCGATTGGTCCAACTCTCTGGGCAAATTTCAATTGCTGCAAGTAATTTGTTATCTTCTGTAATACCAAAGGCTTCCGCATCTTCCCACCAGTCTTCGTAAAGCTTATCAGGATATTCGCAGTCCTCTAAACTGTGCATAAAGGGTTTCATAAATTCTTTCTTTTGAATTGAAATCTGAAAACCATCATCTATTCTTTGCATATTCACATCGTAGTATTCTTTCGATGTGTATTCAACAGGTAAGAGTGTTCCTTTCCATGTATCTTTCCTTAATTTATGAATGATATTGTTTTTCATCATTTTCGCTCTTTTTAACAAATACAAACTGTATGCATTACAGTTTTTCTATAATGCACCTAAATCTTGCAAGGTGCCATCGCCTTCTGGCTGAATATTTTCTAGTTTGATATTTGGATTTCTCTTTTGTAGGTATCCTGCAAATCTTCTCGCTTCGCCTTTATCTCGACAGCTAAGTGAGAAGGTTTTTTCTTTATTTGTTAGATAGATGGTTAACTTACCATGTGCACCTTCTTCTACCTTCATCTCTTGAATATCTATTGTGGATTCTTCATGCATGTCTAATCCTATACATGCGATCATACGATCGTTTAAAATCCAACTACGGTCTATCACACCGCCTTTCTCGTATTCTTCGATATTGCGAATTGATTTTAGTGCACGTGATATTTTAAATTTCTTTGTATAGTACACCACAAGGATAACACCCAAGATAGCTGTACCTACCATCATCGCATAACGTAACTCTTGAATTCCCTTCTTTTCGTAAAAGAACGCTAGTGCGAATACTAGGAATACAAGTGGGGTCATGAACGGACCATACAATAAACTATTTAGTGACTGATAGTATTTTTTTATCATATTGTTACCTCAACGGACTTATCATACCATATCTAAAAAAAGATAATGAAGAATGTCTTCACTATCTGTTTCTTTTATCCTTTGACATTTAATCTGTTCAATGCTTTCTTTAATGCGATTTCTGCACGAACTTGATCGACGTTCTTATCATTTGACTGTAGACGTTGTTCTGCACGGATCTTCGCAGCGATTGCACGTTCGACATCGATTTCATCTTTATTTTCGATTGCATCGACCATGATTTCTGCGCTGTTATCTCTAAAGTAGAATAATCCTCCAGTCACCGCATATTCCATTCGTTTACCGGATTCAACTGTTGTCATCTTACCAATTCGCAACATCGTCACAATTGGCATATGTTCAGGTAAGATACCTCTTTGTCCATCCTGTGTTTCAATGTTGAGGATGGATGTATCTAACTCTTTATATACACCGTGCGGTGTTACGATGCGACAATGAATCATACTCATTTCAGTGACTCTGCCTTCTTAACAACATCTTCGATTGTTCCAACACTTAGGAATGCGGCTTCCGGTAAATCATCGTATTTTCCTTCAAGAATTTCTTTGAAGCTTCTGACTGTATCAGCGACCGGCACATAAATACCTGGAATTCCTGAGAACTGTTCCGCAACGGAGAATGGTTGTGATAGGAAGTTGCGAACACGACGCGCTCTTGCGACAATCTTCTTGTCTTCTTCGCCTAATTCTTCCATACCCAAGATTGCGATAATATCTTGAAGTTCACGATATCTTTGTAGGATCTGCTGTACTTGACGAGCCACCTCGTAATGTTCATCACCAATTACAAGTGGATCTAACATACGTGAAGAGGACCCCAATGGGTCAACCGCTGGATAGATACCTAACGCAGCGATAGAACGGTCTAATACGAGACGTGCATCCAAGTGTGAGAATGTTGTCGCTGGAGCTGGGTCTGTTAAGTCATCGGCAGGCACGTAAATTGCCTGTACGGATGTAATAGAACCCTTATCTGTTGATGTGATTCTCTCTTGTAATCTACCCATTTCTGTTGCAAGGGTTGGCTGGTATCCTACTGCAGATGGCATACGACCAAGTAGTGCAGATACTTCAGAACCTGCCTGGGTGAAACGGAAGATGTTATCGATAAATAATAATACGTCTTGATGTTCTTCATCACGGAAGTATTCAGCCATTGTTAGGGCGGATAGTGCTACACGCATTCTCGCACCTGGTGATTCATTCATCTGTCCATATGTAAGAACTGTGTTCTTTAATACACCAGATTCTTCCATTTCATGGTACATGTCGTTACCTTCACGTGTACGTTCACCGACACCCGCAACAACGGAACGTCCACCATGTTCGATTGCGATATTGTGGATTAATTCCTGCATCAAGACTGTCTTACCTACACCGGCACCACCGAACAGACCAATCTTACCACCTTTGGAATAAGGACAGAGTAAGTCAATAACCTTGATACCTGTTTCTAGGATTTCACTGGTTGTCTGTTGTTGTGCAAATGTTGGAGCGTCTCTATGAATTGGTAATTTGTGTTTTGCGCTTACCTCACCTAATCCATCAATTGGCTCACCAAGTACATTAAACATACGTCCTAATACTTCATCACCAACTGGTACTTCGATTGGTGCCCCTGTATCTGTACATTCCATGCCACGAACAAGTCCATCTGTGGATGACATCGCAATGCAGCGAACAACATCGTCTCCGATGTGTTGTGCTACTTCTGCGGTCATTGATGTCTGATCGTCAATTTTTACTTTAATTGCGTTATTGATGGAAGGTAAGTGTTCCGGGTCAAAGCGAATATCAATGACCGGTCCAATGACCTGTACAATTTTTCCTGTAACACTCATTGTTTTACCTTCTTTCTATACGGCACTTGAGCCACCAACAATTTCCGTTATTTCCTGGGTAATTGCGGCCTGTCTTGCCTTATTATATTCGAGTTTCAACGTTGTGCTTAACTCATCTGCGTTATCTGAAGCTGCCTTCATCGCTACACGACGGCTTCCTTGTTCTGCGGTTGTGGATTCCATCCAATCAGAATAAGTTACGTCGGTAATCATCATCGGAATCAAGCTATCCAAAATGGACGCTGGATCTGGTTCGAATAGTGTTTCTTGATGTTCTCCAACTTTTTCTTTCTTTTCGACGGATGGAATCATACACGGTAGTAACACATCAAACTCAGGCGTAAATGTCATCGTATTTACAAATCTTGTGTATAAGAGTTGTACTTTACCAACTTCACCTGCCCGATAACGTTCTACAGCACCTTCAATACATTTCTTTAAATCCGCAAATGAGATTTTATCTGAAGAGATTTGTTCCTCATTGATGATATTAAATCCTGCTTCTTTGAGCTGATGATGGATTGCAGTTCCAATTAAAAATATTGGGTCAGCAGGATCTAATGCTTCTCTTGCTAGCTTGAAGACATTCTGGTTGTATCCACCACACAAGCCTAAATCAGAACAGAAGATAATCGTCATTGTATGTGGGTTCCGATTATGCACAAGATACTTGCTTTCAACGTCTTGATTGTTTGCGACAATATCATTGACTGTATCTTGTAAACGTTGTGCATACTCACGGTTAGCTTCCATCTTTTTTCTTTGTTTTAGAAGCTTTGCGTTGGCAATCATCTCCATCGCTTTTGTGATCTTTTTGGTGGAGTTGACAGACTTAATTCTGCTACGCAAAGCCTGTCTGGATTGTGCCATCTTAGTTTACCCCTTTAACAAGTACGTATTGTTCGATTACTTTATCCATCACTTCCGTAATCTTAGAACGTAATTCATCATTGATGACTGCTTCTGTTTCGATTCGATCGCATACGTCTTTTGCGTTTTCTTTGAAGTATCTATGGATACTCTTTTCAAAACTTGCGATATCTTCGATTTCAACACGGTCTAAATAACCATTCTTCGCAGCGAACAAGGATAATACTTGTTCTGTCATGGATAATGGTTGGTATTGTCCTTGCTTGAGAAGCTCTGTTAATTTGGCACCATGGCTCAAAATCTTCTTTGTGACTGGATCAAGATCGGAACCAAATTGTGAAAATGACAACATTTCATGGTATTGTGCTAAGTCTAACTTCAGTGTTGAAGATACGCTCTTCATTGCCTTCGTCTGGGCGTTAGAACCTACACGGGATACCGATAGACCGGAGTCTACGGCTGGTCTTACACCCGCTGCAAATAGGTCAGTCTGCAAGAAAATCTGTCCATCTGTAATCGAAATAACATTTGTTGGGATATATGCTGAGATATCTCCAGCCTGTGTTTCGATAATTGGAAGTGCCGTCAAAGATCCTCCACCTAAGGTGTCAGATAATTTCGCAGCTCTTTCAAGTAATCTACTATGTAAGTAGAATACGTCACCTGGATACGCTTCACGTCCTGGTGGTCTTCTTAATAATAGGGACATTGTACGATACGCAACTGCGTGTTTTGACAAGTCATCGTACACAATTAATACATCCTTACCCTGTTCCATCCATTCTTCACCAATTGCACAACCTGCATATGGCGCAATGTATTGTAATGGAGCACTTGCGGAAGCACCTGCGTTAACGATTGTTGTGTATGCCATCGCATCACTTTCACGTAGCTTCTGTACCAAACGTGCAACTGTACTTTCCTTTTGCCCGATAGCGACATAAATACAGTTTACATTCTTTCCTTTTTGGTTGATGATTGCGTCGATTGCGATTGCAGTCTTACCTGTTTCACGATCACCGATAATTAATTCACGCTGACCTTTACCAATTGGAATCATTGAGTCGATTACCTTTAAACCTGTCATTAATGGCTGATATACAGATTTTCTAGTCATAACACCTGGCGCTACTCTTTCGATTGGACGTGACTTTGTACTAACGATAGGTTCACCACCATCGACTGCTTCACCAAGCGCATTTACAACTCTTCCAAGTAATGCGTCACCTACTGGTACTTCAACGATTCTACCTGTACGTTTTACTTCATCGCCTTCGCGAATCAAAGTATCATGGCCGAGTAATACGGCACCGATATGGTCTTCTTCTAAGTTCAGTACCATTCCCATAACACCATGAGGGAATTCTAAAAGTTCTGAGGACATTGCTTTATCGATGCCCTGGACCATGGCAATTCCATCGCCGACGCTAATAACGTAGCCGACATCATCGGACTGAATCTTTTGTTCATAGTTTTTAATTTGATCTTTGATCAAAGAACTAATTTCCTCTGGTCTGATTTGACTCATGCCTGTCCTCCTTTCAATATCGCATTCTTCATGCGTTCAATTTTTGTTTTTGTTGTGATATCTGTAACGTTGTTGCCGACGGTTACTTTGATACCTGCGATAATTTGTGGATCGATATAGTTTTCAATTGTAACTGTCTTCTTTGTCTTTTGAATGAGTGCTTCTTGAATTCTATTTAAGTCTTCTTGACTTAATTTACGCGCTGAATGAACGACTGCTTTGACGATACCTAGTTCCTCATTTGCGAGTGTTTCAAACTTGCGTAGAATTTCATTGATATATGTGACTCTTCCACGATCAACAAGTAATTTCAGTAGATTTAAAATATCTCGATCAACAACTTTACCAAATACATTTGTTATAAAGTTCTTCTTTTCTTCTTTTGTTATTTTTACTGCACGCAAAAACAGTTCAACTTCATTGTTTTCTCTTAAGATTTTTACCAATGATTCGCATTGTTCTTTCTTTTCGCGTATTGTGTTATTTTCAGTTGCTAGCTCGAACAGTCCTTGTCCATAGCGTTCAGCTATCTCATTCACCATCGCCAACCGCTTCCTTTACGAACGCATCAATTGCCTGACGATCGACTTTTTCGCCTTCGTGTTCGCCAATTAACTTACCGGCAGCACTGAATGCGACATCGACCATTTCTTTCTTCATGGATGCGTACATCTCTCTGCGTTCTGCTTCGATCTGTTCTTGTGCTCGCTGTTTTACAGCGGAAGCTTCTTTATCAGCCTGTGCAAGGATATGTTTCTTTTCTTGCTTTGCCTGCTGAATTGCAGCACTTACGATTTCTTCCGATTTTGTAGATGCAGTATTCAACTGCTCTAATGCAGCCTTGCGATCTGCAAAGGCTTCTTCTTTTGCTTTTTGACTCAATGCAAGCTCTTCCTGCATCTTATCTGCCCTAGCATCTAGAAATTTCTTTACAGATGCCCACAAAAAATGTTTTGCAACCAGAAATAAAACGAGTGTACTACAAAGTTGAGTCAGCACTGTCAAACCATTTGGAAATAACTGTTCTACAATATTGACTTCCATAGTTACCTGAAAGCCTCAATTAGTATACGAAAATAAGAAGAATAGAAACTAACAAACCGTAAATAGCACAAGTTTCAGATAAAGCGATACCCAAAATCATTGTGGAACGAATCTTTGATTCTGCTTCTGGATTCTTACCGATAGCGTCACATGCGTGAGCAGCTACTGTACCTTCACCTAAACCTGTTAAGAAACCTGTAAATACTGCGATACCTGCACCAATTGCGATTAAACCCTTTTCCATAATTTTTCTCCTTTTAATTTTTTTCTTCTTCAGGAATATCGTTTCCTAAAAGTACGATTGTCAAAGTGACAAATACCAATGTTTGAATAAAACCCGCAAATAAATCGAAATACATGTGTAGTGCTGGTGCAATTATTGGTGCCATGAAATTAAATACTGTTCCTTGGATACCAACAAGTCCAGCTAAAGCATTTGATAGATTTGCTGTCCCCATATATACAAGGGACATCATAATAGAACCACAAGTAATATTACCGAATAGACGTAATGCCATAGATAACATTGTTGAAAACTTACCAATGATATTCATCGGCAACATCGGTGCTATCGGTTCTAAGAATGCATGCATGTAGGCCTTAAAGCCACCGTATTTTAATTCCGCAACCTGAATCATCAACCAAGTTAGGAATGATAATGTAATAGTTACACTAAAGTTAGCCGTCGGTGAACTTAATCCAAATAGCGAAATTGTATTACTAACAAAGATGTAGAACCATAATGCTAAGATATATGGCGTTAATTTATCCGCTACTTTCTTACCTACATTTGTACGTACTGTTTTATATACCGCTTCCGTTGCGAGTACAATTGGTACGACGATACCTTTTGGTTTTTCTAATGGATCTACCTTATTAATTTTCTTTGACAATAATATCATAGCGATTGCTAGGACGATTGTAATCAGGATGATTACATATACGTCCGATTGTATTGTCATGTCTTCACCGTCCTTTCTCTATGACTGCCACATGAAATATAATTGCTAATTTAATTGTTGAAAGACCAATCGCGCATGTTAGAACATTGAGATATTGTGGAAAGATTGCACTGATGACTAACACTGTAGCCATCAAAGCATAATTGATAGCGAAGTTTAAGTATGTTCCAGATGTGGACTGCATACTTAATGCTTGTCTTGCGAAATTCTCTGTCCTTCTATAGATAATAAATGCAGCGAATGATCCCAACAACCAACCTGTCGTCCATTGCCAGTGGAACGGCAAGAAAACAAAACTAATCAGAACGAATGCATAGTATATTTTCCAAGTATAATCTGTCATTTGTTACTTCCAACTACTTGCATTATATTCCTTTTTAAGTATGTGTGAAAAAGTCATTTTTCACACATATTATCCTTCATCTAGGCAATTCAATATCTCTAAGATACGGTTTAAATCCTCTGTATCTGTATATCGAATTGTGAGTTTCTTGTTCTGAATTGTTACCTTCGTGCCAAGCTTCACTGAGATCTGGTGTTCTAGATCGTGGATGATTGGATCACGTTTCTTTTCTGGTTTTGTTTTGTTTGGTTTTACTTCTTCTGAATTAATATCTCTAACGTAGGCTTCTACTTCACGAACCGACATCTTTTCCTTCATGATCTTCTCAGCCGCATCAAGCATTTCCATTTCATTCTTTAAGCCAAGTAGTGGACGAACGTGTCCCATTGCTAGTTTCTTATCTACGACTAATTTTTGGACCTCAGAAGGAAGTTTTAAGAGTCTCATGATATTTGCACAATATTCGCGAGATTTACCAACTCTTTCTGCCAGTTTTTCTTGTGTATAGCCTAATTTCTTTACAAGTGAGTCATAGGCTGCAGCTTCTTCAATTGCATTCAAGTCTTCACGTTGTACGTTTTCCAAGATGGCAATTTCCATCATTTCTTCTTCTGTGAAATCAACTGAAATTGCAGGTACAACCTCTAAGCCGGCAATCTTCGCTGCACGCAAACGTCTTTCACCAGTGATTAGGTCATAACCACTGACGCTCTTGCGTACAAGTAATGGTGTAAAGATTCCGTGTGTTCGAATGGAATCCGCTAATTCATTTAACGCAGTTTGATCAAATTCTTTTCTTGGCTGATAAGGATTTGGTCTAATTTCTTCAATTGCGATTTCTACCTCTCTTCTGCCAGGCACTTCCTTAGCGCTACTTTGAATATCGTCAAGAAACTGCTCAACATTCGAACCGAAGATAGAATCTAAACCACGTCCTAAGCCTTTTTGTTTTTTCTCTGCCATTTTCTATCGTTTGATCCTTTCGTTTTGTGTAACTACTTCTTTTACAAGTTGTGCGTAAGCACGCGCACCTTCCGAACGGGTATCATACTCAAAAATTGATTGTTCACGAGATGGAGCTTCTGATAAACGCACATTTCGTGGGATGAAACAGTGATAAACTTTTTCCTTAAAGTATTTACGTACTTCCTGTTGTACTTCTACAGATAATTTTGTACGTACATCGAACATTGTTAGAAGTACACCTTCAATAGACAATCGTGGATTCCATAATTTCTGAACTAAGCGAATTGTACTTAATAACTGTGTTAATCCTTCTAGCGCAAAGTATTCACACTGTACTGGAATCATTACAGAATCTGCCGCTGTTAATGCATTTGTATTCAATAAACCTAATGCAGGTGGACAATCAATAATGATGTAATCATATTGATTTCTAACCGCTTCTAGTTTTCTCTTTAATAGTTGTTCACGACCTGTTTCATATTGTGCCATGTCGACATCTGCACCAGATAAGTCAATGGTTGATGGTAGTACATCTAGTGGCGGCATCTGTAGCGTAACTTTTACATCATCCACATTTTCATCTCTCATTAGGATATCATATACTGTCTTATCAAAGCCTACTTTATGTGCACCGATACCATGGGTCGCATTTCCCTGTGGATCAAAGTCTACTAAGAGTACTCTTTTACCGATATATGATAGGCCTGATGCTAGATTCATGGATGTTGTTGTTTTCCCCACACCACCCTTTTGGTTTGCGATTGCGATGATCTTTCCCATAATACTTCTCCCTTATGAATTCTTCGGGAAACGGATGATCATGCATACTTCTTGCGGTCTGTCTTCCGTTTCTACTTTTGCTTGGATACCCATTTTATTAATCAATTTAATACTCTGATTAATTGTATTTACCGCAATCTGTGTACTTCTAGAGAAACCCTTTGTCTTTTGATGTTTATGTTTCTTCTTAGGAATATTATCTAGACTTGCGATATAGTCTTCTGTTTGTCTTACATTAAATTCAGCTGCGATGATATGATGGAATACTTCTTTCTGTTTATCACTAGGTACAGTTAATAATGCACGTGCGTGACGTTCTGTAATTTTTGTTTCCATGACCGCATCCTGAATCTCAATTGGTAAATTTAATAAGCGAATCTTATTGGCTACTGCGGATTGTGACTTACCTACCTTTTGGGCAACCTGTTCTTGGGTTAAGCCCGATTGACGCATGATTTGCAAGTAGCTCTTCGCTTCTTCAATTGCAGTTAAGTTTTCACGTTGGATATTTTCCACCAGTGCCATCTGTGCTGCTTGGTTTTCATTTGGAGACATGATATAACATGGCACTTCTTTAAAACCAATCATCTTACATGCACGGAATCTTCTTTCTCCTGTGATAATTTCGTATATATCATCAATCTTTCGAACTGTAATTGGTTGAATCAAGCCGTTCTCCTTTATTGATAGTGCTAATTCACGTAAAGCTTCTTCATCAAACACCAATCTTGGTTGATATCTTGATGGTACAATTTTCTCCGTTGGGATATCTACGATGCGATTGGTATCTTTTCGATCAAATATACTTAAAATACTTGGCATATAACCCTCCCTTATAAAGGCTTCTTTTTTATTTGCCCGTAATTGCGTGGATATTGTTGCGGCGTATGACTTACTTTTCGGTAATATAAGTTCACTCGCATATCTCCTGTATATAAAGATATATCCTGTGTTTCTTCTAGCTCTACGCCAAGCATCTTGGTCGCATGTGCTGCTTCTTTCGCTTCCACATTGCCTTGCATACCTTTCATCGCTAGGAATAATCCATTCACTTTAACGAGTGGAATGCATAATTCGGATAAGACACGTAAGTTTGCGACTGCTCTAGCAGTAACCACATCGTACTGTTCACGGTCTGTTTTGACCTGTTCTTCTGCACGCGTGTTATAAACATGGATGTTTTCTAAATGCAGTTGATTCATTACTTCTTGTAAGAATGTGCACCGTTTTCCTGTTGGTTCAATGAGTGACACATCTAATTCTGGTTTGACGATTTTCCAAACCAGTCCTGGAAACCCCGCTCCAGTTCCAACATCTGCTATTTTTCCAAAGATTTTGCCTTTCCCTAATGGCAAGATGGAATCGTAGAAATGTTTCTCTAATATTTCACCATGTTCTGTGATGGCTGTGAGATTCATTTTCTCGTTCCACTCAACCAAAAGTTGGGCGTATTGTTCAAGTTGTTTTACTTGTGTTTCTGACAATGAAATTTGTAGCTCTGCTGTTTTTTCTATGAGTTCTTGTATTGTCATAATCTCTGTGTGACCTATTCTATCACCATCACGTCCCCAGTGAAAGATGAAAATATGTTGATAACTTTTTTCTCCACAATTGTGGAGAATTTTTATTTGCACAATCTGTGGTCTCTTTATCTTATTTGTGGATAAAATAATTTTCCACAAATTGTAAATAAGCTTTATTTTAAGTCGCTATTTACAATGAATGATGCGTTAGGTAATGTCTCTACCCAGTCGCAGAATGCACGCCATTCTGGTAAACGGTGTGTCTTGCGCTGTACGTAAATTGTCTTTAGCTGACGGTAGTTTGTTGTCATACGTGCTGTAATTCTAAAACCTGCTGGATTGGAATACAGAATCTCAAGATACTTCACCTTAGCTTCTTCATTTAACTCTGTCACATCTTCTCCAGCTAATTTCTTATCGGAAATCTTTTGTGTTAATTCGTTATAGGAATTAACCTTTTCTTTCATGATTTCGATAATACGTGGATCTGTATAGGAGATATACACCTCATCTAGGTTAAACTTGGTGATACGATGCATTGTGGATTGTGAACTGATAAAGTCTAGGAAGTGATATCGTTCCGCTTCCACCCATGCCTTGTTTGTAAATGTGAGGTCGAACTGCACGATAATTCCATTTAAGAAGTTATCATGTCCACTGCCCGGCTTAGCATTCGCAAGTGCGTGTGTTCGTGGAACAATTGTTCCGTCTACTTTTTTTAAATCAACAGCCATTGGATATTTTGAACCCATGACCGCAGATTCCATTCCATAGACATTTACATTTGATACTACGTCTGTGTATTTCATTTCTTATCTTCCCTTTCCTTGTTTGATAGCTATCGCAAGTACTGCGATATCGGCTGGGTTCACACCTGAAATTCTGGATGCTTGTCCCATCGTAGCTGGTTTATACTTCATTAGCTTTTGTCTACCTTCAATCGATAGATTATCAACTTCATCATAATTAAAATTGACTCCAAGCTTGATACTGTCCATCTCCTTTAGCTTATTGGCCTCTCGTTTTGCCTTTTCGATATAGCCTGCATATTTTAGTTCGATATCGCATTGGTTTGCGATTTCTTCATCAGCTTCTTCACCAATCGTAGCAAGAAGCTCCTTTGTTGTAACGTTTGGACGTCTTACTAAGTCAATACCATTAATACCAATATGTGCATCACTTTCATATCCAAGTGATGTTAGGTATGCATGTACTTTTTCTTCATCTTGTACAAATGTTGTTTCCGATAGATGTTGTTCTAACTTTTTGATGTTTTCCATCTTTGCTAGATACGCATCATATCTTTCTTGACTGACAAGCCCAACCTGACGTCCATATTCAATCAATCTTTGATCAGCGTTATCATGTCTTAACAACAATCTAAACTCTGCACGAGATGTTAATAAACGATATGGCTCTAATGTGCCTTTGGTTGTTAAATCATCAACTAATACACCGATATACGCTTCGTTTCTTGCTAGAATGAGTGGTCCTTTCCCATCCATCTTCATACATGCATTAATACCTGCAAGTAAACCCTGTCCAGCAGCTTCCTCATAACCAGATGTTCCGTTTACTTGACCTGCTGTAAATAGATTTTCGATAATCTTGGATTCAAAGCTTGGCTTCATTTGAATTGGATCGATTGCGTCGTATTCAATTGCGTATGCATATTTCTTGATAATTGCATTTTCAAAGCCAGGAAGCGAATGTACCATCTTCTCCTGTATATCTCTTGGAAGAGATGTGGAGAATCCCTGTAGGTAGATTGTATCTAACTCTAATGATTCCGGTTCTAAGAATAATAGATGTCTTGGTTTATCTTGGAAGCGTACTAGCTTATCTTCAATGGATGGACAATAACGAGGTCCTACTCCTTTTACAACACCAGAGTACATACTAGATTTATTGAGGTTTTCCAAAATATATTCATGTGTTTCTGGGGTTGTATATGTCATATGACAAGATACTTGCTTGTCATATGGTAATACATCTTCTCTTGTAGTTAATTCTGAGAAATGTAAAAAGCCTTCTGTGCCTGGTTCTAGCTTTGTTTTACTAAAATCAATTGAAGAACGCAGAATTCTTGGTGGTGTTCCTGTCTTTAATCGGAAGGTTCTTAAACCCAACTCTCGTAAAGACTCTGATAAGTCTCCTGTCGTAGGCTCAAGATCTGGACCACCTGGTGTAACTTCGGATGAAATCATATTTACACCTGCCATGTATGTGCCTGTTGTTACAATTACAATTTTGGCATTTAGGACTGTTCCATCTTTTAATGTAACACCTGTGACTTTGTTGTTGGTTACATTTAGCTTACTTGCCATTCCTTCAATGACAGTGAGCTTTTCTTGGTTCAAACAGACATCTTGCATCATTTTTTTATATGCAAGCTTATCCGACTGTACACGAAGTGCACGTACACCCGGACCCTTTGCCTCATTTAACATTTTGAATTGAAGTGCTGTCTTATCTGCAGTAATCGCCATTTGACCACCTAAAGCGTCAATTTCTCGTACTACAATTCCTTTTGCTGGTCCACCTACCGATGGATTACATGGCATCTTACCAATATTTTCTATCTTCAATGTGAGAAGACATGTATTCTTTTTTAATCGTGCAACAGCCAGTGCAGCTTCAATACCCGCATGGCCACCACCGATGACGATAATATCAAAATCACTCATTGTTTATTTCTTCCACCATTTCCTTTAATTCGTCAGGTATATTTGGGGAAAGTATTTCAAATCTGATTTTGCCTTCCAAACCCTGATGCTTGGCCAACAAACGATACATCGTTAGCCGTCCTATATATTCGCGAATCTTTTGAGGTTGTTCCTTAACTTGTGATACGAACGGAATCGCAATTTGTATCTCATTTTCATTCATATATATGCACTCTGTATTACTGCCACGAATTAACTCCCAACCAGATTCTTTCACTTTTTGTTTTGCGTATCTTTCAAGTGTACGTTGTTGTCTTTCATTTCCACGATCTTGCCCAATCTCTTGAGAGATGACCGCTAGATAGTGCTTTGTGGCATCTTCTTTAAAGATTTCTTCTGGGGTGATATTTGGATTTGCGCTCCAGAGGTCAATGCCATGTTTTTGTGCTTGTTGTAAAATCTTGGCAGTTATCTTTGGACTATCTTTATCTAGATAGCAATAACTTTCAAGATTGTTTTGTATAGAAATACCTACATCTTCTGGATAAACAGGTGACAAGAAGAACACAACATTTGTCAGATATAAACAGTTCATCTGCGGTGGTATATTTCCACGAGATGCTTTTTCTATCGCTGCGTAGAGTCCACCTTGTGTGTCATATCCAGTGGAATCACCATAACGATTCCACATCTGCTTAAGTGAAAGATTTATTTCAGAATCATAATGTGCATAGCCAATCAAAGCTTTCTTACGTCCATGATTTGGTCTTGCAAAGAAGAATAGTAAATCTCCTTTGTGGAAATCTGTAAACTTCTTATTGGATAATCGCCAAAATAGTATCGATTGATTTCGGCATAAGCGATGATATGCAAGCATCTTCTCGTCTGTTACATATGCAATAGATCCCATTATGATTCCTCCTTTCTATCTCACTTAGAACAATCCGTAGATTTCTCCATTTTCATCAACACCCATATTTACTGCTGCAGGTACCTTTGGAAGTCCTGGCATTGTGAGTACATTGCCTGTATAAACAACTACGAATCCTGCACCAGCAGATACTGAGATGTCTGTAATATGTGTCACAAAGTTTTCTGGTCTTCCTTTCAGGGTAGGATCATCACTCAGTGATAATGGTGTCTTCGCCATACATACTGGTAACTTGTCCCATCCATGTTTAATAAATTCCTGAATCTTTGTCTTTGTAAGTTCACTAAATTCTACATGAGGTGAACCATAAACTGTTTCACAAATCTTTGTAATCTTTGTTTCAATGGAGGCTTCCACATCATAGATTGGTTGATACTTGCATGCATGGTCTGTAATCTCTACAACTTTATCTGCTAGATCTAACATACCATCGCTCCCTTTTGCCCACCCATCAGCTTCCGCAACTGGATAGTTATTTTTGTGACACCATGCAAGTAGTGCATCCACTTCTTCTTTACTATCTTTTGCGAATTTATTGATGGCAACAATAAATGGAAGCTTGAAGCTTTGCACTGTTTCAATATGTTTTTGTAAGTTCTTCGCGCCTGCAAGCATAGCCTCAATATTTGGTTGATCAAGACTTTCTTGTTCAATACCACCATGCATCTTGAGGGCACGAATCGTTGCGACTACTACAACTGCAGAAGGTTCTAGTTCTGCTAAGCGACACTTAATATCTAAGAATTTTTCAGCACCTAAATCTGCACCGAAGCCTGCTTCAGTCACAACGTAATCTGCTAGCTTAAGTGCCATCTTAGTAGCGATAACTGAGTTGCATCCATGCGCAATATTTGCGAACGGTCCACCATGTATGAATGTTGGAGTATGTTCCAAAGTTTGTACCAAGTTTGGATTGATAGCCTCCTTCATAACAACCGTGGCAGCACCAGCAGCTTGAATATCATCTACAGTTACTGGTTGATCATCATATGTATACGCAACTACCGCTCTGCCAATTCTCTTTTCAAAATCTTGTAGGTCTTTTGAAAGACATAAGATAGCCATCACTTCAGAGGCTACTGTAATGACAAAGTGATCTTCTCTTTCAACTCCATTTGATTTCTTCTTCTGTGCAATCGTAATATCACGTAATGTACGATCATTCATATCTAAGCAACGCTTCCAAGTAACTCTTGCCGGATCGATATTGAGTGGATTGCCTTGGAAGATTGAATTGTCTAAGATTGCTGCTATTAAGTTATTGGCTGTTGTGATTGCATGCATATCACCTGTGAAGTGTAGATTGATAGATTCCATTGGAACTACCTGTGCATATCCTCCACCTGTTGCACCACCCTTTAAGCCAAATACCGGTCCTAATGATGGCTCACGTAAACACGCCATCACATTCTTGCCAACTTTGGATAATCCATCTGCTAATCCAATCGTCGTTGTGGACTTTCCTTCACCTGCTTTTGTTGGGTTGATTGCAGTTACTAATACCAGTTTTCCATCTGGTTTATCTGCTAGTGTTTCCATGAGTTTGATGTTTACTTTAGCTTTTTCTTTGCCATACATTTCCAAGTACTCTTCCGGAATTCCTGCTTTGTGCGCAATTTTATCAATTGGCTCTAGGACAGCTGCTTGTGCAATCTTTAAATCTATGTTCATAGAAACACCTCTTTTCTATTTCATCCTGCGACGATCCGCTAATGCGTGTGCAAGTGTCATTTCATCTGCGTAATCTAACATTCCTCCTGATGGAAGACCGTGTGCAATTCGAGTTACTAACACATGTGGGTAACGTGATGTAATGAGTTTATCTAAATACATCGCTGTTGTTTCACCATCAATCGTGATGTTTGTGCCTAAAATCACTTCTTCTGCCTCAGGTAGTCTTGCAAGTAATGACTCAATGTTCAAGTCATTTGGCATAATTCCTTTACTCGAGGAAATCAAACCATTCAATACGTGGTATGTACCACGATATTCTGCTGTCTTTTCCATTGCGATAACATCTTTAGGAGACTGTACGACGAAGATTTGTTTTTGATTACGACTGTCATCACGACAGATTTCGCACTCCTCTTTCTCCGAAAGATTTCCACATATCCTACAATGGGTTATCTTTTCATGAACGTCATTAATTGCCTGAGCAAATTCTTTAGCTTCTTGAAGGTTCATTTCCATGATAGAAAATGCGTATCTTTCCGCTGTCTTTTCACCTACTCCTGGCAAGAATTTCAAACGTTCAATCAGTTCGGTTAAACTTTTTGGGTACATTCTTTACATCCCCGGAAGATTTAATCCACTTGTGGCTGATCCAAGCTTGCTTTCTCTATCTTGGAATGCCTTCTCTACTGCTTCATTTACAGCAATTAAAATTAAGTCTTGCAACATTTCTTTGTTGTCTACTGACATGAGATCATCTGCGATTTCCACAGACTGTACTTCATTTCTTCCGTTTACGACTACCTTTACGCCATTTCCACCAGCTTTACCTTCATATTCGGTGGCATTTATTTCTTCTTCGATTTTGCCGAGATTATCTTGCATCTGGCGAGCTTGTTCCATTAATTTCTGAATATCCATTTTCTATTCCTCTATTTCTAATATTTCAGGGTTAAACATTGCTTTTACTTTATCTTCTGTTGATACTTCTTGTGGCTTTTCAATTGTGTATCGAACAATTGATTTTGGCTGTGGCAAATTACCCAATTTTTTCAATTCGATAAATTTAAGAGTTGCATCTTTCATTGTGTCATTTGTAGCGATATACAACATCTTATCAATACCTAAAGTTTCTCTTACAAATTGATATAACTCTTGGTTCATCTTCGGTTCATTCATTCGATTTGCGAGTACTTTAGAATCTGTAACTAATACAACACAATTTGGCCCACTCGCAACAATCCTTGTCTCTTCTAGTAATGCTGTATACTTCTTGCTTTCCATATCAAATAAGCTATGAATCTTGTTGAACTTCTCATCATCTTCATATTTAATTGCTTTCTGGCATTGCACAAGAAGCGTTAAGATCTCATCAATCGATAATTCATTTGAGCTTGTAGAAACTATTGTCTTTTCTGGTTCTGATGGTTTTTGTTCTTCCTTAATTACCTGTGGTTGTTCTACTGGTTTTTCCGGTTCTTTAAGCTCTACTGTAGGAACAACATATCCACCTTCTTTTTGTTGAGCAGCAACTTCAACGCGCTTTTCAACTACTAGTGTTTCTGCAGTCGGTTGTATTGTTAGACCCAAACAAATTACTTCAAAACAGCTTGCGGAAGAGGTCGCAATTCTAAACTTATCTTTAGAATCAAATAGCTTTTCAATTATATGCATGCATGTTTTTTGTGATAAGGTTTCTGATAGTTTTTCAGCCTGTTCTTTTGAAATCAATTTTAGTAATTTGTCTTTCTTTGTAGAATGATAAATTACAACATCCTTTAGAATATCAATCATACCATCTGTAAACTTTTGAAAGTCAATGCCTTGGTGTTCATACTTCTTAATTCTTGTTAGGATATCTTCTAAATTTCCTACATGAATTGAATGAATTACGTTTATCTTTTCTTCAACAGATGCTAGTCCATAGATATGATCCACTTCTTCAGCAGTAATGTGATCGCTTGTATAGGATGCACATTGGTCCATAATACTTAGCGCATCACGCATACCACCATCGCATAACACCGCAATGTTCTCTGCTGCTTCCTCATCTAAGTAGATATTTTCTTTCTTAGCGATATCTAATAGATGATTCTTGATTTGATCTTTACGTAATTTTGTAAAATCAAAGCGCTGGCATCTTGAAATGATGGTTGGGAGTAACTTTTGTGGGTCTGTTGTGGCTAGTACAAAGATAACATTTTCTGGTGGTTCTTCTAATGTCTTCAGTAATGCACTGGATGCAGCACTAGATAACTGATGAACCTCGTCGACAATATAAACTTTGTGATGTCCTTGCATAGGTGCAAGCTTACTGCGATCAATTAAATCACGGATATCTTCCACGTGAGTTTCGTTCGCGGCGTTAATCTCAATTATATCTGGATGTGTCCCATTATTTGCGGCTTTACAGTTATCGCATTCTTCACATGGAGCCTTCTCTGGATATTCGCAGTTTACTGCTTTTGCAAGAAGTCTTGCCATTGTGGTTTTCCCTGTACCTCTTGGACCACAAAAAAGGTATGCGTGGCCTACTTTATGTTCACGCACTGCATTCTTAATTGATTGAACTATATACTCTTGTCCTACTACTTCTTCGAAGTTTGCAGAACGATATTTTTGATATAACGCTTGCTTTGACATTACTTTTCTCCCAGTATATTTATTATAACAAAATTCCTACATTCACATGTAGGAATTCACTGTATATTGGCTTTATTTTTCTGTTTTTTCCCTTTTATGATTTCTCGTTTTTTACGGAAGTAATTTGTAAGTATTTCACTACACTCTTTTTGTAGGATATTTCCGACTATATTTGGATAATGATTGAGTCGATTTATCTTCTTTAAGTCAATTACCGTCTCTAAGCAACCACCTTTTGGGTCTTGAGTACCATAATATACTGTTCTGATACGAGAAAGGTTGATAATTCCTGTACACATCATACATGGTTCTAGCGTTACATATAAGTCGCAATCATTTAGACACCAGTTCCCTTTTACTTCTGCTGCTTTCTGGATTGCCATCATTTCTGCATGTGCATATGCTTGATTTAGCTGTTCTTTGAGATTATGTCCACGTGAAATAACTTCTCCATCGCATACTATAACACATCCAACAGGCACTTCATCGATTTCTTCTGCTTTTCTAGCTTCTTCTAGAGCTAGTTCCATATACTCTTCGTGTGTTTTCATAAAATAAAAGCGGCACACGCGATACAGGGACATCTATGGCTGCTGCCTTCCGGCCCTGACCAGGTTCAATGTATATATGCTGTGCCATGTATGATTATAGCAAATTTATCGTACTTGTCCAAGAGTGTATTTTAAAAGGATTGTTTCACGTGAAACAATCCTTCGTATTTTAGAAACTCTTCTTCTTTGTTGGAGGAACAATCTTTTCCTGTCCACCCATATATGGTCTGAGTGGTTCTGGAATGTTGAGTGATCCATCTTCATTTAAGTTATTTTCAACAAATGCGATTAACATACGAGGTGGAGCTACTACTGTATTATTTAGTGTATGTGCAAAATAATTGCCTTTTTCACCCTTGATGCGAATTCCAAGTCTTCTAGCCTGTGCATCACCTAAGTTAGAGCAGCTTCCAACTTCAAAATATTTCTTCTGACGTGGAGACCAAGCTTCAACATCACAACTCTTTACCTTAAGATCCGCTAAGTCACCAGAGCAGCATTCCAATGTTCTTACAGGAATATCTAAGGAGCGGAAGAAATCTACACTATTCTGCCATAGCTTATCATACCAATCCTTTGATTCTTCCGGTTTACATACTACAACCATTTCTTGTTTTTCAAATTGGTGTACACGATAGAGACCTCTTTCTTCAATTCCATGTGCACCAACTTCCTTACGGAAACATGGGCTATATGAAGTTAAAGCATATGGTAAATCTTCTTCTTTTAAGATTTGTCCCATAAAACGTCCAATCATAGAGTGTTCTGATGTACCAATGAGATATAGATCTTCACCCTCAATTTTATACATCATATTCTGCATTTCCGCAAAGCTCATAACACCTGTTACAACACTACTATGAATCATGAATGGAGGAATGAAATATGTAAATCCTCGATTGATCATAAAGTCTCTAGCGTAAGATAAGATAGATGAATGTAATCGAGCAATATCACCTTGTAAGTAATAGAAACCATTGCCTGATGTTCTACCTGCACTATCAATATCAATACCTGCAAGCTTTTCTAAAATATCTGTGTGATATGGAATTTCAAATGAAGGAACGAATGGTTCTCCATATTTTTGAATTTCTACATTTTCAGAATCATCTTTTCCAATAGGAACGGAAGAATCGATGATATTTGGGATCACCATCATTCTATTTTTGATTTCTTCCGCAAGCTTAGCTTCTTTAACCTCTAAACTTTCCAACTCCGCATCCATATCCTTTACAGATTGTTTTGCTTGTTCTGCAGCTTCGATATTCTTATCTCTCATATAGAGACCAATTTGCTTGGAAATCTTATTTCTTTCTCCACGAAGATTATCTCCACGTGTTTTCGCTGCACGATACTCTGTATCCATGCTTTGTACTTCATCAACGAGTACCAACTTTTCATCTTGAAACTTCTTCTTGATGTTTTCTTTTACAAGTTCTGGATTCTCTCTAATTAGATTAATGTCTATCATAATTTACCTCTTCTCTAAAAATAAAAAAGCATCATCCATCAAAGGGACGATGTCAACGCGGTGCCACCCTTTTTGTTAAATTGTTTCACGTGAAACAATTTAACCACTTCATTAGCGATAACGGGACAACCGGAAAGTATTAGTTTCACTCAAGAGTGGATTCATACATCACAATGGCAACTCACATCACCCGTTACCTTTCTGAAAATGCTTTTGTACTACTATTCTCTATCAACGTATTTATAAAATAATTTAATCATTTTGACATAAATTTGTCAATGTAACAAAACAGTGATATATTTATGATGATTGAACAACTCAGTTGTTTTAATAATAAGGAGAATAGGTATGGCAAAAAAGTCGCAGTACAAACAAAAGTTAGAGTATAACAACAACTACAACAGAAACAACTACCGCTCATTCTCAGTCCGCTTTAATAATAAAGTTGAGAAAACAGTTATCGCTTGGCTTGAAGCTAAAGAATCTGTAAAGGGTTACTTATGTGATCTAATTATTGCAGATATGGAAAAGAATGCAAAAAAGACTGCCTCAAAGAAAACAACTAAGAAGGCAACAGTAAAGACCGAAAAGAAATCTGCCAAAAAAACTACTCCGGCTAAGAAAGTCGCAAAACCAGTAGCTAAAAAGACAGTTGCTAAGCCTGCTGCAAAGAAAGTTACTAAGAAGACAGTCGCAAAACCAGTAACTACAAAGAAAACAACAAAAAAGGCAACAGTAACAAAGAAAGCTGCTAAACCAGCAAAGAAGACTACTAAGAAAAAGTAATCTTAAATTAAAACTTCTGCATTTCGCTACGGAAGTTTTTTATTTGTTCAAACTAAAAAAGGCAGAGTGATTTATTCACTCTGTCCTATTTTTATTCTTCTGAATCAGAATCTGTTCCATCTTTCTCATTGTTATCAATGCTATCTTCTTCATCATCCGGTGTTTCTTCAAATACACCTTCATCTAATACTTCATTATGAGAGATATCTACAACTTCAGAATCTTCCTCTGGTTCAAGGATTGCTACAGATGACACAATATCATCCTTCACATTAATAACCTTCACACCTTGCGCAGAGCGGCTATATACAGATACCTGTTTTAGAGAGATGCGGATTACAATACCACCAGCCGTCATAATCATGCAGTCTTCATCGCCTCTTACAGCGCGCATACATACAAGCTTACCTGACTTCTGTGTAACATTAACCGTCTTAACGCCACGTGCACCACGGCGTGTCATACGATAATCAGCTAGAGATGACTTCTTACCAAATCCATTTTCTGTAATTGTTAAGATATATTCACCTTCAAGATTTGTTGCTAGACCAATAACGTATCCACCATCAACGTTAAAGCCCTTCACACCACGTGCTGTACGTCCAAGTGGACGAACTGTGTTTTCAAGGAAGCGAACGGCCTTACCATTTGAACCTGCAATGATAATTTCCGCATTACCATCTGTACTTCTTACAAATGCAAGTTCATCATCTTCGTTTAACTTAATCGCAATTTTACCGTTCTTATTAATATTTTCATATTCATCAAAAGTAGTACGTTTGATAATACCTTGTTTTGTAACAAAGAATAAGAACTTTGAATCATGGTCTTGACTATATGGTACAAGAGCACGAATATTCTCTGTCTTCTCCATACTGATTAGGTTGATTGCAGGAATACCCTTACTTGTTCTGCTGAATTCAGGAACGTTATATCCTTTGATACGATAGACCTTACCTTTATCTGTAAATACTAATAAGTGGTCGTGTGTAGACATACTGATAAATTGATCAATAATATCATCCTTATGGAGTTCCATACCCTTGATGCCCTTACCACCACGGTTTTGTACATGGTATGTATCTGTTGTTAAACGCTTAATATATCCATTTGAAGATAACGTAATAATAATGTTTTCAACAGGGATCAAGTCTTCATCTTCTACATCAGCGATTGCATCAATAATCTCACTACGACGTGGATCATTGAACTTCGCCTTCACTTCACTCAATTCATCACGAATAATCTGTAATACTCTTGCATGGTTAGAAAGAATATCTTGGAAATCCGCAATCTTAATCAATAGATCTTGGTATTCATTTTCAATCTTTTCACGTTCAAGACCAGTTAGTCTTCTAAACTGCATATCTAAGATTGCCTTTGCTTGAATTTCATCTAATCCAAAGCCTTCCATCAAACGTGGCATCGCTTCATTAGGATCACGAGAATCACGAATTGTATGAATAATCGCATCAAGATTATCAACCGCAATACGTAAACCTTCTAAAATATGTGCACGGTCTTGTGCTTTCTTTAAATCAAACTGCGTACGACGTACAATAACTTCATCCTGGAATGCAATATATCCCTTTAGAAGGTCAATCATACTAGCTTGGCGAGGAACACCATTGAATAATACAACGTTGTTTACACCAAAGTTTGATTGAAGAGGTGTAGAGCGATATAGCTGATTTAACATAACATCTGGTTGGATGTCCTTACGTAGTTCAATCACAACACGAATACCATCCATATTGGATTCATCACGTAAGTCAGTAATACCTTCAATAACCTTATCTCTAACTAGAGTAGCGATTCTCTCTACTAAACTAGCTTTATTTACCATATAAGGTAGTTCATATACTACGATACGAGATTTGCCATTTGGCATTTCTTCAATCTTTGTTTTTGCACGCATGATAACTGATCCACGACCAGTTTCAAACGCTTGACGGATTCCTGATCTACCTAAGATATATGCACCAGTAGGGAAGTCAGGTCCCTTCATGTAATTCATTAGTTCAGTCGCTGTAATTTCTGGGTTATCCATGACCGCAAAAATTCCATCGATTGTTTCTCCTAAGTTATGAGGGGCAACATTAGTTGCCATACCAACCGCAATACCAGAAGAACCGTTTACAATTAAGTTTGGATAACGTGATGGTAAAACTGTAGGTTCTTTTTCTTGACCATCATAATTATCAATCATATCCACTGTATCTTTTTCAAGATCACGTAACATTTCTACCGCAATCTTAGACATACGTGCTTCGGTATAACGCATCGCAGCTGGATCATCACCATCCATCGAACCGAAATTACCATGTCCATCAACTAATACAGTTCTCATATTCCATGGTTGTGCTAAATAAACTAACGCACCATAGATAGAAGAGTCACCGTGTGGGTGATATTTACCCATCGTATCACCGACAATACGTGCACTCTTACGATATGCCTTGTCAGGTCCGATGTTCATCTCATGCATGGAGTAAAGAATTCTTCTCTGTACAGGCTTTAAGCCATCACGCACATCTGGTAATGCACGTGATACAATAACTGACATCGAATACTCCAAGAAGTCACGACGAATTTCTTTTGTTAATTCTGTTTCTGTAATGTGTCCAGGATCAAAATTACTTTCGTCAAATTCCATAAAATCATCTAAAGCCATTGTAATTTATCTCCTTTCTTAGAAATCCAAGTTTTCCGCAAAGTGCGCGTTTTCAACAATAAAGTTCTTACGTGGTTCAACCTCTTCACCCATCAACATTGTAAAGTTATAGTCTGCTGCTTCCGCATCACCTACTGCAACTCGAATCAATGTACGATTCTTAGGATCCATTGTTGTTTCCCACAACTGTTCAGGATTCATTTCACCTAATCCCTTATAACGTTGAATACTGAGACGATCGCCTAGTTCACGTTTTACTTCTTCTAACTGATTATCTGTATATGCATAACGCACTGTCTGACCCTTTTGAACCTTATAGAGTGGTGGTTGTGCAATATAGATATAACCCTGTTCCAATAATGGCCGTAAATAACGATAGAAGAATGTTAATAGCAATGTACGAATATGTGCACCATCGACATCGGCATCGGTCATAATAACAATCTTGTGATAACGTAATTTTTCAAGATCAATTTCATCACTAACACCACAACCAAAGGCAGTAATCATTGAACGAATTTCCGCATTCTCATAAATACGAGACTGTCTAGCCTTTTCTACATTTAGAATCTTACCTCTTAACGGTAGAATTGCCTGAAAGTGTGAATCTCTTCCTTGTTTTGCGGAACCGCCGGCTGACTGTCCCTCGACGATATAAATTTCACAGATAGACGCATCCTTAGATGAGCAATCTGCTAACTTACCAGGAAGTGGACTTACTTCTAAAGCACTCTTTCTTCTTGTTAATTCACGTGCCTTCTTAGCTGCCATACGTGCTTGTGAAGCTAAGGCAACCTTTTCTAAGATAACCTTTGCCTCATCTGGATTTTCCATCAGATAACGCTCTAATTGTGTACCAAAGATATCTGAAACAATCTTACGTACTTCAGAGTTACCTAATTTTGTCTTTGTCTGTCCTTCATATTGAGGGTCTGGATGTTTAACGCTGATAACAGCTGTTAAACCTTCACGACAGTCATCCGTTGTTAGATTATCATCCTTCTCCTTTAAGAAACCTGTATCACGTGCATACTTATTAATGACACGATTTAACGCAAGACGGAATCCTTCTTCATGTGTTCCACCTTCAGCTGTATTGATGTTGTTACAAAAAGTATAAATATTAGGATTATAACCATCATTATACTGACAAGCTACTTCTACCTGAATATTACTTTCATAACCTTCACTATAAATAATTTCATGATTTACAACATCACGATTACGATTTAAGAATTCAGTATATTGTTTCAAACCACCATCAAACTTAAATACATAATGACGCTTAGCTTCATCTTCTTCGCGTAAGTCATTAAACTTTAAACAGATACTCTTATTTAAGAAAGCTAGCTGACGTAAACGGTCACGTAAAATATCATGTTCATATGCAACCGTCTCCGTAAAGATTGTTGGATCAGCTTTAAAGCGAACTGTCGAACCATGTTTATCTACAGGACATGTTCCCTTTTCTACAAGAGTTCCTACTGGATGCCCACCATTTTCAAAACGAATATAGTATTCTTTTCCATCATGGAAAACAGTTACTTCTAACCAACTACTTAACGCATTTACAACAGATGCACCTACACCATGTAAACCACCGGACACTTTATAAGCTCCTCCACCGAATTTACCACCAGCGTGTAAGACAGTAAAAATAGTCTCAATTGTAGATTTACCTGTTTTTTCATGAATACCCGTAGGCATACCACGACCATCATCTTCAACTGTAATAATATTGTCTTTATCAACAGTTACAGTAACCGTTGATGCATATCCAGCCATAGCTTCATCAATACCATTATCAACTATTTCCCAAACAAGGTGATGTAAACCCTTTGAAGAAGTTGAAGCGATATACATACCTGGTCTTTTACGTACAGCTTCTAGGCCATCTAAGACCTGAATATCAGAGTCGTTATAAGTGTGGGTAACTTTCATATCCATCTCTTGTCCTAATACAAGTTCACTGTTTTCAGATACTTCAGTTACCTGCTCTAATTTATCGCTCATTATTTACCTCCTGTAAGTGGAAAAATCTTTCCACCTTCTATACGAAATTCCGTCATGTCTGCATGTTTCAAAAAATCAGGAATTTCCGTTGTCGTGATAATGCATTGAAAATCACGCTGTACCATCTGTAATAACTTCTTTTGGCGACTATAATCTAATTCACTTAATACATCATCCAAAAGTAAAATTGGTTGTTTCTTCGTCATTAACTTAATGTAATTTAGTAAAGCTAATTTAAATGACAACATAACCATTCTCTTTTGACCTTGACTTGCAAAATAAATCAGATTTTGATCATCCATCTTAAATATCAAGTCATCTAAATGAATACCAACTTTTGTAATATGATATTCCATATCCTTCTGACGTGATTCTCTATGAATTTCTAAAATCTTTTCTTCTAGTTCTTCTGTATCCTCAACAAAAGTTTTATACGCAATTTCAAGCTTGATTTGACTACCAGATAATTCCAGATAAATCTTAGAAATTACAGATTGAATTACTTCTATAAACTTTCTTCTTTCACGGATAATATGTGCTTCCACCTTAGACATTTGTTCATCTAGAATATCTAGATAATTTAAATCAATTTTTTCACTCTTTAACAAAGCATTTCTATCTTTTAAATACATTTGAAATTGATTTAACGATAATAAATATTTCGTAGAAACCTTTGTAATTTCCTGATTCATGACACGTCTTCTCTCTTTTGGTTGATCATTAAAAATTCTAAGATCATCCGGAGAAAATAAGACAACATTCAATAAACCGATGAATTCACTACTTTTTTTAAGTGGTCTTTTATGAATCATCAGAGTTTTTCCATTTGGATGAATAATAACTTCAATATCTTTTTCATCTGTATCCACAAATTTACAATCAATTCCAGCAAACATCTCATCATTGCGAATCAATTTCTTATCATCAACGATACGATGTGATCGAGTTAGTGAAAGATAAACTAAACTCTCTAATAGATTTGTCTTTCCTTGGGCATTTGCGCCTGTAATTAGATTGATACTTGGATTAAACTCTATATATGCACTCTCATAGTTTCTAAAATTTCTTAATTGAATATTTTTGATATACATTAGAAAACCACATAAGTCTTTCCTTCAATTTTTACTTTGTCGCCTGGATAGAGTTTTCTACCTCTACGATTTTCTTTTTCACCATTCACAACAATATCCATTTCCTTAATTTTTAGTTTTGCCTCACCACCAGTGGAGACGATACCAGAGAGTTTCATAAATTGCTGTAAAGTAATGTATTCTGTTGTGATTTTTTCCATCGTAAACTCCTTCATAAAAACCTTAAAAAAAACCAAAATAATTATATCATAAAAAACACAAAAAATCCTTTATACAAAGGCATTTATGAACATTATTTATATCAAAAAATTAATCCTAAAATTATTACATTTTTTGATAAAAAAGACTATGAAATCTATACAACTTTTTTGCTATACATTTATACAAAGTCTCTGAATTATTTCACTCAAGCTAAATGCCAATACTTCTTTACATTTTTTTTATCAAAATTATAAAAATCCCAAGAGAATATCATGATTGAAATGATTTCTCTTGGTTTAAAATACTATATTTAATTAGTTATAAGTTCTAACTGGAAGAACAAGTTGTAAGATAGTAGGATCTTCTTCACTACTGAGAATAAATGGTCTCATTTCGCCTACAAATTCAATCTTTAATTTATCTCCTCTAATTGATCTAGCAGCTTCCATGACATAATTACCTGAGAAACTGATATCTAAAGGTTCACCAGTGAATGTTCCAACTAATGTTTCATGAGATTCACCAATTTCTTGGCTCTTGTTTGTTATTACAACCTCATCTGTAGAACATTGTAGACGATTAATCGTCATATTATCTGTCTTAATAAATGTTGTACGGTCAATTGCGTGAATTAAATCACTACGATTAATTTCTAATGTATATTTGAATTCTTTTGGAATTAAGCGATCTGTTTCTGGGTATCCACCATCTAATAATCTTGTTTGTAAAATCATATCTTCATTTACAAATTGTGCTTTCTTATCATTCAAGTAGATTTGAATTTCTCCAGAATCATCACCAATCATTGTAGACTTTACTTCATTTAAAGACTTAGAAGGAATTGTTACATTAAAGTTATCAGAACTTGTAAATGGAATTGTCTTCTTCGCTAGACGATAAGAGTCAGTGGCTGTACAGCATAAAGTATTATCAGAAAGATGGAAGTTAACACCTGTTAATACAGGTTTTGTTTCTTTGATGGAAGTTGCAAATGTTGTTTGTTCAATAATATCTGACATAATACTAGAAGAAATTACAACAGAGTTTGCAGGTTTAGAAAAATCAATTGTTGGATAATCACGTGGATTCATACCATTGATTTTAAATACAGCCGAATTACCTGAGAACTTTGTAAGTGATCCATCAATAATCTCAACATGAATTTCTTCGCTATCAATCTTGCGTACGATTTCTAGTAAGTATTTAGATTCAATTAAGATAGATCCTTCTTCTAAGATATTTAATTTATTCTTATCGTTTGCTGTGATAGTGTGCTGAATAGAAATATCCGCATCACTACCAGTCACAACCATAGAATTATCTTTAACATCAATCTTTAATCCTCTTAAAGATGTCTGTGGAGAATTTGGTGAGATAGCTCTAGATACTAACTGTAATGTGTTATAAAACTCTGTTTTAGAAATTGTTAAATTCATATTTTTTTCTCCCGTGTATTTAAAGTATTTTAAGTATTTATTCTTATTAAGTATGTGGATAATGTGGAAAACTCTTAGAAAGCCTTTATTTACTATACTATTCTATCATTGTAACCTGTTATTTTACAGTGGATAAAATTGTGAATAACTTAAGCTTTCAAGTAATCTTCAATTTCTTTTACTGCTGCGGACATTGCTTTATCTTTGGCAATTTGTGATTCAACTTTAGTACATGCACTAATGATTGTAGAGTGATCTCTACCACCAAACTCTTCGCCAATCTTAATATAAGAAATATCAAGTAATTTACGACATAAATAGATAGAAATATGTCGGGCATTCGCAATATTCTTTGTACGTGTTTTTGAAGTAACTTGTTGTCTTGTTAAGCCATAATAATCTGCAACAACTTTAATAATCTTCTTTGGGGATAAGCCAGTTTTATCAGATACAACTGACTGATTCTTTAATGCATTCATAATCGTATCAAAACGAATACATCCTCCATCTGGTTGGAATTGAATTGCATAGAATAATACACGATTCCATGCACCTTCTAGATCTCTGACATTTCCTGAGAAGTTAGACGCAATATAATTTAAACCATCTTGATCAACATCTTCAATGGAATAACTACTAGTTTTAATCTTCATTTGAAGAATTGCTAGAGATGTTTCAGATTCAGGAGAATCAATACCAACAGATAAACCGCTGGAGAAACGACTAATTAAGCGATCTTCAAGACCTTTAATTTCCTTTGGTAAACGATCAGAAGCAATACAAATTTGCTTACGATTATTCACTAATTCGTTATAAATTGTGAAGAATACCTCATGTGATTTTTCTTTACCAGCTAAGAATTGAATATCATCCACAAGTAATAAATCAACAGAGTACATATATTGCTTAAATTCATCAATTTTATTATTACGAATTGCATTTACAACTGTTTCAACAAACTTTAGAGATTCCGTATAATAAACCTTCTTTGTAGGATTTTCTTTTAATACATAATTAGCAATGGACATTAACAAATGTGTTTTTCCTAAACCTGAATTACCATAGATAAATAAAGGGTTAAAGAACTTACCAGGGCTCATTGCACAAGCTAATGCGGCAGCGTGACTCTCTCGATTACAGTCACCAACAACAAAATTATCAAAATTACGATCTTTTTGAATAGGTAGCGAAACGAAATCACTTGTATCAATCTTAGATATTGGTGCTGTCACTACTTTATGAATTGATAATTCATCTTTCAAATGTACTTCTACGATGAAATTGTGATCTACATTTAAAATATCGATAAAAGAAGCTTCAATTTCTTTATTCTGACTTTGTATAATTTGTTTATGAATAACAGATGGTGCCACAATAATTACTTTTTCATCTGTGATTGCATATAAAAAACATGGTCTGAAAAAATTCTCAATTATAACTCCATCAACAAGTTGGTTATCATTCAAATATTGAAGGAGATTGTCCCATACTTCCTTCAAATATTGTTCATTCCTTTGCTCCATAAAAATCCCCTTTATTAATACGCATTACTATTTTATGACTCTATTAAGGATAAATCCATAGTTAAAATGTTGATAATTTTTTTATCCACAACATAATAATTTAAAAAATATAGTACAGATAGGAAATATAGAGGTTTTCCACAGTTCTCCACAAATTTTAATGTGAATAAAAATGTGGAGAAGTTATAAACAATGTTGATAAGTAGAAAAAAAGTGGATAACTTTTATAGAAAATAGGTTATACACAGAATACTGTTTAAAAAAACATACGATAAATAAAGGATAATTTATGCTTTTCAACAGTTATCCACAATTGTGGATAACCAATGATTGTGAGATGTGAATAAGCTGTTGATAACCCAATACTTTATACATTTAAAAAAGTAGTTATCCCCAAGAAACTATTAAAAAGATTGAATTTTAAACAATTCGTATTATATTGAAATTAGAAAGGATATATTTAGGGAAAAAGTATGAAAACTTACTTTAATTGGATCGTTGTCAAAGATAAAAAGCAATATCTTTGGTTATTAGCGTTACCATTAGGCTTACTGAAAGCAATTCTCTTTGATATCCATGATCCGCAAATGTTTAATCGTCTCTTCGAGACAGTAATGGTTATGATGGTTTGTATTTATTTCTTTATTCGTTTTAATTCGTATTCATATTTCTTTAATCCAAATCATCCTAAATCAACAGATGTGAAGTAAAAAAATTCCCTGTGTACAATGAAATACACAGGGATAATTTTTATTTACTTAATTTTTAATACATGTTCCTTTGCATGAATTAAATCTGTAATCATATGGCAATATGGTGTAGAAATGCCTAAAGCATCACCCTTTTTAGCAACTGCACCATTGATGTAGTCAATCTCAGTTGGACGATGATTCTGAATGAGATCTTGATGCATTGATGGATAATGTGCAGCAGCAGCTACAGATGTTTTCATAACATAGTCTTTAATCGCTTGTTCATCTAACTTAACACCTGTGGCTTCACCAACCATTACAAATTCATGAATGATAGTATCTACGACACGGATAGCTTCTTCACTTGCGAAGAATTCACCAATTGTGCAATCAAGTAATGCACAAGTAGAGTTCATTGTGCCATTGACGCAAGCCTTACGCCAGATAGATGGTAATACATCTTCATCATATGTAACGTTTAGACCTGCTTGATTTAATACTTCTACAATCTTCTTAGCAGCTTCTTCACCATTCTTATCGATAGATTGTAAGTTTACAGAACCCTTACCAATGAGTTTTGCTACACCTGGACCCTTTAATCCAGCTGTCCATACAGTAACACCCATCAAGATGTTTTCTTCAGGGATGTATTGTTTAATCACATCTTCGTGACCTAAACCATTTAATAGACAAAGTACTTTTGTATTCTTACCAATAATTTGTTTGATGCTTTGTAACATCGTTGGTAGTTGCATAGCCTTTGTAAATAAGATAATTAATTCAGCTTCTTTTGTAGCTTCTGTTGGTTCCATGATAGTCATTTTGACACAATCTTCAGTATCACCAACAATCTTTAAACCATCATTTTTAATTGCTTGAATATGATCTTTCCACATATCCAATAAAATGACTTCATTTCCTGCTTTATGCAATTGATAACCAAAGCGGCAACCCATTGCGCCTGCACCTGCGATATAAACAAACATTTTGATTTCCTCCTTTATCCTTTGAATGTAAAGATTTCTTTCTTGTAAAGATGTAATACATCACAACAAACTTTATTAACGATAAATCCGACTACAAATGGAATAACAATCCATGCCACTAACATAATCACAACATTGATATTTCCTGCGTTGAGTGCTGCTAATGGAGATACAAGACCTACAAATCCAAATCCTGCGGATGCTGGAGTTCCGACCATCTGGAAGATTGGTACACTCAGAGAACTAATTGCGGCTGTAATCGCAACTGGTAATCCGATAATAGGATTTGTTAAGAAGTTAGGCATCATCATCTTCATCGCACCTAAACCAATGGCGATAGGAACACCAGGCTTATTGACTCTTGCGCATGCCCATACAAGTAGAGCAGCAGCGGAAGCTACACCCATACCTGCAGCAGCAGATGAAATACCTGTTAAACCGATTGCTAAACCAATCGCAACAGTGGATAGTGGACTAATGATAATGAGTGAGAATGACATCGCAATTAAGATACTCATCAAAATCGGTTGTAATGTTGTAAATGAGTTGATTCCCTGTCCAATCAGAGAAGTAATCATAGAAACATATGGAAGTGTTAAAGTACCAATCCAACCAACGCCTGTTCCAACAATAATTGGAAGGAATACTAGGTTAAGAGAACCAAGTTTAGAACTGATTAAACGAATAACGAGAATTGCTAGAGCTGCTGTTAACATTGTGTTAATAACATCGCCAATACCTGCTAAACGGAAGATGTTTGTAACATTTCCATCCATTGTTACTTCTACTAATTTCCAAGCTCCAGAACCGATATAGGCTGCACCACCCACACAAGAAGCTTGAATTGGATTTAGCTTAAACTGCATGGAAATTAGGTAACCAGCCATTAATGGCGTGAAATATTGGAATACTTGAACGATGTGTAACCAATTAGCAAATAATGGATTTGAAGCGAATGGCTTTAAGAATGTTGCGAGAATTGCGTTAGGAATTAACGCTACAACAATTGCGATTGTTGCGCCGTTTAAGACCTTTAAAATGAATGAACTTACAGTCTCCTTTTGCGTTTCAGACATAAATTTTATCTCCTTTTTTCAAATGAATTTTATGGAATTATCATAGGTATCACCGGTAAATACTTGTGATTAATTTCACTGATATTATAAACCTAACACTTTTATCAAACAAGAAATATGTATTTCACTTTAAAATTTCATATATGACAACAAATAAAAAGAATTCCAATTAAGGAATTCTTATTCAGACATGTTTGGAATTTCTTCCTGTGGCTCATCATCGGCGTAACGAATGCAGATGTGTCGATAACTTCCTTCACCCTCTGATTCTGTCTTAATATTATGCCAATCACCTAATACCTTGTGGATGACTTTTCTTTCATCATTTGGCATTGGATCTAGCTCAACATCAACCTTTGAGCGTTGTACTTGTTTTGCGATACGCTTTGCCATTGAACGAATCTTATAGTAGCGTTCTTCTTTGTAGTGATTGATGTCAATCAACACGTCAATCCGCTTTTCAAATTCAGAGTTTACAGCAGCACGTAATACAGTATTGAACGCAGCTAATGTCTTACCCATCTTACCGATGAGAATGGCATTGTTATCAGAATTTAGATTGATTACATAACTATCATCTAGTTCTTCTAACGCAACTTCGATATCTAAATCAATATGTGTAAAGAATTCACCTAAGTAATCAAAGATAAATTCTTTTACATCGTCAGAACTAAACACCTTTGCGGATACAGAATTACCAATTCCTAATAATCCTTTTTTCTCTTCCACAATTGTATATTCTAATTCATCGATTGTAACACCTTTTTCTTCAGCAGCGTTTTGTAGAAGTTCTTCAAGTGTTTTAGCAGTGTAGATTTGCATTATCTTAAGCCTTCTTTCTGTGAATTCTTCTCCATGACATTTTGGACAATAATTGTCTTAATAATATCTACGATATTACGGATAAACCAGAATAAGGACATACCTGATTGCCACATTAAACCAAATGCAAGTACCATAACAATCATATACATCTGCATCATGATGTTTTGGTTATTTGTAGGTTCTGGCTTACGGTGATGTTTCGCAGCTTCTGCAGCAGCCTTCTTCTTTTGGAAGTATATTGGTAATAATACCAAGACAACCTGTGTAACAGCCATCAATAAGAATAAAATGATGTATGGTAAACCACTTAAATCACCTTTAAATAATAAACCAAATGCTTCGCTAGGCTTTACCTGTAAGTTCATTCCTAAGAATGTACCATTTACAACTGCTTCAGCACGCTGGATAGCCATGAACATTGCCATGATAATTGGTAACTGAACGAACTGTACAAGCATCATAGAACCAGGGTTAACATTGTACTTTCTCATTAACTGCTGCTGTTCTTGAGCCATACGCATCTTAGATGCTTGATCGTCACGACCTTCATACTTACGTTGAATCTTGTTTAATTCAGGCTGTAACATCTGCATTCTTTGCATGCCCATCTGAGACTTCAATGTAAATACTGCTAGTAAACCATTTACAACCACAGTAACGATAGCGATTGCACCACCTACTGTGATGACTGGTGCTAATTTGTTTAGTACCCAGCTAAGTGGCCAAACAAATAAAGCATTAAACCAGTTTTCAGTTTGGAAGATTTCACCAAAAGTCGTGCTTTCGGAAATCAAAATAATGTGTCCGTTAGCATCCTTTGGAGCTGTACAACCTGTAGCTGTCACTACGATTGTCACGATTGCCATCAAGGCAAGTAGTTTCTTTGTACGAGGGGTAAATTTCATATTTTCTCCTTATGTTTCAACTATTTAATTTTAGCCTTTATTAATAGTTTTTCCAAGTTATTTTTATTCTCCTCATAGCTAAGAGAAGAATAGTTGAAGCGGATAATCATGACCATATCATAATTTGTATTTTGAAAATCAACCAATTCATGGCACATCATACGAACCTGACGTTTATATAGGTTACGATGTACGGCATTTCCTAACTTCTTAGATACAGAGATTCCAATACGAGCTTCATCTTTTTCTTTAGGCTGATAATAGATGACAAAAGACTGATTGACGACCTTTGTCCCCTTTTTGATCATAGATTGGAATTCTTCCGATTTTTTTATTCGATTCTTTACTTTCATTTCTAACCTCTACAGTAAGAAAAAAACCACCAATGGTGGCTTCTTAAGCAGATAAGACCTTTCTTCCCTTAGCTCTACGTCTGTTGATAACTTTACGTCCACCCACAGTAGCCATACGGGCTCTAAAGCCGTGTGTAGCTTTATTCTTTTTCTTGCTTGGTTGGTATGTTCTCTTCATTCATGCCACCTCCAAATTACTATATATTGAACATATGCTCATAAATAATACTTTTTGAAGTGAAAAATGTCAACGATAGAATGAAAATAGATGAAAAATCTCTGAATCGAAGTTGATATTGTCTTAATGAACCGAAAGGGAAAATGCCCCATTTA
>ERZ772957.12-NODE-12-length-136879-cov-9.015049_pt1 | contig 136879 bp, 140 predicted proteins | sample MGYA00580682_ERZ772957 | MGnify/ENA primary metagenome ERZ772957 (study PRJEB29015, sample SAMEA2737921) | human oral metagenome | biome: human oral; feature: human-associated habitat; material: dental | place: China | collected 2025 ... | reverse complement strand
GCGCTTCCTTGCCATGGAAGAGGCCAGGAGTTAGAGTCTCCTAACCCGCACCACAAACGAAATCATTTGATTCAATGAACCCTTTCCAGGGTTCATTTAGTTTATAGGATACTTTTGACCCCTTAAAAGTGTCTTTTTTAATGGGTTCAATTATGAAGTTAGAGAAGAATATTTTTAGTAGTTGGTTCAACTCATTCATATCATCAAGTTTTTCAAAAATAACAGGGAGGGATTCAAAAAGTTTGAGATATTCATCAAATGTAATCAGCGAATCCTTTAGTAAGCGTTTTTGATTAACCACCAGCTCATAACGTCGTTCTAATTCCTTTTGTTCATCAAGAAGTTCGCCAAGATTGTAATAGCCCTTTAGTTCTGGATTCTCTAGTATGAGAGCCTTTGTCTGTTCATAATGTTGCTTTTTAAGTGCTATTTTTCGTTTTAAGCTAGCTATCTCGCTAGCAAGATTAGCCCCTTTGCATTTTATAGATTTTTCAGCACTTTCTTTTATTACCAAATAATTACTTTTATTAATGAATAAGTAACTATTAAAAAATGCCTCAGCCGTATCAATAATACTTTTTGCGCGAATCGATTTTCCGTTGAAATTACAGTGTCCGTTTTCACACTTATAGTAATATCTATAATCGTATTTTTCGCCCGTTACCTTATTCCGCTTATTTGTAACCATTGAAGTCATGGGCTCATTGCAAGCCCCACAAACTACTCCACCCCGAAATAAATTCGCAAATATTTCACCACCTTTTGGCTTGTTGATAGCATAAACTTTAGAGGAATCTAAGCTATCAATCTTATTTATTTTTAGATATTCATTAACAGTAATCGTACTCTGAAAATCATACTCTTCTAATAAATTTTTGTAATGCTTGCCCCATTTTAAAATACCAGCATAAAAGGGGTCTTTAAGAGTCTTTGAAATATCATCTTTGGACCAATTATGATTTTGGTAAGGACCTCCTGCACGCTTTTGAACAGTATAATTTTGTCTATTAATCCATTCTCTAATGTCTTTCTGGGATTTACCGTCTAGAGCTAATTCAAATATATGTTTAACCTTTGTAAAATTCTTCGGGTCAGGTTGGAAAAAGCGATTTGAATCTAATATGTAACCGTGCTTGAACTTACCGATAAACTCAGCGTCTTCTATAGCTCTTTTATTGCCACGGTCCACCGATTCGGAGAGATGTTCAGAATATTGTTTAGCCATCACAAATGTAATGCCGAGCAGCATTTTACCCGCTGGATTATTTTCAAATGTAAATGTTGCAAATCTTAGGTCCTTAATTAAGCCCCTATCCACCAGGTCAATAATAACACCCGCCTCTTTCATATTTCGTGATAGGCGGTCAGGATGCCAAGCTATCAAGCCGTCTACCCTTCCGTTTTCAATATCATCTATAAGTTTATTAAATTCATCACGTATATCTGCAATTTTAGCAGAAAAGCTTTCCTTGTATATCTTTTTGACATTTAAGCCGTTTGGTGTAATAACCTTATCTACACACTCCTTTATCTGGTCTTCTATTGATGAAGCCTGTCTATCTTCGCTTGTAGTAGACTTACGGGCGTACAGCCCATAGCGTACGGGCTTAAGCGAATCCTCACTGCTTTCAGGACCAACGCCCGTAAGTTTATCTAATAGTAACTTTACACTTATAGAATCGTTATTATTCTGCATAATTCCCATTATAGCCCCTACCTATAGTTAGAGCTAATTTAGGCTATAGGGAACTATAAAAGGATTTTTACTCCTCTATTGATTATGTAGCGTTGTCTATTTGATGTGGTGTTTATTTTTTCATTGTGCTTGTCGCTATATTTAAACAATACATTGAGCAACTTTAATATACTGTCATCGATGAAAACTTTTCGGTTAGATGAAGGGGACATACGAGACTCCTTGAAGCAGTTACTTCAGTTAGTCCGCTAAAAGCCCCATTTTTACCGAGCTGTTCTCGTATGCTTATTCTAATGTGTAAATGTGCTACCCGTTTTTTACGCGGTCCGTCTCCGCTATGTAGCCACACTAGAATGCGGTTATTTTATTAATTACATTACCTATTATATCAGAAATTCAAATTTTACATCAAAATGCTATAATAGATAATGTCTAGATTCACAACAGGGCTCATTTTATCCCGAAAATGGGCAGCCATTTGCTAAAAGCAATAGGGATAAAACTTCTCGTTGTGGGTCTAGACAGCCAGCAGTGGCTGTCCTTTTTTAATAATTAAATAATGGAGGTATTATGAACAACCATCAACAATCATCAGGAAACACAAAACAAGAAAATTTTAACTATGTACGAGAGCAAAAGGGACATAGTATTATAAAACACATCTTACTATGCCTGGTTGGCGTTGGTTTCTTTACAATTCTATACTACTCAATTAGCCCTAATCATTATTGGCACGCTTAAAAAAAGTATTGGCAACTTTGCACCCAAAAATTTACCATTTACATAGCGGAATGACATTTCTACGTATTAAAGAGCGACAGCCCCCTGTAAATTATTTTCTAATATCACAACAGATTGCTACTAATAAATAATTGATAGCGTTTGTTTATGCTGCGCTGTACGTCTTTTTATTGCTGGAGCTGGACCAGGGTAATCCATAATGTATTCAAAAAGTTTGAGTAGGTTCTGTAATTCCGCACCACATAACGCAGACGACTAGCTTTTTATAGGAGCTAGTTTTTTGTTAAATAGATATGTATAAGAGTGTGCTATGTTATTAAACATTTCTCATTCAAAATCATGAACAAAATACTATCTTATACAGTAAGATAATATTGCCATTACACAACACCACAAACACCGTCAAGATCTCGCCACCTCACCATCGTTTTGATGGTCGCTGAGTGTCCGTTTTATCGTGCCAGAACCTATCCATCTCCTCTCTATCGCTCTTGTATTTTTGCGCTTTTTTAGTTTTCTCTTCCAATTCATCTATTTTTCTTTGCATATTCTCTAGCTCTTTTTTCGTTGCCTCAGAGCTGTTGCTCTTATGGCTATCTGTTTCGTCTCCATTTTTCTTTCTTTTTACATCATTTGATTTCTCCTGAATCCGCTGATAAATTGCATAAAAATCGCGTTGATTTTTAGAATAGTCTTCATGTTTTGCTTGCTTATCCGAATACAAAAGCCTATTTAACTGCACATTGCAGCTCTCTTGCCCGTCGTATAAAACCGCTTTTATGTCATCGTATTTTTCCGTCGCAATGTCATAGTGCTTAAGATCCACTTCCCTGTCACTCTGAGTCTCAATGCTCAATGCAAGATTAATCCTCACGCTGCATTCCTGCACCTTTGGCACGATTTCTAGTGATTTCCGAAAATAATTTTCAGCCTGATTGTATTCTTTCCTCTTAAAGTATGCATTTCCCTGATTGAAATACACCTTATATTTCTCTAAAACATCGACGAATACGGAATGATCAAGAAAGGAGACAGCCGCCTCATAAGACGAAGTAGCATACGAGCGGTAGGCGATTGACTTAAGGGCGGATATATAGGTAAGGTAAAGAGCAATTACCATAATAATGATACAAGCTGGCGCCGACCAACGCAACAGTTTTCTCCGCCTTCTTTTTCGAATCTTCTCAAAATCTAACTTTGCCAGATCAAATGGCCGATTCTTCATCACTTACCTTTCGAAGCTTCTTAGCATTCACGTCTGATGTATAAAATACCCAACCATCAATAGCACTCAAGATAATCATGAACGGCGCAATAAGCCATGTCAGGTTGTCGTAATAATCAGAATCCGTACTCCGTTCAATTACCTTCGTTATTTCAATTTTTTTTATTATATCACTTATTTCATCCGGCTTTGTGCGATGAAAATACTGCAATCCTGCCTGCTTTCCAATATTTCTCAGGTTAGTCTCATTAATTTTTGAAATTGCATCAGGCAGCGGGAAGGAGTCTTTTGCCGTATTGTCGGGTATAAATTCTCTTATTTGGAGTTTTGTACCCCAATACTTATCATGCATTTTACCACCGCTCTCTGTGCCGTATCCCAATATGGCGCCTCCGCTGATAAATGGTTTAAGCCGTTCAAATGATTCAACCGGCTTATCTGCCGTCTGCTCGCCATCGCCAAAATAGAAAACAATCCTTCCTCTATGCGGCTTTTTCTCATAGTCTCGCCGCAGCATTTGCTCCGTCAACTGCACTGGAGCACTAATGGCACTTTCGGTTTGACGAATCGCTGTCGTATTTAATACCGTTTCTAGCGCGGATATATCAGATGTCTTCGGCAACGGAGCTGAAACGATACTGTCAAATAGTATCAAATTAAAGTCTGCACCAACTAACGAGCTGGCAATAGCCTTCACGTCATGGCGCATGCCTTCAAGACGCTCTTTGCCACCGTCATAGTCAAGAGCTTTTGCACTGTACGATTGATCAAATAAAAAATATACATCTAGTAAAGAATTTCCTGTAGCATATGTTTTACCAGGCACAGATACACCAAGCGCACTTATAGCCGTCAATGCAACTAAGAAAAGCCTCCTCAGCCATGCCCATTTTCTACGATCATGGCGATAAGCTATTATCAAATATATAAGCAATCCAGCTATTGGCGTAAAGACTGCCGCAATAGTCCAAAGAGGCATAACTGGCTGCAGCGTCATAGCCCCATCCTCCATGCAAATATAATAAGCACCACCAAAAGCGCCATAAACATATATATATAAATTTGCGGCTGATCTATGCGCAGCAGCCGCGGCGACCCCTTAAACCGTGTTGCTTCCTGCGCGGCTATTTTATTTGCGATACCTCTTATAGCCAAGATATCGCTGCCCTCGTTTACTGCATAGTAATCACCGTTCGTCGCAAGCATCGCTGATTTAAACACGTCAGAATCTGTATCATTATGATCATATAAATTCATACCATATATACGAATATTCTTGTCTTTTGCTATAGCCGCCGCCTCAGGGAGAGTAACAATCTGGTTCTGATCAATATAACGAGCGCGGCTTTCTGCGCTAAAAACAACCGACCGAAGGCGCTTGGAATCCGCCCTGTCAAACCGATTAACGCAACTCGCTAAACCATCACCAGTAGCAACATGAGCTGTATCCCCTTGCTCCGTTCCTCTTACCAAATCTCTAAACTCAAACGCGGTCTTGCCTGTTGACCATTCCCTCTTTATTAGTGATTCATAATATTTCTCAGCTTTTTTAGAAAATTGAGAAAGTTGTTCAACGATAAATTCACGATTATCCGTCAATGGAAAGATAGTTACCGGAGATGCATCAAACGCCACCAAACCAAGCCTCTCATCCTTAAACTGTTTTGCTAACTCTACGTACGTTTTTGTTATTCTTGCATCCATATTAATAGCTAAAAGCGAATGAACATCCAAACATAATACAATATCTCGACCAGTGACATCAGGCTGCACAACGGAAACCGCCGCAGGCCTACCGGATATTATAACCAAGAGAAACAGCGAAAGAATACAGGCAACAAGAACTGCTCTCGTGAGAAAAGCGTACCTCTTCAAAAATAGCTTATACTCAGGCAGAGCTAGCAGCCTAAAACTATTTGCAAGCGGCAGCCTTTCTCGTGTATGATCGCGACGCGCCTGGGAAGCACGCGCCAAAAACAACGTTACCGCCACAAGAATTGCCATAAGCGGCATCATCCACCATGCAATCAGTTCCACTTTTGAATAACCTCTCTCGCAAGTGCCATTGACGTCGCGACATCGCTTTCTTGAAATTTAGCAAATTCCGCAGGATAATATAACCTCACAGCTTTTGTCAAGTTCTCATACCGACTTTTCTCAAGATCAGCAAGAGTTAAGGTGTCAACTCTATGTCCGTTAACTTCATACGCAAAGAACCTCACTAGATAGCTCAACTTCTGATGAACTGCTTTATTTGACAACTTCTTATCAGAATACTTTTCTTCCAATTCAGAAAGCATAGACAAATACTTTTCCTGTAGGCGGGTGATATCGGGTGGGGCATAAGGCTTCGGTTTAAGAGTCGCCAGCGTCCGCTGCGGTTTTTTTCTGGTTACAAAAAAAACAAATCCATACCATGTACATAGCCCAACAACCAACAATACACCAACTAGCATGGCAGTTATATCAAACTCCATCCACTCTCTTAGTTCAGCGTATTCTGGCATAGCGACTCCTCTCCAGTAGCCGATAAAGATCGTGCATGACTTCGCTTTCGCCAGTTATCCGCTGCTCAACGATACCCATCCTATTAAAAAATTTCATACGGTTATCAATAGTGACTTTGTTTGCTTCTTCAAAAGACGCCCTAATAGCTTTCGCCAACCTAGGCACTCTCAACAACGGAAGATCATTGTCTATATCAAAAAAATCTATATGTGATTTGAGTCCAGAAGCATCGCCAATCGTAACCCATAATATCTCATGCTGTGCTCGTAGGTTACGAATTCCCCTTTGACACTCCTCATCAATATGGCTATCGTCACTAATAACAACAGTAATCATTTTCCTGCGCAAATTTCGCGCAGCATAATCTAGCTGATTAGCAATTTTTCCTCGCGGAGAATCTAAGCGTGTTGCTTTTTGAATATGTTGCAGAATTTGCTCAATATGCGAACTTTCGCCTTTAAAATGAAATAAGCTATTCGATTCCGTATCCCCAGACAACATACCAACTAAGTCACCATGGTTTACAGCAATGGAGCTAATAGCTCCAGCAACCATTATAGACACATCGCGCTTAATATCTCCTGATTCGCTCACTGCTGCCATATTTTTACCAGTGTCAACAATCAATAGAATATTGTGCTTTCGAATAGCAATATACCGACGGATGAGAGTATTGCCGCTACGCGCCGTTGCTTTCCAGTCAATATCTTTAGCGTCATCGCCAATGACATATTCTCGCAAGTCATCAAAATCCATACTACGCCCCTTGAATACCGACCCATACTCTCCACTAAGCAGCTCTCGCGTTTTTTCATGCGAGTAAATCATCATTTTAGATTTGACTTGAGATAAAAGACTACTCATAAAGCTATGGCGTTGTTACTGTATTGAGTATCGCATTAATAATAACTTCGGAATGAACTTGATCGGCAACAGCTTCAAAATTAAGGATGATTCTATGTCGCAATACGCTAAAGCCAAGCTGCTTAATGTCTTCCGGTATGACATAACCTCGACCGTTCATTAGTGCGAGGACTTTTGATGCCTGCTGAAGAGCGATGCTTGCACGTGGACTTGCACCATATTGCACATATTTAGCAAGATCCGGCGCAATTACAGATTTGGGATCCCTCGTGGCGGACACAATTTGAACAATATAGTCTTTTACCGCATCGTCTATGTAGACTTTCTTTGCTAGCCCTTGTAAATATACAATTTCATCTGCAGAAACTCGCGGTTCAGTTTCTTGATCCTGACCCTCATCTAATATCCCAGACTCAATTCTCTTAAGTATTGCCACCTCTTCCTTAGACGATGGATACGACAATATTTCCTTAAATAGAAAGCGATCAAGCTGTGCTTCGGGTAATTCATACGTACCCTCCTGCTCAATAGGATTTTGCGTCGCAAGCACCATAAAAGGATTTGGCAGGTTATATTTTACTCCACCAATGCTAACCTGCTTCTCTTGCATTGCCTCCAAAAGGGCACTTTGCGTTTTTGCGCTAGAACGATTAATCTCATCAAGCAGTACAAAATTTGCGTGAATTGGACCAAGCTCAGTTCGAAACTCACCTCTAGACCCATCGTATATCTGAGTACCGACAATATCACTCGGCAGGAGGTCCGGCGTACATTGGATGCGTTTAAACGTTCCGCCAACGCTGGATGCGAGTGCTTTTACTGCAGTCGTCTTTGCTAGACCGGGCACGCTCTCAAGCAAAATATTTCCCCCGGTGATAAGGCTAATGATTAATATCGCCCGCAGCCTTTCCTGTCCAACCACTTTCTCAGAAAAGGCTTGCGATATCAAACCTATAGCATTGCTAGCTCTAGCCAGATCTTCATTTTGAATCTCTTGATTTTGCTGAATAGTAGCATTATTGTTGTCCATTTTTACTACACTCCTTTACGTCCAATACTGCGAAATGTTTGTTACTAATAATCTACACTCCTCGACAGAATAGTCTTCTTGCCTTTCGAAATAATGTTCGGCAGGAAACATGTGCGACATGACATCGAGTACAACTGACACGTCAGTATTAATGTGGTAAAAAGTCGCGACATCAGACTCAACATTTCCCCCAAGCCCATACAAATTTGCGTATCTGACGGATTTTAAATATTCAAGTGCAACTGCAATCTCCATCCGATCTCTTATGACATCACCCGTCAACAGAAGAATCCTACCATTAAGTGCATCTTTAGAAAAATTACCATACTTGCCAAGCAACTGATTCAACTCCGAAAAAGCCTGGCGCTTAGCATCCTCAATAACCATATGAGATTCCATCTCTATACTGTCAATCTCTATTTTTTCAAGATCAGGACTCCAGGTAAAATTTCCGTTTGGCCCAATAGCACCCATTATGCGAGGATCACCAGGAATCTCAATTGTTTTGCTGAGTAGAGGAAAAATCCAACCGTTAATTGTACTTGCCAACCCAATACACGCAGTTAGGGCGCTCTCCTTAAGCGCAATAACCACAGGCTCTACACCCTTAAGGTCTGTGAGACGACCGCCAAGCATGCGCCCTAAGTCAACACGATTACTGTAATACATACTCCCTATATTATGGCAAAGTACTTAAGCTATTACAATGAGTTTTATTTTTCCCGACTTCCGCGCAGCGCGTCAATCAATTCAACCGGAAACAGCATCATTGTCTTTTGTGATGGCTCTGTTGATATGCGCTCCAAGGTGTTCAATGTACGTAAGTTAATTGCACCCGGCGTTGTTGCTAAGATTTCAGCCGCCTCCGCCAAAGTTTTAGCAGCTTGTTTTTCACCATCAGCATTTATAATGTTACTGCGACGTTCGCGCTCAGCTTCTGCCTGCTTCGCCATCGCCCGCTTCATGTCACCTGGCAGCTCAATATTTTGAATTTTTACATTTTCGACGTCAATACCCCATTTGTCTGTCTCGGCGTCGACAATCTCTTTGATTTGCTGCGAGATTTCTTCGCGCTTAGCAAGTAGATCGTCCATGTCAACATTACCGGTCACATCACGCAAAGCAGCCTGTGCAAACTGGCTAGTAGCATAGATGTAATTCGTTGTCTCAAGCACAGCTTTCGGTGCATTAACGACGCGAAAATAAACAACTGCATCAACGCCAACCGTTACGTTATCTCTAGTAATCACCTCTTGCTTCGGCACGTCAATCGGCGTCGATCGTATATCAACTAATGTCATCGTTTGGATGACCGGTAAAACGATACGAAGCCCTGGCTCACGCACACCAGAGAACCTACCAAGTGTCAGCACTACGCCGCGCTGGTATTGATTTACTACCCGTACACCACTCAACATCGCAATGAATACAAGTACGCATATGATGATAAGAATTTCCATATAACCCCTCCTTTTATTGCTTATAATTATCGCACGGTTCAACCAAAAGCACAAATACAGGTGAGTAACGCTCTATTTTTTTACACCACGTATCGCGGTATAATACAAGTATGGAGAGAGTACCGCTCGCAGAACGAATGCGGCCAAAGAGCTTAGACGAGGTAATTGGACAAGGGCAGTTGCTCGGCAACGGCGAGCTATTGCGCCAAATCGTGGTGCAGGGCGAACCGGTTAGTTTGATTTTTTGGGGTCCGCCGGGCACAGGAAAAACGACGCTGGCACGTATTATTGCACACGAAGTGAACGCGGAATTTATTGAACTCAGTGCTGTCACGAGTGGTAAAAAAGATGTCGAAAAAGTAATTGAGCACGCGCGGCAAAATTGGAATTTAGGTTTACGCACGATTTTGTTTGTCGACGAAATCCACCGCTTCAACAAGGCGCAGCAAGATGCGTTCTTACCGCACGTTGAGTCAGGGCTAATTACCTTGATTGGCGCCACGACCGAGAACCCCAGCTTTGAGGTCATTCCCGCTCTGCTGAGCCGTACGCGCGTACTTGTACTGCAGCCGCTTGCAAAAGATGAAATTATTGCAATTCTGAAGCGCGCGCTAAAAACACTTGGCAAATCAAAGCAGATCGCGCCGAAAGCGCTAGATTATCTCGCAGAATTATCCGGCGGCGACGCACGCGTAGCACTCGGAAATCTTGAATTAGCACTCGGGTTCAGCGAAAAAATTACACCCGATATCGTAAAGGCGACAGCACAAAAGAAAATTCCTGGCTATGACAAAAAAGGCGACATGCACTACGACGTAATTTCAGCGTTCATCAAATCACTACGCGGAAGCGACGTACAAGCATCACTCTATTATCTCAGCCGAATGATTGATGCCGGCGAAGATCCAAAGTTTATCGCGCGGCGCATGATAATTTTTGCTTCTGAAGACATTGGGCTAGCGGGCAATGGCGCGCTCGCGCTCGCGGTAGCAACATTCCAAGCGGTTGAACGCGTCGGGCTACCGGAAGCGAACTATAATTTATACCACTGCGCCGTCGCTTTGGCGCGCAGCCCGAAATCGCGCGAAATCACCGACCTAATGCATGCCGCCAAAGACCTAGCAAAACAATTTCCCGACGCGCCTGTACCGCTCCATATCCGTAACGCGCCGACGAAGTTGATGAAAGATCTCGGTTACGGCAAAGATTACAAATGGCAAGCAGGCTTTCAGCACGAGAAAGGGTTTTTACCCGACGAAATCAAGTCAAGCTGCTGATCAATTAGCTGCACATACGTTTTTAATTATGCAGCTCTTCGCTTAGTTGTCGCACTGCAATCGGTGCTCGCTACATTCAACCAAGACACCCTCATACGGTCGGAGCGTTACAACGCCGTTTGCGCCAATTGCCGGATAATCAACCGGATGCGTTGAGCATAAAACAAATCCAGCGTGCGGCAACGTAACACGGCGCATTTCTTCGCTAAAATTGAGTGCCACAAACACGTGCTGCTCCTTGCCGATCCACCGGGCATACGCAAATATGTCGTCGCCCGCATCACCGATCGGCTCGTATTCGCCCAATCGCAGAATCTCATACCGACTACGTAGTTTCAGTAGCCGCTGATATAAGGCAAAAAACGAATCGGGGTCGTGCTGCTCAACATTAACATTCACTTTTTTACTTATAGGATCAACGGGCAACCACGGTTTTGCTTGGCTAAAACCGGCGTTTTTTTCACCCGTCCATTGCATAGGCGTACGCTCGGGATCGCGCCCGACCGACTCGTCATTACCGTGGCTAAATACTGACTTATCTTGAATTTCATCAAATCGGATCGGCGCGTTCGTCATACCGATCTCGTCGCCGTAGTACACCACCGGCAGACCCGGCAGCGTCAACTGCATCAGCGCAACGAGCCGCGCCTGTTCTGTACCGCCATAACGCGTCGCAATTCGCGCTTGGTCGTGATTGCTAAAACAATACACCGGCGTATGAATATCAGGATTAATCATGCCCTGAAATTCATTCACCATCGTACTAAACGATTCCGCTGAAAACTTCGCACTCAAGCCTTCAAAATTAAATGGCATCGACACGTCAGGGTTGACGCCGTAAAATCCGAGATATTGTTCCTGCGTGCCGTAATTTCCATCGGGATAGTCTTCGAAAATCATGATTCTATCGTCATATGATGCCACAACATCCGTCAGCTCGCGCAAATATGGAAACAGATTTTCCCAAAAACGGCTATATTTATGCTGCAAATCATCAAACGACTGCACTGATTGCTCGTCAGAACAATGCGCCGCGAGCGGATCGTCACGCAACTGCGGATCCTTACTAATCCACCGCACTGCGTCAGCGCGAAATCCATCAACGCCTAAATCAAGCCAAAATCTCAGAACGCGCTTCATTTCTTGGCGCACCGCCGGATTGTCCCAATTCAAATCGGGCTGCTCTTTCAAGAACGTGTGTAAATAATATTGCTGCCGCGATTCATTCCACTGCCACGCCGAACCGCCAAAAATACTCAACCAATTATTCGGCGGCGAACCATCCGCGCGCGCATCGCGCCACGTGTAAAAATCACTTCTATCGTTATCGCGCGACGATTGCGATTCCAAAAACCACGGATGCTGATCGCTTGTATGATTCGGCACAAAATCAACCATGACTTTAATACCGCTTGCGTGCGCTTTTTCGACCAGTTCGCGAAAATCATCAAGCGAACCAAACATCGGGTCAATGTCGCAATACTCCGACACGTCATAGCCCATGTCAGCTTGCGGTGATGGATAGAACGGAGAAAACCAAATCGCGTCGATGCCAAGTGATTTTTCACCGCTTTTTATATAGGCTAATTTATCAATTACACCGCGCAAATCACCAACACCATCGCCATTTGAGTCCATAAATGATCGCGGGTAAATCTGATACAGGGCATTTACATTTGCCCAGCGTTTACGCAATACAGAGCGATTGTCTACGTTTTTCATAAGCGTATATTATATACAATAGCCGCCCCTGTTACAACCAGAATATCAAAAAATACTATTGACTTTTCATCATGCTTATGCTAATATAGATACAGTGGTTAATCACACAAACATCACTAAAAACAAAAAGGAGAACTATGAAGCGAAAGCGAATTACCGTACAGTACATTAGCTAAGCTAATATCAATCTCCCGCCTGTCTTACCATGCGGGAGATTTTTATTTACGATTTGCTATGGCGTTTGCGCTCGTTAGCGTCGAGATATTTTTTACGCAGACGCAGACTTTTCGGCGTCACCTCAAGTAGTTCATCGTCTTCGATAAAGTCAATTGATTGTTCTAAGCTGAGGTCTGTATGTGGCGTCAACTGCACTGTACCGTCGCTTGATTTTGAACGCATGTTTGTCAGGTGCTTTGCTTTGCAAACGTTAATTTCCATGTCGTCCATACGATTGTTTAGCCCGACGATCATACCAGCATACACTTCCACACCTGGTCCGACAAATAGTTCACCGCGGCTTTCGGCGTTTTCAAGCGCATACGGCGTCGTTGTGCCGGCCTCAAAAGCAATCAACACGCCATTGCGCGTTCGTGGCAACGTACTACTCGCCGGCTGATAACCATGCGGCAAGCTATACATAATCACCGTACCTTTCGTGTCGGTCAATAGCGTGTTGCGCAATCCAATCAATGCGCGCGTCGTGATGAGATAGGTCATACGCGCAGCACCGCTCGCGGTCTGTTCTTGCTTAATCAACTCCGCTTTGCGCTTACCAAGTTCCTGGCTGACAACGCCGACAAACTCTGCACCAATTTCAATCAGCAGTTCTTCAACCGGCTCTTTCTCGACGCCGTCTTCGTTTATCGTTACAACTTTCGGCCGCCCAACTTCAAACTCATAACCCTCGCGCCGCATCGCTTCAATTAGCACGCTTAAATGCAATTCGCCGCGACCCGAAATGATAAATCCAATGCCGTCCTCGCGCACACGAAGTGCCACATTTGTCTCTAGCTCGCGCTGCAACCGATCGCCGATCTGCCGCGATGTTGTAAATTCGCCCTCGCGGCCTTTCATCGGGCTAGTATTTGGCCCGAGGTACATGCTAATCGTCGGCGCTTCGACATCCATCACCGGCAACGCTTCAGGATTGTCGCGGTCGGCAAGCGTCTCGCCGATATGCGCTGCAGCCGCACCGACGACATAAACAATATCGCCCGCTACTGCCTCGTCGACTTCTTCTTTGGCGAGCCCGCGGCTAATAAATAATTTATCAATTTTAGCGTTTTGCGCCGCGCCGTCAGTTTTCATTAGCACAATCGGCATTGCGCGTTTAGCGACACCGCGGCTAATCCGCCCAATCGCATACTTTCCCAAAAAGCTATCATACTGCAGGGCTGTTACGAGCATCTGAAACGAACCGTCTACCGACACGTTTGGCGCAGGAATTTGCTGAATAATCGCCTCGAAAATCGGCGCTAAATCAGCCGGCTCACTTGGGTCGCTCGGCATATGCACCCACGATTTGCCATCGCGCGCCGCCGCATAATACACCGGATACTTTAGCTGCGACTCATCGGTCGCGAGCTCCAAAAATAAATCCGCCAGTTCATCTTCAACTTCAGCAACGCGCCGCGCCGGCTTATCAATTTTATTGATCACTACTACCGGCTTTAGACCCAGCTCCAACGCTTTACTCAAAACGAATTTCGTTTGTGGCATCGGTCCTTCCTGTGCATCGACGATAAGCAATACGCCGTCCGCCATATTAAGCGTCCGCTCAACCTCGCCGGAAAAATCCGCATGCCCCGGCGTATCAATAATATTGATTTTGTAATCACCATAGTACACCGTCGTCTGCTTGGCGGTGATGGTAATACCACGCTCGCGCTCCTGATCGCCCGAATCCATAATCAATGCTTGCGCCATTTCCGCCTGATTGTCGCGAAACGTATTTGATTGCTTGAGTAACCCGTCGACAAGCGTCGTTTTACCATGGTCAACGTGCGCAATAATTGCAACATTTCGAATATAATTTGGGTCGGTCATAATATTCCTTAATACCGCGTAGGCTTCTGCTTATTTCATAAAAAACGGTCTGCGGCGACACAGACCTTGCTTATAGTTATTATACCATAATGGTCTGCACCAACCAAAATAATCCGCGCGAAAACTCCGCGTTGCACCCACACTACTCAGTAGCAACTACAACATCTGCATTTCGGTTATAGCGGCGAAAAAGTCGAAGCGCACCGCGGGCAATAGGCGCTGCCGCAAATATTTGCCAGAAAAACGCAGCACAAAAATTAACCGGCCACGCCAGTGCAAATTGTACCGGCATCGCAGCGAGCGGCGCACCAGACAGCGCCAGCCCGATCACACTCATCGCGAGAGACATACCCGTCACCATGCACACCGTCTGAGCAAGCGCTTTTGCTGAAGCGCTGTCATTTTTTTGCGTCATGCCGTTCATGACTTTACGCGCTGCTTTTGATACGACCACATTTTCAACAATCATCACAATAGTAAAAATCACCGGCTGCAGCAACAAGGCGTGTCCGAGCGCCTCAACTGATATACCGCTGTGGCGAAACACGTTAAATATATTCATAAATAATGACATCGTGAACGCCATAGCGACACCAAAAACTAATCCTTCACGCTTGTTGCGGGGCATATTTTCTCCTTTACTTACTATTTTTAGCAACAAAAAAGTTGCGCTTATCGTGCAACGGTACAACTAGGGGTGTGTTTCACGCATTACATTTTCCGTTCTCAGACGCCGATAAACTCAACTTAAGCAACAGAAAACAACGTATTGACCTAGCATTAGTATAGCAAACGTGAGCGAAATAGTCAATGTGAAAAATAAAAAACAAGCAACAATGCTTGCCTGTATAATTTGGTGGAGTATAGGAGATTCGAACTCCTCACCTCTTCGCTGCCAGCGAAGCGCTCTAGCCAAATGAGCTAATACCCCGCATAATATACTAGTTTGTGGTGGGAAATACAGGGCTCGAACCTGTGACCTCAGCAATGTGAATGCTGCGCTCTAGCCAACTGAGCTAATTTCCCGCAAACTTTCCCAAATCCACCCGAATATGGTGGAGCATGCGAGAGTCAAACTCGCGACCTCAGCAATGCGAATGCTGCGCTCTATCAACTGAGCTAATGCCCCATCACTACTATCGTATCAAAAAATCGCCCCAAATTCTAGAGGCGACTTTCGTGCTGTTACGCGCCCACCCGGGGCACGGAAGTTTTGATGTTTATTTTTTAATCGCAACGGGCACCCCATTGCGTACCAGCATATTTAATAGTATTGCGTATTCACCAGTAAAATGCAAGTGCTTAATGCCACCCGAATAGCGCGGGCGCACAGTAACGTAGCAAAGACATCCGCCTGCTTATAATTATTTATGCCGAAGCTGCGATTCAAACATATGGTAGTACGCGCCGTGCCGAGCAACAAGCTCGGCATGCGTACCATACTCGACAACTTTACCATGCGCGAGCATGAAAATCATATCAGCTTTCTCAACTGTACTCAGACGATGCGATACAGTAATAATCGTCTTTTGTTTTTGCTGGAACAACCGGTCGAAAATGCGAGCCTCCGCTAGCGCGTCTATCGCACTCGTCGGTTCGTCTAAAATAACAATTGGACTGTCGCGGTAAAAATTACGGGCAAGTGCCAACCGCTGCCATTGTCCGCCCGACAAATCTACGCCTTTCACGCCGTCGTCGGACTCCATCCACTGATTCACGTAGCTATTGACGCCTTTCGGTAGCTTGGCGACAAATTTTGCCGCCTCGGCTTCGCGTAGCGCAGCGTTCACTCGCTCCTGACTCGGCGTTTTTGACACATCACCAAACCACACGTTCTCGGCGGCTGTCGCGAAATCATACTGCGTAAAATTTTGGCTGAGCACGCCTAGCTGCCGGTGCCACGTTTGCACATCGACCGACTTAAGCGGCACGCCATCAACTACCACTTCGCCGCTAACTGACTGATATAATCCCGCAAGCAATTTCAGCAGTGTTGTTTTACCCGCGCCGTTTTCGCCAACAAGTGCAACATGCTGACCGCGCTTAATAGTCAAATTGATATGATTAAGCACAAGCGTATCGCTGCCCGGATAATGAAAACTTACATCCTTGAATCGTATATCGCGATGCAACGCCGATACTATTTTGCCTCCCTGCTTGGCGATCGGCAGCTCCATGAACCGCTGGTAATCAAATAAATTTGCCAGATCTTCGTCCATACTATTGACCGCCGAGACCAAGCTGCCGACACTACCGAGCGCGCGACCCGCTGTTTGCTGCACAAATAAAAACTGGCCGATCGGCTGTCGGTGCGCGACGATTTCGCACACGATCCACACGAGCGCGCTAATCTCCACCGCCGCCTGAAACGATTCCGCACCGAGTCTTTTCACCAAAAATTTCCGCTCAAAATCAATACGCGTTTTTTGATCTTTTTCAAGTAGCACCGTACGCATATCAAGCAAGTGACGAACCAATCCATACAGCCGCAAATCAATCATCTTTTGCGGTTTAAGCATTTCCCATTCAATCCAGTTTGCGCGCCGGCGCGTTTCGACATTTTCGCGCCAATGGTTTGTATTAAGCCGCGATAAACGAAACTGTACGATCATGCTCGGAACTGCAGCGAGTACAACCGCCAGCCCCAGCCACGCGTTAATCGCAATAAGCACCCAAACCGTAAATATAAACGTAAACGTATGCGTTACAACATCTGCTAAACGCGCAAAAATATATGGAAAAAATTGCGCAAATTCTTTGGCGCGCTCATACATATCAATCGTGTCCTTATCGTCATAGCGCCAAAACTCAATCGCGCAAAAACGCTCGTACATCACATCTGACATGGCAGTTTTGATACGAAACCGCATAAGCTCGCTCACGTAGCGATCGAAAACACCCCACCATGCAGTTGTCAACACGTCTAATAGTGCCACTGCCACCACTAGCCACACCACACGACCACCTGCCGTATGGTCACCTGCGTACGCTTCGGCGAGCGCCGTGGTCGTAAGCGCAGCTAGATACGTTGTAGCGATTGACAACCCGGCAGAAATCACCGAGCCAGCAATTTGCAGTATCGACATGACAGGCGCGATTCGCAGCGATGTTTTTGCCACGCTATAAAGCGCACGGATTAGTTGACGAATGGTTGGTTTGGGGCGGGACATCTGCTGCTATTATAATCACCTTTCCCAAGAAATGATACCAGCTTTTCATTACAATAATTATTCGCGCGATTACCCATCACTAATGGCACGACGCCGCCAAAAGCGGCGAACTCATCCTTGTTCGCCGCTTCGGTTTGTGGGATAGCGCTGTGCTTATGCAGCTACTCTCTCTGTTCCTTAGGGCTCTTATGTTTGCCAGTCTTTGCGGAGGCGGACGCCAATGATGAGAGTGAAGGCGCCTGCGATAAGAGTGCCAAAACGGAACATCCCGTAAAATTAGATATGTAAAAAACAACTAATTGGAAGGAGATGCTCCGTATGTCTAACATATCAAACTTTACTAGCAATAAGAAGTGCTGGCAGCTCATTAACAAACTATTATTCGGAAAGGAGGTGCTGTGCCCATTGTGCGGGCGTAAACTGCAAGAGAACTATCTTCTGAGGTATTTGTAGTGCAAAATGTGCCGCAAGAAGTTTAGAGCCACTGCCTGGCATGGTTCCCCGGCTGTATGACATGAAGCTAAGTTCTAGGCAGCTATTCCAGCTAATCTGGGCTGGCAGCATCGTAAAAGCGTTGAGGCAATCATACTGTTTGCAGGCGCTAGCTACCCGACTGTCTCTAGGTGATTTTCTCGCTTTCGAAAAACCCGTCAAACGCCGCCGCGACGCTAGAGGGCTTGGTTCAAGCCGATGAGAGCTACTTCTCGAAGCTAAAGAGCAAACAAGCCACCTACGTAATATCTGATGTTATTGAGCAGGATACCGGACGCCTAGCTTTGTGCATAACAGGCGGCTTTTACGATGGTAGAGATAGAGCTGTTCTTGAAGAATTTATCCAAGACAATGTAAATCCAGACAGCCTAATTATTACCGACAAATGGTACGGCTACGACAAATTGCCGCTCCTTGGTTACCAACCACTCCAAGCTATTCAAAAGACCTGCTAACTTATCTGCGCTTTACTTTGGGTGTTTCGGGTTAGTTGGCTGAACCATTATCTGGCTATTACGATCGAGAGAAATGTAGGCTCATCAATAACTTTCGTACCATATTTCTCTGCCCGCGCCAATTTACTTGCCCCAACTTTTCCTCCCGCCACCAGATAGGTTGTGTCTTTGCCGACGCTAGTTTGGAATGTTCCGCCAAGTGCACGGATCTTCTCAGCCGCCTGATCGCGAGACATCGACTGCAACGTGCCAGTGATAACGAAACTTTTACCAGCTAACTCGCCCCGCTTTGCCTTGTAGATTGGCGTAACGCCGAGCAGGGTAAACTTTTCAAGGAGCACCGCATTATCCTCATCTGCAAACCACGCCATGATTGATTCCGCCACGACGACGCCAACACCATCAACCGATTGCAGCTCATCAAGCCCTGCCTGCGCTAGTTTATTAAGACTCTCAAAATGATTCACCAAATCAATTGCTGTCTGCGCGCCGACATGGCGAATCCCTAGTCCGTACACGAAGCGCTCCAGCGGCGGCTGTTTTTTAGCAGCAATTGCGTCGATTAATTTCTGCGCCGAAATATCCGCGAAACGCTCCAACGTCAACAATTGCTCTTTTGCGAGCGTGTAAATATCCGCCAAGTCCCGTACCAATTCTGCATCAACCAGAGCTTCAACATTTTTTTCGCCCAGCGTGTCAATGTCAAGCGCACCTTTCGACGCGAAATGCTTCAGTGCGCGTTTCAGAATAAGCGGACCACTCAAGCCTTTCACGCGATACACCGCTTCGCCCTCAGGACGGACAAACTTCAATTCTGGATACTGCCGCGCCAGTTCCGCCGGATAATCAATCGGCCGCGTATCTTTCGGGCGCAGCTCAACAAGCACAGCTTCAATTTGCGGAATAATGTCGCCAGCCTTAAAGACCACCACCGTATCGCCACGGCGCACGTCCAGCCGCGCGATCTCATCAGCATTGTGCAAACTCGCATGCTGCACCGTTGTACCCGCCACGACAACCGGATCAAACACCGCTACTGGTGTCGCTGCGCCTGTACGCCCGATTGATATGACAATGTCGCGCACAATTGTCGTCGCCTGTTCGGCAGCATATTTATACGCCACAGCACCACGCGGATTCTTACCGACCAGCCCGAGCTCATCAAAACGTATCCGGTCATTAATTTTTATCACCAAACCGTCAGTATTAAATGGCAACTTCTGGCGTTTCTCGTCCCACTCATTCACGAAATTCATCACTCCCGCGATATCCGTGAACACGCTTGCCTGCTTATTCCGCGTAATACCAAGCGCTGTCAGTGCCTGATAGGCGAAGCTATTTGTCGGCACATCGTCGGCATCGTCGCGAATGATGTCATAGCCGCGAAAGCGGAGCGGTCGCTCCGCCACAAGCTTCGGATCAAGCTGGCGGATTGTGCCCGCCGCAAGGTTCCGCGGATTGGCGAACTCAAGCTTACCCGCAGCACGCTGGCGTTCATTCAACGCTGTAAAGTCTTTTTTGAGCATGATAATTTCACCACGAATTTCTGTACGCCCACGCAGAAAAATTTCATAGCCTTTCGTCTCATGCAAGCGTAGCGGCACGTTTTTAATTGTTCGCACATTGTTCGTTACGTCTTCGCCGACGAAACTATCACCGCGCGTCACAGCTTGTGTAAATATGCCATCAATATAAATAAGCGCGCATGCTAGTCCGTCCATTTTTATGTCAGCAAAGAATTCATGATTCTCCGCCGGCAATAATTTATCAATCCGGTTCACCCACGCGACAACATCGTCTTTATCAAACACGTCATTCAAGCTAACCATACGCCGCGGATGACGAACTTTTGCAAAACCATCAGACAGTTTATTCCCGACACGCTGCGTCGGGCTATCAGGCGTTATCCATGCCGGATGCGCCGCTTCAATTTGTTTCAGCTCGCTCATTAAGCTGTCATATACCGCATCGCTTACTGACGGCTGATCAAGTGCGTAATACTCGTAACTGTATTTGCTCAGCAGCTTTTTGATTTCATTAAGCCGGCTTCGCGTCATCGTCAACAACCTTTCGATACAACAGGTATACATATGCGGCATACCACACGACCGACCATGCGACAACGACCACGCCAACATACGGCACAATTGGCACGTTTTTTAACCACGACCACATTGACGATAGCCAGCTGTCGAGCATGACGATAGAAACCATAATTACCAGCCAGGTCAATAGAACGCAAAGCGCACCCCACGCCAATCGATACATAATCCGCAAGCGCCGCCCAACCACCAAATCGCCTGCCGCTTTGACTGCACGCATCGGATACATCCCCGGCAGTGTCACGACAACAAGCGCAATAATTGTGCTTGAAATCCAATACAGTACGAGTGCCGCGATCACCGCTGCAAAAACGCTAAACAGCATGCGTGCAAATCCAGTACTCAGCAAATCAGCCGATGACAACCCAGCATACAATAGCGCCGCGATGCCAACCGGCAATAATTGGACGAGCAACACTAGCAGGACGAGTGCTGTCGACATCATCGGTGCACTCGCATTATACAATCCGTCGCGCAACCGAGGGCGGCGGTTCATCTTTATTTCGCGCAGCAGCCAAACTGTCGTCAGCCACACCATCATCAAACACAATACCATTAATAATCGCTGGTCAGCCGGCAACGACGAGTTTATTGAAAACGATGCTAATACTGTTAGTCCCGCCTGCGCAAGCGAGTTTATACCGCCATCAAACAAGTTATTCATTGAATCAGATATTAGTTTTCCGACTGAATTGTACACTTCCTGACTCGTAATTGCACCAGCAAATGCCATGATCGTCGCATATATCACAATCATCGGCGCAAATATACGCCAATGCGTACGCAACATATGGTTCACCTGGCGCGTAAACGCAATGTAGCCCGGCAGTTTCAAACTGCGCGTATAATCGCGGCGGCGTGTACGGCAAAAACTGCGGTGCGGGCGGCGGCTCAAAAAATCATACCGCCGGATACTCCACTTATACCATATCGCAGTGAAAAAGACGCTAACCGCCTGCCACGCCACCGCGAAACGTACACTCACTGCACGCCATATGCGTAAGATAAATCTGCAGCTATTATTTTTCCTCAACACAATATCCCCTACTCAAGTTTGGTGCGCAGAGCGGGAATCGAACCCGCACGCCTTTTGGGCATCAGATTTTAAGTCTAACGTGTCTACCAGTTCCACCATCTGCGCTTATATTCTATTGTACCGTATTTGAAATAAAAAACGACCCCCTTTTGGAGCCATCTCGTGGAGGCACGTACGAGAGTCGAACTCGTCTAAAAGGTTTTGCAGACCTCTGCGTAACCGCTCCGCCAACGCGCCGCTCTGTTACATTTGGTGCGAGCGAGAAGACTTGAACTTCCACGAGCGTAATGCTCACCAGCCCCTCAAGCTAGCGCGTCTACCAATTCCGCCACGCCCGCATGACCACCTACCATTATACCTGATTACGGTGTTTTGTAAACGGATTCGCGGCGAACTGTCCAGTAGATCACGTCAGCAAACCGATCGGTGGGATATACCAACCGCATTGACTTATCAAGCGCCGACACGGAACGCAAGTGAATGTAGTCCAGTTGCACTTGATATAGTGCGAGGGCCGGCACATCGGACTGCCAATGCTTGGTAAACGCTTGGTATTTGCTAACTCGCTGCTTAGCACTCCGTTTGGCACGACCAGCTGCGAGGGCATCATCAGCTACGGCGCTATTATAATTAGCAAAATTGAGACCGCCTTGATTGGCCTGTGACGAATGCCAATAGGCAAAGACATCGGCGTCACCGCCCAGCACCAACTCATACAATAGCACATCAAAACCGCGCGGCCGCAGGACGGACTGCAAAACGTTCTGCGAGGCATCATTTGGATCAACCACCCGTAGGTCAACGGTGATATGCAGCATTTCCTGCCAGACTTTTACGAGTTCACGAGCGATAGTTTCAAAATCAGAGCCCTTGAGCGTCACGAACGACAGTTGCAAAACCTGCTCGCCCTTTTTACGCTGATTACCAACCACCTTCCATCCTTCTTCGTCCAGTAACTTTTTTGCTGCTTCTGTGTCATACGGCAAACGACCGGCCAGTTGCCCGTCCACTTGGTCGTCAAAAATTGGGCCATGTAGCGGCTTCCTCGCAAAGGCAAACTTCTCGCGCAGCGCCTGGGTATTAATCGATTGGACCAGTGCTTGCCGAACTTTGCGCGAGCTCACTACTTCGCTTTGGGTATTAAACAGTGCGTAGACACCATCGTTAATCGCATACGACTGCGATGCGTACATGTGGCGAATCTGCTCCGACTGTGCCGTATAAGATAATTCCGGTGTTGCCATAATTTCGCTCGTCTTGAGGCCCTTGGTGATCTCGTCCCGCGTCGGGTATACATACAGCTGAAAGCGATCCAGCTTTGGCGCGCCATGATGATACTGCGAGTTAGCCACGAGGTGAAGCACTTTTTTCGACCCATCAGCATTGGCATTCTGTAGAATCCGCATAGCAAACGGCCCAGAGGTTACGGGCGACTTGCCATAACCATGCTCACGTAGCTCGGCCGGATTAACTTCACTGAGGCTGTGCTGAGGCAAAACCGGAAAGGTGAGGGCGTGCATGAATGGTGCGTATGGGGCCGGCAGGATAAATTGCACCGTTCGCTCGTCAACCTGCTTGACGTTGATCGACTGCCAGCCGGTAATTGACGATTGTGTCCGTGCATCCTTGAGTAGATTAACAGTAAACACCACGTCGCGAGCATCCAGCGGCGCTCCGTCTGACCACTTGAGATTACGGCGCAATTTGACCGTATACTCAGTCTCGGCCTCATTGACTGTGACCGACTCAGCAAGATCACCCTTGATATGACCAGTCGCATCATAATTATAGAGGCTCGCAAACATCAGCCGAGCCGCTGATTTTTCGGCACTACTACGAGCAAAGATTGGGTTCAGTGTCTCTAATGGGCCCAGCACGCCCTCTGAATACGACCCACCCCTGGCTGGTGCGTTATGAGCATATAATTCACGAAATGACAGCCACTGCACCATGCTGATGGTAATCAATAGAATAACCAGAAAGATCCACCCCAGGACATGCCGCTTAACTCCAGCCAAATGTTCGAGGCGCGAAGAGATAAACATATGCGTGTGACGCAAGGTCGTTTTAGTCAGTTTTTGTGCTTGCCCATCAAGATCTTTTGTTGCGAAGTCCAGTCGCAGAAATTTTTTCCAAGATGATTTTTTTGTGTCCAAGGCGCGCTCCTAGCCCTTCAGACTCGGCAGCACCAAACTCGCCAAGATCGACAGTACGAACACAACAGCAAACACGATAGTCACATCAAACAAGTTCTTGTCAAAACCTCGCCGCGTGGTGAACAGCTCGCCCGACGAGCCAAATCCTGCGCCTAGGCTCGCGCCACGCTGCTGCAACAATATGGCAATGATCATCAAAATGGCTGATCCTAATGTGACATACGGCAAAATAGTATCAAGTGACATGCTTTCTCCTTATTCTGGCGCCGGCTTGATAACGAAGGCGCTACTTACTATATAGTTTACCAGACTGAGTATGATTCCGGCAAGAATTGACGAGCCAAAACTCATGGATAATCCCGGCGCCAGTGCCAATGATATGTAAACCATGATGCCATTCACCACCAGCGTAAATAAGCCGAGCGTCAGTAAGATCGCCGGTAGCGACAAAATGACAACGATTGGTTTTAAGATAGAGTTGATGATCGAAAAGATGAGGCCAGCGAGGACAAACGTTGCCGTCGTCTCGACCACTGGCTCACTCGTCCCGAGAAGCCGCACCGCCACCCAGATACCAACAGAATTAAGTACCCACCTAACAAAAAATATTGCAAATTGTCGTCTCATGACTATATTTCATTATATCATAACGCTAGCAGGCGCCGTCGACCACCTTGCGCTCAGTGCTCTTGATGTGCATCTGGAGCTGCTGTCGACTACTCGTCCCCTCAATGCAGATCGCGGCTGGCGTCGAACCAGACGGCGGGATTGTTCGTACAGTGATTACGATATCTGGCGAGCCACTCTTGAACGACTGCGGCAATGTCGTTGGGTATGACCCTTTGAAGTTTTTTTCCTGCTCTGCGGCTGATAATGCATTCTGAAGATCCGACGTTATAGCTTTACGCACCGTTTCTTTGCGCCACCCGTTATAACTGACGAGACCGATGCCCGCCAAGATACCAATAACCACAACGACAATTAGTATTTCTATGACGGTAAATCCATACTTGCGACTCATACTTATGATGATAGCATAAGCTTAATCTTTTTCGCTAGCTCTTTATCCACGATTTTTTCCAGGTCGGTGAGTAAGGCATTCCGTATACGGCTGATGCTGCCAAACTTTTTCAATAATTTGGCGCGGGTTTTTGGCCCAATGCCAGGAATTTCCTCCAGCTGGTTTTTCGTTTGCTGCTGACGTTTGAGCGCGGTGTGATAGCTCACGGCAAAGCGATGTGACTCGTCGCGGATGCGCTGGAACAGTTTGACGATGTCGGTTGTCGCAAGGGTATTCTCGTCCGCCGTCGGACGTTCGTTGCGAGTTTGCTCCATGCTAGCTCGTAAGTTTTTTGAATGCGAACTGGCGTTGCGCTGACTCGGATGTAAATTCACTATATAAACATCGCCGTCTTCATGGATGGCAATATCTACCCGCAACTGCAGCCGAACCTGCTCAATGAACGCTATGTCAATTTGCGAACCAGTCTTATGCACCAATAATTCTTCCTCGCGCTTGGCGATGCTGACGATCGGCACAGTGACGCCACGCTCATCACGCGCTCTGATGGCCGCCGCTAGCTGACCTTTTCCGCCGTCAATAAGTAGTAAATCGGGACGACCCCAGCTTTTCAGATGACGCTCGCTCAGCCGGCGAAAAATCGTCTCATACATATTGCTGGTGTCATCATTTTTCTCGCTGACTTTGAACTTGCGGTACTCCGCCCGGTCGCTGACGCCATTGGTAAATACCACCAGACTGGCGACAACCTGCTGGCCACTCATATGCGAAATGTCATATCCCTCGATGCGCACCGGGATATCTTTTAGGCCCAACAATTTCGCCAAATCAGCCAGTGCCTTGTCCTTAGAAATATCCAAAAACTCTTTGTCGCCGAAACAAACCCGCCGCTGCAATTCCTGCATGGCGCGTAGTTTATTGCGAAGGTCGGCCGCCCGCTCAAAATCATGCAGCCCAGCTGCCGTTTTCATGTCGCGTTCCAGCTCGGCGGCGATGGCTTTACGATTGCCCTTGATGTAGCTGATGAGTTTGCGTAAAGTGGCTTTGTAGGCGACCGATCCATCACTCAGTCGTGGACTCAGACCCAAATCTTCATCCAATTTCGACTGCCCTGGTCGCCGCTGCCTGGTTAAATACGGAAACACTCGCCGAAGATAGCGCAAGGCTTTTTTCAAGGCAAAGCCATTATAGAACGGACCAACATATTCTGCCCCGTCATCCGCCGGATTACGCGTAAAACTGACGGTCGGCCACTCGCTTCTCATGTCGATGCGTACATACATCTGCGATTTATCATCACGCAGCAGCACGTTGTAGCGCGGCATGTAGCGCTTGACCATTTCGCTCTCCAGAAACAACGCATCAACCTCGCTCTCGGTCTCAATCCAATCGGTATCAGCAATTTCCGCCACTAACGCCATGGTTTTATTATCCCGCCCGCGCGAATCTTGAAAATACTGACGCACGCGGTTTTTCAGCACCGCCGCCTTGCCCACATAAATAATCTCGCCGCTGGCTGACTTATGAAAATAAACGCCAGGAGTGCGTGGTAGAGTTTTGAGCTTTTGCTGCAACCGTTGATTCACAGCTACCATTATATCAAGCGATCATGTCTTGCCGACAAAACCACTGAGTACGCCATCCAGTTCGCCTTGAGCAAGTCGTACCGCCCACTCTTGACGCTCAAGGAATGATAGCAATCCAGCCTTTAGCCCAAACCAGCCTAACTTTTGTCTAGCTTCGGCAACTTTTCTCGATTGTTCTCTAAATGTATAATACTGGTCGCGATAATCTTGCGGAATATCTGCAATTTTGCGGTTTGGCATTATAATATTGATTAATTCCTCGACTTTTTCTTTGTCTTTTGGACGCCAGCCGGTAATTGAACGACATCCGTACGCCCCTAATTGAGCAATTGGATTAAGGATAGCGCATACTGTCTCGCCATCTCTCTTGACAAGCCACTGATCGAGACTAGCTGAGGGAATTTCCGTCTCGATACCGCCAAGGCGCCAGTATAGACGACCTTCATCATCAATATAACGATCACCAACGAAGTCAAATATACCACGACGATTTTTTTCGTATGGATTAAGCCCAAAGGTTGAAATTATTAACTCATCACCGACAGCATCGGTAATTTCCTGCTGATAGCCCTTCACGACAACCCTATCTGTGCTTTGCACTAATGTATCAAGGTCTCGCACCGTGCCGTTATCACGTAGACGCAGTAAATCCACACCATTGGGCAGATAAACAACACGATTGCCCCAATCAAGTTTGGCAGCATTGGTAACTGCATGTAGACCTAGCCCGCCAACAACGTTATATGGAACTTTGCGATCTTCCATTCTGCTATGAACACCGCGTTCTACCAGCAGCGAGTACATATTTCCTGAAACTTCACTCATACTATAGTCCTTGTCCGCCTATTGTAAATCATTTGTCTTAGTTATATCAAGTAAATACCCTTCCAAAAACTGACTCCACTCCGGCACATTCTTTTCGCGGAAATAGGCACGAAGGAAATCAACCATAACGCGCTGACGCTTCCTCGCCTCTATTCGCCCCGGCTCCGTCAGCATCAAGCCCTTCAACTTCAGCAGCTTCTCAAAAAAGTGATTAATAAAGCCGTGGTATCATGCGTGTTGCCGTTAATGTCGTATTCGTGCGCCGCTAGATCAACATTTGGCCAAACCGTGGGGTCAAAAATCCGCCCGCCGTGATGACAGGCATACATCAACCCTCGCTCAATCCCGACCGCGCCAATAGCATCGCACATGTCAGCGTCAGACACTAGCTGCCCCGCCAGCCGCCGCGGCTGCTGGCCGTTCAGCCGTTTGCCATACCCAATCGCCGCAATATTTTCTAATACCGCCTGGCATAAGTCAGCGTCCACTCCCGCCTCCGCCATACTATTGACCGCGTTCGTCAATTTCTCTGCCTGCGCTTTGCCGACTAATTTGTAATCGTCAATGTCATGCAACCAAGCCGTCAATAGCACTTCGTGTAGATCTACCGGCTCATTGCATTCGTTCGCAAAACGCTCCGCCAGCAGTGCCACCCGCTCAATGTGATCATCAGCATGACCTGATGGGTCGCCGCCTAATATACCACGCACCTTATTTTTTATTGTCTCAAGTTGAGCTATCTGCCGTTCGTCCATGAGTTCATTGTATCACCCACGTAGGCCTTGACCCGCTAAACTATTTTCATTTTAGCCAAGAGGCGCTATAGTAGTGATGTGAAAACAGCTGTGAAAAGAAAAGTACCTGAATTTATCAAGCGATCATTAGGACGCATACCACGACTGCCAGTGCCAGCACCCGTTTGGCAATTGGATAAAATCGACGAGAGCCTGACGCCGAATATGCGAGCACTGCGGATGACGATGACAATCGCCGAGGAGCTACTGGCAATGGGAGTGACCGCACGAGACGTCGTGCACATGGCCCTGGGAATTACTGATACCTACTGCAGACGGCGTGTTCACATTGATGTCAGCTCAACACTCATCACCATGTCCCAAGACCGTGGTACCGAACGCGAACCACTCACCTTGGTGCGAACGATCACCTTAAAATACGTTAATTACCAGACTATCCAAGCCCTGCAAAACCTTGCGCTATTAATTCGTGACACTCATTTGCCATTAGCCGAGGCAGAGCAACGTGTCGAAGAAATCCTCGCTAACCCACGCGAGTACTCACGCTGGGTCACCTGTTTGGCAGGCGGTGGTGTGTCAATGGGCGTGGTTATTTTATTTAACGGCTCAATCTTGATGAGCGGACTAGCGTTTGTGATGGGATTTGCAGCAACAGCAACGATGAGAATTCTAGATAAATGGGGCCTCGCAACATTTTACCTCCAAATCATTACCGCACTCCTAATCACCCTGGCGGCGGGCGCTGCCCAGTGGCTAAATGGCTGGCTGGGCTGGCAAGTTGATACGACAATGCTGGTGATCAGCGGTATCGTGCTATTGGTGGCAGGGCTGATGATCGTCGGTGCTTTTCAGGATGCGATTGATGAGTATTATGTAACAGCAAACGCCCGACTACTGCGGGTAACTATGGCGACGATGGGTATCGTTGTCGGCGTAATGACCGGGCTATACATTATTCAGCGATTTGGGATTAGCTTTCCGACCACACCAGATCGACTAGGACTAGCTGCCGATATACGAGCGCAATACTTAGGAGCATTGATCATTGCCGCTGCTTTTGCAGCAGGCAATCATGCGCGCCTATTCGGGATGCTGATCGCTGGTGGTATCGGCGTCTTGGGGTGGTGGATATCGAGTGCACTCGTTGGGCCACTCGGAGTCGTTATCGCAAGTGGCGTTGCTGCAACAGTCGTTGGACTGATGTCGGTGCTATTATCCCGACTATGGCGTTTTCCTTCGGTGGCTACCATCGCTGCCGGTATCGTACCACTGGTGCCGGGCTTATCGCTCTACAATGGCCTAATGGGCATAATAGAAAATCCACCAACCGACCCTGACTTCTTATTGTCGCTAGCAGTATTAGCGCGAGCAATTATGATTGGTGTGGCCATCGCGATCGGTGCATCACTTGGTAATATGATCGGTCGCCAGATGCGGCGCGGCTTAATCCGCTGGTACAGCAAATTGGTACGACAACGAGAAGGTAGTAATTAAGAAAATTATTTCAAGATCACACACTCGTCGCCCAGCACCTGGCGCAGCTGGCTCATGAGCTGGTCACCGGCCTCAACACGAAACGGCATGCGCATAGCGGATTTATTAGCCTCACCCAGCACCAACACCACATCAATCACACCAGCATATTCGGAGCAGAGTGACTTGAGCGCTACTAGCTTATCATGGTCACTCGGGTTTTTGATATGAAGAAATAGCTTTTCCGTCTCGGGCACGGCGTGCGTAGCTACTGGACGCGGCGGCGTATTTGTTGTGTCAGTCGATGTCGACCTCACGTTTGTTCCGCTCGCTGTTGATGCTCGGGTTGCGCCCGCTCGCTGAGTCGTTTGAGTTCGAAATGCCGTACGCCGCTCTTGCTTAACCTTGTTACTCATCTTTGGCGCTTCCATTTTACGACCAGTTGACTGATACTGCCGGAGGTCATCGTCAGAAATCAGTTCAATTTCATCAGCAATCATTTTGCTCTCTAAGCCCAAATTACCGTCCCGATCACGGGCTGAGTTTTTGCCGGTCACCCGAATGACGGCGTCCTGGACGAGCTTGGCACCGACTTGCTCATACAAATTTGGGAAAACGATAACTTCGCCCTCGCCAAATTTATCTTCGATCCCAACGAATGCCATCTTGCTGCCTGACTTGGTAACGATGGTGCGCACCGTCGTGATGATACCGCCGATCGTCATCAGGCGGCCATCATACTCTGGCACCAACTGCGTTAGTGGCTGGGCCTGCTCACTGAGGTATGTTTCATACGCATCGAGCGGGTGCGCCGAAATATACAGCCCCATCAGCTCGCGCTCCCACATCAGCCGCTCTTTGTTGGTGTGTTTGGCCGGCGCTGACTGTAACTGCATCGTTGGCTGAACATCAGCCGACTCATCACCCAGCATACCAAACAGGTCAGTCTGCCCCGACGCGGCCTCTTTCTGAGTTTTTTGAGCAAAGGCGACAATGGTATCAAGATTAAACAATAAATCAGACCGATCACCAAAGCTATCAAAGGCACCAGTTTTGATCAGCGACTCCCAAGCCTTGCGGTTAAACTTACTGGTCGACACGCGCTTGGCAAAATCTTCAACCGACTTGAACGGGCCATCAGCCTCGCGAGCACGAATAATTTCTTCGACTGCGCTGACACCGACGCCCTTGACCGCCGCCATGCCAAAACGAATCTTCTTTTCATCAGGCACTACCGCAAATTCAACGAATGACTCATTGACGTCAGGGTTAAGCACTTCGATGCCCATGTGTTTACACTCAGTCATCTCGATGGCCAGGCGCTCAGTATCATCCTGGTCACTGGTCATCAGCGCCGCCATGAAGGCATCAGGATAATGCGCCTTGAGATACGCCGTCCAGTAGGCAATCAAGCCATAACACGCCGCGTGCGACTTATTAAAACAGTAGTTAGCAAATTCCTCCAGCGCATCCCAGAACTGCTCAGCAATTTCCTTGGTTGCGCCACCAACCTTGACCGCGCCCTCGACGAACTCAGGTTTAACCTTTTTCATCAGGTCAATTTTCTTTTTACCCACCGCTTTACGCAGGGTGTCGGCTTGGCCACCGGTAAAGCCGCACCATTCTTTGGAAATCTGCATAAATTGCTCTTGATAGACCAAGATGCCATAGGTGTTTTTCAATGAGTTTTCCATGCCGGGGTGCAAGTAGGTAATTTCTTCCTCGCCATGTTTACGTTTGATAAATGATTCGATAAACTGCATTGGCCCCGGACGGTACAAGGCTACCATGGCGATGATGTCTTCAAAGACGCTCGGTTTGAGCTCGCGCAGGTACCGCTTCATACCAGCCGACTCCAACTGGAACACACCAGTGGTGTCACCGCGCTGGAATAGTTTATACGTTTCCGCATCATCCAGCGGCAACGTTGATAAATCAATATCCGTTTTGTAGACTTTACGAATAATGCGCAGGGCGTTGTTGATGATGGACAAGTTAGACAGACCCAAAAAGTCCATCTTCAGCAGCCCCAGTTCTTCCACCGGGCCCATCGGATACTGAGTCGCCACCACGCCCTTTTGCGCCATCTCAAGCGGCACGTATTTTACCAAATCATCTGGCGCAATCACCACGCCGGCAGCATGCACGCCGTGCGAACGAATCGTTCCCTCTAGCTGCGAGGCAAAGTCATAAACCGTCTTAGCGGTCGGGTTGGTCTCGTATTCTTTCTTGAGATCGGGATCTTCCTCCAGCGATTTTTTGATAGGCACATGGCGACCCTGGACGGGCGGCGGGATAAGCTTGGCTAGCCGGTCAGATTCGCCGTACGGCACCTGCAATACCCGCGCCACGTCACGCACCGAGGCACGAGCTGCCATGGTGCCAAAGGTACAAATGTTAGCCACTCGTTCTGAGCCGTATTTCTTAGCACAATATTCAATCACTTCGCCGCGGCGCGTATCTTGAATATCAATATCGATGTCGGGCATGGAGATACGGTCGGGGTTAAGGAAGCGCTCAAACAGCAGGTCATAATGCAGCGGATCAAGGTCGGTGATATTCAGAGCATAAGCGATGATTGAACCGGCCGCCGATCCACGCCCTGGCCCAAAAATAATCCCTTGAGATTTACCCCAGTTGATAAAATCCTGGACGATCAGAAAATAGCCGTTATAACCCATGTTGTCGAGCACGCCGAATTCCATATCTAGTCGTTCAATTTGATCATCAGACAACATAGACCGCAGTTGGTCATTTGGCAGTTTCTTGGCATCCTCCAACTTCATGCCAGCGTACCGTGCTGCCATGCCACTGTACACCAGATGGTCCAGATATTCTTTCTCAGACTCGCCGTTTGGCGTTGGGAATTTCGGGATGAGAATATCACCCAGCTTGATCTCCACGTCACACCGGTCGGCGATGGCTTTGGTATTGGCAATTGCCTGCGGGTTAGTTGTTTGCCACCGCGAGATGATGTCTTCTGGCGTCGTCAAGTGCAGCTCAAAATCCTTCAAGCTCATCCGCTTTTCATCACTCAGATACGCACCAGTACCGACGCACAGTAAAATCTCATGCGCCTCTTGGTCTTCGTGATTAAGGTAATGGCCGTCGCTGGTCACCACACACGGAATGTCTAGTTCCTCGCTAATGCGCTCAATATAATCATTGACCTTTTTCTGCTCCGGCCAGTGACTGCGCGCTTCCGGGTGACCATGGTCTTGGAGCTCCATGTAGTACCGGTCGCCAAACACTGACTTGTACCAGCCAGCGATTTCCTTGGCCTTTTCATAATCATCATTACGCAAATTCTCGCCCAGCTCACCACCGATACAGCCAGACATACAGATGATACCTTCGTTGTATTGTTCCAATAGTTCGTGGTCAATGCGCGGCTTGTAATAGACACCTTCGAGGTTGGCGACAGTGCTGAGCTGCATCAGGTTTTGATAGCCCTTGTGGTTCATGGCCAGCAGCGTCAGGTGATAACGCGCCTTGTCCTTAGCGGGGTCGCGGTCATGACGAGTGCGGGCTGCTACGTAGGTTTCGATGCCGATGATTGGCTTGATGCCAACATTCTTGGCCGCTTTATAAAACTCAATCGCGCCCGACATCGTGCCGTGGTCAGTAATAGCACAAGCCTCCATACCCAGCTCCTTCACCCGCGCCACCATGTCAGGAATTTTAGTCAGCCCATCCAGAAGCGAATGGTGGGTGTGATTGTGTAGGTGTACGTAATCAGACGGCTGCAACGCGGCCGCGGCTTGAGCTGAAGCTGTCGTATGTTTGGTAGCCATTATTCATTGCGCCTCCCTTGTGGGCGCCACCTCCTCTTTCTCCACCCAGTATAACATGCTAGCGCCGCCGCTGCATGGTATCAATCAGCTGGTTGAGAAAATCCGCCAGCGCTGGAAAGACGTCGGCAAACCGCCCCAGCAGCCAAGCCGACACCATGATCAACACCGTCACACCCACCAGGCTACCCATACCAAAGAAAAAGCCGCGCCAAAAGTTCATCCAATAAACCTGCCGGCGCGATCGATGAAAATCAAAAAACAGATCTTCGATCATTGCCTGCCGGGCGCCGTTTTCATTGTCACGCTTGATGCGATCAATGGCGCGGCGAGCTACCGATGGGCGTGGGTCGGCGGCCTTAGCATCCTTATGGCCACGTTCTTTTGACGATTTAGCTGGCACTATTTTCCTCAAGCCGCTTGACTAGGTATTCACGAAGGCTCGCACCAAGCTTCGGATCACGCATGCCAAAATCAATCACTGTCTTGAGATACTCTAGCTTGTCGCCAGTGTCATAGTACCTGCCATTGGTAATTTCCACGCCATAAAAACTATGGCCGTCATCAATCATGCTCTGCATAATCGGCTGCACCGTAAATTCGCCGTGACCATCAAACGCATGTTTGGCTTTCTCGAGATAAGTAAAGAACTCGCCCGGCAGCAAATAGCTACTGACACTCGCGAGATCGGACGGGGCATTGGCTTTGCCCGGCTTTTCAACGATATTCGTCATCTTAATTACACCGTCGGCAACCTGCTCGCCGTTAACCACACCGTAGCGATCAAATTCAGCGTCATCAACAATCTTCTTGCACGATAGCACCGCGCCGTCTAATTTTTGCGCCGCCGCGATCATTTGGCGAAACCGGCTGGGACTAGCAGCGATAAAGTCATCCGCAAACGTATAGATAACCGGCTCATCACCATTGATCAAATGTGCGGCGCAAGTCAATGGCGTGGCGTTACCGTACGGGCCTTTCTGGCGAATGTAAACAAAGTTTGCCATTTCCGACAAATTATTCACGATGTCAATCAGCGGCTGTTTCTTGGCGCCGCCCGCCCGCAAATTAATCAGCAGTTCCTCGTTCGGCCTGTCGAAATGATCCTCAATTGCTCGTTTGTTAGCACTGCCGATGATAATGATATCTTTGATACCGGCCTCGACCAATTCCTCGACGACGTATTGGATAATCGGCTTGTCGATCAGCGGCATCATTTCTTTTGGCATAGCCTTGGTTTGCGGCAAGAACCGCGTACCGAAGCCGGCGGCAGCGATGATAGCCTTGGTTGGTTTTTTCATGATAGTTCCTCCTGTCGTAGGTTATCTAAATAATCAAACAAAAGCGCGAATGGCCCTGTTACACATAAATCACCCGCCCGAGCGATGGCAAACAACTCTGTCGCTGAAACAAACCGTAGTTCAGCGCCCTGGCTACTTTCAGCTTCATCAAGATGGATTGCATCCCCATTGTACACGCAGTCAGTCGCCAAGTACACTGCGATCTTGATATTAATGTACGGGCCCTCATAGCATTCACCAACATATTCAAAGCGCCCTGGCGTGCAGCCCGTCTCCTCCATTAATTCACGCCGCGCGACTGCCTCTACCTCCTCGCCCGGCTCGCCTTCGCCACCGGGGAAATCATAGAGCCATTTTTCCGGGCCAGCGCGAAACTGATAGGTCATAGCGATCTTGTTATCCGTCGTCACTGCCACCACTAATACTGACACTAACTCCTCAGAAAAGAAGGTCGTAAACTCATGCTGTTCACCATCCTCTGTTTGATATCGCTTGATGACGGCCGAGCGCTTGAACGCCTCGCCGACTGTTTGCGTGGTGGTTGGTTGAATACGCGTGAATGTTTTCATTGCAGTCGCTCTCGGATTAGCTTCTGGGCGAGGCTTGGGTTGGCCTGGCCCTTAGAGCGCTTCATGACTTGACCAACGAGGTAGCCGATAGCTTTGTCCTTGCCCGAGCGAATGTCAGCGATGGACGCCGCCGAGGCTGGGTCGTTCAATACTTCGTCAACGATAGCAGCAATTGCACCCTCGTCAGACACCTGCAGCAAATTCTTACTCTCGGCAATCTCACGCGGCCCCTGCTCGAGATATTGTCGATCAAATAGACTAAGGAAAATCTCTTTGCCACCAGTTGAACTGACCTCGTCATCCTCAACAAGCAGTGATAACTCCGTCAACCGACGCGGCCCAACATGACCCTCATTGATGAGATCCATATCAATTAGATCCTCCGGCGTCGAGGCAAACCAGTTAAAGATCCGCTTGACCAGCCGCTGATATTTTATCTTGTCAACTCCTAGCTCATCAAGGACAGCCTGCTCGTTATGTACCGTCAGCGTCTTGATAGCATCAAGCAATATCGCGAGCGGCTGATGGCCGAGTATCGTCGTAATCACCGAATGATCCAACCCCAGATCAGCCCAACGCTCTCGGCACTCGCCCGGCATCAGTGGCATATGTTCCTGCATACTAGCGATTTCCTCGTCAGTCAACACAATCGGCGGAATGTCCGGATCAGGCATGTAGCGATAATCCTGCGCGTCCTCTTTCGAGCGCTGTGGAGTGGTGACTTGCTTGTCATCACTCCAGCCGCGGGTTTCCTGAGCTACCTGTTCACCACGCTCCAATAGGTCAACTTGGCGCTTGAACTCGTACTCAGCGGCACGCTCCACGCTACGGAAAGAGTTGAGGTTTTTGACTTCGGCGCGCTTGCCGAGTTCGGTCGCTCCTTTCTTGGCCACCGAAATATTGACATCAAACCGCATATTGCCGTGATACAAATCACCGTGCGTCACACCTGCGTAGACCATCAATTTGTGCAACTCCGAAGCGTACGCTTTGGCCTCCTCGGCAGAATGAATATCCGGTTCAGAAACGATTTCAATCAGCGGCGTACCAGCGCGGTTGAGGTCGACCAACGAGTACCCGTCGTGGTGCGTCAATTTGCCAGCATCCTCTTCCATGTGCGCGTGATGAATTCGCACTCGTTTGAGCGAACCGTCTTCTAGTGGCGCGTCAACATAGCCAGCCAAGATGATCGGCTGGTATATCTGCGAGGTTTGATAGCCCTTTGGCAGGTCAGGGTAGAAATAATGCTTGCGATCAAACCGGCTAACGCGGGCGATCGGCGCATTCAACGCCTTGCCAGCACGCACCGCCAGCTCGACAGCGTGTTTATTCAGCACCGGCAGCATTCCTGGCAGGCCAAAGTCAATCTCGTGCGTTTTTTCGTTCGGCTCAGCGTCGCGAGCGTCGTTATCAGCCGGGCTAAACAGCTTAGTTTTGGTCGCCAGCTGGACGTGGCACTCGATACCAATGGTCATTTCATATTCATCATATACACTCATCATAACGCTCCCAAATCTTTTAATGCTTGCTCAAATGCGGCCATTGCCCGCTTGAATGTCTGGGTGGTGATGGTGACTCGACTTTCGTGGGCAATTTGATTACGCAGTTTATGTGCCGACCAAATCGCGTCCTCATGTGTCCACAGACCACGCCGCGCCTTGAGTCGTTCACCCATCGTCGTGCCACTAACGCCATATTCGCGCATCGCCCGGTCGAGCAGCTTGTCAGCTTTGATAATCGCCATCTGCAGGCTATCGGGGTTATTTGTATCGGCCACACGCTGCACCGCCTGCCAGACTTTTCGGTATAGTTCCCGGTCGAGCTTCTCTGTTCGCTTCGACGTCAACTGAATGAATAGCATCAATAGGCCGCCGATCACCAGCGCCGCCACCACTAGCGCGATCAACAATCCATCCATCAGATGACCTCCACTTCCGCCGCCAGTTTCAGCAGGCTTCCGTCCGAACGGTAATTACCAACTAGCTGCACGCCGATCGGTAATCCTTCGTCATTATTTCCAGCTGGCACAGAAATTGCTGGCAGTCCGGCCAGACTGGCCGGCACGGTCATGATATCAGACAGATACATCTTGATCGGATCACTAGTGTTCTCGCCAAGCTTGAATGCCGGCGTTGGTGCCGTCGGCGTCAGCAGCGCATCGTACTCAGTAAACAATTCCTTGAACTCGTTGATGAGCAGCGTGCGCGCTTTTTGCGCCTGCATGTAATAAGCGTCAAAAAAGCCGCTCGACAACACGAAGCTACCGATCATAATCCGCCGCTTATTCTCCGTCATAAAACCTTCGTTACGGCTGCGGCCGTACAATTCCGCCAGCGTTTTTACCTCGGCCGCTCGGTGACCATAACGCACGCCATCATAGCGCGCTAGATTTGACGACAACTCTGCCGGCACAATAATATAGTACATCGCCAGCGAATATTGCATCATACTCAGATCTACTTCTTCAATTTCATAGCCCAGCTGTTTTAATTTTTCAGCATAATCAAGAGTTTTCTGGCGAACTGCCGCGTCCACATCGTCAGTCATACATTGCTTAACCAAGCCAATCTTTTTCTTTCTAAAGCCTGGCTGGTTCCGCCAAAAGTCAGGCAGCGTCGTCGTATCCTTGTCGTCGCGGCCCGCCATAATTTCCATCACCACATTAGCGTCATCAGCATTCGTGGCGAAACAACCAATCGTGTCCGTACTCGACGCCATGGCTACCACGCCGTAGCGACTGACTGCGCCGTAGGTTGGCTTGACACCGACCACGCCGTTAAAGCTGGCTGGCTGGCGAATTGAACCGCCAGTGTCTGTCCCCAGTGCAAACGGCACCACGTCAAGCGCCGTCACCACCGCCGAGCCACCCGACGAACCACCGGCTACGCGCGTTTTATCTACAGCGTTTTTGGTCGGACCAAAGGCTGAATTTTCCGTCGAACCGCCGTGAGCAAAGGCGTCCAAGTTCGCCTTGCCGATGCAAATCGCGCCCTCGGCCTCCAGCCTCTCAACCGCTGTGGCTTGCAGTGGCGCCTCGAAGTTCTCCAGCATTTTTGCCGCAGCAGTCGTCGGCGCCCCAAACGCCAAGAAATTATCTTTCACCACAAACGGCACACCAGCCAGCCGCCCAGAAATTTCGCCCTTATCCACCAGTTCGGCCCGCTCCAGCGCCCGCTCTTCCGCTAAACTGAGTAGTGCATGGTATTCTTCAATGTCGCGCGCCCGCCGCAGTGCTTCTTTAGCATTTTCGACCGCGCTTTTTCCCGCAAAATCACTAATCCGACTCATCACAACACCTGCGGCACTTTCACTTGATTATTCTGTTTATCAGGCGCCAGCTCAAGCAACTCATCTCGAGAAATCCCTGACTGAACCTCATCGTCGCGCCAAACGTTCTCTAGACCTGTAACTTGATAGGTTGGCTCCACGCCCGCCGTGTCGAGTTTCCCTAGCTGCTCAATATAGCCAATTATATTTTCCAAATCCTGGCGCAGTCCATCAACTTCATCATCGGCTAATGCCAGACTACTCAAACTCGCCAGGTGCTGAATGTCACTGGTAGAAATAGTTGTCATGCAGTCTATTATAGCACTGTCTCGAGGAAAATCTAATAACTTAGCAGTCGCGGCGAATGGAGCGTCACCATCTGTGGTAGGCCATATCTACTGATCCCAGAACCAAGCGATAACCCACCGCGGTTCCAGCCGATAGCTGCCGCCGTTGCTGCATCGGTTGCCGCATTTGGTGCGTCTGGTCGTTCAATATAACTAATCTTGTTGGCACCACGATCTGCCACATATACTCGACCATCCGGGCCACGTAAAACTTGTCCGCCGCCATCGCCACCAAAGCCAGGACCCATCCAGCTAGGTTGATTCGGCACTGACGAGTTTGGTAGAGAGTCGGCAACCGCACAGTCCCTGAAATGCTCACAGCTAGTGAAGCCGATGAATCGCTCGCTCGCTTTAATAGTGCTACTATTACGACTTGTTATATCATAGCGGAATAATTCACCAATATATAACTTCGAGACGTAGACGTGGTCACCATTTGGCGAGAAATCAGCAGCATATCCTAAGCTACTGTCAAGTGGGTTGTTGTTATGCACGCCAACTGACCAGTGAGCTATTGGTGTCATATTGGTATCAGCCCCAGATATATCAAATACGTGTAATACTCCAGCGTTACCATTACGATTTGGACAGGCACTACCACCCATAAACACTAACATTTTGGTAGCCTCGTTGTTAAAGTTAATCGAGCCGAATCCCGTTCGTGAAGGGCTTGATGGATTTGGTTGCACGATACACGGCTGAGCCGGGCCAGACGGTACATTATACACTGCTGCATTTGGCGTCTGAATAGTTGCTCCGTTGTCAGTCGAGAAAATATTGAAGGCATAGACTTGATTCGGTGAACCCGGCCGATAGGTATACACCACCGCACCATTTCCCGCATTATTCGGCACGGCATTCATCGCCTCGCCAGAATAGTTGCGCGAAAAACTGCCCGCCATGCCAATAGACATGTTCTTTTTCGTCACTCGTCCGAGTGGATCATTGGTAAAATCAACGACGTGGTAGTATAGCGTGCCGAATTTTGCCCGCTCACGACCATTTGCCGAGTTTGATACTACGAGATATTTAGACTCTTCCTTATTGATCGGGAAAGCAACCACCGCCTGCGTACCAGTACGCGAACCGCATAATCCCTGTGGTGATTCACTATAGTATGCTGTTTGACCATCGTCACATGTTGGATTGCCATCGGGAGCCGAGCTATCAACCTGCATAATATTCCGTGCCGAGTTCCAGATACGAAGTCCGTCAGAGTAGAATTTCAAATTACCATTACGATCGGAAATCGTCGTTAGACCCTCATGGGATGGGCCACTTGAGTGTGTTGGATGAGGGTGTGGAGTCGGTTTATTTGACCCGCCCACACCGAAATCGAGACAGACTGACCCGCCGATACACCACCAGCGCTTACTGGCGCGCGTTCCCTTAAAATCAACTTCCGGGATAGCTTGCTGGCGTGAATTGTAAATATAGGTTTTATACGGGCGGCCATCAGATTTTCGAATCAACTCAAGGTAACCCTTGACATCAGCACGCCGTGGGTTGGTTGTCGACGTATACTCACCGACAAAATATGAACGTAATTTGTCATTACGAAATACATCAATTGCTGTGCCATTGCCGCGACAGTCAGTGCCCGGGCGCACACCCGAAGCAGTGGCACTATCATAACCACGGCTGATACATTCATTCATTCGTACTACGCCAGCCTCGGCCGCTTCACGTGCTAACTGATTATAGTACTGCTCTACCAAAGCATTAGCTGCTGCTGACGCCAGCTGGAGACCGGCTAGCAAGATCAGCAGCAGCATAATGCTCGCCACAAGGACGGTCGGCAACACAAACCCACCGTCCTTATCCCACCCAGATGTCTTATTAGTCACATCCGACTCCGTATTTATCGCACATCGTCGAACGGACATTGCGCTGTACGTTGGTTTTAGTGTATGTGGACCCAGTATCGTGCACCTGAACGGCTACCGTGATAGCTCCAGCAATCAGCACTACTCCTGTTGCGCCCAACAGGGTCAGAGACATTGTCTTAGATGTGTTGCGGCCAGAGATAATCTCCTTAAGCATCCACAGCGTCGCACCGATTACCCCTAGCCCTAGGAGATATGGTACAAACTCACCGAGATACAGCGCGCCATACACTGTACCAGCGTCACCAGCGCCGACAAATAGTAGCGAGCTGATGAGGACTGTTACTAACTTTGCCGTCAGCACAATTGCTGGAATTACCAAAGCACCAAATGCACCATATGTTACTACTTTATACGCCGTACTACTGGTGTAGCTGTCACGATCTGGAATAGCCCGTGAGACGCGACCAAATGTGATGAGCGCAACGATTGCAAACAGTGTTGCCAATACACCCGCCATCACTATACCCGTTCCTGGCGTCACCATGTTTATCGATAATATATCGGCCAGCCAACCGCCAATCGAAGTTGTCGTCGTTGTCGTTGCACCATTAACCTTTGCCCAAGCAGTAAACAACGACCCCAGTACTTGCGCAAACAATACCGCCGATACGACCGTCGATACCATTGCTAGTAAATACTCAAATGTCAGCCATTTTGCCTTACCGCGACCCGGATCGGTAGCAGCCTGGGGATAGTACGCTGTCGGTTGTGGAGCATATTGTGGAACTGGTGGAGCGCCCGCGTCCTGTACCGGCTGCACCATCTCTGATGTTGATGCTGTTTTCTTTTGTGTCATAATTATTACCTCCGCTTATGCTAACCTCATTCTACATGGTCTGGCGAATTTCTGCAATCAAATCGCGCAGCTGAGCGGCTTTTTCAAACTCCAGATTAGCACTATGCAGCTCCATTTGACCAGTCAGCTCCTTGACCAGCGTTGGATATTCGTCCCTTGGAATCTTCTTCAAATCAAGTTGTGGCTTTTTGTCCGATTCTTTTTGCGGGATGATGGAGCGCAGGCCATCGTCAATCTTCTTCTGGATGGTTTGCGGCGTGATGCCGTGCGCTTCGTTATATTGCTGCTGAATGTGCCGCCGACGATTGGTCTCATCAATCGCTCGGCGCATGCTGTCAGTTACGTTATCGCCATACATCAGCACCCGCCCGTCCACGTGCCGCGCCGCCCGGCCAATCGTCTGAATCAGTGCCTGTTCACTACGCAAGAAACCTTCTTTATCGGCGTCCATAATCGCCACCAGGCTGACTTCTGGCAGATCCAGCCCCTCACGCAGCAAATTGATACCAACCAAGACGTCGTACGTTCCCAGCCGCAAGTCCTTCAAGATATCGCCGCGTTCCAACGTGTCAATTTCACTGTGTAGATACGCCGTTTTCACACCATTGTCGGTCAGGTAAGCGCTTAAGTCCTCGGCCATGCGCTTGGTCAAGGTGGTCACCAATACGCGGTGGCCGCTGGCGATGGTCTGGCGAATCTCTTCCATCAAATCATCAACCTGCCCCTTAGTCGGCCGCACCTCAATCGGCGGATCAAGCAGCCCCGTTGGTCGAATCAGCTGCTCGGCCGGCTTTGGAGAATGAGCAATTTCATAGTCGCCCGGCGTAGCTGACACATAAATCGCCTGATGAATATGCTGATCAAACTCATCAAACCTGAGCGGACGGTTATCCAGCGCACTCGGCAGACGAAACCCATGCTCCACCAGCACTTCCTTGCGCGCCCGGTCGCCGTTATACATGCCGCGCACTTGCGGCAAGGTCATATGCGACTCATCGACCAACAGCAGCCAATCATCAGGGAAATAATCAATCAAGGTCGCTGGCTGCTCGCCCGGTTCGCGGTCCGTCAGATAGCGCGAATAATTCTCAATGCCTTTGACAAAACCAGTTTCTTTGAGCATCTCCAGGTCATATTTGGTGCGTTGACTGAGGCGCTGTGCCTCCAGTAACTTATCGTGTGATTCAAACCATTTCAGCCGCTCGTCAAATTCTTTTTCGATGCCGATGATGGCCTTTTCAATTCGTTCACGCGGCGTCGAATAGTGGCTAGACGGGAAAATCGTCAGGCTAGCTGGCTGCTCCAAAATCTCGCCAGTTAGCGGATCGATCCGCGTGAGTCTCTCAACTTCATCGCCAAAAAACTCCACTCGCACCGCCGTATCCTGTCCAGCCGGGAAAATATCGACCACATCGCCACGCATCCTGAAAGTCCCACGCGCAAAATCAACGTCGTTGCGCTTATATTGAATATCGGTCAGCAGGCGAATAAACTTGTCCTGCACCCGCCGCTCGCCGACCGTCAATTGAATCGCCATATCAGCGTACGTCTCCGGCGAACCAATACCGTAAATGCAACTGACACTGGCCACGATAATCACATCGCGCCGCGTTAGCAATGCCGAGGTCGCCGCATGCCGCAGCCGATCGATCTCATCATTAATTTTCGAATCTTTCTCAATGTAGGTGTCGCTACTAGCAATGTAGGCTTCCGGCTGATAATAATCAAAATAACTGACAAAATAATGCACCTCATTATCCGGAAAAAACTCCTTAAACTCAGAAAACAGCTGCGCTGCCAAGGTCTTGTTATGTGCTAGCACCAGCGTCGGCACGTTCTGCCGGGCAATAATATTCGCCATAGTAAAGGTCTTGCCCGAACCGGTCACGCCCAATAGAGTCTGCTCGCGTTCGCCCCGCTCCAACCCAGCCATTAACTGAGCAATCGCCGTCGGCTGGTCACCGGTCGGCTGATAGTTGGAGACGAGATTAAAGGCGTTCATATTATTACTATTGTAGCATTGTTGACAAATAGCAACTTTTCATGATATAGTTAACCAGTTATCAGTGATAAAAACAAAAAGGACACCTCATGACTTCACAACATACATGTATTCCGCGCGATGTACAGCTGCAGGCTGCGATGTTCCGCCTCGGCAAGATGGAAGACGAAATCCAGAGCGGCTACGAGATTCTTCGGAAATATCAGAAAACAGTAACGATATTTGGTTCAGCACGCACCGACCCGAATAGCGCCTATTACCATGCCGCGAAAGAAACAGCCGAACGGCTAGCCAAACTCGGTTACGCCATCGTTTCCGGCGGCGGACACGGCATTATGGGCGCTGCCAATGAAGGCGCCAACAAGGCCGTCCAAGAGGGGGCGCGGGCTGCTGGCGGCGAGTCGATTGCCTTCAACATCCGGCTGCCGCATGAACAGGAAGTCAATAAGTATGCTACCGAGGTGTTTGAATTTCAGCACTTTGCCCCGCGAAAGATTGTCATGACTATGTTTGCCGACGCGTATATCTACTTCCCGGGCGGCTTTGGTACACTGGACGAACTAGCAGAAATATTGACGCTAATCCAGACTGAAAAAGCCAACCGCGCGCCAGTGATCTTATTTGACACAGCGTTTTGGAGCGATTTGGACGCCTTTTTCCGCAATCATATGCTGGCCGAGGGAGCTATCGTCGAGAAAGACCTGGATATTTACACCATCACCGACAGCGTCGATGAGATCATTGAGCTGGTACAAGCAAATAAGACCTATTGCTGATCACCTATCGTGTCAATTCAGACTTTTTGGGATTTCTTCAGGGTATTTGCGTTTTGCTGGGACTTTTTATGAGGTTTTTTGCTAGCAGATTTTTTAGATTTTACGGGCACGGCAGCTGACTTGCGGCGTTTTGGTTTAGCGTTGGCTACCGGTAACTGGAACGGCGACGCGGACTTGACTGGCTCACTGACGGCCGAGGCAACATAGCAAATCCCGCCCTCGCAGACGACGCGCTCAACAGTCGGCGTGTGCGTGCGCGGATGGGCTGAAAAACGACGGGTTATTTCATAGCCAAGCCCGCGCTTACCAGATTCGATACGATGCTGACCGTATGGTAATTGATGATGATAATTTTCAACGATATCCACCGGATGAAACGAGATAACCTGCCCGTCAAAATCCATCATCACCCAGTCGCTAGCTCTCGCCCAGGCTGTCTGGTCAATTCGCGGCGCAGCAGCCATTAGCGCCTGGTACACTTCTCTGCCCGTCGTGTCCGCCGGATCAAGCCCAAGTGCACGGATAATTGAATGAGCCCGAGCTAAAATTTCAGTAATCAACCTCACATCGCTATCATCGCCGGCCATCCGTCTGAGCTCGCTCACAGCAACTCGTGTCCGCACTGAATCACCCAATAATTTTGTTAAGTTTCTTGACATTAAAACTCCTTTTCGCTTAGTGGCATGGCATGTAGTCGTGCACCTTGATATAAGATACCAGTTTTAGCACCGATATGATTGACAACCGAGCTTGAATTTGCGCTGGCAAATACTACTGCGTCCTTCAGCTGGGCGCCATGAGCCCACTGACTCAAAAAGCCACTGGCAAATGCATCACCTGCACCAGTCCGATCAATTGCCGGCACATCCTCGTACATCGCCGCTCTGACAATCGTTACGCCATCAGATACCATCGAGCCATTCACGCCGTCTGTCAGCAACACCACCGACACGAGCTCTTTCGCCCGCCGCACCAGCTGTTCCAGATCATCACCCGGTACTAACTGCTGCATCTCTTCTTTATTTAGTGCCAATACTTCCACATCATCCAGCAGTCCCATTAACTTCTCGCGCTGCGCCAGCTCTCGCTTGCCCGGGTTAAAACAAATTTTCATACCAGCTGCTCGTGCCTCACGGAACACCTTATCCAAGACCGTCATCTGACCTGCCAGCGTCGACACATATAGCCAATCAGCCTCAATATCCGCTACGGTAAAATCAGCCGCGTGATAATGCGTCGATGCACCGCGATACGTCAAGATTGTCCGTTCGCCGTTTGGTGCCAACAGCAAGACTGAGTAGCCCGTATTATATTGCTGGGAAAATTGAACATATCGCGTATCAACATTCTCGGCGTCCAGATCATCCAACACCGCCTGGCCAGCCGGATCACGGCCGACAACGCCCAAAAACATCACTTCGTGGCCCTGCCTGGCAAAGGTCACGGCGGCATTCGTCGCACCACCACCCGTCGAAAAATGGATCTGGTTGACGTCTGCCTTGGCGCCAAGTTCTAACTTAGCAAAACAACGTTCTGGGCTCTCACACACCGGTTTCAATGCGTCCGACTGACTTAAAAAAACATCTTGCACACCAGCACCAACAGTAATAATTTTTGCCACTACACCACTGCCTTTCCGGCTGAGCCAAAGGCTTGAATTTTCGCCTCAACTACTTCCTGAACAGCAGCATATACCGGTGGCATCAGTTTGACGATGGCGTATTCGTTCGGATTTTCACGCAAGGTCTTTTCCAGCGTCGTGCGGAAAGCGTAACGCATATCGGAATTGATATTAATCTTAGAAACGCCAATTTTCGCCGCATCTTTAAAATAATGCAGCGGCGTGCCTGATCCGCCATGAAGCGAAATCTGACAGTGCAGCGCCTCGCGGATGCGTCCTAATAATTCCAAATCCAACACTTTCGGCACCGGATACAGCCCATGCAAATTACCAACTGCCGCCGCAAAGGTGTCAATTCCCGTTGCCTCTACGAAATCACGCGCGCCTTCTGGCGTAGAGAAAGTTTTCTTAATTTCTTCATAGTCAATCGCCTCGGTGTGGACGTTTGACGAACCCCAAAAATAGTGCGGCTCCGACTCCACCAACGCACCGGTGAACTTGGCATACTCGACAACCTCACGGGTTTTGGCAATAATCTCCTCGTCCGAGGCATCATGATTTGCCTGAGAAATATCGATATGTACAAACTCATAACCCGCGTCAATCGCCCGTTTACAGCCCTCCACTGTCGGCCCGTGATCCAGGTTCAAATACATCTCGATGCCGTATTCGGCCTTGTAATTATCCACCAAATCGCGCACATTCTCCAGCCCCATGGCCTTCACCTCAGCGTCTGATACTTCGACCAGCACTGGCGACTGGAGCTTCTGCGCTGCCCGCGCCACCGCGATCAGCGTTTCTTGATTATCAATATTAAACGCCCCGACCGCAAAACGTTGCGCCCGTGTCCGCTGCATCAAATGGCGCGCATGCGTGGTATTGCGCCGAATGTCAGAAATTGTCAGTCCCATATACCCTTTTATCCCTTATGCTACTTATGGTTATTATAGCAGCGGTGACGGAAAATGAAAAGAGGCGAAGGGGTTTTACGATTTATTTTTGTACGGCTTTCGTCAAAATGCTGGCCTTATCTTTTGGTTCATCATGGGGTCAATCCTGATGAGGGAACTTGGTATTTTTACTTATGCAGCAGCATGGGAGATCGCGACACTCGTGACAATTTCCTGTATAGCTGTGGACGCTCGAGAAATTCCCTGGCGTCTGCGCAAGCCTAAATAAATGACAGGTCATCTTTTACGTGCCGGACAACTGCTTCAACATCTAGTCCATGCTTTTGCCATAATTCAGCTACCGAGCCGCTTTCGCCGAACTGGTCGCGGACGCCGATGCGCTTTATTTTGACTGGCAATTTTTCACTAAGTACTTCCGCCACCGCACTGCCAAATCCGCCGGTGATTTGCCCTTCTTCTGCCGTCACCACACGGCCGCATTTTTGGGCGGCGGCAACGACCGCTGCTTCGTCTAGCGGTTTGATAGTGTTAAAATGCACGACTTCTGCCTGAACGCCGGAGTACGCCAATTGTTCTGCCGCCATGAGCAGCTGATAGGTCATCGTGCCAGTACCTAGTAACGCTACATCTTTACCCTGCCGCAGTACGGACGCTCGGCCGATAGCCACCTCACCATCCAAAAACAGCGGCATGTCAGCTCGCGGCAATCGCACGTAATTTGGCCGCGAATCAGCCGCCATCACTGCTGCCATCATTTCGGCCTCGTAGGCATCACCCGGTGCCAAGACCACCATGTTTGGCAGACTCCGCATCAGCGCGATGTCCTCCAGCATTTGGTGCGTCGCGCCGTCCGCACCGACATTTAGCCCGGCATGTGAACCGACCAGCTTGACCGGCTGGTCATTCAGACAAATCGTCGTCCGAATTTGCTCCCAATTGCGCCCCGGACTGAACGCCGCATAACTGGCCGCAAACGGAATATTACCCATGGCTGCTAGTCCTGACGCCACTGTCACCAGATTTTGCTCTGCCACACCAACCTCAATAAATCGCGGCGCACCAATTTGCTCGGCAAACTCGCCAAAGCCAACACTTTCTGTCAAGTCAGCGCTTAGCGCCACAACTTGACTATTGTTCATTGCTGTGTGAACTAACCCATGGCCAAAACCGAGCCGCATCGACGCGGTATTTCCCGCGCGCCAATTGTCCCGCAACACACTCATGCGCCTACTGCTCCTTCCGACTGTTTCCCGGCCGGTAGATCTAATTGCGCCAGAGCTGCGGCGGCCTGCTCAGCATTTGGCGCCTTGCCGTGCCACCGATAATCACCCTCCATAAAATCAACGCCGCGCCCAGGTATCGTATGCGCGATAATCACGCTCGGCTGCTCGCGTACTGCCTGCGCCGCTTCAACCGCCGCGATAATTTGCGCCATGTCATGCCCGTCGATTTCCTGCACCTGCCAGCCGAAACTGCGCCATTTCTCGCCCAAATCATTCAGCGGCATGACCTGCTCTGTATCACCGCCAATTTGAATAGTATTACGATCAACGATGCTGATTAGCCGGCCTAATTTATACTTAGCCGCAAACATCGCCGCCTCCCAAATATTGCCTTCGTTAAGTTCACCGTCACCTAAACTACAATATACAAGGCGTTCCGAATTCTGCAAATACTGCAAATGATATGCCATGCCAGCAGCCTGACTGAGACCGCAGCCAAGCGGCCCGCTCGTCGTCTCTAGCCCTGGTAATTTTACCCGCTCCGGATGGCCTTGTAGCCGCGAGCCAAACTGCCGCAAACTCATTAACTCTGATTCCGATAAAAATCCGCGCATCGCCATCGCCGCATACAGCAGCGGCGCATAATGGCCGTTACTCATGACGAACAGATCGCGATCAGGCCAATCCGGCTCTTCTGGCCGCAATCTAAGAATCCGAAAATACAGCACCGCCATCACATCAGCAAACCCCAGCGGTCCCGCCACATGACCGCTGCCAGCGGCTACTACCTGGCGAATAACTAGTTGCCGTAGCTCTCGCGCCCTCTCTTCCAGCCGGCCAATCGTGAGTTCGCTCATAGCAAACTACCCGAGCACACCCGTCTTGCTAATTTCCTGCTGGAGTTTAGCAAACATCGCCGGCGGATCAGTTGCTTTTTGAATTGTCCCGCCAACATTCAGTACGTTCACACCGCCCTGAACAAGGCTATAAGCATTGTCAACCATCACACCACCATCCCAACCAATTTCAACATTCGGATTAATCATCTTAACGAGCCGAATTTTTTCCAGCTGCATCAGGCTGGCTGTTCCGCCAAACTTACCTAGCTCACCACTGAAAATCAGGACATGCTCTGCCTCTTTGATAAGCTCTTCGACGGTTTGCGGCACCGTTGGTCTCAGTAGCGCCAATCCAGCCATGATACCCGAACGCTTAATTTCTTTGAGTGCCCCCAGCACGTCGCCTTCGGCCTCGGCATGAATGATAATCAAGTGCGGCCTCAATGTGATCAACTTCGGCACATACTCATCCAGTTTGTTCACCATGGCATGAATATCAATCGTCCAACCTTCTGGCGCCCACAACTCCGGAATACCAACCGTAAAGGTTGGCGCAAATTCACCATCAGTCAAATCGATATGCACCCGCTCAGCAAAGCCGGTAATTCTATCGACTTGCTCTTTGTATTGCTGGGCATTTTCTGCCAAAATTGCCGGGGCGATAACACTACTCATACGATCTCATCCAGTTGCGCATTACGCCGATTATACCGCGGGGCATCCGCGTATGCAGTATTGAGCCACGTTTCAACAATACCCCTCCAGGCAGCTTCGTTATCCTCGAGGACCCTAGCCGGCAGACACAGTACATTCGAATTATTGTCACGCCGTGTCATCCTCGCTTCATGTGCATCCCAAATAACACTGGCGCGGATCCCCTTAAAACGATTCGCCGCCATACACATACCCTGACCGCCGCCGCAAATTAAAATTGCCCGTGGATCATCCTCGCCATCACCAATCACTCGCAGCGCTGCCGCTGCCGCAAACTGCGGAAAATCGTCATCAGGATTGAGCTCACGACCACCGACATCCTCGACTGCGTAGCCACTTTTCGCCAAATACGCAAATACTTTTTCCTTCAGCGCAAAGCCGCGATGATCTGAACCAAGATAAATCTTCATGGGTTTAGTATAAGCGGTTTGGGCGATATTTGCAACCAATCAAGTCCTTGGAAGCTCAACTCATTACGTCGAGCCGCAGCCAGCCAACACCTTACCCATCGCCTCTTTTTCTGCATTTGTTACCCACAGATGATATTTACGCTTGATCGCCACCTGCCGTTCAATGTACTGACAGCGAAACGGTTTGTTAGCAGGCAGCCAGGTTGCCGCGTCGCCATCACCTTTGGCTTGGTTGGCTGGACCGTCAGCAGCCAACAAATTCAGCGGGTCGTTTGCCAATTTTTCTCGTTCCTCACGTGGTAGTTGCTGTGCACCTTTCTGCCACGCATCACTTAACGCCACCACGTGATCGATTTGTACTTTCGACGAGGTCTCTGGCCCGCGCTGAAACTTGATCGTCCGGCCGGTATACGGGTCACGTAGCGTCCCGGCCAACACGCGACATTTATCATCAATTTTTGTTTCCGTTAGATCCCGCGCCAAAATCACTTCGCGCACCGAACAGCCGTCAATTTTTCCCCAACCATCACTAAATTGTTTACGGCTATAGCCCGTTTTGGGTGCGCGACCTTTAACCTCTAGTTTAGCTAACTCCGCTTGAGCGTTTGAATCACCAAACAATTGCTGTTGCATAGACGGCGAAGTCGGTGCAGCCCGCGGCTGCTGCAGCTGCACCGCCCACACTACTGCACCCACCACCGCCATGACAAGCAGTACCATTATCTGCCGCCGTCTAATTTTCCTCGTCGCCATATCTATATTATAATGAAAGTATGAAAACAGTTCCACGCCTACTCGACACCTTTATACCACATCATTACGCATTAACCCTCGACCTGACGCGCGCCGAAGAAAAAGCGTTTTCTGGTACAGTGATTATTTCTGGCGAATCAACCGGCAATTCAATTTCGCTACACGCCAAAGATCTGACTATTCATTCAGCGTTAATTGATGACAAGCCAGCTGAGTTTTCCCATGATGAATTTGATGAGCTGCGACTATCGCGCCCAGACTTGTCCAGCGGCCAGCATGTCGTTCGCATTGAGTTTTCTGGCGCTATCACCGACGCCATGCACGGGCTGTATCCATGCTATTTCACTCACGACGGCGTGAAAAAGCAACTGTTTGCCACCCAGTTTGAATCGCACCATGCCCGCGAGGTCTTTCCGTGTGCTGATGAGCCAGCTGCCAAAGCAACCTATGACGTAACGCTCGTCACTGCTCCGAAGCTAACCGTCCTTGGTAATATGCCCGTCACTGAATCATCTGAAAAGGACGGCGTACTGACAACCACCTTTGCTACCACGCCGCGTATGAGCAGTTACCTACTCGCCTTTGTCGTCGGCGAATTACATAAGAAAACCGCCCGAACCAAATCCGGCGTTGAAGTTAATATTTGGGCTACGCCAGCACAAAGCGAGGACACGCTGGATTTTGCACTGGACATCGCCACTCGCTCAATTGATTTTTATAATGAGTATTTCGGCGTGCCATACCCACTGCCAAAGTCTGACCATGTGGCGCTGCCAGATTTCTCATCGGGCGCCATGGAAAACTGGGGACTCATCACCTACCGCGAAAGTTGCCTGCTGGCTGACCCGAAATTAACGCAGGAATCGTCCAAGCGCTTTATCGCCACCGTCATCTCTCACGAACTCAGCCACCAGTGGTTTGGTAATTTGGTGACCATGCAGTGGTGGAATGACCTGTGGCTGAACGAAAGTTTCGCTAACATGATGGAATACGTGGCGATCGACGCACTACACCCTGAGTGGCGGATGTGGGAGGAATTTGCGACAAGCGAGGTCACCGCGGCACTGCGGCGCGATAGCCTGGACGGTGTCCAGCCAGTGCAGGCCGACGTTAATCATCCGGATGAGATCAGCACGTTGTTTGACCCAGCAATTGTCTATGCAAAGGGCGGGCGTCTACTGGTGATGGTACGGCGGCTGATCGGCGAGGAGGCGTTTCGTGCAGGGCTGAAGTCATATTTTGAAAAATTTGCTTACCAAAACACTGTTGGTAATGATTTATGGCAGGAGCTAGAAACCGCCAGCGAACAGCCGATTGTTGACTTGATGAACACTTGGATTTCGCAGCCAGGTTTGCCGATTGTACAGGTCGAGCAAGATAGTTCTGATAGACAACCTACCGCCACCCTGCGCCAGGAACACTTTTTCATCGGTGATCATCAGCCGTCCGACGTCCTGTGGCCGATTCCGCTGTTCGCCAATCAGCCGCTTGATGATATTCTGACCGAGCGCGAGAAAACATTTACGATAAATAGCGACGTTCGACTGAACTGCGGACTGAACGGACATTTCGTAACGCATTACGACTCAGTAATGCGAGACCGATTGATCGAAAAGGCGGCAGAATTACCGACATTAGATAAAATTTGCTTACTGCAAGACATGACGCTGCTAACACGGGCTGGACGAGAAAGTTCGGCGGCGCTGCTACCGCTGGCACGCGTTTTTCAGCACGAGACCAATGAGAAGGTTTTTAGTATGGCGGCCGGTGCGCTGGCGGAATTACGGAAATTTGTTGACGATAACGAAGCAGGACGTGCTCGGCTAAAGCAGATTTCTGCTGAATTTGCCCACGATACCTTCATGGAACTTGGCTGGGATGAACGGAGCGGCGAGTCTGATGATGATCGCGAGCGGCGCACGGCAGCGCTGGGTTTGATGTTATATGGTGAGGATTCAGTAGCGCTCACGGAGGCCAAACGACGCTTTGACGAAACCGACCCAGATGATTTACCAGCTGAGATTCGCCCGCTGATCATCAACGCCAATGTCAGACAGTTTGAGACGCCAGAAATGATTGACAAGCTTTTTACGATATATCAGAATACGCCGTCAGCCGACCTGCAGGTTGATATCGCACTAAGCTTGACCTCGACGAAGAATCCAGCAACTACCGAGCAAATTTTAACAGCGATCAAGGATACTACTATCATACGTCCACAAGATGCCAGCCGCTGGTTTATTTATCTGATCCGTACGCGGGAAAACCGGCAAATTGCTTGGAATTGGCTGAAAGAAAATTGGTCGTGGGTGAAAGATACCTTTGGCGGCGATAAAAGCTACGATACTTTTATCCGCTACGCCGCCAGCGCTCTGTTGACCCGTGATGAGCTAAACGATTTCACCGAATTTACCACGCCGCTGCGCGCCGAACCAGCCCTGACCCGCACCATTGATCTGGGCATCCGCGAAATCGCTGGCAGAGTAGCACTGATTGAGCGGGATCAGGCCGCGGTTATTGATGCTCTTGATAGGTAATGTTGAATTATACACTTTTACAGTTGACTTATTTAATATCAAGTGGTATAATCACGGATAAACATTTAGTCACACTGAGTGGAGTTGGCACGTGTTTGAGGTAATAAATTAACTCAATTTAAGGAGATTCTATGGGAAATCACAACACTATTGGTAGCCAGGGAGACCGGAGAGATACACTACACCAAATGGCTGACACCGCGCGTAGGCTGGGGCAAAAGGCCGTGGCTTGGGCTTTAATGGCTGGCACAGCCGCATTTGGAGTCGTAGGCTGCTCAGGGAAGAGAACCACCGAACACAAGACTGTCTCCGTGGCTTGCGGCCACGATTCGTTAGCAGTACCGCAGATTGAGAGTGCTGAAACTTACGAATATAATATAACTAGAGAGCCAAGGCTCGGAGTAGTTACTGTTGGTTGCCCCGGCGGCGGCAATGTCATAGTTACTGGTATAAATGAACCAAGCAGTAATCCTACGCCAAGGGGTGAGCTATTTCCACATACTCTTGAGATAACCGCCCTTTGCTCACGAGGCGACACAGGCTTCAAAACACGCGTTATCGACACGCCAGCCGGTAACAATATATTTGAAGCCACCATAGAAGACTGTTCTATCGAAAGTGCAGTAATCAACCGAGACCCTAACTAACGACACATCGCCAAATTTATACCCTACACCACTAGGCATTCGGTGTTGTAATCCCTGTCAACAGCTATAGCTAACATCCGCATATCACGCCCCTCGTGTTGCGGATGTTTTATCATAAATAGCTCAGCTGCAAAGCGCATTTGTCGCTGTTTTTTGTTGGTAATCGCCGCCAAGCCATCACCATATCTGGAATTCTTGCGATATTTGACTTCGGAGAAATACAGCACATCATCTTTTATGCTGACGATGTCAATCTCGCAGTACCGTGTCCGCCAGTTGCGGGCAATGATCTCATGTCCGTCCGCCACTAGCTGATCCGCTGCTACTTGCTCACCCCTATCCCCAATTTGGCGAGTTGTTGCTAATTTTTCCGTTTCTGGAGCGGTATTTGGTACATCGATTTGCATAACATCTTCGGTGCCTACAAAATCGACTGGAGTGATATCCTCGGAAAAAATTTGGGCAACTTTACGTGGGTCCCGAATTATTTTCTGAGGATATCCGACAGGCGACTCATTCGGTAGAGCACTTGACTTTTTTCGGTGCAGATTCTGTGAATTCATGCTACCCACATACTTCTGTAGCGGTGCAAAACTCAGCCGATGCAGCGGCGTCACGCCCAACCGCTCAATTGCCGTACGGTGCTTGGCCACGCCATAGCCAGCATTTGACGCGAAGCCATACCCTGGATAGACCACGTCTTGCTCGGCCATAAACTGGTCGCGCGCTACTTTAGCGATAATCGATGCCGCCGACACGCCGGGGATCAAACCATCGGCCTTGGCCATCACTGTCACGTATTGCTCTAGCGCCGTATCCGCTAAGAAATTCACCGTCCCGTCAATGATAATTTCATCAAACGCCACATTATTCGCTTTGCATTGCAACTGAATTTGCTTGACCGCCCGCCGCGTTGCCAGTCGCAACGCCTGGCTCATGCCAACGTCGTCCAATTCCCTGGCACTCACCCAGCCCAGCGCCCAGGCAGCCGCCTGCTCGCGAATCACCCCATCTAAAACCTCGCGGCGTTTTTTAGTCAATTTTTTACTGTCGTTTAGCCCTTCAATCTCAGCACCACCCAAAATCACTGCGCCCACCACCAATGGCCCAGCCCACGGACCGCGCCCAACTTCATCAATGCCGAGAATCATGCGCGCGCTGACCCTTTTTCACATCCTTTTTTACGCCCGAACGTATGAGCACCCAGCCGATCCACACCGCCGTCGCACCCAGCGTATTTGCCAAAATATCCCAATTGGTATCGTCCAGCGTGATACGCGCCAGCCCTACCTTAACCATCAATAATTCCGCCAGTTCATTGATACAGCCCAGCGCCGACACCAACGCAAACACCGAGAACGCCATCACCAACCAGTGCGCCCGCCAGCGTGTCGCCAGCACCAAATATACCCACACTAGTCCCGTAAACAACCCGCCGCCCACGAAATGCGTCGTAAAACTGGTGTCTCGCCCCTCAATCAGCGGCGACGGCAAATACCACGAGATGAAAAACAGCACGCACGCAACATATAGCAGCCAGCGGTACTTTACTTCATCGGTAAAACCCTGGCGGCGCAACACGTACGGCACCGCAAATGCCAAAGTCACCGGAACAAATACAGAGATATAGTGAAAGATCGACATATTGGCATTATACCATGAGAAAACCGCCCCCCAGAGAGAGCGGCCTATGTGTCTCAAAACTAATTACGCTTCTTTGTGGCGAGCTGCGACCTCGGCAGCCTTGGCGTCAAGTTCTGCCTGAGCAGCGTCTTTTTCGGCTTGCTTGGCAGCGGCAGCCTGTGCGGCCTCCTCTTTCAAGCGTTCAGCTTCTGCTTCAGCCTTGGCGTCATGCACGTTGTTGACAGCTACGCGGTCAAAGTTTTTGGCAGTCAAGCGAGCTGATTTACCAGAGCGCTTACGCAAGAAGCTGAGGAACTTGCGGCGAACCTTAGCGCGGCGAACAATTTCCACTTTCTCGATCAGCGGACTGTGCAGCAAGAATGATTTTTCCACGCCAACGCCTGAGGCAATTTTACGAACGGTGATGCGTGAGGTGTGTGACTGTTTGTTGTCGGTGCGAATAACCACACCTTCAAACATCTGGATACGCTCTTTGTTGCCTTCCTTAATTTTCTGGTACACACGCACGGTGTCACCACTGCGGACATCAACAACTGCTTGCTTTTTCTGTGCTTGATTGACTTTGTTGATTAGTTCAAAACTCATACTGTTTTCCTCTGTTTCGGGATCTTAACAGCTGGCCATATAGTTGTATCCCTATAGCTCCACACTGAAAGACTCGATATTTAATGTCACCGATACAATTAGTTATCAATTCTAGCACAATTACCCAAAGATAGCAACTCCTGAAAACTTCACCAAACTGCGCTATAATTGACCGCATGGATTACAATACACTAGCACTTGAATTACACAAGAAATATAAGGGTAAAATTACTACCAGCTTGCGCGACCAGGAGAAACTGGACCGTGACAAATTAAGCGCCTATTACAGCCCAGGCGTGGGTGCGGTCAGCCAGGCGATTGCCGAAAACCCAGCGGATTTACCAAAGTACACCTGGACGAATAATCTAGTCGGCGTGATTTCTGACGGCTCAGCGATTTTAGGCTTGGGCGATTTGGGACCGAAAGCCGCCATGCCGGTGATGGAAGGCAAGGCGCTGCTGTTCAAGCATTTCGCTAATGTCGACGCTGTGCCGGTTGTACTGGACGTTCACCAACCAGAAGAAATTATTGCCACGATCAAGGCAATCGCACCGAGCTTTGGGGCGATTAACCTGGAAGACATCGCCGCACCAAAATGTTTTGAGATTGAAGAGCGCCTGAAGGCTGAGCTGGACATCCCCGTGTTTCATGACGACCAACATGGTACAGCGATAGTGGTGTTGGCGGGGCTGATCAATGCCGCGAAATTGACGAGACGAAATTTGGCAGACTGTAAATTTGTAGTCATTGGCGCGGGCGCAGCCGGTACGGCCATCATCAAATTATTGCACTTATACGGCGCGAGGAACATCATGGCAGTAGATAGCCGCGGCATTGTTGGTGCGTCTCGCACTGATTTGAATGCGGAAAAAACTGCACTGTTAGAATACGTCGACGCTTCACAATCCGGCTCCATTGACGACGCCATCACCGATGCTGACGTGTTTATTGGTGTGTCGCGCGCTGGGCTGCTCACACCTGAATTGGTACAGAAAATGGCCGAGGATCCAATCATCTTTGCCCTGGCAAACCCGGTACCAGAAATCATGCCAGACGTCGCCCGAGAGGCGGGCGTAGCAGTCATCGCTACTGGCCGCAGCGATTTTCCAAACCAAATTAATAATTCCCTGGCCTTCCCAGGTATCTTCCGCGGGGCGCTCGATCATGGTGTGAAAAAAATCACCGACCAGCACAAACTCGCAGCAGCCAAAGCACTGGCGGCACTAGTTGAAAACCCAACGGCCGATGAAGTCATTCCTTCGCCATTTGATGAGCGAGTGCCGTCAACCGTCGCTCGTGTTATCACATAACCCTATTCGCATATGCTAACAATCATAATGGAAACCGTCGGAGTGATGGCCTTAGCGTGGCTTTTTGATGTCCACTAGATAACTCGATTAACTTCCTCAAGTGTCGTCTCGCCGCGCAAAGCCGCTAGCACGCCCGCCTGCAGCAGCGTCACCATGCCATGTTTCTTGGCTGTAGCCTCAATCGCCTCGGTGTGCACATCAGCAATATCGCCACGTAGAAACTTCTGAATTTCCTCAGTCACCACCAATTGCTCCATCACTGGGATACGCCCCTTGTAGCCAAACGGCACCTCGTCGGTCGCCACGGGTCGCCACAGCTTGAACGTATCAAGATCAGGACAATCAACATGTGACGGTAGATCCCACAAGACCTCCTTTACCCAGTTGCGTGTTGCCTCATCTGGTTCATACTCTTCCTTGCTCTCATCATGCAGGCGCCGCACCAGCCGCTGAGCGATCAATAGGCGCACCGCTGAACTAAAAATTGGATTCTGCCCGATCATATCAATAATTCGACTAAATGCCGCTGACGTCGAGTTAGCATGAAAGCTTGACAGCACCAGATGCCCGGTAATCGACGCCTGAATTGCTGTCTTGGCAGTTTCCTGATCACGGATCTCGCCAACCATCACCACGTCCGGGTCGAGGCGCAGCACACTACGCAGCCCATCATCAAACCGCTGGCCAGCCGTCGTATCAATCGGGATCTGCGTAATGCCGGGAATGGTATTTTCTACTGGGTCTTCCAGTGTAATCACTTTACGATCCGGCGTATTGAGCGCATTGAGAATGCTGTACAAAGTCGTTGACTTACCCGAGCCAGTTGGCCCAACTAACAGCACCAGACCACGCGGATGGGAAATGATCTCATCAATTTGCGCCCGCTCAGCCGCACCGATACTGAGCAAGTCTAGGTTCAACATCGAGGTGTCAAAATTAAATAAGCGCAGCACTACGTCTTGACCATACATGGTTGGCACTGCTTCGACACGGAGGTTAAGGAGGTGTGATATACCGTCACGATGGATTTCTTGCTGCATGTGCCCCGACTGCGGCTCATTGGACGCCGTCGAAATATTTGCTCGCGAAGCCAGCGCCGCCATGATAACTCGATAACGATCACGGCCCAGCTCCGCCACCGAGTGCAGCGCGCCATCAACGCGCATCCGCACCCGAATAGTATCGCGCTGATTCTCAATATGAATATCCGACGCATTCAGCCGATCCGCCTGATCGATCAAATAGTTAAACACGTCGTTCGTGCCGACGGTCGCTAATGTCTGGCTGACCTGCTGGAGTGTGTCACTATCACCCTCTTTGGCAATTTCGATATTATCATAAATCACTTTCTTTGGCGGATCAAATCGCAGCATTAACGACCTAAAGCCCGAGGCCGATATTAGAAAGAACTTAGCAATAATACCCTGCTCGCGGTAGTTATTAGTCATCGTTGCTACTAATGATTGTGGTGTCTGTGACGTAATGCCAAACCGATATGACTGCTCGTCAGGGTTTATCGCCAGCGGCACAACGTGTCCGTTATACATCTCTTCAATCGTCAAAATATCACGAATCAGCGGAATTGTCTGCTCAAACTCGCGAGCATCCAGATACTGCAGGCCTAAAATCGCCGCTCGTTTCCGGGTCGCGTCTTCATCTTGATCGCGACGTTGTTGTTGAATTCGATCTTCATCCATCAACCTTATTATAGCAAAAAGCTTATCCTTGGGCGAGTGCTATAATGATATCATGCCAGAAATTACCCTCCTCATGCACAATATTCGCTCGACGTACAATGTCGGTGCAATTATGAGAACAGCCGAAGGCTTTGGCGTCAGACAAATTATCTTTAGCGGCTATACGCCGTACCCCGATTTACGATTAGCCGATCCCCGGTCTATCGATCCAAGGCTGCCGCACATTACCGAAAGGTTGACCGCCCAGATTCACAAGACTGCGCTAGGCGCAGAAACAATGCTGCCCTTTAGCTACGTAGTTGATATTCACCAGTGGTTGGCGGAGAATGCCAGCAGGGAACGCTTACCTGTGATTGCCCTAGAGCAGTCAGCGTCGAGTACAGAGCTCAATACGTTCCGGCCACCAACCCGCTTTGCCCTACTCCTCGGCGAGGAGGTCTATGGCATTGAGCCGGACATTCTAGCGCGGTGCGATCACATTGTCGAAATCCCCATGCGGGGTGCTAAAGAGTCATTTAATGTCTCAGTTGCGGCCGGTATCGCACTCTACGGCCTCTGTTTTTCGCTAAATATAACCCCGGGCTAGATCATAATCCCTACGGGCGTAAATGATGTCACAATTGCCATTAAAATCAGCGTCACGTACCAAATCTTGCGATTAAATTGATATTTCTCGACCGACACCACTAAAAGCAGGCCGACAATCAGTCCAACCGGCAGCGCCTGGATCGCTACCACACCCAGCTCAATCGGCTGCTTCAGTCGCAACCACAATGCCGCCAGCACGACACACACCACCAACTTTACGAAAAAGATGCTGTCATTTTCATACAGCCGCTCCCGACCTTTGCGGTTGGTAATGATACTTGCCTTTGAGCGATTACGAGCGTACGTTCGTGATTTTTGTTTTGCCATAAGCTTTTTTATCATATCATACCAGGCGCACCATAGCAAAGCAGCCCCGCACACAAAGCGAGGCTGCCCTAAGTTTAGGTTACGAGAAATAAATTACCACATATTTGTCAGGTGGACCGACTTAAATCCATTCCAACCGTGACCAACTTCTATTGAACCACTACTAAACGGCCAATTCATATTGCCGCTATTTGTATATTGCAGCAACCGTCCATCTTTCGTCCGGCCAACAATATCCGCCAAGCTATCGGCATTCATATTACCGAGCATAATAGTATCAAATCCATTCCAGCCGTGACCGATTTGACGACCACTCTCAAACATTGTTGTCTTGTTGTCGCGTCCACGATTGAGATATGCCCACATCGTACCGTCCCGGTGTACCGCGACGATGTCATCATAGCCATCCCCATTTAAGTCACCAGCGACAATTGATCGAAAATTCTTCCAGCCATGACCAATTTGACGAGCCTCATCTGACACAAAATCATACGCTCCTTCAAGCTTCTTGTAGCGTAGATAGACTTTGCCTGCCATCAAGTTACCGTTGTTATCAACATAAACATGTGAAGCCGGGCTGTCTTTACCGTGCAGCTTGGCGAACACTGCATCACCCTGATAGTCAATATCGCTGGCGACTGGCTTGTCAGCAAATGGTGTCGTCGTGGAGCCATTATTGCGGAACACTTGAGCCTTTTGATTTTTTGGGTAGGCAACAATATCCGGACGACCATCACCGTCCATATCGGCGAATGTAATGTTTGTGTACCCGTCAAATCCCTGACCGATCTTTGTTGAACCGCCGCTAAATGGCCAGCCTGGAATAGCGTTATTCTGATACAGCCACAACGAGCCGTCCTTATTCAGGCCAATCGCATCACTGAAAGCAGCGACATTCTCGATAGCATTCGCAACCGGTGCACCACTCAGCACCAAGCCAAACACCGTCGCCGACAGCCCGAGCACCGTTACTGTTTTCTTTAGTATTCCCATACATCCCTCCACCGTCATAGACGGTATTTATTTAGTACACTCCTACCGTACTACGTTTTCTACATAAAAACAATCCCGCTTATGCTTATCAAGCGGGATCGTGGTAAATTCTGCTGTACGATTAGGGAAATTACATCCGAATCTCAGCGTCAACACCAGCCGGTAAGCTCAGATTCTGTAGGCTATCAATCGTTTTTGGTGTGGCATTGGTAATGTCAATAAGGCGCTTATGGGTGCGCATCTCGTAACTCTCGCCGCCCATTTTGTAGACGTGCGGGCTCTTTACCACCGTGTAGGTGCTGCGACGAGTCGGCAGCGGCACAGGGCCAGCTACGCTCGCGCCGGTGCGAATTGCCGTATCGATAATTTGTTTTGCTGACTGGTCGATGACTTTATGGTCGTACGCTTTCAGGCGAATACGAATCTTAATACCAGTGTCTTGAGCCATAGCTCCTCCTTTATGTGCGACTCCGTAACCTCTGCTCACGTCCATGCCTCGCGGACGGCCGAGTTCTCGGAGTAAATTAATACTGCCCGGCAATTATATCACAATACCTGAAGTATGGCTAGTCAAGAACCACCGGATTTGCTGCCACCCACTGGCGCCACTGTGCGACATCTTCAATCGGTGGCCGATAACCCATAGCTTCACCTAACTGGCTCGCCGCCAAAATACAGGCTGCAATATAATCGGCATTAGCTTCGTGGTCAGACCGGACATATTCTTGGTATTGCTCACTAGTATAGTCCACCGGTAGAGGTACGATGGTATTATCTATCTCACCAAAAACCTGCATTACCTTTTTGTCAAGCTGGATTACGTGCCCTAACTCGTGACAAAACGCTATCAACCCGACGATTTGACGACCTATTTCTGCATCCTCAAGTCGCTCACGCGGCACACCCAGTCGAGACGACATCCGTGCTACAAGATTCGGACTAGACAGCATCTCCCTCGTGCCGATGACAATCATTGGAATTTTCTCACCATCCAATGCTTCGCCCTCACCACCTCTGAAGTCACCACTGTTCTCATCAATAACAATTTGCATCTCCTCTAGTGTCCGAGCCGAAAACAAATTCAAGGCGGTCTCGTAAATATCACCTGCTAGCGGATTGATATACTCACCAAGTGTTTCGACTCTTAATTTTTGCGCTTTTTTGTGCGACAACTCTTCCATAGTAATCTATACTGTAACATATAATATTTATTCCGTCAAGCATTACTCTAAACTACGAATTGCCTCCGTTACCACCTCGGCTGAATGACGTAGCGCCGCCTGCTCGCGCTCATTAAGCGGATACCCTGTCAAGATTTTTACACCATCTGCACAAATCGTTGACGGTAGGCCAAGCACTACATCGTGCAGTCCATACTCGCCCTCAACCAGTGAGCAAACTGGATATACTGAACGCGACGATGAGCGTAGTGCCGAGACAATCTTGGAGATAACGAAACCAATTGCATAATACGTCGACCGCTTGGTCTCGATCACCCGATACGCCCGCTGACGAATTTTCTCCTCAATACCGTCGACCATCGCTGGCTTAAATCCCGGATAATCAGCAAGTGGTACCTCACCGACTTGCGCTGATTCAATTGTCGCAAATGATGAATCACCATGCTCCCCTAAAATATAGGCATCAACCTCTCGACTATGTACATCTAGCTGATCCGCGATATACGACTTAAGCCGCGACGTATCGAGCGTCGTTCCGGTACCAAACACCCGACCCTTTGGCAAGCCCGATTCCTTCAGCGCCACATACGTTAATGCATCGACCGGATTCGACACTACAATGATATATGGATGAGCACCATTTTTCATAATATTCCTAATAGTCCCACGCATAATCTCAGCGTTCACGCCAAGTAACTCCAATCGTGTCTGCCCCGGCTGCTGCGGCGCACCAGCGGTGATAACCACGATATCATCAGTCTTGATATCGTCATAACTGCCTGGCCGCACCACAACACACCGATCAATTCCCATTGCGTCATTGATATCAGCCGCCTGCCCCCACGCCAAGTCAGGGTTGCGGTCGATCAACACAATTTCCTCAACTACACTCCGCAGTGCACAGGCGTACGCCGCCGTCGCACCGACCATGCCACCCGCACCGACGATCACCAACTTCTGTCTATTCATGTTTGTCTCCTAATTTTTATTGCGATAACTTCTCTACTGTAACGCTATCTTGTTGTTTTGTCAAGATACTCATAGTAATATATCATTAAAAAATCCCCCGGAAACCGGGGGATTTTTGGGTTGCAGTGTAAAGACTATTTGTTAATCTTTGTCACCACACCAGCACCAACGGTACGGCCACCTTCGCGGATGGCAAAGTTCAAACCTTGCTCCATAGCGATTGGGGCGAGCAACTTAACCTTGAAGGTTACGGTGTCGCCTGGCATGACCATTTCTTTGTCAGCTGGCAGCTCAACTTCACCCGTCACGTCAGTGGTGCGGAAGTAGAACTGTGGCTTGTAACCCTTGGAGAATGGAGTGTGGCGACCGCCTTCTTCCTTCTTCAGGATGTACACCTCAGCTTCAAACTCGGTGTGTGGTGTAATCGTACCTGGCTTAGCCAAAACCTGACCGCGCTCAATATCGCTGCGCTCAATACCGCGTAGCAAAACGCCGGCATTGTCACCTGCTTGACCCTGATCCAGAGACTTCTTAAACGCCTCAATACCAGTGACTACTGATTTCTGAGTTGGGCGGATACCAACGATTTCAACCTCGTCGTTCAGCTTAACAACACCCTGCTCGATACGACCAGTTGCCACAGTACCGCGACCCTTGATCGAGAAGACGTCCTCAATTGGCATAATGAATGGCTTGTCCATGTCGCGTGGTGGCTCTGGGATATAGCTATCCATAGCATCAACCAGCTCCATGATGGCGTCTTCGTACTTCTCATCGCCCTCCAATGCCTTAAGAGCCGAACCCTTGATAATTGGAGCATTCTCGTCAAAGCCGTTCTTGGCAAGCAGCTCACGAACTTCTTCTTCGATCAGCTCGACCATATCTGCGTCAGCCATGTCCATCTTGTTAAGGAAGACAACGATCTTTGGCACGCCAACCTGCTTTGCCAACAAGACGTGCTCGCGGGTTTGCGGCATCGGACCGTCGGTTGCAGCAATCACGAGGATCGCGCCATCAACCTGGGCAGCACCGGTGATCATGTTCTTGACGTAGTCAGCGTGGCCTGGCATATCAACGTGCGCGTAGTGACGGTTCGGTGACTCGTATTCTTGGTGTGAGCTGGCGATAGTAATACCACGCTGGCGCTCTTCTGGTGCGTTATCGATCTGGTCGTACGCAATTGGTTTGTTGACTGCGCTTGGAAGGCGCTTTGCGAGCACTGCCGTAATTGCGGCGGTCAGTGTCGTCTTACCGTGGTCAACGTGGCCCATTGTACCCACGTTAACGTGCGGCTTGCTTCGGTCAAATGCATCTGCCATTTGTAGAAGTTCTCCTTTTTTAATAATATTTTCACGCGATAAGCCCCCGAAAAAGGCTCCACGGCGTATGGGCTAATTATAACTGGTTTGCAAACTGTTGTAAATAGGGTTTATACTATAGGGCATGAGTATCTTTTCTAAGAAAGTAACACCCGAAGCAGCTCGCGCTGGTGTATATCCAAAACGATTATCATATGACGAGCGTCGGGAACTAAATGCCGAATATGATCGTCGCCGTCAAACCAACTTACCAAAGCTACCTTCGTTGGGCATTGCTCTTATCCTGACAATGACCCTCTCTATAGCTTGGGTGCTTATCAAGCTCACTACCTTATTCATCAAAACGAGCGGACAGTCTGCTATTTTTCTGTTATTCTTTCTCTTTATCCTCATCGCAATCTGCTACGGTGTCACATTTTTCTATGTTAAGCGTATTCTCGATAGGCTGAGCGTTAGCGGTACAAAGTTTGTTATTATTTACCTCGCGCTCGTTGGCGTCATACTCGGGTGCTGCCACCAACTTGGTATCGCTCCTTTTCATGCACTTCTGTCATTACCGGTTTCAGTTTTGTTAATCGCTGCTAGTGGACACTACATTGCGACGAGTATACTTGCTAAATGCTGCATCCATTTTGAGTGGTAATAGTAGTTATTGTATTATATACAACACTTTCTTACAGTAGTAAATTGTTGTAATTATTACTTTCTGTTGGTTATTTTTTCTAAGATGTCTTATACTGAGAAGTGTGTATCAGTTAATACTAAAGGAGAAATAATCTATGTGTGGAATTGTCGGCTATATCGGTGAACGCGAGGCGCAGAATATCCTCGTCGCTGAGCTCAAGCGGCTTGAGTACCGCGGCTATGACAGTGCCGGAATTGTCACCCTGTCGGACTCCGCCACACCAACTCTGCTGCGCACCAAAGGCAAGGTGGCGGCACTGGAAGAGCTCGTCGGACAACATAAGACGAGCGATACGGTCGGCATCGGACACACCCGCTGGGCAACACATGGTGAACCAAATAAGCGCAACGCGCACCCACACCACGTTGGTGAGATTTATCTAGTGCACAATGGCATTATCGAGAACTACCAAGATCTCAAAACAATGTTGGCCAGTCATGAGTACGAATTTAAGAGCGATACCGATAGCGAGGTATTGGCGGCCTTGATTGACTATCTGCGGCGTGACTCACCGGATTTACTGACAGCAGTCACCGGCGCATTGAAGATGGTAGTTGGTGCGTATGGCATTGCGGTACTTGACACCACGAACCCCGAAGAAATTATCGTGGCCCGCCAAGGTAGCCCGTTGATCATTGGCGTCGGAGACGGCGAAACATATATCGCCAGTGACGCTTCAGCACTGGTTGGCTACACCAATCAAGTAGTGTATTTGCATGATGGTGAAATTGGTCGCTGTACTCGTAGCGGGCTAGAGTTACAGACAATCGAATCGCAAAAGCTTGACGTCAAGATCGAGATGCTCGACATGGATATGCAGGCGATTCAGAAGCAGGGCTTTGACCATTTCCTCGCCAAAGAAATTTACGAACAGCCAACCAGTCTCACGTCCACCCTGGCCGGCCGCGTCCTACCCGACCAAAAATATGCGCGCCTGGGCGGTCTCAACATGAGCGATGATGAACTGCGCCACGTCAAGCACATCATCATCGTTGGCTGCGGCACTGCCTACTTTGCTGGTGTGCAGGCCAGCTACTTTATCGAGCAACTGACCGATGACGTGACTATCAGTGTCGAGATCGCCAGTGAGCTGCGCTACCGCGCATTCAACGTGCCCGAACACTCGGTCGCTATGATCGTTAGCCAGAGTGGTGAGACGGCTGATACCCTTGCCTGCCTGAATGAATTGAAGCGACGTGGTGTTAAATGCCTCGGCGTCGTCAACGCCGTCGGCAGTACGATCGCCCGAGCAGTTGATGGCGGCGTGTACTTGCACGTCGGTGCCGAGATTAGCGTCGCCAGTACCAAGGCCTTTACCTCACAGGTTGCTGCTCTGACGATCTTTGGTATTATGCTCGCCAATGCCAAGGGTACCAACCCACAATTTATTGATGAATTTGTGCAAGAATTAGCGATACTACCAAGTGAGATCCAAAAAGTCCTTGATAAACAAGGTGCCGAGATACCTTCCATCGCTAGGGCGTATGCTGATTACAATCACGCACTCTACATCGGCCGCGATACGCTGTATCCGATTGCCATGGAGGGCGCGCTGAAGCTCAAAGAGGTAAGCTACATCCATGCCGAAGCGTATGCCGCCGGTGAGCTGAAACACGGTCCGATCGCCCTGATTGATGACCATTTCTTTGAAGTCTGCTATATCCAAGACAATTGGTTATACGAAAAATCCCAGAGCAACTTGATCGAGATGAATACTCGCGGTGCTCACGCCATTGTCATCACCGACACGACGAAAAAGGTGCCGGGCGAAACGGTGATCCGCATCTCGACAAAGCTATCGCACCTCACGCCACTTCTGTTCAATGTCGTGTCGCAACTCCTAGCCTATCACGTGGCCGTCAAGCGCGGTCATGACGTCGATCAGCCACGCAATCTGGCCAAGAGCGTGACGGTCGAATAATGCTCTCGCATTAGCGGCGATAGTACGTCGCCAAAAACTCTTCACGAAACTCGTAAAATGTCCCATCCTCTAGGCTGGCGCGGATATCATCAACCAGTTTAACGATAAATCGCTCGTTATGGATTGATAATAGCGTGCCAGCCAGAGATTCGCGGGCGTGTAGCAGATGACAGAGATAGGCGGCGGTGTAGTGGCGGCAAGTATAGCAGTCGCAATCTTCCATAATTGGCTCAAACATTTCGCGGTATTTTCTCCCGCGGACATTAGCCCGGCCAAATGGCGTATAGGCGGCACCGTTTCTGGCCACGCGCGTTGGGCTGACACAGTCAAAGGTGTCGATTCCCTGCTCAATTGCCGCAAAGATGTCGTCCGGCTCAGAAATGCCGAGTAAATGCCGCGGCTTGTTCTCGGGCAAGATTTGATTGACCCACTGAATCGTCTGGGCCATAGTTTCCTTTTCCAGCGCACCGCCGATACCATAGCCGTCAAAATCCATCGCACCTAAAAACGCAGCCGTTTGCTTGCGTAAATCTTCATAATTCGCACCCTGCAGCACGCCAAACAATGCTTGATATGGCTTGTCGGGACGGGCTGCACGCAGGCGCTTAACCTCCGCTAAACTCCGCTCCGCCCAGGCATGCGTTCGCGCCAAGGCCTCGACTTGATAGTCATACGGATCAATCAGCGAGGTCAGTTCATCAAAGGCGAAAGTAATATCCGCACCGATCCCGGCTTGGATTTGCATAGATAATTCTGGCGTAAATTTATGGTACGAGCCGTCCAGATGCGATTTGAACATTACGCCGTTTTCGTCCACCCAAGCGTGGCGCGACGATTTTTTAGCGATGGCGATTTCCTCATCAACATCCGTACTCATCGCCAATACTTTCTTAAAGCCCGAGCCCAGACTCAGCACCTGAAAGCCGCCGCTATCAGTGAACGTCGGCCCATCCCAGTGCATAAACTTACCCAAATAGCCAGCCTTCTCGATAAGTTCATGACCCGGCTGCAAATATAGATGATAGGCATTTGCCAGCACTGCCTGCGCGCTGACATCCGCCACCATTTCTGGCACCATCGCCTTGACATTAGCCTTAGTTCCAACCACGATAAACGCCGGTGTTGTGATATCCCCGTGCGGCGTGTGAATAATGCCAGTGCGCGCCAGCGTGTCGTCAAGCCTAGAAGTGATCTCAAAAGAAAACGGTTTCATTTGATAGATTATATCAGTTTTTTCCGCTACACTAGAAGCATGAGCAAGAAAACGCTGGTTGACCTTGATCCGTGGCTGGCGCCGCATGGACCTATCATCAAGTCACGTGAGGCGTATGTTTCGTCGACGCTCGAGAAAGTTCTGGACGGTAAATCGCCAGCGGAGTTTGTGCTGGGGTTTCATCATTTTGGCTTACATCAGACGGCGGCAGGCTGGACGTTTCGCGAATGGGCACCGAATGCTACGCGCATAGTGATGGTTGGCGAATTTTCCGATTGGCAGGAGCGTGAGGAATTTAGTTTACAGCGCGGTGCACATGGCGAATGGAGTGTTGATTTGCCGAAAGACGCGCTGCACCACGGCCAGAGCTATAAACTACGCGTCTATTGGCCAAGTGGCGACGGATGGCGTCTACCATCATACGCCACCTATGTTGTTCAAGATGATGATTCGGTGGACTTTTCGGCTGTAATTTGGCAGCCTGATGAGCCATATCGGTGGCAGCATGACGTTCCGCCTGCACCAAACGTACCACTAATCTATGAGGCCCATGTTGGTATGAGCAGCGAGGAGGAAAAGGTCGCCACTTTCAATGAATTTACCGCGGGCGTCCTACCGCGCATCAAACAAGCCGGCTACAACACCATCCAACTGATGGCCATCGCCGAGCACCCGTACTATGGCAGTTTCGGCTATCACGTCAGCAACTTTTTCGCGGTGTCATCACGGTTTGGCACACCGGATGATTTCAAGCGATTAGTTGACATAGCACACGGACTGGGGCTGCGCGTCATCATTGATATCGTCCATGCTCATGCCGCTAAAAATGAAGTCGAGGGCCTCGGCAATTTCGTGGGCAGCCTGACGCAGTATTTCAAAGCTCTCGACCATCCAGCGTGGGATTCGCGGCTGTTTGATTATGGTAAGCCGGAAGTACTGCACTTTTTGGCCAGCAATTGCCGCTGGTGGTTGGATGAATACCACGTTGACGGTTTTCGGTTTGATGGCGTGACCAGCATGCTATATCACGACCACGGTCTAGGCAAAAGTTTCACCAGCTATGATGATTATTTTACTGATGATGTCGATAAGGACGCCTTGGTCTATCTCAGACTGGCCAATGACATCATTCACGCCGTTCGCCCCGATGCCACGACCATTGCTGAGGAAATGAGCGGACTACCGGGCTTGGCGGCACCGACAGAACACGGCGGCCTAGGCTTTGATTATCGATTGGCGATGGGTGCGCCCGACCTCTGGATCAAGACATTGAAAGAAAAGCGCGATGAAGATTGGGATTTGGGCGAGCTGGTGCATACGCTGAGTTCGCACCGCCCAGAGGAAAAAGTCATCACGTACGCCGAAAGTCACGACCAGGCCTTGGTTGGCGACAAGACACTGATTTTTCGGCTGGTCGATAAAGAAATGTATTGGCATATGGATAAAGCTGACCCCAACCTGACGGTGGAGCGCGGCGTGGCACTACATAAACTAATTCGACTGCTGACCGCCGGACTGCACGGCGGCGGCTACCTTAATTTCATGGGCAATGAATTTGGACATCCCGAGTGGATCGACTTTCCGCGCCAGGGTAATCATTGGTCGTTCAAGCATGCTCGCAGACAATGGAGTTTACGCGACAATGGTTTTCTCAAATACCAATGGCTGGGCGAATTTGACGCGAGCCTGATGAAGCTCATTAAAACCGTTGACGACTCGGGCATTCACTGCCTCACCGTTCACCAACACGACCATGTGGTTAGTTTCATACGCGGCGATCTGCTGTTTATTATGAACTTTTCGCCCAGCCAGTCGCGGACGGATTACGGCATACCAGCGGCGGCTGGGTCATACAGTGTAATTTTGGACAGCGACGACAAGCAATTTGGCGGGCAGGGCCGGGTTAATCCTAACGGCCGCTACTTTACGACGCCACATGGCAACGAGCATATTATACGTGTATACATACCGACACGAAGTGGCCTCGTGCTACAAAAAGATTGACCGCGAAGCTATGTTAGTATGAATACCCTACCATGATCTTGACTACTGTGCTAATTCTTTGACCATCTTAGACAGAATCGGAATGACGTTCATTTCGAACCATGGATTGCGCGCCCGCCAGCGGAAGTTAAGCGGTGATGGATGGACAAGTGGAAAATAATGAGGCAGATACTCCATATAATGCGCGACTGTTTCGGTCAGGTTGCGCTTCGCCTGTTTGTTGAGATAGTATTGCTGAGCATGAGCACCGACTAAAATCGTCAGCCTCACATCCGGCATCTGTGCTAGCAGCCGTGGATGCCACTTTTTGGCAAACTCCGGTCGCGGCGGTAAATCACCATGCGCAGCCTTACCTGGATAATAAAAATCCATTGGCATTAGAGCAAACAAACTAGGATCATAAAATTGTTCATCGGTAACCCCCAGCCACTGACGCAATGTGCGACCACTGGCATCATTCCATGGCGTGCGTGTTTCCTGCGCTATTCGTCCCGGCGCCTGACCAACCAGCACGATACGTGAGCAGGGCGAAGCGGTATAGACTGGCGGCCAACCACGAGCATGAAACGAAGCATTCATACTATCTTGATCGATTTCATCATACAGCAACGGCCTAGTCATTACGTTAGTATATCACAACCATTCTATACTGTTCATGCTACAGGCTATCCTTCATCAATATTATGTGATATATTGTTCACATGGATATAAACTCAAAAAATATCATAGCTACCTTGATCTCGCTCGGCATCCCACCGGCCTCAGCAACGATCATCCATTGCCTCCTGATCGCCCCACCGTATCACCATAGCCACACAAGCCTCCACGAGCAAACTGGTTTCAGCAAAGCAGCCATTACCGGTGGACTACGCTACCTAGAAACACTTGATATGATCTCCTATCAAACAGACAGTTCACGACGGCAGCATATCGCTCTTGATATCAAGCCGCTCGTTACCTACACTCAACAACGTATGCTGCTGTTTGATAAACTGGCTGACGAATTACACGCAGCATCGGCCGAGCAAGTAGACGGTGAGTTTTCATCGGATATCGCCACGGTAGCTGAGCTGTGTAGCGCAATCAACGAAACAATTTGGCAGGCTATAACGATCTGGGAAGAGCAATATACCTCTACTCATCCATTGAAGTAAGATATTCTTCCAGAAAATCACTCCACTCCGGCACATTCTTTTCTCGAAAATAGGCACGAAGAAAAGTAACCATAGTTTGCTGACGAACTAACGCTTCACCTCGACCTGGACTAGTCATCATAATCTTTGGTAGCTTCAATAACTTTTCAAAGAAATAATTAATGAAGCTATCGCCATCATGCGTGCCGCCGTTGGCGTTATATCGATATGCATCAATGTTCACATCAGGCCAAACAGTTGGATCAAATATCCGACAACTACCGTGATTCACCGCATAAATAAGTGCCCGCTCGATACCGCATGCCCCAATCGCATCACACATATCAGCGTCAGATACCAGCTGACCAGCCAAACGTTCTGGCCGCACACCATGTAGATAACGACTATAGCCAATCCGAGCAATATTATAACGCACCGCATCCTGCAAATCAGCCGCAACACCAGCCTTCGTCATAATTGACGTGGTATTATTGAGTTCATCCGCTTGCTTTTTGCCAACTAATTTATAATCATCAACGTCGTGTAGCCATGCCGTCAGCAGCACTTCGTCCATTGAAGCCGCTTCTTTATGCTCATTCGCGAATCGCTCTGCTAGCCGTGCCACATTCGTCGCTATGGCCTGACGTATCGCCGCCAAGCAGTCGGCAGACTTCCTGCCTTACTATTGTCATTGATTTGTTCATAGACTTTATTATACACCCCCATGCAAGTTATGGACGTAAATCTATTTATTAGCTCCGAAATCCCAAGATGCATAATGCATCATACACGCTCGGAACAACGTAAACTAGTTCACGCAGCATAATATCAACCGGTGCTGTTCGTGAAAAGATTGGTTTCTTTAATGCGAGAGCATAACCGATCTCCATCGCAGCACTTATGCCAACATAGCCTTTGGGGGCATGCAGTAAAATAAAATCAGACTGCTCAATAGCCCGTAAATGCCAGTTTTCTATCTCTCGAGGCGACAGGCCAACTTCTGCAGCATCAACAACAAATTCACCGTCCATAAAGTCCACTCGTCGCGGTGACAATACCTGACAGCCGGTTGCGGCTAGCTCGTCGTAAGCTCGCTGTAACCCGTCAATATCGCGCCTGTAAGACCCGCACAATACCGCACGTACTGCCCGTGGTTTAGAACTCCGCATTACCATATTCATATATTATTTCAGTCAACTCGCCGCACCCGTTGATACACGCCGTGATTTCTCGCAAAAAACTCTTGTACTTTTTTGGCTCATCACGCATCTCGTCGAGCGTACGCCAGGCATTTCTGCCGCCCTCAAACTGTACGGCCAATTTGCCTGAAAATACCTTGCAAAACATCAGGTGAAAGATCTTATCTTCGATAATTTCACCTGTTTGCGCATGGCGCACACATTCATGGTACACCCCGCGATGAACAAATTCACCCCGTAAGCCCGTCTCCTCCGTCAATTCACGCGAGGCCGCATTGACGATTGACTCGGCCCACCGCACTTTGCCAGTAGGCGCACCCCAAAACCCATAGTAGGGGTGCTTGAGCCGCTGCTGCAACAAATACTGTTTTTCTCCAGCATGCTCACGCTCGATAACGAGCATAACTGCCACCTTTGGCTGCCGCTCAATAACACCGGCATCAGTATCAAGCTTATTCGCGTACTCCTTACCCTTGACCGAGAGGCAGTACCCGCCGTCGACTTTCTGCACATAACCTAGCTCAACGAGCCGTTTGATGTGAAATTTAATATGATCGCTTTCCAGACCGCTTGCTTTTTGTAGTGTTGCGAAATTGGCCGCTGGCAAAAATAACAATTCCCGCAAAATTTTCGTCTGTGCCTCATGGATCTTTGCTTCAAAACTCATATCGCCTCCTTTGGCTTTAGTGTAGCGCGATCGGATTAGAAAAACTAGGGAAGTCGACTTCCCTAGTGTAGAGGCGTAGACGTGTCACGCTCCTCTCATAGAATCAGAGATTAGATAATCTCAATAGCTACGTCATTCCTGAGTACTGTTAGTTGACGCTCTGCGGATCGCCAACTCAGCCAGGGCGGCCTTCTCTGTCTGCGGCCCACTTTCTATTCTGTCTGTAAAAAAGATACCGTTCAAATGATCTGTTTCGTGCTGGATAACCCAAGCATACATACCATCAAAGGCCTGTTCATGCGTCTCGCCCTGCTCATCTGTCCAGCGCAACGTAACCTCAGGGTAACGCGTGGTAAAACCCATTGGTGTCGTTTCAGAATCACCCGTCACTCCGCTCAGGCAGCCCTCTGGATTCAAGCTCTTCACAGGTTCACCGCTGTATTCAACGATCTTGGGGTTAATTGCCACGAGCCGAAATGGCTCGACTTTTGCATCCTCAGGCGGCCGCACATCAATGATAAAGATTGCGAGATCGCTCCCAATTTGATTAGCGGCGATACCTACGCCTCCGGGACCCTGTGAACGCAGCGTCTCGAGCATATCGTCTATGGTCTGTTGCACATGATCGCTCCCTACGTCCTCATGTTCGACCGGTATTGCTTCTTGCGTTAGTATTTTACGGCCACCTTCAGTAAAAAAATTTACAATTTCGCGTTTCATGTTTTTATTATACCATATTTATTGGGTAATAAATGGTAAGACCGTCGCAACATTGACGGTTCTTCCATCAGTTGACAGCCAACCCACCTCTGTTATACAATGAGATACATCATTACCGTGAGTCTTGGTCACCCAAGTCCACCATACACCATAGTGGACTGTAGATGACTTATCTTTGTATTAAAATATAAATTATAAGGAGTTCTACCTTGCGACAACAACACGCAAAAACAACATTACAATTACTATGGCGAGCATCACGTCCATACAAATGGCGGCGCAACCTTGCTCTCATCACAGCGACACTAACCTTAGCGGTAGGCACAATTGTCGGGCCACTGATTATCGCACAGCTCCTGGATATGATTCAACATGGTCAGCTGCAGACTGACTCTGTGTGGACATTGGTAATTTTCTATGGCATAAGTCAGCTATGGTCAGAGATTATTGGGTGGCGGATAGTACTATATTTGATGTGGACACTCGAAACTGCTATGCAGCGCGATATCGCAAACAAGGTATTCGCCAAGCTAGCTGGCGAGACCATGTTTTTTCACTCCAATAAATTTGGTGGCTCGCTCGTCAGTCAGAATAGCAAGCTCAGTAGCTGTGTTGAGCGGTTTTGGGATGAGCTAGTGTGGGCAGTGCTGCCGCTGGTCATCTCACTCACCGGATCAATTGTCATTCTAGCAATGCTCCTCTGGCAATATGCACTGTTTCTGTTCATATTCTCGATTGTCTTCGGTATAGCCGTCTTCTTTGGGTCACGCCCAATGGCCAAATTAAGTAGGCGTGAGGCGGAGGCCAGCAACAAAGTAAGCGGCAACCTCGCTGACATGGTGTCAAATGTGCTTGCCGTTAAATCATCTGGCGCTGAAAAAGTCGAGCAGCAGCGATTTGATAAAACGAATCATGCATGGCGCAAGGCTAGCCTAGCCACTATGCGAGGATTTCTCACTGTCAGCAGTGTTTACTCAACGATAAACACCAGCATCCGAATCGGTGCCATCGTGTTCGCTATTTATGCAGCACAGCATAATATCGTTTCGGTCGCAGCAGTGTACTTAATCATCACCTATACTGGCAGCGTCGCCCGTGAGCTGTGGAATATGAATAGCATTATGCGCAATTATAACCGGATCATTGGCGACGCCCATGAGATGGTTGAGATATTACACACACCAACATCACTTGTTGATAAGAGTGATAAAAAGCTTCATGTTGATCGCGGTGTCATTGATTTTGATGCCGTGACCTTTACGCATGACGAAGGCAAGGGGGCGATGCTATTTCGCAACTTTTCACTGCATATTACGCCAGGCGAAAAGGTCGGGCTGGTTGGCTCTAGTGGTTCGGGCAAGACGACTCTGACGAAATTACTGCTGAGATTTGCCGACATTGACTCGGGCACAATCACGATTGACGGGCAGGATATTGCCGAGGTTACACAATCCAGCCTCCGTTCGCAGATCGCTTACGTGCCACAAGAGCCGCTACTATTTCACCGTTCGGTGCGCGAGAACATTGCCTACGGCAAGGCTAACGCCACCGACGCTGAGATTGAACAGGCAGCCAAAAAGGCGGGGGCTTATGATTTTATCATCAAGCTGCAGGATGGATTTGACACACTGGTCGGTGAGCGCGGCGTCAAGTTGTCGGGTGGACAGCGCCAGCGCATCGCTATCGCTCGAGCCATCGTGAAAGATGCGCCAATCTTAGTCCTCGACGAGGCGACCTCGGCGCTTGATTCTGAGTCAGAAGTTCTGATCCAAAAATCGCTCAAGACGCTGATGAAAAACCGTACCTCAATCGTCATCGCTCATCGACTTTCAACGATTGCAAAGCTTGATCGAATCATCGTGATGCATGATGGCAAGATAGTCGAGGATGGATCGCATGACCAGCTCCTTAAGCACGGCGGCCACTACGCGAAACTGTGGCAGCATCAATCTGGCGGCTTTATTGACGCCTAACCAGCACAGTCTCTAGGTAGTATGCTATAATGCATAATGATATGATGCACGCGTTTATTGATTTTATTGTTCATTTTGGTGTTGTCGCGATTTTGCTGGTTGTCTTTGCCGAATCAGGCCTACTCTTTGGTTTCATTTTCCCGGGTGACAGCCTGCTGTTTACGGCTGGCTATATGGTGCAGCAACATATTCTGCCAATTGATATTCATTTCTTTGCACTACTACTCTCGCTCATGGCTATCCTTGGCGATAGCGTTGGCTACGCATTTGGACATAAAGTTGGCCGTAAATTATTTGAACGCAAAAACTCTCGCTTCTTTAAGAAGAAATATCTCGTGCAAGCCGAAAAGTTTTACGAAAAGCATGGCTCACTTACCGTGGTGCTGGCGCGATTTGTACCGATCGTGCGTACGTTTGCGCCAATCGTGGCTGGCGCTAGCAAGATGCACTACCGAACCTTTATCGTCTTTAATATCATTGGCGGCGTTATTTGGGCCACACTTTTCACCTACCTCGGATTCTTTGCTGGCAAAGCGCTCACCGACGCTGGTATTAATATTGAGGTCGCTGCACTAATTATCATCTTCTTGTCAGTGCTGCCAATGATCATTCACGCCCTCAAGCAGGAGCATACTCGCGCGGCGCTGCGCCAACAAGTATCAGTCCTACTCGGTAAGACTCGCCGCAAAAAGCAATAAGCCTTCATGATGAAGCCTGCTCGTTAGTAGCTATACGTCCAACTACAGCAAACTTTTCAGATATGTACCGGTAAATGATTCTGGCACGTTGGCGACTTCTTCTGGCGTACCGCTCGCTACTACCGTACCGCCGCCGAGACCACCCTCAGGCCCCATATCGATAATCCAGTCGGCCGATTTAATCACATCCAGATTGTGCTCAATAATAATCATGCTGTTACCGCCGTCAACCAGCTGCTGCAAAATTCCCAGCAATCGCTTAACATCGGCAGAATGTAGTCCAGTTGTCGGCTCATCCAGAATGTACATCGTCTTGCCCGTCGAACGCTTTGAAAGCTCCGTCGCTAGCTTGATACGCTGCGCCTCGCCACCCGAAAAGGTGGTTGCTGGCTGACCGAGCTTAATATAACCAAGACCAACCTCGACCAACGTCTGTAATTTCCGAGCGATATTAGGCACGCTATCAAAGAAGTCCGCTGCTTGCTCAACCGTCATATCGAGTACATCAGCAATCGTCTTATTTTTATACTTAATTTCCAGCGCCTCACGATTGTAACGCTTACCGTGGCATTCGTCGCACTGGACGTAGACATCCGGCAAGAAATGCATTTCAATCTTGATCATACCGTCGCCTTGGCAGTTTTCGCAGCGACCGCCCTTGACATTAAAACTGAACCGACCAGCTTTATAACCGCGGACATTAGCCTCAGGAGTACTGGCAAACAGTTCGCGAATTGGCGTAAAAATACCAGTGTAGGTCGCTGGATTAGAGCGTGGCGTACGGCCAATTGGTGACTGATCGATGACGATAGCTTTATCCAACTGCTTTATTCCCTCAATTTTATCGTGTGCGCCAGGTACGTCACTAGCCCGGTTGAGCCGTGCCGCTAATTCCTTGGCGACGATATCATTAACTAGCGTCGACTTACCGCTGCCTGAGACACCCGACACCACTGTCATCAGGCCCAACGGAAATGCCACATCAATTTGTTTCAAATTATTCTCACGAGCGCCGCGGACGATTAGTTGACGGCTCGCATCAACCTGGCGGCGGTGTTTTGGTACGGCAATTTTTTCTACACCCGACAGATACTGCCCGGTTATACTATCCGTGCATTTAGCCACCTCATTTGGCGCACCCAGCGCCACCACCGTGCCGCCATGAACACCAGCACCCGGCCCCATGTCAATCAAAAAGTCGCTCTGCCGAATTGTATCCTCGTCGTGTTCGACTACTAGCACCGTGTTACCTAAATCGCGCAGACGCTTCAGCGTAGCAATTAGCCGGTCATTATCACGCTGGTGCAAACCAATCGACGGCTCATCCAGCACATACAGCACACCCTGCAAACCGCTGCCAATTTGCGTTGCCAGCCGAATTCGCTGCGCCTCACCGCCGCTCAGTGTATTGGCGGCGCGCCCTAACTCCAAATAATTCAGCCCGACATTACTCATAAACCCGAGCCGTGCTGTAATCTCTTTCAAAATAAGCCGGGCGATCATCGCCTGCTGCTCATTTAGTGTTAACTTGTGAGTGAACAAGTCAAGCGCATCATCAACGCCAAGGTCGCAAATATCCATGATATTCAGACCCTGCACCGTTACTGCTAGGACAACCGGCTTCAGCCGCGCGCCGCCGCAAACATAACAATCCCGCTGGCGCATAAACCGCTCAATGTCCTTGCGCATAAATTCGCTATCGGTTTCTTTCCAGCGCCGCTCCAAATTGGGAATCACCCCTTCATATGTTGTATCATAATGCCGCCCATTGCCAAGCTGCACTGGATATTTCTGATCGCCCGTGCCGTAGAGTACTTTCTGGCGCGCCTCATCAGACAACTGCCCAACCGGCGTCCGGATACTGAAACCATGCGCCTCAGCTACTGCCGAAATCTTGCGCATGTAAAAGTTATCGACATTAATCCGGTTGTATGGCCGAATTGCCCCTTCGGCAATTGTCAGATTCTCATTCAGTACTAAACTAGGATCGACTTCCAATCGGCTGCCAAGTCCAGTGCAGCTCGGACAGGCCCCTTGCGGTGCATTAAAACTAAACAAACGCGGCTCAAGCTCTGGGATCTCCTCATCCGGATGATCAACACAGGCATATCGCTGCGAGAACGTCTTCAGTTCATCCGTATCAGCATCCAGCACCTCAACCACACCCTGGCCAAGCTCCAGCGCCTGCTCGACGCTCTGGCTCAGCCGGCTAGTTAGGTCATTGTTCACCACTAGGCGATCAACCACTAACTCAATGCTGTGCTTGTAGTTCTTCTGTAGCTGCGGAAACTCATCCAGTGCATACACCACGCTATCCACGCGCACCCGGGCGTAACCTAACCGCCGATACTGCTCTGGAATGTGCGCAAACTCACCCTTCTTATTTTTGACAATTGGCGCAAGTAGCAGCAATCGCTTGCCCTCATATTGCTTGATAATCTCCTGGATAATCGCCTCGGCCGTGCGGCGCGACACTGGCTTATGGCAACGCGTGCCGTCTGGTTTGAGAGCCGGACAATGCGGCGTGCCAATCCGCGCAAATAGGAGGCGCAGATAATCATAAATCTCGGTCACCGTCGCTACCGTTGAACGCGGGTTACGGCTGGTTGATTTCTGGTCAATTGAAATCGCCGGACTCAAACCCTCGATACTATCAACATCTGGTTTATCCATAATGCCTAAAAATTGCCGCGCATAACTCGACAAACTCTCGACGTAGCGGCGCTGTCCCTCGGCGTAAATCGTATCAAACGCTAGCGACGACTTACCGCTACCACTGAGACCAGTGATCACCACTAGTTTATCGCGCGGAATTTCCACGTCAATATTTTTCAGATTATGTTCACGGGCGCCCTTGACGCGAATAAACTCTACCATATCTGGTCTATTATACCGAATAGACATTCATTTTTCCAGTTGCAGCGGGCGAGATAATTTCCCCTGTCGCCACACTATAAATATATTCATAAAAACATATTAAGCTTATGATTGCAAATATGATAATCAGCTGTTATAGTAAAATACATGAAGAGGTTTGTGATCATCTGTGGAATTGCCGTTGCCGTCGCAACCTTATTTTACCTGACCCGCGAAGAGTGGTTTTCATTCATGGTTATCGGTAGACTTCCATTCACTGGTATCATTCTGCCAGCAGCTGTGATGATGGGCTTCTGGATGATCATTGTGCCGGTATGTATTATCTGGGCAAAATCGATTAGTACTGCATTTTGGAGTAGTGTCGAGATTATCGGAGAGTTTGATCAGCGTCACATTAATCGACAACTCCGTCTAGTGGCAAATTCTCGTCACGCAACAGCACAGCACGTCAGTCTAGCTATGGTTGCAGCGTGGCTCGTAATGACGCAACGTCATCTAGCACAAGCTGATGCCACTCCCAAGGTTGACGACCAATCTACAGCACGATTGGCCGTTGCAACAAACTAAAGATATCCCCGCCCCGCTTACTCGGTCTGATTTGCTTCTGGTGACGTCAGCTTCTTGATCATCGGCAATATGATATAGATACCAACAATAGCCATTGCCAATCCAGCACCAACAATCAAGCAATATAGTGGTGTAATAACTGGCTTTAGGGAGGTTGGAAGGATGCTGATAAATACCAATCCTGTCCACACACCGATAGCACACGAGAGTAGGGAGACACTCACTAACGGCACTAGCGATTCAAAGCCAACGAGGCGCTTTAGCTGACTGAGTTTCATCCCGCCGAGCCGTAACGTAAACAGTGACCTCCGTCACTCCAAGAGTCCACCAATCGTCGATACAATTAAACTTGCTACGGCGACAAACAATGTCACGCCCATACCAACATAGGCAAGATCGGCGAAGTTTTTGATGACTGGATTAATGGCTGGCCGCTTAGAATCAGCACCACCAACGACCCACATTGGATTGGCTGATTGTAGTCGCTCACCAACTAGGCCTCGCAATTGATCAACATCAACTGCATTTTGTAGAGTCACGAGATAATTAACGTTGCCCTTTGTTTCAACAGTATCCATCAATATCACCGACTGCGTAACTGGCGCATCAAAATTGATGAGTGCAAATTGATCCGGACGAGCACCGCTTGGGCACGTATGCTTAGTGTATGATGCTAGATCGCTACAACGCATAGCATGGCCTTTTTCGAGAGGATATATTGCTGCACTATTTACAATATATTGCTGCCTATTAAGAGTTTGCTGCATTGACTGCGGCAGTGAATCACCAATAATTATCGCAGAGTTACCCTTAAGCTGTGAGTAGCCATTATTATTAACTGATGATGCACTCAGCATTTCAATGCCACTAACTGCCGTCAGATAAAAACTCCCTGCAAATAGTGCCAAGACGACACCACTGACACTGCGGAATACAGCTCGCGAATGTACCGCGATACGCTTACTTGCGATCAGCACCAGACCGCTACGCGCCCACCGAGCGCACCATCGTGCGATACAATTCGTCAGCCAGCCACCGGCCAATACCAGGCCAAACATAACAAGCATCACTCCCGCCGCGAGCACCATCATTGCTCCTAATGAACTATCTGCGCCCATGAAGCCACTGATGTCCCGCAGGAGTCCAGGCCCAGGCAAAGATACCAAGACCTATTGCTAGTGGTAGTACTCGCCAAATACGCAACTTCTTTACTTTTTCTTGCGTCCGGGCTACGCCAAGTGGTGAAATCTGTGCTCGCCGCATCCGCCGCCGGCTCACACCAATAGTTAACGCCAGTGTCAATGCAATGATTAACAGATACTGTAGCCAGTTTAGCTGCAAATCAGCCGGCCAGAATCGTGCACCACCCATCTCAAAATTCTGTAGCGGTGCCTGAAACAGCCAAAACGCTACGAGACCAATAACAACTCCGACAATCGAAGCTATAAGTGACTCGAGGAGAATCACTCGTGTCACTTGCTTTTTTGTGGCGCCAATCAACCGCAATGCCGCATAGCGTTTCTCACGCTGTACGCCACCTAATTGTTTGGCGATGACCAGCCGTTGCATCAGTTTAGTATATATCGGTAAAGTATGATGATTGCCCACGAGACTGAGCAACCTTATCCGTGGCGGCAACTTCCTCAGTACTCACCCCTCGAATAAGCATCAGTGCGTCTGGACTTTGTAGGTACGCATCAGGGATCGTACCAAGATACTTTGTATGCTTGCCAAATCTATCAATAATCTTATCCTCGGGATGCTGGGCGACCCTCTCGGCCAGAGCTTTTGACATATAATATTCACCAGATGCTGGTGTTGGTAATTGAGCAAGCTGGACCGACCCTTCTACGCCATAGAGTGACAGTACATCAATTTTTTTATCGCGCCATTTCGTCAAATTACCTAGCTGTACGTTTGACGCCTTTAGCGGCTTGACGGTGGTGTCTCGTTGTCGCTGCTGCGGTGCAGCATTCTTTAGCCGTATTAATAATCGCACGGTCGGTCCGTTTCAGTAGACCGTTTACACCGGCTACAAAATAACAAACCAACACTATACCAAGTGCGATAGCTGCCGATGTCAGCACGAGGCGGGCCATTGATTGGCGACCAGATTTACGAAGAAGCATCCAACTAATGCTCATTATATAACCCTCCTGCTATGAGCATCAGAGCTCACTGATTGTACATGTCCAGCGCTTGCAATTTGACCATCACGAACAATGATCTCACGGTCTGCATACGCAGCAATCGTCGGTTCATGGGTCACCATGATAACCGTTGTTCCATGCTCTTTAGCGGTTGCAATAAATAACTCCGTAATCTTCTCCGAGTTAAGGCTATCCAACGATCCGGTTGGCTCGTCGGCAAACAGTACGGTTGGATTGGTCACCATAGCACGAGCAATCGCTACACGTTGCATCTGACCACCCGATAATTCACCAAGCATGCTGCCAGCCTTGTCGCTGAGTCCGACCGCTTTGAGCCAGTGCTCAGCTTGCTTGTAAGCCTCCTGTCGCTTAGCACCATTGAGCAGCAGAGGCAGGGCTACATTATCGAGACTGGTCAATTCTGGCACGAGCTGTCCAAACTGAAAAACGAAACCAAAGCGAGTCCGCCGCAAGATACTACGTTTATCATCATTCATTGCATCAATACGGTGACCATCAAAATGAATCTCGCCACTATCAACACCGATAACCGCTGCTAGACTGTGCAATAATGTTGATTTGCCCGAGCCACTTGGCCCCATAATTGCTAGCACCTCGCCGGCCATAACATCAAGCGATACACCACGCAGCGCTTGCGCCTGTCCAAATGATTTCTTGATATTCCTCGCACTAATAATTGGCTTGCCCATGTAATAATTCCTCCTTTAACTTTGTTAGGCGTGAGATAGTCAGTTCAATCCATCGTAAATCTGCCTCCAAATGAAATAACGCATGATCAATCAATAGCATATTTGACAAGTCACTATCGCGCCGCTGAACAGTCAGCTCACGCATGCGTTGGATATGTGCGGTACGCTGATTATCGAGGTATGGTGCAGCGTCTCCCTCCTTGAGAATGGCGAGTACCGACTTAATGTACATCGTTGCCTGTAGTTGGGGTGATGGTGCTTCAGGAGTCTCCAACCATGCTTGTAGCTCATAATGTCCTTTTTAGTGATAGCATAACGAACTCTGTCTGGACCACCTGAGGTGCCAGTATCGACAATTTCTTTAACCTTGCCATCATGTTTTAACCGCGCCAATATTGAATATACCTACCCGGCTAGAATTGGCTTATCTTTACCAAAGTAGTCATCGTACTTCTTCTTTAACTCATATCCATAGTTTGATCCTTACGCTAAAAACCCAAGAAGTGTGTACTGTGCATTCATACTCTTACTATACACCACGTGACTAGCTATCGCAAGGGTTATTATAAACTTAGTGTATAGTTGTCTTATAGCGCTGAACAGCCGGATTATATGCCTGCCATGCCGGCATCAAAACCCCTAACCGCCTGCCGTCAGCCAATACTTCATCATACCCAGCTAGCCATTCGTTAAATCCGTGCTTCATATGACCCGTTACCATATCGACTACATCGGGCTGTTGAAGTGCATGCCGCATTATTGCAGTAGCTACCCTTAGCGGCATCATTGATAGTACATTGAAAGGGAAAACTCGCCACACCGCAACACCTTGGTGACGACATAGAGACATACCGTCACGAAGTGCCATAATTAGCTGACGAATCGCCCCTGGATCATGCGTTAATGCCGAAAAACTGCCACTACTAGCTATGGCGCCAGCAGTTGCTGATTGCTGGAGATAATGAACTTTCATCCAATCAAGCAGACGAGCATCATAGCTGCTCGCTACCCCAGCTTCTTTTAAGTGCTGCATGAATAACTTTGCTCCCGCCCTTGCACCACCAACCCGCGTCGGTGTTGGAAATATAATAACCTTCACGCCATTATTATCTCGCCCACCGCCAATACTGGAAGGGAAGGCAATAAAATAATCATCAGGCGATATATATTGATCAACCTCACTGGCCAGATTCCAATTATTTTGCATAAATCCAATCCACCTAGCCTTCGGCTGATACTTTGCTAGTATCGGCAGTACCGATTGAAGTTGACAGCGATTAACCGTTACTAATATAACGTCGTAATAACCTACTGGCGATGTGACACACTGTGGGTAAAATACCGTCGACTGATACGTATTGTCACGCTGACGCAAATCCTTTATAGCAAGTGGCACGCCTTGCGACACCTCTTCATACCGCTCAGGCGATACGAGCACATCCACATCATGGTGTACCGCTAATAAATGTGCATACGTCAGACCGATTGTTCCCGCACCATAAATTAAGTACCGCATCTTAGTCCTCAGTGGGCAGTATCGCCTCCGCCCATAGCTGTAATTCCTGCAAGATAAACTGCTGCTCGTCAGTCGCTGTCGGCGCCAACCGCTGCAGAGACGCCATAAACTGCGGTAGCTGCGCCTGCAGATGCTGAGCCCGCCATGCTTCCCATTGCACTAAATCATCTTCGCTGAGCGAGCGCGGAAAGTTGCGCGCTTTGTAGTGCAGCAGTAGTGACGCCAGCCGCTCGTCCTGGAATTCTGGATGAAAATCAGCCAGCTCGCGCTCATCAGCATTACGCACCGCTTCGACACGGATACGATCGCGGTCATGCAAAAAGCCATCGTACAGTTGTGCTTCTGGATCGGGCATCTTTTTGAAGGCTGGTTTATTTTCAAAAATACTGCGCAATTTTTCGGCAAAATCTGGGTGATTCAGCAAAATATTTTGATGCTGTTGGACAATTTCTGTGCTAAGCGAAATTTTCTGCCAGCCATCGCCCTGCTCCAGCACACCCAGCGGTGCCACCGCCGGACAGCGATTGTACTGCAACTCTTTGACTGGCAATTTGACGAAATCCTCAGCCTGCCGCTCCTCCCACGACGCAAAGATTTTCTTTGTTAATTCCTCCGCACTCAGCCCAACAAACGGTATCGGATCATACCGCAAGTCATAGACGACCACACCGCCGTTTCGACTGGTCGTCAGTGGAAAGGCCACCGTGGTTTTGGCGAACTCTTTGTCGTAACGCCCGCTGGCGTAAACAAACGGTTTTTTGTCATCCACGTTGACCAGCTGTTGGACTGCTTTTTTGTCACGCATTTTTAGCAAGTAATCATACAGCTGTGGCTGCTTTTGCTTAATCAATTTCGTCACGGCAATCAGCGCTGTCACGTCCGCTAGAGCGTCGTGAGCATTCTCATGCGCAATACCGTTGGCGCTAGTGATCAATTCCAGGCGGTTGCTTGGCTCACCCTTGTCATCAAGCGGCCACTCGATTCCCTCCGGCCTCAGTGCCCTAGTCAGCCGAACTACATCCAGCAAATCCCAACGCGAGCGACCGTCTTTCCAGCTCCACTCGTACGGATCATGAAAATTACGCCACAACAAATGACGAATAAATTCGTCGTCAAACCGAATATTATTGAAGCCAACCGCGATGGTGTCCGGCGTAAAAATCTCCTCGCTCAACATCCGGGCAAACTGCGCCTCGGTGTAACCTTCTTCAACCGTTTTTTGCGGTGTGATGCCAGTCACCATTAGTGCATCAGGACTCGGCAACGTATCATCATTCAGCGTCACCAATAGATTATACGGCTCACCAATCGGCTCGAGATTCATGTCCGTCCGCTGCCCAGCAAACTGCATGATGCGGTCTTGCCGTGGATTTAATCCACTCGTCTCGAGGTCGTAGAAGAAAAATGTTTGCGCCATACCTATAGTATAGCAAAGCTACGAGATGACACCCAAACCTACTACTCAACCAACGTAAACGGCGTCGATTCGCCAATCTGCACCACGGTCTCGCCGACTGCGCCCTGACGGATTAGCTCGTGAGTGATACCCATTTTTCGCATGATGTCGCGCAGGCGATTGACCGATTCAAATTGATCAAAGTTAGTACGACGAGCAAACTTTTCAATTTTAACACCGTGGATAATGAAACTGACCGCATCTTCATCGTCCGCATTTTCAGGCTCCGCGCCAACCACCCGTTCTACCGTCCAGGCGTCAGACGCTGCTTGTGCATCCAATGCAATAACCGGCAAATCGCTGTCCTCTTCTTCGGTCAGCTCAGCTTCCCGTACTCGATAATTCGTGACTTCCCGACGCAGTAGGCGTAGCAATTCCGTCACGCCAGCATGTGTCTGAGAGGAAATCGCCACCACTGGCGAACCATTGGCTACATTGTGTAACGCTGTCGACTGCATGGCAATGATTTCATCATCCAATCCTTCACATTTCGTCAAAGCGATAATCTCTGGGCGCGTCGCCAATTCCTCGGAATATTTTTCCAGCTCACGGCGAATAGTCTGGTATTTTTCCGCTGGGTCGTCACTATACGCATCAATCATGTGGAGCAACACGGCCGTCCGCTCAACGTGGCGCAGGAACTGATCGCCCAAACCCTTACCTTCCGAAGCGCCTTCAATCAACCCCGGGATGTCAGCAATCAACACTGAACCATCATCAACATCCGCTACGCCCAAATTTGGCGTCAAGGTCGTAAATTCATAATTGGCAATTTCCGGCCGAGCATTAGAAACCACGCTCAAGAATGTCGATTTACCAGCATTAGGGAAACCAACCAAGCCAACGTCGGCCAATAATTTCAATTCCAGCTCAGCCTCAAATTCTTCACCCGCCTCGCCAAGCTCAGCCATCTTTGGTGCTTGGCGCGTACTGGACGTAAAGTGCGCGTTACCAAAGCCGCCATCACCGCCCCGGGCAACAACTGCTTGTTGCTGGTCTGCCGTCAAATCTGCAACTACCTTGCCGTCGCGCTTGACCAATGTACCCATTGGTACTTTGATAACCAGCGGCGAGCCACTTTTGCCACGCTTATTACGCTTACTGCCGTCACCGCCATTCTCTGCTTTTAGTTCTGGCCTGTGGCGAAAATTCAGCAGTGTATTAAGGTCTTTGGTCGCCAAAAACACCACATCACCACCACGTCCACCATCACCGCCATCAGGACCGCCTTTGTCAACATACTTCTCATGCCGAAAACTGACTGCGCCGTTACCACCCTTGCCAGCTCGCACTAATACTTTCGCTGTATCTACAAACATAATTTTAGTATATCAAAAAGCACCCCCGAGAGATAGCGGAGGCGCTTTATTGCCTTAGAGCATCCTAGTGAATAAAGTTATATCGACCAACCTCAGACATCGGGATCGTTCGATGCGTCACGACGTTATACCCAGCGTAATTCATATCGCTAACGTAGATCGTGCCACCTTCAACCCGCTCGACCATACCGACGTGACCAAGACCACCACCGCCCCATGTTGTCTGGAAGATTGCCCCTGGTGCCGGCGTATGATTAACGACAAAACCGGCTGCCCGAGCACTTGCTGCCCACGACGTCGCGTTGCCCCAGAAGCTACCAATTGGTCGACCAAGTGCTGCCCGCCGCTCGTACACGTACCATGTACAGTTGCCAAGAGCGTATCGGTTGCCAACTGATGCTCGAGCGTAACCATAGCTGATACCACTGACTGCGCCGCCCGTTGTCCGCCCTGCATAGCCCCGACGGCCAGAGCGGGACGCCACGTAACCTGGCTGCTCATTTTCTGGCAATACGCCACCCGGCAGAACAATTCGTGTATCTTTGGCTAGTGCCGCCCCATTTGCCAAGTCGTTATACAATGCCACTCGTTCAGGATTTGCTTTATACTTTTCTGCCAATTTTTCGACGGTGTCGCCGTCCTTAACAGTGTAGACCACGCCGTCAACCATCGGGATAATCAATGTTTTGCCAGCTTCAACCGCATCAGATGTCGTATTGTTCGCCCAGCGCACCGTCTGGGCCGTCACATTAAACTTCTTAGCAATCGAGTCAATTGTATCGCCCTGCTTAGTGACATAAGTCTTGATGCCGCGCTGAGCTGATTTCTCAGGCTGGATAATCTGTGGCTTAGAAATAACCTCCGTATCACCCTGAGCCAACTCTTTTTTGATTGACAGCGTTGCCGTCGCTTCACGTAAATCACCGGCAGTTGGCAGATTGACCGTCTCAGCCAGATCGGTTACCGCATTAGCAGCCGCCAGTTGATCTACTGAAACCTTATTTGTCTCATGTGTCACACCAGTAGACGGTGCGACTGGCTGAGAGGCCGAGACTGAGCCCTGCTGACTAGCGACGCCACCTGTCTGATAACTTAGTGCCAGAAATGAAATAACTAATAGAAAGATTCCGCCATACGCCGATATTGCGCTTAGCTTGAGTTTTTTGCCCCGATGGGCAGATGCTTGGTTACGAATAACGCTTCTCCCGTGTCAATGTCTCCATCAACGCTGACTACCGTACTGAGTCTTTCTTCTCGCACAAGAACAGGATGCATTGTCGACCTAATAATTAGTTGATATTGCTAAACGATTAGTTTTCCGCATCCGTGCGACCGTTCTGGTAGGCCCGCGCGCTTACACGGCGTATACCCTGTATGAACGCAAGCTTATTTCCATTATACGCGATCCTCTCATAATTTGTCAATGCTTTACCCTGTAATACACCTCACCCTTTAGCATATACACCAGCCCAACAACAAAGCTCAAAATGACTGCACATGGCAGCACCGCAGACATCGCCATCATTACAGCAAAGAGAATGGTAGCACGAACAATATACAAAAGTGTTATGACAAACATGAACGCACATATGAGTGCGAACGGCACTCGCACCATCAAGGTCACGCCAATCTTGCGATAACGCAGGCCCCGCTCCTGCTTAATTTTCTCCGCCTCAGATAGCTGGTCGGCTGGACGTGGCTGCCAATATGATACCCCCTCAGGTGTTATGATAATCTTCCATAGCCACAGTGAACCAATAGTCGTACACGCCACCATAAACAAGATAGCCGGGAGCGAGTTATTAAAGGCCAGTGTAGCACTAAATATCGCACGGGTAGCTTCTCGAAGCGCTGAGCTAAATGGGCCAACCTGAAAGACATAAAATTGTGCTAACACAATAAATTGCACCACCGGATACACCACAGTCATAGCGAGCGCAGCGATTCGTTGTCGGTACTGGTCAGTTCGACGGGACTGCTTCAAGACAATGAGACCTTGAACGAGGAGTGATGCGATAGCTACGCCAATGACAGTCAGTACTAACGGCATATCCTGAAGGTTTCGAAAGAATAGCGGCAGCTGACCTATGAACACCCCTGCTGAACAAACAAGTATTGCCGCCTCGATAATAATGACCGCCTCACATCGAATGTTACGCTCTGGTGAAGATGCAGCTTGTTTCTTGGGTTCATTCTTTATGGCCGTCGTCTTTGTCATTCGAGGATTTTCCCCTTTCTTTTTGAAGTATCCTACTGTCTATTATACCAGAGTATTTTTACGTTTTGACGTCAACAAAAATAGCTCGCTATCAAAACTGAGCGAGCTACTGCAAATTCAAACGGGATAACTATCCTTATAAGTATTGGTGACCTCACGGAGAATCGAACTCCGATTGCCAGGATGAAAACCTGGTGTCCTAACCGTTAGACGATGAGGCCATTAAACAGATCGTATTGTAGCAGATTGATAATATTATGTCTAGCTATCCAGTCATGCGAAAATTGACTTTTTCATCATTTTGGTGTATTCTACGTAGAGTTACGAGGATAAAGGAGGAAGTTATGCGAAATTTGTCATCACTATTCCGCTCATTGTCACTGCGCCACTATGCAGTTCTAGCGATGGTTGCGGTAGCGACAGTAGTGCCAACCACATTATGGGCACTAGATTCCAATCATTCGACTAATACCAATACGCAAACACCGACGAATACGAAACCTACGCCAGTTTATCGTTGTAATGCGCTCAGTATTGATCAGTTTTCAGCTACTAATTTCAAGTTTTCAGTCAAGTACGCTGCCCGTGATGGTGCGACATATAAAACGACGATCTACAAGGTCTACGATGCTAAGGGTAAAGAGGTGTATCAAACTGGTAACGAATTCAAGGGCTTCACACCGGGCACATACACGGTCAAAGCCTTTATTGTCGTTGATGTGAATGGTAAAGAAGAAATGGTGACCAGCGATGCCTGCGCTAAGCAGGCCACAGTCCCTGGCGAAACACCGGATCCAAAACCAAAGCCAACGCCAATTCCGAAACCAGTTGATCCGAAACCTGAACCAATCCCAGATAAACCACCAAAAATTACACTGGGGTTTGCCGTCAGAACTACTGTTGATGGCGCGCAGCACAAAAAAGTCACCGTCAATAAGACCTTTACCTACCGAGTAACCGTTACCAACACAGGGACCGCCACTATACATGACACGTATGTTACCAATACCGCACCACAAGGGGTAGCCTACCTAAAGGCATCCGCTGGTACAATTCAAAATAATACCTGGCAGACGCTGATTGGTGAGCTCAAGCCAAATGAATCGAAAACATTTACTGTCGACGCTATTGTCAAGCAATATGTCGCAGGCACACTGACTAGTACAACCTGCATCAAGAGTGATCAAATTTCGCTCGAGGGCCATAACAACTGCAGTGGTGCTACTATAGAGGTGGCCAAGCCGCAGGCCCCAGCTCCGCAGCCAAAACCACAGCCAACGCCGCAACCAAAACCAGCGCCGACCGATCCGAAACAGCCGACACCGACCCAACCAGTAAATCCGACTCGGCCGGCTACACCGGTGCCTGAACCAAAAACACCAGACCAACCGAAACAGCCATCAGCCAACAACAATCAGCAGTCACCATCAACATCAGGCAGCGCACAAACCACGAACCCACCTGCTGCACCGACAACCGTTGGTGAACTGCCACAGACTGGTAACGCCACCGACACGCTTGCTGGCGGGTTGGGTCTTGGCGCCCTCCTCACTGCTGGGGTCGCCTACCTCATCAGTCGACGTCATGTGTAATCATAACTCTGGTTAACGTGGATACCCCTCGCACCCCGAGGGGTATTTCATGGTACAATATCACTATGGCAAAGCAGAAGAAAAAGCGCTCCAAGAAATACTCTGGTGTTGACGCCGCAACAACTCGGCCCAGTGTCACGCGCATCCAGGCGGTCAGCCGCTCGGCGGCTGGTCAGTGGCTATATGAACGCAAAAAATTACTGCGTGGTGTCGGCATCGGCGTAGTAATAGTCATCATCGTTATTGTGATTATCACGGGTATTATTAGTCTGTTCCGATAATCAATATTTCTTAGCGACTTGTCACCTTTTTCTTGTTCACGGCCGGCCTATCAAGCGGCAGACGAAAACCAAACGTACTGCCCTTGTCTTCTTTTGACGTAAAGATCATTGATCCGCCGTGCTCTAACACAACTTTACGCGCCAAAAACAAGCCAACGCCCGTACCGTCAGGACGACGCTTGCGAGCATTTGAAGCGCGAAAGAATTTACCAAACACGCCAGACTGCTCAGCTTTTGGCACACCGATGCCTTGGTCTTCGACCGTAAACACCACTTCCCGCGTATCGCAACAGAGCGACACCTTAACCGTCGTTTGTTCTTTAGAATAAAAGATTGCGTTATCAATCATGTTCATGATGACTTGGCGGAGCTTTTCGGCGTCAATGGCCAAGGTTGGGACATCGTCGTCAATATGCACCGAAAGAGTGATGTTACGCTGCTTGGCCACAATCTTCAGCAGGGCCATTTCACTTTGTACAATATCGCCGAGGTTAGCCGGCTGACGATTCATAGTGAACGTTCCGGTCTGCAGGCGAGAGATGCTGAGAAAGTCATTGATCAGTTGTACCATGCGCTCACTCGAGGAAAACGCCTCGCGTAGAACAGCTTTCTGGGTCGGACGAACCGGACCGAGATCACCCTGGAGCAGCATGTCGAGATAACCCTTGATACTGGTTAGTGGCGTTCGCAGTTGATGCGACGCCATAGAAATAAACTCATTCTTCGCTTCGTCTAGTCGCTGTAGCTGCTGGTTGCTCGTCCGCAGCTCCTGCGTCGCCGCCTCGACACGCTGCTGCAGCTCGGCATTCAGCTCATTCACCTCCTCCATCGACTGAGCATTTTTAATGGCAATCGCCAGCTCACCACGCACCGCCCGAAGCATCGAGAGATCGCGTTCGACATAATTATTTTTCTGACTTTCGCCGATCAGCACAAAACCAACAATATCCTCCTGCAGCGATAATGTCATGACGATAGCCAGCTTTTGTAGTTTCATCGTCCGCCGTAACTGCTCCGGTAGTGATTCGACCACCGCCACGTCATCGAGCTGCTCAAGCTGGTGTTGCATTACCAGCTCCGCTAGATCTACCTGCGGCGGACGAGTGTGTCCACGTGAGCCAAATATCCGAAAGCGACCATTATCATACACGGCAAAAATAACCTGACGCGCCTTGATAAGCCGTGTTAGGCACACCGCTAACCGAGTCGTCAGTAGTCGCAGCCCCATCGTATGTAGCAAAATTTGCCCAATCTCGTTGATAAAGCTTTCAATGGTATAGTCCTGTCGATAAAATAGCTTGTCAGTCAGGCGATCAAAAAACTGCTTGGTCGGTTGAAACAAAAACCCTAACAATAATGCCGCTAGCACACCCCAGAATCCTGGCATCCCGCCGATATCATGACCACTGAACGCACTGACAATCGCCGAGATACTATAGGTTGCCGTGTAGTATACGATTGTTAATAAGCTTAGCAGCATGGCGTACGCAATTGTTCGCACCGCCGCATCTTTCAAACCGAAGAGACGATGTTTGACAATCGTCAGGTATGCCAGCGGTATAAAAATAAAAGTGCTCAGCGGCCCAATCCAGATGAGGTCATAGCGACCAACAGCCGGCAGCAGTAAATTAAATATCATACCTACGCTGCCAGCAATGCCATAGGCATAGGAAATGAGTCGTAGCTGAGAGCGCACCAAGAGCGCACTGCGGCGACGAGCCTGATGCGCGAGGATGATAAGTGCCGCCAAAAACAGCAGTATGAAATACACCATATAGATGAAATAACCGATCGGATGAATCACGACCGTATGGTCATTCAAGGCCACCTGCGCTATTAGCCAGTCAACTCGCACCACAATCACCGTAGCAACAATGCCAAATAACACCCAGGCAGTGACTGGCACGTATTTTGTTGTTCGCCGCGCACCGATGTGAGTCGCCACTGAGATCATGGCTGCCGCGATCAGCGCTGCTCCGATGTAATATATTCTCAGGTATATTAGTGCCGCCGCCAGTACATTCGTCGCTAAGAACGCCGCAATACCCAGTGCCCACAGCGCAATGCCAACCGTCAGCACAAAAAAGAACCGAGTTGCCGGCTGGCGTGGTTGATTGGCCACAACCATCAGACCAAACACCAGTGACATTACCCCGGCAATGATCAGCCCCGCTATCTCCATGCCCACTCCCTCGTCATATTTCTAGTGTACCACCAACCTTTGGTCTACGCATAGCATACAGTGCATAGACGCCATCATCAGGACAATATACATCGACGTGCCAATCGCTTAGACCCGCTGCCCCCGCGATCCGCTGCATTGTTTCGATTGACCGAGGCTGGATATGCGGCCACTGCACAACATTGAGCGTAAAGCCCAGCTGCGGATGCGTATCACGCATATTGCCAACCAGTAGCAGCCCGCCGGGTTTCACCAGTTGGGCAGCATTAGCTAGAAAAGTTGCGGTATTAACCTGCAACGCCGTCGGACTTTCATCTGAAAGCACCTCGGGCACATACTCCAAAATTCCAACAGCATCGACCGCATCATATGCGGCCCCCTCAAGGCCAACCTGCCGCCGCAGTGCTCGAGCTGCCACGTTGGTTTGTGCGTCTACCGCAGGCATGACTACACCCTGAGGGTGCAGAATATTCATACGGCAAACATCGGTAAACTGCCTAACCTTCATTTCCTGAGCATACGTTTGCGCAGCACTGAGTGCCGACCGATCGAGATCAACCAGTGTGACTCGTGGCGTAGGGTTGCCGCTCTCTTTGATGTGCCGGAGCGCATGACAAACCGGCTGAGCAGCGCCGCAAGCTAGACTAACCCACTGCTGCTCTGTAGCGCCCGGAGGTGCTTGATCAATAACCTGCGTAGTGAGGATATCCTGAACAATTTCACCACGACTACGAATACCCTGAGCATCCAAAATATTACAGGCCCAGTCGCGCACCACTGGCGAGACCGGCTTGTCATTCGCTAATTGCTTGGTGTTCGGATCATATAACAAGTCCAGTGCCGACGCCGTCGGTATCAGTTCCAGCCAATTCTCAACGCCAGGAACCCGAGCGATCAACTCGTGTGTCGCTGGATTCGTATCATCAATCCTCGTTCGCTGGCGCCCAATCGCTGCGTTGAGATCACAATCACCATGAAAGCCCATACCAGCCAACTCTTCTAGCTCCGCTGTTATCCTCTCGTAGGATGACGTCTGGTATTGGTCACACGTTGGCACTGGATGAATCCGCCACTGATCCATCTCAAGTTTCGCCGCGCACTCTGACAACTCAACCCAGCCATAACGATCTGGCTGAATAGTTATGCTTTCACGCTGCTTTATTGTCACTTTGCCCACCTCTTTTGTGCTAGTTTTACAATACACCACTGCCTGCTATAATACAATTATGGTTAAAATTGCTATCATTGAAGATGACGTGACGATCAGTCAGATGTACCGAATGAAGTTCGAGGCGGACGGGTTTGACGTGCGGCTAGCGAGTAATGGTACAATTGGCGTGGCGCTCGTCGAATCGTTTCGTCCAGATGTTATTTTGCTTGATATCCAGATGCCAGAGATGGATGGAGCCGAGGCCTTGCGACGTATTCGCTCACACGCATGGGGCAAGACCATACCGGTTATCGTGCTGACCAACCTCGGCGAAGAAGAAGCTCCGCGCGAGATGCGCTCACTCGGCATCCAAGGCTACATCGTTAAGGCCAACCTCACCCCGCGCCAAGTCGTCGCCCAGGTCAAATCAGTCATTACAAAGCCGTGAGTTTCTACCGGATATTGACCCGGCGCAGGCACGCCGTAATCACATTATCAAACAATGCGCTCACCGTCAGCGGGCCGACGCCGCCTTTTTCTGGTGTCAAGTGAATATCGGTGCGCGTCCGGTTTGCTGGTGCCACGTCACCAACAATCTTACCATCCTCCGAGGCGGTGCCTGCATCGACTACCACCGCACCAGGTCGGATCATGTTCGGCTGAATCAGTCCCGCCACACCAGTTGCCGTGACGATGACATCATATTCGTGTAGTCGCGATAAATCATCACCCCGACTAAATACCGTTACGTCCAGCCCCGACGCTCGCCACATCCGCTCGAGCGGCGCACCGACCAGCCGCCCACGCCCAACAATAGCCAACCTTTTACCAGCCAGCTCCACACTATAGCCCGCTAACAGCCAATTGATGGCCATCGGTGTCGCCGGGTCAAACAGCGTTTGCTCAGAATTAAGGCCATCGACGTCTTTTTCCGGTGCCACCAACCGCACAATTTGATCGGTCTGCTCTGGCTCGGCCAGTGGTAGCTGGACGATAATTCCTTGGACGTCATCACGTTGGTTCAGCGCCGTGATTGTCTCCGGTAGGTGACGAGTCGCCACCCGACAAATTTCTACCTCAATTAAAATGTCTGCACCGTAGCGCTGCTTGAGGCGCATGTAGGTAGCGATGACCGGATTGTCCGAATCAGTGACGATGGCGAGGCGTGGCTGGATGTGGTGCGCTTGACGGAGCATGCGGACTTGCTTGGCCTGACGCTCTTTAATAAACGACGCGAGTTCTGCACCATTGAGAGATTTCATTGTTTGATTGTAGCAAATCAGCATGAGCACGTCGAGCGCCTTGAGGTTGGTAGCCGCCTGTGGTATAATCGGGAAGCTTGGCGGATGTAGCTCAGTTGGTTAGAGCGCTGGATTGTGGCTCCGGAGGCCGTGGGTTCGAGCCCCATCATTCGCCCCAAGCATTGTCCATAGCAAAAGTGCGACGTTATGTTTACCTTCACCACTCATTATGCTATAATCTGGACTGATTGGGCCAGTAGCTCAGCTGGTTAGAGCACCTGCCTCTTAAGCAGGGTGTCGAGGGTTCGAGCCCCTCCTGGCCCTCCAAGGAATTATTAAACCCCAGTTTTCTGGGGTTTTAGTATGCATAATAAATCGTACTGCTTACGAAAATGGATCGTGGCCACGTGAAGGCGGCTCTTGAAATCGAGGCGATGATTGTGAGCGAGTGGTATTATTGCTACCGGTTGGACCGCCCAGCGGTGCACTGCCTGGGATATTTTGTGATGATAACGACGGCTCCGCTTGGCGCAGCGAATTACCCGCAAAGGTACGATTAGAGAGCGGAACGTCGCTAGTCGTATCATGGTCTTCCGCCGTCTCGTCGGTGCTTGCTGATGGTACATAGCCGCGCGCACCCAGCGCTGATGACTGATAATTCCCGATTCGCTGACGATCACAGTTACGGTCGCTCACTCGACGACTTCGACCGGTATTACCAAACGCTGGCTGCGTCCGTGGCCGATGCGCCATTAACCGCTGAACCAACCGACGCGACATTCGCGGTTTACCACTAGCATCCATATGACCCTCCTTCGATCATTCCTGGCGCCCCGAGTAGGATTCGAACCTACGACCTTAGGCTTAGAAGTCCTCTGCTCTATCCAGCTGAGCTATCAGGGCATGTTCACATTATAGCATCTTTCTGGTACAATAGTGCAAGCTCGCGGGTGTAGTACAGCGGCTAGTATGCAAGTTTTCCAAACTTGAGATGGGAGTTCGATTCTCCCCACCCGCACCAATGTCAGATAATTTCAATCCGCAAAAAGGGCATCATGGATCCATATTCATACACAAACACATCACCATACCAGCCACAGGACATCGAAGACGCATCCGAATTTTATGACGTGATTGAGCGCAGCAGCCTAACACATCAACTGTCTGAGTCGCGGCCATACGTTTACTGGACAATGGAAATTTATGACAAAGCCAACGGCATCAAAGGCGGTGGCGGCTTGGGCGTATTGGCGGCAGACACGCGGCGGGTGGCCGAAAAGCTAGAGGTACCATTTGTGGTAGTGACACCGTTTTACCGCAGTGAGTCACACCAAAAAATTACCGACCTCGCACAGACGGAATACGTCGAAAAAGTCTCACCTCAGGAGTATGGCTTTCATTATATTGATGAGGTTTCAGTTAGCTCCGCTGGCTTTCCCGACGCTAGCCTCAGCGTCTTTCGCAAGACACTCGGCTCAACGCAATTCGTCACCATCTCAGAGCCAAACTTTGGGCAATTGTACGAAGGTGAAGGCTCGGGTGATCACCGGCTGTACCAAGAAGTGGCACTCGGGTTTGGCGGCTATAAAGCACTGAAATTACTCGGCATCAAACCAGCTGTCATCCAGCTCAACGAAACCGCAACAATTTTTGCGGCGTTGGCTCGACTGGATGAACTATGCGCCAATGGCATGAACTTGTACGAAGCAATCGTTTACGTACGCAAACACACACTCTACACCAACCACACCCTACTCCAGGCAGCTGAACCAGAATTCCACCGCTCGCAATTTGAAAAATTGGTACTGCCAAACCTCAAAAGCAACGCCGTGCGCTGCTGGCTGATGGAGCAATTTCAGGATGACCGCTTGCGGCCAAACTTGCTGGCAATTGAGCTAACCGAAGCTAAAAATGGCGTCAGTAAACTGCACGCCCGCGTGGCAAATTTCCGCGACCGCAACAACGACAAAGTCAAATTCCACGCCATCACCAACGGCATTGACCTGGAAACATGGGTGCTGCCGGAGATCCTGCAGACTTATCGTGAGCATACCATCCTTGATAAATTTGGCTTGCCAACAGAGCAGTATCAAGAAGCAATCGCCACGCTACCCGCCAACACCATTCGCTCGCTCAAACGCGTAGGCCGGCTGGAGCTAAACCGAGTCCTTATAAAGCGCAAGGATCAATACAACAACCCAGTTCACCTGCCCGAAGACGCGCTGGTATTTGACTTCAAACGGCGGTTCGCCAATTACAAGCGACCGCATCTACCATTTGAGCGCCCAGAGACACTCAGGCAGATTTTGCTCGATAGCAACGCTCACTACATTCTTGCCGGTAAGGTTCATCAGGGTGATCATGATATGTATCAGCAGCTCCTGACCATCCTCAAGCTCGTCGATAGCGACCCTGTCCTGCGTGAGCGCGTCCACTACATTCAAGATTACGACGAGACCCTGGGACGAGCGCTGGCAATCGGCTCAGACATTGCTATCAACGTGCCGATCATTGGCCTCGAGGCTTGTGGCACATCATGGGAAAAAGACATTGCCAATCTCAAGCTGCTTATCTCCACCAGCGACGGCGGCGTTGCCGATATCAAGCCGATTGCCTGTCTCGAGGTGAGCGGCGTGAGCTCAGAGGACGAGACCACCTCGCTCTACGCTAATATGCGGCGGGCAGCACAAATCGTCGCTAGTGACGATTTGCTGATGCAGCACATTCATCGCCAGCTCGCAGCCTATCTACCGATTATATCGGGTGCACGGATGCTCAAAGATTATCTCAAGTTTCTGTTTCCTGCCCGCCATACAACCAAATAGAGCCGATAGCAGAGCACTGCGTAATTACTCGGTAATAACTTCAATCTCTGCACCCAGTGAATTGAGCCGCTGCGCTAGTTCCTCGTAGCCGCGATTGATTGAATACACATCGCGCAAGATTGACACGCCCGGCGCCGCTAACATAGCGAGCAGTACCACAACCGACGGCCGCAGCGCTGGCGGTGCCACAACATCAGCGGGCTTCCACCTGGTCGGGCCAGTGATATACACCCGATGCGGATCAACCAGCTCAATCTGCGCATTCAATTTACTCAGCTCGGTGAAATAAATCGCTCGATTCTCGTAACTCCAGTCGTGCACCAATGTCCGACCTTTAGCGACGGTCGCAATCAGCCCCAAGAACGGCAGGTTGTCCATATTAATCCCCGGAAACGGCAGCGCGTGAATCTTGTCTTTTGGTGCAACCAACTTGGAGTGTTTCAGCGTGATATCCACCAAGCGAGTACGACCGTTGTTGGCTGCATATTCCTCACTTAACTCATATTGCAAACCCATCTCAGCCAATGTTGCCAGCTCAATTTCCAGAAACTCAATTGGCGCCCGGCGCACCGTGATTTCTGAGTCTGTCACCACAGCTGCCGCGATGAAACTCATGGCCTCGATCGGGTCTTCAGATGGGTAATAATCGACTGCTGTATTGATGTGTGACCGGCCCGTGATTTTTAGCGTCGTTGTACCAATTCCTTCGATGGTCACGCCCAATTTCTGCAAGAAGAAACACACATCCTGCACCATGTAGTTCGGGCTGGCGTTGCGGATGATGGTGGTGTCCGTGGACAGAGCCGCCGCCATGATAACGTTTTCCGTCACCGTGTCGCCGCGTTCAGTCAACAAGATTATCCGATCACCCGTTGTCGGCTCAACGCGCGCATGATAGTACCCACCCTCGGCCTCTACCTGCATCCCAAAATGCTTCAGGCCCGACAGGTGTGGCTCCACCGTACGCTTACCGAGGTTACAGCCACCGGCAAATGGCAGCCGAAAATCATGATATTGATGAAGCAGCGGGCCAAGGAACATGATCACGGTACGCGTGCGTTTAGCGGCAGCGATATCCATATCCTCCAGCCTCAGCCGCGCCGGCGGTATAATCTCCAGGTCGTTCTTTCGCAGCCAACGGGTTTTAACGCCAATCGAGTTGAGCACCTCAATGATCCGGTTAACCTCTTCGATACGCGCCACATGACGTAGCGTCGTTTTTCCCCTGTTGAGCAAGCTGGCGCAGAGCAGCCCCACGGCCGCATTCTTGCTCGTTTTGACCGATATATCACCAGAAAGTTTTTTACCGCCATGCACCCGAAAGTTCATCTTGCCCGAGTGATTGAGCGTAACGATGTTACAATTGAGTACATCACTAATCCTCATTAGCATCTCGACACTGATATTTTGACCGCCGTTCTCGATACGGTTGATGGCACTTTGTGATGTACCAATAGCCTCCGCTAGTTGCGTCTGCGTGAGGCCTTTACGATTACGATTTTCATTGATAATAACGCCGATTTTTTGGAGATAGTCATTCATGCTCATAATGCACAATATATCACACATGATATATGATGTAAAGTGCTATAATAAAGGAAAAGGAGGGAGTGTTATGCAAGATACACAGGTCGCCGATTTAATTGCGGCAGAAATAAAACGACAACAACGGGGGATTGAGCTGATCCCAAGCGAAAATTACGTTTCAACTAGTGTACTCAAAGCGCTGGGTAGCGTCTTTACCAACAAATATTCTGAGGGCTATCCAGGCCGGCGCTACTATGGCGGGCAGGACAATACCGACCAAATTGAGCAACTGGCGATTGACCGCGCTAAAAAGCTATTCGGCGCTGATCACGCCAATGTCCAGCCGCACTCCGGCGCCCAGGCGAATGAGGCGGTGTATTATGCGTGGTGCGAGCCGGGCGATACCATTTTGGCGATGGATTTGGCACACGGCGGCCACTTAACACATGGTGCACCGGTGACTCGCTCGGCCCGCGAGTATACTTTTATTCGCTACGGCATCAAGGATGTCGAGACTGGTGAAATTGACTATGAAGAAATTCGCCGCTTGGCGCTAAAACATCGGCCAAAGATTATTTTGGCCGGCTTCTCGGCCTATCCGCGCGAACTGGATTACGCCAAATTTGCCGAGATTGGCAACGAGGTCGGCGCCATGCTGATGGCGGATATGAGCCACATCGCTGGATTAATTGTCGGCGGCGTGGCTAAAAATCCGTTTGACTACGGCTTTCATGTTATCACCACTACCACACACAAAACCTTGCGCGGCCCGCGCGGCGGCTTGATTTTGTCGAGGGGCATAGCCAGCAATCCTTTGAAGCGACCGGAAAAAACCTTGGAAAACTTGCCAACACTGATCGACCGGGCGGTCTTCCCTGGCACTCAAGGCGGCCCGCACATGCACACCATCGCCGCCAAAGCGGTGGCCTTTGGCGAGGCGCTACGCCCAGAATTCACGGAGTACGCCCAGCAAATCGTTAAAAATGCAGCTGTTCTGGCAGATGAATTAAAGCGCGGCGGCTTGAAGTTGATCACTGGCGGCACCGGCAACCACTTGGTGCTGGCGGATGTTTATGGCAGCTTCGGCATCGACGGCAAGACTGCTCAGGAGCGGCTAGAGGCCAGCGGTATCACCGCCAACGCCAACGCCATCCCGAACGATACCCTGCCGCCATTCCGTCCCAGCGGCCTGCGCCTCGGCACGCCAGCGGTGACCACCCGTGGTATGACTGAGGCAGAAATTAAGCAAATTGCCAAGTGGATCATCACGGCAATCACCGCAGAGGACCCGGCAGAATACGCAAAAATTAAGCAACAAACTACTAGCCTTGCGGCGCGTTTTCCGCTACCATATAACTAATACTAAATAACTTGGGGGGCAAATCAGAAATGATTTCTTCAAACAAAACTAAAGGTTTCACATTGGTTGAGCTCTTGATCGTTATCGTGGTCATCGCTATCTTGGCCGCTATTTCGATTGTGGCGTACAATGGTGTGACACAAAAAGCACGTGATAGGGAGCGAGAATCAAATGCGCGTAATATTGTCAACGCCGCCGCAATCCATAAGTCAGACCGCGATTTTTGGCCCGACATTAATGACCTTGCCAGCTACACTGTCGTTAAACTACCGCCAAATCTAACCGACTCAACAAAAGTGGGCTCGTCTATTAGTGCCGGCCGCGATACATATAAATTTCAACTTTGTAAAAATAACGGATTTACCTCCAATAAGAAAGAGGCTACTGGCGTCCGAGTCGAGTACCTTCAAGAAGAAAGTCCAAATAGTGGAATTCAGAGTATGACAGCAGGCACATGCCGATAAACTATCTACCCGTAAATAAAAGAGCTCCGCATACGCCTCGGAGCTCTCTTGTTTGGTCTTTTAGTTCTCTCAGCCTAGCAACCCGATCCAGCCGTATAGGTTTCGGTGTGAATGGCATTCTTGGCCTCGTTCCAGATAGTAATCTTTGCACCAGTTTGAGGACTACCACATGCCTCTAGCTTATAGTGGTCTTTATCGACGACACTATCACTAAGCTTGTCAACAGCCTTAGCTGGTACTTTGACTGTGTTATAGTCCTTCAAAGCTTGCTTGTCGTTTGCCGTCAACCACTTACCTTCATTCTCAGCATTGTATGATGAAATAGCGTTAATGATGTTGCGTGCATCTGATATACGCTCATCGTCACGTGCTTTTTGTGTCACACCGTTGTACGCCACAATCGAAATAGCAGCCAAGATAGCGATGACCACGATAACGATCAAGAGCTCAACCAATGTGAAACCTTTAGTTTTGTTTGAAGAAATCATTTCTGATTTGCCCCCTATTTTTAGTTAGTTATTATTGTAACTTGATTGTAGCAAAGCGATTATAAAAGCGCAAGCATTTTATGAATAATTCCCCGATTCGACTCACGTTGGCCATAAAAACAGAGGTAGTACCTCAAAGTACTTCCTGCTCGAAACGGGCGTTATCCACACGACCCACCCGAACCCGCTATGGACACGAGGCGCCGGCAGTGCCGTTTACAGGAACATTGATTGACTTGACGAAGCGCTGACTGGAATATTCGATATTCTGACCCGCAACCGTCTTGGTGACCCCGAGGCTGACTTTAAGTGTACCGTCGTTGATCTTGCAAACATTGAAATTAAGCACCGTACTGGTGTCGATGATCGTTTCGACTGCCCCGTCCAGCTGCCAGATACGGTCGCTAGCACTCGGACATGAGCCGTCGTACATTGTCTTGCGCTTGAGTTCCGAGCCACTCTGGAAATATTCAGTGGTATAGGTCTTAGCATCAGCAATGGCAACTGCTCCCCACGCCACGCCGCAATCACTTTTTTGGATCAGGCGCCGCGTCGAACTATAGGGGTTCTCGCTGGTAGCGAGACTATGTATACGCACATACGAGGACGTTGTTCCCTCAAGCGTGGTACTGAGCCGCACATCCGCCTCAATTCGATCAAGTGCCGTTAGCACATCACTCTGTAGTTGTGACTTGGCACTGGTGACCATTGACGAGCCAGTGAGATTGATGATTAGGCCAATAATACCCGCCAGCACCAAAATAATGACTGGCGCAATCGCCAAGATCTCGATCAGCGTAAAGCCCTGGCTGTGCTGCCGTCGGTTAGAATTAGCCCGAAATGTACGTCGCATGCACCACCTCCTGCGCTGGCGTTCCATAAGTAATAATTACCGCAACACGAATGACCGCGATGCTGTTTGGCACTTTACAATATTCGACTCGAGCACGTACTGGATCCGGCAATGTTGGCGTGGTCGGTGGTGTCACGTGTTCAGTCTTGACCGCACCGCTGCCACAAACCTCAGATACTGTTTTATACAAGCCACGTTCACGTAGGATGCCGTAGCCGAGATTGGCAGCTTCTGAGGTGCGGCGAGCCTCGGTATTACGTGCCAATACCGCCCCGTACAGCTGGTAGCCACTCATTAAAAAGATCCCGGCAATAATCAAGGTGATCATCAGTTCGACAACGGTGAAACCGCCCGCATGCTTTAGAGACGTTTGCTGTTGAGTACTTGCCATTTACCCGGCTCCTTTGTTTCTAAATGATAAAAAATCGTATAGCGCCGACAAGCCGCGCCCGCCTCATCACATACACCATCCTTAGCGCCGGCAACGTAGATGTACGCACCATTTGGATAGTTAGTGATCTTGGTGTTTTCGTAATCATCTTTTTTGGCAAGCAGCTGACCCACGTTAGCGATCGGATTGACACCGAATGTACCGTTAATCGCCGAAATGAGGCGTTCTCGATCCAGTGGACCAGTCTTGGCGGCACCACCCAGTTCGTCAAACGCCGCCGCAAACTGCGCCGCAGTCATCTTGCCAGCGCCGCTAGCCCCGGAAACGTACGCTGGATAGCCGCCAGCAGGTTTGATAATATTACCGGCACCATCACGAATTTCCCGTGGGTAGACGCTCTCGAGATAATTCTGCAGAGCGAGAACGTCAGCCTCACGCTCCTTATCGCGTGCCGCCGCCTGATAATTACGAAAACTCAATGTCGCGAGCACCAGCAAAATCGCCATAACGGCAATAGCAATGATCAGCTCGACTAGCGTAAACCCCCGTCCCTTCATACCCCCATCATACTCGGAAATAAGTATAAGCGCAAGCGTTTTGGGGCTCAAATTTCTAACGGTTCTTGCTGAATCTGAATGCGGAACTTATCGTAGACTGCCTGGATGATGGCGTCACGTGCCGCCGCCAGGTCGTGGTAGCTGGTCGCCGACTCATTGATCAATACCAGCGCGTTCTTGTCGTGCACCCGCATGCCGTGAAGCAACGCCCCCTTGAGCCCAGCCTGTTCAATCAGCCAGCCCGTCGGTACCTTGTGTCGGCCGTCCGGCATGTCATAGCACGGGACATCTGGATACTGTTCACGAAGTTCATTCAGCTGCCATGACTCGATCAGCGCATTCTTGAAGAATGAGCCAGCGTTGGGTCGCTCGGTCGGATCAGGTAACTTATCAAACCGAATCGCCATAACCGCGTCACGGATCACCTGCGGCGTAAAGGTCGTGATGTTCATGTTGGTCAAATACCGCTGCAAGCCGGCATAGAACGGCGGTTTTGGCGCTGCATGATGGAGCTTGATGGTAATCGAGAGAATGCAGTAGCGGCCGCTCGCCTCGCCGCGAAAAATACTATGCCGATACGAAAACCCGCACTCCGCTGCGCTCAGGGTTACCACCCGGTCAGTCAGCGAATCGTACGCCTCTAGCTCAGTGAGCACATCAGCAACTTCCTGGCCATACGCGCCAACGTTCTGCACCGGCGCGGCGCCGGCTGTCCCAGGGATGGCCGACATCGCCTCAATGCCGCTCAGACCCATGGCAACTGTGCGCTTAACCACCTCGTCCCACATTTCACCAGCACCAACCTTGATCGTTACCGCCTGACCATCATCAGTTAACACTTCAAACCCCTTGATCCGATTGAGCAGCACCACCCCTTCAAATCCTTCGTCGCGAGCAATGACATTACTACCGCCGCCGAGGACAAAGATCGGGATACCTTGCATCTTGGCACTCTTATATAACTCTCTGACTTCATTCACCGACGTCGCCGATGCCATAAAGCGCGCCTTGCCGCCGAGGCGCATCGTCGTATATTGTTGCAACGGAATCTCTGTTCGTATCTCCATATGATACATTATATCATTTCTATTTAGGCGCGGCGCGTGGTATAATACCCTCGTGTGCACCCGTAGCTCAGCGGATTAGAGTACTTGGCTTCGAACCAAGGGGTCGCAAGTTCGAATCTTGCCGGGTGTACCATGATTTTCGCGCTTTCCTACCGGACCTTTTCCTATCAGCGCGTTAGTTATGCCCCGTTAGCTCAACTGGATAGAGCGTTGGTTTCCGGTACCAAAGGTTGCAGGTTCGATTCCTGTGCGGGGTACCACTATACTAGACGATACCCTGGTCGATAACGGGGTATTTTTGTTGGAATTCATCAGTTGTTGGCAATGTCAACTTGCCGTCTGTCATGACTTTGATTTTACTTTGAAAATGATCATACGCCTTATATACCGACAGGCTGGGGGTTATCATCCGCGGTAATTTATGGATGAAGTCCATTGCCCATATTATTGCTGGTGTATAGACGCCTTGTTCGCCTCCACTAAAACCTATCAGCGTTTCTCCGCTCAGAGACCGCATCAACTCATCATGAAATACTTTCGCTGATTGACACTTAATTTCTTCTTCGGTAACGGTCGTGAGGCGCTCTATCGTGGCATCAAACTCGCGCCGCGATTGTCGTTGCTGTTCTTCCCGCTCTAGTCGGTCGTGTGTCTCTTTCACACCATCGAACAGCTGCAAGAAACAGTCCGCCAAATATTCATCAGTATGACTCTCACGCGCGTCCAATTGACCATCGTTAGTTTTTATGCCCATGCTAGTACGAACTTCCAGTGCGGCTCGCTCACGCTGTATTGCGTCATACTCTTGTTGGCACTCTTGGCACTTCTTGGCAAACATAAGGGCGTCCGAGTTATATCGCGGATCTCTAAATATAAACCGAATAATATTATTGATAGTTATTATCTGTGCATCAAATCTAAAGTTAGGGTCGACTCTGCTCGTCTCCCAAAACCACTGCAGACTAGATACCACCGGTGACGGCTTGCTCGCTCGCGCCTTGTCAATAAGGTCGAGGTTAATGGTAATGTTGTCGGGGCATTCATGTATTACCCGACTAAGTTGTTCTACCTGCCCCTCAAGCCATTTTCTTTCAGTCAGTCGAAAGCCAATCGACCCAACCGCACCACCCACAACAGTCCCAGCTGTCGTCAGAAATGGCTCGCCAGAACCTAGCCATGACATACCTCCACCAGCGACAAAGCCGCCAAATCCGAGAGCACCCATATCCCGTAGTGTTAGCCTAGTATGTTGATCTTCCCGAGCTATATCTTCAAGTTGCTCGACAATATTCACGAGCATAGGATCTTGGCATATGGTAACAAAGCCATGGTTGGAGATGCGGCCGTTATATTCAACCATCTCAGACCCGGGGAGATCAAGAAAACACCCCCCTACAATTACCCCGTCCGCAATAACAAAACAGGAATCCTGCACCTCTCTTGAAAGCTTCGGGTCAACCAATTCTCCATCCTCTAGCACCTTAATAGGTGTTAATATCTCTACACCCCCTCGCGGTATGGCACGACGTGTCCGCTCGGTTAGTTGCCCACTTTCATCAATAAAACCACTCTCTACAAGCCCCTCAATTGAGCTGGGCGATCGTTCTCTAACCTCACTTCCGCGCCCGAAAGACTCCATACCGCTCTTAGCCATGTGCCTATTATACAATAATAAATTATATTGGCAACTCTACTGTCCGAGTGGTATCGGCGGCACGCCCGGGCCTGGGGACACCATACTGCTACCATTAGCCGCCTCGCCGACCACCGCCCGTATCTGCTCCACCGTGATAATCGTCGTTGAGCCCGGCGCGACAGAGCCAGCCAACAATTGTTTGGCGACGGTATTCTCGACAGCTCGTTGCACCACGCGGCGCATCGGACGAGCGCCGAGGCGCGGGTCATAGCCAGCATCAACCAATAATTTTTTGCCCGCCTCTTCGACAGCAACTTGGATTTTTTGTGGCGCCAGCGTTCGATTGATACCAGCCAAGATGAGATCAACGACCTGCAGCAGCTCTTCTTTGCCCAAGGGACGAAATAGCACGATTTCATCAAACCGGTTGAGAAACTCCGGACGAAACAGATTGGCATTAATCAGCTCGTTGATAAATGTTTGCTCAAACTGCTCCAGTTGGTAGCCACGCTCGATATATTCGCGAATTCTCTCGGCCCCAGCATTCGATGTGGCGATAATAATGGCGTCACGAAAACTAATATCGCGGTTCTTCTCGTCACGTAAAATTCCCTCGTCTAGTAACTGCAAAAGCGTCGTGAGCACCTGTGGATGCGCCTTTTCAATTTCATCAAGCAGTACCACCGAGAATGGTCGCTTCTGCACCTGGGCGGTCAGACTCATCGGATCATTCGCCCCATCAGCGATCAGCCGCGCCACGTCCTCGGCCCGCACAAACTCATTGAGATCCAGCCGAATGAGATTGCCCTCGCCGCCAAAATAGATATCCGCCAGCGCTTTGGACAGCTCAGTTTTACCAACTCCAGTCGGACCAAGGAACAGAAACGTACCAATCGGCCGATCAGGGTTGCGCACGCCGGCACGCGCTCGCCGGATGGCATCAGAGATGACGCTGACGGCACGCGTTTGATTGATCATGCGCTGATGGATCAGGTCTTCGAGGTTCAAGAGCTTCTCTCGTTCATCATCAGTCGAGGCAGTCGCGATCTTGATGCCCATGGTTTTTTCGACCGCATCATCGACCGACTGAGCTGTCACCAGCCCGGACGACGCATAATGAGCTGCTGCCTCCAGCACCTTGAGCGCCCGACCCGGCATCGCCACGTCTTGGACATAGCGCTCGCCGACGCGGTAGGCTTCAGCGATGGCTTGATACATGTAGGTCACTTTATGGCGATGTTCAAGACCAAGCAGCTGATCGCGCATAATTCGCACCGTCTCCTCCGGCGATGATGGCTCGATAACGATGGTATTGAGCACCGTCGCCAGCTGGGCATTACGCTGAGAAATCTGCAAGTAGCGCTGGCTATCCATGGTCAAGATAATTCGTAGCCTACCCGCCTCTAAGATTGGTAGCAGCAAATTACTCAGATCAACCGAACCAACGCCCTCCTCGAAAAACAGCTGAGCATTATCGAGACACAAAATGACATTCTTTGATAAAAATGCTTCGTTGAGGATCTGCGTCACCAGCGCCTCCAGCTCGCCCCGACCAGCCGCCGCCGAGATCAGCGACGAGGCATCCAGCAGGAAAATCTGCCGATAGAGCAGCGACGACGGCACGGTTTTATGTCCATCAATGAGCATCTCGGCGAACGCCGCCACGACCGTACTTTTGCCAGCCCCATTGAGCCCGACCAGCGCTGCATTTTGCCGGCCATTTGAGCCAAAAATTGTCATCAATTGATCCAGCGCCGCCTGATGAGCGTCCAGCTGCGCGATCATTGTCCCGCCCGATACCTGCAGGCTAAGGTTTTGGGCGAACCGGCTCAAGAGCGGCGTATAGCCAAACGACCAGTCGCGGGCGATACCGCCGGTGTGAAGCGGCTTTTGCTTGAACTGCTCGATCAACGACTTGAGGCGCTCATACCACATGATACCGCCCAATACATCGCGAAAATCAATTTTTAGATTTGCTAGCAGAGCGTCATGATTCGGAAATTGTTCAACAATCGCCGCTGCTAGCACCGCACCTGTTACTTTCGGGCTATTGGTGTCACGCCAAATTCGCAGTGCTGACTGCCACACGGCCGGCGTGTTATTTGGATCATCTGAGGCGATATTCGCCAAAAAGTTCGGCGTGAGACCCAACCGCACTCCGAGGAATTGCCCGGCCCGCGACTGACCGACCGCCAGGGCGATTTCTTTCGGCGACGGTCGCTGGCTCAGGCGGCCCAGCACATCCGCTGCCATCACATCATCAATCGTCTCCGCCCGCGCGCTCACCGCCATCGTCTTGAGATCGCCCTGCCACCACACACTGAGCATCGCCAATGGCCCCACCAGGCCAATCATCAACCAACCAATCGGCCCGTGCTTGATCAATAGCCAAACGCCACCCAGGCCCAATGCAACGGCGACGAGCACTACCAACACATGCCACACCGTACCAAACCGCGCCGTAAACCGTGCCTTTTGCGCCCGCAAGCTGTGATAGCGAAACTCCGGCCGCACCTCGTTCATGCCAATACCCTCATCTGCCACAAGATAATTCCTATCACCGGTGTTACGGGTAACAGCGCCCACACCACGATACTACCGACCGCCCACACTACCCGCAGGCTAATAACTACCAGCCCCGCAAACAGCACCAAAAGCCGCACCACCGCACCAACTGCCCGCGAGAACAGTCGGTCGAAAAAGGCCTGCATCTTGACAGCGAGCGGCGCCTGAGCACGAACTTGCCCTGCAGAAATTTGGCGAAATGGATCGAACAGCGTCCGCACCAACAAACCGATTGAGAAGACATCAGCCGTCCGCAGCACCCCAAGACCAACGCGCTGCATATGCCGCCGCCAGCCTGCGCCATACCACCACTGGAAAATACCCACCAAAAACATAGTTCTATTGTAGCACACTGCTTGGGCGCGGTATAATACGAAATATGTCACGACAGATTCTCAGTACACTCATCGGCAAAACCGTCAAACAAGCTGCTCGACTGCGCGGCGGCGGCTCGGCGCTCCCGGGGCTGGTCATCGAAAAGATCGATCCGGGCTTTATCGCTCGCACCCTGGCACAAATACCGCACGGCGTGGTAGTTATCAGCGGCACGAATGGCAAGACCACTACTACTAAAATCGTTGTTGAACTGCTCGAGGCGGCCGGCCTTAAGGTTTTTACCAATCGCACGGGCAGTAATTTCTCGCGTGGCGTGGCGGCAGCACTGCTCGGCGAGGTGGATATGCGCGGGCGGCTGGATGCCGACATCGCGGTACTGGAGCTTGACGAGGCCTGGGCAGTCAAGTTTGTCCAGCTAGTACCACCGCGCTACAGCCTACTGCTCAATGTCATGCGCGATCAGCTGGATCGGTTTGGCGAGATCGACACGGCAGCTGGTTTCTTAGCAAAAATCGCCCAGGCAACCACTGATACCGTGGTGCTCAACTGCGACGACCCGCGCATCTACCGCCTGCACCAACAGACGGCGGCAAACGTAGCGTTTTTTGGCACGACCGACCAGCTACTGGAGCTGATGCCAACTGATGATGCGCTCAAGACCGGCCAGGCTCAGGCAAATGACACGGCCCCAGCCGACGTGCTGCTCGCTGACATTGATAAGCAAACGGCAACCTTTCAGATTGATGGGGCCAAGCACGCGGTGCCGATGCGACTGAATGGCGTGTATAACTTGCTCAATGCAGCGGCGGCGCTGAGTTTGGTCCGGCAAATTACAGGAGAGAAAGCCGAGCTGACGACGTTACTGGGCGCCCTGTCAGACGTAGCGCCGGCATTTGGTCGAGGCGAGACTATCGTGATTGACGGCACGCCGATTGAGCTGATTCTCGTGAAAAATCCGAGCGGCTTTCGGCTCAGCCTGCTGTCATTTGCCGACGGGACGGCGGATACGATGATTGCCATCAACGACAACTACGCCGACGGACGCGACGTTAGCTGGCTGTGGGACGTGGATGTTTCACGCCTCGAGCAGGTGGCGGTGGTCAGCGGCGTACGCGCCCATGACATGGCACTGCGGCTAGGGTATGATGATATTACGCCAGAAATAATCGAGCCAGATTTAGCGGCGGCGTTGGAGAAATTACTAGCCCATCATCCACGCCAGCCAAAACACATTTACTGCACTTACACAGCGATGATGCGACTGCGCAAATTATTATCAATCAAAACCGATGTGGAGGCCATCCGATGACGATCACAATTATTCAATTGTATCCGCGCGATATGAACCTATATGGCGACTGGGGCAATACACTGGCGCTGAAAAAGCGGCTGGAATGGCGCGGCTTTACGGTACGCATCATTGATCATAATCCGGGCGATACGACTGACTTTGCGGCGGGAGATATTTTCATCGGCGGTGGTGGTCAGGATGCCGGGCAAGAACTTATCCAGGACGATTTGCTGGCGCGAGCGGATGAGCTACGGCGCCTAGCAGAGAGCGGCGTGCCGATGTTGATGATCTGTGGTATGTATCAATTGTTTGGCCGAGCGTTCACCACACACGATGGACGCGTAATTCGCGGTGCAGGGATTTTACCGCTAGAGACATACGCCAAGGCAGAACGACTGATCGGCAACATTACACTCGAGAGCGAGGAATTCGGACAGATCGTCGGTTATGAAAATCATAGCGGCCAGACACTGCTCGACGACGGAGTGTTGCCGCTCGGGCGCGTGGTGCGGGGCGCTGGTAATGATGAGACTGGCCAAGTTGAGGGCGCGCGGCTGCACAACATCGTGGCGACGTACCTGCACGGACCGATCTTGCCAAAGAATCCACGGCTCGCTGATTTTTTGATCACCGTGGCGCTCGCACGAAAAGGCTATACCGATAAGCTCAGCACGCTACCCATCGACCGCACCGCAGAACATGCACAACGAGTGGCGATGGAGCGAGGGCGATAAGCCAACCAGATTAGGTTCACATGCAACCTTCTGCGACAAAAATGCCCCCGGAGCGGAGCTCCGAGGGCGTGTGTTCGAACAAGATGAGTGTGGTCGGGGTGAAAGGACTCGAACCTTCGACCTCACGGTCCCAAACCGCGCGCGCTAGCCAACTGCGCCACACCCCGAGAAGCTAATCTCGTTACTCACTCCGCTCCATTCTACCACACTTTACACATTAAATACAGCAATAATTAGTGATTTCAGTTAATATATAGAAGACACTCTCTCATACTTATGCCTGGTACTAAGCACATCACCCATACAATTCACCACCGACAAATGATATATCTCTATACCATTGTCTGTGTGTATCTCACGCTGCCCATTCTCATTTGCATCGGTGTTATTCCTTGGAATATGAAGTTCGTGGCACTCGTCTTCGGTGTAGTAGCAATGTACATAGTGATGCGAATTCTCGGCCATACGCATGGTGACATCGGTATTACGCGGCAGCGTACCATCTATTCACTCAAAACCGTGCTGCCGATAACTATAGTTCTCGTTATCGCAGCTGGGCTGTTTCTACTCCTCGAAAAACCTCGATTCTCACCAACCGAAGGGGTAGGATTTTATATGTTTTATATTCTCATCTCGTGCCCGGCGCAAGAACTGTTATTTCGCGGCATCCTCAGCCGTATACTACAAGAACTACGGCTACGCCGGTCGTTGGAGCTTGGCGTAGCAGCCGCTCTTTTTGGTTATGTACATATCATCTACGGCGATATGCTCACCGTTGTTGTTATGAGCATCGTCGGCCTTTTCTGGTACCGAGCGTACCAGCGCTCATCAAACCTCATCGGCGTAACGATAAGCCACGTGGTGCTTGGTGTGATGACGATTGCTTTGGGGATTATCAACTAACATTGACAAGTACCCCCCATTTTGTTTAATGGTAAACAAAATGAGAGGGATGGAGCAAGGATCAAGACCAGAAACAAAAGAACCACAGCTAGATTACGAAGCGCAGCAAGATCCACCAGGACTAGCGCGATGGGCGGCACGAGTAATGGGTAGCCTGCTTGGGCGCAGGAGGGAAAAGCGCAAGCAAATGCCCGAGCCATCTCCTGAGGCCGTGGCAGCAGAGACAGGGACACCGGAACGCGCTCGGGAAGATAAGCGGCCGACGGTTGAGTGCCCCATACAGGAATTGTTGACGCTCAAGGGTGGTAAACCCGCCGTGGGAATGTCGATGTCTGTTGATGGCGAATCATATATGGAGTGGTTCGAAATTGATGAGAAGCTATATTGGCGATTGCAACGAGATAACCAAGAAGGCGAAGTAAACGAGATGCGCGATCGTCTCGAGGCACACTTCGATCTGCTCAGCGTATTATCTGAACAAATGCGTACGCTAGAGAAAGCGCGAAAAAAGCTTTCTTGCCCCCAGGGTAGCCAGTGCGAGTCAGGAGACTGCCGTGCGCGACTTAAACGGAGAATAAAAGCAATAAATGATCTCCAAATATTCGTGCGTAGCGAACACCATCGGTTGTATCGTCTGTGTCAGACATACTCTTGGGAGCGTACACCTCGGTGGCGATACGAGTCGCCGGTTGCGAGTTAGTTTTACTTTTCGCCCAACTTAACCTTGCGGTCCCTATATCGTCCATTCAATTCTAGCGTGTAGTTTATATGATTAGCAAACATCCCCATTAATTAGTTCACTTCATTAAATAAACCAAGCGCCAAGGCCCGACGAATGGCAACCTTATACCCCTCAGGCATGTTGAGCTTATTGACCTCATCCGGAGAAACAAGCATCAATTCTTTATGTTCACGACTGAAGTGCGGTGTTGCACCCTCGACCGCTTTCACAAAATATGTAACCACAAAAACGTGACGATACGGAAAAATTGTATACACCCAATTGTGAACATTCATCCCAACTGATATATCAATGTTCAATTCTTCATGAACTTCACGTTGCACGCACGCTGTTGGGCTTTCCCCGAGATCTAATTTTCCTCCCGGCAGCTCCCATTCGCTACGCTCATTTCGCAAGAGCGGAATCTGACCGTTAAGAGAGATGACAGCCTTAACAGAAATTGGCAATTGATATTCAAAATAATCAATATCCCGCTTGACCAAATAAGGCTGGGCGAGCGACTTAACTTCAATCGTTTCCTTTTGCCAAGCCTTGAACATAAATTACGCGTTCACCGCCTCAATCTCTACCGACAATACGTCTTTATTCGTCGGTAGATCAGACGTCGGCTCAAAGGTGTAAACCAGTAGCTGGCCAAACGGCATTTCCACATGTGCCATATCTGCTTCTGGCACCCGGTCGAGGTGCTTCATCAGCGCGCGGATGGAATTACCATGCGCTACCAATAGAATATTCTCACCAGCCTGTAATTTCGGTAGTATCTCCTGCTCAAAATATGGCACGACCCGCGCATAAACATCTTTGAGCGTTTCACCGCCCGGCACCGGATAATCCCAGCCGCGCCGAATGCCGTTGAAGGCTTCCTCACCAATCTCAGCCTTGACTTCCCACTTATTTTTACCGGTCAGATCGCCATAGTCACGCTCGTTCAGCTCGGCCGCCTGTGTCGTCGGTAAACTACCCTTACCGCGCCCCTCAAGCAATGCGTCCAGCGTTTGGTGCGTCCGCTTGAGTGCCGACGTATACGCCTCATCAAACCTGATGTCTTTGAGTAGCGCACCTAGCCGCACTGTGTCGGCCCGCCCTTTTTCCGTGAGCCCCACGTCCGTCCAGCCCGTCCACTTGCTGAGCAGATTCCATTCACTTTCACCGTGTCGACTGATAACTAATATTCCCATCATTCCTCCTCCGTTTATTTTTCCTACGAACCAAATCCCACGAATTGCGTAACCGCCTCTTGACGTTCGTCATCGCCGTCAACGATTCGCGTTTCGACATAGCCGCCTGGCCGATGATGAGCCCAATGTGGTATTGACCACGCGAATCCTTCATTGCTTGCCAGCACTGCGTCGCGGCTCAGGAACTGATAGGCGTCAATTTCCGACTGTTGCAAGACGATCTGCCCAAGTCGCTCATCATCCAGCACGGCCCGAAAGATATATTGATGCGCCAGTCCTTTGTCGCTGGAGCGTGAGGCTACCGCAAAAAACGAGACTTCATCCTCGGTGACGACTAACCCGACCTCTTCCTGGGTTTCGCGAAGTGCTGCCTGTAGCGGCGTTTCGCCAGCGTCAACCATACCACCAGGCAGACTCCAATGCGTCTTGTAATACGCCTTGACTGTGAGCAGCTCACCCGCTGAATTTTCGATCAGCAGCGCAGCACTGGCGATCCGAGTGTCCTGCGTCTTTAGCCACTCCTCATGCGGCAACCAACCACTTCTCATTATTTTGCGTACTCGATCGCCCGCGTTTCACGGATGACATTAACCTTGATAGTGCCTGGGTACTGCATGGTTGATTCAATTTTAGTAGCGATATCGCGCGACAGTTTGAATGCGCTCAGATCATCAATATCCTCTGACCGGACAATCACCCGCACTTCGCGCCCCGCAGAAATTGCATAGGCTTTATCAACACCATTAAAGCTGGTCGCCACATTTTCTAGATCGCGCATCCGCTCGGCAAAGTTCTCAGCCGAAATGTTACGTGCTCCTGGCCGAGCAGCACTGGCGGCGTCGCACACTCGTACGATCAATGCCTCCGGCGTCGTCGCCTCGATATCATCGTGATGCGCTTCGATGGCGTGAACGATCCGCTCGTCCATGCCGTATTTGCGCGCTAGCTCAGCGCCGATGTGGTGATGCTTGCCCTCGATCTTGTGCGTCACCGCCTTGCCGACGTCATGCAGCAGTGTCGCGATTTTCGTGATGCGCACATCAGCGCCAATTTCCTCAGCAACCATACCAGCCATCTGGGCCATCTCAGTCGAGTGCTTCAACACGTTCTGCCCGTAACTCGTCCGGAATTTCAGCTCACCGAGCAGTCGCTGCATTTCCTTCGGGATGCCGACGACGCCAGTTTCGCGCATGGCGTCCTCGCCGGCCTGCTTGACTTCTTTATCGATCTGTTTTTTCGCCTTGGCGACAACTTCTTCAATGCGGGCCGGGTGGATACGGCCATCTTTCATCAACATCTCGAGGCTCAATCGAGCCACCTGCCGGCGAATTGGATCAAAACTCGACAGCACGATCATACCCGGCGTATCATCCACCAAAATATCGACACCGGTCTCGCGCTGCAACGCCTGAATGTTGCGACCTTCTTTGCCGATGATCCGACCTTTCATCTCATCATCAGTCAGCTTGACGGCCGTGACTGTTCGCTCAGCCGTCACCTCGCTGCTCATCCGCTCCATCGCCGTGAGCAAGATCATCTGCGCCCGCTCTTCGGCATCATCCATAGCCTCGTGTTGTAATTTTGACACCAATCCGACCAGATCGTTCTTGATATCGCGCTCTGTCATTTGCATGAGCTTGTCGGCAGCATCCTTTTTCTTTAGGCCCGCAATCTTCTCGAGCTTCTCCTGCTGACGCGTGCGAATAGTGCGAATCTCTTCCTTGAGATTGTCAACCTCATCTTCGTGTGCGCGCAGCTTCTCCGCCCGCTTGTCTAGTTCGTCCAATTTCCGATCCAGCGTCTGCTCGCGATCCGCCAACCGATTCTCGGTCTTTTGCCACTCGCGGCGGCGCTCATTTTCGATTTTTAAGGCTTCGTCCTTAGCTTTCAGGACAATGTCGCTCGCCTTACTTTTTGCCTCGGCGATGTCACGCTCAATTTGCGACTTGCCATTAGCTTGCCGTGTTCGCTGATAGGCGTAAAAACCGCCCACGCCAAGTGCCGCGCCAACCAAGCCGCCAATAACTATTCCTACCATATGATTTCCTTTCTTTTCTGACCAGTCGCCCCGGGTATACACCCCGAGAAATGTATCAACGACCGACCATATTCAACTGATGCAATAAAACGGCCCGAGCCACTAATCTAAAGCCGCCTTACTTTTATTGTACGATATTGCGAATGAAAATACCACTATTTGCGCGGAGCCGTGACGTGAGCCTCGCCGCCATATTCGGGGAGAATAATCGTGTCGTTTTCGGCGCGCTTCAGCCGCTCCAGGCAGTCATCTCGCCAGTGATCGCCACTACTGCCAACGATCGGAATGCCGAGTCCCTCCGCCAACGTGTTTGCCACCGCACAGCCAATCCTCAGTCCCGTAAAGCTACCCGGCCCACGCATGATGCCGATACCACTGATGTGGTGAATGCCGCCGGTCTGCTCGTCCAAAAATCGTAGCAGCCCTCGGGCCAAACCACGACCCGCTTCCCAAGCCACCTCTCGCCAGGTATCACCCTGAATAATCGTTAAACGGCACGTCATCGTCGATGTATCGAGCAGAATAATCACGCTAACTCCTCGTCCGCCGCACTAATTGCCGCGAGGAGTGCCTGGCTCGTCGGCCCGCCAGCACTCAGCGTGACACGTCGCGACTGTTCGTCAATTGCTAGAATCCTCACTGTCAGTCGATCGGCCGGCAGCACCTGCTCGACGGCACCCGCCCACTCAACCACTGTCACGGTCTGCGGTTGCATGGCTACCTCCCGAATTTCTTCCGCCATGATACCCGCCTCACCCAATCGATAAAAATCATAGTGAGCCAGCGTCAAGCCGCCCGGCGACTGGTACACGCGGGAAATAGTAAATGTTGGGCTTTGCACCGGTTCAGTAATGTCGAGCCCCTCGGCAACACCTTTCGTTAGCGTTGTCTTGCCAGCGCCGATGTCCCCGACCAGCTCAATCACCTCACCACCCTTCAGGCTGCGCCCAATCACCTGACCTAGCTGCTGCATCGCTGTGATACTGGTAATAATCTGGCTCATTTGCTGTCGCTGCCGTCAGCTTCGGCCGCAGGATGCGCCTTTCGGAATGGATTTTCGAACGTTGGCTGTGGCTGCACAACCGGCTCCTTGTGGCGGATCTCTGGCGTCTTGACAACGATATGTTCGTCAGTCACACGAACGATCTGCGAACGATGAATCAGCAGTTCAGTATCGCCAAAACTCTTGAGTAGTGGTCGCCGCACCCGGAGCTGCTGAATGACAAAACTACCGGCCTCCAACGTGTAGCCGATGACCTTGCCAACCTTATGCTTTTTTTCATCAATGACCCGCTTACCAACTAGTGCGAACTGAAACTCATATACTTCCTTGATCTTCAGGACGTCGCTCGGCATAATCAGCTCGTCCGCCGAATCAATGATCAGACCCAGCGGCCCAATTTCCCGCACATCGGCGATCCGCAGTAAACTCGGCGATTGATCAAGCGTCGGCCCTTCTAGCTCATACGCCACGATCGATAAATTGCGCGGGTCGATCACCGCCCGCGATGTCCGTGCCAGCTCCGAGCCAGTCTGTAGGCTCATCACCGGTGCGTTATCAAATCGTTCAGCAGAAATTAGCATACTTCTCACATTATAGCGATATCCACGCTATTCGGCAAACAGGTTCGTCCGCCCCGCCGGCAGACTAAAATTGGCGTTGGCGGTATCGCGCGTGCGGAAACTGTTGATCTGGTCAATCGTCTTCTGGTCAAATCGCGTCGTCTGTTGTTGGATGGTATCTTCTTTTGGATTCGACGAGGCGAGTAGACTGTAGAGCAGGAAAATTGCCACCGACACACCAACCACCACCGTCAATGTATAGAGGATAACGTGGTAGCGATGGAAAAACCGCGACACCAGTGTACCAATTTGTGAAATATCAGGTGAATTTTTCATCGAACATATACCTCCACATCCAGAGTTTGCGTACTCACTTGGCCTACCCCCTCAGCCTTGGACATACTGACACTAGCGATCTGCATCCGCGTCAAGTTCTGCTCAATCAAATGCATAAATCGAAGCAGCGCCATGTAATCTGTTTTTTCGTTGAGGCGGACCGACACTTTCATGCTTTTTGGCCCGGCAGCGCTGTTTGAACCGGAGCTATTATTCGTACCCGAGGTTCCTGATGAACCCGAGTTTGACTTGGCTCCAGCCGAGCCTGATGTGAAGGTGAACCCAGCAATGCCAACGCCTGATTGATTGGCGTAAGTAGTGAGGTCATTGATGATCTGATTCTGATATTGATATTGCTGAGTTTCTGCTACTAGCTGCCGAGCCTTGGCAACACTATCCTTATATTTCTCCATCTCCTTTTCCAGCCGCGCTAGATTTTGCACCTTAGCGTCAACCGCTTTTGCCTCAGTCTGAATCTTAGAGACTTCCTCAGCGGTACCCTGCAGCATGGTGTAGCCGAAATAAACGATCCCTCCCATGCCGACCAAGATCAGTACTAGCGACAGCGCAAAGACGATCCGCATGGTCACCGCCGGTGTCATTTTTTCTCGTTTTCTCTCACTCATTGCTTCGCGACCTCCGGCACCATCGTCACATTAATTGTAATATTGATCGGGTAACCGTCCTTGTTTTCTTTTTCGGCCACCGCCGAGGCGAGATTAACATCCTTAAAGAGGTTTGACTGCTGAAAACTGTCCTTGAGCCGCAGTGCATCGCCATACGTTTTGCCGCGTGCGTTGATAGTCATCGGCGTGCCGAGCTTCTTGCTATCCAGTGTCAACGTTTGCAAAATTGTTCCCGATGGCATCGCCTGGGCAATCTTGAGTGCCGCCTTTGAATATCGCACGTCTTTATCAAGGATTGCTTTAGCGATCTTGAGATTTGCGCTAAATGATTCATAGTCCTGCTGAACTTTTTGATACTGCAGCGCCCGACGGTTACCCGTCTCAATCGTCTGCTGAGCAGTCGTTTTTGCATGCTCCATGATCAAATAAATACCTACTGTCGCCACGATGAGTAAGAAGCCGAGGATTAACGACACCACGCAGTAGCGCCACAATATCACATTTGACCGGCCGGCGACAATCTCACGTTTAACTTTCGGCGGTAATAGATTAATCATGCCAAATCTCCTCCGCTCGCACCAGTGATAAGCCAGCTGCTGTCATAAACCGCGGTCGTAGCTGTTTGGCCGGCGGTGCTAAATTATTAAAGTTCAGCGACTGCCACGGACTAGCCACTCGTGCTGGCAGGGTCAGCTCGCCCGTAAAGTACTCACCAAGCCCTGGCACACTACTACCGCTACCAACGATCAACACCTGTTCAAGGCGGGATTCATCCGGGAAGCGATCGGTGTAGTAGCGAATAACTTTCTGGATTTCACCGATGATCCGCTGCAGGCTCGGCTTTAGTGCCTCGGTAATCTTTTCCTGACGAGGGCCAGTGTTGAGGCCGTTAAGCACCTTGAATTGGTGCGCTGTCTCGAGTGGTACGTTCAATTTTTTCGCGATGTCAAGCGTCAATGTATTACCACCAATGTTTAGACCACCGGTCACGCGAATTGCCGCATCAAGAATAGCGATATCGGTCGTCGCCGGGCCGATGTCAACGATGACTGTCGGCAGCGACCCCTCTTTGGTTCGCTCAAGCAGTCGTGCCACCGCATTGATACTCGGCTCAATCATCGCCACCTCAATACCGCACGATTCAACAATCGCTAGCTGCTCGTCAACGATCTTTTGCGGCACCGCGCACATCAATACCGATAAATTCTCTTTGCCGCGCTTGATAATCTGATGATCGACGTAGAGCGAATCAAGCGGCATCGGCACATACTGCTCGACCTCGAGATTCACCGCCTCCTCAATCTTATTTTCCTGCTTGATTGGCAGCGCAAAGGTACGCGCATACGTCTTGGTCGTCGGCAGTCCCAGCACCACGCGGTTACTGCCGAGCCGTCCGACAATATTTTTTTCAAACATTTGATTGATCTTGCCGCAGAGATACTCTGCCCGGTCATCACTCTCGTCCTTCGCCGGATCCAGCTCAATCGCGCCGTATCCATGCACCGTCATCCGTGCCATATCGACTGACATTACCCGAACGCCGGCCTTGTTAATATCAAGCCCGATGATCGGCTTTGACTTGTAGAAAATATTTGCCACTATCGTTTGCCCACATCTCTTCTTTTTGTTAAGTATAGCATAAGCATTTTGAAAAACCAACTACCCCTTAATTTGATTTGCTAATCCAGTAATCGGCATCATCACCGCCGCCGCGATCAAGCCGACCATACCACCCATAAAGACGATCATCACCGGCTCAATCGTCGAACTCAAACCGCTAATCGCTGCATCGACCTCTTCCTCATAAAAATCCGCCACCTTGACCAGCACCTTATCCGTCTGGCCCGTCTCTTCACCGACCGCCAGCATCTGGCCAACGATTGGTGGATAGAGATCTTCGCGCTCATTGATAATCCGCGACAAGACCTCGCCATTCTTAATGCGCTTGGCAGCATCAAGCAATGAATCTTGATACACCGTGTTACCGACTGCCCGGGCCGTTACTTCCAGCGCCTCGAGTACCGACACACCCGCACCGATCAGCGCCGAGAAGGTACGGGTAAACCGCGCCACCGCCACCTTGCGAATAATCTTACTGACGATCGGTGCTTTCAGGACAAAATGATGGAACTTGACTTTACCTTTTGGCGACTTGATGTAGCGAAGCAGAGCATACACACCGCCAAATAATAGCGGGAAAATAATATACCAAAAACTTACCATAAACTGGCTGATACTCATCAGTATCTGCGTCAGGGCTGGCAGCTCCGCGTCCTCGCCCGCCAGATCCTTAATCGTCTTGCCAATCATCGGCAGGACAAAAATCATCAAACCAAAGAACGCCCCGATAGTGATGACGATCAGCACCATCGGATAGGTCATAGCACTCTTAATCTTCTTTTTCATTGATGAGTTCTTTTCCTGCTGCAGGGCCAGGCGCTTCAAAATATCATCAAGAATACCGCCCGCTTCACCGGCGCGCACCATGTTGACATACACGTCACTAAACGCCTCAGGATACTTGCTCAGCGCATCAGCGAACGAGGTACCGCCTTCAATCTCCTTAGATACTGCATTCAAAATCTCACGAAAATGCGGACTCTCGGCATGCTGCGCCATTGAGTTGAGCGACCTGAGAATTGGCACACCGGCAGACACCATGGTGCTCAGCTGTCTGGTAAAGCTAACCAGCTCCTCGGTCGGCACTGACTTCTTGCCACCCCCAAAGCGAAAGCCCTTCTTTTCATCGCCAGCTTCCTTGAGATCGACCAACTTCATACCCTGAGCTTGAATGAGCTGGATGGCACTGGCGCGACTACTAGCTTCTAGCTCACCATTGATCGGCTGATTGTTATTTTTAGTTGCGATATATTTAAATTTTGTCATTTATTGCTCCCTTGTTGCTCTCAAAACTTCCTCTAGCGTTGTCACGCCACGCAGCGACTTAACGAAACCATCCGTCTGCATCGTTACCATTCCTTCAGTAATCGCCTGCTGCTGAATCTCATTACTGGTGGCATTGGCAGTGATCATTTTTTGGATTGGAATCGAAATACCGAGAACCTCGTAGATACCAACGCGCCCCTTGAAGCCATTATGGCCGCACTCGTCACAGCCCTCAGGATTTGGTCGCCACAAATATTGAATCGTCACGTCAGTTGAACCGAGTGGCGTACTACCACCAATCTTGTCAGCTGCTGCCTGCTGCTCTAGCGCATGTAGCCGCTGCATCGAGCCCCGTTTGAGATTAAACATCTGAACGATGTAGGCGAGCTCCCCAGCATCCGGCACATATTGCTGACGACAATGCATACACAATCGCCGCACCAGGCGCTGGCCGATCACCGCCTTGACCGTCGAAGCGATCAGGAACGGCTCAATTCCCATATCAAGGAGACGCGGCAAACAAGTCGCGGCGTTGTTGGTGTGGAGGGTTGAGAACACCAAGTGTCCGGTCAGCGCTGCCTGCACACCCAGGTTAGCGGTCTCACCGTCGCGGATCTCTCCGACCATGATGATGTTCGGGTCTTGACGCAGCAGGGCGCGCAGTCCTGAAGCGAAGGTCATGCCGGCTTTGGCGTTAGTCTGGGTCTGGTTGACCCCGGGGATTTTGTATTCAACCGGATCTTCGATAGTTGAGATATTCACATCCGGCGTATTAAGTTCTGATAGCACACTAAACAAGCTAGTCGATTTTCCCGAACCAGTCGGCCCGGTTACCAAGATCATACCATTTGGTTGTGCCATGGCGTCCTTGAGCGTACTCAGCGACAACCCCCAATAGCCGAGGCTATCGAGGGCAACCGCCTGGTTGGACTCGTCCAAAATACGCATAACGATTTTCTCGCCATCAGCGATCGGCAGCGTCGACACACGCAGCGCGTACTGCTTACCCGAAACCTTGATTTTGAATCGTCCGTCCTGCGGCACACGGCGCTCGTCAATTTTTAAGTTTGACAGGATCTTGATACGACTAACCAGCGCACCTTGGACATTGCGCGGTAATTTATTCACTTCCTTGAGTACACCGTCAATTCGGTAACGCACCTGGACGAAATCCTCGCGCGGCTCAATGTGGATGTCTGAGGCACCCGACTTGATAGCATATTCCAGCAGCAAGTTAACCGTCTGGGCGATCGGCGAATTCTCAGAAATCTCCTCCTCAGAGACGTTTTGTGAGTCTGACTCAGCACCGCTCTGGATTGACACCACCTCATCCAGCTCATCAGTAATATTACCGCGATAATTCTCCAGGCAGTCAAGAATGTTATTTTTTGTCGCCAGGAACACCTTGATGTTGTAGCCAATCTCTTTCTGGATGAAGTTCAGCGCCTGCACATCATCCGGATCTTCCATCGCCAGGCTCAAGACGCCATTATCATCAGCTGCGAACAATACGACATTATACTGGCGAGCGATGTGCTCAGGGATACGCTTGAGAACGTCATCAGGAATATCCTTTGGCTCAATGGTCACAAACGGCACATTGATATATTCACCAATTTTTTGCCCGAGCTGTACCTCGCTCAGGATTTTGTGCTCCAAGATAATCGTCTGCAACGAATGGTGCGTACGTTCCGCCTCCATCTTTAACTCGGCCAGCTGTGACTCAGAAATTACCTCACCCTGGCGCAAAATCTTCTCAATACTACTGTCAGAAATGCGCATAATTACCCTTATGCTTGAGTATAGCGCATATCGTATGGGAGTTCAATAAAAAGAGAAAAAGTAGTACATGTTACAATATCAGACATGAACGATTCAGTAATTTCAGCAATCCTTTTTGATGTTGGTGGTATACTTGTAAGTGACTACGACATCCAAAGTGACCTGAGAAACGCCCTGCATGACCCCGATCATTTCGACCAACAATGGCCAAAAGCTTTGCACGACTACGAAAGCGGTTTCATAGACGAGAGCGTATTTCTGCGAAAGCTAGGTTGTGATCATCCATCCCCAGAGCAATACGATCGGCTAACTCGTGGCTTCCGTGATCATCAAGTATACTTCCAAAATGTCATCACATTTGCACGTTCATTGACGACGCATGGACTACAGATCGGTATCCTCAGTAATGCTATGCCGAGCCACTCTGCTATCTTGCAGCAAGCAGGTATTTATGACGGTTTTAGACCATGTCTTTTATCGTGGCAGATCGGCCACCACAAACCTGAACAGGGTGCATTTACATCTGCCCTCTCAGCATTAAACCTATCTGACCATCCAGAGCACGTACTGTTTATTGACAATCATCAAAATAACCTCGACGCAGCAGCGGCTTGTGGCATGCATACCCTCCTCGCAGTGCGCCAAGCAACACAAGCGCAAACTGAGCAAATGATCATTATGGGAATAACCGATAAACTGCTGTCCCTTGGCGTTGTGCTATAATCAGCGATTATCACCCCGCCCGTGCAGCTGCTGGCGGGCCTGGCGGCTGGCAAGCTTTTGGTTGTTCATCTGGGCAACTTCCTTGAGGCTAGAACCGAGCAGGTGCGCCACTGCGTTGACATACCACAGCACGTCGCCTAATTCTTTGAGAATTTCTGTGCGGTCATCGTCTGTCAGTATTCCCTGCTTGTCGCGAACCAGCTTTTTGAACTTTTCAGCCACTTCGCCCGATTCGCCGACCAGCCCAAGCACTTGCGCCATCAGTCGCGCATCAATCTCCCCATACTCATGCGTACCAATCAGTGTCGCGATGGCTTTCTTGGCGTACTCATCAATTGTCATAGTCTCTCCTTTCAATTACCCACTTTAATTCTGCCACAAATTCCTCAAAAAAGAACGGGTCGTGAAAGAACGTCCGCGCTACGATTTGCTCAACCGCTGGTGCTAAGTCATAATCCGCCAATCGATGCGGACGGGCCCACACCAATTCTTTACCCACCACGACTTCATCAGTCTCACCATAAAACACGTGCGCCAACGTCGATGATAATATTTCCTTCCCCACAAGGACACGAATATAGCAATCACCTGCGTGTGTCAGCGGTAGCTTGTCCACCACTAATTTCTCGCGTACCTCCCGCTGAGCAGCAGCCGATACCGACTCGTCATCAATGTGTAGCTTGCCATATGGCAATGTCCAGGTGTCGACATGCGGCTGCTTAGTGCGCCGCTGGAGCAGCACATCGCCATTGGCATTTTGGACGACAATCATAGTAATAATTTTGGGCTGGGTACGAATTTTGAGCGATTTAATACTAACTCTATCGACGTACGATAACCCCTCCCGCCCGAGGCAGTATCCATCATTCGTCTTGATGACGAATCCTCGCTTCTTCAATATATTTAAGTGGTAGGTATAGAGATTAGTATCGACTTTTGGCGGCCGCATATCCCGAAACCGTGCATATTTCATATGCATTAACACGCCGAGGATATACTTTTGAATGTGATGTTCGGGGATAAATTGGTCAATCATAGTTGAGTCAAATTATACTTGCTATTCATACTAGTAATTCTACACTACAATCACTAGTGTCATCAACACAACTAAAGGAGCGACGCTTATGTCAATCGAATCACTCATCCACACACCCGAATTTGAAGAGAGATTGCCCGTAGAGACTGAGCGTAAATTCATGGCTATCTTTCCGGAAAAACTCACCGATTTGCGCAAAGAAGCTGAGCCGATTGAACAGTTTTACTTATCGTACCCAGACGAGCCATTCAGCCTACGACTCCGCTCAACCCTTAAGCGTGATACCGGCAAGCTACATTACGAAGCAACTCTCAAAGACAATGGCCTCCGGAGTGGCGATGGTCTGCGTCGGCTAGAGGTGACGACTGAGATTAGCCCCGAGTTATATGAATACTACCGTAACGACGAGACACCAATTATCCGCAAACTACGCGCCGAACCGCTACCCGGTGTCGTTATTGATTTTTTCGAAAACGACGGCCTAGTCCAAGCTGAATTAGAAGATAATGGATCATGGCAACAATTTACTGACCAGTTTGGTAATATATTCATAGAAGTGACCGGTGAAATAATGGCTACCAGTGAGTGGCAGGCGCACTACGACTTCCGACGACAACACGAGGGGCGGGAGGCGCTGTCAATTCAGCCGGAGCTTGACATTGATACTATTGTTTCTGATATTCTCACCCCTACCGCGAATTCTCCGCGCATCATCCATATCGCTGGCCGTAGTGGCTCTGGTAAGTCAAACAGCTCCGCGAACGGCTAGATGAGCTCAACATTAATTCAATTACTATGTCAACTGATGACTACCACCGCGGCGCAACCTACCTTTATTATTATAATGATCGTCAGGAATGGCAGCACTGGGATGACCCGTTTGTATACGACACCGAAACGATGGCCGTCGACCTACAAAACCTCATTAATAATAAGGAGATATACCATCGCCACATGAATTGGCAAACTGCGGAGCCCTATATAGCGGGTACACTTAGCCCAGCAGAAGTGATCATTATCGAAGGGATCTACGCCAAATCACCTGACATTATCACCGATAATAGCCTCGCCTACGAAATACCAACCCCAATCGCCACCTGTATTGGTCGGCGTATCCTGCGTGACCTTAACGAACGCCCGCAATTTTGCGACCCCTCGGAAAATCTACTCTATTTATTGAGTGAGGCCGAGCCAGCATATCGTGCTCAACAGCAACCAACCAATGTTTGAGAGGCTCAGGACCTTACTTTAGCTTTCATTAACCCGATGGTCTGACTGCTCGCACAAACCCAATCGCCTTGCCCTCGCCAACCCACCGCTGCTCGTAGGTTGTCATGATCCGGGCATCGCTCTCCTCATCAAGTCGCTCCGATTCGTGCAAATCAAACGTTAGCTCCCGAAGCTGCCAGCCAGCCACCACCAACTGCTCCAGGCTCCAACAGAAAAAGTCGTGATCATCGTGCTTGAGTAGTAGCTCGCCGCCCTCATCAAGCAACTTTGCGTACTGCGTTAAAAAATGCGGGTGCGTCAAACGCCGACCGCTGGAGCGCTGGCGTGGAAACGGATCGGGGAAAGTGACCCACAACTGACTGAGTGATCCAGCCTCACATAACTCACCCAGCTGATCCGCCCGCGCCCGCACAAACCAGATATTCGTGAGGCCACGCCGCTCGGCCGCACGTGCCCCTTTCTGCAATCGATCGGCCTTGACATCAACCGCCAGAAACCGCTGCTCGGGATGTCGCGCCGCCAGCTCAACACTAAACAGTCCCGTTCCAGCACCAATCTCCAGTACATCAATCGGCCGCGGCCTCCACTCATCATACTCAAAACAAAGTGGCGAATTGTTAAATAATGCAAATTTATACTTCTTGCGTCGCCGGGTAATGACAAATTGATTTGGATCGACAAAACTCATACTTTTCATTATACTAAACTCATGATGGATACGCTTATCAAGCAACTGTTAAATTCGTCGCGCTTTGATGAATGGATGACCGAGCATGGACTAGGCTGGCTGGTGAGCGAGCGGATGGTTGAGACAGTCAGCATCGTCATCGGCGCGGTTATCGTTTATTATTTTGGCCGCATGTTTATCACCTGGGCGATCCGTTACGCGATCCATTCCACTGCCAAGCACCGCTCGTGGCACCGCAAAGATATCGAAAAGCGCGAAAATACGCTGACGCAGCTGATTCGTAGTTTTTGGCGCATCACCATCATTGCCTATATCGCCGCCATGGTCGCCAGCAAGTTATTCTACTTTGACTTGTCGCCACTATTTGCCAGCGCCGGCATCATCGGCGTGGCGCTCGGGTTCGGCGCGCAGTCACTTGTCAAAGATTTTCTGGCCGGTATCTTTATCATCGCTGAAAATCAATATCGCGTCGGCGACATCGTTGATGTCATGGGTGCGAGCGGCACTGTCGAGCGCGTCGGTACCAGGTCAACCGTACTCCGCGATGCTGATGGTAATGTGCACTACTTACCAAATGGCACCATCCAGCATGTCATCAACAAAACGATGGGGTATAGCATGTCGCGCTTTACCTTGCAGCTTGATCCAAGTACCGACATCAGCCGCGCCGCTGATATCATCAACGAGACCGGTCAGCAATTGAGTAAGGAAAAGTCTTGGGACAAGAAAATTATTGAACCGCCAAAATTTGTCTCCGTCGGCGATATCACCGGCCGCTCGGTCGAATTGATCGTTGCTGGTAAGGTCCAGCCATCAGATCAATGGGCGGTTACCTCAGAGATGCGCCGCCGGCTCCTCAAAGAATTTGAAAAACAAGAAATCGAGCTAGCTGTTATCCCAACGGCGATAACGCATAAAAAGTAATCATAACTCACTCTGACGAACTGTCTTGACCCTGTGTCGTCGCACCACCCGTGCCATTACCGCTACCATTGACGCCCAGCTGATCATCACTCAACACATTGCTAGCAAACGCCCGCGCACCGTCGGCCCTTTTTTCTTCTTGCTTGTATTTTTGCAGGAAATCATTCAATACCTTGCCCGTAACTTCGCCCTGTGCTTCAAACATATCCCGATTATGATCGTTGGAGTTATCAATCTGCGCCCGATACGGCACATAATCCGGTCGGCTTAAATCCACTCGGAAGGCATCTGACGAATAGTATAAGTGCATCGAGATACCAACGAGCACAATCGACACCACAATGACGCTAATTACCATCGTCAGTAATTTGTGTTGCATAGCCAGCTTGGTCAACCGGCAACTAAGTTGCTTGAGCTTATCCACGACCACCTCCGCCCGAAAGCTTCACCTTGAGCTGCTCCACCGCCACGCGGTAATCCGCCGCCAGTTTGCTCATCGTCGTCACCGATTCACTAACCTGTCGACGTGCGTCGCGCGTCTTGATCAGCTGTGCATAAAACTCGCCCGGTTTGTCACCACAATCTGTCTTGACCAGCGCCGTCAAATTGGACTCATACTCATTGTATTGCTGAGCAAACGCCTTGCGCGCCTCTTCGTAGTCGCGAGCGATCATCACCATTCGCGAGCTGTCAACCTGCGCCAATGCCAAACGGCTATTTAGTTTGGCGATGAGATTAGTCGAGATTGTGTTGTATGCTTGGCCGGCGTTAACCCGCAGCAAGGCGTCGTTATGCTGAATCCGCTGTAATGTCGAACGAATAGACTGACACTGGCTGCGGATCAGATGAAGTGGCGGCGAACTTGGTGCAGTCTGTGCCACGGCAAGGCTTGACCACACCGTTGCGCCAGCCAAGCCAATACTGCACACAAAAAACGCGAGACTACGAAGATGTTTCATCTTTCTTATTATCTCGCGTTTTTGCGTTTAGGTCAAACTGCTACTACGACTTCTTGAAATGTTTCTCGGTGTCGGCCTTGACCGTACGAGCGGTTCCAGTAACGACATCGCCAACTTTTTGAGCGCCGACCTTGACTGCTTCAGCGCTATCTTTGGCGGCAGCCTGGGCTTTTTTGGCAGTTTTGACAGTGGCAGTTTTTAGCTCACCAGCTTTTTTCTTGATGTCAGCGCGAGTTTCCTTGCCGCTTTTTGGTGCGGTCAAAATACCAGCCGCGAAACCAGCCGCTGCGGCGCCGAGAACTGTTAATACTTTTTTCATATATATCTCCTTGTTTGTTTTTATTAAATTGATATATGGAACAGATAATTATTTTTTGCGAAAGAGTTGCACGACTTCAGTAAATAACTTTACTGGAGACAGCCACTCAGTTGCTTGAGCGATGTTAGACACCGCCGCTTCAGCCTGGTTGACGAGGCGCTTGAGCTTCGTCAGCAGTGAAATTATTACACCGAACAAGACAATAATCGTCACCGAGTGAATAATGATCACTACGGTCATCAGTATAATAACTGTTTGCATGTCTTCCATACCCTTCCTTTGTTACTGTTTATGTTTGTCGTATTGACTGTGGCTATGATAGCATAGGCAGTTTGAAATGTCAATAGCTTAGCGCTCTATTCTGTCACTTTACAGCAATGAGACCGTCCCGTCGCAGACCATCCAGTGCCGCCGCAAATCGTGGATCGTCCTGCAACTCAGCGGTAATTTCAGCGAGCGGCTGCCCGCCAATATATCGACGCAAAATCTCGCCCCGCATCTGGCGGAGGCTACCGGTGAATTGTGATTGTTTGGTGTAGTGGCGACTGGCGGATAATTTGCCCTTTCCCTGAGATTTGAGCTCACTACCATAGTCCATCAGCGCCCAAAACCACTGACGCGGATTTGCCTGGTCCATCGTCTGCTCAACAACAGTCAATATGTCGCGATCCGCAACTGCCGTCTGGCCCGCAAAGAAATGATTGAGATAGACGGTACGAATATTGGTCTCAATGAACGGTGTTGGCACTTGATAAGCATAGTTCATGATGGCGCCAGCGGTATTGATGCCGATGCCTGGTAACTCAACGAGGTCATCTAGCGTGGCCACCGGGGCACCAGCGACAATGGCTTGTGACGCCCGGTGAAGATACTGAGCGCGGCGGTTATAGCCCAGCCCCTGCCACGCGCGGAGCACCTCGGTCAGCTCGGCCGCTGCCAGTGACTCAATATCTGGAAATTTCGCAGTAAACTCTCCGAACTTCGTCAAGACGCGAGCGACCTGGGTTTGCTGCAGCATTAGCTCACTCACCAGCACATAGTACAAGGTCGGCTGATCACGCCACGGCATCGGCCGGTAGAGCTCGCGGCCTTTTTGGTGGATCAGCGCCTGAAAGCGAGAGTCTTTATCATTCATTCTCCCCAGTATACCTAATTTCGAACTAGTTATCATTGCATAATCGGTCCGAACGACAGCCTGATTGAATTGCTATCCTTACATACACCAAGTGTATAGCTAGTTTGCTGTGACTATACACTTGATGTATAATAAGTCTTGTTTATAATAATTTACCTAGCGAAAGGGCAATTGTGAGAAAAATATTCAAGGTTTTCGGAATTATCACTATCATTCTTATTATCTGCCTTGGGATTCTACTGTTAGTCATGCAATATCTCAATCAAAGTATTACCGGAGATGATGGTGTAGCGACTGGCTACGCTGATAAGCTTAGCCCTAGTGGCAACCTCGAACAACATTACACCAAGACCGGACCCTACAAAGTAGCGCACTACATTCAAAATAATACCGATGGTTCTAAGGCCTATCGTCTCTATTACCCTGAGCGCCAGAGTGCTAACCAGACTTTTCCACTGATTGTAGTGGTAAATGGCACGGCAACACCAGCTAGCACCTACACACCAATTCTTGAGCACCTCGCCAGCTGGGGCTTCGTTGTAATCGGCAATGAGGACGGCTGGGCTGGTACTGGTGCATCGACCGCAGCTATGCTTGATGCTGCTCTGCAGTACAATACAACCCACGAGAGTCCAGTGCGCGGGCTAATCAACACTAATAAAATTGGGATCGCTGGACATTCGCAAGGTGGCGCAGGAGCGATCAATGCCGCTACTAAGTATAGTAATAGCAATAAGTATTCTTCGCTCTACACCGCTAGCGGTGTGAGTCGCAGCACTGCTAATAACAATCGATGGACATACGACGTCTCACGCCTTAACACAGCGGTGTTCATGATGGCAGGAACTGGCGCTAGCGATAGTATTGCCATCAGTCCGCTCGATGACTTGAAGCATAATTTTGATGCATTACAAGGGGGCAAGCCAGGAGTTATTGCACGGCGTAAGTCAGTTGGTCATAAAGATGTGCTAGAATACGGTGATGCATATATGACCGCCTGGTTCCTATGGACACTGGCAGATGATACCAAGGCGAAGATGGTCTTTGCTGGTGCCAACGCCGAGCTGCGCCATAATAGCGACTGGCAGGATGTCCAGGTACGCAATATTGAATAATTATTCTGTTTATCGCACCATGTATGGTACACTGGTATGGCTATGAAAATATTTTTTAGACGATACATTTCAGAATTTGTGTACGGTGCAGTTGACGGCACAGTCACGACCTTTGCCGTAGTGGCGGCTTCAGCCGGAGCCGGTATTTCCAGCGCGGTTATCCTCATTTTAGGCATTGCAAACCTCATCGCCGATGGTTTTTCGATGGGAGCTAGTGCTTACCTGGCAGCCAGCGCCGAACATGAAGAGTCGGTCCGCGACACCCAAAAGCGAGCCTCTCCCAAAATCATTGGTGCAGTCACCTTTTTAGCCTTCGTCGTAGTCGGTAGCGTACCGGTATTGCCCTACCTAGTCGACGTCATTGCAAGCTCAAAAGTACCAGGCACTACTCTGTTTTACGTCAGCTCCGCACTGACGGCGGTCACCTTCCTAGCAATTGGCTTCACCAAGGGTAAAGTTGGCAAGCAGTCACCATGGCGAGAAGCAATCATCACTCTGCTCCTTGGAGCAGTCGCCGCTGGACTGGCGTACTTTGCCGGCGATATATTGGCAGCGTGGCTGGGTGTTCGGTTATAGCCTTCCTGTAGGCCCCTATCTTGCCAGCATTACTATCCTGCCCAATAAGCTAAAACCATCGTCGTGTAGATGCTACGTACATCAATATCGCTACATCAAACCTAGACCCCAGCGAGCAAGTAACTTCACTTACCTCGTCTGTTTTTTAGCTATTTGCTCAAAGACGCCATCGCCCAAGAGATGCCGTGCGTAGAAGAGAACTCTCGCCAATTTACCAACAAGATACCGACGTCGTGGATGCTTACTCTCCATAATTGTCGCTACTTTGTGCGCAACCACGCTAGGCGGTGACATGGTCCTATATGACTGAGATAGGTTGCGTGATATTGCCTTTGCCACGCCGCTATAGGCACCATTTGACGAATAACGAGTAAGCGGCTCTTTAGCTAATTTGTAGAAATTTGTAGCGATCAAGCCAGGCTCAATTATCACAAGCTTGATGTTGTATTCCTGCAGCTCTAGCCGCAAGCTGTCGGAAAACCCCTCAATAGCGTGCTTTGAAGCATGATACCAGGCACCAAGCGGAAAATACACCCTACCTCCAACCGATGACATATTAATAATCAAGCCCGATCCCGCCTCTCTCATGCTAGGCAGCACAAGCTGCGTCAACCTAGCCAGCCCGAAAACATTCACCTCAAACTGCCTGCGGGCCTGTTCAATCGGAATATCCTCTACCGCCCCCAGTAATCCATAGCCAGCATTATTGATAAGTACATCTATTCTTCCCTGCTCATCACAAATCTTTTTTACCGCAGCCTCAAGTGATGTTTCATCTTTCATATCACCTGGTATTGGCCGAAGGCCTTTAATTTTTTGCAGCGCCTCACTATTTCGAGCAAGTCCGTACACTATGTAACCTTTCTGCAAAAGCAGCTCGGCGGTCGCTCTTCCGATACCGCTGGACGCTCCAGTAATTAACACCACTTTATGATTTGAATTATACTTTTTTCTACTCATAATGGTAGTATAATCTATGGAGTATACTCCATAGTCAATAGGCCATAACGAGGGAGGTTTTACCATGCTAATTCATCAACTTTCCGAGAAATCTGGTGTTTCTATCGACACCATTCGTTACTATACAAAACTCGGTATTTTACCGGTAACACAACGTCCCGCTGGAAGCCGCAGTTATTCAGACTACGACGAGAGTGCACTCGAGTACCTCACGGAAATACGCCTCGCCAAGTCGGCGGGATTTACACTGATGGAGATCAAGCAATACATCAAGGAATGGAACGACGGACAGATTACACCGGATACAGCTATCGATATATTGTATAAAAAGATCGCAATGGTACGAAAGAAAAAGTCTGAACTTGATGCAATAGAAGCGATATTGAAAAGTAAAATAACACAGCTACGCCCCTAGCTACATTGCCGTAATTGAGCACCCTGCTAGCTACTTTTGAGCAGATTACTGCAACCCTAATTCTCGCAGTTGCACTGGGTCAACTGTTGATGGTGAGTCCATCATCACGTCAACACCGGAGCCGTTCTTTGGAAAGGCCAGGGTTTCGCGGACGTTTTGTTCACCAGTCAGTTCCATGAGGATGCGGTCAACACCAAAGGCACAGCCAGCGTGTGGCGGTGCGCCGTATTTGAAGGCGTTTAGCATGGCGCCAAATTTTTCTTCGACGTAGCTTTCGCTAAAGCCGAGCAACTCGAATACTTTGTACAGCACCGCCGGGTTGTGGTTGCGCACACCGCCGGAGCAGATTTCGTAGCCGTTCATCACCATGTCGAATTGGTCAGCCACGATGGCCAATTTCTCAGCATCAGTAGTAGCTGCCTCCAGTGCCTGCAACCCGCCCTTTGGCATACCAAATGGGTTGTGCCCAAAGTCAAGCTTCTTGCCGTGGTCGTCCCATTCATAGAATGGAAAATCGATAATCCAGGCAAAGGCCACCACACTCGGGTCTTTCAGATTGAAATGAGTAGCAAATTCATTTCGCAAGCGACCAAGCACGGCGTTGACGACTGGACGGGTGTCGGCACCGAAGAAAACTGCATCACCATCAACTGCACCGGTTTTTTGCTGAATTACCGTGAGCTCTGTCTCGCTCAAGAACTTGGCAATTGGCGACTTCGCCTCGCCATCTTGGTAGGTGATGTAGGCTAAACCGCCCGCCCCTTCACCTTTAGCAACGTCAGTGAATTGGTCGATTTGCTTGCGGCTGAGACTGGCGCCATTTTTGACGCAAACTGCCTTGATACACTCAGCGTTTTTAAACACGCCAAATTCGGTATTAGCAAACACATCAGTCAGTTCAATCAGTTCCATACCAAAGCGCAAATCAGGCTTGTCCGAGCCATACGTCTCCATGGCGTCTCGGTAGGAAATACGCGGAATTGGACTGCTGTCACCGACCGCGAGACCACTCAAATCTAGCAACTTCTTGCCCGCAAACTCAGTCGCGAGCTGCCGCATCAACGGTTCAACTTCCTGGCGAACCTCCTCGCCGTCTTCAACGAAACTCATCTCCAGATCCAGCTGATAAAACTCACCGTAGAGTCGATCGGCCCGCGGATCTTCATCGCGAAAGCAGGCTGCCAACTGGTAATACCGCGGCACGCCGCCAACCATCAACAACTGCTTGAACTGCTGCGGCGCTTGCGGCAGCGCGTAAAACTTACCTTCCTGCAAACGACTCGGAATCAGAAAATCACGCGCGCCCTCGGGGCTGGAGTTTGCCAAAATCGGCGTCTGAATCTCGATGAAGTCCCGAGTATCCATGTACTGATGCATGCGCTGGTACATTTCAGCACGTTTTTTCAACATCTGCTGCATCGTTGGGCGACGCAGATCAAGGTAACGATATTTAAAACGCAAATCTTCGCCCGCTTGGTTTTCCTCAGCAAACGGCTGAATCGGCAAGGTCTCAGCACGGTTGAGAATTTCCAAATTTTCCACCACAATTTCCACATTACCACTGGCGATATGTGGATTTTTCAAACCTTCGCCGCGCTCCGTCACCACGCCGCTGGCGCGAATCACAAACTCATCACGCAGGCTTTCCGCCAAACGAAACGCACCCGCCTGCTCAGGATGAATCACCAACTGCACCAACCCAGTATGGTCGCGTAGGTCAATAAAAATCAGCCCGCCGTGATCGCGCCGAGAATGCACCCAGCCAGCCACGGTAGTCATTTCCCCAACATTATCAGGGGTATGTATCGCCAAAACTCTCTTTTTCATATCTGTTATTATAGCATATTGATGTGTTTTTTCGCCTTTGGCGTCACCCGACGGCCGCGCGGCGTACGCTCAATGAAGCCAATTTGCAGTAAATACGGCTCATAAAAATCCTCAATCGTCGTTGCTTCGTCACCCGTCAGCGCAGCAATGGTCGTTAGCCCCACGGGATTATCACCATAATTTTCCAGAATTGCTTGTAATAGGTTGCGGTCAGCCGGATCCAAACCTAGCTCGTCCACTTCCAGCATCTCCAGAGCACTCGTTGTCGTTTTCACATCAATTATGCCATCGCCATTCACGTCGGCGTAGTCGCGTACGCGTTTAAGCAGGCGGTTAGCAATGCGCGGCGTCAAGCGGGCCCGCGTCGATAATAAGTTCGCTGCTTCATGCCGAATCGATGACTCCAAGATGGCTGCACTCCGCGTCACAATTTTAGCGATGTCCTCTGGCTCATAAAATTCCAATCGATAAATATGCCCAAATCGATCGCGCAGCGGCGCCGCCAAACTACCCGTTCGTGTGGTCGCACCAATCACCGTAAACCGCGGCAGATCCAGCCGAATCGACCGAGCTGCCGGGCCTTTGCCGATGACGATGTCTAGCTTGAAATCTTCCATGGCTGAGTATAAAATCTCTTCCACCGCCCGACCGAGCCGATGAATTTCATCAATGAACAAAATATCGCCGTCCGCCAAATTGGTCAAAA